>ENA-OQIZ01000002-OQIZ01000002.1-human-gut-metagenome-genome-assembly--contig:-NODE-2-length-404671-cov-21.001725_pt1 | contig 404671 bp, 358 predicted proteins | sample MGYA00242593_ERZ504758 | MGnify/ENA primary metagenome ERZ504758 (study PRJEB26092, sample SAMD00036364) | human gut metagenome | host: Homo sapiens | study: EMG produced TPA metagenomics assembly of...
AAACCTGTGAACTTGGAAAAATCAAAAAATTGATATTCTAAAAATTTTATTTTTTAATATCTGTAAGGATTCTTTGCGGTTTTACAGGTTTTCACATAATCTATTTGAAGTAGCACAATAGGTTAATTCATTATTTTATTTATCGGTTAGTTAGATGGTCAGACCCCAATGTGGTCAACCTAGCATCCATTGTTCATACCCTCATTGGTACTGCTCGGGTCTCCGACTACCTGCATTTCTTTTGTAAAGTATACAAGTACTGGAATCTTCACTCTGGAATCCTCTGGTCTTCCCATAAGTATCTCTCACCTCCAATACACCATTTGATTTTTCTTCAAGGATCAACAGGCTTTACAGCATTTCTAGGCAATAGCTATATTTTTCCTTTTTTCTGCTCCAAGTACCCTTCCTTGATTACATAATAAGGAAATTCTTCTTGACGATATTCCCCATAGTTTAGACATTTCTGCTGTTATTATGTACTCCTTAGTTTTCCTCCAAAACACACTATCTTTAGATATAAGTATATTCCTTTATCAGAATAGCTTCAATCAAAATAAATCCGCCATACCACTGAAGAACCACATATGTTGGAACCTTCACTCTTTTAAGCTGAGATGTAATATTGGCAATAATCAGGTTATTGGAATGTTCATTTCCTGCATTGTTCTGTACCGGTATTTCACGAGGTCTTTCCCTAGTGTTTTTTCCTTCCTAATTTATTATTACTTTAATCATAATTTTTCTTTGCCGCGATCACTTTCGCCTGTACCTTTTCATTCTTTTTCTTCCAATGTTTTCCTGCTTGTTTTTGCTATTCTTGCTGCTACCTAATCATTCAATCCATTTAATTCCTTTTCCGCTGGGTAATTTTAAAAAACAAGAACTATAATATTCCCCACTAAGTTTACGCTGAAGAATACGGAAAATTTTTTCATCATGCGTAGAAATCACAATTTGCCAATTCGAATTATCAATAAGACTTCTCATTAAATCCGCAAATCCTAATATGTTCATATCATCGAAATGTCCAATTGGATCATCAATAAATATTGTTTGTATCGGAAGATTATTTTTTCTATCTAATGCTCTACTAAAAAAAGAACTAAACGCAACTGTATTTAGCTGTGCCGTACTAAAATATATTTCGGGTCTATAATCTGAATCTGAATCTGATTCACTTTCTGATAAAGTAATAAATAGTTCACCTTTTTGAGCATCATTAAAAGAAAGATGATATTCCAAGCGTTTCATAACATCATGTGGATCAATTTTTTGATAGATTTCATTCATAGTTGATTTACTAAAATATAAACTAAGCTCTTTTTCAAGATTTTTCTGTATCTTATCCAATTCCACAATTTTATTTTCCTTCTCTATTTGTAATTTTTCTGACCTTCTTTCTGCATTCCACATAGCTCTTTTATTTTGTTTATAGTTGGTAAAATAAAATCTAGCCGTATTTTCTTCAGAAATTTGACATAAAAGTTCTATCCTAATCCCTAGTTCAACCTTTTCCGCATTATATTTATCTCCCATTTCCAAAAATTCATTTTCTGTGTAATTTTTATATATTGTAAAATCAGAAACAGTTAATTCCATCTTAGCAACTGTTTGCGTTATGTTCTCCAATTCATTTTCTAACACATTAATATTTAACACTTTAAATTCCGTTAATGGCTCCAGTTCATTTTTTAAATGACTAAGTTTATTATTAATATCCGTATTTTTTCTAATTAGTACTTCATAATTTTCATCAAATTGCATATTTATATTCAAAGCAAAACTTACTAACGGAAATTTAGAAGTATCACTTACTATTTCCGATTTTTGATGTTTATAATCATTCAACATCACTTGTATGTTTTGTTCAGTAGTTAAATATTTTTTTATTTGCGCACTTACTACTTGAGTTATTTTTTCCTCATTCAATTTTTTTTCTTTTACTAATGCATAAAAATTGAAAATCTCTTGTTGTGTGTCATATATTTCTATTTTATTAATCTGAAACCATTTCACTAAATGTTTTTCTTTATCTTCTAATGTTTTTAAATGTTTTCTATTATTTTCATAACTTTCTTCACCCCCCATCCTATTGTTCATTAAAGCCTCTATTTCATTTCTTCCTTTTTCAATTTCGGTTTGGAGAAACTTTAAAATTTCCTCTCGAATCACATTATAGCGACTTACTATAACATTTTGGCTTTTTACAAGTCTTTCAATAGCTTCATTATCATTTCCTACAAGTTCGGATTCTTCAATTTTTTTCCACAAAGCCTCCCATGATTCAAATTTACTATGACATAATGGGCATTCACAATTTTCCTTATGTATTTTTTGATATTTTGCTCCATCTTCTTTAATTAAAAGGAACGTACGCTTCATCTTAGATATACTTTCTTTTTCAGCCAATATGCTATTTTCAAGCAATCTGTAATCCATTCGTAAACTATCAATTTGTTCAATTATAATTGGCTTAAGCAATTCCCTCCATTCAGAAATTTTAGACACAGTCCATTCATCAATAGTAAATGGAACATTCTTTTTTTCTAATAAATCAAGTCTTTTTTCCAATTTGAAAATTTTTTCATTTATGTCCTTTATATACTCTTTCTTTACATCAAATGTTTCTTTTCCTATTTGTATAGAAGATCGAGTTTCTTGCAACTCATTAAATTTATTAACACCTAATTCTTCCGTTTCAAGTATTGCTTTAAATTTGGAGATATTTTTTTCTCGTAATTGTTTTTCCTCATTCAATTTTTCTATTTCTTTTTGAACAGAGAAATGCATATTATTTAATTTTTTTATTTCTTCTTCAGCATTTTTATATTTTCGAGCCAAATTTATAATATTTTCTTTTCCAACTTCTAAAATTGAATTATAAGGATATAAAGTCTCCATAACTTTAAGATGATTTTCTTTAGTATTTGTATATTCCCTCTCTAATTTCTCTAGTTTCTTTTTATTTTCTATCAAGCTACTTATTTTAGAAATTCGTTCTTTCAAGCTCTTTATTGTGTTTAAACGTTTCTTATATTCTTTAAAACCCATTGTGTTTAATTCATTATACAATATCAGATGATCCTTAAGAATATTTAATTGCCTATTATAGTCTCTAATTATTTTTTTTACTTCATTTAACAATTCATCATATTCTGTTTCTGTCGATAAGCTTGTAATATTGGGAAGAATCGTCTCTGATCTTTTATTAAAAGCACTAATCAGTTTCTGAATATTCTTAAAGTTAGACTCGCTTTTTTCAAGTTTCTTCCTTTCATTTTCCAATCTTGCAATTTCTTTTTTTATTTCAATAAGCGATTTATCTATTACACTGATATCCTTACCTATTCTTTCAAAATATTTTCTTTCTTCATTTAATTCAGGAGTACTATTAAACCATTCTATATACCTTTCTTCTGGTTTACTAGCCGATATAAAACTATCAATTTTAGCATGTGGAAGAAGAATATTATCCCACTTATTATTGTCCTTTTTTAACCCAACAATATCTTTAGCTTTTTTTCCGGATGCAGCAACCACATCTGTATCTGTCCCATTTTCTTTAAGAGTATGAACTTTTCTATGTATTTCTTCACCATTATCCAAGAAAATACTTGCGTATGCTTCTTCGTATGCTTTTTCTCTATTATGATAAATTGGACCTTTAAATTTAGATATTTTTTCTGTGTTTTTTAAATAAGATACTTCACCTTTCAAAGCATATTCAACTCCATCAAATAAGCTAGTTTTACCAACTCCATTAGGTGCATAAATAACTACAAACGATGCAGGTTTTTTATCCTGATCAACCAAATTAAATTCTACACATCCTTTATACCCTCTGAAATTCTTTAATTTTATTTTTTTTACCCGCATTTTTTTATTTTCGTATTCTGTGACTTCTGATACTGCAAGATGAAATATTTTTTCCTCAACATAATTACGCTCAACATACAAGTCCTCTTGAAAATTATCATAAACATACTTTTTGGCACAAAATGGATTATACTCGATCTCTCTTTTTATTTCTTTCATAACAGTTTTCTTCACAAAATGGATTATATAAAAGTTGCTTCTTTCAATAAGCAATTCTGTTTGGCTTTGAATATTTACAGCTACAAAAGAATCTATCTGATTCCATCCCTTTAATAATTGCTCTTCTGAATCCCAATTTACTAAAAATAAATGTGAATTATATCCGCCATTCATTCTCCGTGTATAATAATGAATTCTAAATTCTTTACATTCAGCATAATCATCTAAATTTATTTCCTTACTCCAAGTGTTCATCCAGAACCTCCCATGCATCTTTAATTAATTCATTAAATTTTCCTCTCATTTTTTCTATATTTCCATTTCCATCATAAATTACAGTATCAAATAGCTCTCCCATTCCAATCATTGCAATATTACTTTCTTCAATATCGCCATCTACAATATTAAAAAAATCATTTTTCTCACTCAACTTTTTTTTCTGTCTTGGCGTATTTGCAATACTGACAATAATTCTTCGGATTTCACTTCTTCTTATCGTTTTGGTATAATACACAGAAGATTGGCCATTCCATAATAAAATAATTCCGCTCTCATTCTTTAGAGTCTTTTTCAAAAGCGCCTTTTCAAGTAATAATTGTATGCATCTGCTTACCTTTTCTTCCGTACACAAAAATTCAATTCGAATTGTATATCCATCTTGTTTATCAGAAATTTTAATATCAGAAAGTTCTTCCGGATTTAACCCTAATATCTCGCAAAAGCATATGGCCCTTGTAAGTTGCCCTTTCCAATAGTGTTTACAACTTTTTCTATCTGTTTTACATAATAAGTCAGCAGATTCAATAGATTTTTCATGTATACATTGTGATGGCAATAATTTTTTATCTTCAATTAAAGTATCTACTGAATCTTGAAGAAAATTTCTGACATCTTCAGAAAACTCTTCAACTTGTTCAAGTATATCTTGTTTATATGGCATAAATGAATTTGGAATAGCTGGTTGCATATCAAGTTTCTCAATCGCTCTAAAAAAAACATTACTAGAGATTATCCACACTCGACTTCCAGCACTCTCCTCACCTGCTGCACCTGATAAACATCCTGTAAAATATACTTTTTCATTTTCTCTTTGAAAAAGACCAGTCCCTGAATATCCTGACATTTCATCATGCCTAGAAACTCCTCTCTCTCTAGTTGGAGCCTCATAATTCAACACATATCTATCAGATATGACATTCCCCACTTTTCCAGTTATACTAATACAAGTACCTTCTATTTCCGTAGACTTCGAATTCATAGCTTGCGGATATCCCCACCCATATACTGTTTCATTTAAAACAGCATCTCTAAATTCATACGTTGGTAATTCTTTCATCCAGTTCTCCCATGGAAATGAAATCACGGCTATATCATTGTTCAAATTATAACTATTATAAGAATCAGGTATATATACCCATCGTTCATTTGCATTTTTTTGATCGACTTTATCAAAAGCCCCTTCAATTAAATGGTTATCATATTTTTGATCGTAAAAATCTAGAAATAAATATACTTCCCCATTTATATCAAAGCAGTCACTTATAACATGAGCAGCAGTAAATACGCATACTCTTTCATTTAGATTTCTTATATAAAGAATCCCTGTCCCTTTCAATTTCTCCCTATTACCAACTGCAATTCTTACAACTAACGCTTTATAGTCCCTATCAGTTCCACTCACCATATATATTCAATCCTTCTTTAATCGAATATGCTTTATCTGATAAATAACATAATCTAAGTTTATCATTTTCAATATAGTTACATTTATCATTTGCTGTAAAATATTTATGATGATAGCAATACTCCCACCATTTATAATTACATAATAGTTGAATACCTGTCACACCCCCTTTTTTCAACATTTTAGCAATTCCTAGTTTTCCCGGAACAGTTAACTGACCTTTTAATGTTCTTCCATTTGAGCTTATCAAATATGTATCTGTCTTTATCAAATTCAAAAGTTGATTAGAAATATTTCTTGAACTTCCATGATGCGATGTTTTCACCGCATCTACTTCAAATTCCGAATTAATTCCAAATCTCTTTAATCCTCTACATATTACGGGCGCAACTGCATCTCCCCAAAATGCAATTTTTGCATCATCATATTCAAATATAAAGCCTATCGAAACTCGGTTTGTTATACTAGAATCTGCTGGAGGAAATTTTTCATTCATGAGATCCTTTAAATCTATATTTAAATTTTGAGGCATATTGGCAGAATATCCTTTTGTCACTGCTCCATCTTCATCAACTTTCTTTGTACATTTAGTAACAAATTGTATTAATTCTTTATCTGATGGGCTAACTATTTTTAAAGAAGCACCGGCTATACAAATGTTTCTACCTGCAAAAACACATCCATCTATTTTATCATCAATTTCTTTTTTCTTAAGTATCTCTAACAATGACACTGCTTCTGAAATTGAATATCCCTTTCCTGATGGTATATAGGTCTTAATTGATTCTTCCAACCCTTCTGATGAAATAGAATCTATTCTAAATTTATCGAGAATATCTTTCTTATTATTAAAATAAATGGTATCAACACATTTTTTTAACACTTCTGCATTACTTATCCCAATTCCTTTTATTAATCCTCGAATATGATCTCCATCAATATGTGTAACAAAAATATCAACCTTTTCATTTCTTTCAGCTATATTTTCTATTATTGAAGCAATGTCTCCTCCATTGGATTCTACGCCTCCATCAATTATTATATTATGTCTTGTTCCCTCTTTTTTTCCATATCTAACCCAAAGACAATCTCCCTCATTTGCTGGAAGTAAATAAACATCTACCATAATAATATGCCTTTCCTTATCATATTCATAATAATTCATTAAAATCTTTTGCATAATTGTATGCTTCTTTCATACATGTAGCTTCTTTTATATAATCTATATATCGTTTTCGATAATAATCCATTACCCTATACTCAATCACATCTTTCATCTGCTCTGCTAACACAGAATTCTTTATAATTTCTTTCATTTCATCCCTTAATACCAGCGCTGAATCTTCCCTTTTCAAAAAAAATCCTTTTCCTGATTTCACTAAGAAGTTCACTGGCATCTTAATAATCCTTTTAATATGATCTTTATCCGAAATTTTGCAGTACTGCTCATATGTAATCCCTGTATCCAGATCTTTCCAGTTCGTTCCTGTAGAGAAGAATTCTTTCCAACTTGCCAAAAGTTCTGTTTCTGTCACTTCCATTCTTACATCACCATGATTATAGAAAGCCATCAGTACTGGCATTTTGTATACCTTGGTCATATTGGTGTTTTCCAGCAGTTTTATAAATTCTTTTCCTATTCCCTGGAAGAAAGTTTTTTGTTCATCTGTAAGTTCATTTAATTCATTCAGATATTCCAGATACTTTTTAAATGGATTCTCACTTGAACGTGCAATTGCCTTCTGATAAACGTCATCATCCATATATGTAAATAAATCCATTCTGGATGGTTGTTTGCCGAGTAATTCTTTTACTCTGAAATATTCTTTTTTTATCTGATCTTTAAGTGATTGTTGTTTCTTGTCCATTTCTGCAAACAAATCAATTAATTTCATATCAAAATCAACAAAACAATCATCCGGATAATCTGTTTTATCTGCTGGAGAATAGGTTTGTTTCTCTGCTTTACTTTTTCCTGTCAGTAAGTATCTGACTCTTCCTGCCTTTTCGTAATTGCCGATGAAGTCCAGGACATTGAGATATTCTTTTCCTTTACTTCTCCGCAATCCTCTTCCAAGTTGCTGCAGGAATACTATTGGAGATTCCGTCGGACGGAGAAACATTACCATATCTACAGAGGGAATATCTACGCCTTCGTTGAACATATCCACCGAAAAGACGACTTTGATTTTTCCACTTTCCAATTTCTCAATTGCTTCTGTTCTGTCCATGGAGAATTCTCCATTTGCATTACTGTAAACTGCTGCTGATGGGATTCCTCTTCTGCTGAATTCCTTTGCCATTTCTTCTGCATGTTTTCTGGAACAGCAGAAGCCTAATGCCTGTTTTGAACCATATTTACAGTAATATTTGTAAATCAGATCATGTCTGTAAGCATTTCCTATGTATGTTTTGTTCAGTTCTTCTTCCGCATATTTTCCTCTGACTATATGCAGTTTGGTATAGTCTGTCTCGTCGTAGATTCCGTAATAGTGAAATGGAACCAGCATTCCTTTATTGATGCCATCTTTTAATGAAATCTCATACGGCACATTATAATCACAGATTTCATATATATTTTTGCCATCCATTCTCTCAGGTGTTGCTGTCAGTCCGAGGAGAAATTGGGGTTTAAAATACTCTACGATTTTTCTGTACTGATCATTGACTGCATGATGGAATTCGTCGATTACTACGTAGTTGAAGTAATCCGGTGCAAAGTATTTTTCATTCAGGTATTCTGATTTTCCGAGAGTTGCTACTGAAGCAAAGATAACTGATTTATCCGTGCATTTCTCATCTCCTGTAAAGAATCCATAATCCTCCGAATTTCTTACATTTCGGAAAGAATCTGCCGCCTGTTTCAGGATTTCCTCTCTGTGTGCAACAAATAAAACCTTTTCATATGGTTTGGAATCAAATGCTGCCAGATAAGTTTTTCCGATACCCGTTGCAGCCTGGATGAGCGCTTTCTTTGCTCCTTCTGCTCTTGTATCTTCCAATGCACAGAGTGCTTCAATCTGTGCCCCTCTTGGTTCATACATTGTTTTAATTTTAGTATCTTCTGTATCCTGTTCAAAGTCATATTTGTCAAGATCTTTTGCAACTGCAGGACGATGCCAGTTCTGGGAATATCTCTTTAATTCTTTATCATCGATTATGATGGAATGGTTTTCAAACAAGTCTTCAAATGTATAAAAAAATTCAGCATAGTTTTCTGGATCTTTTTTGCTGCTAAAACGGTAGTTCCATTCTATTCCTGAAGTCAGTGCACTTCTTGAAATATTGGACGATCCAATGTAAAGTTCACTATGGTCTGCATAATGGAATATGTAAGACTTTGGATGAAAAGAACGGCCTTTTTCGCAGTAAAATCTAAGATTAACTCTGTCACCGAGTTTTCTTTTAATCAGATATAGTGCAGACGGCTGGGTTATTCCGAGATAATTTCCTGTCAGGATTCGGATTTTGGCTCCGCGTTTCAGGGTGTTTTCCAGTTCCTGAAGAAGCATTTTTACTCCTGATTCCATAAGGAATGAAACAATGATATCAACGCTTTCTGCTTTCTTCATACTCTGGATTAACTGATAATATAATTGTCTTCTTTTATCAGGTCCGCCGGTCATGGCATCTGTGGAATATTCATTTTCATATCCGATGTTCATTTTTTCTGCATAATTAAGTTCAGCCATTTTTCCTCACCTCTTCCCGGTCGGACATCTCCTGTGATCCAGTGTTCTTCTATTTGCAGATTGTGTATCTCCTGTACAAAATCCGCAAATGTGTCTATTGTAAAATCTGTAAAGTATCGTCCGTTTCGCTCTCCCTCATACTCTCCATATTTGAAAGAAGTATAAATCCGTCCACCAGGTTTCAACGCTGTGAGCATTTTCTTGAAAACCTCTTTTAGTTCTTTTTTCGGTAAATGAAGAATGGAAGCACAAGCCCATATGCCGTCGTATTTCTCATTCACTTTCAGTTCCTGAAACAGCATCTGTCTAACTTTGATTCCAGTATGTTTACTCGCAATCTGGCATAACTGTTCGGAACCGTCTATTGCCTCTACCAGATAGCCTTGGTCCAAAAAATATTTCGTGTCCCTTCCTGCGCCGCAACCAAAATCGAGTATATATGCTCCCGGATTAAGCTTTTGCAAAAATTTGTCCTGCATTTCTGTAAACTCTACGGAAACAGTTCCAGACGCAAAGGACTGTGCATTTTCGTTATAGTAATTTAAAGTCTTATTCATTATTTTTATCCAATTTCCAAATGTCTCTTCAGACATTATTTCTCTTTTATATTCTTTACTGCCTAAGTCATCTGATAAAGCTAACTACTTTACGTCATATTATACAATTTTTCGACATAAACGGCAACAATTTTCGTTCGACATTACCTATTATATTCAATTCACTGTAATACAAAAAGAGACATACCTTCTACCTCTGATATGTCCCTTTCTTTCTAAGCAATTCTTGTTACTTTATTATTCAGTTTTAATATTTATGCTTCCGCGTCCATCTCCGCCTTAATCTCATCCTCGCAGTCTGCCATTGCCTGCAGTGTCATAGTGAGCAGCTTCTGCAGTTCCCAGCCAAGTTGTTCGGCTCCTCGCTCGATGACTTCTCTGGAGCATCCTGCTGCGAAGCCCTTGCTTTTATATTTCTTCTTGAGGGATTTGAGTTCCATGTCTTTTGTGCTTTTGGATGGTCTCATAAGTGCTGCTGCCCAGATAAGTCCTGTAAGTTCGTCTGCTGCAAAGAGTACTTTTTCCATTTCGTGTTCCGGTGCTACGTCAATAGTTGTGCCACATCCTACTGTGATGCCGTAACCGTGGGATACAACTGAATGGATCACGTCTTCGCCTACGCCTGCTTCACGGAGCATTTCCGGAGCTTTCAGGCAGTGTTCTTCCGGATATAGTTCAAAGTCGATGTCGTGGAGGAGTCCTACAATTCCCCAGTATTCTGCATCTTCGCCATAACCAAGCTCATTGGCGTACCATTTCATTACTGCTTCTACAGTCAGGGCATGCTGAATGTGGAAGGGATCCTTGTTGTATTTCTTTAATAATGTAAATGCCTCGTCTCGTGTAATTGTCTTCATTATTTTGTCACTCCTCATATCTGAATTATCAGGCGGATCAAATCATCCGCTTTACTGGTTGCTCATAGCCAAATAACTACTCCGCAGTTTATCTGTCAATCTGAATCTGACATGCTTCCATTGCTTTCAGTGCATTCTCATGGCTTTCCGGTGTTACGCCTGCGCAGCATTTAGCGTCTACGATGATCGGAACTTCCGGGAGAGATGCTTTTGCCAGAAGTGCATTGGAAATAACACAGATGTCTGTGCATAAACCTACAAATGTGATACTTTCGATTTCATCATCCTCATTCATTGCCACCAGTTCTCCTGCAAGATCTGTGGAACCAAAGGTTTCTTTATCAATGGGTTCTGTTTTTCTGAGTGCATCTAATTCGCTTCGGATCTGCCATCCTTCAGTGTCACGGATACAATGCGGTACAGGAAGTTTCTTTCCTTCCTGGGTGTCGAGATAGTAAGTCTCATGGGTGTCTCTGGTAAAAAGAACAACTCCATCAAAGTTTTTGATTTTCTCTTTTACACCAGGTACAATGGCAACTGCCTCTTTTGTTCCAAGAGCCCCGTCGATGAAGTCATTCTGCATGTCTACAACTACTAATACCTTCTGCATATTTCCTTTCCTTTCGTTCTTTCTGCACATTTTTTCAGATAATGCTATAAAATCTCTGGAAACGTATGCTGTTATTATTTGTTATTACTATACAACGACAAAGTGTTTTTGTACAGGCAAAAATGCCTGTTTTACTATAGCAATTCCATAAAATATCAATCATCTATTTTTCAGTATATTTTTCAAATCTGTACTTCTGTTTAATATCCGGATATTTGTCTCTGTCCACTTCACTCATAAACATATCATAGGGTCTGGCGCAGATTTTGAAAGGTGCGTAGAGAGCCTGGTAGATCATCAGTTTTTCACCGTTTTCTGTGTGATGGGCTACTGCAAGGACTTTATAGAGATATTCGGAAGTATCCGGGGATACCCATTCTCTTTTGAAATGCTGTACAATGTCGCCTGCATGAATATCGTGTTCCGGTGTTTCCAAAGTGTTTTCATTTTCCGCACTGTCAGGTTCTTCCGGTTCTGTGTTGAGTTCCATATATTCTTCTTTATCAAGGGAAACCGGGATTCCGGAACGGCCATTGATGTGGACGCCGCCATACCAGGTGCCTGTGACCTCACAAATATCACCTACTTCGTATTCCATGCTGCAGTCATTATTTTTCTTTATGATTCTGATCTTTGCCATCTTTTATTTTTCCTTTTATCTCTTATCATTTTAAATATATTCACATTTTTTATTTCCAGCTTTTCCAGATCTCCGGCTGATATCCCACTGTCGCCTGTTTTCCGTTTCTTACCACAGGGACTTTGATGATGCTCTGGTTTTCGAGGATTTTCTCTGCTTTGTCTTCCTCTGCAATATAGGTAATCAATGCCAGCAGGTCTTTATCCTTGCAGTCAGTATCTATCAGTTTGTTATAACCACCAATTGCCTTGCAGACAGATTGGAATTCACCTTTACTTAAGCCTTTTTCTTTCATATCTATAAACTGATATTTAATTCCCCGTTCTTTGAAATAGCGTTCTGCTTTCTTGCTGTCAAAATTTTTCTTTGTTCCGAATATTTGTATATTCATAGTTTCCTTTCCATTTTATAGCAAAGCAATTTCAAATTACTCTACACATTATTTTTCTTTTTTATTACTCCGATCGCATGACCCAGTATCCTGATCTGATCCGCATTGACCATCATGGGTTCATACTCATCATTTTCCGGAATTAGCAAAATGGTACTTCCCATCTTTCGAAAAGTTTTTAATGTGACATTTCCATCAAGTTCTACAGCCGCAATCTGCCCGTTATCTACCACATTTGTTTTCCGCAAAACGACTTTGTCTCCATTATTAATATCTGCATTAATCATAGAATTTCCCCGTACAGTCAAAAGAAAAGTTTCCGCAGGTACTGAGATCCATTCTAAGGGTAATTTACATATCTCTGTTATACCTTCCGTCATTTCTATCGGAGTTCCTGCTGCTATTTCAGCAAATACAGGACATTGTACCAGTTCATTCTCTTTTAAACTTCTCTGCGCATTTTCTTCCTGAAGGATAAATTCGTCCGGACATTCTTCGTCACACATATACCTGTATTTTTTGTCCCGTACAAAATCCACATATATATATTCAGCAATTCCTGACGGAAGCATTGAAACATCAAACTTCGGAATATCCTCTACTTCTACTCCCTCTTTATTGATAAGTTTCAGTTCATTTCCATCTGTAATAATTCCATAGCAAACCTCTGGACTTACAGCCATATAAGAGCGCAATTGTTCTTCAGCTACGCTTATTCCTGCCTGGTATTGTTTTACCTCAGCCATAATATACGGTACTATCCGATTATTTTTATAAACCATGACAACGACATCAACAAATCCCATTTTTGAGAAAACCTGTACTTTATATTCTACATCTAGCAATTCTGACGGATAATGATAAACTGTTTTCAGTTCATTCAACAACCATTGACGTATTTTTTCTTCTTTACTATACGGATCTGCAATTTTGTCCTTAAACATATAATTCTGTAAGGGAATATCTGTCAGGCAACGAAATGCCGCTCCCTCCCTCATTTTCAGAAATTTTGGTTCTATACTTGAAATAAACCTCGAAGGAACACCATGACAGCTCATATACAGTCTCTCTGTTGCCCTTGTCATACCTACATAAAGTAATTTTCTTTCCATTGTTTCTACATAAGCAGCATCTTCATTTTCCTGCAATAACATAGGATTCGGAATTAATTTGTCTGATAATCCCATGAGAATTACTATTTTAAACTCAAGCCCTTTTATAGAATGCATAGTCAGCAGCTTAATTGCCTCTTCTCCGAAATTGATTCCTTCCTGAGAAGTATACAGCGTCATCTTTATATTCTCATCTGTTTCTTTTTTAACTTCTTCCAGGATTCTTTTGGTTCTGGCAACAATTGCAATTTCTTTCGCTTCATAGCGTTTAAGAAGTTTCTTTAAAAGTTTTTCCACTCCCAAAATTTCTTCCCCAATTGTATTATACCGGGCAAAAACCGGATAAATCCCCTGCTTATCAATAAGTGAAGGTTTTACAAAGTTATCATCATTTACAATATCTGAGTCTTCTCTGATCAGACTATATGCAGCCTCAGCAATTTGTGTGGTTGTACGATAATTTTTTGCAAGGGATGTGCTTCTTCCTGTCATATCCAAACCTATGCTGGTAAAGCTCCGTCCCTTCACAAGCCATGATGTACTATAAATACTCTGTGCTGTATCTGCTACAAACATAATACTACTGTAATCCTTTTCAGAATCATACATTTGCATAAGACATTGCAGCTGAACTCTGGATAAATCCTGACTTTCGTCAATAATAATATGTGTATATCCAGATATTTTATGGTTTTTCAGATACTTTAAAGCATACAATGCGACATCCTGAAAATCACAAAGATTTTGCGCATAGCACTCTTTCGTATATGTTGCCATTAATTCATAAATCGCCTGTCTGATCCGGCTGTTTTTCTGTAATTTCTGTGGTCCCTCATTGCTTCCTTTGCTTCCCATTCTTCCAATCCTGTCAGCCGACTGATAACTTTCATATTCCACATAATTACAAGCCTTAATCCATGCAATTTCATTTTTCAAAAATCCTAAATACTTTGCATCCAGAATTTTGACATCCCCGAATGTCTTTTTTACATTACTGAGACTTTTCTGCCATATTTCAATTTCTTTTTGTCCTTGGACAATTTGAAGCAGCTTCCCTTTTTCCTGACAAAATGCTCTAAAATAAGAATACAACAGTTTATCTATATTCGTTATTTTTACGTTTTTCTGTAATTCTGTTTTATCAAACAATCCATATTGGTCATCTTTATCAATCTGACCATATATATACTCAATATAATTTGTCAGACTTTTATTATAGGTGACCATCAATATTTTATCGCTCGCACCATAACAATAATTATCAAGCAAAAATGAAATTCTATGTACTGCTACTGTAGTTTTTCCAGAACCTGCTACCCCTCTAATAATTGAATGTCCCATGGCTGAACTCCGAATCAGTTTTTTCTGTTCCAGATTTAGCTGCATACCTTATCTCCTGTATCTTCAAAATATCATAACCATTCCCTGTTTTCACAATTATAATAATTGATATTCATAGTCTTTTGATAACTGTTCAGTATCTTCTTTGAAAATAGAAATCTGAATAGTTACATCTTTTGTACTTTTATCTTATCATAACTGGTAAATGCTTTCAATGTCAGGTCTTATGCAATTTGTTACGTTCATTTTAAATTTCCATCTATTTCACAGTTTTTTCAAATTCTCACCACATATTTCTCACATTTCCTGGTTATATTATTACCTGTACAGAGCAAAGAGTAATTGCAAATAAAACTTTTTCTTTTTCATACTTTTGCCGGGAATCTATAAGATTCCCGGCCTCCTTCTTTTATTCAGTTATTTTTTATTCCATTAGATTTTCTTTTTAATATGGTTGTAGATATTCAGTCCTTTTGTCTGTCCGTATTTGGAAATGATAGATCTGTAAATCTGCTGTTTTCTGTTTTTGTCTTCTGCATTTTTCTCCACAGTTGTTGAAACATAATTTACCACTTCCTTTGGCATGCCTGCTTTGTCGAGAACCAATACCAGTTCCTGCTGTAATTTCTTTGTTCCGGCATTCATGTCAATTATCTTTTGTTTTGGCTTTTTTGTATTCTGATTCTCTGATTGTTTGACAGACTGTTTTTCAGGTTGTTCATCCAACTGTTTTTCTGTTTTCTGACCGGATTGTTCGGTCATCTGTCCGTCTTTTTCTTTACCGGTCTGTTTTTTTACCTGTTTCCTTGTATGCACCTGTTTTCCGGAAATCTTCTCATTTCTGGAGACTTTCACATCTTTTTCTGTTTTCCAGAACTCTATAATATGGTCAAATCCTGTATCCTTACTGATTACAACAATTTTACATTCTTCATCCTGACCTGTGCACTCTTTTCCTATCAGGTATCCCAGATAAGAGCCCAGATGCATATCTGCTGACTGATTTCCTGTCGGTACTTTATGCGTGATCAGTTTTGACTCTCCGTGATCATTGATAATATCAAGGTCTATTTTTCTGCTGTTATCTGTATAAAAAAGATGGATAATATCTGTTTCCCGTAATTTTTCGCATCCTTTGAAGCCTTCACTTCCTACATTTTCATAATCAATTAAATAATAAGTTTTGATAATCTTCATCCTCTCTTTATTTTTCTCTGCTGTATAATACTCTGTCATTTTTCAGCCGGATAATTCTTTCCTATTTTAACATGCATCTTTTATCAGCACAACCACATAGTAGCAGCTTTCCTGGTTAGTATTTCCTGGTTGTCTTTCCTGCCTGTTCCAGTCAGACAGAATATTATCATATCCACGAATAGTATTCCCATATTGCCACTATAATAAATTTACATACCTTTTGTGAAAAATGACGGTTTTTTCATCAAATTTGAGTTGATAAATCTTTAACAAATTTCAAAAAAAGGCAAAAATCCTGTTGATTTTAAGCGTTAAATATGTATAATAGTAAAAGAGAAGCGATACCCATTCGCTTTTATGGTAAGGTATCTTAAGCCTGTTTAAACAGGCGCTTTCATTAACGAAGAAAAGAGGTTAAACGTAAGATGGCAAAAATCGATTTAAGCAAGTATGGCATTACCGGAACTACAGAAATTGTCTACAACCCTTCTTATGAAGTATTATTTGAAGAAGAAACCAAACCGGAACTGGAAGGCTTTGAAAAAGGTCAGGTCAGCGAACTTGGTGCAGTTAACGTTATGACAGGTATCTACACAGGACGTTCTCCTAAAGATAAATACATCGTTATGGATGAGAACTCCAAAGATACAGTATGGTGGACAACAGACGAATACAAAAACGATAACCATCCTGCAACTCAGGAAGCATGGAATGCAGTAAAAGAAATCGCTAAAAAAGAGCTCTCCAACAAGAGACTTTTCGTAGTAGATGCATTCTGCGGTGCTAACAAAGATACTCGTATGGCTATCCGTTTCATCGTTGAAGTTGCTTGGCAGGCACATTTCGTAACAAATATGTTCATCCAGCCAACAGCTGAAGAACTTGAAAACTTCGAGCCAGATTTCGTTGTATACAACGCTTCCAAAGCTAAAGTTGAAAACTATAAAGAATTAGGCCTTAACTCTGAAACAGCTGTAATGTTCAACATCACAACTAAAGAGCAGGTTATCGTAAACACATGGTACGGCGGAGAAATGAAGAAAGGTATGTTCTCTATGATGAACTACTTCCTTCCACTTAAAGGCATGGCTTCCATGCACTGCTCTGCAAACACAGATATGAACGGCGAAAACACAGCTATCTTCTTCGGTCTTTCCGGAACAGGTAAAACAACTCTTTCCACAGACCCGAAACGTCTCCTGATCGGTGATGACGAGCATGGCTGGGATGACAACGGCGTATTCAACTTCGAAGGCGGATGCTACGCTAAGGTTATCAACCTTGACAAAGAATCTGAGCCGGACATCTACAATGCAATCAAACGTAACGCTCTTCTTGAGAACGTAACACTTGATGCTGAAGGCAAGATTGATTTCGCAGATAAGAGTGTAACAGAGAATACTCGTGTATCTTATCCGATCAACCACATTGAAAACATCGTTCGCCCGATCTCTTCTGCACCGGCAGCTAAGAACGTAATCTTCCTGTCCGCAGATGCTTTCGGAGTACTTCCTCCAGTATCTATCCTGACAGAAGCTCAGACTCAGTACTATTTCCTGTCTGGATTCACAGCTAAACTTGCTGGTACAGAGCGTGGAATCACAGAGCCTACACCTACATTCTCTGCTTGCTTCGGACAGGCATTCCTTGAACTGCATCCGACAAAATACGCAGCAGAACTTGTTAAGAAAATGGAAAAGAGCGGAGCAAAAGCTTACCTGGTTAACACAGGATGGAACGGAACAGGAAAACGTATCTCCATCAAAGATACTCGTGGTATCATCGATGCAATCCTTAACGGAGATATCCTTAACGCTCCTACTAAGAAGATCCCATTCTTCGATTTCGAAGTTCCAACAGAGCTTAACGGCGTAGACACAGGTATCCTTGATCCTCGTGACACATATGCTGACGCTTCTGAATGGGAAGTAAAAGCTAAAGATCTTGCTGGAAGATTCATCAAGAACTTTGCTAAATACGAAGGAAACGCTGCTGGTAAAGCACTTGTTGCAGCTGGTCCTCAGTTATAATTTAAATTGTCCAAATGATTATGAAAGGGATGCGAATGATTCGCATCCCTTTTTTTGTACTGCTTCAAATATCAGACAACAAAATTATAAATGATGTCTTTATAATGCTTTAAGTTTCTCTGCCACCTTCTCATATGCCGGTACCGGAACATGATATTTTTCACCCATTCTTACTACTTCATAGACTAATCCATCTATTTCAGACTGTTTTCCTTCCATGATGTCTCTCTGCATAGAGGTAGTTGCTTCCGGTGCGAGGTTGGAGAGAATTTTTAAGTTTACATCTACCATATCTTTCTGAAACGGGATTCCCATGGCTTCTGCAAGTGTTGCGATTTCTCTTATCATGGTTTTAAAGAGTTCTCTGGCTTCGCCTTCTTTCTGGAAATCTGCGGCTGTTGCATGATAGTAGAGTCCTGCTGCACCGATTGGTGATACGTAGGAGAATTTCTCCAGTGCTTCGCGTCGGATATTCTCAGAAAGAATCCCGTCAATGTTGCTGTCACAGAGGTCTTTCTGGATTTCTCTCAGTTCTGGTCTGAATTCTGCTTGGTCTCTTACGCCAAATACAATGCGCAGGATCTGTCCATGCTGAAGAAGTCTGCCTGATTCTTTAATGTTTGCCGAGACATAGATACATCCGTCTGTTACAAGAAGTTCAGGAAGTTGTTTCTGCATCTTCCCACCGGTTCCATAGATGTTTAAAACAGGAATTACGATGGTTGTTTTCTTTGAGATTCGCCTGATAAACGGAATAGTTTCATCCAGAGAATAGCCTTTCACACAGACAAAAACCACATCCGGATGGTCTGTGTAATGTTCCATATCTGTAGCCGGGATAGTGATTGTTTCTTCTGTTTTATCCCACATTTTCTCCAATGTAAGACCCTGTTTCTGGATTTTTTTCAGGTGTTCACCTCTCGCGATCAGGGTTACGTCCTTGCCTGCTTTTTTCATATAATATCCGGTAACACCACCGGTTCCTCCGGCTCCAATGATTAAGTATTTCATATTTATTTTCTGCCCCGCTTTCATTGTTTTGATTCTTATATCATAGCACAATTGCAATTTTTCTTCAGTATATTTTATGCATTACGCTGACATAATTTTGCATTGACAGTTTATTTTTTGCCCTGTAATATCAATGGTATCAATATCAGAATATATTACACAGGAAAAGTATTAAGATGGAACGATATCTGGAATTTAGAATAGATGAACAAACTACAGAACTTAAAATGGAAGCATTTCTGAAAAAGAATGCAGGACTTACAAAACGGCAGATCAGCCAGGCGAAGTTTCGACCGGACGGGATTACCAGAAACGGAGTTCGCTGTCGTGTAACTGAGACAATATATCCAGGCGATGTGATCCGCATTTGTCTGGAGGAAGCCGGGACTGCTTCTGCGTATCTTGAAAATTATAATGACGGAATCAGAAGTAAGGATTTGTCGGATTTCCATTCCAACAGAGCTTCCGCTCCAGTTTCCGAAACTTCTTTTTCTCTGAATATTTTATATGAAGATACGGATATTCTGGCAGTTGATAAACCGGCAGGAATGGTTACGCATCCAACGGGAATGCATTATACAGACAGCCTCTCCAATCTTGTTGCCGGTTACTTTCGAGAGAAAAATGAACAGGTCTGTGTCCGCCCGGTGGGGCGGCTGGATCAGGAGACTTCCGGGATTGTGGTTTTTGCCAAAAATCAGGTAGCAGCTTCAAGGCTTCAATCTGTAAAATCTCCTTGCAAAATTCACAAGCAATATCTTGCCGCTGTATCCGGTACTTTGCCTGTAGATATGCCTGGTGTCTGGCATACCTTAGATTTACCGCTGATGCAGGACCCGGAGAATCATCTGAAAATGAAAACTGCTGCTGATCTTTCCTTACATTCATCTGCATTATCGGGAAAAATCAAAACAGCAGTTACTCATTATCATACTCTTTTTTCCAGTCAGGACTGGTCGCTTATCACACTTAAGCTGGATACCGGACGTACCCACCAGATCCGTGTCCATATGGCATCCACAGGACATCCTTTGCTTGGAGATACTCTTTATCATTCAGACGATAAAATATCTTCCTGTGCTTCCTTTTCCAGGGCAGCCCTTCATGCATGGAAAGTTTCTTTTCAGCATCCTTTCAGAGATGAAATGCTCCTTCTGGAAGCACCATTACCTTTCGATTTTCGTGAACTGGTTTCACTTTCAGGGTCTGATCTGTTGTCTATTTAAGCTTCAAATTCTTTGATCAGATTTACCATTTCAATGGCACTGAGTGCACAGTCATAGCCTTTATTTCCTGCTTTTGTACCTGCGCGTTCAATTGCCTGCTCGATGTTTTCTGTGGTAAGTACTCCGAATAATACCGGAACTCCTGTTTCCAGTGATACTGATGCAATTCCTTTGGAAACCTCATTGCATACATAATCATAATGACTGGTATTTCCACGAATCACAGCACCTACGCAGATAACCGCATCATACTTTCCACTTTTTGCCATTTTAGACGCGATCAGTGGGATTTCAAAAGCACCTGGTACCCACGCTACCTGGATGTCCTCTTCTTTTACATTGTGACGTGTCAGCCCATCCATGGCACCACTTACCAGCTTGGAAGTTATAAATTCATTGAAGCGGGCTGCTACAATTCCTACTTTCATTCCATCTGATACTAATTTTCCTTCTAATGTTTTCATTTTTTCTGGTCCTTTCATCTGTAAATTTATATTTTTTAACCTGTACAGGTTTTTATATACGGTAAATTTTATTTTCGGGAACGTTATCGTTATATATGAAAATCCCCGCTGTATTTAATACTTCAGAATATGTCCCATTCGTAATTGTTTTGTCTTAAGATAACGCAGATCATACGCTGTGGCATTCATTTGTATCGGAACTCTCTGTTTGATCCTGATGCCAAATTCTTCCAACTGATAAACTTTATCCGGGTTATTTGTCAGCAGCCTCAGCTCTTTTACCCCAAGATTTCTCAGAATCTGCGCACCAATGTAGTATTCTCTTTCGTCTCCGGCAAATCCAAGTGCCAGATTCGCTTCGAGTGTATCCATTCCCTGTTCCTGAAGTTCATAGGCACGAAGTTTATTGATCAGTCCGATTCCTCTTCCTTCCTGTCTCATATAAAGGAGTATCCCTCTGCCTTCTTCCTCAATCTGGGCCATCGCCGCTGCAAACTGCTGTCCGCAGTCACAACGCTGTGATCCAAAAACGTCTCCTGTCAGGCACTCTGAATGCACACGGCACAGAACGTTTTCTCCATCTCCGATTTCACCTTTTACCAGTGCTACATGATGTTCCCCATTCAGGCGGTTTACAAATCCATACGCCATAAACTCTCCGTATCTGGTCGGCATTTTTGTGGTCGTCACGCGATCCACCAGAATATCATGGCATTTACGGTAATTCTGAATATCTTTAATTGTTATGAATTTAAGATTCCACTTTCCGGCAAGTTCCCGTAACTCAGAAGTCCGCATCATAGTGCCGTCTTCTCTCATAATTTCACAGCACAGCCCGCACTGTTTTAACCCTGCAAGTCTGCACAGGTCTACAGTTGCCTCTGTATGTCCGTTTCTTTCCAGAACACCGTTCTTCTTCGCCAGAAGTGGAAACATATGTCCGGGGCGTCTGAAATCTTCGGGTTTTGCATTCTCATCCACACATTTCATGGCAGTAACAGAACGTTCTGCCGCAGAGATTCCTGTAGTGGTGCTGATATGGTCTACGGAAACAGTAAAAGCAGTTTCGTGATTATCTGAATTTTCTGCTACCATCTGCGGGAACTGCAGTTTTCTTACATATTCCTCAGACATTGGCATACAGATAAGTCCTTTTCCGTGAGTTGCCATAAAGTTAATATTTTCTGTTGTGGCAAACTCTGCTGCACAGATAAAATCTCCTTCATTCTCTCTGTCCGGATCATCCGTTACCAGAATAATTTTTCCATTCCGAAGTTCTTCCAGAGCTTCTTCTACTGAATCAAATCCGTTCATTTTTTCTCTCCTTATGCAATGTATTTTCTGATACAATATATTTTTCTGTTGTTAAGAGGGCAAAATCATTCGTATTGGCTGCTTATCTGGTTCGTGTCAGGCAGATAAAACATCCACTGTACAGTTCTGCATCAATCGAATAACCGCTTTGTGGTTAATTCTGTCAAAAGCCATACTTATTCAGAAAATCCCGTGTAATATTACTTTTTATCGGCTGTTCTTTCACAGGCGTTATTAATTTTTCCACGTATTTTCCAATTATGTCTGTCTCCAGATTAACGATATCTCCTTCTTTGCGTTCTCCGAGGACTGTAATCTTTACTGTATGAGGAATTGCAGAAATGGAAAAGTCTGTTTCTGAGACTTTTGCCACTGTAAGACTGATTCCATCAACTGTTACAGAACCTTTTGTCACAATATATTTCATAATTTGTGGTGAAGCCTGAATGGTGTACCAGACAGCATTATCATCTCTGCGAATTTCCGTGATTTTTCCTGTTCCATCCACATGCCCGGCAACAATGTGTCCTCCAAATCTTCCATTTGCAGGCATTGCCCTTTCCAGATTTACATGCTGTCCCAAAGAAAGCTGAATCAGCGCAGAACGATTCAATGTCTCATGCATCACATCTGCTGTAAAACCATCTTCTAGACATGCAGTTACAGTGAGGCAGATTCCATTTACAGCTACACTGTCCCCTGTTTTCAGATCATCCAGAATTTTCTCTGCCCGTATCGTAAATACTGCTGAATTTGCTCCTTTTTTTATTTTTTTCACAGTTCCCAGTTCTTCAACAATTCCCGTGAACATTACTCTTCACCTCACTCTCTATAAGAAAATCATCTCCTATTCTGATTATTTCGCTGTTTTTTAATAATATTGCGCTGGCAGGATCAGGAAATCCTTTTCCTTCTATCGGTGTCTTTGCACTTTCTCCCCCAAAAAGTTTGGGCGCTATATAGGTCTGGACTTTCTGAACAATACCGCTTTCGAGTGCTGACCAGTTTAAAGTGCCTCCTCCTTCCAGTAAGATACTGTCTATCTTTGCAGTTCCCAGAAGTTCCATTAGTCTGTTTAAATCTATGTGTCCATTTTTTTCCGGGACATCCAGAACTTTACATCCCATATCTTCATAATTCTTTATCTTCTGCTGGTCTTTACTGCTGGTTGCAAAGATTGTTGGAATTGTTGATGCCGTTTTCACAATTCTGGAATTCAGTGGTGTCCGCAAGTGGGAGTCACAGATAATACGCACAGGATTTCTGCCGTTTTCCAGTCTGCATGTAAGCATCGGATCATCTGCCAGCACAGTTCCCACTCCAGCCATAATCCCTGTATATTTCAATCTCTGTTTCTGCACATGCATTCTGGCAGCTTCGCCTGTCACCCATCTGGATGCGCCTGTATAAGTAGCAATTTTTCCATCCATGGTCATCGCATATTTCATGACTACATATGGCTTTTGATTCTGTATGTAATAGAAAAATGCTTCATTGAGTTTATCGCACTCTTCTTTTAAAACGTTTTCCGTTACTTCGATCCCATGCTCTTTCAGAATCCGGATTCCTTTTCCTGAAACCAGGGGATTAGGGTCCGAGGAACCAATGATCACACGTCTGATCCCCGATTCCAGGATTGCATTGACACACGGAGGCTGTTTCCCGTAATGGCAGCAAGGTTCCAGAGTAACATATATGGAGGCACCTTCTGGCTGTTCTGTACATGATGCCAGAGCTTCCCTTTCTGCATGAAGTTCACCGTATTTTCTGTGATATCCCTGGCCAATGACTTTTCCGCTTTTGACGATCACGGCACCTACCATTGGGTTAGGTGCTGTAAATCCCATTCCTTTTTGTGCCAGTTCTAACGCCATTTTCATATATTGCCTATCTTTTTCCATATCCGTTATATCTTTCAATCCCTCATCTCCTGTTCTTCTGATGGTACTGATGATACCAAAAAAGCCCCGGTGTCTTTCAACATCCAGGGCCTGTAAATTAATATCTGTTTGAATTATCTTCGTGTGAATCTGACTTTTTGCTTCATCATTAAAACTGCTTTGATGATATAAAAAAGCTCTGGAATAAATTTATTATTCCAGAGCAGTCGCTTTCACAGATCAGTTAATTCTTCTGTATCTCTACTACTATCTTCTTTCATCCAGACTGTACTGTCGGCTTCGGAATTGCACCGAATCATACCTTACGGCTCGTGGGCTTTACCACCGGTAGGGAATTGCACCCTGCCCTGAAGATCTTATTTTATTTTTATCAGCAATTTCTAAATTTTATCCTGCTGATGTCTGAAAGTATACTCTTAACTTTTATTTATGTCAAGATTTTTTCAAACATATAATTTCAATTTTTCAGGAAAGTAATTCTCTTACCATCTCTGCATTGAATGTCACACCTGTCAGGTGGTCTACTTCAATCTGGTACAGGGCATTGGCTGCAATATGCTCTGCCGCCTGTTCCAGGTCACGGATTCCGCTGGTGTTTTTGTGTTTCTCAACAATAGCCTCCAGACCGTCTTCTGTCACTACGCATTCTTCTGCTTTGAGGCTCATACGTTTCAGAACTTTCGGAAGTACATATTTGGAGAAGATAATCTTCTTCTCTTCTGAGGTGTAATCCGGAATATCGATCACTGCAAAACGGGACATCAGAGGTGCGCTGATCTGGGATTTATCATTTGCTGTAGCGATCGGATAAACGCCCACTGTCGGCACCATACATTCCATGTAGTTATCTGTAAATCCAAGGTTGTCAAGCAGTGTCAGAAGTACATCTGCCGGGTTTCCGTTGCCCTTGCCTGATGCTGCTTTATCAAGCTCGTTGATGATGAATACAAGGTTGGATTCTCCTGCTGCTGAGAAGGCTTCCATGATGATTCCAGGCTTTGCGTTTGCATAGATTCTGGAGCTTCCTGTGAGCTGTTCCGGATCGTTGATGGAACTCATATCCAGAGTTGTCCACGGAAGTTTCAGGATACGGGCAACCGCATAGGCAATCTGAGATTTACCTGTACCTGCCGGGCCTACAAGAAGAAGTCCGTATGCCGGAAGTGTATGGGTACGGTTGATCTGAATGATCGTCTCAATGATACGCTGCTTTACAGATTCCATTCCGTAGAGTTCTTCGTCAAGGATTCTGCGGGCTTCCTGAGGATCAATTGCTTCAAAGTAATTACTCTTCCACTGTACATTCATCATAATGGAAAGAGCTCGCTGAGCATGGCGTCTTTCCTCCGGAGATACTTCGTGGGAACGGGCAACTGCAAGGTTTCTTCTTGCCCAGAGACGGATGTTGTCCGGAAGGGTTCTGCCTGCGCAGGTCATAAAATCAGTGATGCTCTGAATACTTGTCAGCTTCATTTCATCTCCTGTTTCTTCCTCATCTTCGTCTTCTGCGATCTCTGCCGGTGCACTGCTTGCAAGAAGTCTCTCGATCATAAACTGAAGAAATCCGTCCTCTGCGGAGAGCTTTGTGCCGCCGCCGAATGCAGTCTCACGAATCTTATAAACTGCATATCCTTTCTCCTGATTCTGTCCGGAAAGACGTACATTGATGTGATTCTCTCCAAGCCATTTCAGAAGGCTTACGAATCTTGAATCAATGCTGAGAATATCTGCTGCGAAAGTTCCATCGTCCTCTTTAAACTCAAAGGAAGTACGTTTGATCGGGTTTGTAAAAATACCGCAGGAATGATGTTTCCACTGGCGGCTGCTGTTATCAAGAACCATGATCGGTTTCTCAGGGGATGTTTCCTGTTCATTGGACTGGAAAGTCGTGTAGGTACATTCAGACTGTACACCTGGTTTCTTGTCTGAAGCACCGCTGAAATCAAATACTGGCATGGTGTGTTTACTCCTTTTATCTTATCCTTATTCAGTGTAAAATTTTGTATAATTCCTTATTATTTTAGCAGAATCTTTCCTTTTTATCAATTATGGAAATGTATTTCCTGTATAATTATTCACAAATTTAGCTGCTTTTTGATTCTGACCACTTTTCTCTTCCAATATATCATAATACCATACAGATATATGGTATTATTTAGCGTACATAAAACCATACTGGTGTAACATAATACCTATTTATTCTCTCAAAATCATTGACGGTAACATTCGCAGGCTTTATAATAGGGATAACTGAGAATTTCCAGATACTCTCTGGGAAATCGGAATTCACTTTTAGGAGAGCAAAATGAGCAAAATTATTTTAACCGGTGACCGTCCAACCGGCCGCCTTCATGTTGGACATTATGTTGGTTCATTATCCGAGCGTGTTCGTTTACAGAACTCCGGCTTATATGATGAAATTTATATTATGATCGCAGATGCACAGGCATTGACAGATAACGCAGAACATCCTGAGAAAGTTCGTCAGAATATTCTTCAGGTTGCGCTTGACTACCTTGCATGCGGCATTGATCCTGAGAAATCTACCATCTTTATCCAGTCCATGGTTCCGGAGCTTACAGAGCTTACTTTCTATTATATGAACCTTGTTACTGTAGCACGTGTACAGCGTAACCCTACTGTTAAATCCGAGATTCAGATGCGTAATTTCGAAGCAAGTATCCCTGTTGGATTCTTCTGTTATCCGATCAGCCAGGCAGCAGATATCACTGCATTCCATGCAACTACTGTTCCGGTTGGAGAGGATCAGCTCCCGATGCTTGAGCAGTGTAAAGAAATCGTACACAAATTCAATACCGTATACGGCGAAACCCTTACAGAGCCTGAGATCATCCTTCCATCCAATAAGGCATGTCTCCGTCTGCCGGGTATTGATGGAAAGGCAAAAATGAGCAAGTCTCTCGGAAACTGCATCTATCTTGCAGATGAAGAGGCAGATGTTAAGAAGAAAGTTATGTCCATGTTCACAGACCCGAATCATCTTCGTGTGGAAGACCCTGGCCGTGTGGAAGGAAACCCTGTATTTATTTATCTGGATGCTTTCTGCAAGCCGGAATATTTCGCAGAGTTCCTGCCTGAATACCAGAATCTGGACGAGCTGAAAGCACACTATACACGCGGTGGTCTGGGTGATGTCAAGGTTAAGAAATTCCTGAATAAAGTACTCCAGGCAGAGCTTTCTCCAATCCGCGAGAGACGTAAATACTGGGAGCAGCATCTTGATGATGTATATGATATCCTCAAAGAGGGAAGCAAGGTTGCTGAAGCAAAAGCTGCACAGACACTTCATGATGTTCGTTCAGCAATGCAGATCAACTACTTTGATGATAACAGCTTAATCAAATAATTGTATGCCGGTGGCTACAGCGACCGACAACAATGCGTAAATAAGAAATTCAAACGCAAGATTGTTCAAAAATCAACTTATTGACACATCAAAACAGGTTCAGGCAAAAGCATTCTGCTCACGTCTGAACCTGTTCTGTTATTTCTTCACTGACTTTCTTTTCAATCTATTTTACAGATAAAATCTATCCGATATCTTTCATATCTGATATCTTTCATATCTGATACCATTTGATCTCATTTGCCTCCATATGTAACCGGAAGCTGCTTCCATCACCTCTGTAAACTACTGTATCCTGTGGTTCGTAAGTGTTGTTGACTACGCAGTATTTTCCATTTTTTACGTAAGCATGTACTTCTACATTGTAGTTGGTTGAATACCAGCAGTGAAGTTCTTCCTCTGCGGATGCTGACCAAAGGACTGCACGATAAAGCACGCGGCTGTTCTTAAAGCTGTATGGAAGTCCGCTGATATAAACGCCTCTTCCTTTACCGAAAGTCTTTACAGCCATCTGCACTTCCTGGTCTTTCTGGATTAAGATTTCTGTTTCCGGTAAGGCATAAATGTTCTTCTTACCTTCACCGAAGTCAACCTCGCCTTCTGCATCTTTAAGGATGAAATGATCTCTGTGTTCTTCCCAGTTATATTTATCTGTATTCAGGTTAAATCCATGTTCTTCTTCTACTCCAAGTACATCATCTAACTGAATGAATCTGCCCTGCCACTGATGTGCTGCCGGTTCTCCTACACCGATAAATCCACCGCCATTATATACAAATTCTCTGACTGCTGTGATGATTGTTTCGTCGATCCAGTTCTCGCCGCCTGACTGTGCAGTGTCCGCATCTCCCACATTGATCACTACGTCAAATTTCTTCAGAATATCTTTGTCTGCTTTGATATCGTCAAAGCTGATAAATGATACATCAAACGGTGCGCCGCTTAATGCTTCGATAATTCCGAAATAAGAATAATTCTGCTTGTAATAGATGGCGTGATGTACCATATGGTTACCCCATGAGCGCATCTTTCCCCAACAGTTCAGGACTGCTACCCGTTTTACGCAATAAGGAGTCGTTCCCTGAATGTTATCATATAAAGTGCGGAACTCTTCGCAGACTTCTTTGATATACTGTACAAAATCCGGGAATTCCAGGGCAAGTTTCAGATATCCGCCGTAGCCTATTCTCTGGATCGGGCTTCGAAGGATTGCTCTTCTTGCTGTTACCCAGTTCACTTTTGCCTCCTTTACAGGATCGCCGCCTTCATGGAACGTATCCGGGAAAAAGTATGGCAAAAATCTTCCTTCTGTATATTTTACATTCTTAATATCACTGAACAGACGCAGGGTCGCACCATTTCCAACACTTCCAACTACAGCATCCAGTCCGATAGATGCAAATTCGTCCATAAACGGTTCCATGCCAATCCAGTGATCTCCCATGAACATCATGGCCTCTTTTCCGTATTCATGTACGATATCTACCATCTCTTTGGCAAGCTTCGCAACTTCACGTCTCTGAAATGCCTGAAAATCTTTGAATTCTTTTGAGGGAATCCGATAGGTATTGTTCATGTATCCCTGGTCAATGATATATTCCGGTCTGAAAGGATAGCCCACTTCTTTCTCAAACTGCTCCAGAATATATGGGCTGACTGAAGCTGAATAGCCAAACCAGTCTACATATTTCTCTCTTGCAAGTTCATCAAATATAAGAGTAAACTGATGGAAAAATGTAGTGAAGCGCACAACATCCACATACTCATGAGTATCCAGGAATCTGCGCAGACGTTCCAGGGAATAAGCTTTTGTTTTTGGCTGTCGCACATCAAATGTGATCTGTGGCTCTACATCTTTCCAATCATTTACTACTGCATTGTACATGTGTACCGGATCCCACATGATATATGCCAGGAAACTTACAGTGTATTCATGAAACAGCTTTGCAGCTCTGATCACTACATTACCGGTTTCTTCATCATAGCTCCACAGCTCTGTTGATACCGGTTCCCCGGTAGTACGGTCTATAACTTCCCACCATCTGTAGATATCATCTCTTGTATTCACTGCCAGCATATCCGGATATAAATGATCCATCAGGTGGATTTCCAGCTTCTCCTCCGTTGCTGTATGGAAGGATGTCATGATATACATCTGCTGGATTTCCTCAGGATGTGCCTTTGCCCATTCATTATCCTTACGGGTTGTATAATAGGTTGCATATATCTTGGAGCCAGTATCTTTTAATTCCTTCGGAAATTCTGTTCCGTCACAGTCACGAATCGCATCTGCACCCCATTCATCCAGTATCTCCAGTGTCTGTGGCACTACATCCAGATTGGTTGGTATTGTTACACGACCTTTTTTCATTGTTGTTTGTCTCCTCTCTCTGTATAAACCTGTCTTATTTTTTACTTATCTGACCTGATTCTGCTCTTTCTTGCGCCTTATCTGTCTATAGAATACGTTCTTTCCAAAACATTTTCAATTCTCTTTTTGCTTTGTTTTTTAGAAATCTTGCTGTACAAATCAAATTGTGATATTATATAAAAAATGTTATCGAAAATTTTGAAAGGAATTCTGTTTTTGATTATAATACTCTATATTTTTTTATCTTTCAAAGTTTTTTTATGCATTTAGTCCAATCATAGCAACTAAATGCAGAACAGATTCCCTCTATTATTTTTGTTCACTTTTTTGCATTAGACAAAATCACTAAATTATGGAGGAGGAACTTTTTTATGAGTACACATTCTCTTCGCTTCAGCCCTGAAGATACTGCTCCACAGGAGGTCACACTTCTGAATGCATCTTCTTCCCTCTATGAAGGTGACTGGTCAAGCATTCCCCACTCCCATTCCTTTACCGAATTATTCTATGTGCGGGACGGACAGGGGGAATTCCTGCTTGAAGACAAAATCTACCCCATCTCAAAAGATGACCTGATCATTGTTAACCCTCACATTAATCATACTGAAATTTCCAGAGAAAATCCTCCTCTCAGCTATTTCACAGTGGGAGTAGACGGACTATCCTTCTCTTTTAATGATCAGAAAGAATATCGTATCTTTAACTGCAGAAAAAAGAAAACAGATCTGCTTTTTTACTTTAACTCCCTGTTCCAGGAACTGGACAATCAGTCTGAAGGATATGAAAAAATCTGCATATATATGCTTAATATCCTGATCCTTCAACTTCGGCGAATTACAGATTCTCCTTTCGAACTGATCACAGCACAACATCCAAGCAGGGAATGTGCAAATATCAAACGTTTTCTTGATTCTAATTACGGAGAAAACATCTCTCTTGATCATCTGTCTGCCATCAGCCACCTGAACAAGTATTATCTCAGCCATGAATTTACTAAATATTATGGGATTTCTCCTATGAACTATCTAAACCGAAAGCGGATTGAGGTATGTAAAGAGCTTCTGGAAAATACTGATTACGGGATTTCAGATATTGCGCATCTCACAGGATTCTCCTCTCAGAGTTATCTCTCCCAGAGCTTTCGCAAATCCTGTGGCATGACTGCAGGAACTTACCGTAAACTTAAGAAAAAAAGAAAGGATCCTATTTAATATCATGCAATACACATTTCCAAACTACTATAAAGAATTTTCCTGCATTGCAGGAGCCTGTCCGGATACCTGCTGCGCAGGATGGCAGATCGTAATTGACGATCAGACACTGAAGAAGTACCAGCACTTTAAAGGTCCGTTCCGCAATCGCCTGCACAATGATATTGACTGGAAAGAACATGTTTTCTGCCAGTATAACAGACGCTGTGCTTTTCTCAACGAAGAGAATCTGTGTGATATCTACACAGAAGCAGGACCGGAAATGTTCTGCAGAACCTGCAGAAATTATCCTAGACATATTGAAGAATTTGAAGGTCTGCGTGAGATTTCCCTGTCGCTCTCCTGTCCGGAGGCAGCAAGGATTTTACTTTCCCAAAAAGAAAAGGTACACTTTATCACAAAAGAAAAAAAGACAAAAGAAGAAGTATATGATGACTTTGATTATTTCCTGTTCACTGCGCTTATGGACACCCGTGATATGCTTATAGATATCATCCAGGACAGAACTGTACCCATGCAGAAACGTCTGTGGAAACTTCTGGCAGCTGCACATGATTTCCAGTTATGTGTAAATAAAAATGAACTCTTTAAATGGGAGGAAATACGAAAACGACATGAAGATTCCGGATACGGAGACAGATTTTGCAGCAAAATTTACTCTCGTATAAATGCAGATAACATAGAAAACAGTTCTGCTGCATCTGTCTGTGCAAATACACCAGAACAATTATTTAAAAAAATGTGGAAAGCTGTTGTCCCGGAAATGGAGGTTCTGCGCCCGGGATGGCAGGAATACTTAAAGAATTGTCTGACTCCACTGTATAATAGAAATACAGATCCGCAGTCCGACTCCGGAAATCTTTATTCCTGGCAGAAAAGTGAATTTGATTTCTCTTATCCGGACTGGCAGATTCAGGAGGAACAGCTTCTTGTTTACTGGATCTATACCTATTTCTGCGGTGCAGTTTATGATGATGAGATCTTCGCCAAGGTGAAAATGGCAGTTGTGTGCACCCTGTTCATCCATGAATTAAATGTGGGAACCTATCTGAAAAGCAATCGACAGTTTAAGCTGGATGACCAGATCCGTATCTGTTATCAGTTTTCAAGAGAACTGGAACACTCAGATCTTAACCTGAACAGATTCGAAGAATTGATGTCTGAAAAAGAGATCTTCTCTTTTGAAAATCTATTGAAAATCTGCTGATGCATACTTTTTCTGTCTTATCTGTGTCATCTGACACCTCATATCGTCAGATGAACATTTATGCTTTGTAAAAAAACCTTACTGTACAGAAAATATCTTTATACAGATATTGTTCTGTACAGCAAGGTTTTTATCGCTAGTACATTTTTAACCACACTCAGGCCAGTGCCAACAAATCTTTTCCTTCTTTCAGTCTCCCATAAAACTGTATGTAGAAATCCTGATTTTGATCATATGGTTTGAGATAGAATCTGTTCACCACAAAGAGGTTCAGATTTCTAATCAGGTCTGAATCCTCAGCATTGTACAGTACTTCCTGTACATCCAGCAGAAAATAATGCCAGTCATTGACAAATTTCTCATAATTTTTCAGATCCGGTGTATCGATCCATTTTTTTACCTTGATCTTACTTCTGTTTGTTTTGGGACATTCATGGATCTGAAGAATATATTTAAATCCCCCATCTTCATAAAGTCTTCCCAGAGGAAACAGTCTGCAGAAGCCTGGTCTGACAGCATGAATACTGCAACGGCCCTCTTTATTCAGAAATACACATTGTTCTTTTTCACCTGTCATCCGGAGATGAGGCAGGATATTGCCGTCTGATACTCCCAGTTCCAGACATTCCTGCAGAAGCTGTTCCACAGGCTTCTTAAGTCCCACAGATAATCTGTGTACATCATATGGATCCAGGATCACAGAATCTCCCATTCCCTGACAGCAGTCACAGCATCCTTCGCAATCGTGACAGTCTGCCTTTACCATGTCATTGGAATCATATAACTTTCCGTCTGAAATCTCTTCCAGTGTCTGTTCTCTTCGCATCAGAAAGCCTCCAGTCCTGTAACTCCCCAGTCTGAAGCAAGATCTTTCATACCTTCCAGAACTTCCTCCCTGGAATAATCATTATCATCCAGGAAATCTCCATCCATATCATTCAGATACAGATAAAAAGTCAGTGCCAGTTCCAGATAATCTACATCGTCTTCAACCATACCCATGTACAATTCGTTCTCTGCTTCATTGATCTTTCCTTCTTCTGCCAGCTTCATAACAGTTGAAAAAAGCTTATCTGCCTCTGTGTAATCTTCCTTATTTTCAGGAAGTTTGTAATTGGGCTGCTGCTCATGAAGCAGAAGCTTTGCGATCAGCCTTCCTACATCCTGAATATTTCTTATCATATGATCATCCTGTACTGCCATAATGTTATCTTCCCTTCTTTATTTAATCATTCCAGTTTTAATCCCGCCAGTGCCTGTGCAAATGCATTATTCACCGGCTCTTTGGCTTCTTTCTGCTGTTGTCTCATGTATTTCTGAACATCACGCTTATTAACTCCTGCTCCCTCTTTGGCTCTTCTCGCCTGAAAAGCAGAAAGCTTTTCTTTATAGCCGCAGGCACAGATAAATGTCTCTTCTTTGCCTTTCACATACATTTCCATACGTTTATGACACTTGGGACAACGGGCATTGGTAGTTCTGGACAGGGTTTCTTTATAACCGCACTCTCTGTCCTGACATACCAGCATCTTTGCATTCTTTCCGTTAACTGCCAAAAGCTTCTTTCCGCAGTTCGGACAGATCTTGTTTGTGAGATTGTCATGACGAAAAGTTCCCTGTCCGGTTTTGATCTCATCTACAATGTCACAGGTATAGTTCCTGATTTCTTTCAGGAAGGTTTCCTGTTTCATTTTACCTTTTGCAATATTTCCAAGCTTCATCTCCCAGTCTGCGGTCAGTTCCGGCTTACGCAGTTCCTCAGGTACCAGTTCCAGAAGCTGCTTTGCCTTGGAGGTCAGATGGATTTCATTGCCTTTTTTCTCCATCAGAAAGCTGTTAAACAGTTTCTCAATAATATCGGCCCTTGTGGCAACTGTTCCCAGACCACCTGTCTCACCGAGAGTTTTCGCTGCCTTCGTATCATGACTCTCCATATAACGCACCGGATTCTCCATTGCCGCAAGAAGCGTTGCTTCTGTGAATCTTGCAGGCGGCTTTGTCCTGCCTGTATTCATGGATACATTCTCTATATGCAGTCTCTCACCTTTCTTCATCTGTGGAAGCTTCTGATCTTTCAATTTCTGCGCATCGTCAGCAGTATCCTCATCCTCTTCAGTGTCGTCCGTATTTTCATACACATCTTTCCATCCGGCACTTTTTACAACTTTCCCGCTGGCAGCAAAAAATTCTCCAGCAACAATTCCCTCCATGCTCACCTGTTCATAAACAAAAGGCGGATACAGCACACTGAGGAATCTGCGAACTACCATATCGTAAATCTTACGTTCTTCATTTGTCATATGGTCAAGCTGCACAAACTGCTCCGTAGGGATAATTGCATGATGGTCGCTGACCTTTTTATCATCCACAAAACTTCCATTTGCACGAACAGGCTGATTCATCAGTGCGCCTGCCGGTTTTCTGTACGGTCCTGTTGCGCAGGCTCTCAGTCGTTCTTTAATTGTAGGAACAATATCCTTTCCAATATATCTGGAATCTGTCCTCGGATAAGTGAGTACTTTGTGATTTTCATACAGACGCTGCATGATATTCAGAGTCTGCTTTGCAGAATATCCATATTTCCGATTTGCCTCTCTCTGCAGTGTGGTCAGGTCATACAAACCCGGTGCAAAGGATTTTTTCTCTTTGCTGGTTACGGAAGTTACTTCCAGAGACTGATTTCTGAGAACATCGGAAATCTCCTCTGCCCGTTCTTTATTAAAAGTTCTGAAGCTCTTACTCTTTGGTTCCTTCCATGTCCAGGTGATATCACCTGCTTTCAGGGTGATTCCGTAATATTCCTTCGGCTTAAATGCCCGTATCTCTTCTTCCCGTTTCGCAATCATCGCCAGTGTAGGAGTCTGTACACGCCCGCAGGAAAGCTGGGCATTATATTTGCAGGTAAGTGCCCTTGTACCGTTCATTCCCACCAGCCAGTCAGCTTCCGCTCTTGCCACAGCTGCTCTGTACAGATTATCATACTCATGTCCGTTTTTCAGATTTCCGAATCCTTCTTTGATAGCTTTGTCTGTAACTGAAGAAATCCACAGTCTGCGGATTGGTTTATGACAGTCCGCTTTGTCAAGAATCCAGCGGGCTACCAGTTCACCTTCTCTTCCGGCATCTGTGGCTATTATAATATCGTTTATGTCTTTTCTGTACAGCTGCGTTTTTACTGCATTGTACTGTTTACCGGTCTGTCGAATAACTACCAGCTTCATTCGATCCGGCATCATGGGAAGTGTGGACATTTCCCATTTCATATACTTCTTATCGTATTCCTCAGGATCTGCCAGAGTAACAAGGTGTCCAAGTGCCCAGGTGACTACATAATCTTTTCCCTCAAGGGTACCATTTCCTTTCTGTGTACAGTGAAGTACTCTGGCAATATCTCTGGCAACAGAAGGTTTCTCTGCTATTACTAATGATTTCATAAAATAAATAACTCCTTATAAAAATCTACAGTCAGGGTTTCTGATATCCCTGACCGTTGATTTCGGGCAGCTGTCCATTTATTTTTGGCATCTGCTTATATTTAAGATGTCAGGATCAAAAGCTATTTTGCTTTGCTCTTTGCAACTCCTGCAATTCTCATATTTAAAAGTATAGCATAGATAAATTCCTGTTTCCAGTTATTCTTTAACTTTATTTCATATTAATTTTATATCCGACTCCACGAACTGTCTCCACCAGTTCACCGGCACTTCCCAGTTTCTGTCTCAATGTCCGGATATGTACATCAACGGTTCTGCTCTCTCCGTCGAATTCATACCCCCAGACCTGATTCAGAAGCTGGGTTCTGGAAAGTACAGTTCCGCTGTTTTTCAGAAGCAGACATAATACTTCATATTCTTTTAATGTAAGATTTACATTCTTTTTATCTACAGTTGCAATATGTCTGGAAGGGCAGACATAAAGGTTTCCTGTCCGATATTCTTCTGCGCCGTCATCTTCTGTTCTTCTTAATAATGCGCGGATCCTTGAGATTAGTTCCATCATGCGGAATGGTTTTGGAATATAGTCATCTGCCCCGCTGTCAAGACCTACCACTGTATCATATTCACTGCTTTTTGCTGTCAGCATGATAATAGGAAGTTTACGTGTATCCGGACGCATACGCAATTTCTTCAATATGGAAATCCCATCCTCTTCCGGCAGCATCACATCAAGGAGCAGAAGTGCAGGTTTTTCCTTTTCCAGGGCTTTCCAGAAGTGAGAAGGTCTTTCAAATCCTTTTGCTTCAAATCCCTGACTTTTCAATGTATAAATCACCAGTTCACGTATACTCTCATCATCTTCTACCAAATATATCATTTTTTGTTCTCCATTTACAATTATTTGCTGAATGCCATAAGCCGAAACCAGTATACAATCTCCGGAAACAACATGACATTTTCGAAAATCACTATAATTTCTCCGGCTCAGTTGATATCAGTATAATAAAAAGCCGTAAAATCTTTGTTCTGCTTTATGTTAAAACTTTGTAAAACGCTACACTTTATTGAGAATTTTTTTATAAAATTTTTATATACTTTATGAGAAAATTTATTTGTAAAAGCAGTATGAAGATGTTATGATATGGTATGGTATGAAATAATTCTCCAAAGAAGGTGAAATTTTGAAACGTTTTATTTCCAAATACCGGCATGGACTTGTGATTGCTGTTTACAGCATCATTTATATCCTGCTCTTCAGTTACCTGGAGCACAGACCGGTTCACAGCTATCATATCGTACATACAGTATTTGATGACTGGATTCCATTTTGTGAATTCTTTATCGTTCCTTATATGCTGTGGTTTCCATACATGATCCTGGCTGTGATTTATTTTATATTTTTTAACAAAAACAAACATGAATACTATCAGCTGGCATTTAATCTTATGATGGGAATGACTGTTTTCCTGATTGTTTCCTATGTTTATCCAAATGCTCAACACATACGTCCGACCGAATTTCCAAGAGACAATATCTTCACAGATATAGTAAAATGGCTGTACAGTACAGATACTCCTACGAATATCCTGCCCAGCATTCATGTGTTCAACTCTCTTGCAATACATATGTCGCTTACAAACTGCGAAACACTGCGAAATAAAAAATTTATAAAAGCAGCATCCTTTACCCTGACCGCGCTGATCATCATGTCCACCATGTTCCTGAAACAGCATTCTGTGATCGATGTATGCATGGGTGCAACACTTGCATTGTTTGGCTTTCTGGTTTTTTATCCGAGAAGAGTTTCCGTTTCTTCTGAATCTGTCTGCTTTAGAGAAGTAAAGAGAAAAAAGAGCGAGAATTAGAAAGATTTAAAAAAAGCAGAATCTTTGAAATACATTTTTGTCTTTCAGAGATTCTGCTTTTTTACAGTTATAACAATTTCATAAAATATTTTCCCAAAACCGATATCCGGATGTGAAGCTTTTACACATCAGTTAAATCCATAGAATTTCTGGCTGATTTTGTAGGCTGCCACTGACATTTTTCTTCCACTTCTTCCCGGAAGGTTCATAACTCTTCCGAAAAGACTGTGACGCAGTTTTCTGTATACCTGTTTATTCTCTGTCCTGATATATTCCAGAAGTTCTTTCTTCTTCTGAAGGGACTCTTCTGTATTGGCACGTATCAGCATAATGGAAGAAATAGTTGTAATAATATCCAGATAGCTGAACATATACGCTTTCAACTGCTTATTTGTATTTTTACAGTTGATATATGCATCTACCATGAGTTTGTTTACCCGGATCTGCTGGTCAATACGTTTGATCATCACTTTCTCATTTACAGACTGGTCATCTCTCCCGATAAAATAACGGTAGAAATTCACATCCAGATAATACAGATTCTTTACATACGGAAGAGGTTCAAAAGCAAATAGATTATCTACATAAAATGTATGCTTCGGCAGTTCCAGATTGCATTCATGAAGCAGTTTTGTACGATAGATCATGGAGTGCATCAGAAGATATTTACCTTTCGGCATATGTTTCACTTCTTCCCATCCAAATATTCTGTCCTGCGGCAGGCATTTGCGGTACTGCATGATTTTCTTACGGGTTGCGCCCTGTTTCTCATATACAAAATTACTGATCAGAAGGTCAACTGTCTGTGGACCTCTGAGCAGTTCATATAAAGTTTTCAAAATCTGTACATACGCTTCTTTATTTACCCAGTCATCACTATCCACTACCTTGAAATACAATCCTGTAGCATTTCTGATCCCTGCATTGACAGCTTCTCCATGACCACCATTTTCCTGATGGATTGCCTTTACAATTGTAGGATATTTCCTGGCATAGTCATCTGCAATCTCGGCAGTTCTGTCAGAAGATCCGTCATCTACTATAAGAATCTCTACTTCTTCTCCTCCCACCAGTAATGACTCTATACAATTCTCCATATAATCCTGGGAATTATAACATGGAATCGCAATACTTAACAGTTTCATCTTGTTCTTTCCTCCTTGATATACTTTGCATACGCTCCAAAAGCAGATGGAATTGCGTATTGTTTACCTGACTGTTCTTTACTTACAAAAATGAGTTCTTTATCCTGTGTTGTCTTTAGGGATGATACCTTTATTCTGTATGCCTGCATTCTCCATTCAATATGGGAGAAAATATGTTTCGCAGGCGGAAGTTCTTCTATATATAATGGATCAAGTCCCAACTCTTTTACGTACAAAAGCGCATCTTCGTTTTTTAAATGTCCCTGAATATTTGGCAGTTCATATAAGCCTGCCAAAAGTCCTTTCTCAGGTCTTTTCCTGATAGCTGTGCATTCTCCGTCCTGAATGATAAACACAGTCCTGTTGTCCTGTGTTCTGGCTTTCTTAGGTGTTTTTACAGGAATCATATCCTCTTTATCATGTCTGTGAGCCAGACAGGTAAATGCAATCGGACATTCTGCACATTTCGCCTGACCGTTGGGAACACATATCACAGCTCCCAGTTCCATCAGTGCCTGATTAAAGTCTCCCGGACAATCTGAGGGCATGATCTGCGAAACCTGCTGTTCTATTTTTCTGCGGACAGACTGCCGGCTGATGTCTTCCGTACTCTCTGTAATTCTGGAAATCACACGCAGTACATTCCCGTCTACAGCCGGAACCTTTTCCCCATATGCGATCGATGCAATGGCACCGGCTGTATAACTTCCTATTCCCTTTAACGACAAAAGTGCCCGATAATCTTCAGGCAGTCTGCCATTATATTCATCTTTTACAGTTTTCGCCGCTTCCTGCATGTTCCGGACGCGATTATAATATCCCAGTCCCTCCCATAACTTCAGAAGTTTCTCTTCAGGACATTTCGCCAGTGACTGAATATCCGGGAGTTCTGTGATAAATCTCTGAAAATAGGGTTTCACTGCCTCCACTCTGGTTTGCTGCAGCATAATCTCCGACACCCATGTATAATAAGCATTGTCCTTATCTCTCCATGGAAGAATCCTCTTATTATCCCTGTACCATTTTACCAGAGGCTGCACAATCTCTTCAAGTACCATAATTTATCTTTTCCTCGTTTATTTACTGTTCACTCCATTCTCAGTAACGCCGCCAAAATTCATTTCAGATTACCTGTGGCAATTGGATTTTGGCCTGTATGTCATTTTATCACAAAACAGAAAAAAACGCTAATACATAAAAATAAAAAGGACCGTACACATTTTACCGTATCTCGATCCTTCTTGCCTTATTCATTATTTTTTACATTTTAATCTCAAATAACACACAAGCCCGACAATAATGATCAGAAGTGCTGCTATGTAAGCTATTTTAAAGGCCAGTGCTGTAGTAAAAAGATCTATAGCAGAAACAACGCCAATCAAAATAAGCGCAACTCCACTTGCTTTTGCCATCTTCTCTTCATCATAAAGCTTCTTACTGATATCCGAGTTTCCACCTTTCAGGAAAATATCCCCATGTCCTGTCAGAAGCATTATTCCTACTACGAAAGCGGCAATTGTCAGTATGATGTTTAAAGAATCAAAATTCATAACCTTCCCCTTTCTCTCTGCATTTTACCATACAGAATCTTTTTTCTTTTTATAGAAATCCGGGACTATTGTTTCGTATACAATGATCCCGGAATATCCATACCTGTTTTTATTTTCAGAAAACTGTTTAACGCCCTCCAATCAAAAGATTACAGAAAAGTAATTCCTGATCAATATTAATAGAAACATACGATTGGAATATTGCAGTCAATAATATTATAAAGTTCTGCTGCTTTCTCCGGCGGCATATTGATACATCCATGCGAACCGCCTTCCATGAAACGATCTCCACCAAAATATGGCTGCCAGTTTGCATCATGGAAACCAATACCGCCATTAAACGGCATCCAGTACGTTACCGGCTGTTCATATTCGTATTTACCGTTTGCCAGCTGTTTACCTCTGAGCACATCCGGACTCTTCTTATAATAAATCGTATAAATACCGGCCGGAGTCTGACGGTCAGAATATCTCATATCACCGGAAACAATATCTGACTCAAAGATATCTTCTCCGTTCTGGTAGAAATACATATGCTGTTCGGACAGATCCACTTCAATATAAGTATTTCCTATATCATTGTAACCATGTGCATTGGCTGTCATAGAATAAACCGGCTCTCTGGTTGTCTGTGTCCCTGACTGGATTTCCTGTGTCAGTTGTGCAACCTCTGAAGCCTGGTCTATCTGCCATCCATATGCAGAACCGTATACACTGACAGTTCTCCCACTTGTTGTCTGGAACTCTCTTTCAGTTCCCACCGTATCATGGGCCGCTGCAAGCTGCGCCACATAATCTGCGATGTGCTGTCTGAAAGATGTATCATCCATGATCAGCTGTCCTTTTTCATCAAAATTCAGCCAGTCCTTGATCGTATTTCCATCCAGGGTTTCCGTTTCATCTCCAAAAGTATACGTAATGCTTGCTTTTGTGAAATTATTACATGCATTAAGAGACGCCTGCAGATCCGGATTGTCGCTGGTGATATCTGCTTTTACATACACGTCCGGCTCACTGTCGAAATCAACCGAAGTTTTATTTCCCGAAACAGCTTCCGAAAGCACGTTATAAGCATTTTTCAAATCCAGCTTACTTCCCTCTGTCTCCGGAACAATCTCAAACTGCGAATCTCCATATGCGACATATGCATTCTCAGGAGCTACCTGATTCTCTTTCTGTGCACAGTTAAGTGCCTTCACCTGTTTTTTCAGCTTTTCTTTATCGTAAGTCGTATTCTCAGCGGCTGTATAGCTCTTCTTTTCAAAAAAACCTCTGATCCATTCATAAGGTTTCTGATCTTTCAGAAGTTTCAGAACACTTCCATCAGAAACATAACTATAGCCGATCTGATCTCCGCTGATCGTCTGCGGATCCAGATTTCTGGAATCAACCTCTATGGAATAGTTCTCTACTGTCTTCGCAAGCTTCTGTTCTGCCTCATAAGCAGTTTTACCTGAACAGTCAATGCCATTGATCGATGTTCCTTCAAAGAATTTATCCGAATAATAATATGACATACCTGCATATGCGGCTCCGGCACTTACAATAACCATTGCCACTGCGATTCCTGTAATTTTTAATCCTTTATGCTTCTTACGAACGGGTGGTTCATAAGGTGCAAGATCTTCATCACTGATCGGTACATACGAAATTCTCCCCGGTCTTGCGGATTTATGGCGTCTGCCAGTTGTTTCCGTACTGCCATTTGGGACTGTGTTGTTTTTTTCCTCTTTGTTGCCCATCTATTTTCTCCTCAACATAAATGTTACCGTTCATTTTTCCTGAAGCCTATTACTTCTGAATCATATTACTGTTGATTCGGTTAATTAAGAGGCTTGCTATAATTCTTAATAATACGCTTCACAATACACAGAGTTTATGTACTGATCACATAAACCTGCGCTGCATGTTTCATTATAACATAATTCTTCCAATTTGCACCTACTATTCACCTTTTTCTCATTTTTTATTACTGTTTGCAGGTAATATCCCCGAAAAATGTTTTCTTTGGCAAATCCCTTGTGATTTTTCTTATTTTTACAGGCCAAGTCTGCGTTTCATATCCTTCATCACATAGAAATACATGACGATCAAAAGTCCTCCGGCAAGCACCCATGCCATCGGACTGGCCATACATGCTCCAAAGTAACTCTTATGAGCTGCCGCGACCATAGCAGTGATTCCACGTCCTGCCAGTTCTGCAACACCGGCAAGCATGGGAAGCAGTCCGTATCCCATGCCCTGGATACCATTCCTGAGTGCATTGACAAAGTGAAGTGGTATGAAAAATACTGCCACGCATTTCACATAAGTATCAACCATAGGAATGACTTCTGCGGCATTATCTGAAATAAACAGATAAGACAAATATTTGCCAAAGAAGAAAATAATCACACCTGTAACAATGGCATAGGTAATTCCTATAATATGCGCACTGTTAAATCCCTGTCTGACTCTGTCCAGTTTACGCGCTCCTATATTCTGTGCATTATATGTTGCCATTGTTGTTCCGATTGCAACATATGCCTGGGTAAAAATATTCTCAATCTTATTTCCTGCCGTAAATGCCGCTACTGCATAGGAACCAAGAATATTCAGTGCAGACTGTACCATCATGGTTCCGATCGCAGTGATAGAATACTGCAGTCCCATGGGAATGCCCACAAGAATTTCTTTTTTGGCAATCTCTGAACGAAATCTCCAGTCATCCGCCTTCAGTCTCAATTCCGGTACGTATTTTATGATATAAATCAGGCAAAGCACTCCGGATACTCCCTGTGCTGTGATCGTTGCCCAGGCAGCCCCGGCGACTCCCATATGGAAAACAATAATAAACGTCAGGTCAAGTACTATATTCAAAAGTGCCGCCAGAATCAGGAAATACAAGGGTGTCTTACTGTTTCCCAGTGCTCTCAGAATACTGGCCAGGATATTATATAATACCTGTGCAAAAATACCTCCGCATATGATCATAATGTAGGTATATGCATCCTGAAAAATATCCTCTGGTGTATGCATTAATGTCAGAAGCGAGTGCATCCCCACCATACTGACAGCCGTCATTATAACCGAAATGATAATTGAAAGTAATGCCGCATTTCCCACTGACTGACGCATCTCATCCATCTTTCCTGCACCGAATTTCTGTGAGGTCAGAACTGTAAAACCGGCTGTCAGTCCCGTAAGAAAACCTATGATCAGAAACATGATCGTTCCTGTTGAACCAACCGCTGCCAGCCCTTTTGTTCCTACAAATTTTCCTACGATTATGGCATCTGCCATGTTGTAAAACTGCTGGAATACATTACCTATAAATACAGGTATCGTAAAGTCAAGTATCATCTTCATTGGTTTCCCAACTGTCATGTCTGTCTGCATTCCAATAAACCCTCCCAATCCTTTTTTAATCCTCTTTATTTGCTGTTTTCGATATCTGTTTTATCAGATATCAGAGCGATTATAGTTGAAAAAATTTTCCATTTCAAGATGTGTTTTTTAATTCCATGATTTTCTACATAATCACCAAAAACAAACAAAAAACCCTCTGATTTGTGTCAGAGGGTTTCGTCAATATCACGAACTGCTGATGTCTGCCAAGCAGTTCTCACAGTTTTTGTATTATATTATTTCTCTACAAGAAGAGATTTTCCTGTCATTTCTACAGGCTGTTCCATTCCCATAAGCTGGATCAGTGTAGGAACGATATCTGCAAGACATCCGTTCTCGCGCAGTGTGTATTTCGGATCTGCATTTACAAGAATGAATGGTACAGGATTTGTTGTATGTGCAGTCCACGGAGCACCTGTCTCATAGTCGATCAGCTGTTCTGCATTTCCATGGTCAGCACAGATAAACATCTGTCCGTCCACTTCTTTAAGAGCCTCTACTGCTTTGCCAACACATTCATCAACAGTTTCCACTGCTTTGATGGCAGCTTCCTGTACGCCTGTATGTCCAACCATATCCGGGTTTGCAAAGTTAATCACAATCACATCATATTTGTCAGATTTGATCGCATCTACCAGTTTTCCGCAAACCTGAGGTGCACTCATTTCCGGCTGAAGATCGTAAGTTGCAACCTTTGGAGATTTAACCAGGATTCTGTCCTCTCCTTTGTTCGGCTCTTCCACACCGCCATTGAAGAAGAATGTAACATGTGCATATTTCTCTGTTTCAGCAATACGCGCCTGAGTCATATTGTGCGCTGCAAGATACTCGCCAAATGTATTGTGAAGCTGAACCTTGTGGAATGCAACCTGTTTATTCTGAATGGTATCATCGTAATCTGTAAAGCATACGAAAGTAACCTGTGGTCTTGCTTTTCTTTCAAATCCCTGGAAATCATCATCACAGAATGCTCTTGTGATCTCACGTGCGCGGTCAGGACGGAAGTTAAAGAATACAACAGAATCTTTATCAGATACAACACCTGTCGGCTGTCCGTCTTTCTCGATAACTGTAGGAAGAACAAACTCATCTGTCTTATCATTATCATAGGAAGCCTGAACTGCTGCCGGGGCATCTGTTCCTTTTACGCCTTCTCCTGATGTAAGAGCATTATATGCCAGTTCTACACGATCCCAGCGGTTATCACGATCCATCGCATAGTAACGTCCGGAAACAGTAGCAATCTCACCTACACCGATCTTCTTCATCTCTGCTTCAAGAGCCTCTACAAACTCTTTACCTGATGCAGGAGGTGTGTCACGACCGTCAAGGAAACAATGTACGTAAACCTTCTCAACGCCCTCTCTCTTAGCCATCTCAAGTAATCCATAAAGATGTGTATTATGACTGTGCACACCACCATCAGAAAGAAGTCCCATGAAATGTACTGCAGAGTTATTCTCTTTTGCGTTCTTCATTGCTGCAAGAAGAGCTTCATTCTTAAAGAAATCACCGTCCTGGATTTCTTTTGTGATTCTGGTAAGTTCCTGATATACGATACGGCCTGCGCCCATATTCATATGTCCTACTTCAGAATTACCCATCTGTCCGTCCGGAAGACCTACTGCCAGTCCGCTTGCGTTTCCTTTTACAAATGGATATTCTGCCATCAGCTTGTCCATAACCGGTGTTTTAGCCAAATATACAGCGTTTCCTTCCTTTTTGTCATTCAGACCATATCCATCAAGAATCATTAATACGGTTGGTTTTTTGCTCATAATGTTCTCCTTTTATGTTTATTCATAATTGATAACTGTTTTGCTGATATCAGGAGCAGAAAACTGATCATCTCTGCACAATAAGACTTTTGTATCTGATATCTCTTATATAGTATCAAAATCTCAGGATTTTTCAATTCTTTTTTTGTATCTGTTTCATTTTCATTACTATATATATATGAAAAGAACAGTAACTTATTTTCCATATACACGAATGATCGTTGAAATCTTTCTTACGGAATCCCTGTTTCTCAGTTCTTCGATGGCAGTTCTGAAATCACCTTCTCTTACCTTCTCAGTGATCACAACTACTTCCGCACACCCTTCCACCTTGGTATCTTTCTGGATAATCTGTGCAACACTGACCTGATATTTGGCAAAAATAGCAGTCATCTCGGCAAGAACACCGCAGCGATCCTCTACTTTGAGACGGAGGAAATAACGGTTATGTGTATCTTCCATTTTCTTAACAGGGATATTCTTGTAACAGGTACATCCGATTCTGCCGCAGCATCCCGCAAGAATATTTCTCACAATATCAAATACATCACCCACAACTGCACTGGCTGTAGGAAGTTCTCCTGCTCCTCTTCCGAAGAACATGGCATCCTCCACTGCATCTCCATGGACAAATACTGCATTATAGGAATCATTTACAGTTGCAAGCGGATGGGAACTGGGGATCAGCATCGGGCACACATATGCTTCAATTCCGTCTGCTTCGTTTCTTGCAACACCCAGAAGCTTGATATCACGTCCCATTTCTTTCGCATAATGAATATCTTTTGATGTGATCTTGGCAATTCCCTCTGTATATACATCGTTAAATACCACACGTGAATTAAATGCCACAGATGCAAGGATCGCTACCTTACGTCCTGCATCCAGACCTTCGATATCAGCAGTCGGATCAGCCTCCGCATATCCAAGTTCTGTTGCAAGTGCCAGGGCATCCTTAAACTCCATGCCTTCCTGAGTCATCTTTGTCAGAATAAAGTTTGTGGTTCCGTTTACAATACCCATAACTTCTGTCATGTAATTTCCTGCCAGACACTGTTTCAATGGTCTGATGATCGGAATACCACCTGCTACTGCTGCTTCAAACAGAAAATCCACTTTACTCTCATGTGCCGCATCCAGAAGCTCATGACCATGTACTGCGATCAGATCCTTGTTTGCAGAGACTACATGCTTACCGGCTTTTAATGCAGAAAGGATATACTCTTTTGCAGGATTAATCCCACCCATCAGTTCAATCACAATCTCAATCTCCGGATCATTTATAATCTCATCCCACTGGCTGGTGAGCAAAGAGGCATCTTCTATCTTCGCTGCTGCCTTCTCTATATTTCTCACAAGGATTTTCTTTATCTCAACTTTACAGCCAATCTTGGCCGACATTTCCTTTTCCTGATTCTTCAGTACCTTATATACACCTGTTCCTACTGTTCCAAATCCTAACAGTGCGGCTTTGATGACATTTTCATTCATTTTGCAGGATTCCCCTTTCGTTTTCGTTGGTTTTTATAGTATGGCAGAATTTCCTATTTGTCAAGTTTGTCTGCATTTTTAAGCAAAATCTTTATCATATTTTCCAGTTCTTTGTTCCGTCTGCGAAGCCATCTCACATACCATAATATCCCCACTCCTGCCACCCAGGCAGAAATACAGAATATTCCATCCAGGATCATATAAACAGTTCTCTCAGTTCCCCCGGCAGGGGCTCCACTCAGGAAGCAGTAATACATTGCCACTGATATGCAGGCTGCGGCCACGCCTTCCATTATCTTTCTGGTCGTCTTCATTATATCACTTTCCTTCTCAATAGTGTCTTTATAACGACACTGTTACAAGACCTATTTTAACCCGATAATAAATATGAAGCAAGAACAAATCGGACGGTTATTACATATGATAAGCTATAGAAAATTATGGAAGACTATGAAGGAGCGGAAAATCAGCCAGTATGCCCTGTACACTCACTATGGCATAAGCACTTCTTTTCTGGATAAACTCCGTCATAATGAAAATGTGGAAATCCGCAGTCTTGATATCTTATGTTCAATCCTTGACTGCGATTTCGGTGATATTGTAGAACACATTCCGGATAATGCTGAACCTGAGGAAAAATAATTTTTTCTGGTTCAGTATCAATATGATGTAGTTGTGTCCTTTTATAGAACTATTTGTTCTTTTCATCTTTCTCATAATGCTAGAGCGTGTCTGAAAAATCATTCCCGCAATCTGCACGCCCCACTTTGCGGGATATTTCACCCGAATTCAGTTGCCGTAGCCCACTACGGCGCCCTCATCCGGGCAAAATATCCCACAAAGTCCATTCACAAAAACATAAGATTTTTTCATTTATTTATGGTATACTTATTACTGTCTCCTTCGTTCTCAGTAACGCAGACTTATCTATGGCATTCTCTTCAGGCGCATAATATCATCCGCTTCACAATTTATCAGTTAAATAGTGCGTTCAGGAGACTTGCTGCAGATTTACAAAATATTTTTACCTGAAAGGATCGTAGTATATATGAAATATGATGTAGTGATCATCGGCGCAGGACCTGGCGGCATTTTCTCTGCCTATGAACTGATGAAGCAAAATAACGATTTAAAGATTGCTGTTTTTGAGGCTGGAAATCCTCTCAGCAAAAGACATTGCCCAATTGATGGTGACAAAGTAAAAACCTGTATCAAATGTAAAACCTGTGCCATTATGAGCGGCTTTGGCGGTGCCGGTGCTTTCTCTGACGGCAAATACAATATCACAAATGATTTCGGCGGAACACTTTATGAACATATTGGAAAGAAGGACGCTCTTGACCTGATGCGTTACGTAGATGAGATCAATGTTGCCTACGGCGGACAGGACACAAAAATGTATTCTACAGCCGGAACCAAATTCAAAAAACTTTGTATGCAGAACAAATTAAAGCTTCTGGATGCTTCCGTACGTCATCTGGGAACAGACATTAACTATGTGGTTCTTGAGAACTTATATGCAAAATTAAAAGAGCATGTTGATTTTCATTTCAACACTCCTGTAGAACGTCTGGAAGTACTTGAAGACAGATACCGTATCATCACAAAGAATGATACCACTGACTGCAGCAAATGCATTGTATCCGTAGGCAGAAGCGGAAGCAAATGGATGGAACAGATCTGTAAAGAACTTGATATCCCAACCAAATCAAACCGGGTAGACCTGGGTGTACGTGTAGAACTTCCTGCTGTTATCTTCTCACACCTGACAGACGAACTGTATGAGAGTAAGATTGTCTACAGAACAGAAAAATTCGAAGATAATGTGAGGACTTTCTGTATGAATCCTTATGGCATCGTTGTAAACGAAAATACAAACGGCATTGTCACAGCAAATGGCCACAGCTATGAAGATCCGTCCAAACAGACAGAAAATACAAACTTCGCACTGTTGGTAGCCAAACATTTCTCCGAGCCATTTAAAGACAGTAATGGATATGGCGAAAGCATTGCCCGTCTTTCCAATATGCTGGGCGGCGGAGTGATCGTACAGCGTTTCGGCGATCTGGTGCGCGGAAGAAGGAGTACGGTTGCACGTATCGAAGAAGGTATGGTACGACCTACTCTCGCAGCTACTCCCGGTGATCTGAGTCTTGTTCTCCCGAAACGTATCCTTGACGGAATCATTGAAATGATTTATGCTCTGGATAAAATCGCTCCCGGGACAGCTAATGACGACACCCTCCTCTATGGTGTGGAGGTTAAGTTCTATAATATGGAAGTTGATATTGATGAAAATCTGGAAAGCAGATACAAAGGCCTGTATATCATTGGAGACGGAAGCGGTGTAACCCATTCCCTGTCCCATGCTTCTGCAAGCGGTGTATATGTAGCACGCCAGATTGTTGAGAATCTGTAAAAGACCGGATTTCTTCTGATGGATACCTCTAACTACAGCAATCAATAACCTTAAAGTCCCCATCTGTCTCTTACAGTTGAAACAGATAGGGACTTGTTTATTATATTTTCTGGTATGCCATCCATTTATCCATTCCCAGACGTTCAAATGAACCGCAGTACTGAAATCCGCATTTTTCCAGAAGTTTCTGCATGGGGATGTTATCGCTGTATGTATCCATACGGAGATTCTGTGTCTGAGCATAGGCCCAGTCCAGACAGAATGATGCGGCTCCTCTTACTATTCCTGTGGACGCTACCCTGTGAACTACTCCATAGGGTTCTTCATTCAGCCATTTTCCATTAATTTCTTTATAATCTTCATCTTCTTCCGCCGCATAATAGAAAACACAGGCAATCCGCCCTTCTGACATGCACAGATACATTTTATCAATATCATGCTCTATCAGTTCTGCTGAGGGGTAATCTTCACCCCACTGTTCTGCATTGCCATTTTCTCTCATAAATTTGCGGGCTTTATCATAAACTTGCATGATCTGCCCAAGATCCTGCACTGATGCTTTTCTTATTTCCATGAAACCTTCCTTTTCTTTTGGCATTTATATTCTTTTAGTATTTGTATTCGTTTTGATTTTTCGTCTGTTTCTCAAATTTTTTCGTCAAAAGACAAATATTTTCACAATGGTCTGTAAAACTGAACATATCTACTGGCTGTATTTTTCTCACATCATAGCCATGTTTTGTCAAATACTCCAGATCTCTTGCCAGTGTTTCCGGTCCACAGGAGATATATACGATTCTTGATGGATTCAGTTTGATAACGGAGGACATAAACTTTTTATCACTGCCGGTACGTGGCGGATCCATAAACACAACATCTGCATGTTCTCCGTTTTCTGCCATGTTTTCCATAAATTCTCCTGCATCTCCCTGATAGAAACGTGCATTTGTAATCTTATTTTCCTTTGCATTGATTCTGGCATCGCGGACTGCATCCGGATTTAATTCCACACCAATGACATTCTTTGCCCGCTTTGCGGCTACAAGTCCGATTGTTCCTATTCCGCAGTATGCATCTATCACTGTTTCTTTTCGTCCAAGCCCCGCATATTCAATTGCTGTCTTATACAGAATTTCTGTCTGTACAGGATTTACCTGATAAAAAGACTGCGGAGAAATGCGGAATGTACATCCGCAGAGCGTATCCCGGATATATCCTTTTCCATAAATGACGATATCACGCTCACCCAGTACCATACTGGTCTTCTTATCATTGACGTTAAGCACAACTGTTGTAATCTGTGGGTATTTCTTTCTCAGAGCTTTCACAAAATTATTTTTTGAAGGAAAGATCGGGGAACCAATCACAAGAACCACCATGATCTCATCTGTGGAAAACCCTCTTCTCACCAGCACATGGCGCAAAAGTCCATATCCTGTGTCCTCATCATATGTTTTGATTCTAAAAGATTTCAGCATATCCCGAATTGTACGGATGATTTCCTGACTGATCTTATCCTCGATCATGCACTCTTCTATCGGAACAACCTTATGTGTTTTCGCTTCGTAGGTTCCACAGATAATATTACCTTTTTTATCCCTGTCAAATACTGCATGAACTTTATTTCTATAATAAAAGGGATCATCCATTCCAATGATTGGTTTTACATTTGCAAACTTTCCAAGAAGCTTCTTCATCCTTTTCTGCTTGGCAACAAGCTGTTCTTTATAAGGAACACCCTGATACTGGCAGCTTCCGCATTTCTTTGATACACTACATTTTGTTACTTTTTCTTCCATAAAATATTAACCTGCTTTCTATAATTACACATTTTTTACATTATATCAGCGAAAATGGATTCCCGCAATCAGACAATCTTTATTTATCTGTCAATTTCCTCTCCGAATGTCGAAAAAGCAGGGATTCTGTCGAAATGTTTTTGACTGATTTCTGTTGAAACTTGTAGACGAATGTAGAAAAATATGATATAGTTTGTACATACAAAAGAGAAAATCATCGAATTGCCAAAGAGAAAAAAATTTATACCACCAAGGATAAAAACTCAGAAATACTCCAAAATACAAAAGATAAAATACATGAACTAAATACACCTGATAAATAGTCAAAATACAAAAGTATCGAGGCATTCCTTTCGTGCAAAAGAGATTTACCCAAAGTACAAAAGAAACAGCTTACAGCAGATTTTTACACCAGATAAAAAAGACAGTTTCAGTAATGAAGCTGTCTTTTTCTTTATACATATTAATTTCATAAGATACTATGTGTCTGACATAGCCAAACAAATATTCGCAACAGCAATTAAAGCAGGTAACTTACCTGCTTCAACTATAACAATCCCCTGAATACGATCCAATCAGTAAAATTACCAATTTTCCTGTATTCAGGGGCATTATATTATTTCTCGTTTGGACACAAAGATTATCTGCTTATAATCAGTTTTTTATTCTTATTTGTAGTTTACGATCTTTCCGAAATCAGCTTTCAGAGAAGCACCACCTACAAGGCCGCCATCGATATCGTTCTGAACGAATAAGTCAGGTGCTGTTGCGGGATTTACAGATCCGCCATACTGGATACGGATTGCTTCTGCTGTTGCTTCATCATAGATTTCAGCGATGCATGCACGAATACCTGCGCATACTTCCTGAGCCTGCTCAGTTGTAGCTGTTTTACCTGTTCCGATTGCCCAGATTGGCTCGTAAGCGATAACTGCTGTCTTAGCCTGATCTGCTGTAACACCCTGGAATCCAACTTTAACCTGCTGACGGATGAAATCCATTGTCACGCCCTGTTCTCTCTGAGTAAGAGTTTCACCACAGCACATGATAGGTGTAATTCCATGTTCGAAAGCTTTGAGAACTTTCTTGTTAACATCTTCGTTTGTTTCTCCGAAGTATTCTCTTCTTTCGGAATGTCCAAGAACAACATATTTAACTCCGGCATCTACGAGCATTGCAGGGGAGATTTCTCCTGTGTATGCACCTTTCTCTTCAAAGTACATGTTCTCAGCACCAACCTGGATGTTTGTTCCCTTAGCAGCTTCTACAACCGGGATGATATCGATTGCAGGTACGCAGAATACTACGTCTACTTCATCGTTAACTACTAATGGTTTTAATGTTTCTACTAATTTAACGGCTTCGCTTGGTGTCATGTTCATTTTCCAGTTACCAGCGATAATTTTCTTTCTTGCCATGATGATTTATCTCCTTAGTATCCCTGTGGGATGTTATTATATTCTTATTTATCGTTTGCTGCTGCAACACCCGGGAGTTCTTTTCCTTCCAGGAATTCAAGAGATGCACCGCCACCTGTGGAGATGTGTGTCATCTTGTCGCCATAACCAAGGATGTTAACTGCAGCTGCAGAATCACCACCACCGATAATAGTTGTGGCATCTGTTTCAGCAAGTGCTTTTGCAACAGCTTCTGTACCATGAGCGAAGTTTGGCATTTCGAAGCAGCCCATCGGTCCGTTCCATACAACTGTCTTAGCATCTTTTACAGCATCAGCAAAAAGCTTCTCTGTTTCCGGTCCGATATCCATTCCTTCCCATCCGTCCGGAATCTCGCCACGTTTTACAACCTGAATATTGCAGTCATTGGAGAAGCTGTCACCAATTCTGTTATCTACAGGAAGAAGAAGTTTTACGCCTTTTTCTTCTGCTTTCTTCATCATGTCTAATGCATACTGAAGATAGTCATCCTCACAGAGAGACACACCGATATGTCCGCCCATAGCTTTGGAGAATGTGTAAGACATACCACCACCAATGATAAGAGTATCTACTTTATCAAGAAGGTTATTGATTACAGAAATCTTGCTGGAAACCTTAGCTCCGCCAAGGATAGCAACAAACGGTCTCTCAGGATTGTTCACTGCATTTCCAAGGAAATCGATTTCCTTCTGCATTAAGTAACCAACAACTGCTGTATCAACATATTTGGTCACACCAACATTAGAGCAGTGTGCTCTGTGAGCTGTACCAAATGCATCATTAACAAATACATCACAAAGAGAAGCAAGTTCTTTGCTGAATTCGTCTCCGTTCTTTGTTTCTTCTGCGCGATAACGTGTGTTCTCAAGTAAGATAACATCTCCGTCTTTCATCTCAGCTACTGCTGCTTTCGCGTTTGGTCCTACTACTTCAGGATCTGCTGCAAATTTAACTTCCTGTCCTAATAACTCGGAAAGACGTTTGGCAACCGGCGCAAGAGATAATTCCGGTTTCGGTTCTCCCTTCGGTTTTCCAAGGTGGGAGCAGAGAATAACTTTTCCACCATCAGCGATCAGCTTCTTGATTGTAGGAAGAGCTGCAACCAGACGGTTCTCATCTGTAATTTTTCCATCCTGAAGCGGAACATTGAAGTCACATCTTACAAGAACTTTTTTGCCTTTTACGTTGATATCATCAACAGATTTTTTATTCAGCATTTGTGGTGCCTCCTTAATAATATTCTTTAACTGTTACTGCATATCTGTAAACAGTAACTTATTGATTTCCTGCTGTCATTCCAGACCACGCGAAAAAGGTCCGGTCCAAATCAGACCGGACCCTTCGTTGGAGTCTATTCCTTTACACTTACTGAAAATTAAGCGTTCAGTAATTTACCAAAGTGTTTGATTGTACGAACCATCTGGCTTGTGTAGGAGTTCTCGTTGTCATACCAGGAAACTACCTGTACTTCTGTTGTGCCATTCTCAAGTGGAAGAACCATTGTCTGAGTAGCATCGAACAGAGAACCAAATCTCATACCAACGATATCGCTGGATACGATTTCATCTTCGTTGTATCCGAAGGATTCATTAGAAGCTGCTTTCATAGCTGCGTTGATCTGTTCTTTTGTTACGTTTCCTTCAACAACTGCTGTTAAGATTGTTGTAGAACCTGTTGGGGTAGGAACACGCTGAGCAGATCCGATAAGTTTACCGTTCAGTTCCGGAATAACAAGACCGATAGCTTTAGCAGCACCTGTGCTGTTAGGAACGATGTTAACTGCAGCTGCACGAGATCTTCTTAAATCACCTTTTCTCTGTGGTCCGTCAAGTGTCATCTGATCGCCTGTGTAAGCGTGGATTGTGCACATGATACCGGATTTGATTGCAGCAAGATCATTTAATGCTTTAGCCATTGGAGCTAAGCAGTTTGTTGTACAGGAAGCTGCGGAGATGATGTGATCTTCTTTTGTAAGAGTTTCATGGTTTACATTGTAAACGATTGTCTTAAGATCGTTTCCAGCCGGAGCGGAAATGATAACGTGTTTAGCACCTGCATCGATATGAGCCTGAGCTTTGTCTTTGGATGTATAGAATCCTGTACACTCAAGAACTACGTCTACACCGATTTCTCCCCATGGAAGTTCAGCAGCGTTAGCTTTTGCGTAAATTTTGATTTCTTTTCCGTCAACTGTGATGGAATCTTCTCCTGCTGTTACTGTATCTGCAAGAGCATATTTTCCCTGTGTTGAATCATATTTTAATAAGTGAGCAAGCATTTTAGGAGATGTTAAATCGTTGATTGCTACGATTTCAAATCCTTCTGCTCCAAACATCTGACGGAATGCAAGACGTCCAATACGTCCAAAACCATTAATTGCAACTTTTACTGCCATGATAAAATTCCTCCTATGAATTAAGTGGTTAATTATGGTAATCCTTTGTTTGTTAAAGAATCATCAACCTGTAATGTATTGTACATAATTCCAAACAAAAATTCAAGACCATTTTCCAAAAAACAGATAAAAATTAAGTAAAAAATGTAAATTATATGTTATACTGTGTATACAGTGCTTTATGAATACACTGATCCGGGCCTGTAATTGTGATATTTCAGGTGCAGATATATCCATTTAAGAGGACACCGTATTCATTTGTAATATATCACACGCAAATATAACAGTACTGTTTTTTACAGAAGAAAGGACTGAAATTATGGACAGACAAATATTGTGGGATTGTCATATGCACTCTTCTTTTTCTGCTGACTCGGATACGCCTATGGAAGTTATGATCCATCGCGCTGTTGAAACGGGACTACAGGGAATTACTTTTACGGAACATCTGGATCCGGATTACCCTGTTACTCCGGACAATCTGGATTTTTCTCTGGATATTCCGGCTTACAAAGAAAAACTGGCTGAACTTTCAGATATGTATAAGGATAAAATTCAGGTACGTTTCGGAATTGAACTGGGACTTCAGATGCATCTGGGAGAATATTTTGACTCACTTCTCTCTCAGACACCTTTTGATTTCGTTATCGGTTCATCCCATCTTGTCCATGGGTATGATCCTTATTACCCGGAATTTTTTGAAGGACGTAAGGAATTTTTATGTTATATGGAATATTTTGAATCCATTCTTGAAAACATTTCCGCATATGACGGATTTGATGTTTACGGACATATTGATTATGTTGTCCGTTATGGTTCTAACAAGAACCGGGAATATTCTTACGGACGGTATAAAGATATTCTGGATGAGATTCTGAAGAAACTGATTTCCATGGGAAAAGGCATCGAACTTAATACAGGCGGATATCATTATGGTCTTGGAGAACCCAATCCATGTACTGCCGTAATAAGGCGCTATAGAGAACTTGGCGGAGAGATCATCACCATCGGAGCAGATGCGCATACTCCGGATAAAATCGCCTGTGCATTTGATAAAGCTGCCAGTGTACTGGAAGCCTGTGGTTTTCGTTACTATACAATCTTCAAAGACCGTAAACCGGAATTTATTTCTCTGTAAAACGTGTCAGTACTTGCCTATATGGCAGTTCCTATAATATAATATTACATATGATTTCAGAAGCCCAATTTCCAAACTGCTCCAAATACTGTTTCTCTGGTCTGCATCATAGCTGATTATGATAAAAAACTGACAGCAGATATGGAAATTGCAGCTTTCTGTATATATTCGTAACTGTCCGGTGTCTCCATATTTATGTTTTATATGTCCCGACACTGCCCGGTTACTGTATTTTTCATAAACCAGGGAGGAATATTATGGCTAAAAAAAGACTCCAGAAGAAACGTTCTTCATCAACAGTCAAAAAGCAGGAATCAGAAATTTTACAAGTGACTACTTCCAAAACTGAGCCTGTCAGAGTTGAAACTTCTAAAGTAGAACCTGTTAAGGTCGAGACTTCCAAAGTGGAACCTGTTAAGGTCGAGACTTCCAAAGTGGAACCTGTTAAGGTCGAGACTTCCAAAGTGGAACCTGTTAAGGTCGAGACTTCCAAAGTGGAACCTGTTAAGGTCGAGACTTCTAAAGTAGAACCTGTTAAGGTCGAGACTTCTAAAGTAGAACCTGTTAAGGTCGAGACTTCCAAAGTGGAACTTGTTAAACTGGACGTTCCTGTTGATCTTACTTTATATAATGAACGTTTTCAGAAACATTATGATGAGCTGAAATGGTTATATTGCGAATTATATCAGGATCGTGATGATGTCATGACCTATCTGCATGATCTTACTTCTAATATGGAAGCTTTCTATAACAGCAGAAATTCAGCATTAAAGGCATCTGATAAAAAGCGTGAGGCTGATCCGGACTGGTATAAACGCAATGATCTTGTAGGCATGATGATGTATGTAAACAATTTTGCACATACTTTAAAAGGTCTGGAGGAACATCTGGATTATGTGGAAGAATGCAATGTCAATTATCTTCATCTGATGCCCCTGCTCGCATCTCCGAAAGGAAAAAGTGACGGTGGTTACGCAGTAGCTGACTTCCGCACAGTGCAGCCTGAGCTTGGTACTATGGAGGACTTTTCGGAGCTTACCTCCAAATGCCATGAACGCGGCATCAACATCTGCCTTGATTTCGTTATGAACCATACTTCCGAAGAGCATGAGTGGGCAAAACGGGCTCGCGCAGGTGAAAAAGAATACCAGGACCGTTATTTCTTCTTTGATACCTACGATGTTCCTGCTCTCTATGAGAAGACCTGTCCACAGGTATTCCCAACTACCGCACCGGGCAACTTTACATGGCTGGATGACCTTCACAAGCATGTCATGACTACTTTCTATCCATACCAGTGGGATTTAAACTACAGAAATCCTGTTGTGTTTAATGAAATGGTCTACAATATGTTATATCTGGCAAACCAGGGTGTTGACATCGTACGTCTCGATGCAGTTCCTTATATCTGGAAGCAGCTTGGAACAAACTGCCGCAACCTGCCACAGGTTCACACAATCGTACGTATGATGCGTATGATCTGCGAGATCGTGTGCCCGGGAGTCCTTCTTCTCGGAGAGGTTGTCATGGCTCCTGAAAAAGTTGTTCCATATTTCGGTACACTTGAAAAGCCGGAATGCCATATCCTGTATAACGTTACTACTATGGCAAGCACCTGGCACACAGTTGCAACCAAAGATGTATCTCTGCTCCGCAGACAGCTGGATATTCTGGGATCTCTTCCAAAAGAGTACATCTTCCAGAATTATCTGCGTTGCCACGATGATATTGGCTGGGGACTGGATTATGATTTCCTGAAGAATTTCTCAATCGATGAGGTTTCTCATAAGAAATTCCTGAATGATTTCTTTACAGGCAAATATCCGGATACATTTGGCCGCGGTGAACTTTACAATGATGACCCGCGTCTGGGTGATGCAAGACTTTGCGGTACTACCGCATCTCTGTGTGGCATTGAGAAATATGGTTTTGAAGGAAATGTAGCTGGTGTTGACAGAAGTGTGCGCTATGACATCACACTTCATGCATTTATGCTTTCCCAGTCAGGTATCCCTGTAATCTACAGCGGAGATGAGATTGGTCAGGTAAACGACTATTCTTATAAAGATGATCCTGACAAGGCAGTTGATTCCCGCTATCTTCACAGAGGAGAATTCAACTGGTCACTTGCTCCAAACAGAAATATCGCAGATACAGTACAGGGAAAACTTTTCCACGCACTGGATCATCTGGAACATATCAGAAGTTCACACAGCGTTTTTGATACAACAGCTGATCTTCGTACAATCGATACCTGGGATTCTTCTATCCTTGCAATCGTACGCGAAAATGCAGAGGAGAAATTCATCGGAATCTATAACTTCAGCGATCAGGATAAGGTTGCATGGATCAACGAAGATGACGGCATATACACTGATCTTATCTCAGGACATGAGATGGAAGCTAAAGGTGTTATGATCCCTGCATTTGGATGCTTCTGGCTGTGCAGAAAGAAATAAACCATTAATCTGCATAACGCAGACCGCATAATGCAAACGAGGACAATCTGCATATTTTACAGATTGTCCTCGTTTTTTACTTCTGGACTCTTTCCAAAAATCTTGCAAAAAATCCTTTATTTTCATCTTCTCTGTCCAGTGACTTCTCATAAATCCTCCTGATCCATTCTGTAATAGTTTCGATCAGGATTGGAGAGAATGTCATCAGTACAAATACCAGAATGATCATTCCAAATTCCAGAGAACCCAGTGTCAGCAAATCCTGCAATACAACCGCACTTATAAAAAATGCAAACTGCATTCCATAAATGATCACTTTTCTGTATGTGTTCAGCGGCGAATAAACTGTACGCAGTGCAGACATATAGTTCCACCCCGTAACCAGAACACAGGCTGTATTAAGCATGACGTTGGAATGGTATACATCCTGACAGACCAGCATGATCGTAAATACACATCCTGTAATGGTTACTGCCGCAGGAAATGCATTCATAAATACGTGCCTCAGGAATGTATGGTCAATCTTATTGTAATTATTTTCCTGTGTCAGAAGAAATGTAGGAATTCCCACTGCGCAGGCACTGATCAGTGACATCTGGATTGGTTCAAAGGGATATGCATCTCCAAAGAAAATTGTGATCAATGACAGTAAAACAGAAAAAATTGTTTTTATCAGAAACATGGATGCCGCACTTCTGATATTGTTTACAACACGACGGCCCTGATTTACAATATGAGGCATTGCCCCGAAATTAGAATCAAGAAGAACGACATTTGCAATATTTTTAGCTGCATCGCTTCCTGCTGCCATGGCAATACTGCAGTCTGCTTCCTTGAGTGCAAGTACGTCATTTACACCATCACCGGTCATCGCAACTGTATGCTTCTGTGACTGAAGAGCCTGTACCATCTGTTTCTTCTGCTGTGGTGTTACACGCCCGAATACACTGCACTCTGCAACTGCACGCTGCATTTCTTCCGAAGTTTTGATTGTTGTTGCATCGATATAATGATTGGCATTTTTCAGTCCTGCTTTCTTTGCAATCGCAGAGACAGTCACAGGATCATCTCCTGAGATAACTTTAAGGTCAACTCCCTGACTGTCAAAAAAAGCCAGAGTATCCGGTGCTTCCTCACGTATCACGTCAGTGATGAGAAACAGTCCCAACGGTTCAAGTCCTGTCGGGCGTTCCGTTCCTTTTGTCTCCTGTTCACTGTGAGCCAGAACAAGGATACGGTATCCCTCCTGTGCGTAACTGCTGCAATGTTCCAGAAGTTCTTCATTTCCTTCCGAAAAAAGGAACTGTGCAGCTCCCATCAGATAAGTTCCTCTTCCTTCAAAAACAGCACCACTGTATTTCCTGTCTGAGGAGAAAGGAATGGCATGGATCAGTTTCAGGTCATTTCTTGAAGGAAAGCGCTTTCTCAGCGCATCTGCTGTTGCATTCTGATCATGAAGAACTGACATCATATTTCCCATAATGTGGTCAATTTCCTGAAGCTTCTGTCTTTCTTCCTGAGATACCGTTTCTGAGTTTACTGTTTCCTGTATCTGTCCGTTTTCCTTCTCTGCTGATACCGTAACCTCCGGTTTTAATGCTGACACATTCTGAACAGGCTCCCCTGTTTCCGGATCAAATTTTGCTGTATGTTGTACAATAGTTGTCTGTGCTGTATCATACAACTGCACATCTTCAACCTTCATGGTACCTTCTGTGATCGTACCGGTCTTATCCAGACAGAGCGTGTCAACTCTCGCCAGCGTTTCAATACAGTAAAGCTCCTGCACAAGTGTCTTCTTTGTAGCAAGAACCATAGAACCCAATGTCAGTGCCACACTTGTCAGAAGTACCAGGCCTTCCGGGATCATTCCAAGTACTGCGGCAACCATATTTACCACAGAATCCTTCAGTGTATCTCCTACGATCATATATTGCTTGTAAAACAACATGGCACCAAGAGGCACGATAATGATACTGATCACCTTCAGAATCGCATTCAGAGAATTGCGAAGTTCCGAATTATGACGTTTAAATTCCTTTGCTTCACTTGTGATCTGCGATGCATAATTATCTTTTCCAACATGGATTACCTGACAGCAAGCTTCCCCTGATGTCACAAAACTTCCTGAAAAAAGTTCGTCTCCCTGGCTTTTGGACAGATTGTCCGACTCACCGGTGAGTAGAGACTCGTTTACTTCTACAGTTCCCTCCAGTACCTTTACGTCAGCCGGAACCTGATCTCCTGTTTTCAGAAAGATCAGATCATCCAGAACAAGTTTCTCTGTGGAAATACTCCATTTCTTCCCCTCACGCAAAACTACTGTTTTACTCTCTGTAAGGATTGCAAGTTTGTCAATCGTCTTCTTTGCTCTGATTTCCTGAATAATACCTATCACTGTATTGATCAGAATGATTCCCATAAACATGGAGTTCTTATAAGATCTCACAAAAAGCACCAGAACAAGCAATGCAATATTTAAAAAGTTAAAAAATGTGAGCGTGTTTTCCAAAATGATCTGCTTGTAGGTTCTGGTATTCGGGTTCTCGTTGACATTAACTTTTCCTTCTGCAATCCTCTCCTGCACCTGTTCATTTGTAAGTCCTGTCATTTCTACCTCCTGCAGAAAATATTTATAGCAGCATCATATAATAAAAATTGCGGGAACTGCTTCACAAAATATCTTTTGTCCCTGGTATCATATAATGCCATAATATAAAGCACAGGGCAGATGATGAGTATCACCCGCCCCTTCTTTATAAATAACGATTTCAGATTACAAACAGATTCAGATTTTTTGCTATAATCAATATTCTTCTTCCTCTGCTTCTTCGCCTTCGTGAATATCAGACTTTGGTTTCTTAAGACCTTTAATCTCAATATGATGCTTCTGTGCATAATCCCACAGAGCCGCATGGATTGCTTCCTCTGCAAGCAGGGAGCAGTGTACTTTTACAGGCGGAAGTCCGTCCAGGGCTTCCATAACTGCCTTATTTGTAACTTCCATAGCTTCTTCGATGGTTTTTCCCATTACCATCTCTGTTGCCATGCTGCTGGTTGCAACTGCCGCACCACATCCGAATGTTTTGAATTTGCAGTCTTTGATGATATGTGTTTCATCATCGATATCAAGAAAAATCCTCATGATATCACCGCATTTTGCATTTCCCACTGTACCTACGCCACTTGCGTTCTCTATTTCTCCTACATTACGCGGATGCTGAAAATGATCCATTACTTTTTCACTGTAAGCCATTTGTGTTTCCTCCTGTTATCCTGACTTTCTTTTAATATTATTTCTGTTGTAACTGCAAAAATACAAACAATTATCTTCTGTTTTGTTATTTATTCTGTTTTTTCATGAAATCTTCATATAATGGAGACATGCTTCTTAAGTGCGCTACAATTTCTTTCAATCTGTCCACTACGAAATCTACATCTTCCATTGTTGTCTCTTCGCTGAGTGTCATACGCAGAGAACCATGTGCAATCTCGTGCGGAAGTCCGATTGCAAGAAGTACATGGGACGGATCAAGAGAACCTGATGTACAGGCAGATCCGCTGGATGCACAGATTCCATAATTATCCAGCATCAGCAGGAGAGATTCGCCCTCAACAAACTGGAAGCTGACATTTACGTTATTTGGAAGACGTTTTATACGGTCACCGTTTACTTTTACATAAGGAATCTCTGTCTCAATTCTGTGGATCAGATGATCTCTGATAGCGATTTCTTTGTCAGTACGTTCTTTCATGGATGCATTTGCACGTGCTGCTGCTACACCGTATCCAACGATTCCCGGCACATTCTCTGTACCTGCACGACGTTTACGTTCCTGTGCACCGCCATGTACAAAGGAACGGATTTTTACGCCCTTACGAATGTAGAGGAAACCGATTCCTTTTGGTCCATTGATCTTATGTCCGCTGGAGCTTAACATATCAATGTTGCATTCATCCACATTGATCGGAACCTGACAGAATGCCTGAACAGCATCTGTGTGGAAAAGCACTCCATGCTCTTTTGCGATACGTCCGATTTCCTTGATTGGCTGGATAGAACCAATCTCGTTGTTTGCAAACATTACAGAAATCAGGATTGTTTCCGGTGTGATTGCTTTCTCAAGTTCATCCAGTTTTACAATACCGTCCTCGTCTACATCTACATATGTGATCTTTGCGCCGCGTTTCTCCAGATATTCACAGGTATGGAGAATTGCATGATGCTCGATCTTTGTTGTGATGATGTGGTTTCCTTTTGCTTTATATGCCTCAAAGGTAGCCTTCAGAGCCCAGTTATCAGACTCGGAACCACCTGCTGTGAAATAAATTTCTTCTTTCTTTGCTCCAAGAACTTCTGCGATCTGCTCTCTTCCTTTGGTGATTGCCTCTTTGCTCTTGCCTGCAAAATCATAAATACTGGACGGGTTGCCATAATATTCTGAAAAATATGGCAGCATTGCCTGGACAACCTCCGGTGCTGTTTTAGTTGTTGCTGCATTGTCCAGATAAATCATTTTTCCCATTTTCTTGTCCTCCTGTTTTATTTAAGTATGTCCGGTACATTTTCTTCCATGCCCTGACTTTCCATTTTTTCTTCATGTACTCTTCTGCTTTCCTCGATCAGCTGACCAAGCATCAGGGTATCGACAGCGCTTGTAATACTGTCATTGATTCTCTTCCAGACGAGTTTTGCCACACATACATCACTGCCATGGCAGGTTCCGTCATTCTCAATCCCGGGACAGGCTGCTGCTTCCAGGCTGCCTTCCAGCACACGCAGGACTTCACCGACCGAGATCTCATCTGCCGGCTTGCCAAGCTGGTATCCGCCGTAAGCCCCTCTGCTGCTCTTTACAAGACCGGCCTTCTTAAGCATGGCCATAAGCTGTTCGAGGTAGCTTGTGGAAATATCCTGTCTCTCCGCAATACTCTGTAAAGATATCGCTTCATTCGCACTGTGCAAACCAAGATCTATCAATGCTTTCAAGCCATAACGGGCTCTTGTTGAGAGTTTCATTTTCTCACCTCGTTTTTTAATTCCCAGTGTTTCCCTCGGATTTCATGATTACTTTACCAGAAACAAACCGTTCTGTCAAGGCTGTTTTGTTCATATATTGCTGTAAAGGCGTTTCGGCAGGTTACTGTTTTTTAGTCAAGCGGATATTCGCACCTGCTGCGCATGAAAAGGTCTGGATTTTTCATTATGTCAAAAAAACTTTTTATCAAAGGAACTTTACTTCTTACATTTGCCGGTTTGTTAAGCAGACTTATGGGGTTCTTTTACAGAATATTCCTGTCACACACTATTGGTGCACATGGGCTTGGTATCTTTCAGCTTATACTTCCACTGCAGATTCTGATCATGTCCATCTGCGCTTCCGGTATCCAGACTGCAATCTCCCGCCTCACTGCCGCAGAAAAAGTTTCCAAAAATCCCAGTCGTCATATCTCAGATTATTTTGTCGTGGGAACTGTATTTTCTGTTGTTTTCTCCCTGGTATTCTCCTGGTTTCTTTACAGCTATGCGGATTTCTGGGCAGTACAGATTCTGAAAGAGTCACAGACCTCCAGTCTGATACGGATTCTTTCTCTGAGTATTCCGTTGAGTACACTTCATACCTGTATCAGCAGCTATTATTTGGGAAGAAAACAGGCCGGATTTCCCGCAGGAGTCCAACTTCTGGAACAGCTTTTCCGCACAGGCGGATGCTATATTCTTTATCTGATCTGTGCATCGCAAGGGCGAAACATCACTCCGGCAATTGCAGTCGGCGGAAATCTTATCGGGGAAATAGCCTCATCTTTTATTTCTCTTTTCGCAGTCAGTATGCATTTTAAGGTAACACATTATAATATCCGGAATATCAGAAGACCGCTTTCTGTTCTCAGAAAATTGCTCCATATTTCCGTTCCTCTTACCATGAATAAAATACTACTCACCCTTCTGGGAAGTATTGAAGTGATTCTTATACCTGCAAGGCTGCAAATGTCAGGATTTACTCCCAAAGATTCCCTGAGTGTTTACGGAATCTTTACAGGGATGGCACTTCCGCTTATTCTTTTCCCCGCTACGCTTACAAACTCGGCTGCGACCATGCTGATTCCCTCCATTACCCAGCTGCAGACTCTGGGGTATCAAAAGCGAATCCAATATGTGATCGGCAGGATTTTCCGATACTGTCTGCTGCTAGGCGGATCCTGCTTGGTTTTTTTTCTGTTTCTTGGAGAATTTCTTGGAAATTTTCTGTTTCACAGTCAGACAGCCGGAATCTATATCCATACCATGTCCTATATCTGTCCTTTTCTGTACCTGAACACCACTCTCACCAGCGTACTCAACGGCCTTGGAAAATCCGGCATCTGCCTGCTGCACAGTGTGATCAGCGTCTGCATCCGGATCAGTTTCGTGCTGTTTGCAATCCCTGTTCTGGGAATCCGGGGATATCTGTACGGGATTCTCTGCAGCGAACTGGCGCTCAGCATCCTGCACAGTTTACAAATACTGCAAAACAACTATAGCAATCCCCGTAAATAATGCATATTGATCAAGAGACTTGATAGTTACTATTCACACTCCACTATCCCGCGAGGTGTTTTGGCATGGATATGCCAAAATTCCATTGCCGCAGGTAATCTGGAATGAATTTTGGCTACGTTACTGAGAACGAAGTGAACAGTAACGCTTGATATGATCGCAGAAAGTCATCCGAAAATATTTTGGCTATCGACATTCAGATAGGAATGGTTTATAATAAATTCCGAAAAAAGCAAGACAAATAGACACAAAGGAGATATTACTATGGGATTCGATTTTATCAAAAAATTACCAACCCCTGAAGAAATCCGTAATCAGTATCCCATTGATGCTGAAATTCAGGCTGTTAAAGATGCAAGAGATAAAGAACTGCGTGATGTTTTTACCGGAAAGTCCGATAAATTCCTTGCAATCATCGGTCCTTGTTCAGCAGATAATGAAGATGCTGTTCTGGACTATCTTACCAGATTACGCAATGTTCAGGAGAAAATAGCTGACAAGGTTCTGATTGTTCCACGTGTTTATACAAACAAACCAAGAACAACAGGAGAAGGCTATAAAGGTATGGTTCACCAGCCGGATCCCGAGAAACAGCCAAATCTTCTTGCAGGGCTTGTAGCAATCCGTAAAATGCATATCCATGCAATCCGGACCAGTGGTATGACCTGTGCAGATGAGATGCTTTATCCGGAAAATTACCGTTACCTTTCTGACCTGCTTTCTTATGTGGCAGTAGGTGCACGTTCTGTGGAAGACCAGCAGCATCGTCTTACCGTCAGCGGCATGGAAGTTCCTGCAGGTATGAAAAATCCAACCAGCGGCGATCTTGCAGTCATGCTCAATTCCGTTGTAGCAGCTCAGGGTGGACATCGTTTTATCTACAGAAGCTGGGAAGTAGAAACAACAGGTAATGAACTGGCTCATACAATTCTCCGCGGTGCCGTAAATAAACATGGGGAGGCAATCCCGAACTATCATTACGAGGATCTTCGTCTTCTCTGGGAGAAATATCAGGAGAAAAACCTTAAAAATCCGGCTGTTATCGTTGATACCAACCACTCTAATTCTAATAAACAATATGACCAGCAGGTTCGTATTGCAAAAGAGGTTCTCCACAGCCGCCAGGTAGACCCGGAACTTCATACTCTGGTAAAAGGGCTTATGATCGAGAGTTATATTGAACCGGGAAATCAGAAGATCGGATGTGATCATATTTACGGAAAATCTATTACCGATCCATGTCTTGGATGGGAAGAATCCGAACGTCTTCTGTATACAATTGCCGAGATGTGTTGATCCGTTGTTATTGTTTATAAACAACATTCCATACTCTCTGATCAGATGGATCGCTGTAATTACATTATCTGTAAATAGCGCATGTTATGACATTACAGGAAAAAATTATTCAGCCACCCACTGCTTATTGCTCTTCGCAATTAAAGCAGGGGACTTACTTGATTCAGTTAAAAAAGCTTCTATAAACTGTTCAAAACAGACTATAGAAGCTTTTTCATTTGACATTATAGCAATCCTCATAAATAATAAGTTTTTAATGACGTGGATGTGTTTTCATATACACATCACGCATTTTATTCATATTCATGCCCAGATAAACCTGCGTAGTGGAAATATCGGAATGTCCCAGCATTTCCTGAACGCTTCGTATATCCGCACCATTCTGCAGCATATGCACAGCAAAAGAATGTCTCAATGTATGCGGGGCAATATCCCTTTTGATACCGGCATCATCCGCATATCCCTTTAATACTTTCCAGAATCCCTGACGGCTCATCGCTTTCCCTGAACAATTTGTAAATAATGCTGTTTCTTTCTCATCTTTCACAAAAACGGTTCTGGCTGTTTGCAGATACCGTTCCATTGCCTTCTTGCATGGAATACCAATAGGGATAATCCTCTCTTTTCCATTCTCATTACAGACCACATATCCAAACTGGAGATTGACATCAAAAATCTGAAGATGAAGCATCTCACTGACTCTCATACCTGTTGCATACAGCAATTCCAGCATTGCTGAATCTCTTATCCCTTTAGGGGTATCCAATTTCGGCTGCTGAAGTAATTTATCCACTTCTTCTATGGTAAGTATCTCAGGTGCCCTTTTCTCAACCTTCGGAGGTTTCAGGTTATCTGCCGGATCTTCTGCGATCACGCCTTCCTTCCACAGATACTGAAAAAATGCTCTCATAGAAGCAACGCTTCTGGAAATGGAAGATGACGCAAACTTCTCACGTTCCATGTAACTGATATACCCTTCAAGCTCAAGTTCTTTTACATCTTTATAATTTCTGATTCCCCGTTCCTTCAGAAATTCCGCCATTTTTTTCAGATCTCTCTGGTATGAGATCTCTGTATTTGCCGATGTTTTTTTTGTATTATGCAGATATGTAATAAATTCCCTTATTTCTATGTCCATATTCCCGTTTCCTTTTAATCAAAATATCCGCTGCCTGTAGCTCCTGCGATCAGACGAAAATTAATCCTCTTCGCAGTTTATCAGCAGAAAATCGTACTCTCTCCGATAAAATGTATATGTATTATACTGTTTATTTTACATAAAATCAAACCTTTTTTTCGAGAAAAATCCTTGTATTTCAAGCTTTTTCAGCATCAAATACCATATGTCGGAGATTTTATGACAACCAATACTAAATATAGTAAATATGTCATTAAAAAATTTTTATATATTTCAGAATAATGTCAATGATCAGAGGGTTCACATAGCATTCGATAAGTATTCCCAGAAAATATCCTACTGCTGCAATGCACATTTTTTTAAGATAAATACTGACTTCTCCGGAAATCAGACCTCTGTTTCTCCATATTTCTGATGATATCTTCCATTCCTGTTCCATAGAATAAAGCCAGACCGGAATGTAAAATAAATATTGCGGCAGCAAAAGTCCCATTCCGATCACCCCGCCTGCAAATCCAAATTCCAGTATAGAAACAGTCATTATCATACCTGCATACAATCCTGATCCCAGAAGCGTTATAACAGCAAGCGGCGCACCAAAAACCGAAAATCCACAGATTATATTCAACAGATAAAAAACACCTCTGTATTTTAATATTTCTTTCAGATATTCAATATTGCCTGTGTTTTTTCCTGCAAATGTACTCAGAAAATATACCGATGCCCATGTTTTCTGCTGCCATTTTGCCTTCCAGATTATATTCGGTATCAGATTTCCGGCCAGAAATCCAAGAAGAAATAAAATAAGCGCAGGAAATTTTTTGGTTCCCGTTCTGTTTTTCTTCATTCTATCACCCTGTACCAGTTTACTGAGAAATTCCAGGAAGTATTCCTGTCTTTACAAGAAAGAATCGTGCCCGGAGGGCTTTTTTATGTTATAGGAACATTACGGAGTAATTTCCTATAACATAACATAAAAAAACTGCACAGACTGTATAAATACAATCTGCACAGTTTATATCTGCAAAGAACTGTCCACGATAGTCCATAAAATGAACAATCATATTATTTCGCATAGTCAATCGCTCTGCTTTCACGTATCACGTTGACTTTAATCTGACCGGGATATTCAAGTTCTGCTTCAATCTGTTTCGCAATATCGCGCGCAAGGAGAACCATATCTGCATCATTAACATGCTCCGGCACTACCATTACACGTATTTCTCTTCCCGCCTGAATGGCAAAAGATTTATCAACACCTTTAAACTGGTTCGTAATATCCTCCAGTTGTTTCAGACGATTGGTATAAGTTTCCAGCGTTTCTCTTCTTGCACCAGGTCTCGCCGCTGAAATAGCATCTGCAGCCTGTACAATACATGCGATCAGAGATTCCGGCTCACAGTCACCATGATGAGATGCGACCGTATTGATAACAATCTGGGATTCCTTATACTTCTTACAGAGATCCACACCAATCTGAATATGAGATCCTTCTACTTCATGGTCAATTGATTTACCAATATCATGAAGAAGACCTGCTCTCTTAGCCATACGGACATCTACGCCAACCTCACCGGCCAGCATTCCGGATAACTGAGCTACCTCAATAGAATGTCTTAAAGCATTCTGTCCATAACTTGAACGGAACTTCATACGTCCAAGAAGTTTCAGTAATTCAGGATGAATACCATGAACTCCAACGTCCATAGCTGCATTCTCACCATCTTCGCGAATCTGCGCTTCTACTTCTCTCTGGGCTTTCTCAACCATCTCTTCGATTCTGGCCGGATGGATACGTCCATCTACGATCAGTTTCTCAAGAGCTACACGTGCAACTTCACGACGGATCGGATCAAAAGCAGATAACACAACTGCTTCCGGTGTATCATCAATAATAAGATCCACACCTGTAAGTGTCTCAAGAGTACGGATATTACGGCCTTCACGACCAATAATCCTTCCTTTCATCTCATCGCTCGGAAGCTGAACAACCGAAATGGTAGTTTCAGCTACATGGTCAACTGCACATTTCTGGATGGCATTGACAACATATTCCTTAGCCTTCTTACCAGCTTCTTCCTTTGCCCTGCTTTCCAATTCCCTGTAAAGTCTGGCTACATCCACTTTTACATCATCTTCAACGGATCTGAGTAATTCTTCTTTTGCCTGTTCGGAGGTCAGACCTGAAACTCGTTCCAGTTCCTGTACTCCTTTTTGCTCAAGTTCTTCTACCCGTTTTTCTTTCTTCTGCACCTCAGCTGCTCTCGCTGTGCATTCCGCTTCACGCTTCTCAACTGCATCTGCTTTCTTGTCAACCGCGGATTCTTTTGCTAATACACGATTTTCATATTTCTGCAGTTCGTTTCTTCGTTCCTTGGTTTCTTTCTCCAGTTCATTTTTTGTACGGAGAGATTCTTCCTTCACTTCCAATAAAGCTTCTCTTTTTTTAGTCTCAGCTGTTTTCAGAGCTTCATCTATGATGCTTCTTGCTTTGTCTTCTGCTGTCCCAACAATCTCGGCATCCTTCTGGATTTTATTGTTCACAGCGACTTTGCAAGTAACAGGAACTGCAATAAGTAGCGCGACTACCACAGCGACAATTGCAACAATAATTGTTGTTGTCACAGGAGCACCTCCTTATTTAGTTTTCATTGTACAAATACAACAATACAAGTTTATCTTTTTTTCATACTTATGTCAAGTTTTTCAGGATAATTGTTTGAATATTTTTCCTATATTTAATTACTGTTCGTTCTGTTCTCAGTAATATATTTTGCAATATACATACAATGGAGTATACTATGATTCATCCGAATATGTATGTACAAGTCTGATATTCATATTCTCAAGAGTATCTGCAATGTCTGAATATCCAAATCCTCTTCTCACAAGATAACCATAGAGCCGACGCATTTTTTTCTCATCCAGCTCAGTATCCGGCGGATATTTCTTTTCTATGGTTCGATAGAGGATTTCTTTTTCATCAGGCATATTTAAGGCAGCCTCTTCCTCCCATGCATTTATCGCTGTTTTCCTGTCTATTCCCTTTCCCATAAGTTCCCGGATGATCTTCTGCCGGCTCTTTATATCCATTCTGTATGCAATATAAGTTCTGGCATATCGTTCATCATCTATATATCCATAGGCTTCAACATATGTCAGAGCATGATCAACCGCCTGACTGGTAAATCCCGCCTGGCGCAATTTCTCTCTCAATCCCTTCTCCGTCCGATCCATATGTTCTAAGAGACGCATGGCTTTACGCCTTGCGTCTCTGTATTCTTCAGGTTCTTCCGTTAAATTTTTCTGTTGTTTCTGTACAGTCTGTCTCTTTAAAGCCTCTGCATTCCTGAGAAATTCTCTCAGATCTCCGGATGAATTCCCCATGATCACTCCTCAGAAGCATCCGGTGCATCACCTGTTGCCGGCACCGGCTCTTTGGCCTGTCCTTCTTCATCCGGAAGAAGATGATAATGGATTCTGACTTGCTTCTCAATCTCATCACAGATATCTGTATGCTCTTTCAGGAAAATCTTCGCATTTTCACGTCCCTGTCCGATCTTATCTCCGTTATATGCGTACCATGCACCGCTCTTATTTACAATTCCGCATTCCGCTGCCAGATCAAGAATATCTCCCTCTTTGGAAATGCCGGTTCCGAACATAATATCAAATTCTGCCTGTTTAAACGGCGGAGCCACCTTATTCTTCACAACTTTGATTCTGGTGTGGTTTCCCACCATCTCACCGCCCTGTTTCAATGTCTCTACTCTGCGGACATCCATGCGGATAGATGAATAAAATTTCAGAGCACGCCCACCTGTCGTTGTCTCAGGGTTTCCAAACATAACTCCAACCTTCTCACGCAGCTGATTGATAAAGATAACTACACAATTAGATTTACTGATCACTGCTGTAAGTTTACGGAGAGCCTGTGACATCAGTCTGGCCTGAAGACCTACATGGCTGTCACCCATATCTCCATCAATCTCCGCCTTCGGTACAAGTGCGGCAACCGAGTCAACGATCACAATATCCACAGCTCCGGAACGCACCATCGTCTCTGTGATCTCAAGTGCCTGTTCTCCATTGTCCGGTTGTGATATGTACAGGTTATCGATATCTACACCGATATTCTTTGCATAGACAGGATCCAGAGCATGTTCTGCATCAATAAATCCGGCAATCCCGCCTCGTTTCTGCACTTCCGCAACCATGTGAAGTGCAACGGTTGTCTTACCGCTGGATTCCGGTCCGTAAATCTCGATGATACGTCCCTTGGGAACACCACCTACTCCAAGTGCAATATCAAGACTTAAAGATCCGGTAGGGACTGTCTCCACCTGCATATTTGCTCCGGATTCCCCGAGTTTCATGACTGATCCTTTCCCGTAATGTTTCTCAATCTGTCCAAGCGCCGCTTCCAGTGCTTTCTGCTTTTCTTCATTTATCATTTATTTTAATCTCCTTCAGCCCTTTAAGAACTTATGTTCGTTTTCTATTCATTATAGTATTATACTTCCTGTCAAATGTCAAGCTTTTTATTCTGCCTGAATAACCTTTTCATGTTACTGTTCACTCCGTTCTCAGTAACGTTGCCAAAATTTATTTCAGATTGCCTGTGGCAATGGAATTTTGGCTTGTATGTCTCGGGATTTTGGCATATTCATGCCAAAACACCTCGCGGGATAATGGTGTGTAAACAGTAACAACATAACAGTAAAAGCAGGGAATGTGCTTTTTTTACATTCCCTGCTCTTTCGTAGTTTTTAATATTTCTCTCTGTTTCTATTTATCACCAATCAGCCAGTTGTACATTTCTTCATACTGCCGTGCGGAATTACCCCATGAGAAATCAGCTGCCATAGCACGATCAACCATTTTATTCCATTCACGTTTCTTATCATAATAGATTCTTTCCGCATTGCGCACTGTTGCAAGCATCTCATGCGCATTGTAGTTTCTGAAAGAAAATCCGTTTCCAGTTCCCTCATATTCATTATAAGGTACGACCGTATCCTTCAGTCCACCTGTTTCTCTGACGATCGGAAGTGTTCCGTAACGGAGACTCATCAGCTGACTCAAACCACATGGCTCAAATAAAGACGGCATCAGGAACGCATCTGCTGATGCATAGATACGGTGAGACATTTTCTCATCATAATAGATCTGAGCAGATACCTTTCCATGATATTTCCAGTCAAAGTGACGGAACATATTCTCATAACGTTCATCACCGGTTCCAAGAATTACAAGCTGGATAGCATCCTGGCAAAGCTCATCCATCACATATGCGATCAGATCAAACCCTTTCTGATCTGTCAGTCGTGATACAATACCTACCATCATCGTCTTCGGATCTTCCTGCAATCCAAGATCTCTCTGCAGCTGAAGTTTGTTCTTAACTTTCTCTTTTCTGAAAGTTGTTGCATTATAAGTCTTTGTGATATATGGATCTGTTTCAGGATTGAATTCATTGTAATCAATACCATTTACAATTCCACGCAGGCTGTTTGCACGCGCACACATCAGACCGTCCAGTTTTTCTCCATAGAACGGTGTCTTGATTTCCTCTGCATAAGTATTGCTTACAGTAGTGACTGCATCTGCAAACACAATACCGCCCTTCAGATAGTTGGCATCTTTATATGCTTCCAGTTTGTCTGCTGTAAAATAATAATCGGACAGTCCTGTGATATTCTTGATTGTCTGTACATCCCATACACCCTGGAATTTAAGGTTATGTATTGTCATGATCGTCTTGATATTCCAGAAAAATTCATTCTGCTGGAAGCTGTCGTGCAGATATACGGGAACAAGTCCGGTCTGCCAGTCATGACAGTGTATAATATCCGGTCTGAATCCGATAACCGGAAGAACTGACAGTACAGCTTTGGAGAAGAATGCAAATTTCTCCAGATCCCATGTTCCTCCATCATACGGTTTGGGTCCGCTGAAATAGTATTCATTGTCAATAAAATAAAACTGAATTCCTTCGTACTCCATGTGCATGATTCCTACATAGCAGTTCTTATATCCAAGATCCATGTAGAAATGTGTGATATAGTTCATTTTATCTTTCCATTCCTGTTTCATACAGGCATATTTCGGTAAGATCACACGAATATCAAAATATCGTTTATCAAAATATTTCGGCAATGAGCCAGCTACATCTGCCAGACCTCCTGTTTTGATAAATGGTACAGCTTCAGATGTTGCAAATAAAATATTTTTCATGCGAAAAACCCTCCTTGGTAGCCTTTATTGAATAATTATACTCCAAACTATGACTATTGGAAAGAGCGATTTTTATATTCCAGTCTGATTTTATCTGCAATCAGAGCAATAAATTCTGAATTTGTGGGTTTTCCTTTTCCTGTACTGACTGTGTAACCGAATAATTCATCTATTGTGTCCATTTTTCCTCTGCTCCAGGCAACTTCAATGGCGTGTCTGATAGCCCGTTCCACTCTGCTGGCTGTTGTCTGATGTTTCTTTGCAATCGTAGGATACAGTATCTTGGTAATGGAATTGAGCATCTCCATGTCATTAACTGACAGGATGATGGCGTCACGCAGATACTGATATCCTTTAATATGTGCAGGCACTCCAATCTCATGAATGATATTTGTCACGTCTGTTTCCAGATTTCTCACAGGTACCGGATTGTCTTCTGTCCTTTCAGGCTGCCGCCCGATCTGACGTATTCTTCTCTCGCCGGCTCTGCGCACATGTTTGATACGATTAAGCAGCATTTGATTATCGAAAGGCTTCAGGATATAATAATCTGCCCCTAAGTTAAATGCATTTTCTGTAATACGTTCCTGACCGACTGCCGAAACTACGATAAATGATGGGATCTTTTTGAGACTTTTGTCATTGGCAAATTTCTCCATTACTGCCAGTCCGTCCATTTTCGGCATAATAATATCTAGAACCACAACGTCCGGTTCCTTTTCACGTATAATATTACAGATTTCTTCTCCGTTATGCGCTTTTCCCACAAGTTCCAGATCTTTGTCTTCTTCTATTATCTGACCAAGTACTTCCACCATTTTCTCATTATCATCTGCAATTGCCACATTTAATTTTTCCATAAATTTCACTCCTCCCCCATTTTTCAATAAATCTCTTTTCTTTTTCGGTTCATCACATATTATAGAGGAATGCTTACGGAAAAATCAAGACACAGAGGGAAATTTGTCCTATTTTATGTCGACAGCTTTGGTGATTCTTTTTTCTTTATTTTCATTTTTCACAGGCATCTGATATATTTCGACAATAATCAGATTTTTGTTTCATAATCCTGATCATCCATTAAAAAAGTCTTTCTGTATTTTTCAGCATATTTTCAATAAAGATTCCATATCCGCTGGAAGCATCCTGAACAAATACATGAGTTACCGCACCAATGATTTTTCCATTCTGGATAACCGGGCTTCCGCTGAGCCCCTGTACAATCCCTCCTGTAGCTTCCAGAAGTTCTTTATCTGTCACCTTTATCACAAAACTTTTGTTGGTATCTTCATGATTCAAATCTATTTTTCTGATCTCTGCATCATATTCTTTTACCTCGCCATCTGTACTGCAGAGAATTGTGGCTGTTCCAATCTTCACTTCCTGCTTATACGCAGCCGGCATTTTCTTTAAAGTGATCGCATCATCTGCAATCCCTGTGAACTGACCATAAATTCCGTTTCTGCTGTTTGCTTCGATAGTTCCAAGAATATTTCTGTCATCATAGCAGATATATCCTGCAAGTTCGCCGGGATTGCCTTTACTTCCTTTGTTAATCGCAAGAATCCGGGCTTTATACAAAGCTCCGTTTCGGATATTCAGAAGCTGGGCAGTGTCTATATCACTGATTCCATGGCCAAGGGCACCATAATTACCATTCTGATCTACGTAGGTAAGTGTTCCTATCCCCTGAGTATCATCTCTTACCCAGATTCCAAGTTTATAGTCTCCTTTTTTGTCTTTTACAGGAGTTACAGATACAGGAATACTCTCTCCTTTGCGGCTTATCCCCAGTGTAACTTCGCTGCCATCAAGTTCTGAGATGTCATCTATCAGTTCTCTTTTTGTAGAGATTTTTTCTCCGTTAAATGAGATAATGTAATCTCCCTGTCTGATAATATTTCTCGCAGGCTCCTCTGTCTCACCATTCCGATTCTGAATTTCACCGGTGTCAATCACCAGAACACCTTCTGTTTGCATATAAATTCCTATGGTGCTTCCGCTGACATAAATTTCCTGATCATCTGCAGGTGTCACTTTTATTTCTTTAAATGGAATATAACCCAAAAGTTTACAGGGCAGAATATAGCCTCCATCCTGCGAAACAGTAACTGCTTCTTCAAATGTAACAAACGGTGTTGACAGAACTTCTGTGACATCTTCTGTTTTTTTGCCTCTGGAAATCTGAATTTCGTCAGGTATCTTTCTGTCCAGATATCTGTAACCTGATATCAGCATCACCAACAGATCCAGCACAAGACAACAGATGACAAAAAGTCTGTATTTTCTTTTGTTCATTATTATGCACATCCTTTCATTCTGTATTTATGAAATTCTGTAACTGTGAAATTGCCATAAAACACTTCCCATCACAGCAAACCCGAAAGGTACAAAAATAAGAGAGAACAATCCGTCACAAAGATTATCCTCTCTTAGTATGTGGTCAATTATTTTATTTAAATCTTGTATTTTTTTGTTTCTGTGCCAATTCTTTCATCTCTTTCGCATTCTCAAGAACTGCAGGTGTAATTTCTGCACCACCTAACAGTCTTGCCAGCTCGCGGATGGAATCATGTTCTTTAAGCACATGGATCTGGGTAATAGTCTCAATTCCCTGCAGATGTTTTTCAATTTCAAAATGACTGTCTGCCATAGCTGCAATCTGCGGCAGATGCGTGATGCAGAGTACCTGATGATGCTGTCCGATCACTGCCATCTTTTCAGAGACTTTCTGTGCAGTTCTTCCACTGATACCAGTATCGATCTCATCGAAGATCAATGTCTCAATCTCATCTCTGTCTGCAAGGATTGCCTTTAATGCAAGCATGATTCGAGACAACTCACCGCCGGATACGATCTGTCCCAGTGGCTTCAGAGTTTCTCCGGGATTTGTAGAAATGAGATACTGGATATCATCGGTTCCATTATCTGTGTAGTTTTTCTTTTTCCGGAAATCAATGGCAAAATTCACATCCAGGAAATTTAAATCCTTCAATCCCTGAATAATCTTCTGCTCAAGCTGTTTACTGTATTCTTTACGGATTTCTGCTAATTCATCCGACTTTTTCTCAAGAATATTTTCCAGTTCTCTGAGATGCTCCTTTAATTCCTGTAAATTTTCTTCATATTTATGTAATTTTTCCAGTTTTTCTTCCTGAAGTTTGCGATATGTGAAAATTTCCTCAATGGTACGTCCATATTTTGCCTTCAGTCCATTGATCAGATCCAGTCTTCTCTCTGTCTCATAAAACTCTCCTTCATCAAAGGTCAGCTCGTCCAGATAAGCGGATAATTCTCTGTTAAAATCATTCAGAAGACCGTCTACAGAAGTAAGTGTCTCTGCAAGAGGTGTAAGCTCCGGATCATACTGTGTTACATGAGAGAATTCCTTTAATGCCTCTCCGACAGTCTCTCCGGCGCCTTCCTTGCTTTCATAGCCTGTGAGATTATGTACAAGCTGCAGGGAGTCAACGATGAGTTTTGCATTGCTCATTTTTCTGTACCGGGCTTCCAGTTCCTCATCCTCTCCCGGCTGCAGATTTGCTTTCTCGATTTCTTTGATCTCAAACTCCAGAAAAGCCAGCTCACGATTTCTCTGCTCCTCATTCATATTCATGGAACCAAGTTCTGTTTTGCATTTGCTGTATTCTTTATATGCCAGAGATACTTTCTCCTTTGCAGGAAGGATTTTTTCTTTTCCATATGCATCCAGGATTGCAAGCTGCTTATCCTGGTACAGAAGTGACTGATGCTCGTGCTGTCCATGGATATCCAAAAGGCATGCAGCAGCGGCCTTCATCTGACCTACAGTACTTGTCTCTCCATTAATCTTGTTGATGCTTCTTCCATCCATGATTTTTCTGGACAGAAGTACCTGTCCATCTTCCGGACAGATATCCAGTGCTTTCAGTGTCTCCAGCGCTTTCTCGTTTTCTACCTGAAAAAGCAGCTCCACAAGTGCATAGGATGCATTTTCCCTTATCATATTTTTAGAAGTTTTTGCACCCAGGATCAGCTGCATAGACCCCAGAAGGATAGATTTACCTGCTCCGGTCTCACCGGTCAGGATATTCAGTCCGGGACCAAATTCCACTTCTATTTCTTCTATCAGTGCAAGATTTTTCACATGCAGATGAGCTAACATTTATTGCCTCCATAATCAAGTCATTTGTAATGTTAAAAGTTCAGGATCGTAACTGCAAAGGTATTGAGCAGTTACTCGTGGGATCACTTATTCAATCTGACAAAACTTCTCAGTTTCTCTGCTGCTCCCAGTGCCATGTCTGCAGTCTTTGCAGCACACATAATAGTGTCATCACCTGCAATACATCCCAGTATTTCCGGCCATTTCAACGCATCCAGAGCTGCTGCCACGCCCATTGCCATTCCGGAAACGGTTTTGATCACAATGATATTCTGTCCCACATCAATAGAAAGCAGGGTATCTTCCAGTACTCTTGTATATTTTTCTCCAAGACTTCCTGATTCATTATTAATAATTGCATAACGGGACTTTCCGTCCTTTCCTGCCACTTTTGTCAGCTTGAGAGCACGAATATCTCTGGATACAGTCGCCTGTGTCACCTTAAATCCTGCCTCATTAAGTCTGGAGGCCAGCTCTTCCTGTGTATCAATATCATACTGATGAATCAGTTCAATAATTTTCTCATGTCTCGCAACTTTCACCTTATTTCCTCCTGCTGATCAGCTGTCTCTCATCTTCCGGCGCAATACCTCAACAAAACTTAAATGGTTCAGCTTCAGAATCTTTGTCTTTACATCTGCCTGCCGGATCTGAATGCAGTCACCGGTGACCATAGGGATAAATGTATCTCCATCAAAAGATGCGATTCCCTTTTCACAGTCACAGTGTCTTCCTTTTCCTATCTCTACAGTGATCACATCCTGCGCAGGAAAAATAATGCTTCTTGTATTCAGCGTGTGTGGTGCTATGGGAGTCATGATCGTCATGGCGGCATTGGGCGATACAATAGGTCCTCCCGCTGACAGACTGTATCCGGTAGATCCGGTAGGTGTTGAAATAATAATTCCATCAGCATTATAAGAGTTAAGATAAACATCATTTACATAATTCTTAAACCGGACCACGCGGAGATGACCGTCTCTGCCGATCACAATGTCATTCAATGCAATATCCTGTCCGATCAGTTTTCTGCCACGGTACACCCTTCCTTCCAGCATCATGCGTTCTTCTACCTCGTAATCATCCGCCATCAGCTGATCCAGAGCACTGTACAGAGAGGTCTGATTCACTTCTGCAAGAAAACCCAGATTTCCCAGATTGATTCCAAGAAGAGGAATTTCCTTATGCACCACATCCCTTGCTGCCTGAAGAAGTGTGCCATCTCCTCCCAGAACAATAATACACTGTGTATCGTCCGGAACCTTATCAGGATCTGTATAATGAAAGGAACCCTCATGTTTCCTTTCTGCCTGCTGTACTTCACAGTTTTTGTGATGTGTTTTCAGATAATCTGCGATTTTTTCTGTGATTTCAAGTTTTTTATCCTTGTCACTGTTTGTAATAATATAAAACCTGTCCATAGTTTCTTCCTGACTCAGCCTTTTTAATCCAACTGTCCATGAGCCTCTGCCACAACAGCTTCTACAGATACCTTCAGGCTGTCGGTAACCCCGGTACCTTCCGGATGTTTTTTCAGATGAAGAAGATATTCGATATTTCCTTCCGGTCCTTTAATTGGCGAAAAAGAAAGATGACATGGCTCCATAAAAATACTCATGGCATAATCGCGCACTTTTTCGATCACTTCCTGATGAACAGCAGGATCTCTTACAACCCCCTTCTTTCCGACTTTCTCTCTCCCCGCCTCAAACTGCGGCTTGATCAGACATACGATCTCACCCTCATCTGTAAGGAGATTTCTTACAGGAAGCAGTACTTTTGTAAGAGAAATAAAGGACACATCAATTGATGAAAAATCTGCCGGTTCTCCCAAATCCTCCGGTACCACATAGCGGATATTGGTTTTCTCCATACAGACTACACGCGGATCGTTACGAAGCTTCCAGTCAAGCTGTCCATATCCTACATCAATGGAATAAACTTTTACTGCCCCGTTCTGTAACATACAATCTGTAAACCCTCCAGTGGACGCACCTACATCCATACAGACCTTACTATCCAATGTGACATCAAAGTTTTTCATAGCTTTTTCAAGTTTCAGCCCACCGCGGCTTACATACGGAAGAGTGTTTCCTCTGACCTCAATCTTTACAGTCTCCGGGAACATGGTTCCCGCCTTATCTTCTTTCTGACCATCAACATATACATCGCCTGCCATGATGAATGCCTTTGCTTTCTCGCGGGATGGTGCAAGGGCACGTTCCATCATAAGCATATCCAAACGTTTCTTCATTGCTCTCTTAATTCCTCACTATCTTCTATTGCCTGTCTGATGTCTTCCACTCCAAGTCCAATCCGGCTGCGCAGGCTTTCTACATTTCCCTGGGGTACGAAACGATCCCAGACAGCTGCCGACAACACTCTTATTTCCGGATGACAGGCTTCCATATAAGCAGACACATGCTCTCCGTATCCGCCGCTTTTCACATTCTCTTCTACTGTCACAAACAGACTGTGATCCTTTGCCAGTTCATCAAGAAGATCCACATCCAGTGGTTTCACAAATCTGGCATTTACAAAAGTAGGATCATAGCCGTCATCTTTCAGTCCTTTACAGATTTCCATGCAGGACGGGATCATACTTCCCACTCCCAGCACAGCGATTTTTTTTCCTTTGCGGATAATCTCACTTCTGCCATATTCCACAGGTGCCTGATATTCCCGAAGCCCCTGATGCGCACTGCCTCTCGGATAGCGGATTGCAATCGGTCCGTCAAAGCTTACCGCAAATGCAAGCATCTCTTCCAGTTCTCTGTCATTCTTCGGTGCCAGAACAGTCATATTCGGCATCATTGACAAATAAGACAGATCAAAGCAGCCCTGATGCGTCTCCCCGTCTGCGCCTACAAGCCCTGCCCTGTCAACAGCAAAAATCACATGAAGCTTCTGCATACATACATCATGCAGGATCTGATCTACAGCACGCTGCAGAAAAGATGAATAGATGGCAACAACAGGAACCAGGCCGCCAAGAGCCAGACCCGCCGCAAAACTCACCGCATGTTCCTCTGCGATTCCCACATCAAAAAATCTGTCCGGAAATCTCCTGGAAAATTCCACAAGTCCGGTTCCATCCGGCATGGCTGCGGTAATAGCTGTCAGTTTTTTATTTTTCTCACCAAGAGAGACCAGTGCTTTGGAAAAAACATCTGTATAACCCGGCACTGTTTTCTTCTGAAGTACCCGGCCTGTTTTAATATCAAAAGGACCTGTTCCATGAAACCTGTCCGGATGGGCACTTGCAGGTTCGTATCCTCTGCCTTTCTTTGTCAGGACATGAACAACTACCGGTCCCTCTACCCGTTTTGCTTCATTAAAGAGTTTCATCATCTGACGCATATTATGACCGTCAACAGGTCCCAGATATGTCAGCCCCATATTTTCAAACAGCATTCCCGGAATAAAAAGCTGCTTGACACTGCTTTTGGTTTTTCTCATAGTATCTACCAGAGCAGTCCCTACCTTCGGAACCTTCTTCAGTGCCTTTGTCACACCCATCTTCATTCCTGTATAAGCTTCTGCAGTTCTCAGTGCACTCAGATAAGTGGACATGCCTCCTACATTTCTGGAAATGGACATATTATTGTCATTTATGATAATAATAAAATTTGTCTTTAACTCTGCAGCATTATTTAATGCCTCATACGCCATTCCTCCGGTGAGAGCACCATCTCCGATCACAGAAACCACATGATGCTTCTGTCCCAGAATATCTCTGGCATGCACATATCCCAGTCCTGCCGAAATTGAATTGGAACTGTGTCCTGCATCATATGCATCACAGGGGCTCTCACTTCTCTTAGGAAAACCGCTTAATCCACCTTCCTGTCGCAGATTCTTAAATTCATCTTTTCTTCCGGTAAGAATCTTATGTGTATATGCCTGATGTCCTACATCCCAGATTAGTTTGTCTTCCGGAAAATCCAGCACATTATGAAGAGCCAGAGTCAGTTCCACTACTCCCAGATTTGAAGCAAGATGTCCGCCTGTCTGACTTACTGACCGGATTAAAAAGTCCCTGATCTCCGCTGCCAGAGGCTCGAAATCTTCCAATGGTATCTTATGGATATCATTGGGTTTCTTAATCTTTTCCAGAATCATTTGTATCCTTCCTTTATTTTCTGCGGTTTATTAATTTTTCAATTAACAAATACAGAAACTCGTTATTTTTATTCAGACTCTTCAGCAGATCGATTGCCTTCTCTGAGAGTTCTTCCACCTGTTCAGCAGCCTTCTCTGTTCCAAAAAGAGTCACATAAGTAACTTTATTATTCTTCTCATCACTGTGTACAGGTTTTCCCAGTTCTTCTGCAGTGCTGGTCACATCCAGAATATCATCCTGAATCTGGAAAGCCAGTCCTATATTTCCGGCAGCTTTCTCCACTGCAGATACTTCCTGCTCATTTGCTCCTGCAAGAATTGCGCCTGTCATCATGGAGGCTTCGATCAATGCTGACGTCTTATTTCTGTAAATATAGTCAAGCATCTCTTTTTCAAGGGGCTTTCCGTCATTTTCCACATCAACACTTTGTCCTCCAAGCATTCCATGAATGCCTGTCTTCTGTGAGACCACTCTCAACGCATGGATTACCCGATCCTGCTCTTTTGTCAGGGCAAATGCCTGAAACATGGTTTCGTATGCGTAATTAAGCAGCGCAACACCGCTTAACACCCCCATGGCTTCCCCATATACCTTATGTGTAGTCAGTCTGCCGCGCCTGTAATCATCATCATCAAGTGCAGGAAGATCGTCATGGATCAGGGAATGAGTATGGATCATCTCCATTCCTGCCATAAACGGTTTTACAACTTCTTCCTTACCATCAAACAGGCGATATGTCTCCCGGATCAACATTGGCCGAAGGCGCTTGCCTCCTGCCAGCATACTGTAATTCATAGCCTGAGCCATTGTTCCGGCGAATCCCGCCTCTGCAGGCAGAAAGCTTCTGATCACTTTCTCTGTTTCTTCCGTTCTCTTTGCTAATTCATCTTGAAAATTCACTAAATGTACCATCCTCATTAAGCTGCAGCATTTTCTTCTCCACTGTATCCAGCTTCCCGCTGCAAAGTTTCAAAAGTTCCATGCCCTGTCTGTACAGTATAAAAGAGTCCTCCAGCGATGTGTCTCTGTTTTCCAGTTTTTCAGCCAGCAGATCCAGTTCTGCAAACATCTCTTCCAGAGATTTCTCCTCCTGTAACTGCTCACAGTTTTCTTTCTTCGCCATAGATTCTCTCCTCCTTCACCGTACCTGTAACATCTGCTTCTATCGTACCGTCTGTCACAGATATATAAATGGTATCCCCATTTTGTACCTGTTCTACACTTGTCAATGTCTTTTTATATTTATCTGCCACATAAGAATATCCCTGATTCAGTTTCTTTAAAGGGGAAAGTCCTGCAAAACGTTCCAGATAAACAGACAATCTGTGTCTCTCATCCTGAAGTTTCCTGTTCATTCCATTTTGTACAGCATTCTCCAGATCTGCCAGACGCTGTCTCTGCTCCCGCAGCCTGTTCTCCGGACTCAGATAAGCAAATTTTGTCTGAAAATGCTCCAGTCTGCTGCGGTACAGATCCATTTTACCACTCATTGCACGATATAACCGCTGCCTGTAAATACTTACTGCTTCAATCACACTTCTGTAATCATCCACCGCAAGCTCTGCCGCAGCAGAAGGAGTAGGAGCTCGCAGATCAGCAGCGAAATCAGCAATTGTAAAATCCGTTTCATGACCTACTGCGGAAATAATGGGTGTACTGCACTCAAAAATAGCTCTGGCCACGATTTCTTCATTAAACGCCCAGAGATCTTCAATAGAGCCACCGCCTCTTCCCACAATGATCACATCCACATCTGTCTTATCAAGCATCTGTATTCCTTTTACAATACTTTCTGCCGCACCCGCCCCCTGTACAAGAGCCGGATATAAAATAATCTGTAAATAGGGATTTCTTCGATAGGAAATATTGCGGATATCCTGAACAGCCGCACCTGTCGGTGCAGTTACCACACCCAGACGTCTGATAAATCTCGGAATGGGCTGTTTGTACTCCTGTGCAAACATTCCCATATCTTCCAGTTCCTGCTTCAATGCAAGATATCTCTCATACAGAATTCCTGCACCTTCCAGGGTAATCTCCTTTGCATACATCTGATAGCGGCCGTCGCGTTCATATACATCCACACTCCCGCCAACGATCACCTTATCGCCATTTTTCATGGCAAATGCAAGTCCCCGTCTGTGCCCGGCAAACATCACACAATTCAATGTTCCTGTCTCATCTTTCAGGGAAAAATAGATGTGTCCGCTTGTATGATATTTACAATTGGACACCTCGCCTTTTACATAAATCTTCTGCAGTAAATAATCCTGGGTAAACATATTTTTGATATAACGGTTTACCTGACCTACAGAATATGTGTTTTTCATTCTGATTTTTCTTCGCTTTCACTGTTGGCAATCTTGCCAAGGATACCGTTTACAAAGGAACCGGAAGTCTCACCGCCAAAACGTTTGGCAAGCTCTACCGCCTCATTGATAGCTACACCTGTAGGTACATCTTTGTCATATTTCAGTTCATACACTGCCAGACGCAGGGCAGTCAGGTCAACGCGGCTCATTCTCTTTGTCTTCCAGCCATTGCTTGTCTCATTTAACAGTGCATCGATCTCGTCTAATTTTTCAAGTACATGGCGGTATTTCCGGCTCATATACTCCTGATCTTTCTCTGAAAGTTCCTCCAGAGTATCAAAATAAAGTGAAAGCTGCTCACTCATCTCTTCCTCTGAATTAAATTCTGTCATGAACAGTAATTTAAAAATATGTTCTCTCTGCTCTCTTCTTCGCATAATTTTTGCTGTATAAACAGCTTTCCTTTCTAAATATCTCTTAAGTACACAAAAAAGGAAAGGGTTACTTTCCTTTTTCGTTCTCCATATCTACACTGGCAATATGAATATTAACATCTGCAACCTCAAGACCTGTCATATTCTCTATGGATGATTTTACTTTCTCCTGAACTTTCTTACTTGTCTCAAGAATGTTCTTACCATATTCGATATTCAGGTTCAGGTCTACTGTTACAACTCCTTCGAGTACAGTAACCTTAACACCTCTGGAAAGATTCTTCATTCCAAGTTTGCTTACCAGTTCGTTTGTGATATTGCCTGCCATGGAAGCAACTCCATTTACTTCCGTAGCAGCAAGTCCGGCAATGATAGCGACCACTTCATCTGCGATCTGGACCTCACCAATGCCTCCTAAATCCTGTATTTTATATGTTATTCTTTTCTCTGCCATCTGAAAACCTCCTGAGGGATTCTTTAATCTTTGTTCATTATACCAAATCGACAGATAAATGAAAAGGGTTATTTACTGAATTCCGTTAATATTAAGCCAGGATTTCTGTCCTCTGTCATACCCACACTCCAGGAATTTACAAAGAGGAGCAGCGGATTTCCCTTAAGATCAGTAACTTTTTTCATATCAGAGGTTCCAATGATCTTATCCACTTTTACTTCTTCTTTATTTGCAATCCAGCGAATATGTTCATATGGAAGTGTTTCCAGACGGATATCTACATTATATTCATTTTCCAGACGATATTTCAGAACATCAAACTGCAGGACACCTACAACACCTACAATAATTTCTTCCATACCGGTATTAAACTCCTGAAAAATCTGAATAGCACCTTCCTGCGCGATCTGATTGATACCTTTAACAAACTGTTTTCTCTTCATAGTATCAATCTGACGGACTCTCGCAAAATGTTCCGGTGCAAATGTAGGAATACCTTCGAATGCAAACTTTTTACCGGGTGCACAGATTGTATCTCCGATGGAAAAGATACCCGGGTCAAAAACACCGATAATATCTCCGGCATATGCCTCATCTACCACATGGCGGGATTCTGCCATCATCTGCTGTGGCTGAAGCAGACGCATCTTTTTATCACCCTGCACATGATATACTTCCTGGGAAGCGTCAAATTTACCGGAACAGATTCTCATAAATGCGATTCTGTCTCTGTGTGCCTTGTTCATGTTTGCCTGGATTTTAAATACAAACGCTGAGAAATCATCATCCATGGGGTCAATTTCCCCAATATCAGACACTCTCGGAAGCGGTGATGTTGTCATCTTCAGGAAATGTTCCAGAAATGTTTCCACACCGAAGTTTGTCAGCGCAGATCCGAAGAATACAGGTGTCAGCTTACCTTTGCTTACCAGCTCCTGGTCAAAATCTGCACTTGCGCCGTCCAGAAGCTCAATCTCATCCAAAAGCTGTGCTTTCTGCTCCGGATCCATAATCTCATCTGCCCGGCTGTCACTTAACGGGATTTCCTCGATCACACCTTCTTTGGTACCTTTCTGTGTATCAGAAAAGGTAAGTATTTTCTCTGTATCACGGTCATAAACACCGCGGAATTTCTTACCGGAACCGATTGGCCAGTTAATCGGGCAGGTTGCGATGCCAAGTTCTTTCTCAATCTCATCAAGAAGGTCAAATGTGTCGTTTGCATCACGATCCATCTTATTGATAAATGTAAAAATCGGGATATGGCGCATTACGCAGACCTTGAACAGTTTTCTGGTCTGTGCCTCCACACCCTTGGAACCGTCGATTACCATGACTGCAGAATCTGCTGCCATCAGTGTACGGTAAGTATCCTCCGAGAAATCCTGATGTCCCGGTGTATCCAGAATATTAATGCAGTAACCATCATAATGAAACTGCAGAACAGAGGAAGTAACGGAAATACCTCTCTCTTTTTCGATCTCCATCCAGTCTGACACTGCATGGCGGGCTGTTGCCTTACCTTTAACACTTCCGGCAAGATTGATTGCTCCGCCATACAGCAGGAATTTCTCAGTCAGTGTAGTTTTACCTGCATCCGGATGGGAAATAATGGCAAATGTTCTTCTTTTTTCTATTTCATTCGTATACTTAGACACGTTCAGCCTCCTGTTGCGCTTTTTTATAATTGTTTGCATAAAACACCGGCAACAGCCGGTATCAGTTACGTTTTCTATTTTTTTACAGCATTCCTATTCTAGTATATGCACCTCTTTTCTGTCAAGATATATGTTCGCATATTCATATCAAAATATCAGTCATAAATATCAGTTGTATCGATTGCGGTATCCTCATATGGCTGTGCTGATGTTTCGCTGTCTTCCTCATACGAAGTATCTGCTGATGTTTCATCTGTCTGTGTTGTATCTTCTGCATCTTCACTCTCCTTCAGTGGGGTGATCACAATATTTTCTGGCGCAATTCCTGTTTTCCTTTTTACAATATCTTCAATCTGTGCTCTTTGTGCATCAGAAAGTTCTGCTTCAGGGATCACAACATCCGCAGTTTCTCCAGTAAGATTTACAACTACATTCTTAAAGCCCTTCGCCTCCAGCAAAAGCTCTGCTGCCGCTTCTTTTTCTGAAAGGTCTGTCATCGAGACCATCGTATGTATTGCCTCCTGCTTCTCTTCATCATCAATTTCTTCATTATTGATAATGTCCTGCAGATCTGCCTTGTTCTGTGAGCGCACCTGTTCTCTGCTGATCTTTGCCTGTGCGGCAAATCCTGTAGAACCCGTAAACACAGCCTCCCCGGGAGTATCCGTTTCCTGACTGTCTGTAAGACTGTTATCAGTCAGACCTCCATCTGCCTGATTTTCATCCAGAAGAGCAGTTTCATCTGTAAGATCATATCCTGCATCTTCAAGGATACTGCTGCTGTCCGTACTTGCCTCCTTATCCCTGAATCCAAGATCTACATCTGCAAAGTTCAGATATCCTGCCACTGCAATCAGAATTGCCAGCGATGTAATAATGACCTGATTTTTTCCGATGACTTTTTTCACATTTATCTCCTCATTTCATTTTCATTATTCTAATTCTATGAGCATCCACCTGAAATAATGCCATGACCGCCTCCTGAATATTTTGGACCACTACAGGATTTCCTCCGCCTTCCGCAGAAATCAGAACACCGGTCACCTGTATGGTTTCTGAATTATAGAAGCTCTGCCTGTCTTTCTTCTCATCTGTCATCAGGATAACCTGTACCTTTCCCACCCCTTCCGTATTTTCAAGAAATGCTTCAAGTTTCTCTTCCAGAACACTTTTTTGCATATCTTCACTCTGCTCTCCTGCCGTATTTTTCTTTTGCTGCTTACTGGATACAGGCATCGCCGCTACTGCCAGAAGTACTCCGATGAGCAACAGGATTCCCCATTTTGCCGGATTCATTTCGGACAATCTGGATACAAATTCTGTTTTCTTTAAGTCCCCACTCTTCCACCAGCGCATCTTTAAGCTCCTTTCTCTCCTCCTGAGAAATTTCTGTCTTCAGTACAAGGTTTGCCTGCGTCTCCTCCCCTTCTATATTTACTTTCACCTTATATACTTCTATGCCTCTTTTTTCCAGAGTTTCCCGGATTTTCTGTTCCAGTTCCAGTTCGTAACCTTTTTCCAGATAGACTTTCTGAATATTCTGAAATTCCCGGAGTTCTTTCTCTCTGTTTTCTTCAGAAAAATTATCCAGAAAACTTTCCGTCAGTTCCGAACCTTTTCCAAGAATGGAAAATATCGGGGTACTCATCATAAAAATCAGCAGCAGGCCCATAAAAAAGCGTACATATTTCTCATACTTCTGGTCAGGTATCAGATTCAGAACCGCAGTGAAAAAGATATAAAATACTGCCAGATTCCGAATCCATAAATACAGCTCTTCTTTCATATGTTTCCTCCGGCAATCTTTCTGTCAGTTCATCAGGATACAGAAACTACAACTATCAGGAATGTCAGCATGCAAAGTACTTCTGCTGTCAGCAAAAGCTTTAAAAGCATTGCACATCCCTCCCCCATTGTACTCAGGGCTCCCACAACTCTTTTGTCAGAAATTGGCTGTGCAATCGCAGCCAGAAAACGATAAACCAGAGAAAGACTTCCATAATGGATAATCGGTCCTGCTCCAATCAGCAACAGAAGGATCACGATTACTGCGCCAAAACTGTTTCGCACCATCACTGCACTGGTCAGCACTAATTCTGTTACAGCGGTCACTGCATTTCCAATGCCGGGAATCGCACTCGCTGCCTTGCCAACAGCAGAACGCTTCATGGCATCCATCACCGGGCTCACCATATTCCGCACAATCTGCAGACCAACAATAGCTCCCAGAAGAGTTTTCAACCCCCAGTTTACAGCTACATCCAAAAGTTCTGCCATTTTTGTAAGCATCTCCTCTTTTGACAAATAATTAACCATTTTCAGAAGCAAACTCAGGTTTACAGCAGGCAGAAACAGATTTGCAAGAAGCCACTGAACCGCCCAGATCATCAGCAAAATTCCTTCATAAAATGCAGCAGCTGTTGATGATCCGGTTGATGCAGCCACTGTCATAAAATAAGCCGGAGACAGAACTTTCATGAAATCCGTCAGTCCAAGAAGCCAGTTTGTAAGCGTACTTCCAAGCCTTGAGAAATTCTCCATAAGCATTGTAAACAGCGCAAGATAGACAATATAAAAGCTGATACTGCCAACCTGTCCGTTTCCGAAAACATCAGCAAACTCCGCCAGCACCGCTGCAATAAAAATCACAAGTAAAAGTTTCAGTATTAATCCTTTTTCATTCTCTATATCCGAAAAAAAGAGACTATACAAAAAGCTCCGTACAGTCTCTTTTGAAACAGGATCCTCCCCGTTTATGATATTCATCAGTGCTTCTCTGACAGAAAAAACATGGTCATCCATAATCTCATCCAACATTTTCTGCACATCATCAATCTGTATCTCTTCCATTAGATTCTCCTGCAGGATCTGTACTGAAGAATCTTCTTTCTGTTCTGTCTGCGCAGCGGCATATACGGATACTATATGATTCTGAAAGAATGTAAGATATGACACTCTTCCCACCAAAAGTATACATGCCAGTATACACCAGTAACCTTTCCACAGATCTGCCTGTTCCCTGATACTTCTCTCTTTATCCTGCCTCATATCATAAACTCCGAAATCGTATCCAGAATTGCCAGTAGTACCGGCATACTCAGAACCATCACAGACAGTTTACAGAACAGGTCAATCTGTGTTCCGATCATCTGATATCCGGCATCTTTGCAGATTGCAGATGAAAACTGTCCGATATATGTAATCCCGATAATCTTAACCAGAACTGTGAGATAACTGCTGTCTATGGGGAAGCTTTCTCTCAGCCTGTTCATGGTTTCAAACAGATAAGAAACTTTTCCTGCTGCAAGACCAAGAATCAGAAAACCCGTCATCATGGTCACAAGTGCAGCAAATTCCGGTCTGGTTTCTTTTAGAATAAAACCAAGCATCATTCCGCAGATACCCATGATTGAAACTTTCACAATATCCATGCCATTCAAACCTCTTTCTGTTCTGTCAACTGCCATAACAGTTGATTTGAAATCACAGCACAAACAACTGCTGAATACTTTCAAACAGTTCATAAATATATGGAACAATCCAGAACAGCACCATCAGAAGCCCCGCCAGGCTTACCAGAAATGCCTGTTCATCCCTTCCACTGTGTTTTAGGATCTGGCAGAGAACAGAAACCAGAATCCCTACTGCAGCGATTTTAAAAATAAGACTTACCTCCACAGTCTCTCCTTTCCGGCTTCTGCTGCCAAATATAGCAAAACAGTAATCTACACAGTAAAGAAACAGATTATAAATACATGCTCACCAAAAAAACACAGCCACAAATATTCCGCCCAGTATTCCCATACTGCGGTATAATTTTCTTTTTTCACAAAAATCTTTCCTGAGTTCCCTGATCGCATATTCTGTTTCCTTTTCCATCAGATCCATCTGTTTTAGCTGCATATCCAGTCCAAGATAACCAAGCTGATCTCCCAGTGAATAAAATCTGTCTCTCTCTTCCTGCAAAAGACAATCCAGATCCAGACACTTTCCGGCCGATTCTCTGAAGATTGTCCCAAAGGAATCCCCTGTTTTTTCTTTCATTTTCTGTGCCGTAAGTATAAAAAATTCTCTGTACTTCCCTTCCAGTTTCCCGGAAGCACCTGTAAAGGCATCGTACAGAGATTTATTTCCATAACGTATTTCTCCTCTTAGGAGGATGATCATCCGTAAGATCATTTCCATCATCTTTTTGCGTCTGCCAAGTTCATTGCTCATGGCAAAACCGCAACCGACACCGGAAATTACAATTACGCACAACCCTACTGTTCTAAGCATACTTTTCCATTTTCATCTAATACAGCTTTCAGACATCCTGCCTGATCATTTTTGTCCAGGATAATATAACGTTCAAATACTTTCTCGCCCATAAGCTTATAAAAGAATGGCTGATCCAGAACATCCTCCAGACAGCTTCCATGTGCAGTCGCAATCAGCTTACATCCACAATGGATCACTGAGTCAACTGCCTTGAAATCCTCTTCACAGCCTAACTCGTCCACTGCAACCACATCCGGTGACATGGAACGGACCAGCATCTGCATACCTTCTGATTTCGGACAGCAGTCCAGCACATCTGTACGCATTCCCAGATCATTCTGAGGAATTCCCTGATAACAGCCTGCCAGCTCACTTCTCTCGTCCACCACACCTATTGTCAGACCCTGGGTATTGGCCCATCCATTACTGAGCTGCCTGATAATATCTCTGAGCAGCGTAGTCTTTCCACACCTTGGCGGTGAAATGATCAATGTATTTGCAACCCATTTCTCTGTACGGATATAAGGCATCACCTTATCCGCACATCCCTGAATCTCATGTGCCAGACGGACATTGATGCAGGAAATATATTTCATTCCCATGATCCTGCCCCGATCCAACACTACCTTTCCGGTCACACCTACTCTGTGACCACCCTGAACACTGATAAATCCCTGTCTGATCTCATCCTCATAAGCATACAGGGAATATCCTGTGACATATTCCAGTGTTTCTTTCAGATCTTCCGTTGTCACCAGATACTGTTCCTGACCCGGTTTTCGCAGAAAACACTCTCCTCCGTCATAAGTTAAAAACAACGGGCGCCCTACACGAAGGCGTATCTCATATAATTTATCATAATCCAGCTTCGCATCCATTAAAAGATTCCGGATATTTCCGGCAAACAGGTTTTCAATCTGCTGCGCTTCTATATGTCTCACCTCTTTACACTTAATATATGTGGACAAACCGATTTTAGTACTCTTCCTGATAAGACTCTTCCATTTTTATCAGATTCAGCTTCAGAACCCGGTCTACCACATTTCCTGCATACCCCCTGTACGCATAAGCTCCTGATTCAAAGAGTACGTAAAGTTCATCCCCCTCTACAACAATCTGCTCGATCATCTCAGGCATTCTGTATGATCTTGCAGAATTTTCATTGACATACAGACGTTTATCCGACTGTTCATAAAAAACAATCCTGGATGGCAGAATACCAAAAGAATGAGACAACAACAGCTTATCGTTATAAAAAGCCATTCCCTGTGCCTGTTCTGATATTGTAGAATAATCCAGCGGAACCGCCATTTCAAACATCATGCCAAGTTCCTCATTAAAAGTATTCACCAGATCACCTTTTGAATCCACCGCATATCTCGCGATGGTGCTCTCTGTATATTTGTTAAAACATCCTACATACAGGCACCCCTTATAGAAAGTCATAAAAGAATCTCTCACGATTCCATAAAGACTACATGTCTGATTTACCTGCACAGGCATATGGTTATCCGCATAATTATAGTCACGCAGCACATCCATCTTAATGCTGATCGCCTGTGCGATTCCATTGGTATTTGAAGAATACCACAACATATCATGTTCCTGATCATAGGCAAGTCCGCCTACATGAGGCAGACCTGGCAGGACTACCTCTTTGATAAATCTGTGAGTTTCTTTGTTGATCACATAAATAACAGAGTTATGTTTTTCCGTATGACAATAGGCACTTACAAGTACATACTCATCGGTCACTGCAAGTCCCTGAGGAGTCATGGAAGTACATACCGCCTGTTTTGTACCCTCTGCATTCAGGAATGTTCTTGTATATCTCAGTCCGGGAATAATATAAGTTCCGTACTCTTTTTCTTTTTTTCTGCCCTCAAAGGCAAAGGTATTTAACTCCTCCTGCTGCGACAGCATCTGTATCTGTCCGCGTAATGAATACACTGCAGCATCCTGGTTGGTTACCGGATATTTTGCAGGAGGTTCCGTCTTACCCCTGTATACGAAAGCATATCCCCAGAAAGCCAGTCCAAGTGCCAGTACTGCTACAAGAATCTTCACTGCCAGTCTCCGGATTTCTTTCTTCGTTTGTCTGTTCATGTCTTACCCAAGTATGATGTCTTCATATTTCCAGTTGATTTCCATGGGATTCATTGCCCATACTGCTCCACTGTAACCGTCTTCCATATCAAGCAGCATATGACTGCCTTCATCCATGGATATAGTCCTCATGTCTCTGGAAAGCCCCTCACCGGTCCATTTGATATAAGCTTCCCTCAGTACCCACTGTTCAAAAAATTTCTTTTTCACATTTATATCTGAGAGAATTTCGAGATACTGTTCCCGGGGTACCATACGTCTGAGCATTCTTTCATAATTGGCTCTGCAATGAATCTGCACATCAATTCCAACCTCCTGATCAGCCAGAATACATACCACATATTTTCCGGAATGACTGATATTATAATGCAGGGACGGACGATAGGAAAGGAATGGTTTTCCATGTTCTCCTTCTGCTCTGGGTTCATTGTACAGATTGATTCCATATTCTTTTTTCAGTGCGATTTCCAGAAGTTTCTCTGCGATCATATGCTCCATATGTGCGCCTTCATATTCTTCCCGTATTTTTGTACAGTAAATAATTCCTTTATTCATAGGCCTGTCTCCTCAAGAAACCGGGAAGGCTCCCGTTCCTTCTCATACTGGCGTTTCACATAGGCAAGCACCAGCTTCTTTTTCGCCCTGGTCATCCCTACATAAAACAATCTTCGTTCTTCTTCCACTGCTTCTGCCAAAACCGCCTTGCGATATGGAATGCTTCCTTCATTAACATTCAGAATATACACAATATCATATTCCAGACCTTTTACCGCATGGAGTGTGGATATAGTCACTCCTTCTTTTTTATCCTGCTGTTTCCTTGCCTGTTCATTCAGGCGCTTCGTATATTCTTCTATGTAAGCCTGCCACTTCGCCAGGGTTTTCATGCCTTTTGCACTCTCATGGATCCGGTCCAGGGTCTCAAGCAGTTCCTCTGGTTTTATTTTACGATACTGTGCATATTCACGCAAGTATTCTTCGAATCCCATTCCTTTTCTGATAAAATTAATCGCAGCAAAAGGGGAAAGAGTACCAAGAATCCTCAGATGCGTTTCCAGTGTGGTAATCCTGTCGCACATCCAGTCTTTGTCTTTATAATATTCCCGAAGTTCATTAAAATTAATCTGCGAACTGTTCAACGCTTCTCTGGAAATATAGCGATTTGGCCGGTTCATGATCTCCAGAAAATTCTTCCTGCTCCTGTCTCCTGCTGCCATTTCAAGATAAGCCAGAAGCGCCCGGCAGATCCAGTGGCGGAAAAGATTGGGAAGCTGTTCTTTCATTGTAAAAGGAACCTGATATTCCATCAGCACATTGATCAGACCTTCCGATTCCTGATTTGTACGAAGCAGGATTGCCGTATTCAGCAGATCCTCGCCGCGCTCCATTCTTTTTTTCAGTGCTGCCACCACGCACATATACTCTTCTCTTGGATTATCAAATTCCTTGCACGTCACAGGCATCCCTTCTTCATTTGGAGTATCCAGCTGCTTTTTGAAACGTCTGGTATTACATCCGATCACTTCCATGGCTGTACGCAGGATATTCTTACTGCACCGGTAATTCACATTCAGAAGAACTGTCTCTGCCTTCGGATAATCCTTTGTAAAATTTAACATAATCTCTGGTCTTGCGCCCCGGAAATGATAGATGGACTGGTCATCATCCCCTACAATAAACAGGTTATTGACAGGTGCCGCCAGCATCTGCAAAATCTTGTATTGTAAGCTGTTGATATCCTGAAACTCATCCACCAGAATGTAGACAAATTTTCTTCTCCATGCATTCAGGATATCCTGTCTCTGAGAAAAAAGTTCATAACAACAGAGGATCATATCATCAAAATCCAGCTTGCGTTTCGCCTTCAGAGCCTGCTTATAGCCATGAAAAATGTCCCTGAATATCTCATCCGAGCAACAGGATGCATAATAATGCTCCGGAGAAATACAGTTCCCCTTTACAACACTGATTTCCCTGGCAACTTCTTCAATGAAATCTCCCTCCTGAGCCATTTCCTGTCCATATTTCTCAGTCATCTCACGTAGAATACTGAATTTTTCTTCCTCAGAAAGAATATTGGCCGCACTCAGATGATAGGCCGCTTTCAAAATCCCATAAAAAATTCCGTGGAAAGTTCCAAAAGTCACTTCGCTTCTGTTCTGCCCCACGAATTTCAAAAACCGTTCTTTCATCTCTGTTGCCGCTGCTCTGGAAAAAGTTACAACCAAAATAGAAGAAGCCGGTATCTTCCCCTCATTGATCATGTATGCAGTTCTCTCCACAATAACGGAAGTTTTCCCCGAGCCGGGACCTGCCAGGACCATCATAGGTCCTGACAGGTGAGTGATTGCCCGAAGTTGAGATGGATTTCTCTTCATATTTATTTGCTTAATTTCTCAATAGCTGCCTTTACTCGTTTGATTGTCTCATCTTTACCGATGATCTCCATGATCTCAGTAGCACCGGCCGGCGTCATCTGCTTGCCGGAAACAGCAGTACGCAGAGGCCACATTACATATCCGTTCTTATAACCATGCTCTTTTACAAATGCACTTAATGTTTCAAATAACGGATCATTTGTATAATCTTCCTGTTCTTCCAGAACCGGAAGTACTTCTTTTAATACTGTAAGAGAAGTCTCTTCATTTGTCTTCATTTTCTTATGGCAGTACATGGCGGAATCATATTCCGGTACTTCCTCAAAGAAGTCAATCAGAGCCGGAATGTCAGGGAATGTTTCGATTCTGGTCTGTACCATTCCTGCAATCTTCTTGAAGTTGTAGTCTTTCTTCAGAACTTCTTTCATATACGGAAGTGCTCTCTCATAGAATTCATCCGCATCCATTTTCTTGATATACTCACCATTCATCCAACGAAGTTTCGCAATATCAAATACTGCCGGAGATTTATTGATATGATGATAATCAAATGCCTGTACCAGTTCATCCAGTGTAAAGATCTCTCTGTTGTCAGAAGGACTCCATCCGAGAAGTGCCACATAGTTGACGATCGCTTCTGAAACAAATCCCTGATCAAGCAGGTCTTCATAAGAGGAATGTCCACAACGTTTGGAAAGCTTCTGGTGTGTCTCATCTGTGATCAACGGACAATGTACATAAACCGGGATATCCCATCCGAAAGCTTCGTAGATACGGTTGTATTTCGGAGCTGAGGAAAGATACTCGTTACCTCTTACTACGTGTGTGATCTCCATTAAATGGTCATCGATTACGTTTGCAAAGTTATAAGTTGGGTATCCGTCAGATTTGATCAGGATCAGATCTTCCAGTTCCTCATTGTTTACTGTGATATCTCCGTAGATTACATCATGGAATGTTGTAGTTCCCTCTGTTGGCATATTGAAACGGATTACGTGTGGTTCTCCTGCATCAAGACGACGCTGTACTTCTTCTTTGGAAAGTTTAAGGCAGCGTTTGTCATAAATGGAAATCTCTTTTCCTGCCACAACACGTTTCATACCTTCCAGTTCTTCCTTCTTACAGAAACAGTAGTATGCATCACCCTGTTCTACTAACTGCTGTGCATATTTCAGATAGATCCCCTGTGCCTGACGCTCACTCTGAACATACGGTCCAAAGCCTTTGTCCTTGTCCGGACCTTCATCATGGAGAAGTCCTGTTTTTGCAAGAGTACGGTAGATAATATCTACAGCGCCTTCTACGTAACGTTCCTGGTCTGTATCTTCAATACGGAGGATGAAATCTCCGCCTTCATGTTTTGTAATAAGGTATGCATATAATGCTGTTCTTAAATTTCCAACATGCATTCTGCCTGTAGGGCTTGGTGCAAATCTTGTTCTGATCTTGGTCATAACTTTTTTCACTCCTGAATTTTTCATATATTCAAAATCTGTAAAAAAAGACCCTGCTTAAAAGCAGCGCCTTTCTACTTTCGGGTTTATTATACGTCAGAGGCTTTCTTATTTCAAGTCGGGATAGGGGAAAATTTTAATGTTTTTTGAATAGGGACGCATGGGAAGCAATTATGTTTGGGGACTCAGTTTCGGAACCATTGTATTTCTAGGCATTCGGGAAGCCGCTAAAAACATGAGCCGCTGTCTCAAATACATTAATTAAGAGATTTGCTATAAATATAAACCCTAAGAAAGTGCATGACAACCTGCAACAAAACAGCGCAGAAAAATATTTTATTTGGAGTGCATTTGCAGGGGTCTTAGATATTCTTAGTTCTCAGAAATCTGCGTTATGAGCCGGCTGCATCACTGTCTGAGCGAAGTTTGCAACGGAGCGAGTTTGACAAGACGGCTCATGCCTTTAGCAGATTTCTGAGAGCTTAGAATATCTTAGACCCCGAAACCGCACTCCAAATAAAATATTTTTCTGCGCGTCCCTTTTAATATCGTGCTACATCTTACGAAACCTCTCATACCGTTCCTGTGCAATCTGCAGTCCACTTTTACCAGTCTGTTTCTCCAGGAACTGCTTCATTCTGATTTTCATATATTCTGCAATTTCCGGCAAATTCTCCTCACTTGCAGGATATTCCTCCGGTATGATCCGTTCAATGATTCCCAGTTCTTTCAGATGAGCCGCCGTTACTTTCATGACCTCCGCAGCTTCCGGTGCCTTTCTGCTGTCTTTCCAGAGAATGGATGCAAAGCCTTCCGGTGAAAGGATGGTGTAGGTTGCATTTTCCATCATCCAGACTTCATTGCCAACTGCAAGTGCAAGTGCACCGCCACTGCCGCCTTCACCAATTACAACCGAAAGAACCGGCACCTTCAAATCGGACATTTCCAGAAGATTCCTTGCAATGGCTTCGCCCTGTCCCCGTTCTTCTGCTTCCAGTCCACAGAATGCCCCCGGAGTGTCTACAAATGCAATGACTGCACGTCCGAATTTCTCTGCCTGTTTCATCAGTCGAAGAGCCTTTTTGTACCCTTCCGGTGATGGCATTCCGAAGTTACATCTGATGTTTTCTTTTGTAGTATGCCCTTTACGGATTCCGATTACTGTAACGGGCTGTCCGTCCAGTGTAGCAATGCCGCCGATGATGGCATTGTCGTCTCTGACACCTCTGTCACCATGAAATTCCATGAAATCATCAAAAATGGCATCAATATATTCCGCTGCTGACGGACGGTCACTGCTTCTGGCAATCTGGACTCTGTCCCAGGCTGTGAGATTTTTTTGTTTCTTCTGCTTTTTCTTTTTGCCAAAAGTATCGAAAGATCTGGCAGATGTTTCCTGTGGAAATTCTCCGTAACATTTTCTGGTATCATGCAGTTTCAGAATCAGCGAAAGAACATCCCGCATAGAGCCTCGTTCAACAATTCCGTCGAGAAATCCATGTTCCAGAAGAAATTCCGGTCTCTGGAAGCCCTCCGGCAGTTTCTGACCTATAGTCTGTTCAATGACTCTCGGGCCGGCAAATCCGATCAGTGAGCCTGGCTCTGCAAGGATAATATCTCCAAGCATGGCAAAGCTTGCTGTAACGCCACCGGTAGTCGGGTCTGTCAGCACAGATGTGTAGAGAAGCCCTGCCTGGGAGTGACGTTTAATGGCTGCGGAGGTTTTTGCCATCTGCATCAGTGATACAATTCCTTCCTGCATTCTGGCACCGCCGGAGCAACAGAACAGAATGACCGGAAGTCCCTGTTTTGTTGCTTCTTCAAATGAGCGGGTGATCTTTTCTCCCACCACATATCCCATGGAAGCCATGAGAAATCTGGTATCCATGGCTCCGATCACTGTACGGATTCCTCCGATGGTGGCTTCTCCGATGAGAATTGCCTCATCAAGGTGTGTTTTTTCTCTCAGATCCTCAATTTTCTGCGGATAATCCGGATAGTCCAGTGGATTGCTGTTGTCAATTCCTGTGAACCACTCTTTAAAACTTCCTTTATCTGCAATCATTTTGATCCGGCGTTTCGCACTGATTCTGAAATATCCTCCGCATTTCGGGCACACATAGGCGTTGGATATTACGTCTTCTCTGTAAACCATTTCTCCGCACTTTGGACATTTGATCCATAAGCCTTCAGGTACGGAAACAGATGCGGCCTGTTTATGCCGGTCTTCTGAAACTGTTTTCTTAAAAAATCTCTTCAAGTCTGCCATTAAAATCCTGCTCCTTTATGTAACCCAATTTGATGTTCTTTCAGACAACAAAATAACGTTAATAACTATTAATCAAACTAATTCTGTCAAAAATTATTTTATCGATTTGCTTATCAATTACCTTTCAATAATAAATATGTAATTTCTGCTGAACTATAAAATATATTTGCACCAGTTTTCTTTTACAGATCCGGATAATGCTGCGGAATGAAATCTGTGGTGATATTTCCTTCCTGAAAATCCGGCTGATTGAGAAGTTCATACAGAAAATCCACGTTAGTTTTTACTCCTTCGATGGCAACTTCTCCAAGTGCACTGATCATCTTTCGAATGGCACTGCGGCGGTCTTTGTCATAAACAATGATCTTGGCAATCATAGAATCATAGTAGGGCGGGATTGCGTAGTCATTATAAACTGCTGTATCCACGCGGATTCCGTTTCCACCTGGAAGATGTAAGTCAGTGATCTTACCAGGGCATGGCATGAAATGTCTCTCAGGATCCTCGGCATTGATTCTGCATTCCATGGCATGACCGCGGATTTCTATGTCTTTCTGCTGAACGCTTAACGGTTCACCTGCCGCAATGCAGATCTGCTCTTTGATCAGGTCTACACCAGACACAAATTCTGTTACCGGATGTTCTACCTGGATTCTGGTGTTCATTTCCATGAAATAAAATTCTCCGGACTGATCCAGAAGAAATTCTATGGTTCCTGCACTTTCATAGCCAGCTGCCTTTGCTGCCCGTACTGCTGTCTCACCCATTTTCTTTCTCAGATCATCAGAGATTGCGATACATGGAGACTCTTCGATCATTTTCTGGTGACGTCTCTGAACAGAGCAGTCTCGTTCTCCCAGATGAACTACATTTCCGTATTTATCCGCAAGAATCTGCACTTCAACATGTCTGGGATTCTCCACAAACCGTTCCAGATACATGGTATTATCGGAGAAGGAATGGACCGACTCTTGCTGTGCTGTCTCAAACAATTTGGCAAATTCCTGTTCATTTCCGGCTACACGCATTCCTTTTCCACCGCCGCCTGCTGATGCTTTGATCATGACCGGAAAACCTATTTCCTTTACAGCTTCCAAAGCCTGCTCTACTGTGTAGACCGGTTCCTTTGTGCCGGGCACTACCGGGACTTTAGCTTTCCGCATTGTGTTTTTCGCCTCAGATTTATTTCCCATTCTGGAAATTACTTCTGCGGAAGGGCCAATAAATGCCACATTACATTTCTCGCACATTTCCACAAAACGGCTGTTCTCTGAGAGAAATCCGAATCCCGGGTGGATTGCTTCTGCTTTTGTGGCAATGGTAGCACTTAAGATTCGCTCCATGTTCAGATAGCTGTCTGATGACTGTGCCTTTCCGATGCATACTGCTTCATCTGCAAGCTGGGTATGCAGGGCATCTCTGTCTGCTTCTGAGTATACGGCTACTGTGCGGATTCCCATCTCACGACATGCCCGGATGATCCTCACTGCAATCTCACCACGATTGGCGATCAAAATTTTATTAAACATCTGTTATGCTCCTACTGCAAAAGTCAGCTCTGCGATCACTGCTACCTTACCGTCCTGGTTTGTTGCCTTTGCTTTTCCCACTCCCATGGGACCTTTTTCCTTAATGATCTCTACTTCGAGAGTAAGGGTATCTCCGGGAACTACCTTGTTCTTGAATTTTGCATTGTTGATTGATGCAAAATATGCGATCTTTCCTTTATTTTCCGGTTTACTCAGAATTGCAACTGCACCTGTCTGCGCAAGCGCTTCAACGATCAGAACTCCCGGCATAACCGGTTCCTGTGGGAAGTGTCCTGCAAAATGCGGCTCATTATAGGTAACACATTTCTTTCCTGTTGCCTTCACACCCGGCACCAGTTCTTCAATAGTATCAATCAGGAGGAACGGGTGTCTGTGGGGAATGATCTCCATGATTTCTTTTGTTGTAAGTTTCATAGTTTTTTACCTCCTTCTTCTATTCTATCACAAACATCGGCTGTCCGAACTCTACCATCTGCTCGTTTTCTACAAGGATTTCTTTTACTGTACCATCAAATTCTGATTCAATCTCGTTCATCAGCTTCATTGCTTCCACAATGCCAAGGACCTGACCTTTGCTTACTTTATCTCCTACTTTTACAAAGGGGGGATTTTCCGGAGAAGATGCTGCATAATAGGTACCTACAAGAGGAGATTTTACCACACTTCCTGTCTGTACTTCATCGTTAACAGCATTGACGGATTCTACATGTACAGCCTGCTGCACTACCGGCTGATACTGCTGAGCATCTGCCGGATCAGTATTGACTGCCATCTGCTGTACAATTGTTTTCTCTTTTGACATGGAAATATTTAAGGTATCGTCCTGCAGGTTAAATTCTGTGAGATCTGAATCGCTGACTGCGTGGATCAGTTCTAATATATTTGCCAGTTCCATTTATTTCCTCCTGCTGAAATAGCTATATTATAAGATCACTGTCGTATATTGTTTTCAAAATCACCATACCATTTATTATCTACGTGATCAGTCTTCGTACTTTTTAATAAGTAAGGATGCGTTATGTCCGCCAAAGCCAAGAGAATTGGTAAGTGCATATTTGATATCCATCTTTACATTACCGTTTCCTACATAATCCAGGTCACACTGTTCATCCGGCACCTTATAACCAACAGTCTGATGGATCAGACCTTCCTGAAGTTCTTTTACACAGGTGATCACTTCCACTGCACCGGCAGCTCCCAGAAGATGTCCTGTAATAGATTTTGTAGAATTTATTTTCATTTCTTTTGCGTGTTCACCAAATGTTTTCTTAATGGCAATTGTTTCAAATAAGTCATTATGATGTGTGCTTGTGCCATGTGCGTTTACATACCATACATCATCTGTGGAAATTCCTGCTTCTTTTACAGCCCATTCCATAGCTTTGGCAGCACCGGAACCGTCCTCTGCAGGGGATGTAATGTGATAAGCATCTCCTGTTGCACCATATCCGACAACCTCGCCAAGGATTTTCGCTCCACGTGCTTTGGCATGCTCCAGTTCTTCCAGAACTACCACGCCGGCACCCTCACCCATTACAAAACCGCTTCTTTCTTTGTCAAAAGGGATGGAACATCTCTCAGGATCTGTGGATGAGGTCAATGCTGTCAGTGCCGCAAAACCACCAAAGCCTGTTGGTGTGATAGCTGCTTCCGTTCCACCTGCAACCATAACATCTGCATCAGAGCACTGAATAGTACGGTATGCTTCTCCAATGCTGTGGGTTCCTGTTGCACAGGCAGTTACAACATTAATGTTCTTTCCGCGGAGTCCAAACTGAATGGAAACATTTCCGGATGCCATATTGGAGATCAGAAGAGGAATCATCAGAGGATTCAGTCTTCCTGGTCCCTTTGTGTTGAGAATTTCGCAGGATTTCTCTACCACCTGCATACTTCCGATACCGCTTCCCACGCTACAGCCTACACGGAAGGGATCTTCTTTTGTCATATCCAGTCCGGACTGCTCAATAGCTTCTTTTGCTGCTGCTACCGCATACTGGCTGAAAAGCTCCATACGTTTTGCAGATTTGAAATCCATATAATCCTTTGGATTAAAATTGTTGATCTCTGCTGCCATATGCGCTCTGTAATTTGTGGAATCAAAACGTGTTACTTCTGCAAAGTTTGTTTTTCCTTCTTTTACGCTGTTCCAGAATTCTTCTACACTAAGGCCTACCGGAGTGATTGCTCCCATACCTGTAATTACAACTCTTCTCATTTTGTTCTCCTTATTTATACGTTCATACCGCCATCTACGCTGATGACCTGTCCTGTAATATAGTCTGCTTTGTCTGATGCCAGAAATACCGCTGTATTTGCAATATCCTCCGGTTTTCCGAAACGTCCCAGGATAATCTGCTTACATGCATTTTCCCTGATTTCTTCTGAGAGTACTTCTGTCATCTCTGTGTCTACAAATCCGGGTGCAATGGCATTTACCGTAATTCCCCGGCTACCCAGCTCTCTTGCCATTGTTTTTGTCAGACCGATCACACCTGCTTTGGATGCAGCATAATTTGCCTGGCCCACATTTCCGAGGATTCCGGAAACAGAAGAAATATTGATGATCTTTCCACTTCTCTGTTTCAGCATCTGACGGGCACTGTGACGGATTGTATTGAATGTGCCTTTCAGGTTTACATTAAGTACAGAATCGAAATCCTCTTCTTTCATTTTCATAATCAGACCATCTTTGGTAATTCCTGCATTATTAACCAGAATATCAAGGTGTCCGTATTCTTTAATTATATCTTTAATCATTGCTTCACAGGCTGCGAAATCACTGACATTGCATTTATACATGGAAGCTTTTCCACCGTTTTCTTCGATGGTCTGTTTTACTTCCTTCGCTCTCTCTTCAGAACCATTGTAATTGATAACCACCTCTGCACCTTCCTTTGCAAGAGCAATAGCAATGGCTCGTCCGATTCCACGTCCTGCACCTGTAATCAGGGCAATTTTATTTTTCAGCATTTTACAGACACTCCTTTCTCACTTCATCCAGATCTTCTGTTTTCTCAACATGTAATGCTTTTACATTTCTGTTGATCTTTTTGAGAAATCCTGTCAGAGTTTTTCCCGGTCCAATCTCAATAAAAGTATCTACACCATCATCAATCATCTGTTCTACACACTGCTGCCAGCGCACAGAGGATGAAACCTGGCTGACAAGCAATTTCTTTACCTGCTCCGGTCCTGTCACATACTGTGCAGTTACATTTGTCACATAAGGTACTGTAAATGACTGGATTTCTACCTTCTCAAGTTCCTGTCCCAGTTTTTCCCCTGCGCCTTTGAGAAGCTCACAGTGAAATGGACCACTGACTTTAAGAGGAATCACACGTCTGGCGCCTGCTGCCTTTAATGCCTCCCCTGCTGCTGCAACTGCTGTCTCCTCGCCTGTGATCACAATCTGTCCCGGACAGTTATAATTTGCAATGGATACAATTCCCTGTGTCTCATCGCAGATTTTTTCAATCAGCTCTGCATCTGTTCCAAGAACAGCGGACATTGCACCACCTGTAGGATATGCCTCCTGCATAAAAATTCCTCTTTTTCGCACTACAGTAAATGCATCCTCTTCCTTCATAACACCGGAGGCCACCAGTGCTCCGTATTCTCCAAGGCTCAGTCCAGCATTTACCTGAGACCTGATTCCGGCTTCCTCTACAGCTCTTAAGATTGCGATTTCTGCTGTCAGTATGGCAATCTGTGTATATTCTGTAATATTTAATCTGTCATTTTCTTCAAAGCATAAAGCTTTCACATCAAGTCCGGATGCTTTTGATGCGCTTTCAAATACTTCGCGACTTACAGCATATTTTTCATAAAAATCTTTCGCCATTCCTGTATACTGTGCACCCTGTCCCGGAAATACAAATGCAATTTTAGACATATCATTTTCCTTTCCTTTATTTTTATGTTTATATCAGATGATAACAATTTGTTTCTGATTGCAAATTATTTTAGCTTAAAATATTTTGATATTCAAATTATAATGTCAAAAAATTCTCCCCGAAGCCATCTCTGGCTCCAAGGAGTTATTTGTCATTTCTATATGATTAAGCCTCTACGCCTTTGTTTTTCAGATAATCCATAACAGCTCCGACTGTTGTTAAATCTGTAAGATCTTCAGCCGGGATCTCAATATTGTATTCATCTTCCAGAGCCATAACCAGCTCAAACAGGTCAAGTGAATCTGCGCCAAGATCATCCTTGAAAGAAGTTTCAGCAGTAATTCCTGCTGCATCACAATTTAACTGCTCTGCGATCATTTCACTCATTTTTTCTAACATAATTTTCTCTTCTCCTTTAATTCAAGCCCCGGAATGTTTCTCTTTTTCCTGCTCCGGTTATCACTTGTTTTTTATTATTTTTGTTAAGCAGATGATGATTCTGCTTTTTCTTGTTTTCAACCTTATCATCCGTCAGACCAGTAAATACGTCTCATTTATTCAGATTTGGTTTTATCGGGATTGATTACTTTGATGTTCAAAGTATATATTCTTCCCTCCTGTTTGTCAAGCACTATTTTATTACATTTTTTATTCCTCAAATTTAATCTGCCTTGCCACACTCAGCGCAAGTCCCATCTCTGCCATAAGGAATACGATCGACGTACCTCCATAACTGATAAACGGAAGAGTGACACCTGTATTCGGCATAAGGTTTACAACAACCGCAATATTAAGAATAACCTGCAATGCTATGTGAATAAAAATCCCACTGACCATAAGTGAGCCAAACATATCCGGTGCATTCTGTGCAATAACAAACAGCCTGTATAACAGATATGCATAAAGCATCAGCACGATAAGACCTCCAAAAATCCCCAGTTCTTCACAGATAATTGAAAAAATCATGTCATTCTGTGCCTCAGGTACACTTCCCAGCTTCTGAATACTGTTTCCAAGTCCTCTGCCAAAAAATCCTCCCGAGCCAATCGCATACAATGCCTGAATTGTCTGATACCCCCAACTGTCCGCATATTCTTCCGGATGAAGCCATACCATGATTCGTCTCAGACGAAAGCTTCCACTTCCATCAACACTCACTGTTGCATTCAGAAAAATGACTCCGATCACTGCCAGCGCAATAACAACACCTGCAATAATAATAAAAATCTTGATATCCGGGTGAGCCACAAAAATCAGTCCTGCAGTAATACAGAAAATAATAATTGCTGTACTCAGATTGTCCGTAAATACATATGCAGCCAGTGCCAGTCCGCCTCCCACAACAGCAAGAACCATACAGCCCTTTAAGGTATGGACTTTCTTTCCCATATGCACGATCATATATGGGAGGCAGACAATAACTGCTATCTTGGCAAGCTCTGCCGGCTGGAACTGAACCGGTCCAAGATTCAGCCATCTCTGGGCACCATGAGAAGACTGCCCCAGCGGTGTTTTTACCAGTGCCATCAACACCAGTGCCGCTACATACAAAGCTGTGCTAAAACGGTTCAGTATCCGATAATTGAGCCTGGAAATGATCAGTGCCATGATAATACATGCCACGCTGATGATGGCCTGTTTTTTAAAAAAATACATGTCGCTTCCGTAATTTATCTGAGCCATATAGGAGCTTGTACTGTACAGCATGATAAGCCCAAAACAGGTCAGCAGTACAATAACTGCTACCAGACTGTAATCATAATAATCTGTTTTTGTTTTTCGACGCGCCCTGCTCTTGGAAGATGCTGTTGAATACGACTTTTTTTGTGATTTTGTATTTTCCATTTAATCACCTGATGCTTTCTTGTTTTCTAAAATTCCCATCTGACTTTTTTATTATAACAGAAAGCTTTTTCATAAGCAATGGGGCAGTTGCCTGATTGCATCTGCCCCATTTTAGTTACTATTCACTGGTAATATCCCGCGAGGTGTTTTTGTGAGCGAAGGTCACAGAAAACCCGAGACATACTGCGCAAATTTATGCGATTAGCATAAATTCTGTTCATCTTTCCCTTATTCTGTATGTCTCAGGTTTATGATATCTATTTCTCATCATCACTGATTTCAATCGGGTCAGATTCGAAAATAAATTTAACATTTCCGTCCATATCGCCGGATCTGTCTGTGAATGTTGTGTACATTACATCGTCAGACTGGATTACCTCAAATCTGTCAAGAATATCCTTAAGATCTCCGTTTACTGTATCATCCAGTTTCTTAATACCTTCTTTATAGAATTTCTTCTGTCCTTTGTTCAGTTCTTTTGCTCCGTCATTCAGATCGCTGATACCATCTTTAAGCTGATCACTGCCATCAGAAAGCTTATCTGCACCATCCATTAACGTCTGAGTGCCGGATACAAGGCTGCCTGTTCCTGATGCAAGCTGAGATGCTCCGGATACAAGTGTCTGGGTTCCTGATGCAAGCTGAGATGCTCCGCTGTTTAATGTAGAACTGTTCGAAGAAAGCTGATCTGCTCCGCTGTACAGTGTTCCACTGTTAGATGCCAGAGTTTCCACACCACTTGTAATCTGACCTGTTGCAGAATTGATCTGAGACATACCACTGGTCAGGCTCTTTCTTGCGCTCTTAAGAGTCTTGGCTCCTTTTAACAGTGTCTGTGCATTAACATTATTTTCGCCCTGAAGCTGTGCAATTCCATCTGTCAGTGTCTTTCCGGAACTAAGCAGTGTATCTGCGCCGGAAATCATCTGTTCTGTGCTTGCTTTTGCAAGGCTTTCATATCCACTCTGGAGAGATTTATTTGCAGTAGTCAGCTGATCAGAGCCTGCTTTCAGCTGATCGATTCCCTGCAGCATTTCCGGAAGCTGCTGTCCAAGTCCGGTAAATAATGTACTCATCTGATTTACTGCTGTAGCAATCTGGGTTCCTGACTGAGCAAGCTGGGTTCCACTTGCTTTTAATGTGCCATCATTAGAAGTAAGCTCTTTTGCACCTGCATTTAACTGTGATACAGTCTCCTGCACTGTCTGCATTCCCTGAGTTAATGCCTGTAATTGCTGTTTCATCTGTTCAACACTGCTGTTGACTGCCTCTTCCTGTGCATCTGCTGTTGATTCCGCACTGGACGCAGATGCCCTTAAAGCGTCTGCTGCTGACTGCAATGCTGACGTATCAGGTGCGGAGGCTGTAATTGTGGATGTATCAATATTAGATGCACTGTCCTCAGCTGCCTGAATAGAACCTAACGCACCATCAATCGCAGCTTCTACAGCAGCTGCTGTTTCATCATCCATATTGCTGGTATCAATATTATACAAAGCAGATTCTGCTGCTTCCAGTTGACTGCTGACTGCTGCAACTCCTGCATCTACAGAAGATGCATCTACAGAAGCCTCTGCGGAATCACTGATCCAGGATTCAATTGCATCTGCCTGACTGTTCATGGTTTCAGCACTGTCATTTAACTGTCCGGACATTGCATTTGCACTTTCTTCTATTTCTGAAGCTGTGGAAGCTCCCATGTTTTCAAGTGAGCTCTCAAGCTGGCTCAGTCCTGATGCAAGCTGTTCTACACTTTCAATATACTGGCCAACTGCAGAAGTGTAATCAGAAACGCCTGTTGTATAAGCCGTCATGCTGTCACTGAAATTAGCAATCTGATTTGCATCGATTTTAGATGAAAGAGCTGTCATTTTTTCTACAGCAGTCTGGATTCCATTTACAGCAGTATCAATTCCCGGAACAACCTGACCAATTCCATTCACTAAGCTCTTGATACCACCAGCATACTGACCCACACCGCCTGCAAGCTGATTAACTCCTGCAATATACTGCTGCATTCCGTCTGTCAGAGTAGTTGTTCCTGTTACATAGCTCTGCACACCGCCTGCAAGCTGATTGCCGCCTGCAACATATGCATTTACACCATCGGAAAGAGATTTCATCCCTGCCTCATAGTCCGCCATCTTGCTGTCCAGCGTATCTACTCCTGCTGTATATTGTTTGATTCCATCTGAAAGTGTGTCTGCCCCTGCTGTATAAGAGGAAACACCACTGTTTAAAGTCTGTGCCCCTGTATTCAGTGTCTGTGCTCCGCTGCTTAATTCCTTTGCTCCGTCATCCAGTTCTTTTGCTCCGTCATTCAGATCACTGACACCACTTTTCAGAGTTCCGATTCCATCATAAAATTCTTTATATTTGTCATTGAGTTTATTAGTTCCATCATAAAGATCTTTGGTTCCGTCTACCAGTTTTACTGCTGCATCCGTCAGATCTTTCATTGAATCCTTCAGCTCATCCAGTCCATCCACATCATCCAGATCAATATCTTTGAAAATATCTGTAAGTGCTACGGTAAATGTAGAATTCATCTCACAGTCTGTAACATCTGCTTCCACTGTAAATCCTTCAGGGATATTCACTTCATCTGCAATATCAGAAGACATATCCAGACTTTCTTTCATTCCCGGCATACCAAAACCGACAACAACATTTCTGCTTCCGTCAGAAATAACCTTACCGTTATCTACTGTAATATTGGAGAAATTATCTGTAGAAAGGATCATTCCTGTCACCATAACAAAGGGTGAATAAATATCAGTCTTTTTGCCATTCACTGTTTTGGTTGTTTTAGAAGTATTTGCATATGTCACTTCCATTTTCAGATGTCCTGTCTTTCCTGCCAGAGCTTCCGGAGAAACCTCAGTTCCATCCATATAATATTTAATTCCTACGGAAACCGGGAGATTTTTCTCTGTCTTTCCCTGATAATAAATATCCTTTCCATCAGTACTCCAGGTCAGATCATTTCCGTTCTGAGTAAATGTTTCATCACCTTTTACGTTTTTTATATCCTGAAGATCAGAGGCATCTTTCACCTCAGAATTGGAACTGTCTCCGGAATTTTTCAGCCAGTCAGATACTGTGACATCCGTTACTTCTCCTCCGGCAGTTGTATTTACATAAACGGTTTCTTCTTTCTGCAATCCATTATCACCTGTTGAAGCAGCTGCCATTACAGTACCTGCTCCGAGAACTACAGCCATTCCTGCTGCAAGCGTTGCTGCAGCTGCTTTCTTTCTGTTTCTGTTCATAATAACTTACTCCTTTATTCTATCTCTTTACAATAAGCTTCTTTTTAAAAATCCTGAATCACTGTTTCTTCTCTTTTGCCGGTTTCTTCTTGGCAAATCCAATAGATGTGTGGCAGATGAGAGAATCAAATATCATAAACATAGCCGGAAGTATAAACAATACCACCAGTGTACTGATCACAGCTCCACGTGAAAGCAGGTTTGTGATACTTCCAATCATATCTACCTGTGTATAAAGACCAACTCCGAAAGTTGCCGCAAAGAAGCTGCAGCCACTGATCACAATTGACTTCATGGAAGTTTTATGTGCGATGGCAATGGATTCTTTCTTACTCTTTCCAAGACCACGTTCTTTCTGGTATCTGCTGGTCATAAGGATTGCATAGTCAACAGTAGCTCCCAGCTGGATACAACCGATAACAATGCTTGCTACGAACACCACTTCCTTTCCCTGATAATAAGGAACGGACATATTGACAAAAATCGCAAACTCAATAACTGCAACCAGAATAAACGGAAGCGAAATGGATTTAAACACAACCATGATAATAATGAAAATTGCCAGGATAGAGATAGTATTTACAGTCTTTAAATCCACATCCGTAACATCCTGAAGATCCTTGGTCAGAGGTGCTTCTCCGATTACCATAGATTCCGGACTGTATCCTTTTACAATCTTCTGGATCTCATCAATCTGATTGTTTACCTCGTCTGTGGCTGTTTTATATTTGGAGCAGATAAATTCCATCTCGTACTCATCGCTTTCCAGCATCTTCTTCAGATTACTTGGGATCATGGTATCCGGGAATGCCGCACCTACGAAAGAGTCCATTCCAAGTGCCCATTTTACACCATCAACATCCTTGATCTGGTCAAGCATTTCTGTTTTTTCTTTTGATGTCAGACCTTTCTTTAATAACACCATATGAACATTATTCATATCAAAGGTTTCCTGAAGTTTGGCATTTGCCACATTACTGTCCAGCGTGGAAGGAAGTGACTTGTCAATATTGTAGTAATTCTTCAGATTGTTATTTCCATGAATTGCCGGGAAAAGCATTACCAGAAAAATGATCAGCCATACTTTATAATGCTTTGTAATAAAAGCAGATGCCTTATCAAAGCTTGGAAGCAGCGGCTTATGTGTTGTTTTTTCAATGGCTCCGTCAAAAGTAAGCACCAGAGCAGGGAGCAAAGTAACACAACACAGAACACCGATAACAACTCCCTTGGCCATTACGATACCCATATCACGTCCAAGTGAGAAGGTCATAAAGCAAAGTGCGATAAATCCGGCTACTGTTGTAATAGAACTTCCGATTACAGATTTGAAGGTTGCATTGATGGCATGTGCCATAGCCCTCTCTTTATCACCCTCAAACCGCTTCTTATTCTCCTCATAACTGTTCAGCAGGAAAATGGAATAATCCATGGTAACACCAAGCTGCAGGACTGCTGTCAGTGCCTGAGTGATGTATGAAATCTGACCAAGAAAAATATTACTTCCAAGATTATACAAGACTGCAACACCAATGCAGAGCAAAAACAAAACCGGAACTACCAGAGAATCCATTGCAAGGAGCAACACTATCAGAGAAAGGCAGGAAGCAATCACAACGTAAATCGGCATTTCCTTAAGTGCGATCTGTTTGATATCAGTAACAATGCCTGTCATTCCACTGACAAAACAATTCTTTGAAGTAATCTTACGAATCTGCGTCACAGCTTCCATGGAAGTTTCTGATGATGTTGTATTATCAAACAACGCGATCATCATAGTTGCATCTCCGTTAAAAAATGCCTCTCTCAAATCCTTCGGAAGCATTTCTACAGGAACGGAAACATCCAGGACACTGTCATACCACAGTACTTTTTTCACGTGATCAACTGCTTCGATTTTCTCTTTCAGAGCAGCTACATCCTTCAGTTCCATATCCTCCACCACTATCATGGAAAAGGCTCCCATCCCAAACTGATCTACCATAATGTCCTGTCCATCAACTGTCTCAAGGGTATCCGGCAGATAACTCAGTACATCGTAGTTGATTCTGGTCGCCGCCATACCGAGATATGAAGGGATCAGCAATGCAATTCCGATGATAATGATCAGTATCTTGTGTTTTGCAATCCACTTTCCTACCTTAATCATCTTTTTCTCCTCTTCTTTCTTTATTATTGATACTGTTTGATCATTCTATGACTAACAGTCATTTTTTATTTCATGGAATGTTATATAACAAAAATGACTTTCAGTCAATAATCATTCTTCACAATTTGTCTAAATTTTTCCAGAACAAAAATGTAATATTGACTTTCAGTCATTTTTGTTTAAAATAGTAATTATATATGATCACAATATAATTACAAAGTAAGCTTATGTTGCTGTGAACAGTAAGACGCTTATTGCTTTTCGCAAACTCCGCAGCGGGACTTACCTGATTCGGTTAAAATGTTATGTATACAGTAGAGGAAGGAATGAATCTGAAATGGGAAAACTGGAGCTAAATAAAAAGAAGAAAAAAGATGCTCTTTTCAACACTGCCTTTGAACTTTTTACGACGAAGGGACTTACCAAAACTACAATTTCAGATATTGTAGATCAGGCCGGGGTTGCCAAGGGGACTTTTTACCTCTATTTTAAGGATAAATATGATATCCGGAATAAACTGGTTTCCCACAAGACCGGAGAATTATTTTTCCGGGCCCATGAGGCTGTGCAGAATGCACATATCAGCGAATTTGACAGGCAGGTACATTTTATTATAGATTACATTCTTACTGAGTTGAATAAAGACCGTACTCTCCTGCTGTTTATTTCAAAGAATCTTGCCTGGGGTGTCTTCAAGGGTGCTTTTGAGGAAAAAATGCCTGACGACGAATATAATTTTTATCAGTCCTATCTGGATATGCTTGCTCAAAGCGGACTACATTATAAAAATCCGGAACTGATGCTCTTTACGATCATTGAGCTGGTAGGTTCCACCTGCTACAGCTGCATTCTGTATCAGCAGCCTGTGTCTCTGGCTGAGTACCGTCCTTATCTGCACAGGACTATTTCAGGAATTATGGAAACTTTTTCACAGGATCATACTACATGTGAAGTTTTGTCTTCCGACACTAAAACACATGTGGACCATACAGCATAATCACTATGGCAACCCTCATAAATGATACATTTAAAAAGATTGCTGTAAAAAAGGCAAGCCTCCGGAGCCCAGATTTTTCATTCTGTATCCCGGAGCGTGTCTGAAAAATCATTCCCGCAATCTGCACGCCCCACTTTGCGGGATATTTCACCCGAATTCAGTTGCCGTAGCCCGCTACGGCGCCCTCATCCGGGCACAATATCCCACAAATTGTGACGCACATCTTGCAGAAAGCCTTTTTCAGACACACTCCGGAGGTTTGTCTTTTTATAATTTGTAGGTTTCCAGATCATCAGGAATCCAGAGATTTCCTTTATAATACTGTCTGCCTTCTTCTGTGTAGAGCTCCTTTCGTCTGGAAATATTTTTATCCTCTGTATGATACAGAATCAGATTCTCTGCTTCCAGTTTCTGCGCCAGCTCACAGGCATCCTTTACAGTAGAATGATGTTTCTCATATGGTTTGAATTTATCTGCCTGAGAAAACAGACAGAATGCTTCATGAAGAAGCCATGTGCTGTTTTTGGCATATTTCTGTTCACATTCATTATATGGCTCATCTCCACAACAGGTCAGCTTCTTTCCCTCTGCGTACTCCATGCAGAACCCAAACTGTTTTGCCTTTGTAGACAGAATATCAAAAAATGTCACCCTGTGTCCCAGAATCGTTCTATCTTCTCCGTCCTTTACTTCTTCCAGATGGACTTTGTCTCCGATAAATTTCGTTTCCTTTGGTGTGAGAAGCATCTCTGCCATCTGTTTCAGCAGGCTGATCACTTCATCATGTCCATAGATAGTCACTTCACTGTCAAACTGTCCTCTTGCCATTCCCTGACAATACATACGAAGCATCCAGATGATTCCAAGCAGATGGTCGATGTGTTTATGTGTCACAAATATAGTGCTGATTTCTTTCCAGCTGATTCCTGCGTCCTCCAGCTGCTTCAGAATTGTGTTTCCGCCACCTCCGTCTATCATAAAATATTCTTTATCTTTATTTAGCACAAAACAGGTGTTATAGCATTTCGTCACCTTTGCATTTCCGGTTCCCAATATTGTAAGTTTCATCTTTATGTACCTCCCGACTTTCTTTGGATGCTGACACTTAGCAGGCAGCAAATATTTCCTATATATAATAACATATTCGAAAGCAAAAAGAAATCTGTCTGTCAGACGATATGAATCTTCGTTACTGTTCACTCCGTTCACAGTAACTTAGCCAAAATTCATTCCAGATTGCCTGCGGCAATGGAATTTTGGCTTGTATGTCTCGGGATTTTGGCATATTCATGCCAAAACACCTCGCGGGATAGTGGTATGTGAACAGTAACGAATCTTCACTATGGCAATGAAATTTCGACTTGTATGAGCACGGTTTTATGAGCATGACATAAAATATAATGTAAACAGTTTTCAGAGAAGGGAATTATATATGGAAAATTATCGGATGGGATGTTCCGGCAACCGCCCTTATAACCGTACCTGCGGTATGAATATGCCTCAGCCTTCAAATAGAAATATGAACAGTTCCGAATGCTCTGTCAGAAACACGACAGACTGTAGCTGTACTATACCGGGTGTCAAAGGAAAAAAACATGAAATGTTTTCGCATCTTCAGTATCTGGAACCTGCAATGGCATATGTTCCCTACCAGAAGTTTACAGAGAATTTCCCACTGCAGTATGCATTAAATGCAGGAACCATTTTCCCACAGTTATGCAAACCATTTTGTGGAAAGAGAGGTATTCGAAGATGAAAACAGATTGCTCCCAAAAACAGTTATTAAACCGTATTGATCAGGTCAGTTTCGCAGTCAATGATATGACTCTGTACCTTGACACACATCCCTGTGATGAAAAGGCTCTGACTTACTGTCACGAACTTGTGCAGGAACGAAAAAAGCTATTAAAAGAATACGCCGAAGCATATGGTCCCCTGATTATTGACATTACAGATCAGACCGGAGAATCCATCTGGAAATGGATGGAACAGCCATTCCCATGGGAAAAGGAAGGAGCGTGCAGATAATTTATGTGGAATTATGAAAAAAGGCTTCAATATCCGATCAATATCACACAACCCAATGCAAAAATTGCACAGTATATCATGAGCCAGTACGGTGGCCCATAGTGTAATACCCTATAATATATAAGAAGTAATGAAGCTGATACAATATCTTATGGGGTAAGGGTACTCATTGTACCCATACTCTTTTTTTATTTATATTTACTTTAAATCGCAATTAAGTCTTTCCAAGTAGCAGATCCGCAAATACCATCCACTTCCAGAACTTCTTTTCTGGATTCCTGATAAGCTTTCAGAGCGTAAATCGTGTTTGCATCTGCTGTCCATGTAAGTTTCAGGGCTTTGCCGTTTTTGCCTTTAAAGCCTCTGGCTCTTAATATTTCCTGTAAGAGAAGCACAGATGTATTTTTGTCTCCTGCTTTTACTGTCTCTGGGTTAAACATGTAGCTGTCTCCTTCTGGGTTTGTTGTCTTGTCTGTTTCATCTTTATCTGCAGATAAAACAATTGAATAGTCCGGTGTACAAAATTTTGTCCCCGGAAGATTACTGTTGTAATAGCTCTTCTGGCACACCCCGCCACCATTTGCCACGATACCGGATGCTCCGGAAGTATTTCCCTCAATCGTCCAGAACCTGTCTCCGGCTACTTTTGTTACAAAGCCGGTATGGGTAAAGGTACCGCCATGTTTAAAGATAACAATATCTCCAACTTTTGGATTGGCATTTTTTACAAATAAGACGCCTAAGGTTGGGCAGTATACATACGGCCAGTGTTTTAAGAGTTTCTTTGCATTATCCAGACCAAAAGCTTTCATGAAACACCAGGAGATAAACGCTGCGCACCAGGGCTGCCCCTGATAGGATGGTTTTATATCTCTCCAATATTTTGTATAGTTTGCTGATCCGGCATTTCCAGTCTTGCTGTCAAGCTTACTGTTATTTTTCTTTTCCAGGTACCCGATCTCTTCTTCTGCAATTCCCAGAACTACGTTGATAGCTTCACTCTTTGTCATGACTGTGTTTTCCTTTTTTATATCTTTTGCTTCGTTATAATCTTTGTAAAATATATTTCTATCTACAGTTCCGCTGATGCCAGGTATCTTTGCTTTACTGGAATACTGCCAGCCCACACCAAAGTCCGGCCGGAGTCGTTCCTGTAAAGTACCGTTATCTAATGCCGGATAACGTGCAATCCAGAAATCGTATTTTTTCAGATGGCTACAAATTACATTCAGGTACCAATCCACATTGCAATAAATACCAAATTTATATCCCGCTGCCGTGATAATCTTTTCGAATGCTTCTGCCAATTTATGGATCTGTTCAGCTCCGAGGCTTCTCTGATTATTCCATTCCAGATCCAGCCAGACCGGATACTGCAGTTTTCGCCCATTCAAAACTTCCACTACTTTTCTGGCTTCGCTCTGTATCTCTGCAACTGTCATGGCATAGGAATACTTATATGCCCCAACCGGGATATTGTATTTCCGGCATTCAGAGAAGTTCTGCTCAAAGTAGCTATCTATCACGTTTCCCGCTTCTGTAATCCGCAGGATTGCGAACCCCATGCCGTAATCAGCAACTGTTTTCCAGTCAATTTTCCCTTGCCAGGCAGATACATCAATTCCTCTTATTTCCATGTCCGTCTCCTTTCATAGAGCGAAAAGGGATGGTTTCTCATCCCTTATTCGTCTTTATTTGCCTGTTTTACAATCTGGTTCACGTATGTAGAAAGACCGGCAATCAGTATTCCCTGTGTAATCGCTGTAAAAATTGCCATTGCAATATCCTGTCCGGTACCGCAGGTGCAGGTGGCAAACACATAGATCGCGCAGATTGCAATGCTGATTCCGCCAAGGATAAGCGGGATGTACTTATCCTTTACTGCCTGTGCCTGTTTGAGTGCCATTCCTACGAAATATAAGGCAATAGCTACTACGATGAGTTCCGGTTTTACATAGTTTGTGATCTGTTCCATAATCATTCTCCTTTTCTTTCCAGGTCTTCTATTCTATGATTCGCAACCTTAATATGTTCCTCCTTTCTCCGCCTTAACCGGCGGTTTTTCTTTCGTAATTCATATTCAGAAGAATTATATCCTGTCTCTGGATGAGCAGGCATTTGATTTCTTCTTCTGACATATCACTGGCTTTATGCTGAATTCCATTAATACGGATATTTCTTGTTACCAGTTTTAATTCTGACATCTTCCTCACCTCTTCTTTATGGTATGGGAAATGATATGTATGAGTTACTGTTTATACAAATTTAAGCAGTTTGTCGAACGACTTTCGTTGACTCTCCTCTCATATGCTCTTATCCTGTAAGTACAGAGTAGTGACCTACCCGAGTACATACGATCGGAATGTCCTCAATAGTAAGTTTCAACAACTGTATTGCTTTACAAATATCTATCTGCTTCCATGAACACATTCCATTCATCTTTAGTGACAATATGCGCTCCGACCATCCCATTGCACTTGCGAAGTTCGACTGAGTGTTAAAAATCTCCACGATTCTTCCTCGTAGCTTGTTATAATCGAATGCCAACTTGATACCTCCTTTCCGGTTCAAGCTTTTGAATTATCTGTGTAATATCACGTCGTCCATTTTCTGTCAACATAAAATTCAATTTTTTTAACTTTTAGGTTTTTATTATTGAACTTTTGCATAATATGTGTTATATTTCAATTACGAAAAGGAGAACATTATGAAGAAAGAAAACACTGCAATTCGTTTAAAAACAATAATGAATATGCGCGGACTTCGGCAGGTTGATATTCTTAATCTGACTGTTCCATATTGTCAAAAGTATAGCGTAAAAATGAATAAGTCAGATATAAGTCAATACTGTTCTGGAAAAACAGAGCCTAACCAAGAAAAGCTTTTTATTCTAGGAAATGCATTGAACGTAAGTGAAGCATGGCTTATGGGTTTTGACGTTCCTATGGAAAGAACTCCCTATAAAGCAGAATCTGTTCAGAACTCTTCCGTCTCTGCTCAGTGCAAGGAAATCATAGAAATCTGCAATCAGTTGTCTCCTCATAACCAGAGAAAGGTTCTCGCCTACTCTAAGAACCTTCTCTCCGCCCAGCAGATGGAAGAAGATCTTCTTGCAGCTCATGCCCGGACGGATGTAGAACAGACTCCTGAGGGTGTTCAGCATGATCTGGATATTATGAATGATGATAGTAAATGGTAATAGAAGGGAGATGTTATTATGCTTTATCCATTTATGACGCTAAACGATAATACAGAGATTGTTCATTCTAAATCGCTTCAGAAGGATGGTAAAGAGCAGGTTGAAGTTCGCATCGAAAAGCCTATTTACGGCGGATTCCATTCCGCTTCATGTTGGTTGCCTGATTATAAGTGGGAAAATATTGATGGATTCTCTGATGAAGAAATTAAATATTTTCAGGATTATCTGGCATCTGTTGCGCACATTATTATGCAGTTAGCCCGCGAAGGAGGATTTGAAGGAGGTATGGATAATGCCTCGAGTTTTTAAGATTGGTTCTTATATCATATATTTCTGGGTAAATGAAAATGACCCTTTAGAACCAGTACATGTCCATGTATGTGAGGGCTATGCAGTGTTACCATGCTAAATACGGTGTATACGCTGTTGTTGATAATTATGTCATTTATTTCGAACCATTTGCGGTGATACATATGATTTCATCAGCAGATTAAAGAACGGAGCTGCTATTACCAGATTCGCTATTGGAAGAATATAAGGATTTTACTATTGAACAGATATCTCGGATGACGGGGTATCATCAGAAACTAATTGAATTACGTATTCCGAATTAATTCGCTTCGGCGTTTTAAAGAAAAAAATTGAAAAAAGGAGGTAGCTATGCAATCTACAGACTTGTCCAACCAATTACTTGATAAATCAAAAGAGGCGTTTACTATGGCAATTGAACTGTACAACAAACCAACCATTCATTATCGAGTTGAAGGCTTTGCTATGTTTATCTGTAACGCCTGGGAATTAATGTTAAAAGCTCATATACTTAAGGTTTATGGTGAAAAGAGTATATATTATAAAGATAACCCAAATCGCACACTAAGTTTAGAAAATTGTATTCAAAAAGTATTTACTAATAACAAAGATCCTCTTCGCCTGAATCTGGAAAAAATCGTGGAATTACGCAATACTAGTACGCATTTTATTACCGAAGATTACGAAATGGTTTATGTTCCTCTATTTCAGGCATGTGTGTTAAATTTCAACGAAAAAATGATGGCATTTCACCAGATTGATATGACTAAAATAATACCTCAAAATTTTTTATCATTATCAGTAAGCATGAAAGCTTTAAACGAATCAGAAATTGTTGCTAAATATCCTGAGGAAATCGCCAGGAAAATATTAGATATGAAAAATAATGTGGATGCGCTTGCACTCGAAAACAACAATGCTAAATTTTCTATTAGAATCGACCATTATCATTATCTAACCAAAAATAAGGATAAAGCAACTTCTTTTGTAAAAATAGATAATTCAGCTGATACGTCTGTTAAGATCATAAAAGAATTAAAGGATCCTAACAACACGCATAATCTTACAGCAAAAGCATGCATTAGTAAAATTCGAGACCGTTTAGCCAAAAACAAGATTGAACTTTGGTATAACGGAAATATTGTTAAATTTACCAGTTTTCATTTTACTAATTTTTGTAAACACTATGGTATAAAAGAAAATGAGAAATTTTGTTATATTCATAAGCAATTTGCTCAGCCTCAATATTCTTACTCGTTGCAAACGATTGAATTTATAGCTACTGAGCTTGAAAAAGATCCTAAACATATTTTAGATAACATAAAAAAATAAGCTAACCCCAGGGGCAAAGGAATTCTAAGCTTCACAGCCTACTCCCATTCGGGAACCCAGCCTTATCCGTCACGAGTTAACTTATTTATATTATATATTATTCTTTAAATGTTGTCAATTATGTATATTATTTCATACAAAAACCGCCCTTGCGCTACCAACACAAGGGCGACAATCAGAATCTCCGAAGAGATCCAGCACTTTAGCAAAGATATTGTATCATCTTCGGAGCAGTTACACAAGTCGAACGTTTGTGTATATGTGATTACATCAATGGATTAACGAAAGGAGTTTTCATTATGCCATTACCCAAAGAACGGATTTATACAATAGATGACATCTACGCTCTTCCGGATGGTGAACGTGCAGAGCTGATTGATGGACAGATCTATATGATGGCACCACCTAATACCAGACATCAGGTAATCGTCGGTGAACTGTATGCTACTATCCACAATTACATTAAAAGTAAAGGCGGATCCTGTAAACCATATGTCTCTCCATTTGCAGTGTTCCTGAATGAAGATAACAAGAACTATGTCGAACCAGACTTAACAGTTGTCTGCTCACCGGACAAAGTAGATGACAAAGGCTGTCATGGTGCACCTGACTGGGTAATTGAGGTTGTTTCTCCTGCTACCCAGAGTAAAGATTACGGAATAAAATTATTTAAATACCGGATGGCCGGAGTCAGAGAATATTGGATTATAAATCCCCTGAAAGGTATCGTAAATGTCTACGATTTTGAAAATGAATCGGGTACCGGATTGTATTCTTTCGACGATGAAATTCCAGTATGTATATATCCCGATTTATCAATTGTGATCTCTGAATTATTATAATAAAAACCGCCCCTGTTGGTAGCAGGGACGGCTCAAGAATCTCCGAAGAGATCCCTTTCTTTTGGCAAAGATATTGTATCATCTTCGGAGCAGTTACACAATCAGAACGTTTGTTCGGCTGTTATTTTTGTACTTAAAATTACATATTTTATAAAACCGAGGTGATATTTATGAGTAGTAAAGTAGCAGCTCTCTATATCCGTGTCTCGACAGAGGACCAAACAGAGTTATCTCCTGATGCACAGAAGCGCCTTTTGCTGGATTATGCCCAGAAAAATGACATGATTGTTTCCGGGGACTTTATCTTTACTGAAAGTGTTTCCGGCCGTCATGCGCAGAAGCGTCCGGAGTTTCAGAAGATGATTGCCCTGGCGAAGCAGCCATCTCATCCTATTGATGTAATCCTGGTATGGAAATTCAGTCGTTTCGCCCGTAACCAGGAAGAGTCTATCGTATACAAGAGTATGCTCAAGAAGGATAATGTAGACGTGATCAGTGTATCTGAACCACTGATTGAGGGACCTTTCGGCAGCCTGATCGAGCGCATCATCGAATGGATGGATGAATACTATTCCATTCGATTGTCGGGCGAGGTCTTGCGTGGCATGAAAGAAAAAGCCCTGCAAAAAGGCTATCAGACGTCTCCCTGCCTTGGCTATACTGCAGTTGGACATGGAAAACCTTATATCATTAATGAAGCTGAATATGCCATTGTCTCTTATATCATGGACCTGTATGATAATCAGAACTTAGATGAGACAGCTATTGCCAGGCGTTGCAATGATCTCGGATACCGTACAAAACGCGGAAAACTCTTCGAGCGGCGCAGCGTTGACCGGATTCTTGGAAATCCCTTCTATTGCGGAACTGTTGTCTGGAACGGAGTGGAATTTGAAGGAAACCATGAGGTACGTCTTTCCAGGGAACGGTACGAAAAACGTCAGAAGCTGATCACTTCCCGGAAACGTCCGGTCAAGGCGCGGAATGTCTCTGCCTGCAAGCACTGGCTATCCGGTCTTTTGAAGTGCTCTGTCTGCGGAGCCACACTTTCTTACACCGGTAATAATAAGTGTCCTTATTTCCAGTGCTGGAAGTACGCAAAGGGATTTCATAAGACTTCTGTTGCTTTATCAGTCAAAAAGGCCGAAGAAGCTGTGATAAGTTATTTTGATCAGATCTTAGATGGAGCAGAATTTACATATGTATGTAAAAAGAAAAAGACTGATCATTCACTGCAGATTGATCAGTTGCAAAGAGAGATCAGTAAGCTCGCCATGAGAGAAGGCAGAATCAAAGAGGCTTATGAGGCAGGAGTAGATACTCTGGCGGAATACAAGAATAATAAGGACCGTCTGGTATCAGACCGATTAGAATTGACTGCTGCCCTTTCACAGCTATTGCAGGAAGAGCAGGCAGAGCAGCCTGACGCAGAAGAAATCCTGAAAGAGATCCGTTCTGTTGCGGATGTCCTGAAGAATCCAGACGTAGGTTACGAAGAAAAAGGAAATCTGATCAGAAGTGTTGTGGAACAGATCATATATGATAAGGAATCCGGAAAAATGTCTTTTGACATCATTATTTCCTGAATTGAAAATCCCGCAAACCCGCATAAACACTAGGGTTGCGGAACTATTATAGGGTACTGCACTCCGGTGGCCCGGACGGTGAGATCGGCGCTTCCCTGCGTTATCTTTCCCAGCGTTTTACCATGCCGAACCGGACGACTTCTGCTTTGCTCAACGACATAGGAACAGAAGAACTCAGTCATCTGGAAATGGTATCCACTATTGTACATCAGCTTACCCGGGACCTTTCCATGGAGGAAATTGAGAAATCCGGATTTGGACCGTATTATATCGATCACACAGTGGGAGTCTGGCCACAGGCAGCAGGTGGCATACCATTTAATGCATGTGAATTTCAGAGTAAAGGTGATCCGATCACTGATCTGTTCGAGGATCTTGCTGCAGAGCAGAAAGCCCGTTCTACTTATGACAATATTCTCAGAGTAGTCCGAAATATACCTGAGATTGCGGATCCTATCAAATTCCTGCGTGCCAGAGAAGTTGTTCATTTCCAGAGATTTGGGGAAGCTCTTCAGTCCATTCAGGAAGAACTTGATGCCAAAAATTTCTATGCTTTTACCCCGGGATTTGATAATCCCTGCACTGCATCATGCAACAGCAATAAATAACGTACGCAGCCAAAACCTGCGACATACTGCGCGAATTTATGCGATTAGCATCGCGAAGCGTGTTACTGAGAACGGAATGAACAGTAATACGCTCCATCTTAAAAATCACAGAAATTTCATATTTGCTTTACAAATATATCTGGTGGTGCTATAGTATTCTTAGCTTAATAGCCACAAAAGTAATTGCCAAAAATATTGAGCAATTACAAACAAAAATATGATATAAAAGGGGCTGTCTCACATAGATATTATGTGACAGCCCCCTTATTGGAGGAATTATGCAGATAATTATTGTTGGGTGCGGTAAAGTTGGACGTACCCTGGCAGAACAGCTTCAGGAAGAAGAATCCGACATTACTCTTATAGACGTTTCTTCTAATGTGATCACTTCCCTTCAGGATGACATTGATGCCATGGGTATCGTGGGAAACGGTGCAAGTATCAACACGCTGGTGGAAGCAGGTATTGAGAATGCAGATATCCTGATTGCCGTAACCGGTTCTGATGAAATGAATCTCCTCTGCTGCCTGATCGCACAGAAAACCGGCCATTGCCAGACGATTGCCCGTGTCCGCAATCCTATCTATGCCAAAGAGATCAGCTTCATCAAGAAGCGTCTGGGTGTTACTATGATCATTAACCCGGAGCTTGCAGCTGCACAGGAAATTTCCCGTCTCTTACGCTTCCCTTCAGCTATCAAGATCGATACTTTCGCACGTGGTCGTGTGGAAATGCTGAAATTTAAAGTGCTTCCTGAATTTAATCTGGATGGCATGACAATCTCACGCATTACGGAAGCCCTGAAATGCGACGTCTTGTTCTGCGCAGTAGAAAGTCGGGATCATGTATCTATTCCCGGCGGTAATCAGGTGATCCACGACGGAGATATGGTTTCCATTCTTGCTTCCCCGGTAAATGCAGCAGCCTTTTTCAAAAAGATCGGCCTGAAAACCAATCAGGTAAAAAACGCCATTATTGTCGGCGGAGGAACCATTTCCTATTACCTTACAAAAGCCCTGCTTGATATGAACATCTCCGTTAAGATCATTGAACAGAATGAGTCCCGCTGTGAAACCTTAAGTGATCTGCTTCCGGAGGCAACTATCATTAACGGAGACGGAACCAATCGTTCTCTCCTTATGGAAGAGGGACTCTCACGCACAGAGGCTTTTGTATCACTCACAAACATGGATGAGGAAAATGTTTTCCTTTCACTCTTTGCCAAAACAGTTTCCAATGCCAAACTGGTTGCCAAGGTAAACCGCCTTGCCTTTGATGATGTCATTGATAACCTTGATATCGGAAGCGTCATTTATCCGAAATATATCACAGCCGACTATATCCTGCAGTATGTACGTGCCATGCAGAACAGCATCGGCAGCAATATTGAAACCCTTTATCATATCCTGGATAATCAGGCAGAAGCTCTGGAATTTGCCATCCGCGAAAATTCACCGGTAACAGGCATTCCATTATCTGAACTGAACCTGAAGAAAAACCTTCTTGTAGGTTACCTGAACCGAAATGGTCAGGTCAAGATTCCCCGAGGCCAGGATACCATTCAGGTCGGAGATACCGTTATCATAGTAACTTCTCAGAAGGGCCTTCGCGATATCACAGATATTCTGGAAAAATAAAGGAGCCAAATTATGAACTATTCCATTATTGTCTATATCATCGGAATGATTCTGAAAATTGAAGCTGTATTTATGGCTCTGCCCGCAATTACGGCACTGATCTATCAGGAAACTTCCGGTGTAGCTTTTCTGATCACGATTGCTTTATGCCTGGTCATCGGGCTTCCTCTCACCAGGAAAAAGCCGACAAGAAAGGCTTTCTACACAAAAGAAGGTTTCGTGACTGTAGCATTAAGCTGGATCGTTCTGAGTATCATAGGAGCAATCCCCTTTGTGATCAGCCGAAGCATTCCAAATCCTGTAGATGCATTATTTGAAACAGTTTCGGGTTTTACTACAACAGGAGCCAGTATTCTCAGCGATGTGGAGGCACTTCCTCATTGTATGCTGATGTGGAGAAGCTTCACGCACTGGATCGGCGGAATGGGTGTTCTGGTTTTCATCCTCTCCCTTCTGCCACTTACCGGCGGTTATCATATGAATCTTATGAAAGCGGAGAGTCCCGGACCATCTGTAAGCAAGCTTGCGCCAAAAGTACAGTCAACTGCCAAAATTCTGTATTCTATTTATTTCGTAATGACAGTGATCCAGATCCTGCTTCTTCTGGTCGGTGGTATGCCACTGTTTGACTCCATATGTACAGCTTTCGGTACTGCAGGTACCGGAGGATTTGGTATTAAAAATGACAGCATGGCCAGTTACAGTACATATCTGCAGGTAGTCATTACTGTATTTATGATTTTATTTGGCGTTAACTTTAATGCTTACTTTTTCATTATCACAAAAAAATTTGCTCAGGCTTTTAAAATGGAAGAAGTGCGGTATTATTTCGGAATCATCGGTATTGCAATTCTTATCATCACCTGCAATATTTACCATATTTTCGGAAGTGCAGCCAAAGCTTTTCAGCAGGCAGCTTTCCAGGTTGGTTCCATTATCACAACAACCGGATATGCAACAACAGATTTTAATACCTGGCCGGAAATTTCGCGGACAATCCTGGTACTGCTGATGTTTATCGGTGCATGTGCCGGAAGTACAGGCGGTGGCATTAAAGTATCCAGAATCCTGATTCTCTGCAAAACAGTCCGCAAGGAGCTTCATATTTTTCTGCATCCAAATGCGGTAAAGAAAATAAAAATGGACGGCAAAGCCATCCCACATGAAGTTGTTCGTTCCACAAATATTTTCTTCATTGTATATATGCTGATTTTTTCATCCTCCATATTCCTGATTGCCTTTGACGATTTCAATCTGATCACGAATTTTACGGCGGTTGCGGCAACCTTTAATAATATCGGACCTGGTCTGGAACTGGTAGGACCTACCGGAAACTTCGGCATGTTCTCCTGGTTTTCAAAGCTTATCCTTACTTTTGATATGCTGGCAGGACGTCTTGAGATTTTCCCGTTACTGATATTGTTTGTAAGGGATACATGGAAGAAATTCTAAAAATATTTTGGTAAAACAAATTTTATTTTTTTACACTGTATTCATATTTTATTCATATTTATTGGATATAATGGACTTTAGAAAGATGATGAATCTTTCTTATAAATATTTTTCTTTTTCATACGCGCCGGTACGAAAGTACCGGCCTCCTTCCATTTATGGGAGTTTTTTATTTTATGGCATTTTTCTCACACCTTCATAATCAAACGCAGGAATAAAACTCTCTCTGGCAGTTTCACCATCTTGAAAAAATCCATTTTCAATCCCAAGCTCAAATGCATAGTCCAGAACTTTTTCATATTCTCTTCTGGTTACACAACGATTCAGTTCTGTATATTCTTTCTGCTCAAAAACCGGCGTATACTGATTCATGATACTGATATAAATCTGCTTTCCAAAAGTCTTATGTAAAAGTTTCAGAACCTTTTTTGAATTTCTTGTATGCCCCGGCAATATAAGATGTCTCACAATAGTCCCACGTTTCATATATCCCTCTGCATCAAACTGTGGCATTCCTGTCTGTCGTACCATCTCATTAACTGCTTCCATAGCTCTTTCAGGATAATCATTCGCATGTGAAAATTTCACCGCCAATTCGCTCTCCGCATATTTGTAATCCGGAAGATAAATGTCCACATATCCGTCCAGAAGTTTCAATGTCTCTGTGTTCTCATATCCACCACAGTTATAGACAACCGGAATATTAAGCCCATGCTTCTTTGCACAGTCCAAAGCTGCGATGATCTGTGGAATATAATGTGTTCCGGTTACCAGATTGATATTTGCAGCATCCTTTTCCTGCAGTTCCAGGAATATTTCTGCCAGTCTTTCCTCAGTGATCTCAAGGCCACTGTCACCAATGGCAATTTCCCGGTTCTGGCAGAAACAGCATCTCAGATTGCATCCTGTAAAAAAGACTGCCCCGGAACCTCTGGTTCCCGAAATACATGGTTCTTCCCACATATGCAAAGCTGCCCTTGCAATCTTAACCTTCTGATCCATTCCACAGTATCCGGTTTTTCCGGCTGTTCTGTCTACATGGCAATTTCTCGGACATAAACTACAATCTGCCAGTATGCAGCTTTCTGTATCCTGCCTCAGAGTTTTATCTTTGTTTTTTTCTGTCTGTATTTTATTTAGCTTCACTTTTCTCTTCTGTCCTTTTTTCTTTCCCCGACTTGATATCTGTGAATCACCCACTGCAAACATTTCCCACAGTTTGCTTATATCATAACCGTTCAGTGCTTTCACAGTTACAGTCGGATTGCTGAATAGTTACTATCCTTTATATCATTATACTACATTCCCCAATTACGTCTATTCATATTTCACAATTTCCTTTTTCAATCTCTTCATGATCCTTTTTTCCAACCTGGAAATATATGATTGAGAAATTCCCAGAAGGTCTGCAACCTCTTTCTGTGTTTTCTCTGCAGCATTCTCCTTTCCCAGACCAAATCTAAGGCGGATGATCGTCTGCTCACGCGGTGAAAGCTTTCTAATTGCCTTTGACAGCAACGAAATCTCCACTTCATCTTCCAGACGTCTTGAAATCACATCCTCATCAGTTCCCAGAATATCAGAAAGCAGGAGTTCATTTCCATCCCAGTCTACGTTCAGCGGTTCGTCTATGGACACTTCCATCTTTGTCTTACTGTTGCGGCGAAGATACATCAGGATCTCATTCTCTATACATCTGGATGCATAAGTGGCAAGCTTGATGTTTTTTACAGGATTAAAGGTATTGATTGCCTTGATCAGCCCAATCGTTCCGATTGAGATCAGATCCTCCACCCCGACTCCTGTGTTATCAAACTTCTTTGCAATATACACCACAAGCCTTAAATTATGTTCGATCAGAACAGACTTCGCTTCTTCTTCCTGCCCTGTTCCAAGCTTCTGCAGTATAAACGCCTCACGCTTCGGCTCCAGTGGTGCCGGCAGCACATCATTTCCACCAATATAAAAAACTTCTCCTGAACGGTTCATCACCATTCTTGACACTACCTGTAATGGATAACAGCTCATAGTCACAACCCCTCCCGTTAAAGTAATCTGGAATTCAAAAGTACCTCGTATTCCTTACCAAAAGCGGATGTTTCAAATGAAAATGCAAATACCGGATTGTCTATGCAGACAACCTCTGCGGGAGTCTGAATGCAGAGTCTCTCAAAAGTAACAGCCAGCATCATTCCCTGTTCTTTTCCTATACTGTGAAAAAAGGTAAAATGTGGATGAAGCCCGGCAGTTCCCGGTTTCCCAGACTCCCCGGGATTTTCTTTCAGGTGTTTTAAACAGCTTACGGTTTCTTCTGAACATATTTCAGATAAAACTTTTTCTGTCCCTACAGATACAGGTTTTCCGTTTACAGAATCCATAAGCAGATTTCCGGAATCATAAAATCCATGAAAAGGATATCCACATCCTTTATAGTATATGGTTATCGGATAGATATTCTTTGTCCGTATTCTCATGGAATCCATCAGATATGACAACGCTGTAATGCCGGACCACGTTGCTGCTGCAAGGATCAGAAACATTTTGACTGTCAACTTATCACTGACGATCACTTCCCAGAACCCTCCACACAGAAATGCGGCAAAATACAGTGTAAGTATTGCTTTAAGCAGCAGACTTCCCCTTTTCAGATTACATCCGATCACAAGCATTCCTGCAGCACAGCCACCATGCAGCAGGACAAGTGCCGGAAGAAAAATCCCAGACTTCAGAAAAGATTGCAGATAAATGATCCAGCAGGAAAACACCGCACCTACAGCAGCTCCCAGAAGAGCTCTTTTTCTGCTTCTTCCACATCGGAATAATATTCCTGTAAATCTGATTAATATGTAATCTATCAGGAGATTTGTGAAAAAAACTACATCTATGTATATTTCGTAATGCATTTCCTTCCCTCCGTCTGATACTGCCTCTGACTTCTCCTTCACTTCGGTAAGTGAGATTCATTATACGTGATAAAGTATGCGGATTTTGTCAAAACGGAGAAATTATGTCTTATTATTTGTCGCACTAAATCGACAGTTTTTATCATATAAACCAAAATGAACATGTATTGACATATAATTGAAGTTAGAATAAAATGATAGATAATTTCTATGTTTTAGAAGGGCATCTTCTATACTGTCACAATTCAGACAGTATTTTATGTCTCTGCTACAAAACAGACTGGAGGATTTTAACATGAATAATATTACCGGACACACAGGTCTTACCGCGCTTTTAGGAAGCCCGGTGGCACACAGCATTTCCCCTTTGATGCATAATGAATCATTTCGCCTTCTCGGGCTTGACTATGTATATTTATGTTTTGATGTAAATGAAGAAACTCTTCCTGCAGCAGTTGCAGGATTAAAGACTTGCGGCATTCGCGGTTTCAACCTTACCATGCCGAATAAGAATAAAATTGTAGAATTATTGGATGAGCTTTCCCCTGAAGCCCAACTGATCGGTGCTGTCAATACTGTACTGAACGATAACGGAAAGTTAATCGGATACAATACAGACGGGTACGGTTTTATGCAATCTGTACGTGATGCGGGACATGATATTACCGGTAAAAATATAACTGTCATGGGAGTAGGAGGAGCTTCGATGGCCATCTGTGCACAGTCTGCCCTGGACGGTGCGGCTTCCGTACATATTTTTGCCCGCCGCACCAGCAGATACTGGAATCGCACACAGAAATTCGCTGAGAATCTCTCTGCTAAAACAGGCTGCCAGGTCTGCCTCTTCGACAATGATGATCATACTGCACTGCGAAATTCCATTGCACAGAGTTATCTGCTGATCAATGCAACCTCTGTAGGCATGGTTCCGGATATCGACGATACCATCATCAAAGATACATCTCTGTTCCGTCCTGAGCTTGTAGTGGCAGATGTTGTCTATGAGCCACAGGAAACCCGACTGCTCAGAGAGGCTAAAGCAGCCGGATGCCAGACCTTTAATGGCATGTATATGCTTCTTCATCAGGGGGCTAAAGCTTTCCAGATCTGGACCGGACAGGAAATGCCGGTTTCTGTTATTAAGGAAAAATATTTCTCTGTCAAATAGTGATTCGCATAACAGTCACATATTTCCCATCAGCTTATCTTTGATGATTGCCAGGATTTCTCTTGGAATATATATCAGAAGTCTCCATGAACGGTATCTGGAAGGAATGGGATAAATTTCTCTGCATCCACATTTCTTTCCTATGGCCGTTCCCCGGAAAACATGAAAATTATTGGTGACAATGCCAACCGAATGATTCAGTCCGATCATTCCCAGACTGAACTTCAGATTCTCTGTTGTGCTGGTAGATTTCTCTTCCAGGATCAGTCGTTCTCTGTCAATTCCATGTTCCACAAGATAATTGCACATTGCCTGAGCTTCTGTGATAGATTCCCCGTCCCCTTTTCCTCCGGACAGAACAGCCTTAGTCTCAGGATTCTCTTCCATATACTGTAAAGCCCTCCTGGTACGTTCCAGAAGGGCTTTTGTAAGCCGGGTACCTTCTACATGGGCACCAAGCACGATAATATATTCCAGATTTGGATGCTTACGCATTCTTACCGCAGCAATATTTATATTTCTTGCCGCTTCCGCAAGGACAAGGATCATTACGTCCGATTTTCTTTGCTTTGACAACTGTTCCTGATTTCTTCTGCTCAAGATAAAGTTCTTTTCTCTTCTCCGGTGTGAAGATCGCATCCCACTGTGGCAGTTCATACAGCCAGTCAGCTCTTGCATCTACCATGTTCTTATAAAGAAGTTCTTTATCAAAGCACAGAGAAACCTTTGTGTTCTCATCCATTGTCTCAATCGGATTCGGAATCTTCAGACTGTCATTGATTCCATCAAGAAAACCAACCATTGTCAGAACTTCCTGTCCGTATTTCTCAGCCAGTTCCTTAACTGTACCGGTTACTACCTCATCCGGGTTGCTAAGAAGCTGCTCATAAATTCCTTTTTCAATATTAAAATAATTTGCCCAAAATCTCTGAAGTTTATTACGGTCTGCCTGCTGGTCATAGGCGATGGCACGCCACTGCTCTAAGATTGTTTTATCGCTCATTTCCTTTAATCCTCTTTTCCAATATTTCATAGGTATTATGCCTGTGCGGAAACATATGGAAAATATTCCTTCCACAAGCTTTATTATTATATCATCTTTCAGTTAAAAATACAAATGATATTCTTTGTATTTTTAGTGAATTTTAAGTTACTGTTCACACACCACTATCCCGCGAGGTGTTTTGGCATGAATATGCCAAAATCCCGAGACATACAAGCCAAAATTCCATTGCCGCAGGCAATCTAGTACATCATTTTCGAAATAACTATACCACTCACTTGTCTGCGAATCCGATTGCACAGGTCTAAAAGCCTCAGCGTAGCCCGCTACGCCTGCGTTTTTATACCAGCACACTCGAATCCGCATCCTACGCGATTGGTATAGTTATTTACGAAACGCTGTACTAGAATGAATTTTGGCTATGTTACTGAGAACAGAGTGAACAGTAACAATTTTAATTGACGCCCAGTTTCTCCAGTTCTGCTGCTGCCTGTTTAAAAGATTTAAACTGAATTGCATGGATTCCCTGTTTTCTGGCTGCCTCACAGTTCTCCGCTCTGTCATCCAGAAATACGGATTTCTCCGGGTCAAGATGGTAGCGTCCGAGCAGGGTTTTGTAAATTTCCGGTTCCGGTTTGATCTGCTTCACCTGACAGGAGAACACTGCTCCGTCTACATATTTAAGAAACGTAAGTTTATCCTCCGTTCTCTCCAGTGTGTCAGTTGCATAATTGGAAAGAATATAAACATGATATCCTTTATCTTTCAGATATCTCACCCAGGTTTCCGCATAATCTGTTTTCTCAATTGTCTCGTCAGAACGGCGCATTACCTCCCGGATATCCTTTTCGTACTCCGGTGCAGCTTTTACCATCTGATCTACATAATATTGCTCAGTCTCGCTGCTTCTGTCTCTCTCATTCCAGGTATTGCTCTGAAATACCACTTCCGCAATTTTATCACGCTCTTCCTTCGGAAAACCAAAACTGTCCAGATAGGTCTCCCAGTCATATTTTACAAGAACCTGTCCAACGTCAAAAATAATATTCTCCATATCCGAACCCACCACCTTTTTATTCCTGTTCAGTAATTTATAAACCATCCATATTGCATAAGCCATGATGGGAACCATGATCGCCACTGCAAGCGAGGCTTTAAAATAGACCTGCGAATCTTCTCCATTCCCGAATGCAAAAATCATCGGCATACAACATGCAAGAAGCAGGATTATGATTGCGATCCATGCCCCGATTTTTTTTATCTTATTATTATCTTTTTTCATAAGCCTCCAGTTATATAAAAGACACGCCGGAGAAATTCCCCGGCGTATAGTCTTATTTACCGTCTGCCGATCAGACAGGTAAATTTATCCTTATTATTTATTTCTGTAGATGATATCGTCACGTCCCGGGCCATTGGAGATCATAGTGATCGGGAATCCGATATGTTTCTCAACGAACTCAACATACTTTCTGCAGTTCTCCGGCAGATCTTCATATTTTTTGATTCCGCGGATGTCGCATTTCCATCCCGGCAGAGTCTCCAGAACCGGTTTTGCTTTCTCAAGCAGTGTAGTTGTCGGAAATTCTGTTGTTACTTTTCCATCAATCTCATATCCTGTGCAGACCGGAATTTCATCCAGATATCCAAGAACATCAAGAACTGTGAAAGCAACATCTGTAGCTCCCTGAAGACGGCATCCGTATTTGGAAGCAACACAGTCAAACCATCCCATACGTCTTGGACGGCCTGTAGTAGCACCAAATTCACCGCCGTCACCGCCACGTCTTCTCAGTTCATCTGCTTCATCGCCAAAGATTTCAGAAACAAATGCACCTGCTCCTACTGCACTGGAGTATGCCTTGCATACAGTAACAATCTGTTTGATCTCATATGGTGGAAGACCTGCTCCTACTGCACCATATCCTGCCAGGGTAGAGGAAGATGTAACCATCGGATAAATTCCATGATCCGGGTCTTTCAGAGAACCAAGCTGTCCCTCAAGAAGAACTTCTTTACCTTCTTTTAATGCGTTCCACAGATACAGGGATACGTCACATACATATGGTTCAACCATTTTCTTATATTCCATAAGTTCAGCAAATAATTCATCCACATTAAGAAGCGGTTTGTGATATAAATGTTCAAGAAGAACATTCTTTGTCGCACATACACTTGCAAGTTTTTCTTTCAGATGTTCTTCATCAAAAAGTTCACTTACCTGGAAACCAATCTTTGCATATTTGTCTGAGTAGAACGGAGCAATACCTGACTTGGTAGATCCGAAAGATTTGCCGCCCAGACGTTCTTCCTCATACTGGTCAAAAAGAATATGGTATGGCATAACCATCTGTGCTCTCTCGGAGATAAGGATCTTCGGAGCCGGAACACCTCTGCTTACCACTTCATTGTACTCTTTGAAAAATACCGGGATATTCAGTGCAACACCGTTGCCGATCACACTTGTAGTATGATCATAAAACACACCTGACGGCAGAGTATGAAGGGCAAATTTACCATAGTTATTTACGATTGTATGACCTGCATTTGCACCACCCTGAAATCTTACGATAATATCAGCCTTCTCAGCGAGCATATCGGTAATCTTACCTTTACCTTCATCTCCCCAGTTAGCACCAACAACTGCTTTTACCATTATATAATTCCTCCTGTATTTACCGATTACTGTTTACCCGACCTTGCAGAATGACCTGCCGGACATCATCAGGAAACAGCAACGCTTATTATTCTTTATATCAGATTCTGTAATATTCCAAACCGTTATGTTAAGTATTTACTGATCAGACATTGATCTCAGCTTTCACTCCCAGAAGTTCCTTATGGGAATCGAGGATCGGCTGAACTACTGTATTTACAAATCTCTCTGTCTGCTCTTTGGCACGTCCGATATATTTCTTCGGATCCATGGATCTCTGCAGATCTTCCAGAGAAAGGTTGAATGCCGGATCTGCTGCGATCAGTTCCAGCAGATTATTATCTTTGCCTTCTACCTTGACAGTCTTTCCGGCTTCCATGGAAAGCTCACGGATACGCTCATGAAGTTCCTGACGGTCACCGCCTGCTTTTACAGCATCCATCATGATATTCTCTGTAGCCATGAACGGAAGCTCTGCCATCATATGTTTCTCGATAACCTTCGGATAAACAACCAATCCATCTACAACATTAAGACAGAGGTCAAGGATTCCGTCAATAGCAAGGAAACCTTCCGGAATACTCAGACGCTTATTTGCAGAGTCATCCAGAGTTCTCTCAAACCACTGAGTTGCAGATGTGATCGCCGGGTTAAGGGCATCTACCATTACATATCTGGAAAGGGAAGCAATACGCTCACTTCTCATAGGATTTCTCTTATACGCCATTGCGGAGGAGCCGATCTGAGATTTCTCAAATGGTTCTTCTACTTCCTTCAGATGCTGAAGAAGGCGGATATCATTGGACATCTTGTGTGCACTTGCTGCAATTCCTGCAAGAATATTGGCAACACGTGTATCTACCTTGCGGGAATAGGTCTGTCCGGATACCGGATAGCATTCCTTAAATCCCATCTTCTCTGCGATCATCGGATCAATCTTGTCGATAGTCTCCTGATCTCCGTCAAACAGTTCCAGAAAGCTTGCCTGTGTTCCGGTTGTACCTTTGGATCCCAGAAGCTTCATTGTTCCCAGAACATACTCCAGATCCTCCAGATCAAGCAGAAATTCCTGTGTCCAGAGTGTTGCACGCTTACCTACTGTAGTAGGCTGTGCAGGCTGAAAATGTGTAAATGCCAGAGTAGGCTGATCTTTATATTTATCTGCGAAAGCAGAAAGCTCGGCAATAACATTGACCAGTTTCTTCTTCACAAGCTTTAATGCTTCTGTCATTACAATAATGTCTGTATTATCACCTACATAACAGGAGGTTGCTCCCAGATGGATGATTCCTTTTGCTTTCGGGCACTGTACGCCATACGCATATACGTGAGACATAACATCATGACGCACCTGACGTTCACGTTCCTTTGCAACGTCATAATTGATATCCTCTGCATGTGCCTTCAGTTCATCAATCTGCTCCTGTGTAATGTTAAGGCCAAGCTCTTTCTCTGTCTCAGCAAGTGCGATCCAGAGTCTTCTCCATGTGCGGAATTTCATATCCGGGGAAAAAATATACTGCATTTCTTTGCTGGCATAACGTTCTGATAAAGGACTTACATATCTGTCTGTACTCATCTTCACTCTCCTGTTTTTTATAGGATATTATTTTTAATCCTTTTATTTCACTTCTGTACGTACGTTTTTCTCAACCACGTACGTTGAAATTATATAACATCATTCCTCTAAAAGCAACCACAAAAACCTTATCCCTGATGGAATTTACCAAGAAATTCTTTCATTCTCGCATGTTCTGATTCAAATACCTCTTTTGGACTCCCCTCAACTGCGATCAGTCCCTTATCCATAAAAATAATATGATCAGAAATATCTCTTGCAAATGTCATCTCATGAGTAACGATCACCATAGTGATGTGTTCTGCTGCCAGATCTTTGATTACCTTAAGAATTTCACTCGTAAGCTCCGGATCAAGGGCGGAAGTAGGCTCATCAAAAAACAGGATCTTCGGATTCATACATAATGCCCTGGCAATAGAGACACGCTGCTGCTGGCCGCCGGAAAGCTGAAACGGATATGCATTCTCTCTGTCTGCAAGTCCCATCTGCTTTAACAGAGTTCTTGCCTGTGCATAAACCTCTTCTTTCTTTCTCTTCTGCACTCTGATCGGAGCATCTGTGATATTTTTCAGTACGGAAAAATGGGGGAAAAGATTAAAGTTCTGAAATACCAGTCCCACATCCCCCTGCTTGATGATCTCACCGCTGTCCGGTGTCTCAAGACCGGTGGCACAGCGGAGAAGTGTGGATTTACCGGAACCGGAAGGTCCGATAATACTAAGAACCTCACCCTCCTCTACCTGAAGTGAAATGTCTTTTAATACTTCAAGGCTGCCGAAGCTCTTCTTTATGTTTTTCATTTCAAATAATACCATAGCAAATATTCCTCTTAAATTAAATAATGTCAGAGTCAAAAAATATTTTATAACCCCAGCCGCCTGTCAGCGATAATAATTCAGTTTTTTCTCAATCTTATCCATTACAATCGCAACAAGAAGATTGAACACAAAATAGAAAACAGCAGCGATCACAAAAGGCATCATAGTCGTCTGTGCACTTGCAATCTGTTTTGCAATTGTAAACATCTCCGAAACAGCAACAACAAATGCCAGTGACGTATCCTTTACCAGTGTGATAACCTCATTTGTCACAGATGGAAGGATTCTCTTGATCACCTGCGGCAGGATGATCCTGAAAAATGTCTGGGCTTTGCTGTATCCCAAGATCTTTGCAGCCTCATACTGTCCCGCTGAAATAGATTCGATTCCTCCTCTGTAAATCTCCGCAAAATATGCAGCATAGTTAATACTGAATGCAATAAACACAGCGATCAGGCTGTATCCCATGGAAATACGGATTCCAAAAATAAAGTATGGTCCGAAATACACAACCATCAATTGCAGCATTAACGGGGTTCCACGCATAACTGATATGTAGGCAGACACAATTCCACGTATCGCCGGATTCTTGGACATTCTGCCAAAGCAGATCAGAAGTCCCAGCGGAAGTGAAAAAAGTAATGTCACTACAAAAATCTCTACAGAAACTACCATACCACTGGCAAGCTGCTGCAGCATTACACTTAAAGACATAAGCTTTCCTCCTGAAAAATTTCTCCTGTACAGTAAGAAAAGAGGGTGCACAAAATGTACCCTCCATTCCTTTATAATGCGGACAGCCTGCACAGATCTGTCCTCTTGTATCATAACTGTTTTTGTTCCGGCTGACTATTCAGCATCTTTCGCTGTATCAGCTGTATCTTCTTTTGCTGTGTCTGCATCGGAAGCATCATCCTCTGCTGCATCATCTTTTTTATCATCAGATTTCTCATCATCTCCAATGCAGAGCATATCTGCTACTTCATACTTCTCAGCAAGTTTATCAACTTCACCTGCATCATAAAGTTTCAGAACTTCTTCCCATACAGTATCTTTCAGCTCATCGTTACCCTTCTTAAAGCCGATTCCATACTCTTCGCTCTGGATTGGCTCGTCAAGGATCACATATTTGCCTTCTTCTCTCTGGGAAAGCTGATATTTGGCAACACCGATATCTACTGCGATGGCATCTGCAGCGCCGGAATCCAGATTCATGAATGCTGTATTGTAATCAGGATTCTCTGTCAGTGATGCAAAGCTTGCTGTAAGATCCTTATTATCATCGCTGTTTAATGCATCCAGTGCTGCGGAAGCGGCCTGAACTACTACATTCTTGCCTGCCAGGTCATCCAACTTCTCAATTCCTGAATCGGCTGCAACAACCATCACCTGCTCATTGTTCAGATATGGATCTGACCATGTATAGTCATCCTCACGTCCGTTAATGGTAAATCCGTTCCAGATACAGTCAATAGAACCGGAATTCAGTTCCATATCCTTGGAATCCCAGTTGATCGGTTTCTTTACAAGTTCCCATCCGAGATTGTCGCATACTTCCTGTGCAAGGTCAAGGTCAAAACCAACATACTCTCCATTATCGTCTTTATATCCGAAAGGAGGATACTGTGCATCAAATCCTACAGTTAATGTCTTACTGTCAGCATCTGCATATACAGAAACAACACCCGTCATCATAGAAGCTGCCATAACTCCTGCCATGAGTACTGCTAAAGATCTCTTTTTCATGATAAATATCTCCTCTTTATCTGTTTTGTTATTTATCACACAGCCACTCTACCATGTGAAAGTATGTGTTAATCCTATCACACACCTCCGCCTCTGTCAAGAGTAAGTTATGAACCTGTACTTCTGTGATAATCTTTCATAAGTCTCTCCAGAAGGGCATCCAGATTTTTTTCATCTGTTTTCTCTTCCGGTACAGACTCGAAAGCTTTCATAGACTGCCTGATTTCTTCTTTTATATCTTTCTTCAGTTCTTCATCTACTTCAAGTTCTTCCATAACCTTATCATAATCTGTCTTATCATGAACACTGCTGTATGCTATGATATAAGCTTTTAAGGCATCTTTTGAATGTGCTTCTCTGTATGCTTCCAGAAAACATTCCTGTGCTTTTTCCATCTGAAAAAGATAACTGTATGCACAGCCAAGATTATAGCGCACTGAAGCTGCGAATCCTTTTCTCTGCTCAGACAGATCCTCTCTTTCCAGGAGTTTCTGGTATACCCGGATGGCGTTCACATACATTCCGTTTTCTGTCAGTGCATCTCCCTTTCTCTTCTGACGGACTGCCGCTTTTTCTTTTCCATAAATCACAATCCTGCTGTTAAAGCCTTTCATCTCCTCATAGGTAAGGTAATTGATCTCCTTGAAAACAGGATAGATCATCTCTTCCACACTTACATTTCTCTCCAGATTCTGTTTCAGCTTTGCAGCCAGATGCACAAGTTCAAGCTCATCTCTGAGCCAGTTGCATAATTCTTCATTAAAAACAGTATGATCAGCAAGGTAAAGATTGTGGTACAGATAATAACAGAGTTCTTCTATAGAATAAATATTCATACTGATATTCTCTATAAAATAAGGACGCTGTGCTTTTTTTGTCTGACATAAAATATATCCGCTCATTGCTCCATCTCCTTTACCATTCTACTGTCTCTGTCCAGGTTTTCCCACTGGAAGGGAACATTTCTCCGAATCCCAGATCTGTAACCGTCACTTTACATTCTGTAGATGAGACATACTGTAATTCCAGCCGTAATCTGGTAGTCTTGTCCGGACGCAACGGAATACCGGGCAGCATCATTCCTACCCTTCTTTTCTCCGGTCTGTGGTACGTGCTTACAATAAACACCAATTCCTCTGTATCATCAAGAATAAATTCACAGGATGCCTTACTGTCATACCAGTTATTTCCTGCCTCGATCAGCGGATAATAGGTAGGAGAACCCATCACTCTCATTTCCATCCCCACATCAGCCATAACCAGAGAATCGCTTAAAAAGCGATATCCCTTTAATGCCTTGTTCTCTGTTTTCTCTTTTCCTGCAGCGCAGGCACCCTTTGCAAAAAGATTGTTTCCATAGAAAACCTTTCTTTTCTGATAACAGAGTAACCTTACAGACTGCTCTGCCCAGTCCTGTGAAAATCCATCTCCTGTGATCTGAATGCTGGAAAACAGATCTCTGCCAAGTGTTTTCTGGACAAACTTACCGAATTCTGAATCTCTCTCCTGTCCCTCAGCAGGAAGTTCTGTCTCCACAGCTTCTTCCAGTTTTACAGTGACAGGCTTTGTTGCACCGTTCATTGTCATCTTGCGAAAAGACACGTTCTCCGGTGTAAAGGCATACCATCCCACACTGCGGTTCCAGGTTTCTCTTTTCTGTGAGAGCACATAATAATAGAAGCTTTCCCCATAATCCAGCAGCATATATTTCTCATGTGGAAATCCAATTATCTCAAATGCTTTCTGGAAATTCTCAACCTGAATTTCCGTCAGCCCGGGCAGTGTCACCGCCACACATTTAGTATTTTTGACCAGTTCTGCCACTCCCAGAAATTTAAGCATTCCCTGCAGAAACTGAGCCAGGATCTCCCATGGTGCAAGTTCCTGTCCTTCCACCAGCACAGAATCACTTTTTTCACAGATTCCATAGACATCATCGATCATGACTCCGCCCTTTTCCCGGACAAAGTAATCTGCTTCCAGTCCTACGCAATAGTCTTTCTGCTCCGGTCTCCAGCACAGAATACAGGGAGCCTCATACTGATTTCCACCCGCTTTCATAGAAAGAGAACGTGCCTCGTCTCCTTTTCTGTCATAATAACATATCTGAGAATACTCTTTGCCAAAATCAATTCCCACGATCAAATCACGAATTTCGTTCATTTGTTCCTCCCGGTTTCAGGACAATCTGTTCCTGCTCTTCTTTCTCGATCACAAACATCTTCTTCACATACTGTTCCTGGCGAAGATACTTCTTCACCTGTGAAAACACTTCTTTCTTTTTATCCAGTCTGCGTGCAGAGAGCATCTGATTGATCATATGATATTTGCTTACAGGTGTACCCTCAATCTTATTCATTGTAAGTACCCTCTCCTGCGTCCGATTTACTTGCTCTCCTGTTACTGATTCAAAATAGTACCGCAATGTCTCCCCGTAGAACAATGTAAATGATTTTGCAAAAATACCTTCATATAAATCACGCAGAGGCTCTGTCTGATATTTCACCTGATTTCCGAGGCCTGCATCCAGTGCATAATAGAGTGTCACCTTTGCAGACGGATCTGCATGGTATTCCACAAAAGTTTTATCATCCAGCTGATAGGGACTTAAGACAGATACCGGAAGTTTCCTGAAAAACGCAAAGTACATTCCCTGTTTCACACATTTCTGAAGAATCTCCTCTGCATTGCAAAGCTGTTTTTTCTCCAGTTTTTTTTCTTTGGAATATGCTTCCAGAAGAGCAAGACTGCATACAAAATCAACCGGCCATTTCTCATCATAAGCCCGCTCCAGCAGACTTCGTACAAAAACACTCATCGGATATTCTTTTACAAATGCACCATATGCAGTCTGCGTAAGATATGCTCCTGTAATACGTTCCTTTCCGCTGTGATGAACATAATCCTCCAGGATCTTCTCTCCCTCTTTCCTGTAATCAGAAGTAAACATCAGAAGGCCAAGAAGCTTCTCTTCCAGTTCATAAGTATCCATCTCAAAGCCCTGCGCACTTTTCCATACAGATATCAGTTCATCTACAGGACCAAATCTGTATTCCATAAGATACTTCAGGATCACTTCATCATATTTTCCGCGTCTGTATACATCCGATGCAAGGGCAAGCAATTCGTCATCCTCCTCCATCTCACATCTTGTCAGCATTCTGCTGGTCAGCTTCAGCTGGCTCTCTATGCGGATTCCTTCATATCCGAATTGGGAAACAATGGACATTGCCTGCTGATACATTCCTCTGGAGATCAGTACTTCCAGAAGAGCTGTTCTGTCTACAGCCGCATATTTCTTATAATCCATCTGTCTCAGATAATTATCTGCTTCTTCTGCTCTGGTGTGTTCGGAATAATAAGAAAGCAGCTTCTTTCTGATACATTTCTGATATTCATCTGAAAATTCCTCTGACTCCGGGATCCTCTGGAATGCCTGAAGATTCTCCGGTTTCAGTTCTGTATGCTCACTGCAGTGAAGTACCAGTCCCGGCTCTTCAATATGAAAACCAAGAACCTTATCTGTCAGTTCACGCTCATCGAATAATTTCTTGATATTATAATCTACTGTTGATACATATCTTCTCTGCTTCCCATCCTGAAACAGGATCACCGCATCATCTGTATAAATTCTTGGATAAGCTACGCCCTGGATACATGGGTAAATTTCTTCTTCCCTGAGCTGTTCATGGCGCACGATCACATAGCGTATCTTCTTATCATCACAGTACAGTCTGTGTGTAAACAGCTTCTGCACGAGCAGTTTTGCCTGTCCTTCTGTTTTGGGATTGCTTAAAAATTCCTGATAAAGGACCGCATAATTCTCATTCATCCGTCCTTCTTTCGCCTTGCGCATGGCAAAAATCTTCATATGATCCCTGTAATCCGCATATGTCTGTGGCTGACGGCCTCTGTTTCCCACAATACTTGCATAAATAAATGCCTTTTTATCATCTGCAAGAGAAGTATTATTATAGGTAAAATACATCAGAAGGGGCTTTGGAAGTTCTCTCTGATAAGATGTATCCATTGTTTCCACATAATATTCATATATCCTTGTCAGACGGATCCCTTTCTCCACTGCCAGGGAAAACCATCTGAAATATTCCGGTTTTCTCGGATTTCCAAGCATGATATATCTGCAGATTGCTTCCAGCGTATCATCGGATTCAAAAGCATCGTATCCCATTGCCAGTGCTCTGTACATACTGGTACAAAATTCTCTCTCATACCCTGTAAGATAGGCAAATCTCATCACCAGCTCTTCTGTCAGAAGACCTTTCTCTCCCGCAAATAAAAATACCTGTGTCCAGAAACTGCTCATTCTGTGAAGAAGTGTTGTATCACTGCTGATATAATTCCATGCTTCCAGATACAGAAACGGACTCCTGCAGCCTTTCTCAAAAAGTTCCTCCATCATAAATACCAGCCTTGAAGGGGAACCCTTATCCTCCGGATTCATCTCCAGCCAGAGTTTGAACAACAGGAAACTGTCTTCCTTTTGCAGAAAGAAATTGTACAGACGTCTTATCGCCTGTTCTCTGTCTTTGTGCAATCCTGTAAGAACGCAGAGATAAAGGTAAGCACCTGCCAGTTCCAGATTCTCTCTGACAAAGTTCTGATGTTTAAATTTCTTCAGGATTTCTCTTGCCTGCTCATCCTTTTCTTCCATATGAAGAATGTATGCTTCATACATCTGATATTCCGGATAATCACAGCCTTCTTCCCTTAACTGATTAAGGACAAATCTGCTGCTGCCGATCCATGTCTTACTGTCCATTCTTTTGCAAGAGTATTCTGCAAGGTCACGTAACAGTTCCAGCTTATGCCGTTTCACATGAATCTCTGTTTTGAGTTGCACTTTCGATTCCATGGATGCAGTGATCTGATAAGTCAGCTGCTGATAAGGACTCTTCACAGTGATCTCACCAAACTGACGTCCTTTTTTCAGCTTTTCTTTACGGATTACATATTCCACCTGATAATAGCTTCCTATAAAATCCTCATCTGTGACCACATGCCTGGAAACTTCCAGAAAATCACCTTTCGCCTCTACCTCCAGCCTGAGATGTCCCCATCCGCTCCTCTGGACTGCAAAAGTTTCGCGGACAGATTCACTGATATCATAGAAGCTGTTCTGATCTGCCTTCAGTTCAATTTTTACAGGATCCTTTTTTCCCGTTCCGATCAGAAACTCTTCTACATGCTGAAATGTCACAGGCTGTTTTGAGAGTCCCTTATAAAGAGCTTTCTCTTTCTGTCCGGCATTTCTTAACAGAAGTTCAAATCTGCGGTCTGTAAAAACACGATATGCTTCTTTAAAATCGTCCTTTGCAATATTCACAAAGGTATCCATATCCGGCACATCTCCGGCTGCACTTTTCAGTTCTGCTTTCTCTGTCTGAATAAGAAATGGCAGCTTATATTCTCCAATGTCTGTGGTGAAACAAAGCCATCCCTCATGTCTCTCACCCGGGTGCATCCCCGCACCGTCAATTCCATACTGCAGTCTCACCGTAGTTCCCGAAAATTTCTCGGTTCCCGGTACCACGCGCCTGTTGGAAGATGTAATATATCCACGTATTTTCTGATTATCCTCTGTTCCAAAATACAGTTCCCCTTTGTACACATCACCTGCTTTCAGAGTCACTTCTATTTTGTCCTGCGAAAAAAGGAGCTGCGGATGTTCATGTCTGAAATTTCCACTTAATAGTTCTTCTATCGTCTTTTTCAAAATTGTTCACCTTATATCCTTGCTTAAATTACAGAGCTACTGTTCACAAGCCTATTGCGTTTAATTATACACCACAAAACGCATCCGCGCAACAATCCGCTCTTCAGCTTTTTCGTTACTGTTCACTCCGTTCTCAGTAACGTAGCCAAAATTCATTCCAGATTGCCTGCGGCAATGGAATTTTGGCTTGTATGTCTCGGGATTTTGGCATATTCATGCCAAAACACCTCGCGGGATAGTGGTGTGTGAACAGTAACGCTTTTTCTCCTTAATTGAATATTGCGCACAGTTAAATTGTCTTATATAATAAAATATATCTTATGATTAGAGCAGATAATTTCTTCATTGTACATTATTTATCAGAAATAAATATCTGCTCATAAAGAACGGAGGTGCTCTATGAAAAAATTAAAAGTATTTTCTATCTCAGCAATTCTTATTGCTATCTGTTGCTCTTTTTTATTTTCAGCTTCAGTATCCGCAGCATCAAAAAAACGTAACAAATTTGACCACAAACCCAGCGGAAACATTTATTACTATGATGAAAACGGACATACTGTAAAGGGACTTGTCACGATCCGCGGAAAGAAATATTATTTTAATGAAAAGGGAATCCAGCAGAACGGCTGGCAGAAGATCAAGGGAGATTATTATTTCTTCCAGATCCGCAACGGCTGTTATGCCTCCATGGTAACTTCCCGGCGTGTAAATGGTATTTATCTTACCAAAAGTGGAGAAGCACGCTATAACAGTGAAGAAAAAAGAAAACTGAACCTTATGGTCACAGCTAACCAGGTCATGCGTCGTGTGACCAAAAGAAATATGTCCAAACCAGAGAAATTATGGAGATGTTATCTGAAGGCAGTCAGCTACGGATACGGTGGCACCGGCAATGACTACGATTTCCGTTACTATTACTCAAACTGGGATGTCAGCTATGCGGAGGATATGTTCTACCGGGGGCATGGCGACTGTTTCGCTTTTGCATCTGCATTTGCTTACCTGGCTAACGCAGTCGGATTTGAAGCCAAGGTTATCTCATCAGGCGGTCATGGATGGGCTGAGATCAAAGGAGAAGTCTGCGATCCGAACTGGGCAAAAGGCACAGGACATATCGAAAGATATTACCGTATGAGTTATGACCTCAGCGGTGTAGACGGACGTCCCTATTATAGAGGAAACAGGGCGTATGTAATTACAATCTGATCTCATCCGGACATTTTCTGACATATCAGGCAGATAAAACTATACGCTTCGCTGCCTGATTTATAGTAATCCTCTAAAATAACGCATCTTAATCCAAAAAGTTCCGGGTATCTGTATCTGCCAGATGTCCCGGAACTGTTACTGTTCACTCCGTTCGTTACTGTTCACTCCGTTCACAGTAACGTAGCCAAAATTCATTCCAGATTGCCTGCGGCAATGGAATTTTGGCTTGTATGTCTCGGGATTTTGGCATATTCATGCCAAAACACCTCGCGGGATAGTGGTGTGTGAACAGTAACCTCCGTTCTCAGTAACGTTGCCCAAATTCTCTATCCTGAGTTGACTTTCCTTTCTTTATATCGTATCATTAAATATTATTCATTCAAAAATATTTTTAAGAAGGAGGTTATCATCCATGCAGGATAACAAAAATTTTCTGGGCACAGAACCTGTTGGAAAGCTTCTTTTAAAGCTATCCATTCCAACAGTGATCGCCCAGCTCATCAACATGCTTTATAACATTGTAGACCGTATTTACATCGGCCACATCCCGGGGGAAGGCAGCCTGGCACTTACCGGTGTGGGAGTCTGTATGCCCATCATCATGATCGTCTCCGCATTTGCGGCACTGGTCAGTTCCGGCGGCGCACCAAGGGCTTCTATTTACATGGGAAAACAGGATAATAAATCTGCTGAGAATATATTAGGCAACTGTTTTATTCTTCAGATTATTATCTCTGTTATCCTCACTGCCATTTTACTGATCTGGGGCAGAGATTTATTACTGGCTTTTGGCGCCAGTGAAAACACCATCAGTTATGCAACAGATTATATGCATATTTACGCTTTCGGTACCTTGTTCGTACAATTAACCCTTGGTATGAATGCATTCATCACTGCACAGGGATTTACCACATTTTCCATGGTTTCCGTCCTGATCGGTGCTGTCTGCAATATTGTTTTAGACCCTGTATTTATCTTTGTTTTTCATATGGGAGTACGCGGTGCTGCACTGGCAACTGTTATCTCACAGGCGATTTCCACACTCTGGGTAGTTTCATTCCTCTGCGGCAAAAAGACACTGCTTCACCTCAGGAAAAAGCATCTCCACCTGGAGGCAAAGGTCGTTCTTCCCTGTATCGCGCTGGGACTTGCTGCTTTTATCATGCAGTCAAGCGAAAGTATTGTAACTGTCTGCTTCAATTCATCCCTGCTTCGGTACGGCGGTGATATTGCAGTAGGAGCCATGACCATCCTGACCAGTGTTATGCAGTTTGCCATGCTTCCTCTTCAGGGAATTGCGCAGGGAGCACAGCCAATTTCCAGTTATAATTACGGTGCAAAAAATGCAGACAGAGTAAAGAAAACATTCCGTTTGCTTCTGATCACCTGTCTGTCATATTCTGTACTTCTCTGGGCTGCTGTACAGCTTGTTCCCAGAGTATTTGTAAGTATTTTTACTGCTGATACAGATCTTATTGGATTTACTGCACCAATGCTGAAGATCTATCTGGGTGGTCTGTTCCTCTTCGGTATCCAGATTGCCTGTCAGATGACCTTTACCTCCCTTGGAAAGGCAGTAAACTCTATTATTGTTGCTGTTGTCCGCAAGTTTGTACTGCTGATCCCGCTGATCTATATTATGCCTCATATGATATCTGATTCAACAACAGGCGTATATATGGCAGAACCCATTGCAGATATTACTGCTGTGATCTTTACCTCTGTTTTATTTACATTTCAGTTTAAAAAGGCACTGGCAGAAATTCAGAATTAAATACTGTACAAATCCATAATAAGGGGTGAACATTACAAAACGTTCACCCCTTAAATTATGCATTTCTATAGTCAAACGGATATTCACAATCCGCTTCGCTACTTGATTGATTAAAACAAGTCATTAATTACTTCCTGTACTGTCTGCAAACGCTCTGCTTTCCATGCTTTTGCACCACAGAAGAGAAGTCCCTCATCTACATTCCCTTTTACTGCATTGATCAGTCCGTCAGTAATACAGTAAGGTATTTCTTTGGGGCTGCATTTTACAAGACATCCATGACAGGAACTGTGTGGAATCTGTTCGCCGTTCATGACACGGGTCATGAATTTGTTCATAATGGCACGACCTGGCATTCCAACAGGGCTTTTTACAATGGCAATGTCGGATTCTTTTGCTTTTAAATGAGCTTCTTTATAGCGGATGTCTGCGTCACATTCTTCCGTTGTAATAAAACGGGTAGCTACCTGAATGCCGTCAGCACCCAGATTATCCACTTTTTGGACATCTTCTCTGTTATAGATACCACCTGCTACGATCACTGGAATTTCTGTCCCATATTTCTCTGCGTAACTTTTTACTGTTGTGATGATTTTCTTTATTTCTTCACTGTAGGATTCTTCAGTATATTTCTCCAGCTCTTCTTTATGAAAGCCAAGGTGTCCGCCTGCCTGAGGACCTTCGATCACTACCAGATCTGCAGTTCTTTTGTATTTTCTGTCCCAGTATTTCAGGATTACTTTTGCGGATTTGTCTGTAGATACGATGGGAGCGATCTTTGTCAGACTTCCTTTTACCAGTTCCGGAAGCTCTGTGGGAAGTCCGGCACCGGAAATAATAATGTCTGCGCCGGCTTTTATTGCAGCCTTTACGTGAGATGCATATTCTTTCAGTGCAACCATAATATTGTATCCTATGATTCCGTCTTCGGAAATCATACGGGCTTTTTTCATTTCACCGGCAATGGCGCGTTCGTTGGCTGCTACCGGATTTCTGTCGAAGTCTTCTTCCCTGTAACCAATCTGTGCAGTGGAAATAATACCAACTCCTCCTGCTTTCGCAACAGAACCTGCAAGTCTGCCAAGACTGATCCCAACTCCCATTCCCCCCTGGATCAATGGAACTCTTGTGATTTTATCTCCTATTTTGAAATTCTTCATTGTGATTCTTCTCCTGTTATTTTGTTTGTATTTTAAATATTTTGATATCCAAAGTATATCACAATATTTATTCTTGTCAAGAGAAACCAGTTTATATAGTTTTTAATACTATATACATAACCGATATCTGTTCTTTTTCCTATAGTAGTCCTAATAAATACATGCCTTACTGAAAAAATGATACAAAGCCATTAACTACCATCTCACTTCTCTGTTTTTTAACCGAAACAACGAAACAAGTAGGTCTCCTGCTTCAATTGCGAATACCCACTTGACTCCTATCATTTTTTATGACATATCACATTTTTATTTCAGAATCCGAATTATTACAAACAGTTAATTCAAAATGATTTCTATTTGTTTTTATATAACCTTCTTTCTGTAACTTTGATATCTCCGTAGACATTGCCGCACGGTCAATGCACAAATAATCTGCCAACTGCTGCCGGTCAAAAGGAATATCAAAAGATAACGATGAATGTCTGATAGACTCTGCCGACAGATAGGACAATAGTTTATCCCTTGTCGTTCGCTTTCCCACATGTGTGATTTTGTCGTTCAGGATTAGTATCTTATTTGCCAGGACACTGACCAGGTTGCGGATCAGCTTCTGATGGTGTTCGCATGCAGTCGGGCAGGAAATCAGAAGCCTTTGGACATTTAGCAGGATAATCTCACAATCCGTATCTGCCACCACACTGACATTCAGAACAGCACCCGGGCTTGCTGCATATGGCTCACCAAAGAAATCACCGGTATGACATTTCGACAGAATATTCCGATGCCCCCAAAGGTCTTCCTGAATAACAAGAACACAGCCGGACACCACAAGTCCCATTACCTCAGTAGAATCTCCTGCTCTGAAAATATAAGAATCTCGTTTTTGGGAAACTGCTGTTGCTTTTACACAATGCAGTATAGATAATATCTCGTTATCAGTAAGGCCTGTAAAGAATGGACTGTTTTTTAAAATGGGTAAATATTTTTTCAAAATCATTCCTCCTTGTTGGAAATCAAACATACAAGTTGTATTTATCATACTATAATGCCGACAGAAACAAAAGTTAAATCTATTGACGGAGGTAAAATGATAAGAAAGATTATTCGAATCGATAAAGAAAAATGCAATGGCTGCGGCGCCTGTGCAGATGCCTGCCACGAAAGTGCCATTGATATCATTAATGGAAAAGCAGAATTGGTGAGAGAACATTTCTGTGACGGACTGGGGGATTGCCTCCCGGAGTGTCCCACAGGTGCCATTTCCTTTGAGGAACGGGAAGCACCTGAATATGATGAAGAGGCTGTGAAAGAAGCACAGAAAAAAATATTTGCCAAAAATCAGGCAATAACTGCTCATGCCGGCTGTCCCGGGTCTAAAAGCATGCAGATTCAGCGATCAGAAATACCCAAATCAGGAAAACCATCTTCAACCACAGGTCAGGTATCCAATCTTCAGAACTGGCCGGTACAGATTAAGCTGGCACCTGTCAGTGCCCCATATTTTAACGGCGCAAAGCTTTTAATCGCAGCCGATTGTACTGCTTACGCTTACGCAGGCTTTCATCAGGATTTTATCCGAAATAAGGTAACATTAATCGGCTGTCCTAAATTGGATCAGGTGGATTATAGCGAGAAACTGACTGCAATAATCCAAAATAACGATATTCAAAGTGTGACGATTGTAAGAATGGAAGTTCCATGCTGTGGCGGACTTGAGATGGCAACCAGAAAAGCACTTCAGAATAGTGGAAAATTCATTCCCTGGCAGGTTATAACCATAGGTATCGATGGAAATATTATAGAATAAAGGAGGATACGACAATGGATAAAAAAATGTTTTGTTATCAGTGTGAACAGACAGTGGGATGCACCGGCTGCACAGGAAATGCAGGTGTCTGCGGAAAAAAGGCAGGCACTGCCAAATTACAGGATGAGCTGACAGGTGCGTTGATCGGTCTGGCAAGGGCTGTCGATAGCGCAGCAGCTATTTCCAAAAGTACCAGTCAGATCATAATTGAAGGACTGTTTACTACCGTTACAAATGTGAGTTTTGACGATGCAGCAATCGAAAATATGATACAAAAAGTCAGAGCAGAAAAAGAAAGACTGGTTCCTGGCTGCAGTAAATGTCAGTCACCTTGCGGTAAATCAGACGAATATGACATGCAACAGCTGTGGAATGCAGATGAAGATATCCGCTCCCTGAAGTCCCTTATTCTTTTCGGGATTCGCGGAATGGCAGCCTATGCTTATCATGCAAATGTTCTGAATTATGAAGATGCTGAAGTAAACCGTTTCTTCTGCGAAGCATTATTTAAGATTGGTTATGAAGAAAGTATGGATACACTGCTTCCTACTGTACTGAAAGTAGGGGAAATCAATCTGAAATGTATGGCACTTCTTGACAAGGCAAATACCAAAACCTATGGAACACCGGAACCGACTGCAGTTACACTTACCGTAGAAAAGGGACCATTTATTGTAGTAACCGGTCATGATCTGAAGGATCTGCAGCTTTTACTTGAACAGACAGAAGGAAAAGGAATCAACATCTATACCCACGGTGAAATGCTCCCTGCCCATGCCTATCCACTCTTAAAGAAATTCTCTCACTTAAAAGGAAATTTCGGAACTGCATGGCAGAATCAGCAGAAAGAGTTTGATCATCTTCCGGCTCCGATCCTTTACACCACCAACTGTCTGATGCCGCCAAAAAGCAGTTATGCTGACAGAGTATTTACAACAGAAGTGGTTGCTTTCCCAGGCGCTGTTCATATCGACGAGAAGAAAAATTTCACACCGGTTATTGAAAAAGCACTGGAACTGGGTGGTTACAAAGAAGATCAGACACGCACAGGCATCAACGGCGGTACGAAAGTGACAACCGGTTTCGGACATGCAGCCATTCTGTCCCATGCAGATACTGTAGTAGAAGCAGTAAAATCAGGCGCTATCCGCCATTTCTTCCTGGTTGCCGGCTGTGATGGTGCCAAACCGGGTCGAAACTATTATACGGAATTCGTGAAACAGACACCTTCTGACAGTATCGTTCTCACCCTGGCATGTGGAAAATTCCGTTTCAATGATCTTGAGCTGGGAGAAATCGGTGGTCTGCCACGACTGATGGATATGGGCCAGTGTAATGATGCTTATGGTGCAATCCAGGTTGCTGTGGCACTTGCGGATGCATTTGGATGTTCTGTAAATGAGCTTCCGCTTTCCTTCGTTCTCTCCTGGTATGAACAAAAAGCAGTCTGTATCCTGCTGACACTTTTACACCTGGGTATCAAGAACATCCGTCTTGGTCCTTCTCTTCCGGCGTTCCTGTCTCCTAATATTCTGAACTATCTGGTGGAAAATTATGGTATTGCACCTATCACCACACCGGAAGAAGACATCAAAGCACTAATGAACCAGTAAAATAAATTTTTCAAAATCTTCGCAAATTAACAAAGCCGATACAGGATTCCAAAGTCCCGCATCGGCTTTATTTATGGGTCTGAAGACTCGGATCTGCCGACAACAATTTTAAACATGTGCAGCGATATTCTGATGGGGTTAAATGATAACGTTTTTTAAACAATCTGCAAAAATAATCAACGTTATGAAATCCACTTTCATAGGCGATCGTTTTTACTTTTTTATTCGTATTTTTCAATAACCAGGAAGCTGCCTGAAGTCGATATCCTATCAGATAATTAACCGGTGTAGTATGTAAAAACCGGTGGAACAAATTAAGTGCAGTACTTTTGCTGATTCCTATATGTGAAGCAATTTCATCCAGAGACAAATTGTGATTATAGTTTTCATGTATATATTGCATGATTAACTGCACTCTTTTCTGTGCAACTTCATCAACTGTCTGTACATCTCCTTTATCAGATAACTTTACATTTTCATAAAAAGTCAGCCATAAATCCTGCATCAATGCCAAAGTAGCAAGTTCTCTTATTTTCTCATTTCCCTGTATTTCCATTATTTTTATCATAGTTTGTATAATCTTTGTCTGCCATAGTTCATCAGTCTGAAAACGCTGGAAATATATATTCGATGAAATGATTGGCAAGATATATTTCTTATAGATCAGGCTGTTCTCCGGTGCAATAAATTCCGGCATACATACAAAGTTAGGAATGATACCACCTGATGGTGCGTAAAAGCGGTGCAATATTTTAGAATTAATAAAAATTGCTTCTCCTTCTGACAATATAATCTGTTTTTCTCCTATTCCGCATGTAACTTCTCCGGACTCCACATATAAAAACTCAAATTCTCTGTGCCAGTGCCACTCAATACAATGAAAATCAAACAATTCCAGATTATCATAATAATACTGGAATGGATAGTCACTACTTCCATGCTGTTTAATTTCCATGAACTCCTCGTCTGTAAGTATCTTATTATATATTTTATTATAATCCATCTCCATATCACATTCTTTCTTTTTTACGATATTATACAGTATTTCTACAATTTAATTCAATGTATATATCTAATATTTGCTATATAATCAAGCAAAAAAAGAAAAGAGGTATTCTTATGATTTTTAAATTGGGGAATTCTATAAAAAAAGCTGACTACCATAAGACAAAACTTGCCTGTTATATGGGCTTTATCACACAGGCTATTGCTGCAAACTTCGCACCGCTTCTTTTTTTGAAATTTCACAGTGACTACCATATTTCTCTCGGTAACATTGCTCTGATATCCACTTTCTTCTTTTTCACACAGCTTCTGGTTGACCTGTTCTGTGCCAAATTCGTAGATCATATCGGATATCGTGTGTGCATTGTTACATCAGAAATATTTTCTGCACTGGGTCTGCTTGGACTGGCATTTTTACCTGATTTTTTACCTGATCCTTTTATTGGAATTATATGTAGTGTTATTGTTTATGCCATCGGAAGTGGTTTAATAGAAGTACTTTGCAGCCCTATTATCGAGGCCTGTCCATTTGAAAACAAAGAAGCAACTATGAGTCTGCTCCATTCCTTTTACTGTTGGGGAGCTGTTGGGACAATTTTGATTTCCAGCTTATTTTTCCTGATATTTGGAATAGACAACTGGAAATGGCTCGCCGTAATATGGGCAATCATTCCTGCAGTTAATACTTATAACTTCATGACCTGTCCTATTGAACCTCTGGTTGACAATGGTTCCGGAATGGGAATTAAGAATCTGTTTTCCAGACCATTTTTCTGGGTTGCAATATGTCTGATGATCTGTTCCGGAGCTTCTGAGCTTGCAATGGCTCAATGGGCATCTGCTTATGCAGAAGCTGCACTGGGATTGTCAAAAGCCCTGGGAGATTTAGCAGGTCCATGTATGTTTGCAGTAACAATGGGAATCAGCCGTATAATTTTTGGAAAATATGGAGAACAGTTAGATTTAATGAAGTTTATGAGTGGTTCAGGCATATTATGCGTTGTCTGTTATCTACTTGCCGCTTTGTCATCCAGCCCGATTATCGGACTTATCGGTTGTATTGCATGTGGATTTTCAGTTGGAATCATGTGGCCTGGAACAATCAGTATTTCCTCAAAAACTTTTCCAACAGGTGGAACGGCTATGTTTTCTCTTCTTGCCATGGCAGGAGATTTAGGTGGCAGCATTGGACCTGGAATTGTTGGTCGTATCACCCAGAATGCCGGAAATAATATTAGGATCGGCATGGGATTCGGACTTATTTTTCCAGTAATTCTATTGTTTATGTTATTCCTGCTGTATCGAAAAAAATCCACACAGCCCCAAATATCAAATCATTGATGAACCAATAAAAATACCTCCAAAGTAACAGATTTTTATATTTAATCTGTCTGCTTTAGAGGTATCATATCATGCTATTTGCAAAGCATTGAAATCCGGAAGTTGATTAATAACCCCAATTGATTATTTCCCAACTCTTTTTATCTGCCGTTTTCACTAAATACCATTGCCAGTTGGCGTATGTATCATTAGGATTGAACCCACCATCTCCACCTTTTTCGTCTGTATCAAAGATTGATAATACCACAATAAGTTCTTGGTTATTCTCTTTGTGATACTTCTCAATTTCTTCTGCAAATCTGTTTTCAACATCCTCGTCATAGCGAAGTTCAGCAAGTGTGCAACCTTTAAAATCTTTTGCAAATTTTTTCTCTATGACATCAAACGCTTCATTAATTGAATTTTCACCATAGAGTGCAGAGTAACCAACAACACGATTAACATTTGATACATTTCCTCTATTTCCAGTTAATACAAGGACTGTTGCCACACCTGAAATTACTAATACAGCACATATCACACTTATGCTTTTCTTCTTCATACAATCACATCCCTTTGTCAAATCCCGAGTTGTATTATCACTTATCTTTATCTTTTTTTGAAAAAATAAGACTGCCAGATATACCAAAAGATATACCCAAGCATATTCCGATTCCAATTCCCGCCATGCTGTTTAATGAGTTTATAAAAACAACACTCCAGAGCATCGCTGCTATGATTCCAATGATGATACCTATAACCGTCCTTTTGCTTTTCATAAGCTTATCCTCCAACACCACATATCATTGCCCCATAACAAGGAAATCTATTGTACATTATTTTTTAAGTTCATAAAAAAAATTGCTATTTTATCCAACTTTGCTTCATTATATTCTGCAAAATCCAAATAATATTTTGGAATACTTACAGCCTGAATTTCTTTTTTATATAACCATTGTCTTGTTTTGGCTTCCGGAGCAAAAATAACTGCTTGATGTTCACTGGAAAAAATCTCATTATAAGTACATGCTGAATGGTCTAAAACACACTTCCAATCCATATTCTCATCCTGAAAATATCGATTTAGTTGATTCAAAAATTTCTTTGCTTTTTGCATATAAATGACATTCATAATTGGATTATAATGTTCTCCCTCTATTACAGGAATTTCCCATACTAAACAACACGTTTTCATTTATAGATCCCCCTTTACAAAATGCATAACTCCTCAATTTCCTAATCAATAAAACTTGAAGTTAACTGATACTATCATAAAATCTTTGCAACACGATTGCCAACTCTTCCGGAGCTTCTATGTTTGCTTCATGGCCTATTTTCATAAGTTCATGGAAGTAGGAATTGTTCAAATAATGGCAAAGTTCTTTTGAAGTTTTTTTGTTTGCATTGTCCTTCTCTCCACAAACGATTAATACCGGACAAGCTACCTTATGCAGCGAGTCACTGAAATCTAATTCAGCCATCGTACCACATAGGTTAATAACATTTGCTTTTTTGAAGCCCATTTTATTGAATGCCGAATTTGGCATAAGATGAAATAACATATTCTGAACTTTCAATAATTTTTTGGGCATTTTATATTGTACTGCAATTAATACAAGTGCCTTTACTTTATCTGGGTGGTCTATCGCATAATTAAGTGCCAAAACAGCTCCTAGAGAAAGCCCACATAAGACAATTTCTTTGTTCTCCTTGTCGCATTCTGATGAGAATGCTGAATATAATTCCCTATATGTAGCAGATTTCCCTTCTAACATCTCTGATAAACTCAAACTGCAACTGCTTTTCGATACTTTCGTTTCTTTTATTACTCTATTCCAACTGTCTGGTTTTTGCCCTAGTCCATGCAAATATAAATACTTCATATATTGTCACTCCTTCAAATTCCGATTGAGATTTCACCTGTTTTAAGAGATTTAATAACTGTTATATTTTGTTATTAAATTCTCTGCAATCCCTTGAAAACACTGGATTTGTCGCAGGTGAGCTTTCCCTTATTGTTTCCCTTGTGTTATATCGTCCCACCAGTGTTTACGAACTCTGATAAGGGCAAATACAAGGGCACAAGATGTCCGGTGGACATCTGCTCTGTGCCGACCGAAGCGGCAGCGGAGACCAAGAAAATCCTATAAAACAGTATAACACAAAATAAAAGTGACATGGTGAACTGATTGAAATGCTTCTGATTTTTGCAACAAATGATTGATTTAACGATAAGGAGATTTTATACGATGAGAACAATATTTGCAAAATACAATCCTCAGTGCAACAGCATTGATGTTTATATCAGTGCAGGCTATATGCTTCGCATTGACTGCTGGGAAGCGGAAAAAAATTTGAAAACTACCCCGGATCGGATTGTGCATTAAATGCCCTTGCAGTTGATGAACCATTAGAATATGCAAGGCTGTATCTTGACGGAAATTTGCAGATGTGGGTAGATGCAGAAGATTCTTTAGAACTTTAATAGTTAAAAGGCATAGGGCAGATATTCGTAGCAGCAGACATTGTAGGAATATGTATAAACTGACATGTATGCGGTGCTGTGGGAAAGAATCTGTTCTTATCTGCCTGATAGAGCGAGTCGGTGGCAGTCTTATCCGCTCATCTATGAGCCGTTTTTCATCCTCCGTGACATAAAAATTCATCTAGATATTCCGTTTTCGGTTCGCCATGCACTGTCTCCGTTCTTCATAAGGATTTGGGATTATCCCAATAAGCATTCTTCATTTTGGGACAAGGAACCTGAAAATACGAAAAATCGCAAGCGTGTATTCGCTTGCTGTGCTTGCCATCGAAGCCTTACCTTCTATTTTCCATCTACTAAATACTACAATCTGGAAAATGGTAAAATGGCTGTATCCGAAAAGGGAAATAGAAAAATGCCACGACTGAACCTCCGTTATAGAGTGATCTGTCGTGGCATTGCATTGTGAATTTATTTTTGCTGAGCCATTTTCCGATACTCAATGGGCAGGAGTCCCGTACTCTTACGAAACAATTCCGCAAACCGGCTAGAAGTAGAGTAACCGATCATTTCCGCAATCTGTCCCATTGTGAAATCCGTATCGATCAGCAAATGCTCTGCCTGGCTCATGCGGCGCTGTTGAATGTACTCTGTGATCGTGCAGCCTTGCAGCTGCTTAAAAGATGTTTTCAGCTTAGTGGTTCCCATACAGGCGATTTTTGCAAGCCGTTCTAATGGAATATCAAAAGCATAGTGGTCATTGAGATAAGCAATCACATTTTTCAGTTGCGCCACATCCTGCTCGGACAAACGTTTCTCTTTACGGGACAGAATTTTTTTCTGTTCTTCCACCACAAGGGATACGGCCTCGGCCACTTTCGCTTCATAAAATAGTCCTGCGGCAATCCCATCCCCACGGTAAACCTTTACCTCATGGAGCAGCTTTGCCATAGCCGGGAAGTCTGTGGTCTGATCAACCTGCCGGAAAGCTGCAAGTGGGCTGATATAGTCCCCCGGATATTGTTTTTGCAAATAATCCTCATAGTATGCAGGCATGACTTCGATACCAATAGACCGGATGGGGATTTTTTTATGGATGATTGCCTTGTATGGCTTATAGCCGCCAATAAAGGCTTTGATACATCCGGCAGACATCCGCCGGTAGGGATTTAATTCTTCGCCGGAGATGGATTCATACTGAGTAATACTCAGAGCTTCCGGCAAATGAAATTCCATGAAGAAATCCTCATGGAAATAAAAATCATGGATTTTAATGTCGTACAGGTCTTTCTTCGCATATACCCAGTAAAAGCCTTCTCCAAATTCAGGCGATAACTGCCAGCATTGTCCGGCAGAATTGAAGTGGTTATTGCTATCTACCGGGATAAAATGGTTATCTGTTAAAAGCGGCTCATAGTAATCCGCAATAATGTTATTGTTCAAATGACGGCCTCCTTTGCAACGATTGGACGGAGTATTGCAATGAAAAGACGAATGTGCCTGTAATGTATTGCAGCCCGCCCGTAAAGTTAGTATGATATAGACCGTGGTTAGTGGCGACTAATCACAATATAACAGATTTCAGACGGTAGGTCAACCGTTCTTGAAAGCAGGAGGAAAAAATATGAGTAATCAAGTAAATGCAAAGGCAGGATTGTCTGTCAAGGACTTAGTAACAACGGGAATTTTTACTGCGCTTCTGTTCGTATTCATCATGGTAGGAGGCGTCTTTTTTGCTACCAACCCGGTGCTGACCTTTTTCATGCCCGCCGGGAGCGCTTTGCTTGCAGGACCAATTTATCTGCTGATGATTGCAAAAGTACATAAACGCTGGAGCGTCACGATCATGGGCGTTATCATGGCCATCATCTGGTTTGTCACTGGTATGCACTGGGCGTTTGCGTTGGGCTATCTCATTATGGCTGTCGTAGCTGATTTTGTTGCCGGTACAAAGCAGTACAAAAGCAAGAAGATCAACAGTCTGTCCTATATCCTTTTCTCCCTGGGCGGAACAGGGTCGTACCTTGTTTTCTTCGCTGATCCCCAGGGGTGGGCGCAGACCATGTTGGGAAATGGAACTGAGCAAAGCTATATCGACACCATGCAGACGACCGCAAATGCAGGAATCTTTATCGCAATGTTTGCCGCTCTCCTTGTAACAGCTTCTATCAGTGCATTTGTGGGTTGCAAAATGTTGAAGAAGCAGTTCGAAAAAGCGGGTATTACAGCATGATGGGTAACACTGTACAGAAAGGGCTTTGGCTTGACCCGCGGGCCAAGCTCTTTCTTATTTTGATGTGTGTACTGAGTTCCATGTTCGCACCTTCTCTTACCTATCAGTTTGCGCTTGTCCTGCTGATTGCTGTATTAGGAGTGCTTTGTGGAAAGTGGAAATATGCCGTAAAAGGGGTATGCTTTTATGCGATAGTCTGTGTACTGACAGTCTGGATCATGGCAGCTATGACGGGGACGCTGCGAACCATGTTTGTTGCGTTCCTTGGGCTATTTCACAAGGTTTACGCCTGCGGGATGCTGGCAGGGATAGTCTTGTCTACAACAAAGGTCAGCGAATTTTTATCCGCCATGAACCGAATCCATGCCCCGAAAAAATTTGTCATCACATTTGCGGTCATGCTGCGCTATATTCCAACCGTCCAGGAGGACTGGCATTTTATCAAGGACGCCATGCGGATGCGGGATGTATCGCCCTCCCTGGGCGGATTCCTTTCCCATCCGGGAATGACAGTAGAGTGTATCTATGTTCCGTTGCTGATGATGGCCTCCAAGGCAGCGGACGAGCTTTCTATCGCTTCTGTTACCCGCGGGATTGAGAATCCCAATCACCGGACCTGTCTTGTCCAGATAAAATGCGGGATTGCAGACTGGACGGCGTTGTTGATTGCGGTTGCTTTCTTTATTTTTGAATTATGTAAGCGGGGAGGTGTGATCGGGTGATTGAGTTTGAAAATGTATCATTTTCTTATGAGGGACAGGAGCATGACAGTCTGCATGGAATCAGCCTGAAAATTGCAGACGGGGAATGTGTCTTGTTCTGTGGCCGCAGCGGGTGCGGAAAAACAACGGTCACAAGGCTGGTAAACGGTTTGATCCCACAATTTTACCAGGGAGAACTTCAGGGGCGCGTGCTAGTGGACGGACAGGAAATCAGTGACCTGCCCATGTATCAGATCGCTGCAAAGGTGGGGTCTGTGTTTCAAAATCCCCGGACACAGTTTTTCAATATGGATACGGACAGTGAGATTGCCTTTGGAATTGAAAATGAAGCCAGGCCGGTAAAGGAACTGGAGGAACGGGTAGAACAGACAACAAAAGATTTGCATATTGAAAAGCTACGGAACCGAAATATTTTTGAACTGTCGGGCGGGGAAAAACAGAAAATCGCGTTTGCGTCGGTCTATGCCATGAACCCGGAAATCTATCTGCTGGACGAACCATCCTCAAATCTGGACATGGCTTCCATCCAGGAATTGAAAGAACATCTGCGGCTGATAAAGAGCCAGGGCAAAACCATTTTGATTGCGGAACACAGGCTCTATTATCTGATGGAGCTGGCAGACCACATTGTTTATCTGGAAGATGGGGAAATAGCAAGGATTTTTACGCCAGAGGAATTTCTCCGTTTGACGGAAAACGAACGGGAACACATGGGGCTGCGGGCAGTTGACCTGACAAGGGTTCTTCCTCCAGCCACCCATCCTACGGTTCTCCCTCCTACATTAGCAATCCGTGATGTTAAGCTGCGTTATAAAAAGAGGACGATTCTACACCAAATTGCTCTTTCTGTCGCAAAGGGAGAAGTCATTGGGGTTGTCGGTCATAATGGAGCCGGAAAAACCACGTTTTCCCGTGCTCTGTGCGGGCTTCATAAAGACTGTGAAGGTGAGTTCCTTTGGAATGGTCAGCCGCTAGAACACAAGTTGAGGCTGAAACGCTCTTATATGGTGATGCAGGATGTGAACTATGAATTGTTTGCAGAAAGTGTGGAGGCAGAATGTTCCTTCGGAATTCGAAACCCGGATCAGGATTTAGTAGAAACAACCATGGCGGAACTGGGGCTTACAACCTACCGGGAACGCCATCCCAACACGCTTTCCGGTGGACAGAAGCAGCGGGTGGCTGTGGCAGTCAGCATGATCTGTGGAAAAGATTTGCTGGTGTTCGACGAGCCCACCAGCGGACTGGACTTTGACAGCATGGCGCAGGTGGCGGGATTGATCAAACGGTTATCCGAACAGGGAAAAATCATTTTTATTGTCACCCATGATTTTGAATTTGTCTGCCGTACCTGCTCACGTGTCTTGCATTTTGATGAAGGGGAAATGCCGGATGACATCCCTGTTGTGATGGATTTCCTCCCAAAGATCCGGGAACTGTTCTCTGTTTCAGGGGGAAAGGAGATGTGAAGTGATGAAACAGAAAAAGGAAAACAGGATTACATTGCTGCTTCAATGGGCTGGTGAGCAGAAAATCTGGCTGCTACTGGCAATTCTGCTGGCTATGGCAAGCGGCCTATGCATCATTGTTCCGTATATTGGGATTTACCGTGTGATGGATGCCGCTTTCCAACATATCTGCACAAACGAGCTTGTCGTACAGACGATCATGATGATTGCCGTTTCTGTGGTTCTGCGCTTTGTTTTATTTGGGTGTTCCGGCGTGGCTGCTCATAAAGGTGCTTACGGCGCTTTGTTCAAGGTACGCTGCATGGTAGCGGAGCATCTGGCAAAAGTTCCTCTTGGTACGCTGAATGAGAGGCGGACCGGGGATATCAAAACAGTACTGAATGAAGATATTGAAAAATTAGAGTTGTTCCTGGCTCATAACCTTCCAGACCTTGTGTGCTATATGGTAGGGCCGGTAGCGATTTTTATCTATTTGATGACAGTAAATATCCCATTGGCACTGGTTTCACTGGTGCCGTTGATTCTGGCCGTTGTGGTAATGGGGGTTATGTTTCGGAATACGGACGATTTGATGGACCGGGCGAACCGATCCATTACAACGCTCAATTCCGTTATGATCGAGTATATCAACGGTATGAAACTGATTAAAGCGTACAACATGGGGAGCAAGTCGTTCCAGAAATTTTCCTGCGCGATCCAGGAGGAAAACGCCATGTGGAATGAAACCTCCCGGAGAATGGGGCCTCCTTACGCAACCTTTGTGGTTCTGATCGAATGTGGGATGCTGCTGATGGTTCCCCTGGGCGGGATGTTCTTTCTGAAAGGCTCCCTGGCGGCCAGTGCATTTTTGCTGTTCGTCTATGTCGGCTCCATGTATCTGACGGAGATCCGGCCTTTGCAGGAATTGGGGACAAACTTTGCGAATGTTTTGGGGGCCATTACCAAAACAAAAAAAATATTGGACGTTCCTGTTTATGAAGGCGGAATGGACTTCCCGGAAAACCATGATATTGAGCTTAAGAATGTACGCTTTTCCTACGATGGGAAAACGAATGTCCTACAAAGTGTCAATCTCAAGATCAGGAATGGGGAACGCATGGCACTTGTTGGACAGTCCGGTGCGGGCAAGAGTACCGTGATTGAACTGATCTCCCGGTTTTATGATGTGCAGGAGGGGGAGGTGTTGATTGGCGGGATCAACGTGAATGAACTGAACTACGATACCATTCTGAAGAATATTGCCATTGTATTTCAAAAGACATTCCTTACCCGTGACAGTGTCCTAGAAAACATCCGCATGGGTTCAGACGCCAGCCTGGAGGAAGTACGGGCTGCCGCCAGGGAGGCGCAGATTGATGACTTCATCATGTCACTGCCAGATGGTTATGACACAAAGGTAGGCAGCTTCGGCTCCCGTTTCTCTGGTGGAGAAAAACAGCGGATTGCCATTGCAAGGGCAATCCTGAAAAATGCCCCCATCCTGATTCTGGACGAAGCGACAAGCGCCTCTGACCCGGAAAATCAGATGGAAATTGATAAGGCCATCCAGAACCTCTGTAAAGGCAGGACGGTCATTGTGGTAGCGCACAGGCTGAGTGCCCTAAAAATGTGCGACCGTGTGGCTGTGGTAGAGAACCATACAATTACCAATGTCGGCACCCATGATAAAGTACGGAAAGAGAACGCTTACTATCAGAAAGCATGGGAGGACTACGAAACAGCTCGGGGAATTACTTATCAACTGGAAGGAGGCGGGCAGAATGAATCCGAATAACGTATGGAAGAAGAACAGGGAGTTTTATATTGGCGTTGCCGGGACGGTTCTGGAGGGGTTGCTCTCTGGCAGTTTGTTCATGCTGCTTTATTCCGTCATGCGGTTTTTATGGGATGGTCAGTTTGACATGAATCGTGTACTGGTACTAACGGGTATTATCGCTGTCATCTTCCTGTTCCGCATTTTGATATACAGCTATGGCTATACCAAAGCACAGATCGGCGGTGCCAGAGTCAGTAAAAATATCCGCCTGTTTATGGGCGACCATCTCAAGCGTATCCCGCTTTCCCGGTTTACGAGGGGGCAGACTGGCGATTATATCAATACAATTACCAGTGATGTAAATAATTATGAAAAAATTCTGACGCATAAGATTGGGGACATTGCAAAGAATTTTGCCTTGTCGCTGATGCTGATCGTTTTTGTGATGACGATTTACTTTCCTGCCGGATTGATTCTACTGACTGCTGACTTGCTTTTGATTCCCGGATTATGGCTTTCCTTCCGGCAGGTAGCGAAATATGGAAAAAAGAAGAACGATATTTGTGCGGAGAATGTCAGCAGCATTGTGGAGTATGTATCCGGTATCCAGACTTTCCGGGCCTATGGCGTTGGCGGTCTGAAAAACAAAACCGTGATCCATGCCATGCAGGAGTTTAGCAGGATCAGCTTTGTGTATGAAGCAAAGGTTCTTCCGATTGGTGCAGGATTTGGTATTTTGAGCTGGCTGTCCTGTCCGGTTGTGATCTGGACAGCCTATGGCCCCTGGGCAGCCGGAACTTTAGATACCGTGTCCTATCTTTTGATTTGTATGCTGCCTTTGTTCTGCGCAAAGCTGGCAAATTCCATTTTTGTAGACCTCACCAGCTATAAGAATCTGATGATCTCGAAAAATAAAATCATGGCTGTGATGAAGGAACCGGAAGAAACCGGCAGCATGGAGCCGTTGCAGGCAGCCTCCCATGAGATTGTATTTGACCATGTGGACTTTTCTTATGTTCCCGGGGAACCAGTGTTAAAACAGGCTTCCTTTACTGTGCCGGATCAGAAGCTGACCGCCATTGTGGGGGATTCCGGCTCCGGCAAGTCTACTATCCTGAACCTGATTGCAAAATACTATGAAGTATCTGGCGGCACGATTTCCATAGGGGGCAGACCGATCAATCATGTGGCTGCGGAACGGGTATTAGACCAGATTTCTATGGTGGACCAGGATGTGTTCCTGTTTGATGATACAGTTCGGGAGAATATCCGCCATGCCCGCCCGGATGCTACGGACGCAGAAATTGAAGCGGTCTGCCTGGAGGCAAACTGTGACGGCTTTATCCGCAAGATGGAGAAAGGTTATGATACGCCGATTGGGGAAAATGGTAATCTCCTGTCTGGCGGTGAACGCCAGCGCCTTTCCATAGCACGTGCCATTTTGAAAAACAGCCCAATCCTGCTGCTTGACGAGGCAACGGCCTCCCTAGACATTGAGAATGAGCTGGCGGTAAAACAGGCGATTGCAAACCTGCTGAAAGAGAAAAAAACCGTGGTGATGATCGCACATACCCTGTCCATCGTAAAAAATGCCGATCAGATTCTGGTTGTTTCCGATGGTCGGATCACCGAAGCTGGTACGCACAAAGAATTGTTAGCAAAGGACGGAAGGTACGCTGCCATGTGGAATGCAGAACAGCAACTTTCGCATTTTCAATATGAACAGGTTTACAAATCTTGATGCTAACGGAAATATTCGCTGGAATAAAATAGATGTAATGTAATTAGTGAATTGAATGATAAAAAAACAGAATATAAGGATATCTGGAATATTATATTTAAAAATTGAGTAGGAGGCGGTGACTAACCGCCGTTCTCTCAGTGGACAGCCCCCAATTGGTGAACTGTCCACTTTTTTTAATAATATTCTCGTTCTTCCCACCAGTCTTTCACTTAACATCGGATTCCAATATAAATCACATTCTCAGGCAGTAACAGTACAATAAGATTTATCGGATATTTCAACAGACGCTTATAACAATCCACTGTATATTTTTAAATCTTCATCCTTAAACACATTAAAGATTACCTTTTTTATTCTGCTGTCTTTGTTAAAATACTGCTTTACAGTGTTCGTTGCAATCTCGGCAGCTCGTTGCTGTGGAAAACGAAATACACCTGTAGACAAACAACAGAATGCAATAGATTCCACACCAGTATCAGCTGCAAGCTTTAGGCACTCTGTGTAGCAGCTTGCCAACAGGTCTTCATCTTCTTTTGTGACTTTCCATTGTATAATAGGTCCTACCGTATGAAGAATATATTTTGTCGGAAGATTGTATCCCGATGTTATCTTTGCTTTGCCGGTCTCTTCTTCATGCCCCTGCTTTGCCATAATTTCATGCATTTTCAGACGAAGTTCCATTCCAGCATAAGTATGAATAAAGTTATCAATACAGGCATGCATCGGTGAAAAACAACCAAGCATCTGTGAGTTACACGCATTCACGATCGCATCACATTTCAAAGTGGTAATATCTCCCTGCCAGATATATAATCTCGAATCGGATTTTACAGGTGCAAGCGTGTCAACATCTGTGATTCCACGCTCTATATTTCTTTCTGTAAGATACTCATCCTGTATTTTCAAAAAATCATTACTGATTGGTCTTGGCGGTCTGACATTCATAAGTGAGCGGAGCAGATTTTCCTGCCCCTGCTTATCCGTAGGAATGTTCTGTCTGCCAAACGGTATTTCTTCTTTTAAAAGATACTGAATCAGATATTCTCTTCGCTCATCCTGTGTCATAATACCAGCCCCCTTATATCAGTAATTGCCTTTGCCATATCACCGCCAATACCGATTGCACGTTCCCCGAAGCTTTCCGGAACTACCGCTTCATCTATATTTAGGCGTATCAAACTATAAGACGAGTTCTCCCTCACCATCTTTTCAAAAGGGAAACGTATAATAATCGGCGTATTAAATCCAACTCCAAGTTCCAAAAGAACAACCTTTTTATCTTTATTCTGTTCCAGAAAACCCGCATACCTGTCGGCTGCCTCATGCCACGCTTCATCTTCCACAAAATAATTATCACAACGGAGATTCATAGCCATATTGCCGCCACACACCGGACATTTTGGTACAAGTTCTGATGGAATCAGGCAGTCTCTTCTTGCTTTATCCATTTTACGAAACAGGTCTTTTGCATCGTAAGTCTTTGGATGACAGGCTTTCTGGCACTGGATTTTCCCATAATCTCCCTGTGTTGCAAATATTCTTTTTTCATCGAATCCCGCTTTATAAAACTGATGATCCACATTGGTTGTAAGTACAAAATATTCTTTGTTCTTTACAATATCATAAAGCTCTGTATAAAGCGGCAATGCCGGAGGATCAAAGCGGTTCATCAATGCATGTTTTGACCAGTATCCCCACTTTGCCTCCTCAGACGGATATGGATAAAATCCGGCTGCATACATATCTGTCATGTAGTACTCGCCGTATTTTTTTATAAATTCTGCAAAATTGTCTGTAAACCTTTTACCACCATATTGGATTCCCGCAGCTGTCGATGCCCCGGCTCCTGCCCCAATTATAATACAGTCTGTATTTCTTATATTCTTTGCTGCCCTGTCAATCTGGTCTTCATATGCATCTTTTTGGAATACATAATCCCTTGCCGGAGTACTACATAAAAAGTTTCTCCAGTCAGCATGCCCTTTTCTGATTTTCTTAAAAATCATAATGAACCTCTTTTCTCAATACACTGCTTCGGACAAATTTCTGCACACCTTCTTCATCATAGTACATCATATCTATGATTCTTGTCTGAGGATGTCCATCTGAACCTATCGTTGCAACTGTTGTTGAATGAATTTCATCCACCAGAAGTTTAAGATAATCCATTTTTGTCATTTCAAAGTCTCTCCTTTCAGTATCGGTGTAAGTTTTTTATATATCATCATGGCAATTGCTCCAATCACCAAGCCTTTTAAGATATTAAACGGCAATGCATTGAATAGCACAACGTCCAGCCTGGTCTTAATAAATGGCAGAAATTCGCCAAATGATGCAATCAGCTGATCCAGCGGCATAAATGCTTCAAACAGTGGAAGTAGTATAAAATAATTTACAATCGCTGCTGCTATTCCCATAACTACACTTGAAATAACACATGCCCACATCGCCATTTTCCTAGTCTTTTTGTATTTGTATATAAAACCGGCAGCCAGTACATAGGATGCCCCCATCAGGAAATTGGCAAGTTCACCAATTCCTCCTGTTGATGTTGACAGAAGCTGTAATATATTTTTTATCAATTCTATCATCACTCCTGTAACCGGTCCAAACGCAAACGCCCCAATCAGTGCAGGTAAATCTGACAGATCCATTCGTGCAAATGATGGACTCAAAGGAACCGGAAACTCTAAAAATGCCAACACATATGATATAGCTGCCAGTAGAGCTGTCATTGTTATCGTCCTTGTAGAAACTAAATTTTTTCTTGTTTTAATAGTTGCTGTATTGTTACTCATAAATCTCCTTTTTGTGAGATATGCCTGAATTTAAAACAGCCCGCAGGACGGATTCCCTGCGGGACTTGTTTTATCATATCTTCTCTCATCCGGACTTTACCGTCGGTTATGGAATTGCACCATATCAGCTTTTGCTCGCAGACTATACTGCCGGTCAGGAATTACACCTTGCCCCGAAGACTGTAATTTTTTCTGTTAATTATCTTTAAAATTCATAAGGTGGATTTCCAGAGAAATCTGCGATTAAACCATGCGGATTTTCAAGATAGAATACCTCAAAAATAGGATTATCTGCTGTCTGGTACTGTCCCTTAACGATAGGATTGTTCATGCATCCTTCCTTTACACTCTTGTTGTCCTCAAATACTGCTTTGCCATGAAGGCGAATCCATGCGTATTCAGGGGAAGATACTGATACTTCTACTTCAGGATTTGCTAACATATCCTTGTAAACATCCTTTGTGTTGTTAGTACAGAACCAAAGCTTTCCATCCTGCTCAAAACAGAACATGAATGGACGGCATTTTGCCTTTCCATCTCTTCCGACGGTTGCTAAATACTGAACCGGGTTTTTCTGTAAAAATTCTACTACTTTCTGCATTTTAAATTACCTCCTTGATATGCTGTAACAATGATTGTTACATCTTGTAGCTATACAATATCATCCGTTTAATGTAATGTCAATAGTTACATCAAACTTTTTGTAACTTTTTTTGTTACAACTCCTTTTGAAGATTTTACATTGATTATGAAAAACGAAAAGGCTCCGGAAATTGTGATGATATAATCACTCATCCGAAGCCTTCTGTAGGCTACTCTTTCTCTGTATACACTGCAATATCTTTTTTCACATCAGCAAGTGTCATTTCTGAAAGTTTTTCCTCCATTGCCTTCTGTACTTCTAACAGTCTCTTATCAAGAACATGGTGAATATTCTTTCCTACCGGACATTTCTGATTGGGATTCTCATGAAAATGAAACAGTTCTTCATCTGGTGCACATTCCACTGCTTTATACACATCAAGGAATGTAATCTGCTCCAATGGTCTGGTAATTGTCACACCGCCTGTCCCTCTTGCAACTTCAATAAGACCAGCAGCCTTTAATTGTTGCAATATTTTACGAACAATCACCGGATTAGTTCCAATGCTTGCTGCCATAAAATCACTAGTCATCTTCTGATCCGAAAATGTATCTATACAGGCAAACATATGGATTGCCATTGTAAATCTGCTTGAAATCTGCATTATAAACACCTCTCTTTGACAGTAATCATATCAAAAAACAGATGTAATTTCAATGGTTACATTGTTGTTGAAAACTTAATATAAATACAATCAATAGTCTGCTTTAGAAAAAACAGAAAGATACTTTACAAAATCTTCCTGTTTTCTTTTTGTTTTAGTAATATCCTCGTTCCTCCCGCCAGTCTTTCACATAACATCGGATTCCGATATAGACCACGTGCACAAGAATTAACAGTAGAATAAGGTTCATCGGAATGATTGATTTTATCCATTTTCCGAAGTAGATTGCAATAGCTGTACTCATTATCGCCATCATGATACAGATGATATCCCAGCAATATTTCCGGTAGATTTTCCCCACCTGATATCCAATCCAGACTATAAGTCGCCCCTCCTCATCGTTACAAATAGTAACAAAGAAAAAAAAACAATTTTATGGTCTATCGACATCTCGCCAAATGGAATTTACCTAACGCAGCGATACCCCGAACGCCCTTAGTTCTTCTCTCTTTTTCTCGCTCTTGTTTTCAGACCCATGTGCTGTAAACACACCCATGTTTTCAAGTCCAAGATAATCCAGAAAGTCTCCTTTGAACGAGAAAAGAGCACCCTCATACATATTAGCATCTCCGGAGCTAAGTATCATGGCAACTTTTTTCAAATTCTTCGGTCCTCTCGGTATGCCGCAGAATAAAATCTGTCGATTACACATTTTAGCTGACCGGATATGCCGTGATAATAAATGGGCGATGCAATAACAAGCATTTCTGCTTCTTTCAAAAGATTATATACTTCCCTGTGGATTTGGACTTCCATTTAATACTAATATCTTCATTTCCATCACCTTATCTTTTTATTCTTCAATCTTAGTACCAGTCATGTTTCTCATTTTTTTCCAAAGCCTCAATCTGCTCCATCTCTTCGTCAGTTAATTCAAAATCATACAACTGCGTGTTCTCCATGATGTGATCAGGATTGCTTGAACCCGGAATTACAATTCTGGTGTCACTACTTCCAGCCTCCCAATTTCTATTTTATCTGATTGCAAATATCCGCAATAATCTGAACCGGTGTCATACCAACCTCTTTCAGTAATTCATTTGGGTCATATCGGTCATAAAATTTCTTATCAAGTCCGTAATTTTTCACTTTCATATCAGAACTACCATAGAAGGAAGCTATTTTCTCGCCAAAACCGCCGCTTAAAATACCGTCTTCCATGGTTATTACCATCTGATGTCTTTCGGAAAGACTTTCCAGTAATTCTTTGTCAATACCAGAAGCAAAACGAGGATTGATCAATGTCGGCGTAAAGCCAAGTTCTGCTTTTATTTTTGCACTGAGCTGTTCACCACGCTGATAAAAATCACCAAGTGCCAGAATTGCAACCTTTTCACCAGCTTCTTCCACTTTAAAATGATTCAGTCTGTTAAAATCCTTATCTGCTTCACGATAGGTTACCTGATTTCCGGGGATGAGAATCATAACCGGATGTTCCTTCTGATCAACTGACCAATCTAGCATAGCAAGGTATTCATCTTTTGAGGTAGGTGCAAGCACTACCAGATTCGGAACATTCGTGTAAGCCGCCAGTCCAAAAATTCCAAGATGCGTAACATCTGTCAAACTGTCAAAAGAATTGTAGTTTAAGAGAATCGTAACAGAACTATTGTTAATACATACATCATGAGAAATCTGGTCATACGCTCTTTGAATAAAGGTTGTGTTAGTAACCACAAGCGGTTTCGCACCGTTTTTTGCTGCACCAGATGCCATGGCAACCGCCTGTTCCTCCGCAATCCCTACATCCACATACTGCAATCCAAGCTCCTTTCGCTGCTCCTTATTTAAGCCTGCACTGCCCGGCATAGCAGGAGTAATCACAAGAAACTCAGAATCACTTTTTGCTTTTTGCATAATATACTCAGCAGTGATAGATGTATAATCTTCTCCATCTCCAAAAGAAATTGTAGGTTTGCCTGTTTCACGGTCAAATGGCATACACCAATGCCATCCCTCTTTGTCTTTTTCAGCAATCTCATATCCCTTTCCTTTTTGTGTATGGATATGGACTACGATTGGATGATCCGTATCTTTCACCTTGCGGAATAAGGAAATTAGTGATGCTATGTCATTGCCGTTTTCCTCATATATATAATCTAATCCAAACGCTTTGAAGAGATTATTGGAAGCAGTTCCGCCTGTCTCTCTTAATTCGGCAATATTTTTATACATTCCGCCATGTACTTCGGCAATCGACTGCTCATTATCATTTACTATAATAATTAGATTGGAGTTAATCTCTGATCCGGCTACATTCAATCCCTCTAGTGCTTCACCGCCTGAGAGGGAGCCATCACCAATAATTGCAATAATATTTTCTTTATCTCCTTTTATATCTCTCGCTTTAGCCAGACCCGTAGCTAAAGAAACTGAAGTCGAAGTGTGACCTACATTGAAGAAGTCATGTTCACTTTCTTCCGGATTTGTATAACCGGAATCCTCTGAAAAGTGCTCATCGGAAATATATCCATTCTTTCTTCCGGTCAGAATCTTATGAGGATAGCTCTGATGAGATACGTCAAATACAAACTTATCCTTAGGCGAAGAGAAAACATAATGCATGGCAATCTCTGCCTCCACCATACCGAAATTTGGACCAAAGTGACCGCCGATTTTAGTCAACCGGTTAAACAATGCCTCTCTGATTTCCGAAGCAAGTTCCTCCAGCTGCTCCATAGACAATTTTTTTACATCTTCCGGTCCGTTAATTGTTTGAATAATTTTATAATCTGTCATTTACATTCTCCTTATTTTCATTAGATTTCTTTAACGAGTAGATCAAATAATCCAGGCAATCTATATTTTCCTGATAATTATGTGTCTGTTCCATTAAATGTTTTCTATACACACACAACTGTGATAACAGCGCTTCTACATTGTTTTCTTGTGCCAGTTTCATGCAACGCTGGATTGTTTTCTGATTACAGCCTGCGTCCACAAGATTCTGATAAATTCTTCCATATTTGTCATTTGCTTCTGCCATCTGTCTGCACCTCCTGCTTTAATTATACATTCTTCAAACGATATATCTAATACTTATAATTCATATCACGATATTCTTGACAGGAATATCATTTGAGTATAGGATAATAAAAAAGGTTGGAGGTTGTACTATGGAAATTCGTGTACTTCGCTATTTTCTTGAAATTGCACGTGAAGGAAATATGTCAAGAGCTGCTGAAAGACTTCATGTTACACAGCCAACGCTCTCTAAGCAGATGAAGGATCTGGAACAAGAGCTTGGCAAAAAATTATTTAAGCGTGGCAGCACCAGCGTCAGTCTTACTGATGAGGGTATGCTTCTACGAAAAAGAGCAGAAGATTTACTGGCCTTGGCTGACAAAATCACAAACGAATTTCAGGCAATGGATGATATCACAGGCGGTGATATTTATATTGGCTGTGCAGAATCTTATCTTGTAAAGTATCTTGCCCGTGCTGTAAAAAAGTTAAGCAGCATTTATCCCAATATTCATTATCATGTTACCAGCGGTGATACCGAACAGGTAACGGAACGATTAGACCGTGGTCTTCTGGATATGGCATTTATTGTAGAACCGCCAGATTTATCAAAATACAATTATCTTGAAGTTCCTGAATACGATACATGGGGTGTTCTGATGAGAAAGGACAATCCATTAGCCACAAAAGAGGCTATTATCTTTGATGACTTATTGGATATTCCTATTTTTTGTTCGGAACAGTCTGCTAAAATGGATTTACCCCGTTGGTGTTCCGATAACCTTGACCGACTTAATATATTAGCGACATTTAATCTCTGCAATAACGGTGCCGTTTTTGTCCGTGAAGGGCTGGGGGTTGAGCTTACCTTTGACAAGTTAGTAGAAACAAATGCAGAAAGTGATTTATGCTTCCGTCCGATTACACCGCCCCTCCATACAAAAATGTATGTTATATGGAAAAAATATCAAATATTCACTCCTGTTGCTAATCTGTTACTGGAAGAAATAAAAAAGATCATCGTTTTACCATAATCGTGAAACGATGACCTTTTTGTGATTTGAACACAGCAAGACAAACTTCGATTTAGATTTCACCTGTTTTAAACGATTTAATAACTGTTATATTTTATTATCAAATTCTCCGTAAGTCCTTGAAACACTGGATTTATCGCAGGTGAGCTTTCCCTTATTGTTTCCCTTGTGTTATATCGTCCCACCAGCGTCCTCACTTTCTGAGATTGTCGGTCTTTTCATAATTTTGATCACATTCGGATGATTCTGTTCCTTTATAAAGCTACTTTGTTACACAATACTCATAAACCATTCCACCGTTTCTGGTGAATAATGAGAAAAGAACAAACTCTTTCCAGTATCAAGCACTTCCATCTGCTTCATTTCCTCATCTGTCAGCACAAAATCAAATACATTGAAATTCTCCTGCATTCGTTCTTCGTGCGTTGATTTTGGAATCACAACAACGCCATTCTGAAGCAAGAAACGAAGTGCCACCTGAGCTACACTCTTTCCATATTTTGCTCCGATTTCTTTCAGTACCGGAGTATTGAAAAAATCATTTTTTCCTTCTGCAAACGGTCCCCAGCTCATAATCTGTGTATTATGTTTTGCAAGATATTCACGAGCCACTTTCTGCTGCTGGAACACATGTGTTTCCACCTGATTTACCGCAGGAACAACTTCTGCGAAATGTGCAATATCGATATAACGATCCGGATAGAAGTTTGAAACGCCGATTGCACGTGCCTTGCCTGCTTTATAGGCTTCCTCCATTGCACGGTATGTTCCGTAATAATCGCCAAATGGCTGATGAATCAAAAGCAGATCCACATAGTCTGTTTTCAATTTCTTCAAGGATTCCTCAATCGAAGCCTTTGCTTTTTCATATCCCGCATTGCTGATCCAGATCTTTGTGGTAATGAAAAGTTCCTCTCTTGGCAGACCGCATTTTACAATTGCCTGACCTACGCCTTCTTCATTGCCATATGCCTGAGCAGTATCAATGCTACGATATCCGTTTTTAATTGCAGTAAGCACGCAGCTCTCTGTTTCTTCCGTGGGAGTCTGATAAACGCCATAGCCAAGCTGTGGCATTTTCACACCATTATTTAATGTAATATAATCCATCGTTTCGTCCTCCTTTTGTATTCATTTTATGAAATATGATATTTCTTGTTTTCTGTTTACACTCAAATTATATTCTGTTAAAATGAATGTGTACAATATCAATTCTGGAATCTGCTATTCATATTATGAATAGAAAGGAGTATCTAAATGTTAGACTTATCCGATCTTTACCAGTTTGTAACCTACGCAGACTGTGGTACCTTATCTGCTGCTGCAGATAAACTTCATATTTCCCAGCCGACACTTACCAGAACCATGCATGATGTGGAAGATGCTTTTGGTGTTCCACTCTTTCATCGTGGTAAAAACCGTATCGAATTAACTGCCACCGGTAAAGTTGCGGTAGAGCAGGCCAGGTCTCTGCTTTCCGAGTCTGAAAAAGCAGTTCAGACCGTACAGACATTTGAACGCAATCAGCATACGATTACCATTCATTCCTGCGCTCCCGTACCTCTATGGTCATTATTGCCTGAACTGTCACGCAGATTTCCTGATAATATTATTTCCTCAAAACTGACAAATATGGATGAAATCCTTCAAAATGCCAGTTCCGGCAATGCTGATATCGGTATTCTGCCACAGGCCTGTTCAGATAAAAATCTTCTCTGCATCCCTTATCTTAAGGAGCAGCTATATGTCTGTATCCCGAAAGAACACAAACTGGCAGAACATTCACATCTGAGTCTTTCACAGCTTAACGGTTTTAACTGCCTTCTTCGTGATGAAATCGGTTTCTGGACAAATCTGGTAAAGAGCAAAATGCCAGCATCCCGCTTTCTGATACAGACAGATGAATTTGAGTTTGAAGAATTGGTCAGGACTTCCACATTATTATGTTTTTCCAGCAGTAAAGCACCCGGCTCAGAGCAGACTCTGAAAGGACGGAAACGGATTCCCTTAACTGATCCGGAAGTAAATGTTACCTATCACCTGATCAGCTCAACTAAGAGTACTATTTTACAACCTGTTTCGCCCACTTTTGAATTTCGTCATCAGAAGTAATCTGTTTTTCTTCATTAAAGCGGACATTGAGCCCCGCATGAACCGTTGCTCCCTTGCAGGCATTCTCAAAATCCTTGAATGTATGACCTATCCATCCACCATTCGTTGCAAATGGGTATACAGATTTTTCAGATAAATCTGCACTGTGAAGGAAACTGTTCATAGCGGGTGCAAACGTGTACCACCATACCGGTGTTCCAAGAATAACAGTATCATACTTGCTCAAATCTGCATTGATCTGCCTGATCTTTGGCAGAAATCCGCTGTTTACTTCTTTCTGTCCCTGATCTACCACATGGTCATAACTTCCTGTATATGGTTTGACAGTCTCAATTTCAGCAATATCTGCGCCAATTTCAGCCGCAACTTTCTCTGCTACATGACGGGTATTTCCACCGTATGAATAATAAATTAAAATACTTTTCATTATGCTACCTCACACAAAGACTAAATAATAGTACTCTTTTCAAACTTATAATTCCTTTCCAAGTTCATATGCTTTCTTCATCACATCCACATGGCTTGCAGCTGTATTTGCAGCATCAATTCCACCGCCACTTACGATGCCTTTTAAGGAAGCCTTTTCAAAACAATCTGCCCAGCCTTGCAGACCATTGTAGGCTTTTTCAAATACACTTTCACCATTCTCAGCGGCAGTTGCAATCATATAAATATCTCTGAATGAATAATCTGTCGAATACAAAGGATTCAATCTATCAAGAAGTGTTTTCATCTGACCGCACATCTCATAATAATAAATTGGTGTTGCATAGACAATGACCTCCGCATCCTTTACCTTTGCCATAATATCTGCAACATCATCCTTCAATCCACATATTCCAGTCTTCTGACAGGATAGACACCCGACACAATATTTTATATCTTTTCCTTTCAAAGAAAGAAGTTCCACATCATGCCCAGCTTCTTTTGCTCCCTTTGCACACTCCTTTGCGAGTACATCAGAATTGCTGCCTCCTCGAAAACTTGTAGATATGATCAATACTTTTTTTGCCACAATTAAATTTCTCCTTTTTCAGCGTCTTTTTTAACCTTACGTATAACTTTCGCAGGCACTCCTGCCGCGATCATATTGGCCGGAACATCTTTTGTTACAACTGCTCCGGCAGCAATGATCGAACCTTTACCAATCGTAACCCCTGGAAGAACCGTTACATTTGCTCCAATCCATACATTTTTTTCAATATGAATTGGCTGAAATGTCATACCAGCTCTTTTCTCAGGATCTTCCATATGATTGATTGTTGCCAGTACTGCATTATGTCCAATCAGAGTTTCATATTACTCGAATATTCTTCAAATGTCATGATTAACCAACCCCGTTTTCTTTAAAAAATTTCTGGATTTTATCAAATGGGATTACATCCAGATTATCGTAAAGATCTGTATGGACGGCCCCTGGAATTGTCAGCAGCTCTTTATTGGATGTGTACTTGCTGTCCTTAATCATATTTTCATAAGCATCTTTTCCAAAATAATAACTGTGCGCTTTTTCTCCATGAACGATAAGGACTGCACTTCTGATTTCATTACAGTACTTTAATATTGGCTGATTCATAAATGACATACATCCAATACTGTTCCAGCCCCCATTGGAATTCAGGCTCCTTTTATGATAACATCTGCCTTTATAATACTCACTATAATCTTTTACGAAGAGAGGGGCATCTTCCGGAACCGGAAGTGGAACACAACCACCACTTCTGGAATACTCGCCTTTACGGTATTCTTGTGTTCTGAGGGCATTCAGTGACTGTTTCTTTGCATAACGTGCTTCTTCACTGTCCTCAGAATCAAAGTACCCATTTGCATTTACCCTTGTCATATCATACATGGTAGATGCTACAGTTGCTTTTATTCTTGTATCCAATGCAGTTGCGTTAAGAGCCATTCCACCCCATCCGCAGATTCCAATGATTCCTATTTTATCCGTATCCACATCTTCCCGAACAGAAAGAAAATCAACAGCAGCCATGAAATCTTCTGTATTAATATCCGGAGAGGCCATGAATCTTGGATTTCCTCCACTTTCTCCCGTAAAAGAAGGATCAAATGCAATCGTTAAATATCCTTTTTCAGCCATCGTCTGCGCATATAATCCAGAACACTGTTCTTTGACTGCACCAAATGGTCCGCTTACGGCAATCGCAGGATATTTCCCTGACACATTTTTCGGCTTATACAGATCTGCAGCAAGTGTGATTCCATAACGATTTACAAATGTCACTTTCTTATGGTCTACTTTTTCACTCTGTGGAAAAGTTTTATCCCATTCAGATACCAACTTTAATTCTTCTGTTTTTAACATATTTAGCATCCTCCATATGCAAAATTTCTTGTAATTACACTAACAATAGTATATGATATAAATATCATACAACCTAAAGTTAACTTTAGGTCAAGCATATTTTGAAAGAAGGTTTTTTATGTATACAATCGGTCAGGTCTCTGCAATGTTTAGTCTTCCTGTTTCTACCTTAAGATATTATGACAAGGAAGGTTTTTTCCCTAATCTGGAACGTAAAGGAAACATCCGTTATTTCAGCGATAATGAGTTGGAAGCGCTTCGTATCATTGAATGTCTGAAGAAATCTGGGCTTGAGATCAAAGATATAAAGCAATTTTTTATCTGGGTATCTGAAGGCAGCGCCAGCTATGAAAAAAGGAAAGAATTATTTGAAGCCAGAAAATCAGCTGTTGAAACTGAAATCCAGGAACTTCAAAAAACTCTCTCCCTCTTAAAATTTAAGTGCTGGTATTATGAAACAGCAATGAAAGATGGTAATGAAGATACGATAAATGCCATGTTACCTGATAAACTTCCAAAAAATATACAGAAACTATATGACAAAGGACATGAATGATTTTTGTTTTCTTCTTCAGACTGGAATTTGTATGGATCAACTCCTTATCGACCTGCCTTAGCTTGCTTATAAAGCAGAATGCCTTTGATAAGCAATAACAGGAACGTTACTGTTGTCGCATACGGCTCTCTCGCCATAGCTAAAAACAAAACCGCAATTATACTGAGTCCTACAGAGATGAATGTAACCGATTTTTTGCCCTTTTCTAATTTGAAATAGGTCATCAGTATTTTCATGATTCCAATAAACGAACATAATGGTTCCCAAAATATAACATCAATATAGGTATACGGTGCATGTTGAGTTAATACTTTTCATCTCCCTGATATTCAGGTAAAATCATCAGCAGATAAACCATTAAAAATAAATTTTTCAAAGCCTCTGTAAGATTAATAAAGCCCATCACGATGGTGGTATATGAACAGTAACCAGTAAATAAACAATTTATTGACAAATAACTGACCAGATGTAATAATACCACTCAGAGATAGTATTTGGACTCAAAACTATACTCTGGCTGAAATCACTGGAATCTTATATAAAAGCAGCCAGCCGGAATCCGGAAACGGGAACGGAGGGATGTATGTAATTTTAAAAGATACGAGCCGGTATTTATGATACAAAAAATCAGATTTCCAATAATCTATGGAATAGTAAAACGTATTTTATGTATCAGAAACAGGACTCAATATACAGGGAATCAATCAGAAGCGTTTCAGGGTCAAAGTGTATCCTGATGCGCTTTTTTTTGCAGATCATAAAGGTATATTTCCTTTTTATGGTGCTGCTTGACTCTGATTTTTCCCGCAGGAAAGGACTATATAAGATGACAATAGAAATGTTAAAAGGAAAAATCCACAGAGCAACTGTTGTCCAGGCTGAACTGGATTATGTGGGAAGCATTACTGTGGATGAAGAACTGTTGGAAGCTGCCGGAATACTGGAATATGAGAAAGTTCAGATTGTAGATGTGAACAATGGCAGTCGATTTGAGACATACACAATCTGTGGAAAACGCGGAAGCGGTATGATCTGTCTGAACGGAGCAGCAGCAAGATGTGTAAGCACAGGTGACAAGATTATCATCATGGCTTACGCAGGATATGAGCCTGAAGAGGCACGCACTCATAAGCCTGCAGTTGTATTTGTAGATGAAGAGAATAAGATCAGCAGAGTGACCAATTATGAGAAACATGGTCTGCTGAAAGACATGGCCTGAAAACGTTGATATCAGATTAGAGGCTATCATAAGATGAAAGTGAATTCAGAAAAGAGGCTATCTCAAAATCTATGATACCGGTCCATTGACCGAGAAAAAGGAGATAACAATGCAGGTAACAAAAACAGTAGAAGAAACAAGAAAACAGATCAAAGCATGGAAAAAAGAAGGTAAAACTATAGGTCTTGTTCCAACAATGGGATTTCTTCATGAGGGACATGCAAGTCTGATCAAAAAATGCAGAGAACAGAACGACATTGTAGTTGTGTCTGACTTTGTCAATCCAACACAGTTTGGTCCGACAGAGGATCTTGAGGCATATCCAAGAGATTTCGAACACGACAGCAAACTCTGTGAGAGTCTTGGCGCAGACCTGATCTTCTGCCCTGAACCTTCTGAAATGTATCATGATCCCCATGCATTTGTAAGTATCGATACATTATCTGAGACACTTTGTGGAAAAACACGTCCTATCCATTTCAAGGGTGTGTGCACAGTTGTAACCAAGCTGTTCCATATTGTAGCCCCGGACAGAGCATATTTCGGACAGAAGGATGCTCAGCAGCTGGCCATCATCCGCAAAATGGTCCAGGATCTGAATTTTGATATAGAAATCGTAGGCTGCCCGATCATCCGTGAAGAGGACGGACTGGCAAAATCCTCCAGAAATACATATTTAAGCGATGAAGAGAGAAAGGCTGCTCTCTGTCTGTCCAGATCCGTAAAACTCGGACAGGAAATCATTCACGCAGGTATTTCCGCAGAAGAACTTCTCGGCAAAATGCGTGCAGTGATTGAGGCAGAGCCCCTGGCAAAAATCGATTACGTTTCCATGGTAGATGCACTTACCATGCAGCCTGTGGAAAAAGCTGATCATAATGTTCTCGTAGCAATGGCTGTCTATATTGGCAAAACAAGACTGATCGATAACTTCAGCTACGAGGTATAATATATGGAAAATATTTTAAAGAAAATCGGGAAAATCAGCAGTTTTGCATCCAGATATATTGGAATCATCATCATTGCCTTTTCATGCCTTGCCTTTTTCTGGAGGGATGGATTTGCATGGATGACAAATTATACATCTGTTTTTCTGGGCGTGATCATGTTTGGTATGGGACTGACCATACGTCTGGAAGACTTCCGGGCAATTTTTTCCAGGCCCAAGGAAGTGATCATTGGCGCAGTTGCACAGTATACGATCATGCCAGTCGTAGCCTGGGTATTGTGTAAAGTTATGAATCTTCCCGCAGATCTGGCTCTGGGTGTGATTCTTGTGGGATGCTGTCCTGGTGGAACAGCCAGCAATGTGATCACCTATATTGCAGGCGGTGATGTTGCACTTTCAGTAGGAATGACCATCGTTTCCACTCTGGCTGCTCCTGTTATGACTCCATTTCTTGTGTACATTCTGGCAGGTGCCTGGGTGGAAGTATCCTTCTGGGCAATGGTACTTTCTGTTGTAAAAGTAATTCTGGTTCCTGTACTTCTTGGAATCCTTCTCCGTACACTTGCAGGAGATCATGTAGATAAAGTTTCAGATGTTATGCCATTGATCTCTGTTGTAGCCATTGTTATGATCATTGGCGGAATCGTGGCAATTAATGCAGAGAAAATCTTAAGCTGCGGAGTTCTGGTCCTTGGCGTTGTTGCGATCCACAATTTCTGTGGTATGATGCTTGGACTCCTTGCAGCAAAAATTTTCCATGTAGAATATACACGGACAACAGCTATAGCTATTGAAGTGGGCATGCAAAACAGCGGACTGGCAGTTTCTCTGGCAGCAGCTAACTTTGCAGCCAATCCACTGGCAACACTTCCAGGTGCTATTTTCAGTGTATGGCATAATATTGCAGGCTCCATCTTTGCAGGAATCCGCCGTTCCGGCGCAGAGAACCGGACACGCACAGGTGAAAATGGTGTGTCTGCAGCATAAATAACAAGCGAACGTAGAAAACAAAAAATCCCCGGAATCCCTGGCTTAACAGTGATAAGAAACTAATTTGCTTATCTACTGCCAGCTAACGGATTCCGGGGCAAAAATAAGTAAGTCCGTAAAGCTCCATTGACGAAAAAGGAATCACAAGATACAATAATAGCAAATAGCAGTGGGAGGATATTACAAAATGGCTGAACGAAAACCATATGTCACAAAAACAAGGCAGGTTATCCTGGAATATATGAAAGAACAGAGGGCAACTACTGTCAGTGTAGCTGATATCGAAACGTATTTAAAAGAAGAGGGTATTAGGGTAAATACAACAACTGTCTATCGCTATCTGGACAAGCTTTGTGCAGAACATATTGTAATTAAATACCCTGATCTGAAATCCGACAAAGCAGTATTCCAATTTGCAGGAGAGGAAAAACGATGTACCAATCATCTACATCTGAAATGCATTAAATGTGGTAAAGTGATACATCTGGACTGTCACTTTATGGATGAACTAAAGGAGCATCTCTTTCAGGAGCATGGATTCCGTCTTCAGTGCAGTGGTGATATGCTTCACGGGATCTGTCAGGACTGTGAAGAGAAGAAGGACTCTTCACAATTCTGATCAGGATTCTTCCGGTTCTTCTCCAATCAACTGCTCACAGCTGAACAGTTCTCTGACTGCATTTTCATATACTACACATTTCTCTGCTTTCTTAATTTTTTTGGCATATTTTTTATTGTTTGTAAACATAGGTGCCAGATAAGACCATAATTCTTTCATACGAAACAGGATATTTCTGTCTCCGGACAGGTCTTCGCAGTACTCATTGTACATCATATCATGAAATCTGCGGATTTCTTCCTTTGACGCAGGTGCACCGCCACGGATTTCTCTGGCAAGTGCAGGATTCTTCAGTGTTCCTCTGCCTGTCATAATGCAGTCCAGGGTCGGAAACATTTCCTGTAATCTGATACAGTCCTCTGCTGCGACAATATCTCCGTTATAGCATACCGGACTCTTTGCCCGCTCCACTGCCTCTCCAAATGTTTCCAGACGGGGCGTATTTTTGTAATAGTCTTTCTGCACTCTTGCGTGAACAATTAACTCCTCCAGCGGATATTTATTATAAATCGTCAGCAGATCCTCAAATTCTTCCGGATCATCCATACCCAGACGGGTCTTGATGGAAATCTTCATATCACATTTATGGAAAATCTCATCCAGGAATTTGTCCAGTTCATCCGGCCTGTCCAGAAATCCTGCACCTCTGCCCTTCGTCACAACGGTCTTTGACGGACAGCCAAGGTTCAAGTTTACTTCTTTATATCCGTATTCCTGCAGAGTTTCCGCTGTCTGGATAAAATCCTCTGCATTCTTTGTCAAAATCTGGGGAACAGCATACATCCCCTCATTATTCTCAGGCATAATGTCTTTCTTTTCTCTGGTGCTGAGATGTCCTTTCTGATTTGGAAGGATAAAGGGAATAAAATACTTGTCAAAACCTCCAAAGCACTGGTAAAGTGCCCTTCTGTATGTATATCCTGTGATTCCCTCAAGGGGGGCTAAATATATTTTCATGTGCTTCTCCTGTTGTATTTATTGTATTCTTCATTCATTATACTGTAGTTATTCTGTTTTCTCAATGCAGATTTGAAACAGCCGCTGCAAATTGTAAAAAGGCTCAAAATTTTCTGGAAAAGCACCAACACCCTGTCCCGGACATAAACTATATAGAAATCCCCTTCGAGGTAGCGATTTGAAGGCCTTTCAAAAACCTTTGTCCATATCCCAGGAAAAATATTATCTTCAAAAATATCAGGAGGGTGATTCTCAGGCAAAGAATATCCTGATCGAGCATAATCTCCGGCTGGTAGCACATGTGGTCAAAAAATATCAGGGAACCGGTGAGGATACAGATGATCTGATCTCTATTGGAACCATCGGACTGATCAAGGCTGTCACAACCTTTAATCCCCAGAAGGCTTCCCGGTTATCCACCTATGCTGCCAGATGTATAGAAAATGAACTGCTGATGTATTTTCGTGCTAAGAAAAAGCATTCAAAAGAAGTGTCCCTATATGAACCCATAGGAACAGATAAAGAAGGAAATGAGATTAATCTGTTAGATGTGATCGAGAGTGCACCTGTAGATATTGTAGAAGACTGCTATATCCGCGAAAATACCGACTATCTTCTACGCTCTCTGAAAAAAGTCCTGTCAGATAAGGAATATCAGGTGATCTGCTGCAGATATGGGCTCTTTGGCATGGAGGAAGAAACTCAGCGGGAAATTGCCCGAAAACTGTGTATCAGCCGCTCTTATGTCTCCAGGATCGAAAAAACTGCTCTGCAAAAGCTTCGAGGCCTTTTCCCGCAAATGCAGTAAACGCAGCCAACAAATTTAACGTTGGCTGCGTTTATTAATCACTCTGCTCTTCTTAACAGATCGTAAACCTGGATTTCGGTTCCCAGGTCGATAAACAGCTTCTGCTGTGCATGAGGCGCACTCTCCATGGAATTGCCTTCCTCATCATAAATTCCCTTCACAGTGACAGCTACATTCTGTCCGTCCGGTTTCATAATTTCAATTGTCTCACCTACAGAGAATTTATTTCTCTGAGTGATCTGCGCATAACCCCGTTCATCCACTGCCTCAGCAAATCCCAGATACGTATATTCCTTCTGATAAGTATTATTATCATAAATCTGTGTATTCTCATCCGGTTTTCCATAGAAGAATCCGGTTGTAAACTGTCTGTAGGTACAGTTGGAAATCTGTTCCTGGTACCATGGCATATTTGCCTGATATTTCTCAGGGCTCTCCATATAGTCGTCTATTGCCTTGCGGTAAGTTCTGGCAACTGTTGCGACATAGAGAGCGGTTTTCATACGGCCTTCTATCTTCAGACTGTCGATTCCGCTGTTAATGATATCGTCCATATGCTCGATCATGCAGAGATCCTTGGAATTAAAGATATAGGTTCCTCTTTCATTTTCAAATACCGGCATATATTCTCCCGGACGTTTCTCCTCAACAATGGAATATTTCCAGCGGCAGGGATGGGTACAGGCTCCCTGGTTGGCATCACGTCCTGCCAGATAATTACTGAGCAGACATCTTCCGGAATAGGAAATGCACATAGCACCATGGATGAATGTTTCAATCTCCATATCCTCCGGAATATGCTCTCTGATCTCTTTAATCTCCGCAAGCGAAAGCTCTCTGGCTGTTACCACACGCTTTGCTCCCAGATTGTACCAGAAACGATATGTCTCATAGTTAGTATTGTTTGCCTGTGTACTGATATGACGTTCGATTTCCGGGCATATTTCCTTTGCATACATATAGATTCCCGGATCTGCAATGATCAGTGCATCCGGCTTCAGTTCTTTCAGTTCTGTCAGATATTCCCTCACACCCGGCAGATCATAATTATGGGCCAGAATATTTACAGTCACATAAACTTTCACTCCATGTTCATGGGCAAAAGCGATTCCTTCCTTCATATCTTCATGGGAAAAGTTCTTTGCTTTGGCACGAAGTCCAAAGGCTTCTCCACCGATATATACTGCATCTGCTCCGAAAATAACAGCAATCTTCAACACCTCAAGACTGCTAGCCGGAACCAGCAATTCTATTTTTCTCATATTGTTCACTCCTGTTTCACACTGACTGTAACTCCGTCTCCCAGGGGAATGATCGAAGTTATCAGGGATGGATTATGTTTCAGTTCATACAAATACTCACGCATTCTCTTATATATGGTTCTGTTTCTGCGCTCTACCAGATAATGGGACTCTATGATATCTCCCTCCTGAAGCACATTGTCAGAGATGAGAACACCGCCATTTTTCATAAGACGCATCACATCCGGAAGCCAGTTGATATACTGTCCCTTTGCAGCATCCATAAAAATCATGTCAAACGAATCTTCCAGTTCTTTTAATATCTGTCCTGCGTCTCCCTCAAGCAGAGTAATCTGCGCTTCCCGTCCGGCTCTCCTGAAATTCTCTTTTGCGATGGGGATTCTCTTCTCATAATTCTCGATCGTTACGATTTCAAGATCCTCAGGACCATATTCGCACATAAGAAGTGTGGAGAAGCCAATGGCTGTCCCCACCTCCAGAATACGCTTCGGCCGGTTTACAGCCAGAAACATTTTTATAAAGCTCTGCATTTCTCTCCGGATGATCGGCACCCGTTCCCTGATGGCATACTGCTCCAATTCTTCAAGAAACGGTGTATTTCCCATATCCAGTGAATTAATATAGGTACGCATCCGCTCGTCAACTATCACGAATCACTTACCCCTTCCTGTTCATCATCACCTGCCAGAATTCCCATGATACGATTAGGTGTATATGCTGTACTTAACAGATACGTTCCGGCCTGAAGCTTTCCATGATAAGTGGACAGTCTCTCCTGAACATAAAATACCGTTGCACTCTTGACCAGACCTTTTTTCTGAAGAGTTTTGGCAATCTTGTACAAGGAAGTATCTTCCTTGATCACCACTGTAACTTCCTGTCCTTCTCCGGGACTCATGGCCTGCTGATTAAAGACATCATGTCCAAACTGATAAGAAGCCTTTCCTACCCAGAAAAGTAAAACTATCACACATATATAAAGCACGATCTTAAAAAACGTTCCTGCAACAACAACACCTGCTGCACCTGCACGTTCCCTGGTATCACTCATAAGCTATTTCCTTTCTGTATGTCAGGCGGATAAAGTCATCCGCTCAGTTATCTGCTCACAGCAGGATAACTGTTTTACAGTTTATCTGCTCACATTCCCGGGACATCTATATCAATACCTTCTCCCAGTTTTATACAGATTCTCTGCATCATTTTGCACAAAGCAAGCTCCGCATCCAGATACGCATTCACTTCCGGGTGTCTGCGAAGCTCTGCGGATTCTTTTCCCATCTGCTCTACAACTTCAAACAGATTATCGGAATCCCATTCATTCTGGACTTTATAATTATCTGCCCTGAATGTATCCACACGTGCCTTCAGTTCGGGCTTCTTTTTCAGGATATCACTCTGCTTCTGAAATTCCAGATATTCAGGGCTCTCCTTTATAGCCTCCAGAAGCCCTTTAATACTTTCCTCTATTGTATTTGGTTCCATTTTATGCCTCCATGATAATAGGCAGGATCATAGGACTTCTCTTGGTACGTTTCCATAAAAATTCACTGAGCGCATCCTTCACAACTGTCTTGATCTTGCCCCAGTCCGTAATATTACGTTCCAGACAAGAATCCAGTGCATTCTCTACCACTTCTCTTGCACCATCCATCAGATCCTCAGATTCCCTCACATATACGAAGCCTCTGGAAACAATATCCGGTCCTGCAAGAATCACATTGCTGTGGCGTTCCAACGTAACCACAACGATCATAATTCCATCTTCTGCAAGATGCTGACGGTCACGAAGAACGATATTTCCTACATCTCCTACACCAAGTCCGTCTACCAGGATTGCTCCTGTGTGTACAGTGCCTGTTACTTGTGCACTCTGGCTGTCAAGCTCCAGAATATTTCCGGATGCAAGGACAAAGATATTCTCTTTGGGGATTCCAAGTTCCTCAACTACATTTTTCTGTGCGGTCAGATGTCTGTATTCACCATGAACAGGGATTGCATATTTCGGTTTTACCAGAGAATAGATCAGCTTGATTTCTTCCTGGCAGGCATGTCCGGAAACATGGACATCCTGGAAAATAACCTTCGCACCCTTCATGGAAAGCTCATTGATAACCTTGGATACCGCTTTCTCATTTCCCGGAATCGGATTGGAACTGAAAATAATAGTATCATTCGGTTTGATCACTATTTTCTTATGGATGTTTGCAGCCATACGGGAAAGAGCTGCCATGGATTCACCCTGGCTTCCTGTTGTGATCAGCACTACCTGTTCATCCGGGTAATTCTTAACCTGATCAATCTCAATCAGAGTCTGATCCGGAATGCGAAGGTATCCAAGCTCTGCTGCAGTTGTGATAACATTTACCATACTGCGGCCCTCTACTGCAACCTTGCGTCCGAAACGATAAGCTGTGTTAATGATCTGCTGTACGCGGTCTACATTGGATGCAAAAGTGGCAATAATGATTCTGTTTGTCTTATATTCATTGAAAAGATTATCAAACACATGTCCCACAGAACGTTCAGACATGGTAAATCCGGTTCTCTCTGCATTAGTACTGTCACACATCAGTGCCAGTACTCCCTTTCTTCCAATCTCTGCAAAACGCTGCAGATCAATGGCATCTCCGAATACAGGAGTATAATCTACTTTAAAGTCGCCGGTATGCACTACGATGCCTGCCGGAGAATAGATCGCAAGTGCAGATGCATCCTGGATACTATGGTTTGTCTTTATAAATTCAATTGAAAAATCACCAAGATTAATGACCTGTCCATGCCTTACTTCCTTTAACTTGGTAGTATTGGTCATATTATGCTCTTTCAGCTTATTTGCAATAAGGGCAATGGTCAGCTTCGTGGAATAAACAGGGACATTTACATCTTTGAGTACATACGGCAGCGCACCGATATGGTCCTCATGTCCATGAGTGATCACAAAGCCTTTTACTTTGGAAATATTCTCTTTTAAATAGGTGACGTCCGGAATGACAAGGTCAATTCCGAGCATATCATCTTCCGGGAAAGCAAGACCGCAGTCTACCACAACAATGCTGTCTTCATATTCAAATGCTGTGATATTCATTCCAATCTGTTCCAGACCACCCAGAGGAATGATCTTTAATTTAGATGTTGGTTTCTTCGGTCTGCGGGAAGAATTCTTTATCGCAGCCTTAAATGGTACCTGTATTCCGTTCTTCTCTTTATCTGCCGGAGCCTTGCGGTCCTGCATTGGTTTTCTTCCATAAGAGTTTCTGTGCTGTGGTTTATATTTATAATTCTTCGGTCTGTTGTATGGCCTTTTCTGACCATGTCCGAACTGTCCGTCATGATTTTCACGCGCTTCATTATTAAACTGGTTGTTATTTTCGTTACTCAAGTACTACACCTCCATGCTACATTTCAAGGTCTACGTCATCTAACATTTGTTCAAATACTTTAAAAACAGCCTGCATCTCATCCTCGTCCTCGACCATTTCATAGCAGGCTTCCTGACTGTCATCCTCTGACACGTCTTTAAAAATATAGGCTGTCGCCTCATCATCCTGAGAATCAGATACCAGAAGATATGCAACTCCTCCGATCCTGGTCTGCTCCTCTACATAAAACTCCGCTTCTGTTCCGTCCTCAAGCTGAAATTTAATTTTCTCCATCTTATTAATCTCCTAACAGGACAGGGAATCCAGATATCCCTGCAAAATAAAAACAGCAGCCAGCTGATCCAGATACTGCTTGCGGTTCTCTCTGCGCACACTGGCTTCCATTAAAGTACGATTGGCTTCTACTGTTGTCAGACGCTCGTCCCACATGATCACTTCAAGACCTGTACGTCTTTCCAGCATTTCTTTAAATTCCAGTGATTTTCGGGCACGTTCTCCAATCGTATTGTTCATGTTCTTCGGATATCCAAGCACGATCTTCTCCACGTGATATTCCGAAACAAGTTCTTCAATACGGGCAAGTGTCTGGCGCAGGTGGTTCTCCTGTTTACGCCAGATCGTCTCTACACCCTGAGCGGTGATCCCCAGCGGATCACTAATGGCTGCACCGACTGTTTTTGATCCATAATCTAATCCCAGAATCCTCATATCAGCGTTCCCAGGATTTGTTCTTAATATACTCGTTTAAAAGTTCCTCTACCAGTTCGTCGCGCTCTACTTTCATGATCATGCTTCTTGCGCCCTTGTGACTGGTAATATAAGTAGGATCTCCAGACATAATATATCCAACGATCTGATTGACCGGATTGTATCCTTTCTCATCCATTGCTGTGTAAACGAGATCCAGAACTTCTTTTACCTGAAGCTCCTGATCTGGTTTTGTTCTGAAATATTGGGTATTACCCAGATTGTTCTCTGCCATTTTATTCACGTCCTTACCTGATTTATTGTCGCAAAGCCTTCTTAGTAATTCTGCTTTGCTATGTATTGCAAATTTCGTATACAATACACATATTTTCTTCTATATTTTAATATAATTTCACGTATTGTGCAACCGCAAATTTATTGATGATTATTCGTTACTGTTCACTCCGTTCTCAGTAACATAGCCAAAATTCATTCCAGATTGCCTGCGGCAATGGAATTTTGGCTTGTATGTCTCGGGATTTTGGCATATTCATGCCAAAACACCTCGCGGGATAGTGGTGTGTGAACTGTAACTATTCTATTCCCAGAACCTCACCTGTTAATGTATGTTCTTCCAGGAATTCTTCAGCTTTTACAGTAATGATGTCATTCACACTGTAGTTGTCCTGTTTTTTCACTGCTGTTTTAATATATTCCATACTGTGGCCGATATACCACTGCTCTCCGTTAATCTCTACTTCTTCCTCAAGAAGTACTTTCAGTTCACCGCCGAGCATGGATTTTTCATATTCTTTCGCATGCTGTTCATTTAAAGCAAGCATCTTGTCACTTCTGACCGCTTTCTGTGCTTCAGTGAGCTGTCCGGACATGGCTGCAGCCTTTGTTCCATGGCGGCGGGAATATTTGAAAATATGAGTTTCATAAAAATGAATGCTCTCTACGAAATCATAGGAATCCTGAAAATCTTCTTCTGTTTCCATCGGAAAACCAACGATCACATCTGTGGTAAGTGCAGGATTTCCCAGATATTTTCTCAGAAGCCCGCATTTCTCTGCATATTCTGCGCTTCTGTATCTGCGATTCATTCGCTCCAGTGTGGTATCACATCCGCTCTGCAGGGACAGATGGAAATGCGGACACATTTTCGGCAATGCGGCAATGCTCTGCACAAATTCTTCTGTGATGATTCCCGGTTCCAGGGAGCCCAGACGGATTCGTTCGATTCCTTCTACCTCATGTACTGCCCGGATCAGGGAAAGCAGTGTTTCTTTCTCTTCTGCCGGGAAATCTACACCATAAGAGCTTAAATGAATTCCTGTCAGAACGACTTCCTTGTATCCTTTTGATGCAAGTGCATGAACCTCATCCATTACATGCGCGATCTTACGGCTTCTGACACGACCTCTTGCATAAGGAATGATACAGTAAGTACAGAATTGATTACAGCCGTCCTGAACTTTGATATATGCGCGTACATGCTCTGCTGTATGATCAATTGCCAGTTCTTCATATTCTTTTGTCTGGTTGATCTTGAGCACATGTTTCTGCCTGGTGTGCTGTTGCTCATATTCCTCGAGTACCTGGACAATATTTCCCTTCTGATTGTTTCCAAGGATCAGGTCTACAGCCTCATCTTTATCCAGTTTTCCTTCATCTGTCTGTACATAACATCCGGCTGCGATCACGATAGCATCCGGGTTCATTTTCTTTGCTTTGTGCAGCATCTGTCTGGATTTACGATCTGCAATGTTGGTTACTGTACAGGTATTAATTAAATATACATCAGCCCCCGGTTCAAAAGGTACGATCTCGTAGCCCGCTTCTTCCAGAAGCTGCTGCATGGCTTCTACTTCATAGGCGTTTACTTTACATCCTAAGTTGTGAAGTGCAACTTTTTTTCCCATTCTTTCCTCCTAATTGATTTTTCTGTTTTTATAATTCTATACCTGCATACTCATTTTCTGTAGTCTGGACTTTGTATACATGCTGACATTTCGAAAACTTATATGCTTACAGAATAGATTTTGTTTTCGCTTTAGTTATTGTTCATTTTCTACAAAACAGTCTGATATTTTAGCACTGTTCTACATTTTCACTAAATCTTTCTGGAAATTTTATCCGTTTTCACCTTGACTTTTATGGTCTCTGCCGTTAAGATGAAAACTGTAAGCTGACAGACAATCAGGTCAGCAAATAACTATTATTAAGGGAGGTTCTCATAATGAAAACAGTTAAAATTTCACTGAACTCTATCGATAAAGTGAAAGCGTTCGTTAATGAAATCAGCAAATTCGACTGCGATTTCGATTTAGTATCCGGAAGATATGTAATCGACGCAAAATCTATCATGGGTATTTTCAGCCTTGATTTATCCAAACCAATCGATTTAAACATCCACGCTGATGGCGCTGCTCTTGATACCGTTATGGCAATCGTAGGCAAATACGTTACAGAATAATTTTTTCGCAGTCATTGAGGAACTGTTTACCAGTTCCTCTTTTTTTGTATACCAGAGTTTCAAGTTCAAACATAAGGAAGTAGCGTCAGCAGATTCCGAATGTTTGTAATCGATATTAGTCAATCTCAATAATCTCAACAGTCTCCAGCGCTGTCTTCATGAGTTCGTCAATTTTTTCTTCCAGTTTTGTTTCAGAACGGTGGATCACGTTCAGGTTTGGTTTGGTAACCGGATGTTTTGCCACGAAAATAGTACAACAGTCTTCGAATGGCTGAATGGATGTTTCATAGGTTCCGATTTCCCAGGATCTTTCTACGATTTCCTGTTTGTCGAATCCGATAACCGGACGGTATACAGGGAGTGTGCAGACTTCGTTTGTTGCTGCAAGGCTCTGCAGGGTCTGGCTGGCAACCTGACCGATGCTTTCTCCAGTGATCAGACCGAGACATCTGCTTTCTTTTGCGAAATGCTCTGCAATACGCATCATGTAACGACGCATAATGATAGTCAGCTCATCGTGCGGACACTGGTCGTAAATATAGAGCTGAATATCTGTGAAGTTCACTACATGAAGGCGGATTGGTCCACTGTATTTTGCTACCTGTTTTGCCAGATCTACAACTTTCTGTTTTGCTCTCTCGCTGGTGTATGGCGGAGCGTGGAAATATACAGCGTCAATTTTAACGCCACGTTTTGCGATCATGTATCCTGCTACCGGGCTGTCGATGCCGCCTGAAAGAAGAAGCATGGCTTTTCCGTTTGTGCCGATCGGCATTCCGCCTGCGCCCTTGATAGTCTGGGAATATACATAAATCTTGTCTCTGATTTCCACAGAGAGAGTCAGATCCGGTTCATGTACATCTACACTTGCATCCGGGAATTCATCCAGAATGCGGCCGCCCAGTTCTGCGCTGACTTCCATGGATGTGATCGGATAGGATTTCTTTGCTCTTCTTGTATATACTTTAAAGCTTCCGTCGTAGTCCGGATGGCAGTTCTTCATGTAGGAAACTACGTCCTTTGCCATCTGCTCGAATCCCTGATCTTCGTAGATCACTACAGGGCAGATTCCAACAATACCGAATACATGCTGCAAGGCTTCTACTGTCTCATCATAGTCATACTGCTCCGGGCAGAATACATAGATTCTTCCCTGTTCTTTCTTTACTTCAAACTCACCTTCTACTTTGGAAAGGGCGATGTTCATCTGCTTTACAAGGGCATCTTCGAAGATGTATCTGTTCTTGCCCTTGATGGCGATTTCTGCGTATTTTATTAAAAATGCGTGGAATATCATTTGTTTCTCCTTCTCTTATTTTGCTTATAATAAATTGTTTTATATAATATTAGAATTAATATTTTTCTGGATTTAATATCTGTAATTTTCAAATAGAATTCATATAAATGCTATTAACAACCTTTTCAAATATTCCTGAGCTTATCTCAGGTTCCATTCCAAATATCACTTATAACTATTATTTGTTATCTGCGTGCATAGCGTTTCAGCATCGGCAGTACTTCATTCAGAACTTCCAGGCAGTAGTCAACTTCTTCGAATGTATTCTCCTCTGAGAAGCTGATACGTACAGTGTTCTCGATCTGTGCATTGCTCATTCCCATTGCGGAAAGTGTTGCGCTTGGTTTTCTCTTATGGCTGGAGCATGCGCTTCCTGCTGATACGTAAATGTTTCTGTCCTCTAAGGTATGAAGCAATACCTCGCTTCTGATTCCCAGAAAGCTGACGCTTAAGATATGCGGTGCGCCTTCTCTGACAGGCATTCCATTGATTACTACATCGTCAATCTTAGAAAGTCCTTCTGCCATGCGTTCTTTGAGCTGGTAAAGATGCTCTACTTTCTCGTCAAAGTTCTGGTACATCATCTTCGCTGCAACACCAAGTCCTGCGATTCCCGGTACGTTGTCTGTTCCGGAACGCATGCCGTTCTGCTGGCCGCCGCCGAGAATGAGAGGCTGTACTTTTGCCTTGCTGTTGATGTACAGGAATCCAACTCCTTTTGGTCCATGGATCTTATGTGAGCTGACAGACAGAAGATGGATATTCCATTTCTTCGGATAAATACGATATTTACCGAATGCCTGGATCGCATCTACATGATACAGCGCCTTCGGACACTTCTCCTGGATCATTGCACCGATTTTCTCTACAGGCATAACCGCACCGGTCTCATTATTTACCATCATTGTAGATACGAGAATGGTATCCGGCCTTAATGCTTTCTCCAATGCGTCAAGTTTTACTACTCCATGCCCGTCTACAGGAAGAATGGTCACTTCAAATCCCTGTTCCTGCAAAAAAGCTACCGGCTGGCTGACTGCAGCATGCTCTACTGCAGTTGTGATAATGTGATTACCGCTTCGTTTGTTGGCAAGCGCACCACCGATCAGAGCCAGGTTGTTTGACTCTGTTCCGCCGGAAGTGAACAGGATTTCTTTTTCTGTTACTTTCAGTATCTGTGCCAACGTTCTGGCAGATTCTTTGACATACCCTTCTGCGTCTACACCTTTCTGGTGCATGGCAGATGGATTTCCAAAATCTTCCATCATTGTTTTTACCACGATGTCCTTTACTTCTTCAAAGCAGCGGGTCGTGGCTGAATTATCAAAATATGCTTCCATTTTTGTTCTCTCTTGTTTCTGTTATTCATTTTCCAACTGGAACATCAGAACTGAAAGAATCGCAAGTCCTGCTGTCTCAGTTCTGAGGATTCGTCTTCCAAGTGTAATCGCATGGGCACCTGCTTCCAGTGCCTTTGCTACCTCTTCTTCCTCGAATCCACCCTCCGGTCCGATAAAGATACCGACAGACTGTCCAGGCTTAATCTCGCTGAGGATTTCTCTGGTTTCTTTCATTCCTTTGGCAAGTTCGTACGGGATCAGTTTTACATCTAACTGTTTCGCAAATTCCAGTGCCTGTTTGTAGGTCATTACTTCATGGATTTCCGGGATCAGCATTCGCTTGGACTGCTTTGCTGCACTCTCTGCGATCTGCTGCCAGCGAACCACCTTCTTTGCTGCCTTCTTAACATCCAGTTTCACCACACATCGCTTTGTCTCTACCGGGATTATAGAAAAAGCTCCCAACTCTACTGCTTTCTGGATGATCAGTTCCATCTTGTCTGCTTTCGGCAGTCCCTGAAAAAGATAAAGCTTATTTGGCAGCTCATATTCCGGCTCCTGTGCATAGAGGATATGCAGCAGAACCTCATCCTCTCCCAGTTCTTCAATCTGGCAGTGGTATTCTTTATCTCCTCCGTCACTGATCCACACATCCTCCCCACATTTCATGCGGAGAACGTTTTTAATATGATTTACATCCGTCCCATTGATGTGGATACGGTGTGCCTCTTCCTCAATCTGATAAGACTCCACAAAAAAACGCTGCATAGGATCAGTCCTTTCTTGCTGTTACGGAAACCCACTCGCCCTGATGTGTCACTTCTACGACCGTCAGGCCTGCTGCTTTTACCGCCTCCACTACAACTTCTTCCTTCACATCAAGAATACCGGAAGTAATGTAGTAAGCGCCTTTTTTCATCTGGTTTACAATTACCGGTGTCAGAGGGATCAGAACATCTGCAAGGATATTTGCTGTTACGATATCATATTTTTCATATCCTGCCTGATCCTGAATCGCTTTATCGTCAATGATGTTTCCGATCACCATATCAAAAGTTTCATCCACGATCTGGTTTGCTTCTTTATTCTCTGCAACTGCAGGAACTGCACATGGATCAAGGTCTGTTCCCAGTACATGTTTCGCACCAAGTTTCAGGGCAACGATACCAAGGATACCGCTTCCGGTTCCTACGTCAAGCATCTCTGTATCCGGTGTTACATATTTCTTTAACTGGCGAATCACAAGCTGAGTAGTCTCATGCATACCTGTACCGAAGGCTGTACCCGGATCAATGTGGAGGATCATCTTGTCTTTATCCTCTGCTTTTACTTCTTCCCATGACGGTACGATAAGGATATCATCTACATAGAACTGGTGGAAATACTGTTTCCAGTTATTAATCCAGTCCTTGTCCTCTGTCTGAGATTCTTCAATGGTAGCTTCCCCGATGTCCATAAAATTCTTCAGATCATCTAATGCTTCACGAACATCTTTCAGGATTGCTTCTTTGTCTGCATCTTCTTCCAGATAAAAATTCAGATAGGCAATGCCGTCATCTGCTGGTCCTTCCGGCATAATATCTACAAACATCTGAGCCTTGTCTTCCTCAGTCAGAGGCTGTTTGTCCTGAATTTCCACGCCTTCAATGCCGACTTCTGCAAGTGTGCTGATAACGATATCTTCTGCTTCTGTTTTCGTTTTTACTGTAAAACGGTTCCACTTCATGTAATTGTCTCCATTTCTTTATGTTATATAATTAACTATTATCATCCCAAAATATGTCTGGCCCATTCTCTGTTACTCTGCAGCTATTCCCATAATGCAGCATCTCACCACATCCAGTCAATTCTTATTTACCCACCGACTGCATGCTTCACTTATTTTTTCAAAAAAATGTCTGAATATCTCGTGGCGATTTCCTTTGCTGTAAAATCTCCACGCCAATTCTACCAGTGCAACTCCGGCAATGGCATCCACCAGATAATGCTGTTTAAGCACCTGGGTAGAAATAATGATCAGTATTGCAAAAATCAGTGAAAAATGCTGATACCATTTTGGAATATTCTCTGATTTACTGACTCCGCGCCAGCTCAGCCAGCTTACATAACAATGGATTGACGGAAATAAGTTAGACGGACTGTTTCCACCATCCATGAGATAAACAAACTTAAGCATCTGCTGGGACCATGTAGTTCCTGCAAGCTCAGGTCTGACATTGGTAGTTGGCAAAACCAGAAAAATAATAAAACATGTAATATGAACAGTCAGATCAGTTGCCACAAACCGATAAAATCCATCTTTTCCTCTCTGTGCAGCCAGAATATAATTCACTGCCCAAAAAGGGAATGCCAGAATATAAATCCAGATAAACTGTGGTATTAACGGCACTGCCCTGTCCAGTGACATGGTAAAATCAAAATGATATCTGTCTGCTGTCAGTACTCCGCTTCCCCAGTAAATAAGACAGTTTAATACAAAAATGCTTATCAGCGGCAAAATTACCCATACAGGGAGATACTTCTCCCGAAAAGCTGCGATCTTCTCTGTTTTTGTCAAATATCTCTCCATTTCTCAGGAAACTTTTATTCCTGTCTGTTCATCTGATTTTTACCGTTACTCTTCAATATACACGACTATACAAAAAAAGAAAAGAGGGTAAACCTCTTTTCTTTAATTTTCTTTTATAATTAATCCTCAAAAGTCTCTTTTAATTTATCCATGAAACTCTTTTTCTTCTTTTCCGGTTTTTCAAAATCATCAGAATCTTTTGATTTCGGACGGTTACCACACGCCTCATCGAATTTGCGCAGTGCTTCTTTTGCTTCTTCGTTGAGGTTTGTAGGAACCTGCACAACAAAAGTCACATAATGATCGCCACGTACATTCTTGTTTCTCAGAGACGGTACACCTTTTCCCTTCAGACGGATCCTTGTGTCTGTCTGAGTTCCGGGTTTCACTTCATATTCAACCTCTCCATCCACTGTGTTGATACGTACAGTACCGCCCAGTGCTGCCTGCGCGTATGTAAGAGGCGCAGTAGAGAAGATATTCATATCCTGTCTCTGGAAGATCGGATGACGTGCAACATTTACTTCTACAAGCAGATCGCCTCTCGGACCTCCGTTTGTACCCGGTTCACCCTTCTCACGGATGCGGATGCTCTGACCATTGTCAATACCTGCAGGTACAGATACCTGAATCTTCTTTCTTGAAGATGTATATCCGGTTCCGCGGCAGGAAGTACATTTATCCTTGATGATCTTACCTGATCCATGACAATCCGGACAAGTCTGTACATTACGCACCATTCCAAACATGGACTGCTGTGTATAAACAACCTGACCTTCTCCATGACATTTCGGACAGGTTACCGGTGAAGTACCCGGCTTCGCACCTGTTCCATGACAGGTGGTGCACTCGTCTTTCAGTACGATCTCCAGTTCCTTCTCACAGCCAAAGACAGCTTCTTCAAAAGTAATATTTACGCGTGCGCGGAGATTAGCTCCCTTCATCGGACCATTATTGGCACGTCTGCTTCTGCTGCCGCCACCAAATAAATCGCCGAAAATATCGCCGAAGATATCACCCATATCAGCACCGTTAAAATCAAAACCTCCGAAGCCGCCGCCGGCACCTCCGCCACCGTTTTCAAAAGCCGCATGGCCAAACTGGTCATACTGTTTTCTCTTCTCCGGATCGCTTAAGATGGTGTAAGCCTCTGTTGCCTCTTTAAATTTCGCCTCAGCCTCTTTATCTCCTGGATTTACATCCGGGTGATACTTCTTGGCCAGCTTACGATATGCTTTTTTAAGTGTTGCGTCATCGGCGCTTTTGTCCACGCCTAAGACTTCATAATAATCTCTCTTATCAGCCATGATTTTAATCCTATACCCGTTTTATTTATAACACAACTATTCAGTGAGAGAGACTCTCCCACTGAACAGTTATTATTGATATTTCCGTTGCAAATCTCTGCTTTTACAGAAATGTCACATTATACTTCTTTGTAATCAGCATCTACAACATCATCGTTGTTTCCTGCATCTGTGCTGCCTGCTGCACCGCCGCCCATATTCATGTCCGGTCCTGCCTGGCCGCCTGCCTGCTGTGTCTGCTCATACATTTTAGCGAAAAGTTTCTGAGCACTTTCCATCATCTTCTCCTGAGCAGCTTTGATATCTGCTACCTGAGAATCTGTCATCTCTTCTGCATTTGCAGTCTGAGACAGTAAATCTTTCAGTGCGTTCAGGTCTGCTTCTACAGCAGCTTTATCATTAGCATCGATCTTGTCTCCGGCTTCTTTCAGTGCATTCTCAACCTGGAATACCATGGAATCAGCATTGTTTCTTGTATCGATTGCTTCTTTACGTTTCTTATCCTGTGCTTCAAACTCAGCAGCTTCTTTTACTGCCTTGTCGATATCGGAATCAGACATGTTAGAACCAGCTGTGATTGTGATGTGCTGTTCTTTACCTGTTCCAAGATCCTTAGCAGATACATTTACGATACCGTTTGCATCGATATCAAATGTAACTTCAATCTGCGGAACACCACGACGTGCTGGCGGGATTCCGTCCAGACGGAACTGGCCAAGGGATTTGTTGTCTTTTGCAAACTGACGCTCACCCTGTACAACGTTGATATCTACTGCTGTCTGGTTGTCTGCTGCTGTTGAGAAAATCTGGCTCTTTCTTGTAGGAATTGTAGTATTTCTCTCAATCAGTCTTGTTGCGATACCACCCATTGTCTCGATGGACAGTGACAGTGGAGTAACATCCAGAAGAAGGATATCACCTGCGCCTGCATCACCTGCAAGTTTACCACCCTGGATAGAAGCACCAAGTGCTACACACTCATCCGGGTTCAGGTTCTTGCTTGGCTCTTTGCCTGTTAACTGTCTTACTTTATCCTGAACAGCCGGGATACGGGAAGATCCACCAACCAGAAGTACCTGGCCAAGTTCAGATGCTGTGATACCTGCATCTGAAAGTGCACGACGTACCGGTTCTGCTGTCATTTCTACTAAGTCATGTGTTAATTCATCGAATTTAGCTCTTGTAAGGTTCATATCGAAGTGTTTCGGGCCTTCTGCTGTAGCTGTGATGAATGGCAGATTGATGTTTGTAGTTGTTGCGGAAGAAAGCTCTTTCTTTGCTTTCTCTGCAGCTTCTTTTAATCTCTGAAGTGCCATCTTATCATTGCTTAAGTCTACACCTTCTGCTTTCTTAAACTCTGCAAGCATGTAATCTGTAACTTTCTGGTCGAAGTCATCACCACCAAGACGGTTGTTACCTGCTGTGGAAAGTACTTCGATAACGCCGTCACCGATTTCGATCACAGATACATCGAATGTACCGCCACCTAAATCGTATACCATGATCTTCTGTTCTTTTTCATTGTCAAGACCATATGCAAGAGCTGCTGCTGTTGGCTCGTTGATGATACGTTTTACATCAAGACCTGCGATTTTACCGGCATCTTTTGTTGCCTGACGCTGAGCATCATTGAAATATGCAGGAACTGTGATAACTGCCTCTGTAACTTTCTCACCAAGGTATCCTTCTGCATCTTTTTTCAGTTTCTGAAGAATCATAGCGGAAATTTCCTGTGGAGAATATTTCTTGTCGTCGATTGTTACACGATAATCAGTACCCATCTCTCTTTTAATGGAAGAGATTGTTCTCTCTGCGTTTGTTACTGCCTGACGTTTTGCAGGTTCACCTACAAGACGTTCTCCTGTTTTTGTGAAAGCAACAACTGATGGTGTTGTTCTTGCGCCTTCTGTATTAGCGATAACTGTTGGCTGTCCGCCTTCCATTACGGCTACACAGCTGTTTGTTGTACCTAAGTCAATACCAATGATTTTTCCCATAATCTTGTTCCTCCTGTTTATTTTCAACTAGATTTGATATATTCTATATTTTCATGTAAATTAGTTGGCTACTTTTACCATACTGTGGCGAACTACGAAATCCTTGTAGGTGTAACCCTTCTGGAATTCTTCTACCACAATATTCTCACCGGCTTCTTCATCCTCCACATGCATTACTGCGTTGTGGAAGTTCGGATCAAATTCCTTACCCACTGCTTCAATCGGTTTCACGCCCAGCTCATCTAATGTGGTGATCAGCTGTTTGTAGATCATCTTCATGCCATCTGCAAAAGAATCTCCTTCAGGTGCCTGTGCAAGACCTCTCTCGAAGTTATCCACAACCGGAAGCATTTTCTCAACTATGTCCTTGGCTCCGATGATATACATACTGGATTTCTCTTTCTCCGTTCTCTTACGGAAGTTATCGAATTCAGCCATGTTTCGTTTCAGCCTGTCTGTAAGTTCTTCAATCTGCTGTTCAAATTTATCTTTTTCTTTTTTCTTCTTGCCGAAGAAAGAAGTTTTTGATTTGCTGTCTTTCTTATCATCCTGGGAAGCTTCCTCGTCTCCGTCCTCTACCGGGATTTCCTCTGTTTCTGCTTCGCCGTTCTCTACAACTTCAGGTTCATTCTCAACAGTTTCTTCTGTTACCGGAGTATCTGTTGTCTCTTCTTCCTGAGCTGTGTTCTTTGTTTCTTCTGACACTCTCTATTACCGCCTTTCTAACTCTCTTTCTTAATCAGTTCGTCCAGCTGGACTTTCAAAGCCTTCAGGCTGTCAACTACGTTTGCATAATCCATACGCTTGGGACCGATGATACCGATGGTACCATGCATTCCTTTTCCAAGTTCGTAAGTGGCTGTGACTACACTGCAGTCTTTCATGGTCTGCACCGGCATCTCATCACCAATGTACACCTGAATTCCTGTGTTCTCGGTATCAGACATTCTCTCTTTCACCAGGTCTACCAGATCCTGCTTCTCTTCAAATGCTGAAATCAGCTCGCTCGCTTTGCTTGTGTCTGCAAGCTCCGGATACTTGAAAATGTTGGTTGCTCCTGAAGTATATATCTGCATATCGTCTTCGTCTACCTGGATGGTGTCTGCCACTGCATCAAGGACTGTGCCAACCACAGAGCCATGTACACCTGCCTGTTCTTTCAGGCGGGCAATCATTCCCAGGTTGATATCCTGAATGGGCACCCCATTTAAGTTGGTGTTAAGAAGAAGATTTAATTTCAGGATTGTCTGATCGTCCATCTCCTCATCCAGATTGATGATCTGGTTTCGGATGACATTGTTATCACTCACTACTACTGCCACAAGCTGAAGGGGTGTCACACGGGAAAGCTGGATGAATTTAATCTTGCTTCCGCTGTACTGTGGAACAGAGATCATTGTTGCATAGTTGGTATTGGAGGCCAGTACCTTTGCTACCTGCTTCAACATTTTATCCAGTTTGTCAGTTTTCTCTATCATGAGATCCTTGATTTCCTGAACCTCTGATTCCTTTTCTTTCATCAGCTCGTCTACGTAGAGGCGATAACCTTTATCAGAAGGAATTCTTCCGGCTGAGGTGTGGGGCTGTACGATATATCCCATATCTGTCAGGTCTGACATCTCATTCCGGATGGTGGCAGAGCTTACATTTAAATCTGCAAACTTGGAAATGGTCCGGGAACCCACCGGTTCGCCTGTTTCCATGTAGGTTTTGATGATGGCTTTTAGTATTTTCTTTTTACGATCATCTAATTCCTGATCCATGAAGTTCCACTCCTTTACTGCCTTTGTTTTTGGTTTGTTAGCACTCATGTTTTAGGAGTGCTAACACCTTATGCTCATAAGATAGCACTCTTGATTTGGTTTGTCAATATTATTTTGTGAATTTTTTGTTATTTTATGAACAATAGGGGTTATTAAGATTATGTTATAGAAAAGGGACGCGGGGAGAAATTATTGATATTGTGTGCGGTTTCGGACGCTAAGAGATACTAAGTCTGCAGAAATCTGCTAAAGGCACACAATATCAATAATTTCTCCCCGCTGGCTGTTCAGGACGATTATACAGGCGGGGCTCTCGCCTGGGAGGCAAATCGCCTCTTCTATAGCAATCCTTGTAAATAATGCATTTAAGACAGTTCAGCAAAGTGCGAAAGACAAGGAAGATATCTGACGCAGGATTTCACACTCTGATGGACTGGATTAAGATACATTATTTTAGAGAATTGCTATAGAATAACTATATCACTTGCTTGTCTTCAAATTCGATTACACAGATGAAAAAGACTCAGTATAGCACTATTTATCTAAAATATCCAGATTCTTTTTCAGGTCGATCATTTTATCGCGGAGTTCGGCGGCCTGTTCAAAGTTGAGGTCTGCGGCTGCGGCGCGCATTTGTTTTTCTACCTGGGCGATGAGTTTGGTGAGTTCTTTGCGGGTCATGGACTCTGGGTCTTTCTGGAGTCGGACTTCGGTTTCGGCTACTGCTTTGGATACGGCAATGAGGTCGCGGACTGCTTTTTTGATAGTAGTCGGAGTGATTCCGTGTTCTTTGTTATAGGCTTCCTGGATGGTTCGGCGGCGGTTGGTTTCGGTGATGGCTTTGTGCATGGAATCGGTCATGTTGTCTGCGTACATGATTACATGGCCTTCACTGTTTCGGGCAGCTCGTCCGATGGTCTGGATGAGAGAGGTTTCGGAACGGAGGAAGCCTTCTTTGTCTGCATCCAGGATTGCTACCAGGGTGATCTCCGGGATGTCCAGGCCTTCTCGAAGAAGGTTGATTCCTACCAGAACATCAAAAACATCCAGACGCATATCACGAATAATGCGGGCACGCTCTAAGGTATCGATATCGGAATGGAGGTAACGGACTCTGATTCCTACTTCTTTCATATATTCTGTCAGGTCTTCTGCCATTCGTTTGGTGAGAGTGGTAATCAGGATTTTGTGTTTCTTTGACACTTCTTTGTTTACTTCTCCGATCAGATCATCGATCTGGCCTTCAATGGGGCGGACTTCTACTTTCGGATCCAGAAGTCCGGTTGGACGGATGATCTGTTCTGCACGGAGGAGTTCATGATCATACTCATATTGTCCCGGAGTGGCAGATACAAACATGACCTGATCCAGTTTGGATTCGAATTCTTCGAAGCTTAAAGGACGGTTGTCCTTTGCCGAAGGAAGACGGAAACCATAGTCCACCAATGTCTGCTTCCGGCTCTGGTCACCGGCGTACATTCCTCCTACCTGAGGTACTGTGATATGAGATTCGTCTATAATAAGTAAGAAGTCATCTCCAAAATAGTCCAGCAGTGTGTATGGCGGCTGTCCGGGCTTTAATCCTGACAGATGTCTGGAATAATTTTCGATTCCTGAACAGAATCCGGTTTCTTTCATCATTTCAATGTCGAAATTGGTGCGTTCTGAGATTCGCTGGGCTTCCAGAAGCTTGTCTTCGCTTTTGAAATACTCTACACGTTCTTTTAATTCTTCTTCTATTGCTACAGCTGCTCTCTGGATCTGTTCTGCTGGCACTACATAGTGGGATGCAGGGAAGATACTGATATGAGAACGCTGGCATTTGATTTCTCCTGTCAGTACATCAATTTCTGAAATACGGTCGATCTCATCTCCGAAAAATTCTACTCTCACGGCTGTATCGGAGCTGTTGGCAGGAAAAATTTCCAGGGTATCTCCACGGACACGGAAGGTGCTTCGGTGGAAGTCCATCTCATTTCTGGTGTACTGAATGTCGATCAGCTCCCGGATTACCTCATCCCTGTCTTTGGTCATTCCCGGACGCAGGGAAATCATCATGTCAAAGAATTCCTGAGGGGAACCCAGTCCGTAGATACAGGAAACGGAGGAAATGACCACTACGTCTTTCCGCTCTGACATTGCGGCTGTGGCAGAGAGACGGAGTTTGTCAATCTCGTCATTGATGGAGGAGTCTTTGGCAATATAGGTGTCTGAAGACGGGACATAAGCCTCCGGCTGATAGTAGTCATAATAGGAGACAAAATATTCCACTGCGTTCTCAGGGAAGAATTCTTTCATCTCACCGTAAAGCTGCGCCGCGAGAGTTTTGTTGTGGGCGAGGATGAGAGTTGGTTTGTTTAGCTGGGCGATGACGTTCGCCATGGTAAATGTCTTGCCGGAACCGGTGACACCCAGTAAAGTTTCGAACTGGTTGCCTTCTTTAAAGCCTCTGACCAGACGTTCAATTGCCTGAGGCTGATCTCCAGTTGGCTTGTACTCGGAATGCAATTCAAAATGATCCATAATATTCTCCTGTTTTAATCAAATTTCACTTATCAAAAATTGAAATATGTTTAATATGGTTATATTTTCAGTATATCATCCCATATAAAAAAAGTACAGAGCAAGCGAATACCTGTTCTGTACTTTAACGTGTCGCGTTACTGTTCACTCTGGCTGCCTAAAACCGAACAAATAGTCTTCTCAACTTTTTCTGCATCAACAGGTTTTGCAATATGTCCGTTCATTCCTTTTGCCAGTGCCTTTTTTCTGTCTTCCTCAAAGGCATTGGCTGTCATGGCTATGATTGGAATAGTGGCTTTGTCTTTATCTGACAGTCCGCGGATCATCTCAGTTGCCCTGTAGCCGTCCATGTTCGGCATCTGGATATCCATAAGGATCAGGTCATAGGTGCCTGCCGGTTTCTGTTCTATCCTTGACACACACTGAACTCCATCCTCAACACGATCAACCATAAGTCCCATATCCTCCAGGATAAACTGTGCGATTTCCGCATTCAGATCATTATCCTCGGCAAGCAAAATATGTTTTCCGCTGATTCTGTCTGTTTCATCCACATCTGAAGATTTTTCCGTATCCTGTTCATAGTAGCTCTTATCAGCAATCCTGTATTCCAGGGTAACTGTAAATTTACTTCCTTCTCCCTGCTTACTTTCTACTTCAATAGTTCCGTACATCATATCAATATACTTCTTTATGATCGGCATTCCCAGACCTGTTCCCGCAATCTTTCCGTCTGTTGTATTTCGTTCCCTGGCAAAAGCCTCAAAGAGAGATGGAAGGAATTCTTCGCTCATTCCGATACCTGTATCAATTACCTGAGTCCGTATCCGCACATAGTCTTTCCTGTCACAGTCAAGCTCTGTGATCCTTATGGTAACTCTTCCCCCTGAAGCTGTATATTTTACCGCATTACTGATCAGATTGAGGAAAATTTCCTTGTTCTTCGTCTCATCGCAGATTACGTGCTCATGCTTGACATCATATTCCATCTTAAGGTGAATACATTTTTTCTCCGCTTCCGCCTGGAAAATTTTGTAAATTCCCTGATAAATATCTCTGATCTTCACATAATCTTCATCCAGTTCCACCTTACCGCTTTCAATCCGGGCCATGTCCAGCACATTATTGATAATAGACAGAAGCAGATTTCCGGACTGTTCCATCTTCTCCTGATAATCCAGAAGTTTCGGATCAGTCAGTTCCCTTTTTATCAGCTCACTGTATCCCAGCAGGGCATTCATGGGTGTCCGGATATCGTGAGACATATTGAAAAGGAACTCTGATTTGGCGGCATTAGCCTTTTCTGCCTGAATCTTGGCTTTTCTCGCTTGTATCAGCAGATAAACTATAATCCATACAATAATCAAGACCACACTTACAAACCAAATGGAAACTACCCGCAGATTATCCTTTATGTATTCTGCCAGAGTAACCTTGCCCGGTGCGTTTTCATATACGTAAAACTGACTGGAAAGTCTGGAAGCAGGCAGAGTCTGAATGGTTTTGTTCAGGATATTCATTAATGTTGTGTTTTCCCTGGTGACCGCAAAGCAGGAAGCGCCGGATTTCGTAAGAAAAATACTGCGCATTTTGCTGTCCTCCAGTGTCTTTAATGACTGTCCTGCCTTCACAACAAAGCAGTCTGCCTCGCCACTTTGAACTGCTTTATCGGCCTCAGCAGATGAGTCGTATTCCTTTATTTTCCAGAATGGATAATTAAAAGAAATATACCACTTCCCCAGCAGGTTATTCCTGCTCACTGCTACTGTATTCTCTTTATTTTCATCAAACTTCTTAACACCGGTGAGTACTGCAACATTAATTTCAAAAACAGTATTTGACAATACAATATCATTCTGCTCAGCTTCATATGGATTCTGGTTCATATGAAAAATCATATCAATCCTGTTATCCTTTAATGCCTGCAGCTCTTTCTCCTGGGATTCAAAACCTGTCAGTTGAAATTCTATGGCTTGTTCACCCAGATAACCGGATACCAGACTAATATAATCGTTAATAATTCCTACCGGTTTCTCTGACTCCGTATCCACAAGGCTGATACCCACATCATTTTTCAGATATCCAATCCGGACCGCCCCATGCTGTTCCAGCCAGTTCTGTTCCTCATCCGTAAGAGTTTCAAGGGAATTTGCAGAGAGATACCTTTTATAAAGATCGTCTGTATAAAAAGGATTCTCCCTCTCTATCTTCTGCATTACCTGATCCAGCTCTTCTTTCAAATCCGGGCGTTTTTTGCTGACTGCAAAATAATTATAGGAGCTACCAATCAGAATAGCAGGAGAAATATCGTCTCTTTCCCACTGTGGAGATTCATTTAAAACAAATCCGTCAATTTCATGATTTTTCAATTTCTGACGAACATCATCTGCACCGGTAATATCAACCTGCTGCGTGTTCACTCCATGACTTTTCTCCCACTCATGGAACATTTCGGCAGGAAGTGCATTCGGCAGCATACCGATTCTTTTTCCATTTAATGTAGTCAGATCTGAAATGGAGATATCTGTATTAGAAGTATCCACATACAGGTAATATTTATCCTCTCCCATAGGCAATTCTGAAAAAAGCATGGAAGTGGAACGTTCCTCTGTATAGGAAATGCCTCCCAGCAGATCGATCTGTCCATTTTTCAGCATACTCATCAGTTCTGCCCAGCTTCCCTCCACATATTCATATTTCCATCCGGTATGCGCAGCTACTGCCTGCTGGTATTCGTAGCTGTAGCCTCTCCTCTGACCGTCTGCTCCTGTGGTATTATAAGTTCCTTCATACCAGCCTACTCTGACTGTTTTGGATTTTGCTTCCTCTGCTGATACAGGAAGGGGAAGCACGGTAATATATAAAATAAAGCATAATAAAATGCAGATATGTCTCTGTACATTTAACTTAAACTTTTTCATATAACTTTCTCCAAATGATTTTGTGTCTATCCGGTGAAGATATCTCAACAGATTATTGCCTTTTTCATTTACTTCACCCGGGTTATAGAAACGTGTAACATGCTTCTGCAGATATCATACCTTATTTTCCGTCATTGCAACAGCCCTATATTTATTTTTTATACCTATTTTTTCAGTTTTCAGATAATCTTTACTTGCCAAAATTCATGGGCTACGACAACCGAATTCGGACAAAATATATCGCAAAGTGGGGCGTGCAGATTGCGGGAATGATTTTTCAGACACGCTCTAATGTGTCGACATGTTAATTCCTGAAACAATCTTGCAGGATAATTTTTTTTATTTCAAGGCGGAGGAAAAAGATGTAGCAGTGGCATAATCATTTGTATGCGAGTCCCCACCCACTGCTTATTGCTTTTCGCAACCTCCGCAGGGGACTTACTTGATTCGGTTAAAGTTACTATTTATTTAAATTTCGTATACAGAAAAAAGCAGCCCACAGACCATGTATGAAGAAAATCTGTGAGCCACCTTTTCTTTTCATCTTAGATGATGTTTATCTTTTTTTATCTTTGAAACAATAAAGAAGAAATCGTACGGTTTTTACTTTTGTAAAACTGAAATGCATTATTTAATAAACTTAACTTCCGGATAAATAGCCTGCTTAGCGGCTTCTTTTCTCTCATTGAAGATAACCTTGTTTTCTTCAAACAGGTTGCGGCCCTGTGCATCGATAGATACGATCAGTGGACCAAATTCTTTTACTTTGTTGCACCATAAGGTCTCAGGCATTCCAAGCTCATCCCAGTGATGTTCTACGATCTTCTCAACCTCTGTTGCAGCTACTACTGCACAGCCAGCCGGGAATACACAGTGGATCGCACCAAACTCTTTACATGCACGCTCTGTGTTCGGTCCCATTCCGCCTTTTCCAACGATTACTCTTACACCTGTAAGCTTAGTAAATTCATACTCAAATTTCTCCATACGCATGGAGGTTGTCGGTCCAACGGAAACCATTTCATAGTCATCTTCTGTTCCCTCAATTTTACGAACGATTGGGCCAGCGTGGAAAATTGCTTTGTCCTTGATATCATATGGAAGTTCTCTTCCATACTCAACCAGACGGCGATGTGCCACATCACGGCAGGTCATCAGATCTCCGTCCAGCCATACAATATCACCGATTTTGATGTCAGCCAGGTCTTCTTCACTGATTGGTGTAATAAGAACTTTTTTATCTCCTCTGATTTCGATCATGTTTTTTCCCTCCGATTATGCGTTGAATTTCCATGTGGAATGTGTATCACAGGTTACTGTAAGGTCAGAATTTACGATCAGGTGACCGCGGCGGTGTGACCAACAGCCTACATTTACTGCTACACCGATTGTAGATGGATGACGGGCTGTATTCTCGATATTAACACCCATTACAGAATATTTTCCGCCCATTCCCTGCGGTCCAAGGCCGATTGCATTGATTCCGTCTTCCAGAAGCTTCTCCATTTTTGCTGCATTTGCATTGTCATTGTGAGAACCGATCGGACGCATAAGTGCTTTCTTGGAGTTGAGGGCTGCTGTCTCTATAGATGTTCCTACACCTACACCCACAAGAAGCGGAGGACAAGCATTCAGTCCGTAAGTTGTCATCTGATCAAGAACAAAATCGGTAACGCCTTCATATCCTGCACCTGGCATAAGTACCATTGCTTTTCCCGGAAGAGTACATCCGCCTCCTGCCATGTATGCGTAAATCTCACATTTATCACTGTTTGGAACGATGTCCCACCATACAGTCGGAGTTCCTTTTCCAACGTTTTTCTTGGTGTTGTACTCGTCGAAAGTTTCTACAGAGTTATGTCTTAATGGTGCTGCAAAAGTAGCCTGTACAACAGCTTCTTTCAAAAGGGCTTCCAGCTCGTTGATGTACGGGAAATTAGTTCCGCATTTCAGCCAGAACTGAAGAACTCCTGTGTCCTGGCAGCTTGGGCGGTTCAGCTCTACAGCCAGTCCCTGGTTCTTAGTCATTGTCTCATAAAGTACTTTTGGAAGTGCTGCGCTTTCCTGAGAACCAAGCTCTTCCAGTTTTGTTACTACGTCGTCCGGTAATTTTTTTCCAATATGGGCAACAAAATCTGCTACCATGTCTGTTAATACTTTAACTCCATTTTCCTTAGTCATGATTTACCTCCTGATCATTCAATGGTTTAGGGTTGTTTGGCTTTTAATTTTGGGTTATTTATCTAAAGCAGCATGTTTTCTGCTTTATTTCTATTGATACATTTACATTAAGCGGAAAATCTTCCGTCTCATATGTTTTATCCTCTCACGGATAGAACGGGAATAGAACAGGCAAAAGGATCATACAGATCACGAAGGATACCAGAATCAACGGTAAACCTGATTTCACGTAATCCTTGAATTTATATCCTCCAAGTCCTACTACCATAGTGTTTGCAGGCATTCCAATCGGTGTTGCATATGCACAGGAGCCTGCGATAACAGTTGCGATAACAACAGCTCTCGGATCCGCACCAAGGTTGTTTGCCAGAGAAACTGCAATTGGGATCATCAGTGCGGTTGTGGCTGTGTTTGACATGAAGTTTGTCAGTGCACAGGTTACAATGAATATTACCAGAAGAAGCACGATCGGGTTCGGGTCTGCACCCAGAAGTCCTACGATCTTATCTGCTATCAGTTCACCGGCACCTGTTGTGTCCAGGGCTTTGGCAAGTGTAAGAGATCCTCCAAAAAGGAATACTACTTTCAGATCAATGGAAGCCAGTGCTTCTTTTTCTGAAAGAACTCCAACCAGCACCAGAATGATTGCTCCGATGCATGCAGAAATCTCAATGCTGACTCCGATCTGTTTCTCAAAAATCATTGCAAGAATCACAAGTATCAGAACTATCAGTGAAACAGTCTGTTTCCATTTCGGTACATCACTGAAATCTTTCTGTTTTTCAACAGTTGCCCCTACAGCCCCTTTTCCATCCGGAAGAAATCTGTATCCAATGAAAACGAAGTAGATAATTCCTACCAGAAGCATCGGGACTCCCACCGGTGCATACATGAAAAAGCTTGTGGAAAGCCCCATTTCCTGAAGTGCGTTTACACCCATCAGGTTTCCGGGTGCGCCAATGATGGAAAGGTTTCCGCCAAGTGCTGCTGCAAATACCAGCGGCATCAGAAGGCGGCTTCTTGAATAGCCGGATTCATCGGCGATTCCACAGACTACAGGGATCAGCACTGCTGCTGTACCTGTGTTGGATAAAAATCCGGACATCACACCTACAATTACCATGATCGCAATGATCAATGTTCTTTCTGTTCTGGCAAATCTGGTAACCAGACCTCCGATTTTATTTGCCATTCCTGTTTCAAATAGTGCCTGGCCTACTACAAACATGCCAACACAAAGGATTACGTTACTGTTTACATACTGTGAAAACGTTGTAGATACATCCACTACTCCGGTGAGTGTCAATCCGATTGCACAGATCGAAGCTGTAAGCCCAAGTGGTATCTTTTCGAGGATGAAACTAATGATCGTAAACACAAGAAATAACAGTGTGATTGTTTGTTGAGACATTTTATTGATCTCCTTTCACTTTTTTCTGTGATTTCATTTTTTATTTTGCTCTTCGCTTTTGTCTTACTTATCCGTCTTTTTTTTATTAATCTCTCTTGAAAGGTACCGGCCGTGCACGTTTCCTTTGATGAGTTTATTATAAATCATGCACGTATAAAAAAACAAATTAATGGATTGCATATCCCCATAAAAAATTTTTATAATCTCAATTTTAGCAGGTTTTTTTTATGCAATATTACTACATTAAAAAAAACTTTAGAAATAAATATGGAAATTATGATAGGTATATGGTATTTTTTATTTGAAGATAACTTAAAGCAGTTTCAGAAAATACTATACTTGCTATAGAAATGACATATTTCGACACATTACAACGAACTTAGAGGAAATTACTTATGACACTTAACCAACTCCGTTACTTTTGCACAGCCAGCCGCTGCCACAGTATCACAAAGGCAGCCGAGGAATTATACGTTACTCAACCCACTGTGTCCGTGGCCATCCGTGACCTGGAAATCGAATTCGGTATCAGTCTCTTCTATAGGAAAGGAAACAGTCTAATCCTTACCCAGGAAGGCGAAGAGCTTTATAACAAAGCTACCTACATTCTTCAGTACTGCACCGAGCTTCAGGCAGATTACTCCAGTATGGCGAGAGTAAAACCCCCTCTTCGTATCGGAATTCCGCCTATGCTGAGCACCGTCTTTTTCCCTGAGCTTCTCATCGCATTTCATGACCAATATCCGGAAATCGCTGTTGTTCTGGAGGAATATGGCTCTGTCCGTGCCTGCAATCTGGTACAGGACGACACTCTGGATCTGGCTCTGGTAAATATGGAACAGTATAATATTGATAAGTTTAACAAGGCTCTCCTTGCCAACGACCAGGTTGTTTTTTGTGTAAGTGATGACCACCGACTGGCAGACAAAGAAGTTGTGACCACAAAAGAAATGTCTAAAGAATCTTTAATCTTTTTCAATGCTGATTCCGTACAGAACCAGTTGTTGAAAACACGTTTCGAAATGGACGGTTACGTCCCGGACATCGTCATGCGCAGCAGCCAGATTTATACGATTTTGCAGTTGGTAAAGACCTGTAAATATGGCAGCTTTCTCTATTCCAGCATGACCGACAGATTTGCCTCTTCTGGCATAAAAGGAATTCCCCTCAGTCCACCCATCCGCATAAAGATCGGAATGATATGGAAAAAGGGGAAATATATCAGTGACAATATGCAGAAATTCCTGAACTTCACCAAGATGTACTACCGGGAACATCCGCTGATTCAGAAGTTCTGATTTGTACGCCACTAAGCTGAAAAAAGCAACTTACTACAAGTACATTGTAAAGGCTTACAAGATGGTGGATGGAAAGAAAGTAATCACAGGTACCTCCGTAGCAGTACATTCAATAACTAAGGATGGAAAATACGGCGTAGCCAAAGCTGTTTCCATTATAAAGATTGGAAATAAGAAGAATGATACAGAAGTAACCTTAAAGAAAGGTAAAACTGCTCAGATTACAGCTATAGAAATAAAGAAAGACAAAAAAATCAAACACCACAGAAATCTCTGCTATGAAAGCAGTAATACAAAAGTAGTAACTGTGACATCTGATGGTGTAATCAAAGCTATGAGAAAAGGAAACTGTAAGATATGGGTATATGCACAGAATGGTGTATATAAAGTGATTACAGTTACAGTAAAATAATTTTTATGTGCGCATCAGTTTTACGGCTGATGCGCATATTTTTATGACCACATGAGGTCATACATATCGGAGTCAGACTCCACGAAATACCGATATATTCAAACACACTCCAAAAGATAGTCAAATGAATAGTTTGATATCAGAAATCCATTGCAGATTATCCAGAGATACCATAACGATTGAGTTCCGAAAAATATATATAAAAATTTTATATATGTATTGACATTGTGGTAGCATCGAAGTATAGTATATGTAAAATTTATATATATAAATATTTTACATATATATCAGGAGGTGATTCAATGTATTTTCCGGTATCAGCATTATTGATTGAATATATGATACTGTCAGTGGTAGAAAGCAGGGATTCTTATGGCTATGAGATCAGTCAGACAGTGAAGAAGGCTGCTGACATTAAAGAATCTACGCTCTATCCCATATTGAAGAAGTTACAAAGTGCAGGATATCTGACTACCTATTCGCAGGAGTATCAGGGAAGAAAGAGAAAATACTATTCCCTTACAGAAGAAGGCAAGGCACAGATTGCATATCTGAGCAATGAATGGCAAATCTACAAAGACACTGTAGATGGGATTATTGAAGGGAGGATAAGAGGTTGAGCAGAGAGGAATATTTAAACCAGCTGCATAAATATCTGCGGAAGCTTCCGAGACAGGACTATGAAGATGCAATGGAATATTTTACCGAGTATTTTCAGGAGACAGATGAGGAAGGAGCAGAAGAACTGATGAAAGAACTTGGTACGCCGAAGGAGGCTGCCAGAGAACTGATGGCGAATCTTCTGAATAAGAAAATAGAAGATCATCAGAATTATGAAACAGATGGACAGACCAGAGCAGAACAGAAAGGTTCCGGAAAACATGTGGTATGGATAGCGCTATTGGTATTATTTGCTGCACCGGTAGGAGCTCCGCTTCTGGCAGCATTTGCTGCAGTCGTTCTTGCATTAGTTGTGTGTGTATTTGTAATTTTGTTATGTGTAGTTTTATGTCTGATGCTTATTGGCGGGAAAATCCTTATCCGCGGTATACTGGCAGTTCCGTTTTCTATGAGCGGTTTTGCAATGCTTACAGGAAGTGGGCTGTTGGCTGTTGGCGCTGGCATCCTTGGTGTACTGTTGTGCGTATATCTATGTAAATGGAGCAGCATGCTGATTGCGAAGCTGGTACGCCGGATCACAGGCAGAAAGAGAGAGAGGTTAGAACGATGAAAAGATGGGCAAAGGCATGGCTTGCAGTAGGAGTCGGATGCTGTGTATGTGGTGCAGCTTTGACGGGCATCGGTGTTGCGAGCGGTGGAAGTAAATATGTGAAATCAGCAGATTTAAACAAAATGGATGGAGCTGCAAAAAAAAGCGATAATGAGATGGTTCTTGAGAAAACAAAGCTTGATGATTTCGACTCAGCAGACATCTCCATGACAGATATGAATCTGCAAGTAGTCAATTCAGATGATCAGTACTGTTATATTTCTTATCGGGCATCCGATCAGAAAAAGGATCCGATCAGTTATCAGGTAAAGGATGGTAAATTAAGGATTCAGGAAAATAACAATGATGGGAAGACTTATTATCATGTTGATATCGGATTTTTGTCGGGTCTTTTGGGTGAAGGAACACTTACTACAGATGAAAATGTGGTAACAATTTACGTGCCGGAAGGTCAGAAATGGAAGCTTGCAGATATTAAATCGGATATGAGCAATATATTGCTGAACGGATGCGAAATCGAAAATGGAGCCGTTCAGACGGATTCAGGAGATGTATTTTTTAAAAATTGCGATTTCAATAATCTGAAAGTGAAAACGGATATGGGTAATCTTTGTTTTATTGGTAAAGAAGACGTGATGCGCACATGGAACATACAGATGAATACTGATATGGGAGATATCAATGTAGATGATGCGCTGACCGGTAAGATGGTGGAAGACCAGGATGACTGTGATATTTCTTACACACAAAAAGGAACGGGCGGAAATCTGGTGATCCAGACTGACAGTGGAAATATAAGGCTGAAGTGCAGATAACGTTACTGTTTACTTCAGTTATGATACAGGGAATTCTTGGTGCATTCTGCGTCAGAGTGCCGATATCTTATATTATGAGTATCCAGCCAAATACCTCTCTGTTCCATATCGGACTGGCAACACCAATGTCCTCTATATTGCAGTTGATTCTCTGTGTTGGATTTATGCTCTGGCTGCAAAAAAACAGACTGTTAGATGACAAGCATTAATACTCTCGTTCGTTTTGACTGAAAATTTTCTATTTATTAATTGCAAAATTCTCACAATCATATCAGGGTCAGAAGTTTTCAAAATCTCATCGCATAAACACGAGTGGTTTAATAATCTTCTGACCCTGATATTATTTTCATTGTAATTGTTTAGCCTGCTGAATAATTATTTTCTCTCTACAATATGATAGTAAGAACGCGCCGTCATAAGATAAATCAACCCATACACAACAGCAAAGATCAATACTGTTCCCGCCGTACATCCAATAAACAGCTTCGTATTTGTCATTCCAAAGAGCAGGAGCATTCTTCGTATCATTGGAAATGCCATGGTAATATGAAGCATTGCCATTAACAGCGGGAGGAAAAATACCATCAGAATCTGTCTGCGGACAGAACTTCTGACCTCCCGGCGGCTTAATCCAACCTTCTGCATGACCTCAAATCGTTTCTGATCTTCATATCCTTCAGAAATCTGTTTATAATAAATAATCATAGCTGTTCCCATAAGGAAAAGAGAACCGAGAAAGATTCCGATAAACAAAAGAGAACCATTATCCGCATAATAGGACTCATATTCCTGCTGGCGGATTCCGGAAGTTATCCATGAGTTTTCTGACAAGCCTCCGTTTTTCTTCAAGTCTTTAACAACCTCCATTACCGGGGTTCCAAAATCAATCTTATCTGTCTCCGAACCGGTAATATCCAGACCAAGATGAAGTGTCAGATCCTCTCCCGCAGGAGCAGAAGAAACGCCTTTATACATTTCTGTACGCATCTCATCAAATTTCTTAAAATCTTCATCTGTAACAACCAGCACTGCATTATCACTGACTGCATCTTCGCCACAGGTCAGGGGATTCTTATCCAGCCATTTTTTCACTGTAAATTCTGTCTCATCAACAGTAACTGAATCTTTCTGCACAGCTGAAGGATACCATGCAAAAATTTCACCATCATTAAGATTTGCAGAAATTCCTGTAAGTCTTTCATATTCTGCCTGATCCAAAAGAGAAAGTACCAGTACCGAATCAGAATTTCGAATAGTATTTGCTGGTTTTATCAGAATCTGATCACCGTTTTTGCTACATACGATATCCAGATAGATTTCCTCCACAGACTTTTCTACCGGAACTTTATTATCCGCAATAGCTTTTTCAAAAGCCTCTATTGCGGTCTGACATTCTTCTTCGCTTATGCTGGTAACAGACATATCAACATCATACGGATAGCGATTCAGCATAATATCATTCATTCCGAAATAAATGGAAACTGTCATGGCAATCATAAGCAGAACACCTGTACTTAGTATACAGATACTTGCCAGACCGATTGCGTTCTGCTTCATTCGATAAAGCATTCCCGATATGCTGATAAAATTTCCAGTCCTGTAATAAAAACTCTTTCTGCGTCGGAGAAACTTCAGAATCACAATACTTCCTGCGGTAAAAAGCAGATAAGTCCCTGCCATAACAAGAATAACAGCAAGAAGAAATATCGTAATTGCCTTGATTGGAGATTCAGTCGTAACCGCAAGGTAATAACCTGCGCCAAGGCAAATAAAACCAATCAATGCCATAAGCCATTTTGCTACCGGTTCTTTTTCTCCGGTATTATTACCGCGAAGTAATTCTACCGGACGGCTTAAATGAATTTTCGCAAGGTTCAGAAACAGAATCATCAAAAATATGATACCAAACATGAACAGACAGGTAAAAATCCCCTTTACTGAAATATAAAATCCGAGCACTGAAGGGATATGAAGCAGCTTTAACAGCAAAAGAAGTGCCAGCTTACTTCCAATAATTCCGGCTGCAATACCGCCGGCAAGTGAACCTATTGAGGTAATGATCGTTTCAAGAAACATTACGATTCCAATGTGATTTCTTTCCAGTCCAAGAATATTATAAAGACCTATCTCTTTCTGCCTTCTCTTCATTAGAAAACTATTACTGTAGATCAGAAAAATAATACAGAAGATCTCTACGACTATCTCTCCTGTAAACACGATCATACGCACTTCATCCGCCTGACGCACTGCCTGATCCAGTGTCGGGCAGTCACGCAGAAATTCCATCATATAAATCATTGCAATACAGAAAATACAGGTGATTATGTATGGAATATATGTGCTTTTGTTGTTTCGGATATTCTGTTTTGCAAGTCTGGAAAAAATTCCCTTATGCATGCTGCTCACCACCTGTCGTAAGTATCGTAAGCGTATCCGCGATCATCTGATACATTTCCTGACGCGATTTACTGCCTTTGTATATCTGATGAAAAACTTCTCCGTCTTTGATGAAAAGAACTCTGGACGCATGGCTGGCTGCCTGTGCACTGTGTGTGACCATGAGGATTGTCTGTCCCTCTGCATTGATTTCACCAAATACGGAAAGAAGTGCTGATGCCGCCTTTGAATCAAGTGCGCCCGTCGGTTCATCCGCAAGAATCAGTTTGGGATTCGTAATCAACGCCCTTGCAACAGCAGCACGTTGTTTCTGACCACCTGAAACTTCATATGGAAATTTATCCAGAAGCTCTGTGATCTTAAGAGCCTGCGCAATCGGACGGATTTTCTGTTCCATCTCACGATAATCTTCTCCTGTAAGAACAAGTGGAAGATAAATATTATCTCTCAGGCTGAAGGTATCCAGCAGATTAAAATCCTGAAAAACAAATCCAAGATTTTTCCTTCGGAATGCTGATATTTCTTTTTCTGTAAGGTATACGATATTTTTTCCTTCCAGAAGAACCTCTCCGGATGTCGGACGATCCAGAGACGCAAGAATATTCAGCAAGGTTGTCTTACCGGAACCAGATTCCCCCATAATCGCGACAAACTCACCTTCCTCTACAGAAAATGTAACATTTGAAAGCGCCTGTACCTTGTTTCCCCCGAAACGTGTACTGTATATTTTTTTGATATTTGTAACTTCAAGCAAAGCCATAAATGGGGCTCCTTTCTTTTAATTGATACCGTAAGTATAAGGATTTTTTACGGCTTCTGCCATCGAAACAGGTTACATTATATGAAAAAACCTTACATTTCTGTAAGGTTTCGTGTCACTTAAATATTAGCAGGTTTCCTCTAAAACGTGTAAAAAAACTCTAATACATATTCAAATCTTCAACTGAAAATTCAAGAAATACTTTCGTTCCTTTTCCTTCCGTAGAAGTTATATAAAGACGATGTCCCAGTTTGCGCATAATCTTGTTGCTGAGATACAGTCCGATACCTGTTGCGCGGTTATCATCCCGTCCGTTTACTCCGGTGTAGCCTTTTTCGAAAATTCGCGGAATATCTTCTGCACGAATACCAATTCCGGTATCTTCAATGACCAGTGTAAAATTTTCTACTTTATTGCAGTCATCATTTCCTATCGAAATGCTTACATCATCTGTATCCAGAGATAATTTTTTCTCCAGATAAATTCGGATTCCTCCGGTTCGGGTATATTTCAGGGCATTGGATAAAATTTGTCCGATCACAAATCCCAGCCATTTTTCATCCGTCAGAACATCCTGCGAAATACTTTCATAAGTAAGTGTAAGTTTCTTTGAGACAAAAATTCCTGCATATTTATGAATCTGATCACGTATGATCCGGTCAAGAGAACAACGGGAAAGTTTGAGATCCGAAGACATATCCTCTGTCCTTAGATAACCAAGAACCATCTCCACATACTGCTCAATTTTAAAAAGTTCCGAAAGTTTCTCTTTATTTTCCTCAGGACTCTCCTGAAGCAAAAGTCGCAGTGCAAAAATCGGCGTTTTGATCTGATGTGCCCACATCGTATAATAATCTGTCATGTCTTCAGATGCCTTCTGGCTGGCATTCTCCACATCGATACGCATCTGATTTAACTGCTGCATAATTTCCTGTTGGAATCTTTCATCCTGACCGACAGGAGAATCCATCTGTGAAAGATTGATATCCGGTGCAGCTGCAATCAATTCCAACTGTTCTACCTTTTTCCTGTATCTGTAAAATCCGTTCAGACACGCACAAATACCAGTTATTAACCAGAAAACAGTAACATACACCATCGGTTCAATCGGCAGCTGATAAAGAAAGAAAATTATTTCTGCAAGTATTACAGGAAACAACTGCAGAATGATATAGAATTTAATTTTGCTTATATAATCCAGAAAAAGTTTCATAAAAAATCCTTTTATTTATACTGTCGTCTCATACCATATATCCAAGGCCTTTTTTGGTAATGATAAATTCTTTCAGTCCTTCTTTTTCCAGTTTCCTGCGCAGGCGGGTAATATTCACAGTCAGCGTATTATCATCAATAAAGCTGTCGCTCTCCCATAGTTTCGTCATAATCGCATCTCTGGAAACAACCTTTCCGGCATGCTCCATCAATATTTCCAGAATGCGAAGCTCATTTTTCGTAAGATCAATATCGTTTCCATTCCACGTCAGTGTACAGCGGGAAGGACTCAGAACAATCCCTTTATATTCCAGAACATTTCCCGGAGTTCCAAAGGAATATGTGCGGCGCAGAATCGCCTGAATTTTTGCAGTCAGTACATCCATATCAAACGGTTTTGCAATAAAATCATCTGCGCCACGACTCATCGCCATAACCATATTCATGTTATCTGCCGCCGAAGAAATAAAGATAACCGGAACCTGAGAAATTCTGCGTATTTCTTCACACCAGTGAAATCCATTATAAAAAGGCAGCTTCAGATCCAGCAGGACAAGCTGGGGATCTCTGCGTACAAATTCCTGTATAATATTGGAAAAATCCTCCGCACAGGATACATCATATCCCCAGGACGAAAGATTCTTTTTCAGTACTTCTGAGATGATCTCATCATCCTCTACGATAAAAATACGATACATAGTTATCCCTTCCCTCTGTTCCACCCACTGCTTATTGCTCTCCGCAAATGCAGCAGGTAACTCGATTCATTTAAAAAGCACTCAGGAATCTCTATCTGATAAAATGTGTGAATGCATGTTCTTCCTTTTCCGGAAGTCCAAACTGCTTTTTACCAAGTTCGATACTCTTCATCAGAAAAGTCATATTTCTGGCGAGTACACGCATGGTCTGCTTTCCTTCTTCATCCCTGTCAGCTTCTCTCAGTTCGCGTCCATGTATGCAATTCCAGTACTGGCTGGCCGCAATCGGCATGTTTGATATGGTAAAATACTTGTTCAGCTCATCAAAAGTCGCTGAACAGCCTCCACGTCTTGCACAGACCACGCTTGCGCCCACTTTCATTGTTTTATCAAAAGATGTGCTGAAAAACAGTCTGTCAAGGGTGGCAATCAGTGTAGCATTCGCTGAAGCAAAATATACCGGACTGGCAACCACAATTCCATCTGCTTCTTCAAATTTCGGTGCCAGTTCATTCACCACATCATCAAAAACACATTTGCCAAGTTCCACACAACGTCTACAGGCAATGCATCCTCTTACATCTTTATTGCCTACCTGTACAATTTCCGCTTCTACACCTTCTACTTCGAATACTTTTTTCATTTCTTCTAATGCAATAAATGTATTTCCTTTTGTTCTCGGGCTGCCGTTGAGCATTAATACTTTCATCATGTACCTTCCTCTTTTCGTTATTTTTTTGCTCATTCAAAAACTCCTTATTATTCTGGATTTCATAAAAAATGTTTTTCTTATCTATTTCCATCTCTAGAATCAGAATTTATAACTGTTCTCTCACTAACATTAAAGCATATCCCAGAAGATTGTTGCCTTTCCATTTGCTTCGCTCAAACCTGTTTGGATCTCCCATGGATAAACCTATTCCCCAGATTTGATCTCTTACTGCGCATTCAGCTAACACAGCATCACCTGTATCAACAAGTTGTCGTTTTAATTCTGCATTTTGACTGAATTTCGCTTTTAATCCCTCATAAACAATAATCTGCCTTACACCATTCCAGACATTTTCATCATAGGCATGTACTTTACGACCTAATTTCTTAATCTCTGCAACATTATCTGTATGAAGTATGTCATTAGCTATTTCTTCATCATGAAAGCGATATGCCTTCTGATACATCATAAACTGCTCCATTGACGAAAAATCTATTCCGTTGACTGTGAAATGACTAAGATACCAGTTACTTAAATAGCCATTTTCTTCATCTGGGTTATGGAAACATATAACGTTCATTACATTTCACCTGCTTTCTTTTTATAAAATCATTTAATTTAGATAACCTACTGTTCTAATTTTCCCTACGGATTTGCACTACTCACTGGTTTTTCCAGTTGCACAGTGTGTGCCTTTAAAGGCTTCATATTATGAGGTCTTTTTCTTTTTTCCAAAATAGAAATAGCTTTTCACATATCCTCCTTTTACCCTCCTGATAGAGCAACTGATCATGCAATGTTTATAGTAAAATGCTATCTCCTTCTTCTGATAATCTTTACAATTCCGAAGATCAGCAACAAAATCACCCCAACAACCACAATACAGATCCCGACAATCGCTACGGCAAATTTATTCGGATGTTTTACCAGATTTATGATGTTTTTGCTGTTGTCTGCAACTTTTCTTTCGTGTGTTGTATTATAATATTCCGGCACATTTGCAATTCCGTCTTTGTCTGTGTCTTCAAAGGATTGCATATACTCTGCAATTGCAGCCCAGGCTTTCAGTTCTTTTTTTCCATCCATGACTGCATAATCTTCCAGATTCTCTATGGGATTGCCGTTTTTATCTTTGGGGACGATGGATATCAGACCATAGGATTTGTCCAGAACAGATCCCAGCATACGGCCTGTGTACAGGTCGGTGACAACATGATACAATTTATCGTCCTGTATTTCTTCCCTTTCTCCATCCTTACCTGTCAGATAACAGTCTGTTACTTTATTTAAGATCATGCGGTGGGGATTATAGGTGAAATTCATTCCACTGCAATATAATCTGGCTATTGTCATAAAATCTGAAATTGAGGCATCTACCTCTGCCACTGTTTTCAGTTCTTTTCCCGTTAAATATGCACTGATCAGAGGATAACCTGCAAGTCCGTCCTTTCCTGTTCCCAGCGAGAAGGAATTATATACCTGCTCCACTGTTATATCGCCTTTTGTATAAGTATCTCTTACAGTTCCGGCAGGTACGATTGCAACATCTACTTTTTCTCCGTCAGAGTCTCCTGTATTCTCTACTGCATATACATAAGCATCTGATATGATATCTCCCAGATTTAACTCCTCATGTTTTGTTTCCATCTCACTGAGGCTGTTAAATTCAATGTCATTCTCTGCCAGAATTTCCTCTCTGGTGTAACCAAAATTGGAAAGATAATTGGTGTCAACAGTATCTGACAATTCATCTATTTTCTTCTGTGTGGCCTCATCTGCCTTGATTTTATCCGTAACCGGAACAAGCTCATAGGTATCCGGTTCCCATCGTCCATTCTCTTTCTGAGTCATGGAAAGTGTTCCCAGGTTTTTCCCATATTCTCCACAGGATACGATGCAGGTATCTCCCTGCAGGATCGGTTCTGCCAACTGTGTGTGGGTATGTCCGCTGACGATCAGATCAATGTCCGGAACATTCTTTGCAAGGATTTCGTCCTCTGATACTTTTTCGTCCTCCCATGTTCCGCTGTGTGATACACAGGCGATCATGTCTACATCTTCGTTCTTTTTTATTTCCTCTACTGTTTCTCTGGCTGCTTCTGACGGGTCTTTGAAAAGAAGCTCGCAGGTAGGAGCGCAATCCAGAGAATCCTTGCCGAAAACACCCAGTACTGCAATCTTTACATCACCTTTTTGAATTACCGTATAGTCTTTTACTCCATATGTCTGAAATGCTTCATAAATCTGTTTCTGTCCTTCACTGAGGCCGGCTTTTTTCATTGCATCCCAGTCCACATTACACACAACCATCCTGGGAAGGTTTTCGCCTGAACTGACTGCGGCGTTCAGCATATCTGCCAGACCATCGGAGCCGTAATCAAATTCATGATTTCCCAGAGTTGTCACATCACAGCCCAGATATCCAAGCATCCGCAGTTCGGCGGCCTCAGTGTCATATACAGTCTGTATCAGAGTTCCCATAGAGAAGTCTCCGCCATCCAATATGAGTGTATCTGTATTCTCTTTCTCGTGCTCATTGATCAATGTTTTCAGCCGGGCAAACCCGCCGGTCTCCTGCTGTGTCCCGTCTACAATCGTTTGAAAGCTGTTCAAATGGGAATGCAGGTCATGGGTGAACAGGATATCCAGATGTTTTGGCTCCTCTGAGGCGTTTACCTGATATCCTGTCAGTCCTGAAACGCTCAGCATAAATATAAATATGAATGTAAATGCTTTTTTTAATAATTTCATAAAAATCTCCTGTAATATCAAAAGTGGTTCCACAGTATCATTTATCTTCCCGCAGGATAATGATACCATGAAACCATTTTACAAAAAAACTAATTTATCTTTCATCTCCCACAAAGAACAACGCCATTGTTCCCGGACCTGAATGAGCGCCGATGGTGGCTCCTACCTGATTCATGATAATCGTGTTGATCTGGTATTTTTCTTTTACTTTCTCTGCCACATAATTTGCATCTTCTTCGCAGTCGCCATGACTGATAAAGATGGTATGGCAGGTGTCATGATAGCTGCCGATTTTCTCATCCATAAGCTTTACCAGCTCCTGAAGGGATTTTTTACGGCCGCGGACTTTTCCGATGGCAGTGAGTTTTCCGTCGTTGTCTACATGAAGGACCGGTTTAATATTCAGCATGCTTCCTACTACTGCAGTAGTTCTGGAAATGCGACCTCCGCGGTATAGGTGGTTTAAATCGTTGACTGTAAAAAGGTGTACCATATGAAGCCTGTTCTCTTCTGCCCATTTCGCAACTGTCTCCATATCTTCTCCCTGCTCTTTCTTCTCCTGTGCAAGGTAAACCAGAAGCCCCTGACCAAGGGAAGCGCCAAGAGAATCTACCACGATGATCTTGCGGTCCGGATAATCCTCCATCAGTTCCTCTGCTGCGATACGGCTGCTATTGTATGTACCGCTTAAGGCAGAGGAAAATGCAATATGAAGAATATCTTTTCCTTCTTTTAGGTAAGGCTCCAGCAGTGCTTTTGCATTTTCAGGATTTACCTGTGCTGTGGTTGGCATGGAACCGTTTCTCATTGCCTCATAAAATTCATGCTCCGGAAGGAAATTTCCATGCGTATAATTTTTTCCATCCATGGAATAACTGAGATACATGCAGCCTACTCCATGGTCTTTGAGATATTCCTCCGGAAGATCTGAATTGTTGTCGGTGGTGATCACATATTCGCTCATGTTGTCGCCCTCTTTTTCTGATATTTTTCACTTTATGCCCATTAACTGTTCAGTGTCTTAGCAACTACAAATCAAAATCCGCTGCCTGCTCAGTAATGGGCTTTTCATCTATAATAAAAATGCTTCTATTATAAATACAGATATATACAGTATAACATCAAACTATCAGCCAAACAACTACTTTTCCTTCTCAACTGCCTTAAGCGCTTCCTGCAGCTGATTATCCTCATCATGGGTGATCTCGTCTTTATTCTTATTCAGCAGGCTGGTATCCAGAGAAACCTCTATATCAGGTTTGATTCCTGTTTTGTTGATGTTGTTTCCTTTTGGAGTGTAGTAGTTGGCAACAGTCAGTTTAATGGCACTTCCGTCTGAGAGCTGGCGGATGGACTGTACCACGCCTTTTCCGTAAGTGGTTGTTCCGACGATCGTTCCAATACCATAATCCTGCACTGCACCGGCAAAAATCTCTGATGCACTGGCGCTGCTTTCATTTACCAGGACTGCAAGCGGAATCCGGAGTTCGTTTTTGCCATCACATTTTTCCTCTTCTCTATTTCCGTCCTTATCTTCGGTGTAAACGATCAGTCCTTCCGGAAGGATTTTCCGCAGGACATCACAGACAGAATCAAGAAGTCCACCCGGATTATCGCGGAGATCCACGATCATTTTCTCCATTCCCTGTTTTTGCAGGTCATCAAAAGCTTCCTGATACTGTTCGCCGGTAACGCCTGTAAACTGTGTAATGCGGATGTAGCCGATTTTAGAACCCAGCATTTCATGGAAAACAGACGGTAATTCCACATCTGTGACAGGGACTGTGATTTCCATGGCATCTTCTGCACCTTCTCTGTGAACAGTAAGCACCACACTGTCTTTATCTGAATTGCGGACAATGTCTGCAACATCAGATACTTCATCCTCTGTGATATCTTCCCCGTCAATGGCACTGATGATGTCCCCTTCCTCCAGTCCTGCTTTTTCCCCGGGACCACCCTCATAGCATTCAACAATCTTTACTCCGCCTTCTTTATTCTTCTCCATAAGAATGCCGATCCCCACATAGCTTCCCTCATTGGAAGAATTCTCAGAATCGTATTCCTCTTCTGTATAATATCTGGAATAAGGATCATCCAGTCCATAGAGAAGACCTGCATAAAGTCCTTCCTGAAGCTTCTCTTCATCCTTATCTCCCAGATAGTATCTGTCGATCAGCTCTTCAAGATATGCCAGCTTTGATGTACACTTGCGATCACCAAGAGCTGTTCCTTTTGCTGCAAGACCTGTTCCTGCAAAAACACCTGTACCGATGCACGTCACAACCAGTGCTCCTGCTACTGCACCTTTCCAAAATTCTTTATTTTTCATGTCTGCACTCCTGTAAAAAAAGCCGCCGGTTTATGATATGATATCATTGTTCCGGCAGCTTCATGCTTATCTGCTTTTTATTATACTCTTAAATGCTTTCTTGTTGTAAAGAAACTTCCGATCAGTCCGATTCCGATTCCAAGTCCCAGACTTATTGGAAGTAATGTCTGGTAAATCTGCCATACCGGGATGAAATCCACCACACCTGTAAGCACATTAAACCTGGTCAGAATATAGGATATTGCCCCATTATAACAGAAATAAAGCACGATCAGCGGAACTGCTGCTCCGACCACCCCCAGAACCATGCCTTCCAGCAGGAATGGTGCTCTGACAAATGCGTCTGTAGCTCCTATGTATTTCATAATTCCGATCTCTTCTTTACGGACTGCAATACCCACAGATACCGTATTGCTGATCAGGAATATGGAGATAATAAGCAGTAATACAATGATGGCAATGGAAATATATGAAACCAACTTGTTGATATTTCCCAGTGTTTTTGCTGCTTCCTCAGACTGGTTGACTTTTCTTACATGTTTCAGTTCCTGTATATAGGAAACAAGTTCTGACTGCTTCGTGATGTCATTCATATACACACGATAATTGGCTGAATTTGCAAGAGGATTATCGTCCTTAAATCCGTCTGCTGCCTCTGAACCCTGGAAATACTGCTCTTTATATTCCTCCCATGCTTCATCAGCTGACTGATACTCTATTTTCTCTACTTCCGGACGTGCCTTGATCTTCTTTCCGATTGCTTTGATCTGTTTGTTTGTAGTTCCCTCTTCAAAGAATACTGTGATCGGCACTTCCTGCTCTACCTTATGTGCAATATTATTCACATTATTGACAATGGAGAAAAAGATTCCAAACAGAAAAATACAGGCAGCCATGGTGATAATGGAAGCCAGGGAAAACATCCAGTTTCTTTTGATATTTTTGACACCCTGTTTCAGAGTGTACCAGATTGTACTAGGCCTCATGATATTCTCCCTCTTTCTCGTCACTTATAATAGAGCCCTCATGCATGGTCACAACACGTTTGCGCATGGAATTTACAATATCCTTGTTATGTGTAACAACCACTACTGTGGTTCCTCTGTCGTTGATCTGTTCCAGAAGCTTCATGATTTCTTCGGAAGTCTTCGGATCCAGGTTTCCTGTAGGCTCGTCTGCCAGAAGGATATCCGGACGGTTGACCAGCGCCCTTGCCAATGCAACTCTCTGCTGTTCTCCACCGGAAAGTTCATCCGGGAAGGATTTGTATTTGACAGCAAGTCCAACTTCCTGAAGTACCTCCGGGACACGTTTACGGATTACTCTTGTGGGACGGTTGACTACTCTCTGAGCAAACGCTACATTCTCATATACATTTCTGTCTTTCAGAAGACGGAAGTCCTGAAATACTACGCCCAGCTTACGGCGGTATTTGGCTACTCTTCTGTGTTTCATTCCTTCCAGACGTTCACCGCTTACGATGATCTGGCCGGATGTGGAATCCAGCTCTTTCATAAGAAGTTTGATCAGGGTTGTTTTTCCTGAACCACTGTTTCCTACTACAAAGACGAATTCACCTTTATCTATATGTAAGTTCGCATGGTTCACTGCCGGAAGGCCGGGACCATAGGACTTGCTTACATCTATAAGATCTATCATAGATTTTTCCTCCAATGGGTTAATGAATTTGTAACATTATTGTAATGTATGTTTTTGGGGATTGCAAGAGATTTTTGAGGATTCATAGAATGTTCACAGTAACGCAGCCAACATTCATTCCAAATTGCCTGCAGCAATGGAATTTTGGCTTGCATGTCTCAGGATATTGCATACCTTATCAATTGCAATCTCGATTTCTAACTATACACTGCAAGGCTGGATTTGTAAAGGTCAAAAATGCCTGCGTCAGCAATTAAAGCTGTGGCAGGCATTGAAAATTTTCCTTCTATTATAATATATCAGTATTCCAGTGTTTCCATATATTTCATATAACGTACTACCATGAGTGCAATCTTGAATGTAATGGCATCTTCAAAAACACGGAGATCAAGACCTGTACTCTTCTGGAGTTTATCGAGGCGATAGACCAGAGTGTTTCTATGGATGTAAAGCTGTCTGGATGTCTCTGAAACATTGAGGCTGTTCTCGAAGAACTTATCAATTGTAACCAGAGTCTCTTCGTCAAAGTCATCCGGGGATTTGCCGCCGAAGATTTCTTTGATAAACATCTTACAGAGTGGGATCGGGAGCTGGTAGATCAGTCGTCCGATTCCCAGAGAGCTGTATGCAATCACTTCTTTATCTCCGAAGAAAATCTTCCCTACATCAAGAGCCATGCGGGCTTCTTTATAGGAACGTGATACTTCTTTCAGTTCATTGACGATAGTACCGTATGCCATATGTGTCTTACCGTCATTTCCCATTCCAAGAGTATCAAGGATAGTATGTGCAAGCTGATCCATCTCAGGATAATTCTCACCATCTTCAAGTTCCTTGACTACGATAATACTCTTCTCATCTACTGCTGTGATAAAGTCTTTACTTTTACCGCCGAAAAGACTCTTCACGCTTTCCATGGAGCTGTGGTCTTTCTCCTGTGGCATTTCAAGAATCATGACTACGCGGCGGACATCTGCCTCAATGTGCAGTTTCTTCGCACGATTATAAATGTCAACAAGAAGCAGGTTGTCAAGAAGCAGGTTCTTGATAAAGCTGTCTTTGTCAAAGCGTTCTTTATACGCTACGATCAGATTCTGGATCTGAAAAGCGGCGAGCTTGCCAACCATATAAGTATCTTCATCGTCGCCATGGGCGACCAGTATATATTCCAGCTGATAGTCATCACAGACTTTAAAATACTGGAACCCCTTTACAAGCTGGCTGTCGGCCTGTGATTCTACGAAAGCCTGTACATCCTGTGTTGCAATGGAAAAATCTGCAAAAGTACTTGCAAGCACTTTGCCTTCTGTGTCGAGTACACAAAATTCTGTTCTGGAAATTTCTTTTAACCCTTCAAGAGTATTCTGAAGCACTTGATTCGATATCATCTGATTTCAATCCCTTCTCATCCTATAGTGTTTATTTTCCGTTTTAACTATAAAACCTTATACCTGTATTGTATTTTAATATATATTTACCAAAAATGAAAGAGGAAAGAGAAAAAAATTTACAATTTTTTATATATTTTTTTGTATTACTTTTTTTCAATAAAACCTTCTCCATGAACTTCCCTGGCATCTGTCACTATCACAAAAGCTTCCGGATCAATTTCATCTACTTTTTCTTTAAGCATTACGATCTCTTTTTTATTTACCACGCAGAAAAGCATCAGTTTATCCTGTCCTGAGTACATTCCTCTGGCACTGATGCCTGTTACACCTCTGTCCAGATCTTTCATGATCATATCTGCTATTTCTTTTGGCTTTGCTGTAATGATATAGGCAGCTTTTGAGAATTTCAGACCTTCAATCAAACCGTCAGATACTTTTGTCACCAGATATACCGCAATAATCGCATAGAGTGCCTTGTGGATGCCAAACACATACATACCCACCAGTACAACGCCTGCATCTATAACCTGCATGATCTGTGCGATTGAATAGTGCTGCAGATATTTCTGGATGATAGCTGCCATCATATCGGTTCCTCCGGTTGTTCCACCGCCCAGAAAGACAAGACCGATTCCCACACCCTGGATCACACCACCGTAAAGTGCGGCAAGAAGAAGATCATTGCCAGCAAGATTCCATACAGGTTCTATGGCAAGCCAGGTGGACAGAGCAATTTCTCCTATCAAAGCTTTTTTTACAAAGGAGAATCCATTAATCTTCCATCCGATCAGAAACAGTGGAATGTTCAAACCCATATTTGTTACCCAGAGAGGGATACCACCGTCAATGCTTCCCTGACTCCCTGCTTTTATAATGATCGCGATACCTGAAAAGCCTCCGGTTACCATACCTGATGCATCAAATACGGAATTGATCGCCAGTGCCATTAATCCGGTTCCTGCTATGATCATCAGATATTCCAGAAGCTGTGATCTTTTTCCATTTACTAACTTCATTCATTTGCCTCCTTGTATTCTGTAAAAATAATATTTGTTTTATGCTTTCATGAATATCAGCCAGAGATACCGCTTTATCACTGTGCCGTAATTATTCTTCCATAAACTACAAGAACGGCAGCAATCCATGAAGGACTGCTCCCGTTCTTATTCTTACCTTATTTTTCAGGCTTATTGATAAAATTTACAAAATGATAACTCTCCATTATCTGGAAGTATTTAACGATCCTTGGATATAAAGGCTCTGCCTTCTCCCCAAATTCGTCTTTTACCAGTGCAGCAATATCTTCCACTGTCTTCCTGCCATCTATGAGTGGCCAGATAAATGTGCCATTGTCATCCAGATGTATCTTCGTATATCTGGGTTTTCCAAACAGCTTCTGGGCAATCGTGTTAAACGCGCCCTTATTCTCTATTTCCAGCACCATTCTCCCCCTGATATCCGTATGCCAGCGAAGCTGTGCACTGCGCTCAGGAATGAGATCCAGATAATTGATCTGTATTTCTTTTTTCTTTTTACTCATTTAAATATTATCATCTCCGCCTGATCAGGCTTTCTTCTTGTTCCAGATACTGAATTTCAGAAGGCTTAAGATCATAAGTAACATCAGGATCACGCCGCCTGCATTACCAAGGTTAATGCTTCCGGAGAGATCAAATACACTGCTTACGTTTACTACTGCAAGGATTGCAAGAAGGATACCTACAAGACCTTCACCTGCGATCATACCTGCACAGTAAAGTGTACCGTCTGTTGCCTGTTCTTCTTTTTTCTTATCATCAACATTCTTTCTTCCGTCAACGAACATACGAACAACACCACCGATCATGATAGCAGCGTTGAGGTAGATTGGAAGGTAAAGACCGATAGCAAATGGCATAACCGGAATTCTTAAGATTTCCAGACCAATTGCAAGGAATACACCGATAAATACCAGTGTCCATGGAAGCTTGCCGCCCATGATACCTTCTACGATCATCTTCATCAGAGTTGCTTGAGGAGCAGGTACTTCTGCACTTCCGTATCCCCATGCAGTATTCAGAAGATAAAGAACACCACCGATAGCAAGACCGGCAGCAACAACACCGATAAGCTCACCAATCTGCTGTTTCTTAGGAGTTGCACCAAGAAGATAACCTGTCTTTAAGTCCTGTGAAGTATCACCTGCGATCGCTGCTACGATACAGATTACGGAACCAATCGCAATTGCTGCTTTCATTCCGTCGATACCGGTATTGCCGGATGCTTTGATAACCATTGTTGCGATCAGAAGAGTAGCGATAGCCATACCTGATACAGGGTTGTTGGAGCTTCCTACAAGACCAACCATACGGGAAGATACAGTTGCAAAGAAGAAGCCGAAGATTACGATGATCAGCGCACCGATCGGGTTAACCGGGATAGCCGGAACAAGCCAGATGATTGCAACCATTGCCACAATACCGATCAGGATAACGTTCATTGGAAGATCCTGTGCAGTTCTTTCTGTACTTGTATTCTTGCCACCCTTCATGCTCTTCATGGAATCACGGAAGGTTGCAATGATCAGAGGCAGGGATTTGATCAGAGAAATAATACCACCTGTTGCGATAGCTCCTGCTCCGATATATTTTACATAAGTACTCCAGATTTTAGATGCTCCGCCTGCTGCATAAAGAGCAGAAATTGTTTCTGTTCCGGGATACATAACTGTATCAGCTCCGAACAGACAGATTACCGGAATCAGCACCATCCAGCCAATAAGAGAACCAACAAACATAAAGGATGCGATTCTTGGTCCTACGATATATCCAACACCGAGAAGTGCAGGATAGCATTCCATACCAATTTCACCTTTGAATCCTTTAAATGCTACTGCAACGTCTGCAGGGATTACCTTTAAACCGTCAACGACAAATTTAAAGATCGCTGCGATTCCCATACCTGAGAATACTGTCGCAGCGTTTGCACCACCCTCTTCACCTGCAAGAAGAACATCTGCGCAGGCAGTTCCTTCAGGATAAAGAAGTGTTGCATGCTCTTTTACGATCAGTGCGTTACGAAGTGGTACCATAAAAAGTACACCAAGAACACCACCGCAAAGTGCGATTAATGTGATTTCCACGATACCCGGCATTTCACAAAGTCCTTCTTCTGCCCAGAGGAACAGAGCAGGCATTGTGAAAATTGCACCGGCTGCCAGTGATTCACCGGCTGAACCGATTGTCTGGACCATGTTGCTCTCCAGAATGGAGTTCTTTTTCATGATCTTGCGAATTACGCCCATGGAAATAACTGCTGCCGGAATGGAAGCAGATACAGTCATACCTACACGCAGACCAAGATAAGCATTGGCTGCACCGAAGATAACTGCAAGGATAACACCCATGATGATGGATGTCACCGTAAATTCAGGTGTGATCTTGTCAGCCGGAATATACGGTTTGAACTCTTTGTTTTCGTTCATGATTTCCTCTCCCTTTTGTATTGATTTATAAACATAGAACATTATAGCGAAATTTATACAAAAAGGCAAGGTGAAAAAACTGGTTTTTTATGCACTTTAACATATTAACGCGCTAACTCGATAATCTCTTAACATATCAACACGCTCAAACAGCATATTTTTGCCCTGTTTTATCAGTCTATTCATCTGAATCCAACTGTTTAATCAGGTATCTCCCGACAATTCTGGAAAAATTCGAAATATCCCGGATATATGCGAAATCTTTGCCAAATATCTTTTTTTCTGTGGAAAGGTCTTTTTCTTCCCCTGCAAAGACTCCCAGAACACTTACTCCAAGGTTTCGCAGGTGCCGCACTTCTGTGGCAGTATCATTGATCGCATATTTTCCCATATAAGGTTCCGGGTTCTTTGCGTGAGGTCTGTTTACGATGACATCATATGGTTTTCCATCACTTAATACAATGAGGATTTTTTTCTCCTCAGATCTCTGAAGCAGACCGTATCCTGCGGTTTTGATAGCAAGTCCATCCCTGTTATTGGAAGAAGTTACATAATTAAAAATATTTTCATTAGCTGACTGTGGATCATCGTACTCACGGAATCTGTGAAGGATCGTATAGTCCCAGAATGTGCAGAAGCTCATGACACGGTGAGGCAGGTTTACATTGCTTAATGCTTCACTAATGATATAAGCCTGTAATGCCACATCTCCCTGCCTGGACATCTGGGAACCGCTGGCATCGATCAGCACATCTACTACGAAATCAGATGCATCAGATTTCAATTCTCTTTTAAACAGATTTGCTTCACTGCTTCTGCCCACACGCCAGAGTCTGGACGGAATGATCGTTCCTCTGTCTGACAGTACTTCCTGCGTCTCGCTTTTCAGCACCAGTGTCTTTCGTAAAAGGTCTGTGAGGGATGCGATGTTCTGCTTTACGATTCTGTGTTTGTCATGGTAGAGCCAGATATTCTTATTCTTTAATCGCACTGCATATTCGTACTGATAGTTTCGTTTGACCGGATTCTTGAGAATTCCTTCTGTAAAATAAAGGCTGCAGTCCCTGTGAAGTTCCCTGCACATCAGATAATTCATTCGCTTCTCTTCTGCAGGAGTCAGATAAGTTTTTCCGAAATTCAACTCAACATAGGTGTATGCTTTCTCAAGTTCTTCCTCTGTGAGAATTGTAATTTTGTGTTTGGTCTGGCGCTGTTTTTCCATTTCTTCAGTGACAGCAGTGTCTTCCATGTCCGTAATCTTATTTGTCATCTGTTCGATGTAACTCTCCAGAGCTTCCTCATAAAGTTCTTCTGTGAGAAAATCTTCCCAGTCGTATTCTGTCAGTTCTTCCATGGTGACTGCCATAACCTGTTCCAGTGTTCCATGATCTTTCTCAAAATCCGGATCAATGATAGTGTTGTAAAGACTGTCAATAATACGGATCAGTTCTATAGTGTCTGCAGCTGTTCTGGCTTTGTAAACCATGTCGCGGATTTTTCGAAGACGCTCTTCTACATAATGGTTTCCATTCTGTAAACGGTCACGCAGGATGGCAATCTTCAATCGGCCAAGAACATCTCCGTATGCGGGCATCCGTTCAAACTCCTGATCCAGGATATCCTCGAATGCTTCCTTCTGCATCTCCCGGACCCCCGGACGTTCCTGACAGATTTTGTCCCCGATTGCTTCTTCTACACATAGCTGTGCTACTGCAGTCAGTTCTCCTTCTCCTGCCTGGCAGAAGACTTTTTTTACCAGATATAAACCCAGCAGATTCCTGTCATAATATTTTGCCAGAGCGCCCTGCTTGATGCCGTCATACAGAGCGATTGCTTTTGAGCGCAGATACAGGGAAACGTCTACTTTCATATTTAACGTGTAATCCCCGCTGATAGTCCAGAGGAGATTGCGGATCCTGTTTTCCAGTTCCAGACGGTAATCGTCGATTTCTACGATTTTCTCATCTTTCATATACATCATCCCTTGTCCAGTCTGCCGGAATTCTGGTTTTCACAATATCCTCTACGATTTCTTTCTCGAAAATGTCAAAGGTCTTGTTCACCACCCCCATAGTAACTGCTTTTCTCGGAGAAAGTCCGGTTTCTACAATCTTCATGGCTGCAAGGAGACCTCGCAGATCCAGAGGTTTGGTGGAAATTTCACTGTTTGTGGCTTTGAGCTGAAGATCCAGGAATACTCCGATGAACTGTGTTCTGGCGTTTTCTTTTATATTCGGGAACATCCGGCGGAAAATAAATTCCAGGGATTCTTCAGTCTGAGCCGGCATATCTATGACCAGAAATCTGGATACCAGCGCTTCATTGAGTTCTTTGGTTCCTGCATAACCGTAATTCATAGTTCCAATAAAACGGGCAGCCGGATGAAGATCAATTTTGTCATAGCCCGGGACATCGATGGAACGGCGATAATCCAAAGTTGCATGAAGAACGGAAACTGCATCGTTCTTTGCCATATTGATCTCGTCGAGGATTCCGAAACCACCGTATTCTGCACACTGATAGATAGTTCCTTTGCGGAGCTTAACTTCGTTGTCCACGAAAGTGTCTGTGCCGATCAGATCTCCGCTGTTAGTATTTACATGAAAAGAAACATTGTACGCGGGACGGTTGAAAATATATGCCAGGTTCTCTGCAAGGATATTTTTTCCTGTTGCCTTCGGACCGGTGAGTAATAGATTCTCCCCTTTGAGCAGTCCGGCAATGGCCATTTCCAGAATGTCTTTTCCGTAAAATGGAATGGATGGTTTCACAATCCTGCCTGCTGTTTCCGGTGCCACCTCATACTGGCTGCGAAATTCTTCTACTCTCTTTATCAGTTCAGAGGCTACCTGCTGCTCCTCCAGAAATTTCAGTTCTTCCATTTAGTTCTCCTTTATATAACTATTATAGTCCAGTTTGTGTTATAGAAAAAGGCCGCTTATCTTTTACAGATTCACGACCCTTTCATTATAGCATTCTTCTTTATATTTTTACAACATTATACTTCAAATACAAGATCTCCATAAGATGGCATAGGCCACATTTCCTTATCTACGATCATTTCCAGTTCATCTACCGGCTCACGTAAAGCTTCCATTGCAGGAACCACCTTTTCTCTGCAGAATACGGCTCTGTCCCGTCCCTCTGCATATTCCGGGATCTTCTCAACCAGTTTGCTCAGCTTACTCATGGCACTGTTTGCAGCCTTTAAGAGTTTTGATGCTTTCTTGAGCAGATCAAGCTGTACACTTACATCGATCAGTCCTTCGCCCGCTGTTTTCACTGTATTGATAGATTCGCCAAGAACAGTGGTATATCTGATAACTGCCGGAATGATCTGCTTGGTTGCCATGTCGATCATGGTCTTTGCTTCAATATTGATTGCTTTAGAATAAATCTCATATTTAATCTCTGCACGTGATTCAAGCTCGGCTCTTGAGAATACATCAAAAGATTCAAAGAGTTTCACTGCCTTCTCTGTAGTAAGTGCAGGGATTGCATCCACCATGCTCGGAAGGATCGGAAGTCCGCGGCGTTTAGCTTCTTTCTCCCATTCCGGCGCATAGCCGTTTCCGTTAAATACGATCTTCTGATGATCTGTGGCATATTCTTTGATCAGGTCATGTACCGCCAGTTCGAAATCAGGAGCTTTTTCCAGACGGTCACATACTTCCTTAAATACTTCTGCCGTGATCGTATTCAGGACTACGTTACATGCGGAAATAGAATCTCTTGAGCCTACCATACGGAATTCAAATTTATTTCCTGTGAAAGCAAAAGGCGAAGTACGGTTACGGTCTGTAGCATCCTTCATGAAATCAGGCAGCGTCTTAACACCTGTTTCCAGCTTACTTCCCTTTTTACTGTGAGTTGCTGTTCCTGTGCTGACCAGCTGTTCCAGAACATCCTCAAGCTGCTCTCCAAGGAATACAGAAATCACTGCCGGCGGTGCCTCATGGCCGCCAAGTCTCTGGTCATTTCCCACATCTGCCGCAGATTCACGCAGAAGATCTGCATGTTCATCTACTGCTTTCAGGATACAGGTGAGGACCAGAAGGAACTGAATATTTTCATGAGGTGTTTTGCCCGGATCCAGAAGATTGATTCCGTCATCTGTGGTAAGAGACCAGTTGTTATGCTTACCGGAGCCATTCACACCTGCAAATGGTTTCTCATGAAGGACACAGCGCATTCCATGGCGGCTGGCAACCTTTTTAAGGATACGCATCATCATCTGGTTCTGGTCTGCTGCGATATTGACCGGTGCATAGATCGGTGCAAGCTCATGCTGTGCAGGGGCAACCTCATTATGCTGTGTCTTTGCAGGAATTCCAAGCTTCCAGCATTCTTCATTTACCTCTTTCATATATGCGGAAATTCTCTGACGGATACTTCCAAAGTAATGGTCATCCATTTCCTGTCCCTTCGGAGGCATAGCTCCAAAAAGAGTTCTGCCTGTATAAATCAGGTCTTTTCTCTGAAGCCATTTCTCTTTATCGATCAGGAAATATTCCTGCTCTGCTCCTACTGACGGAGTTACTTTCTTAGAAGTTGTATTTCCGAAAAGTCTCAGCAGACGGAGTGCCTGGGTGTTGATTGCTTCCATAGAACGAAGAAGTGGTGTCTTCTGGTCAAGTGCTTCTCCTGTATAGGAGCAGAATGCTGTAGGAATACAGAGTGTTCCGCCTGCTGCATCATGGCGCACAAATGCCGGTGATGTACAGTCCCATGCTGTATATCCTCTTGCTTCAAAAGTTGCTCTTAATCCACCGGACGGGAAAGAAGATGCATCCGGTTCACCTTTGATCAGTTCTTTTCCGGAGAAAGACATCAGGACCTTGCCGTTATCCATCGGAGCAGTGATAAAAGCATCGTGTTTCTCTGCTGTCACACCTGTAAGGGGCTGGAACCAGTGGCTGTAATGTGTGGCACCTTTCTCGATGGCCCATTCTTTCATCTCGTGTGCTACTACATCCGCAATTTCCATAGACAGTTCTTTGCCCTCTTCTATGGTTTTTTTCAATTCTTTGTAGATCTTCTTCGGAAGTCGTGCCTGCATGACGGAATCATTAAACACGTCACATCCAAAAGTCTCTACTACATTGATATACTCACCCATTTTATTTCTCCTTTTTATTTATTAACGGGGAAATTCCAATTGATCTGGTTTCCTCATTTTTTGTACTTTTCAGATACAGATTCAGTGCTTCGTGGCAGTTTTCAATCTCTATCTGTGTATGACTGCCGCCGTATTCACCGTCCAGAGTCCATGGTACCGGTTCTTCTGAGGTAATGGTCACCCTGGCTGATTTAAAAGAATGGATCAGATCTGTATTGTCCTCTGCTGTCAGCATTGCAGTCATGATCTCCTGCAATTCCAGCGGATTCTTCGGTCTTGTGATCATGGTAACTTCAAAAAGTCCGTCATTCATATCCACGTTCTTGCCTGTAAGGTTCTTAAACCCTCCCACTGAACGGGAATTGGTGATCATCCCAAAGATGAAGTCATCCTCCACAGTTAATTCTTCAGATTCAATTCTCATATGGTATGATTTGATATCAAAAAGGCGTTTCACTCCCTCAAGAAGATAGGCTACATGGCCAAGGATATTCTTGAGATCCTGATCTGTCTGATAGGCTACATCTGTGAAAAGACCGAAAGCTGCTATATATGTAAAGCTCTGGTTATTGAATCTGCCGATGTCACAGTGATAAAGTTTCTCTTCCATGATCATGGAAGCGGCATCTGTCATGCTTTTCGGCATAAAGAGACTGTTTGCAAAGTCGTTGGTGCTTCCTGCCGGAATGTATCCGATAGGAATGGAACTCTTCTTTTCCATTACTCCGGTAACCACCTCATCAAGAGTCCCGTCTCCGCCGCTGCATACGATAAGGTCCACTTTGGATTCGTATTCTTTGGCTTTCTCGTAGGCATCTTTTGGTTTCTGTGTGGAATAGATAATGACTTCATAACCGCCTTTGTTGAAAATATCTACTATATCAAGCAGGTTTGTTTTGATCTTGCCTTTACCTGCCTTGGGATTGAAAACAAAGAGCATTTTTTTGTTCATTTCGAGCAACTCTCCTTTTTTCAGGGTTTAAATGCGTAGTTTTCAGAGTACGCAGATTTCTATTTATATAATATAAGAAAAAAGGGTGGAAAAGTCAATGGGGTTTGGCGGGCAAAAAAATTGGGGACGACAGGAAATATTTTTGGTTTCAGGTGCGGTTTCGCGGGCTAATAACTCTAGGTGTGTGGAAATCTGCTAAAAACATTCAAAAATTGCTCAAACTCGCTTCGCTCAGACAGTGAGCAATTTTTGAATAACGCAGATTCCCACGCACCAAGAGTTACTACGCCCACTGCAAATGCACCTAAAACCAAAAATATTTCCTGCCTGTTGGCTGGCTGCGGGACTGCCGAGCTGTTACTGCTCACTTCGTTCACAGTAATGCGCCTTGCAACGACAGGCTATGCAAATGAGATTTCCTCACAGAACATTTTGCAGGATGGTAACGCATGAACCGGGACTGGTGAATAGTTGCAATTTTTCTAAATTTTTTTATGGCAAGTTATATTTTGGCGTGATAAAATGGGGATTGTATTTATTAGGTAATTGTAAAACGAAAAACCAGTATTTTCAATAGGTTCAGAGTTTCGCAAATGCCTATTGTATTTATTATAGAAAGGATTTCTTATTCATATGATTAAATTGATTGCTTCAGATATAGATGGGACTCTGGTGAAGGATGGGACTCTGGCTATTGACGGGGAGTATATGGAGGTTATCGGAAGGCTGATTGATAAGGGGATTGTGTTTGTGGCATGCTCAGGGCGGCAATATCGAAGTGAGAGGAAGCTGTTTGCCCCTGTCGCAGACAGACTGCTTTATATCTCTGACGGAGGAACTGTTGTACGGACTCCGAAGGAGATTCTGAAAGTGGATACTCTGCCGGACGAAATCTGGAAAGGAATGTGTTCTATGGTAAGAGAGAATATGCCTTCCTGTGATTATTTTATTTCCACACCTGAACGCTGTTTCGCAGAAGACGGAGGCAGCCAGATGTTTCACTGGCTAAGAGATTCTTACGGATATGATATCCATGAAGTTCCGGAAATGTTAAAACTCGAGGGGCAGCAGGTAAACAAATTTGCTGTCTACCACCCCAACGCCTGTGAGGAAATGTGTGCCCCTTTATTCACTCCCACCTGGAAAGACAAAACAGTTATGGCTGCCGCCGGCAAGGAATGGATGGACTGTACTGCCCCAGGTTCCGGCAAAGGTCCTTCCGTTGCTTTCCTTCAGGAATATCTGGGAATTTCACCTGACGAAACCTGCACTTTCGGAGATAACCTCAACGATATTGAAATGCTTCAGAATGCCGGTCTCAGCTACGCAGTCTCCAACTCCCGCCCCGAAGTCCGGGCTGCCGCCAAAAATACCTGCCCGCCCTACTGGGAAAACGGAGTTCTGCAAATTCTGAAGTCTTTCTTATAAAAGATACAAATTACTCCAGTTCATACCAATACACAGCGCAGAAACATATTTCATTTCGTGTGCATTTGCAGGAGTCTTAGAACTTCTTAGCTGATAAAAATATGCGTTATAAGAAAAATGACCCACTGTCTGAGCCACAGCATGCGGCGAGTTTGGGGCATTTTTCTTATGTTTTTAGCATATTTTTAGCAACTTAGAAGTTCTTAGGCTCCGAAACCGCACACGAAATGAAATATGTTTCTGCGCGTCCCTTTTTAATTCCTAAGCTTCCATTACAGCATCTTTCATAGACTTCACATACTCTTTCACATAGGGCACACAATCCCTGCCATACTGTGCACACAACTTCACAATTGCAGATCCTACAATCGCTCCATCTGACTGCGCCGCCATCTTCTTCGCCTGTTCCGGCGTAGAAATTCCAAATCCAACTGCACAAGGAATATCTTTCGCCTGTTTTACCAGCTTCACCATTGCCTCGATATCTGTAGTAATATTAGTTCTTGTTCCTGTAACACCAAGAGAAGAAACACAATACACAAACCCTTCCGCATCCTTCGCAATCTGTGCGACCCTCTCATGAGAAGTCGGCGCAATCAGAGAGATCAGATCAACACCGTATTTCTTACATACAATATCAAACTCTTCTTTTTCCTCAAATGGCACATCTGGCAGAATCAAACCATCCATTCCGATTTCTGCAGCTGTTTTAATAAACCGCTCCGTTCCGTAAGAAAATACCACGTTTGCATAAGTCATAAACACCATAGGAACAGAACTGTTCTTTCTGATCTTTACCACCATGTCAAATACCTTATCTGTAGTCACACCACCGGAAAGTGCTCTCACATTTGCTCTCTGGATCACCGGTCCCTCTGCTGTAGGATCAGAAAACGGGATTCCAAGCTCGATCAGGTCTGCACCAGCTTCCTCCATTGCATAGACAAGCTGCTCTGTCACCTCCAGAGACGGATCTCCACAGGTAATAAACGGGATAAATGCCTTTCCTTTTTCAAATGCTTCTGTAATTCTCTTATTCATGAAGATCCTCCCCTCTGTAACGCGCGATTGCTGCGCAGTCCTTATCTCCACGTCCGGAAATTGTAATGACCACGATCTGGTCTTTTCTCATCTGCGGAACAATTTTCTTTGCGTAAGCTACTGCATGAGCACTCTCAATAGCAGGAATGATTCCCTCTGTTCTGGAGAGATATTCAAATGCCTCTACTGCTTCTTCGTCTGTGACAGGTACATATTCTGCACGTCCTGTATCATAGAGATGCGCATGTTCCGGTCCGATTCCCGGATAATCCAGACCTGCGGAAATGGAATATACAGGTGCGATCTGACCATATTCATCCTGACAGAAATAAGATTTCATTCCATGGAAGATTCCCAGTTTGCCGGTTGCAATGGTAGCTGCTGTCTCTGCCGTATTTACGCCACGTCCTGCTGCCTCACATCCGATCAGACGGACATCTTTGTCATTGATAAAATTGTAGAATGTTCCGATCGCATTGGATCCGCCACCTACACATGCAAGAACTGCATCCGGAAGTCTGCCCTCTTTTTCAAGGATCTGCTCTTTGATTTCTTTGGAGATCACTGCCTGAAAATCGCGAACAATTGTAGGGAACGGATGAGGTCCCATTACAGAACCAAGTACATAATGTGTATCGGAAATACGGTTTGTCCACTCTCTCATTGTCTCGGAAACAGCATCCTTCAGTGTTGCAGTACCGGAAGTAACTGCATTGACCTTTGCACCCAGAAGACGCATTCTGTATACATTTAATGCCTGACGTTCTGTATCTTCTTTTCCCATGAAGATTTCACATTCCATACCCATAAGAGCTGCTGCTGTTGCTGTTGCCACACCATGCTGACCTGCGCCTGTTTCTGCAATGACACGGGTCTTGCCCATTTTTTTTGCAAGAAGTACCTGACCAAGTACATTGTTGATTTTGTGAGCACCTGTATGGTTTAAGTCTTCTCTCTTTAAGTATACTTTTGCTCCACCCAGATCTTCTGTCATGTGAGATGCAAAGTAGAGACGGGATGGTCTTCCTGCATATTCGTTCAGAAGCTCTGTAAGCTCTGCGTTAAACTCCGGGTCATCTTTATAATGGTTGTAGGCTTCCTCCAATTCGATGACAGCATTCATCAGTGTTTCCGGAATGTACTGTCCTCCATGGATGCCGAATCTTCCTTTTGACATCTGTATATGTCCTCCTTTTATGTATGTAATCCCTGGCCTGTCAGATGGTCGGTCAGAGTATTCTATGTTCTTTCTGAATTAGTCAAGCGGATATTCGCAATCCGCTTCGCTACTTGCTCATAACCGAATAACTGCTCCGCAGTTTATCAGAAGGAGCTTGCACTCCTCCTGATACAAGCAAGTCCCCACCCACTGCTTATTGCTTTTCGCAATTGAAGCAGGTGACTTACTTGATTCGGTTATCTTATTTTATATGCACCAGTTGAACTGCCTTCAAAATCTTATCTCTGTCTTTCATTCCATCCGTCTCCACACCACTGCTCAGATCTACTGCATAAGGATGAATAGTCCAGACTGCTGTTTCCAGATTTTCCACACCCAGTCCTCCTGCCAGGAAAAACGGTCTGTCTATCTCCGGGATCAGTGACCAGTCAAAGGTCTGTCCGGTTCCACCGCCACCCTGATCAAGCAGTATATAATCTGCCGGACTTTTCAGGGCTTTTTCAATATCCTGAGCCGTTTTTACGGAAAAGGCCTTTATAACCTGATGACCTGTATTCTTTTGGATTCTCCGTATATATGCCTCATCTTCCTGTCCATGAAGCTGTGCAATATGGATAGTTCCGTCAAGAAGCAGTTCCTCCACACGCTCAGGTGCTACATTTACAAAAACACCTACAGGGATAATGTCCGGATTAAGTTTTGCAGTAAGTTCTCTCACCAATGCACCTGTAACATTTCTGCTGCTCTTCGGAAATTCTATGATAAATCCACAGTAATCAGGTTTTGCTTCATTTACATAGGTAATGTCTTCCGGGCGTTTCAGACCACAGATTTTGATTTTGGTTCTTTGCTGTTGTTCTCTGGTCATATTCTATCCTCTCAGATAATATTCGATCTTTCAGCGTAACGGGCTGCCATTCAGGCTTTCCAGCGCTGCTTTCTTGTTCGGGCTTCGCATCAGTGTTTCCCCGATCAGTACCGCATCCACTTTATCCTCATAAAGAAGCCGGATATCCTCCGGGGTGCGGATTCCGCTCTCGGAAACAAAAACCACATTGTCCGGTGCCATTTTTCTCAGGCGAATGCTGTTGTTCATATCTACCTGAAAGGTTCTCAGATCCCGGTTATTGACTCCCACGATCTCTGCCCCGAGATTTAAGGCCCTGTCCACTTCGTACTCATCGTGTGCTTCTACCAGTGCATCCAGTCCCAGCTCTTTTGCAAGCTGTCTGTATGCTCTTAATTCTCCGTCATCCAGGATGGCGCAGATAAGCAATACCGCGGAAGCACCAAGGGATTTCGCCTGATAGATCATATATTCATCTACTGTAAAATCCTTGCGGAGTACAGGTATTTTTACAGCGGCTGCGATTTCTCTCAGATACTGGTCTGCTCCCTGGAAATAAAAAGATTCTGTGAGACAGGAGATTGCACTTGCACCTGCCTGTTCATATTCCTTTGCAATTGCCAGATATGGAAAATCCGGTGCAATCAGTCCCTTTGAGGGGGAGGCTTTCTTTACCTCGCAGATATAGGACATACCGTCTTTTTGTAATGCCTGGAGAAGTGTAATTCTCTTCCCTGCATTTTTATTTACTTCCTGAATCCGGTTCTCCAGCTCCGAAACAGAAATACAGGTCTTTTCTTTTGCAATTCTTTCTCTTGTTCTGGCTGCTATTTCTTCTAATATATTCTTCATAATCTCTATGATTTTTCTGTAACTGTTCTGTATATCCACAGTCAGCAGATTACCGGACAGTTACAGATTTCCTTTACACTAGTAATTGGGGATTGCTTTTTATTTATTTGTCTCTTCTACAAATTCTTCCAGTTTTTTCAGTGCTGCACCGCTGTCGATAAGGGATTCTGCCAGCTTCACTCCTTCTTCTATGGAAGCGGCTTTTCCTGCGATATAGAGTGCTGCACCTGCATTTAAACATACCGCCTGACGCTTCGGACCTTTTTCCTCACCTTTCAGGATTGCTTTTGTGATCTCTGCGTTTTCTGCAGGTGTACCACCTGTCAGGGCACCCTTCTCACATCTCTCATATCCAAACTGTTCCGGTGTGATCTCATAGGAGGTAAATTTGCCATCCCTAATCCCACATACAGAAGTAGGTGCGCACATGGAAATCTCATCCAGACTGTCCTGTCCATAGACAACCATTCCTCTGTTAACGCCCAGATTTGCCATAACCTGTGCCAGTGGCTCCACCAGTGACTGATCGTAAACTCCCATCAGTTCCATGTTTGCACCTGCCGGATTACTTAACGGTCCAAGAATGTTAAATACAGTACGGATTCCTAGCTCTTTACGGATCGGTGCCACATATTTCATTGCAATGTGATAATTCTGCGCAAACAGGAAGCAGATGTTGATCTTTTTCAGGATCTCTGCACTGCGTTCCGGCGTCAGTGTAATCTTCACTCCCAGCGCTTCCAGAACATCTGCTGCACCGGATTTGGAGGATGCTGCCCTGTTTCCATGTTTTGCAACCGGAACACCGCCTGCTGCGATCACCAGAGAAGAAGTAGTGGAAATATTGAAGGAATTAGAACCGTCTCCGCCGGTACCCACGATTTCAAGCACATCCAGGTTGTGGAGAAGTTTGATACAGTGAGCTCTCATTCCTGCTGCGGAAGCTGTGATCTCATCAATTGTCTCTCCTTTTAAAGCTAATGCAGTAAGATAAGCAGACATCTGTACAGGTGTTGCCTGACCGCTCATAATCTCGTCCATTACAGCTTCTGCTTCCGCATAAGCTAAATCCTGTTTCTTTGATAATTTAATAATGGCTTCCTTAATCATTTCTCACTACCTCCATAAAGTTCTCTATCATCACTCTGCCGTCCGGTGTCATTACAGATTCAGGATGAAATTGTACTCCGAACACAGGATATTTCGTATGTTCCACTGCCATGACCTCTCCGTCCTCTGACTCTGCTGTCACCCTAAGTTCTGCAGGCAGGGTATCCTTTAACGCTGCCAGGGAATGATATCTGGCTGCTGCAAAGGTATCCGGCAGGCCCTTAAAAAGCTGGCTTTCTCCTGTTTTATACATCAGTTTTTTCTTTCCATGCATCAGCTCTTTTGCATAGGAAACTGTTCCTCCAAAGGCTTCGCAGATGGACTGATGTCCCAGGCACACACCCAGGATGGGGATTTTTCCTGCAAATTCTTTAATCACCGGAATACAGATACCTGCATCCTCCGGCCTTCCCGGACCAGGGGATAAAATGATGGCTTCCGGTTTCATCTCTGCGATTTCTTCCAGTGTACACTCATCGTTTCTCACTACTTTGATGTCCGGTTCCACTGCGCCGATGAGCTGATATAAGTTATAGGAAAAGCTGTCATAATTATCGATCAGTAATATCATTCTAATCCCTCCTGTGCCTGTTCAATTGCCTGTACCACAGCTCTTGCCTTGTTGCAGCATTCCTGAAATTCCTTTTCCGGTACACTGTCTGCCACAATTCCGGCACCTGAACGGATACAGATTTCTCCGTTTTTCTTATAAACCAGGCGGATGGCAATACAGGTATCCAGATTTCCTGCAAAATCCAGATATCCGATGGCGCCTCCGTAAATGCCTCGTTTGCTCTGTTCCAGTTCCTCGATGATCTGGCAGGCTCTGAATTTGGGTGCTCCGGAAAGGGTTCCTGCCGGAAGGATTGCGTCTACTGCATCCACAGCGTCTTTATCATCCCGGATAATTCCTGTTACTGTGGAGCCCAGATGCATTACATGGGAAAAACGTTCTACGCAGAGATACTTTTCTACTTTTACAGTTCCGATCTTGCTGATCTTTCCGATATCGTTTCTTCCCAGGTCTACCAGCATATTGTGTTCTGCCAGCTCTTTCTCATCTTTCAGAAGTCCCTCTTCAAGTTCTTTATCCTCTTCTCTTGTCTTTCCTCTTGGTCTGGTTCCTGCCAGAGGGAAGGTACTTAAGGTGCCATTTTCCAGCTTCGCAAGGGTTTCCGGGGAAGCACCTGCCAGTTCAATGTCATCACTGGAGAAATAAAACATATAAGGAGAAGGATTAGATGCCCGAAGAACCCGGTAAGTATCAAACAGGCTTCCTGTTGCTTTCGCACGCATGGGATTGGAAAGTACTACCTGGAAAATATCACCTTCTCTGATGTAATGTTTGGCTTTCTCCACCATCTCTGCATATTTTTCTTTCGGAAATTTCGGCTGTATTTCTGACTGAAGTCTCAGCGGTTCAAATTCCATATGCTCCCCGTTTCGGATCAGCTGCGCCATTTCCTCCAATTTCTTTACTGCTTTCTCGTAGGAGGCTTCCAGATCATCTGCCATCACACCTGTAATCAGAAGTACTTTCTGTCTGAAATGGTCAAATACGATCACCTGATCAAAAAGCATTAAATCCATGTCCCTGAAATCCTGCTGTTCCCTGTCCTCCAGTTTCAGCTTTGGTTCACTGTATTTGATATAATCGTAGGAGAAATATCCTACCAGACCGCCTGTAAAAGGAGGCATCTTTTCCATTACCGGAGTTTTATATTTCCGGATGATTTCTCTGAGAGTATCACCGGGATGTGTGACCTGCCTTACGGTTTCCTCTGTTTTTCTCTCAGCATCGGTTGTCCGGATCTTCAATGTTCCGTCTGTACAGGTAATCTCCATGGACGGTTCATACCCCAGGAAAGAATACCTGCCCCACACTTCTGTCTGGCTGGCACTTTCCAGCAGGTAACAATGACGGCTGGCTTTTCGCAAAATGCGCATTACCTCTACCGGTGTATATCTGTCTGCATAAAGTTCTCTGCACAGAGGAATACGACGATATTCTTTTGTCCGTGCAAGCTGCCTGATGGTTTCTAATGTTGGATACATGGAAACACCTCCTGTGATTAATTCAGTTTCTGCCAGGAACATAAAAAAGCCCGCCCTTGACAGAATTATCTTTTCTGTCAAGGACGAGCGTATATACTTCACCCGCGGTGCCACCTTGATTTACGGTTTGAACCGTACTCTTTGCGAAATACCTTCATATTCCCGGCAACTGACGTATGCCTCACGTCACAGGATACTTAGTCTGCTCTGTAATCTTCAACCTTTCACTGTGCCCTCAGCGGTCCATTTGGCAGACTGCATTTCCACCCGGCTCTCACCTTCCCGGATTCTCTGTGCGCGCATGACTGCTTTGACTTCCGCTTCATCGGTTTAATCTGTTAAATTTATACTTAATTTACCACCGTAAACTATATTTGTCAACCCTGAATTTCATTCAATAACATATTTTTATCATTATCAGTTACTGTTCATTGGTAATATCCCGCGAGGTGTTTTTTGTGAACGAAGGTCACAGAAAACCCGAGACATACCGCGCGAATTTATGCGATTAGCATAAATTAAGTTTGCAAAGCAAACGATACTCCTTGGGCTTTGTACAAGGAAGTTCATATTTCCTGCATCGCGAAGCGTGTTACTGGGCACGGAGTGAACAGTAACCATTACCAGGAAATTCATTACAGATATCTGCAGTCTGTTTTCGCCACATACATCTGCACCAGATAATCATTCACTATAATCTGAATAAAAGCGCAAAACCAGATATTCCCAGTTTCGCGCTTTTTATTGTTTTACTTATTCACTTTCGAACAATCCCAGTGTGCCAACAAGTTGATTCTGCTGCTATTTCTTCTGTGCCTCTTTTTTCTTCATGTCAAGAATCTCTTCTGCAATCTCAACTTCGGATTTCTCATCCGGTGGAAGCACGATATTCAGAATGATAGCAAACAATGCTGCAGGTACGATTCCTGAACCGCCGAAGATCAATGTGATTGCCTGCGGCATATGTGCAAGGACTGCTGAGTTTGCCCCAAGTCCATAGCCAAGACCAAGTGCAACGGAGACAATTGTTACGTTTCTCGGAGTTACCGGCCATTTTGTGATAAGCTGGATACCGCTGACAACAATAGATGAGAACATCATAACTGCCGCACCGCCCAATACACTCTGAGGCATGATGGAGATCAGTGCTGCAAGCTTCGGAAACAGACCACATGCGATAAGGAAAATACCGCCTGTTGCAATTGAGAAACGGTTTACAACCTTGTTCATTGCAACCAGACCTACGTTCTGGCTGAAAGAAGTATTCGGAAGTACGCCAAATACTGCTGCCAGTGAAGATCCAAGGCCATCACACATAACGCCGCCGGAAAGCTCTTTGTCTGTAGCTTCTCTTCCAAGACCGCCCTCTGTGATACCGGAAATATCACCGACAGTTTCTACAGCTGTTACAATAAACATGATGCAGATCGGAACGATTGCCCTTGCATCAAATACCCATTTGACAGGCATGATCTTCGGCACTGCAAACCAGGATGCGCTTGCTACTTTATCCCAGTTAAGAACCCAGGATTTGGTAGCTTCTACTGTTGCACCTGCATCATCCACATAAGTAAATGTTGTAGGAAGAACTGCTGCCATAATACTTACCAGCACATATCCAACGATAATGCCGATCAGAATTGATGCAAAGCTTGTAAATCCTTTTGTTCCATGTTTTAATACGACAATTACGACCAGAACTACAAAACCTACAAACAGATTCTCCAGAGAACCGTAGTCCTTAGCGGAACTTCCGCCGCCAAAAGAACTGATACCAACAGCAATCAGCGAAAGACCGATTGATAATACAACGGTTCCTGTTACAACTGACGGAAAAAATTTTCTCAATGGTTTCAGGAAGCTTCCCAGTACAGTTTCAAAAAGACCGCCGATAAAGGATGCCGCCATAATTGCACCATACGCAACCACTCCATTACCCATGACTCCTGCAACACTCTGGCATACGCCAATAAAACCGGAACTGGTTCCCATAACGATGGGGAGTTTACCACCCACAGGTCCTATGGTAAATACCTGAACCAATGTTACAATACCTGCAATCAGCATGGCATTCTGTAGAAGTGCTACCTGCAGTTCTCCGCCGGCTTCGATTCCACAGGCTGCTGTGATGATCAGAAGCGGTGTAAGATTACCTACGAACATAGCCAGCACATGCTGCAAACCAAGAGGAATCGCCAGCTTCAGTGGCGGCCTTCCATCAAGGTCGTAGGGTGTTACTGTGTTTTTCTCTTGTTTCTCCATTCCTTTCCCTCTCTTTCGTGAATGTTGATGTGATTCGGCAAAAGGTTTTACAATAGCGATTTTTCCTGTAAATCAAAAACAAGGCAGTTATCCTTTTTTGAATAACCACCCTGTTATCATTTCATACTACTGTCATTACAATGAACTTTTGCTTTCACCTTTTTGCATTATAAAGGATTTTGGGGATTATGGCAATAGTAAAAAGAAATTTTGTATATTTTTGTATGAATATGCCGGCAACATAAAAAAGCCTGTAAACCTTTCACTCGATTTACAGACTCATCTTTCGTGTAGTAGCGAGAGGGGGATTCGAACCCTCGACACCACGGGTATGAACCGTGTGCTCTAGCCAACTGAGCTATCTCGCCATTTTCTTTTAAGATATGGAACCTATAGGGCTCGAACCTATGACCCTCTGCTTGTAAGGCAGATGCTCTCCCAGCTGAGCTAAGATTCCATATTTGTCGGTGACAGATTTCTCTGTCAAGTAGCGAGAGGGGGATTCGAACCCTCGACACCACGGGTATGAACCGTGTGCTCTAGCCAACTGAGCTATCTCGCCATTTTCTTTAAGATATGGAACCTATAGGGCTCGAACCTATGACCCTCTGCTTGTAAGGCAGATGCTCTCCCAGCTGAGCTAAGATTCCATATTGTGCTTGTTTCAGGCGGCTTATTTGTTGTCCGCTCCGTAACTTGCTTTGCTATTATATAATGGATTTTGTCGGATGTCAACACCTTTTTTGAAACTTTTTTAATTTTTTTTATTTTTTTAATTATTCGTACATTTTAAAGCATTTCTGACACAAAAAAACTCAAAAAGCACAAGACAAATGCGAGTCTCTTATTTCCATCAATTCCATCTGTAAGATTTTTATAATCATCCAGATACAGACAACGTGGTGCAACCTGACAATATCTCTGTTCTCCCTTGTCATCTTTAAGGCTCAGGATAACCAGCAGTTCTTTCTTATTTTTTCCGTATCTACTGTGTTTCCTATTGTGGCAAGGCATATTTTTCATTATTATACTGGCATTGATAATTCCACCAGCTATCCGTTTCGTCATCGTACCAGTCATATCTGTAACTCTCATCAAAGCAGTCCTTCGCACACAATGCACCAACGCTGCAAGCTGCCTTTTCATCAAACTTTCTAAGTTGAATACGCCTTGGATATTCTTTTCCCTCATAAGTCACTTTTCCTGAATCTATATTGCCTCCAAAATAAATCTACGCCCGTTTCTTTCCATTCTCACCAATAAAAATCTGAACAAGGTCATTAGAGTCTGATTCTGTATCTTTGATTTCTTCCATATTCAGATAGGCACCCGGCTGTCCGTAAATCACCATCCCCTCCGGCTCAAGGAATGCTTTATCAAATTTCAGATACTCTGATATGGTCAGTCTGCCACCCAAAGCGGCAACCAGTTCCTTACACTCCAGACTCTTCACTGCTGCATCTATAATTACCTGCTCATAAACGAATAACCGCTTCGCAGTTTATTCAGAAAAAGATTCCTTCTCCAGTTTTACCTGAAAAAGGAATCTCCTGTTATTTATCATTATTATCTGTTATTATTCAGCATCTTCTGCTGCTTCAGTTGTTTCTGCATTCTCTTCTGCAGCATCCTCTTTTGCTTCATCCTTGCTATCTGTATCCTTGCTGTCTGTTTCTTCTGCAGCAGCGTCTTCAGTGTCTGCGCTGTCATCAAAAGGAATTACAGCACCGTCATATTTTTCATTGATGAAGTCTTTGATCTCATCAGATTTCAGTACATCAACCAGAGCTTTGATCTTGTCGCTGTTTTCGTTGCCTTCTTTGACTGCGATCACGTTTACATAGGTTTTCGCTGCTTCAGAATCAGATTTCTCATATGCAAGTGCATCTTTCCCTACTGAGAATCCTGCTTCCAGAGCATAGTTTCCGTTTAATACCACATAAGCAGTCTCGCCTGTAACACGTGCTACCTGTGCTGCTTCCAGTTCTACGATTTCTACATTGTGAGGATTCTCTGCAATATCCTTAACAGTTGCATTTAATCCTGCACCATCTTTCAGTGTGATGATTCCGTTATCCTGGAGAAGAAGAAGTGCTCTTGCTTCGTTTGTGGTATCATTTGGTACTGCGATGGAATCTCCGTCTTCCAGATCATCCAGGCTGTCTTTTGTTCCGGGATAGATTCCGAATGGCTCATAGTGAATACCACCTGCATTTACAAGGTGTGTACCCTTCTCTTCATTAAACTGATCCAGATATGGGATATGCTGGAAGTAGTTTGCATCGAACTCACCGCTCTCTACAACCTCGTTTGGTCTTACATAATCATCAAATACAGTAACTTCAAGGTCATATCCTTCTTTCTCAAGAAGCGGTTTTGCCTCCTCAAGGATCTCTGCGTGAGGTGTTGCAGATGCTGCAACTGTGATGGTCTTGTCATCATCCTTTGCATAAACACCTGTGCTTAATGTTCCTGCTACCAGTACTCCTGTTAAAACTGCTGCCACTAATTTTTTCATAATAACTGTCCTCCTGAATTTTATATTTTAACTTTTTTCATAACCATTTTATAAGCAATGATTTCTTATAACTACTTTCTTCTGTCAATCTTATTTGCGATCAGCATTCCCACTGACTGAAAAATCTGTACCAGTACCACCAGTAGGATAACTGTAATGATCATAATATCTGACTGATATCTGTAATATCCATAGCGGATGGCGATATCTCCAAGTCCGCCTCCTCCTACTGCGCCGGACATGGCTGAATAACCAAGGATCGTTCCGATCGCAATCGTCGCTCCTGTGATCAGTGAAGTTCTGGCTTCTACCAGAAGAACCTTCACGATGATTCTCATATTACTTGCACCCATAGCTCTGGCTGCCTCGATCACACCTGCATCTACCTCTTTAATAGAAGATTCCACCATTCGTGCGATAAAAGGAATGGCAGCCACTACCAGAGGAACTACTGTTGCTGTTGATCCATAGCTCTTTCCCACCACTGCTCTGGTAAAAGGAATCAGCAGAATCAGTAAGATCAAAAATGGAATACTTCTCACAATATTTGCAATTGCATCCAGTATCTTATACAACACTGCATTTGGCTTCAGTCCCTCTTTATCAGACACTGCCAGCAGCACTCCCATAGGAAGTCCGAACAGGTATCCCAGAACTGTGGAAAGAACTGTCATGTAAAGTGTTTCTCCCACACCCTGGACAATCATCATTATTGTTTCATGATCCCACATATTCTGTCACCTCCCCGATTGCTAACCCTTTTTCTTTCAGATACTGTTTCATCATTTCTGTTCTGGTACTGCCCTCCATAAACTCCAGTATCATCTCTCCCTTGGCTACACCACCTACATTCTTGGTATCTGCCTTCAGGATATTTACCGGTTCTCCAAAGGTAAGGATCAGATTTGCGATCACAGGCTCAAAAGCTGAATTCTCGGAGAATACAATTCGTATCTTCTCACCGCTTTTAATCTCTGCCTGTCCCTTTTCTCTGCCGGCATCCAGTCTGCTGTCTGCGCCGATATCGGAGCCTGTATCCTTTCGGATCAGTTCTTTGGCAACCTCTGACTGAGGATTTGCAAAAATATCTGCAACCAGTCCTTTCTCAACCACTTCACCCTCATACATGATCGCCACATGTGTACAGATTTCACGCACAACCGACATCTGATGAGTAATGATCACTATGGTGATTCCAAACTGCTTATTAATCTTTTTCAGCAATTCCAGAATGGAAGAAGTAGTCTGCGGATCCAGTGCACTGGTAGCCTCGTCACAAAGTAAAATCTTCGGATCTGATGCAAGTGCTCTTGCAATGGCAACCCTCTGCTTCTGACCACCGGAGAGCTGTGCAGGATAAGCATTCTGCCTGTCCCCCAGACCAACGATCTCCAAAAGCTCTGCTGCCCTCTTTCTGGCCTCTGCCTTCTTCTTTCCTTTTATATAAAGTGGAAAACAGACATTATCGATCACTGACTTCTGCATCAGCAGATTGAAATGCTGAAAGATCATACCAATCTCTTCCCTCTGTTTCCTCAATTCCTTCTCTGTCAAATCTCCAAGAGCCTTCCCATCTATCAGAACCTGTCCCTCTGTAGGAACCTCCAGAAAATTCATACATCGTACCAATGTACTCTTACCTGCCCCCGACATACCGATAATCCCATATATATCACCGGAATCGATATTCAGGTTCACATCCTTCAAAGCCTCGACCACACCATCTTTCGTGTCAAAAGACTTCCGGACCTTCTCAATCACAATCCCAGACATCTCATTCTCCCTCTCTCTTATTCCCCGCTCCGTTGAGCATGAACATACTATACCACTACACTTCCAAATATGCCAATTCATAATATCTAGCACCAGCTATAGTTTAAAACTATATTTTTATCGCTTTACCACATTAAATTCTATATCTCCTGGATTTATTTAATTATCTTTGTGAGAATAACCTACTAAACTACGAGGATTTTCAGAAGCATATCGCAGATATGGACGGTTCCGTTGCCTCCGCCCGGGACAAGATTGATGAAATCGGCCAGCAGATACAGACGAAACAGCTGATCAAAAAACAATGCTCCGCTTACCGCGCTTTCAGGGAAATCGTAGAAAATGAAAAAAATACCTAAAATCCTGCCCTCTATCGCGGACAACATCAGAAAGAGTATGAGCTTCACATTACCAGCAAAGAGGCCCTGAAGGAGCTCGGCGTAAAGGCTCTGCCAAAGCCGGAGAAACTGGACGCACAGATTGAAAAATTAGAAGCTGAACAGGCCACCGCCCGAGACGAATGGAAAAAACTCCGGAAACAGCAGGATATCCATCTTCACTCTGAAAATGTTGAGGAGCAGATACCGTCTGCGCCTGATATTTCCCAGAACCAGGAGACGCTCCATCCAGCATTTGCTTCAAGAAGCAACGCTGTTGTTAAAAATAATAATCACGAAAAATCATAACGTATTTGTATCAAAAGAAGGAGAAAATTTCAACATAACTATTGGAAAAAGGATTAAGATATGCAGAAAATTCAGAGCTATGACCGGTAATCAACTTGGCCGCGCCATCGGTCTGAACAAAGCCTTCGGCACAAGAATTACTCAATACGAAACGAATGCCCGGATTCCCAGACCGGAAATTTTAAAAAAATTGCAGATGTTCTTAACATTAGTCTGCTTTCAATCTCACCGCTCTTCGGAGACATGCCGGAGGAATTTATGGAAATCCTGTTCTGGCTGGATGAAGAATTCTGGATTGCCTTTTCCCACCGCCATACACTTCCATCACGCATATTAATCGGAATCAGGACTTTCTCACCGGCATGAGCAGCAATCGTACTTTTCCTTAAGATCATCTCATCCGTATCAATGTAATTGTGGATAGTATGAAATACCTTCTGGCACTTCATTCTTATCTTTTCCAAAACACTCTCCACCATTTCTTCACGGTTCTAGCAGGCAAAGCTCTGGCATATCTCTACATCATGCAGATAATCATCCGGATAGTTTCCATACTGACCGATCCCCGCTACATAAACCGCTGCCCATATATAGTCTTTCTTTAGTATTTCCCGTTTTTTTTAAAACACCATTTACCATACATTTATCAAATAAACAAATGCAGGAAGTAGATTCTAAAAACTCTACTTCCTGCATCTGTCATTTTTATCTTATATCCATTTTACAATTTTGCATATAAAGCATTAATTTTCGCCCGAGTAGCAGGTCCAATAATTCCGTCAACGGATAAACCATTTGCTTTCTGAAATTTGCAAACAGCGTTATATGTTCCCTGTCCAAAAATTCCATCTGCGCCAGAGGAACCACAACTGTACCCTAAAGCAATAAGTTTTTTCTGCATATTTTTCACATCAGTTCCGCTTGAGCCCATAGACAGATTTGTGCCGGAACTACTTCCTCCTAAATTTGAATATGCGGAATTTATTTTAGATCGTGTCGTAGGCCCAATAACACCATCCACCGTCAAGCCATGGTCTCTCTGAAAATTGCAAACGGCATTATATGTTCCCTGTCCGAAAGACCCATCTGCACCTGAGGAACCACAACTATAGCCTAATGCAATAAGCTTTTTCTGCATATCCTTCACATCAGTTCCACTTGAACCCATAGAGAGGTTTGTGCTGGAACCAGATCCACTTCCATATGCCGGTCTGCAAAACGAAGCCTTGGGAGAACCAACAGTACGATTAGTTGTTCTTACCTGATCTTTAGAATTTCCATCAATTGTTACATACGTATTTCCGCTGACTGACTTAACAATACCAACATGACCATAAGTTCCCCCCGCAGACGTAGTAATAATTGCGAGGTCTCCGACCTTCGGGCTTGAATAAACACGTCCTAATGAATTATAATATCTCCAAATTTCATAGACAGATGCTGTTTTTCCGCCTCCATAAAAAATGCTAGATGCGCCGGAATGTTTAAACACCCACCATACGAACACTGCACACCACGGATAAGCATCACCATTTACCGCCTTTCCATAATACTCCGTATTGTACTTTACGTTGTTATTGCCGGTTTCTTTTACTCCAATCTCATTGCTCGCTGTTTTGATAATTGTACTCGCTGTTGCCATATTATATTACCTCCGTTTTTTATTTGTGATAACCGGTTATCTGTCTTATATAAAGTAACTTACAGGCGAAATGTAAACCATTATTTTCATTAAAAACAAATATTCAAAAATAACCGAAATTCTACTCATTTCTAAAACATATTTCGATAAGTCAAAATTACAATTTTCACACTTTAATTGATATAATATTCAACAACTAAACAAGGAGGCCATTTAACCATGAATAATGTAAAAATTCTATGTATCGCAGGCAGTATCGTACTCGGTAGTATATTGCTATCCGGACAAGCTTTTGGCAAAGCCCCCTCAGATCTAATCACCCTTTCCGCCCCTAAGGAGCCTGAGGGGCAACATGTATCTTATGATATAGATGGTTCCGGCTCTTATTATGACAGTGAGTCAGATACAACTTACTATTTTGTCAAGGGGATTGTCACTTTTTATTCTAATCATACCAAAACCTTTTCACTGACTTCCGACGTCGGTGAAACTTATGAGTTACCGGCAGATACGGATATTAATATAACCGACTATCTCAACACAGAAGCACATATATGGTACTCAGAAGACTCTCAAAAAAACTTAAAATTACTTGTGTTCTCTCCTCAAATTTTTTGGGAACATATTAATGAGCTGGAATCAGATGAACAAATTCCGGATGGTGCCACAGAAATCGATGGGACTCTTTCAAAATATATCTCTTTCTGGTTAACAGAAGATAAAATAGATGTTACTCTCTTATTTGTTGAGGACAACGATGGAAACACTCATATATATGCAGAGGATAACACATGCAATAATTGTAATAGTTCTGTTTTTGGCAAAACAATCGGCGACTATATCAAGTTATATGAAGATATGCATTTAAATTCTCAAGTATATGATGATTTTAATGTTGCATATCTTATATCAGAAGCATCATCTTGACTTACCCAAATGTCTGGTTGAGAACCTGATGTTTTTTACATCAAACATATCATATATTTTAAATGCCGCAGCCAATATTTTCAAAGGCTGCGGCATTTTTGACTTAATTTTTCTTTCAAACATGTTGCTTCTTCTTTTGACTGCTGCAAATATGTTTATGTCACAAATTCAAGCAATATTCAGCACTTACTATTTATGTAAAAAATCATTTCAGAAATTGATATATTTTTTTCTTTTCTCTGTTTACATATTGACGGCTAAAGTGTAAGAAAGATGCGATTTCACTATCTGACCACCCTAAAATCAAGTATTTTAAAATATCCCTTTGGTTTGAAGTCATTTTTAAGGTTATATTTTTCAGATCAAATGCTAATTCCACAGATGAATAATCCGCTCTATAGCTTTCTTGTAAATCACCTTCATTATCCATATATGCACATTCGTATTTTTCTTTTTTTAAGTTTCTCTTGCAAAGATGAGCAAATTTATATTTCACTGAATTGGTAATGAATTTCAAGCACTGATAATCGTCTTCACAAGTGGCGATTGTTTTTACTGCTTCTATAATTGCCAAATTCAATTCTTGAGTTGCGTCATCCCAATCTAGAAAGAATATTTTTTTTGCATATGATTTTACTAAAGGTTCCATTATGCAAAGTAAGCTTTGCATGTATTTTGAATCATTTTTTGCCTGTATAACCAAATCTTTATATCCCTGCATCATATACCCTTTTATTTTTTAAAGAGTATCTGGGCATAAAAATGTAAACTTATTTTTTATTTTTTCGTTCAGAATCAAGGGTTTCTTATATCTATAAAAAAAGGAATATTGTATTTAAACAACATTCCCAATTTACATTCTGCATATAATCCTCACTACAGAAACTATATATTTTACAGCTGTTTCCTGACATCATTACCAAAAACACTTTCAAAATCTATTTTTACAATCCTTTTTGGTTTATTCTTATTATTTTTACTCATCAAAATATTCCTGATACCAGAACAAAAACGCCAGCACCGTCCAGATTTTCCGGCTGTTGTCCTTCTTTCCCGCGTGATGCTCCTCCAGAAGCGCCGTCAGCTTTTCCGTGTGGAAATACTGACGGGATATGGGGCTTTGAAACATTTTTTTAACTCTCCCGTACCAGTCGTCGTCCCGCAGCCAGACACGAACAGGCACCGGAAATCCCAGCTTTTTCCGCGCGGCCGTGTCTTCCGGGATGTATTTCCGGGCCACCTTCCGAAACAGATGCTTCGTCTTTCCGTGGGCGAATTTTGCCTCCGGCGGAAGTGTCCGGGCAGCCTCGAACACATCCCGGTCCAGGAAGGGCACGCGCACCTCCAGCGAATGGGCCATGCTCATGCGGTCGGTTTTCTGCAAAATATCTCCGGCCAGCCAGTAATTCAGGTCGATGGTCTGCATTTTCTCCGGGTCGGAAAGTTCGGCGGCTTCTTCATAAGTCTTTCGCAGAAACTCCTGACAGGACGGCGTGTCAGTCGGATTTTTCAAAAGCTCCCGGCGCTCCTCGTCGGTGAAAATATGGGCGTTCCCGATAAACCGTTCCTCCACCCGTTGGCCGGCCCGGATCAGAAAGCTCTTGCCGCGGCGGTCCGGCAGTTTTTTCGCCTGCCGGGAAACCGCACGCCGGATCTTTTCAGGAATCCAGGCCACTTTCTGAAGAGCCAGAGGCTCCCGGTAGATATTATAACCGCCAAATAGTTCGTCCGCACCCTCCCCGGAAAGCACCACCTTCACATAACGAGACGCCTCGGCAGCCAGAAAATACATGGCGACGGCAGAAGCATCACCGCTGGGCTCGTCGAGGGCGTACATCACCTTTGGAAGCACATCCCAGAACTCCTTTTTCCCGATAGTGTGCATGTGATAAGAAAGATGCGCATACCGGGCCACCTCCCTGGCCATGTTTTCCTCGTTGTAGCCGCTGTTCCCATCCAGAAATCCCACCGTAAACGCCATTTTTGCCCCAGATGACACGGCAATAAAACCCGAATCCACACCGCCGGACAAGAAAGTTCCCACTTCCACATCACTGACCATATGGCGGCGGACGGATTTTTTAAGCACGCTCTCCAGTTTTTTCTCCGTATCCGCCAGCGAACACCCCGCCTCTGGCTGCAGCTTCGGCTGAAAATATCTGCAGATTTCATACTTTCCCTGGCGGTAAAACAGCATACAGCCCGGCGGAAGGCGGTAGATTCCCTCAAAAAAAGTTTCCTCCAGCACGGAATACTGAAAAGAAAGATACTGCTCCAGCGCCCGTTCATTCAACTTTTTCGGGACGCCCGGGAACTGCAGGATGCTCTTAATCTCCGACGCAAACACGAAATTCCCATCCACCACTGTGTAAAACAACGGCTTGATTCCGAAAAAATCCCTCGCCAGCATCAGTTCTTCTTTTTCCTCATTCCAGACAGCAAAGGCAAACATTCCACGAAGCTGCTCCACAAACGCCGGGCCGTATGCCTCAAGGCCATTCACCAGCGTCTCCGTGTCCGAGCGAGTGACAAAAAGAATCTTCTTTTCCCGTTCCATCTGCTCCCGCAGTTCCTGGTAATTATAGATTTCTCCGTTAAACACCACTGTCAGGTTCTGACTGATGCTTTTCATAGGCTGCAGGCCGCCTTCCAGGTCGATGATACTCAGGCGGCGAAATCCAAGGGCCACGCTGTCATTTACAAAACTGCCCTGCGCATCTGGACCTCGATGTACCAGCTTTTCCTTCATTTTTTCCACAATCTCTCTTTTGTTCTTTTTCTTTCCGAAAAATCCACAAATTCCGCACATGCTTTTCTCCATCTCGTATAATAAGTTTGTAAGCAAGAGAAATCACTTACAGACTTATTTCTTTTTATGGTATAGAGGTAAGGACATCTAAGAAGTATTCCCCTCATCCCATTCCCATCTATACAGTCAATAGTTACATTTTCATATCGTTTATCCTTGTTGTCAACCTTTACTTCTTTATTTTACCTCATACAACACCCCATAATATATTTCTGGCACTAACAACACCTAAAAGTCTTCCAACAGTAACAACTGTCTCATTTTCATTCTCAAAAGTCATTGCGCAGTAGCATACGGTACAGCCCAAGGGCTTTTTTCGTTTTCAGCCATCAAATTTGCTTTTCATCACTTGCCGAACATGAATCCTGCTTTTGCACTTCTGCTCATTGGATTTCACGGCACTTTTTTGTCAAAAATCTTGATTAGCGGTTTACATTTTGAGACTATTTTTCTCCTTATAAAATGAATTTGCAAATTCCAAAATTTCAAAAGGAGAAAAAACACAATGACAGATCATGAAAAACTTGTAATGCGAAATATTATTTATGCAGTGGAAACTGGCGGACAAGTATATGGACAAAAGGACTATGCTGATTTTACAGAAGCATATACCAACAGTTCTGCGGAACATGCGATCACAATCGGTGCCGGACAGTGGTATGGCAATGAGGCTCGTACACTTCTTCTTAAGATTAAAACTACTGATGCCGCAACTTTCAGCAAGTATGATACGGCCGGTGTCGCGGCGGATCTTAATAAAACAGACTGGTCAAACTATCAGCTCTCAAAAACCTCGGCAAAAGCGAAGGCAATTGTACATATTATCAATTCAACAGTTGGTCATCGCTGCCAGGATCAGCTTATGGATGGACAGATGGAAACTTATGTGAAGGAAGCAGCTTCTCTGGGCGTTACAGCAATGGATGCCAAAATGATGTGTGCAAATTTTCGCCATCAGGGTGGACTTTCTGCGGTGAAAAGGATTCTTGCCAAGACTACAAAGCCTTACACACTGGATCATCTTTATACTGCCTGCCAGACAGATACCGGAAATCAGGTCGGAGCATATAAGAGCCGACAGAAAATGGTATATAATGCATTAAAGACCTATATCACTAATTATAAGGTGACAGCATCCGATGCAATTCAGGCAGCGATAAATATTGCAAAAGCAGAAATCGGTTATCGTGAGAAAGCATCGAATGCAAATCTTGACAGCAAGACCGCAAATGCAGGAACCGCTAATTATACAAAGTATTGGCGGGATGTTGCACCAGAATACCAGGGTCAGGCATGGTGTGCCTGCTTTATAAGCTGGGTATTTATGAAAGCCTTTAACAAGTCGAAGGCTTCGGAATTATTAAAGCATTGGCCGTATATAAGTGTTCCAAACATTTCAACCAAATTTACCAATTATTCTACGCCGAAAGCTGGAGACATCGTAATGTATCATAATGGGTCGGTATTTAATCATACTGGACTTGTTATTGCTGTTAGTGGTAATTCTTATACTACCATTGAAGGCAATACAAATGACGGTTCCGGTGTGGTAGCTGAAGGGATCGGCGTATATCAGAGAAACCGTACATTGAGTGCGTCCTCCGGTACAAGATTCGCCAGGCCGGATTATAGTATTATTAATTCCATTAATAACTCTGGCGAAACAACAACTCCTTCTACCTGGACAACGAAAAGCACTGGGGTATGTACTGGAGATGGCGTTTATGTACGTCAGACGCCAGGCGGAGCCATCATGGGTACGGTATCAAAGGGAACCAGCCTTGAGCTAGATGGAACCAACTCTGGTGTATGGGTTCATGTGAAAGTGTCTGGAATCGGAATCGGTTATATGCATCAGGATTATGTAGGCAAAGGAACTGCTTCCACAGGTTCCTCCGCAGTTAAAACAGCTCAGACTGCATTGAACTCAAAGTTCAAAGCCGGATTGACTGTAGACGGTATCTGGGGATCTGCGAGTCAGAAAGCATATATTAAAGCAATCCAGACTGCACTTAATTCCGTATACGGCACTGGCCTTACAACCGATGGCATCTGGGGAACAAACACATCCAATGCCTGTGCTGCTCATGTGCTTTCAGAAGGGGCCAATAACCTTTATGTCGGAGTTCTGCAGATTGGTCTTTATGCTCATGGTATTACCCTGAATAACGGGATTGATAATGCCTTTGGAGCCGCCACAAAGCAAGGTGTGAAAAAATTCCAGACTTCTAAGAGATTAACTGCGGATGGAATTGCGGGAAGAGATACTTTTGCAAAGCTTGCAGGTGTTTAACGATTTTTGAACATGCGCCTGACGAGCGCACCTGAGAAAAAGGCGCTGCATATGCAGTGCCTTTTCCGAGAAAATGCGAGAAAATCTAATATTCACTGGGAGAGGTATCTTCAAAATCTTCGTTTTCCGATTCACTCACATCAGGTACATATTCGTCGGTCATTTTCTGCGCTTCCTCTAATGTACTGGAAGGTAAATATTCCTCCCCATCACTCGTAAGCATGATTACTATATTAACGTTATTCTGACTATAATACTCCAGGTCAACATTCAGTCCGGATCGTACAGCACTCCCATTAGCTATATTCAGGACGGCGTTTTCTATATTAAAAACCATATTATAATAATTTCCTGATTCGCCCACTTCTACTGTTATCGTATTTTCATCGGAATACAGAATATTACCAGTGATATATTGGATATCATAAGTTTCTTCCTGTGCAGATTCCTGATCTGCGGGATCTCCCTGGCTTTGGTAAATTTCCGCTTCTGCGTTATTTCCAGACTGTTGATTCTGCACACTGTCTCCTGGATTTGCTGCCACAGCTGTGGGCGTTGGCTTCCTGGTAACAGCCGTAGTAAGATTTGGAATAAACTTTACAGCATCCTTACCACTTTCGCTTTCCGTTTGCGCGGATTCGTTGCTTCCTGACAATTCACATCCTGTCAAGGTCACCGTGATACCTGTCAATATCACAAAAAACACTTTCAGAATCTTTTTTCTCATTTTTTATCCTTTCTTTTTTACTTTTTACAATTTTTATTTTACTCTAAATAACTTCCCATTACCTATTTCTGGCACTAATAACACCTAAAAGTCTTCCAACAGAAATCGGACATGTTTTCAATCTGGAATTAAACCATAAATACCGTACCCAAGAGCAGATGCGCAGATTGCTAAAATATTAAAAAAATTTTTCTCATGTCTAAATCGGACGAATATACCACATGCAGACAAAATACGGGAAGCCTTGATTTTACTGGCTTCCCGTTAGTTTTGGTGTCAAACTTGAGTGGCGACCTTCACACTCAAAAAAGGGCGCTACCCAACCAGGCGAATACGCAAAGTTAATACACTCCTCCACACCACAATCCCGGCGCTCCTAAAAAGAAAGCGCAAGGGTGGAGTCCAGAGGAGGGACAGCGCTTTCTGTCCTTCCTCTGGGAACCTTCCGTCTGGAAAGTTTTCCCCTATTTTACTTAAAATATTCCACACCAGACTCGAATATTTTAATATCCTGCTCTCCATAGATATTAATGGCAACTCCGTCCCCGCGGCGTTCGCTATGTGCCATCTTACCAAGGATACGTCCATCCGGGCTGGTAATACCTTCAATGTTCATATAAGAACCATTGACATTCCATTCTTCATCAACGCTAAGCTGTCCGTCCGGAGTCACATACTGAGTTGCAACCTGTCCATTTGCAAACAGTTTCTCAAGCCACTCGTCATTTGCAACAAAACGACCCTCACCATGTGAAGCCGGGTTACAGTAAACACCACCAAGCTGTGCTTTCTGCAGCCATGGAGATTTATTACTTACAACTTTTGTATAAACCATCTTGGAAATATGACGTCCAATGGTATTGAATGTCAGTGTCGGAGAATCTGCCTTCTGTCCGCAGATTTCGCCATACGGTACAAGACCAAGTTTGATCAGCGCCTGGAAACCATTACAAATACCAAGTGCCAGACCGTCTCTCTCATTGATCAGCTTCATAACAGCTTCTTTGATCTTCGCATTCTGGAATGCAGTTGCAAAGAATTTCGCGGAACCATCCGGTTCGTCACCTGCGGAGAATCCGCCCGGGAACATGATGATCTGTGCCTGATCGATTGCTTTCTCAAAGAGCTCTACAGAATCATGGATATCTTCAGCAGTCAGGTTCTTGAATACTTTTACATCCACCTCTGCACCTGCACGCTCAAATGCACGTGTACTGTCATACTCACAGTTTGTTCCAGGGAATACAGGAATAAATACACGAGGTTTCGCAACCTTGTTCTTGCATACATAAATGTTGTCTGCACGATAAAGCTTCTCATCTCTGTCAGCTGCCTCTTTGTCATTCTCAGAAGAAACTGTCTTAAATACTTTTTCCAGAGTACCTTTCCATGCGTTTTCAGCTTCATCTACAGTGATCACTGTATTTCCATATGAGAAGTTACCGTCAGCAGTTACTTCACCGATCACTGTATATGTGATGGAAAGCTCACCAACTTTACCATCCGGAACTTCCAGGATAATATCGCCAAATCCAGGTGCAAAGAAATCTCTAGGATCAAGGTTATGTTCGATCTTCACGCCCATGCCATTACCAAATGCCATCTTTGCAACTGCAGCTGCAATACCATGGCGGTCAAGTGCATAAGCAGAAACAACTTTGCCGTCCTGCATATCTTTATGAAGTTTTTCATACTGATCCATGATTCCTGCATAATCCGGCAGATCATACTGATCCTTCGGTGCACGAAGCCATACCAGTTTGTTTCCTGCTTTCTTTAATTCCGGTGTAATCACATCCTGGATCTTCGCAACGTCAACTGCGAAAGATACCAGTGTCGGAGGTACATCAATATCATTGAATGTACCGGACATACTGTCCTTACCACCGATGGATGGAAGTCCGAATCCCATCTGTGCTGCATAAGCACCGAGAAGTGCTGCGAAAGGCTGGCTCCATCTCTTCGGATCTTCTGTCATACGACGGAAGTATTCCTGGAATGTGAAACGGATTTTCTTATAATCACCACCTGTTGCCACGATTCTTGCAACGGACTCTGTCACTGCATAAGCAGCTCCGTGATATGGGCTCCAGGAAGATAAATAAGGATCAAAGCCATAGCTCATCATAGTTACAGTATCTGTTTTACCATTCTGTACCGGAACCTTTGCTACCATGGACTGAGTCTCTGTGAGCTGATATTTACCACCGTATGGCATAAATACACTGCCTGCTCCGATAGAACCGTCGAACATTTCCACAAGTCCTTTCTGAGAGCATACATTTAAGTCTGCCAGAGTTTCCATCCATTTAGCTTTTACATCAGCTACATCCGGGCGCTCTTCAAAGAGGTTACCTTCTTTGTTCGGAATTTCTACTTCTACAGTTGTCTCCTGATGTGCACCGTTAGTATCCAGGAATGCACGGGAAATATTTACAATTTCTTTTCCTCTCCATACAAGTACCAGACGAGGATCCTCTGTTACAACTGCAACCGGAATTGCCTCCAGGTTCTCTTCATTTGCATAGCCAAGGAAAGTATCTACATCTTTCGGGTCAACTACTACAGCCATACGTTCCTGAGACTCGGAGATTGCGATCTCAGTTCCGTCAAGACCTGCATATTTCTTCGGAACCTTGTCAAGATCTACTCTAAGACCTGCTGCCAGCTCACCGATAGCAACGGAAACACCGCCTGCACCAAAGTCATTACATTTCTTGATGATATGGCTGACTTCTTCACGGCGGAACATACGCTGGATTTTACGCTCAGTAGGAGCATTACCTTTCTGAACCTCAGCGCCACATACTTCGATAGAAGCTTCTGTATGAACCTTGGAAGAACCGGTAGCGCCACCGATACCGTCACGTCCTGTACGTCCTCCAAGCAAGATAATGATATCTCCCGGATCAGAATTCTCACGGATTACTGCGCGTCTGGGAGCAGCACCCATAACAGCACCGATTTCCATACGTTTTGCCACATAATTTGGATGATAAACTTCTTTTACATAGCCTGTTGCAAGACCGATCTGGTTTCCATAGGAGCTGTAGCCATGAGCTGCGCTTCTTACCAGTTTCTTCTGCGGAAGTTTACCCTTGAGAGTTTCTTTTACAGAAACAGTAGGATCTGCTGCACCTGTTACACGCATTGCCTGATATACATAAGTACGTCCTGAAAGCGGGTCACGGATTGCACCGCCAAGGCAGGTAGCTGCACCACCGAATGGCTCGATCTCAGTAGGATGGTTATGTGTCTCATTCTTGAAGTTGATCAGCCATTCCTCTTCTTTACCGTCTACGTCTACAGGAACTACAATACTGCAGGCATTGATCTCATCAGATTCTTCCTGATCAGCAAGCTTTCCTTCTGCTTTCAGTTTCTTCATAGCCATCAGAGCCAGATCCATCAGGCAGACAAATTTGTCCTTACGGCCTTTGTAAAGTTCTTCTCTGTCAGCAAGATATTTGTTGTAGGTATCTACGATCGGTGCTTTGTAATCACCTTCGTCAAATTTTACATCTGTCAGCTCTGTGGAGAAGGTTGTGTGACGGCAATGATCAGACCAGTAGGTATCAAGTACACGGATTTCTGTCATGGACGGGTCACGTTTCTCTTCTTCTTTGAAATAATGCTGGATATGCTGGAAATCCTTGAATGTCATGGCAAGATTTAAAGAATCATAAAGTTCCTTTAATTCTGCTTCCGGCATTTCCTTAAATCCGTCAAAAATCTTAACATCTTCCGGTTCCGGGAAAACAGTTACCAGTGTTTCCGGTTTCTGCAGACCTGTCTCACGGGAATCTACAGGGTTGATACAGTGATGCTTGATAGCATCAAATTCTTCATCTGTAATAGTTCCTTCAATTACATAAGTAGTTGCGGAACGAATGATAGGCTGTGCATTCTCATCCAGGAACTGTACACACTGAACAGCAGAATCTGCTCTCTGGTCAAACTGTCCCGGTAAAAATTCTACAGAAAAGATGCGGGAGCTTTCTGCTGCCTCAAAATTCTCCAGATATAAATCATCTACAGGTGGCTCTGCAAAAACAGTTTTGCATGCTTTATCAAAAACTTCATCAGAAATATTTTCTACATCATAGCGGATCAGCACACGTACTGCTGTTACGGATTTAATTCCCAGATAGCTGCTGACCTCATGTTTTAATTCCTTTGCCTGTACAGCGAAGGCCGGTTTCTTTTCTACATAGACACGTCTTACGTTACTCATAGAAACTCCTTTCTTATGTATGCATTGTTTTAAAAATGCTTTAAAAGCACCTTGCAGCCCGACTCCAGTGAACCTGCTGCTTGAACTATTGCTTTCTTTATAGTATCATAGGAAATATCATTAGTAAAATTAATATATCTTATATTTTTTATTAATGTAACTAATTAGTTACTGTTCACTGGTAATATCCCGCGAGGTGTTTTTTGTGAGCGAAGGTCACAGAAAACCCGAGATATACCGCGCGAATTTATGCGATTAGCATAAATTCTGTGCATCGCGAAGCGTGTTACTGAGAACGGAGTGAACAGTAACACTAATTAATCACTATCCGTGAAATGTTTTGGAATGAATATGCTAAAATCCAGAGACATACAAGCTCTAAAGTTCCATTGCTGCCGACAATTTGTATCATCACATTATTTTATGAAAGGATTTATTTCTATGGATATTAATCTTGAACTATACAAAGTATTCTACTATGTTGCCACCACCCTCAGCTTCTCAGAGGCCTCCCGCCAGCTTTTTATCTCCCAGTCAGCAGTCAGCCAGTCCATTAAAACTCTGGAAAAGAAGCTAAATCATCCTCTTTTTATCCGCAGTACCAAGAAAGTATTGTTAACTCCTGAAGGAGAACTTCTGCTCCAACATGTAAAACCGGCTCTCCAGCTTCTGGACGAAGGGGAATCTCTCCTGTCCGGAGACAATCTGCTGAAAGGGCAGCTGCGTATTGCTGCCAGCGATACGATCTGCAGGTATTTTCTCATTGATTATCTGCAGAAATTCCATCAGACCTATCCGGATGTCCGTATCAAAGTCACAAACAGTACCTCCATCGGCTGTGCAGAGCTTCTGGAAAAGGGTCAGGCAGATCTTATTGTATGCAACTGTCCCAATTCCAGGCTTGGCAGTCATTTTCAGACCCGTGTGTTAAAAGAATTTCACGATGTATTTGTTGCCAATACGGATTACTTTCCTGTACACACTGTTCAAACCGAACTGCAGGAGCTTCTGAACTATCCGATCCTGATGCTTTCCCCCAAAAGTACCACCAGCGAATATTTGCGGGAAGCATTTACAGCCCATAATCTCAAGCTTCTTCCTGAAGTAGAGTTAAACAGTAATGACCTGCTTCTGGACCTGGCACGAATCGGACTGGGAATTGCCTGTGTTCCTGATTATATGTTAAAAGAAAATGATCTGCTGACACCGCTGATGTTAAAAGAGCCGCTTCCCGGACGTCAGCTTGTACTTGCTCAGCATGACAGCCTTACTGTCTCTCAGGCTGCTGAACGCTTTATTGAAATGTTTACTTCCATATAATAAAAGAAGTCCTCACTCAGTACTGAAACAACAATTTTTATAATCGCGTTTCTTACTGAATGAGAACTTCTTTTTCTTATTTCGGCATTACAGCCAGTGCATCAGTAATATACTGATTATCGATTGCTGCAAAGAATCCGCCGTCTGCCTTGGTTGCATAATCCATATCAATCGGCATTTTTCCAAGTACAGGAACCTTCAGCTCTGCTGCGATCTCATCAATATGGCTCTCACCAAAGACTTTGATCTCTTTTCCGCAGTCCGGACATTTCACATAGCTGTAGTTCTCTACGATTCCAAGTACCGGTATCTTCATCATCTCAGCCATATTAAAGGCTTTCTTAACGATCATCTTAACCAGATCCTGAGGTGATGTTACGATCACGATTCCTTCGATCGGCAGAGACTGGAATGCTGTAAGCGGAACATCACCTGTTCCAGGAGGCATATCCACAAACAGATAGTCTACGTCGCCCCAGATAACATCTGTCCAGAACTGTTTTACCATATTTGCAAGAACCGGACCTCTCCAGATTACAGGAGTATCCTCTGTAGGAAGCAGAAGGTTGATGGACATTACCTTGATCCCGTTTTTTGTGATCATCGGGTAGATACCTTCATCATTTGCCATTGCTGCACCCTTTAATCCATACATTTTCGGAATGGACGGTCCTGTGATATCCGCATCCAGGATACCGGCTTTGTATCCCTGTGCTGCCATCATGTTTGCCAGAGAGCCTGTTACGAAGGATTTACCAACTCCACCCTTTCCGCTGACAACCCCGATCACATGTTTTACATTTGACTGAGCATTCATTTCTGCCTGAAAGCTCTGCTGTTTCTTGCTGCTTGAACAACCTTCGCAGCTTGCTTTGTCGCATGAAGTGTTGTTACATTCTTTTGCCATAATTAATCTTCTCCTTTATATTTACGCACTGCTGTACTGACAAAATATTGTTACTGTTCACTCCGTTCACAGTAACGCAGCCAAAATTCATTCCAGATTGCCTACGGCAATGGAATTTTGGCTTGTATGTCTCGGGATTTTGGCATATTCATGCCAAAACACCTCGCGGGATAGTGGTGTGTGAACAATAACAAAATATTCTCTATTGCCAGTGTGGAGCGTGTCTGAAAAATCATTTCCACAAATTGCGACGCACATCTTGCGTAAAGCATTTTTCAAACAAGCTCCAGAGTACGCATATTACTTTACAAATCTGTCAATTGCTACCTCAAGTTCTTTAATTGCCTCTTTATCACCATGTTCCACTGCATCTACGATACAGTGTTCGATATGATCCTGCAGAATGATCTTACCTGTATTATTGATAGCAGATTTCACTGCTGAAAGCTGTATCAGAACTTCCGCACAGTCTCTTCCGTCCTCTATCATACGTTTGATAGATTCCATATGTCCGATTGCTCTGGACATACGATTCAGCACTGCCTTTGTATGCGCATGACTGTGATGATGCCCATGCTCCCCATGAGAATGTTCAACTACCGTCCCATCCTCCAGTACATGCGTATGTGTCTTTTGTTCCTCGGCCATAACATTCCCCTTTCTCTTTCAGAATATCCGATTCTTTACCGCTTATCTGTCTTTATATCTTCACACACTGTCTGTGGCTTTCCTGCTTACAGCACTTCCGTACAGCGTAAATGATATTATACCACATTTGTCAAATTTCTGTAAAGGAGCAACGCTGTTTTATTTGTGAAGTCGTAATATCAAAAATAATGGTTCCATCCTCCAGAACAGTTTTCTCATAGGAAACTTCTTTTCCTTTGAATTTATTTCTGATATATTCTTCCGGATCCTCAAGTTCCAGCTCTTCCACAAAAACATCACGCATCTGATTCCGCGGACATTTATTAAAAATTTCCCATATCAGTTCATATTCTTTCATATTCCATCTCCAGTCCGTAAGACGGATATTCACAATCCGTTTCACTATTTAAGACCCAGCTCGCTGCTTATTTTTTCGCAACCCTCTTCGGCTGATTTACGGCAATCTGCACAGATTGTCCTGCGGTTTTTCCCAACCAGTCTGAGACTATTATAATTATTTTTAGATTTTTTGTCAAAAATAATTGCATGAAGACGAATTATAGCGTATCATAGTCTATAATTATCAAAACAGCAATGTTACTGTTCATTTTGCAGCCTGATGTTTTTTTGAATTCTGCATATTCACAGTAACTGTAACTATTCAGTACTTTCGGGAAGCAGTGTACCGGATAGTTACCGACAGCTACAAACTAATTACATATATAAAGGAGAGAAATCTATGAAGCTTTTAAAAGACCGAATTCTTAAGGATGGAGTTGTAAAACCGGGAAATATTTTAAAAGTAGACAGTTTCTTAAATCATCAGATGGATATTACCCTCATCAATGAAATCGGCAAAGAATTCAAACGCCGCTTCTCCGACTGTCCAATCACTAAAATCCTTACAATTGAAGCATCCGGTATCGGTATCGCCTGTATTGCTGCACAGTACTTTGATGTACCTGTAGTTTTTGCCAAGAAAGCACAGAGCGTGAATCTGGATGGCGAAATGTATACAACTAAAGTAGAATCTTTCACTCATAAGAAAGTATATGATGTGATCCTTTCCAGGAAGTTTCTCGGACCTGAAGATCATGTACTTCTGATTGATGATTTCCTTGCTAACGGATGTGCACTTCTCGGCCTGATCGATATTGTTAAGAAATCAGGGGCAACTCTTGAAGGAGCCGGTATTGTTATTGAGAAAGGATTCCAGCATGGCGGTCAGGAGATCCGCGATATGGGAATCCGTCTTGAATCTCTTGCCATTGTTGATTCCATGACAGACGATTCTTTAACCTTCAGAGATTAACTATAAAAGGATGGGAAAACCCATCCTTTTTTTGTTCTATGAATTCTTTATTTTTTCTGATCTGATGTTTTCTCCACTTTTGAGTTATCTTCGGAATCATAGATCAGATTTTCTCTCGTTTCACCTTCTGATTTATCTTCTGTTTCGGGAGTTGGTGTCACTTCTTTTGAATCTTCCTCTGAGGCTGTCTTTAATGTCACTTTCGGCACAGGTGTTGCCTCTGGCGCAGGTGTCACCTCCGGTGTCGGTGTGGGATCAGGAGCGATCTCATCTTCCGTATAAGTTCCGTTATCCACAAGAATCTGATAATTATCCTTGTCGATCATCTGTGCTCCACATGTAAAAGTTCCCACAATCTTTACTCCGTTATCATACTGTGAATAATCTTTTACGTCAACTTTCTCTCCTGTCAGATAGTCAATGGCCATCTGTGCTCCGCCCTTAGCCAGTTCCTTACGGTCCATAAACATGGTAAATGACATTTTACCTGCTGCAATATCCTTTACTGCCTGTGCCTCACTGCCATATCCTGTGATCATCGGCCATTCATCACTTCCCGGTTCCAGACCACTGTCACTTAAAATTTCCTCTGCAGCATAAGCAAATCCGTCATATGCAGTACAGATAATATCCGGAGCCTTCTCCTCTGCATAAAACTCACTTATAATCGAATCAAGTTTTGTCTTTGCAGATGTCTCGCTCCATCTCATGATTCCTGTATCATCAAATGACGTATTTCCGGATTTACATACAAGTGTTCCATCATCCAGATATTCCTGAAGCCCTTCCTGGATTCCATTACACAGAAACAGTGCAGCATTGTCATCCGGAGATCCCATGAGAAATTCTATTGTATAAGACTTCTTATCCTCTCTGGCTTTATCCAGATCCATTTTTTTGATAATTTCTTTGGCAATATCCTTTCCTATTGCTCTGGTATCATAAGTTGCATAATAATTGATATCCGCAGTATCCCGGATCAGACTGTCATAAGAAATAACCGGTATTTCCTGCTCATTGGCAGTTTTCAGGATATCCGTCAGGCCATAGGGATCTACCGGATCAATGATCAGGGCAGAAACCTGCTCATCAATAAATTCCTGAATCTGGGAAATCTGAAGCGCAGGATCGCCGCCGGCATTCTTCACATCTGCCTCATATCCTCCATCTTCAATCTGCGAAGTCATCTCTTCGCTGTCAATTTTTGCATCCTCATCGTCATCAGAAAGAAGCACACCTATCTTTCCGGCAGAAGCTTCCGTTACCTCAGCATCTTCCTCTGATTCATCATCTGAATCTTTTCCTGAAGAATCTCCGTCTTCTTCCTCCTTCACTGATGTCTCTTTATTGTCTTCGTCTGATTTTGCACTGTCTCCTGCCTTGCTGCTGTCATCGGCATCAGAAGCATTTTTATTTTCTGCCTCTACTTTTTCACCTTCCTCAGTTACTTCGCCTACGCCCTCTTCTTCTACCTGGGCGCTTTCATTTGCTGCTTCTTTTGCCTCATTCTTCCCGCAGGCAGACAGGAACATGGAGGATACCATTATTCCAAGCAGAATAGCTGTTGCTCTTCTTTTCATAATACGATCCTTTCTGATATCATATTTATTTATCAATTCCCTTATAATCTTTTGCAATGTTCTTCAGATAATCCCGATAGGCAACGGCTGCTTTCTTTGGTTTCAGAATATGTACATTTCTTCCCATAGAAGTCAACCATCCAAAAAATGCCTTATCAACCACAACCTCAACAGTTACAATAAAATTATCCTCCCCCTTTATTTTGCAGAAAATCTCCGAGCCAAAGGTACGCTGGATTTTTTTCTTTGTAGAATTCTGACATACAAGCCTGATTTCTTTTATATTCTCTCCTGTTTGGGAGGGTATCGGAGCACTGATCTTTGCAGATGCTTCAGATTCTTTTCCAATCTGTTCCTGCACATTTTCAGATTTCTCTCCTGTTTCGCCATCTGGCTGATGTATTATCGTATTATCCGCTTCTGTTTTATCTGAAGCGGATTTTTCCTCATAATATCCTCCTTCCCGTCCTCTTCTGTAATGTATATCCATTCCAAAATCACGCAGGGTTTCCATATCATCATAAATACTCTTTCGCTCAGCTCGAATCCCCTGTTCTTCCAGTTTTGCCAGAATCTCCTGCATGGTGACAGGCTTTTGGCTGGTTGTCTCAGACAGCATTTTCTGCAGATACAGTATTTTTCCTTTTTGATTACATGATTTCGCCATAATTATCCTCTTACAAATCTGTGGTATATATAGTCATTTGCTTCTTTTTCCTGACTGTCATCTAACGGTGTAAGTTCTGTTTCTTTTCCATACTTTCTTTCCAGCGCATGTTGAATGAGCCAGTCTGCAAGCTGCGGATTCTTCGGAAGTAACGGTCCATGCAGATAAGTCCCTATCACATTCTTATATACTACGCCTTCATAGTCTGACTTACCGTCATTTCCTGCACCGTAAAGTACTTTTCCCAGTGGTTTGTTATTATTAATGCAGGTTCTTCCTCCATGATTCTCAAATCCAACGATCGGCATATCAAACAGCTCACTCTGCAGAACGATATTCTGGATCAGACGGCCTTCGCCCTGCTCTGTATACAAGTCTACCAGGTCCAGTCCTTTCATGTTTCCCTGATCTGTTTTGTAATACTTCCCAAGTAACTGATAGCCACCGCAGATTGCAATGACAACGCCGTTATCTTCCACATAAGCCTTAAAATCCGGTTGGATTTTCTGTAGCTTCTCACATACGATCATCTGTTCTCTGTCCGAACCGCCACCCAGAAGTACGATATCAAGCTTCGAGAAATCTATTTTATCATCCAGCTCAAACGGTATGGTCTCAGCCTCAATCCCACGCCACTGGCATCTCTTCATCAGACACTGGATATTACCTCTGTCACCGTAAAGATTCAGAAGATCCGGATATAAATGTCCTATTGTAATTTTCATTATTTCTCGCCCTCCAGTCTCTTCAGAATATTTCTGGTACTGAATAATGCTGTATAGTTTACCAGCACATACAGATTCCCCACTCCGTCCTCTACTCTGTCGCGGATTGCTTTCTCAACATCGCCCTCGAGGACAGACGGGATATCCACATATTTCAGCCGCAGACGCATATCCTGACAGCGGATACCGCTTACAGTAATAGATTTCACTGAATCATTTCCGAGAAGATCAAAGTCAACATCCCAGAGCCAGGAAATATCTGTTCCATCCTGAGCATTATCATTAATCGCAATAATGATGTCCTTCGGTGCCTGATCCTGCATCACTGCGGAAATATTCTGATTAAATCCCGCCGGATTCTTGGCAAGATTTAAGGTTACTCCTGTTCTCTTAATGCGAAACTGCTCCATACGTCCGTTTTCCGGATTAAATCTGCGGAGCATATCCCCGAAATGCTCTCCCGCAAATCCCGCAGTCCTCACTCCTGCATAAGCTGCCAGTATATTATACACATTATAAAATCCCTTATAATTTGCTACAATGTGTTTTCCTTCTACACAAAAGCTAAGCTGGTCGCCTACCTTTACATCCTCCGCATCAAAATCCGGCTTCGGTCTTGCAAATCCGCATTTTGGACAATAATAATCTCCCAGCTGGCTGTAATGATAGAAACGATATTCCAGTTTTTCACCGCATCGCTTACAGAAACGTCCTTCCCTGATTTCATTTGCCGCAGATTTGATCACCGGTTTACTGATACCATAAGTTACATATGGATTCCCGGAATCCATGGCAAGATATGCGGATAATGCATCATCACCGTTTACAATAATCTGCATCTTCGGAACCTTGCGCATCATTTCTTCCAGAATGTTCATAGTGATATCAATCTCTCCGTATCTGTCAAGCTGGTCGCGGAAAAGATTTGTCAGAAGCATATAGTCCGGTTTGATTCTCGGAAAAATATGTCTGGTGGATGCTTCATCGGCCTCAATGCATGCATAGTCCGCATCAATTTTACCATTCCATTTCGAAGCCAGCACAAATGCGGCAACAACTCCATTGAGCATATTGGAACCTGTATGGTTACAGATTACTTTCTGTCCTTCCGCTTCCAGTGCCGCACAGAGCATATTGTTGGTAGTTGTCTTTCCATTTGTACCGCAGGTTGCAAAAATAGCCTTTCGTACCTGTGAGGAAAGCTGTTCCAGAATGTCCGGACAGATCTTAATCGCCACTTTTCCTGCCCAGGTCACACCCTGTCTTCCCATTTTCTTACATACGTATCCTACAAATTTTGCTGCACAGACAGCAATCATTACTCTTATTTTCATTGTGTATGATAATTTCCTTTATAAATATAATCTTTGTTATTGCCGCTTATTTGTTTCAACTCACAGTCGGTAATTTCACAGAGTCTGACGTGTCAACAACATACTGACTGTGGTTTGCCTCATGTCAGTGGGAGATACCGATTTCTCTCCGCCCGCCACTGCCGTTCATTTTCTTATTTGCAATTCATCTACCACCTATAGAGGAGGGAGAATTCTTGCTATATCCTGTTAAAATTCTTTTTGCTCCTGATATCTTTACCCTTATTCATTCCGGAACAGCTATAGCTATAATAATCCTCTATGATCATTTCATAATGCCGGCAGAACAACTCAGTTAAACATAGTATCCTGCAAATAGTCTGAGCATACACCTGCCGCACCCTCTTGCATATAATATTGTGCTTCTTTCAGGTCATTCACAGTATAAATATATAACCTGATTCCTTTTTTGTCAAAAATCTTCTGCACATCCTCTGACCAGTATTTATAGTAGACTGTAGCTGCCTGAATATTCTTTTCTCTGCAAAATGCCGCAATTTCAGTCAGTTCTTTAATAGAGTATTCCTGCCATAAAGAATAAATATATCCTGGAAAATCGTACAGCAGTGCTGTTCCGGCAAACATTGCCTGGTTATAAATTTCCGGTATGACCTGCCGCATCACATCCGGGACACCGGCAGCCTCTGCCAGTTCAATATAGTCTGCATAATCTTCCACTGTTTTCTGATAATTACGGAGAGAATACTGTTTGGAATCCAGCATCACAAAAGCGTCCGGATAATCACTCAGCAGAACCAGCAGATCTTCAAATGTTATAGGCGTATATTTTCCATAAATAGGCCGGGATAAGAATTCCTCTGAGGACAGAACTTTCTTTTCATCGCCCTCCCATTGTCCAAGAGACTGATACCAGCTATGGCGGCACACCCATACATTGTCAGATGTCTTCACAAGATCAACTTCAAACAACCTGCACCCCATCTGATAGCCTGCCAGAAAACTCTCTTTTGAATTCAGATAGGTTTTATCACCAATCCCTCCCAGTGCATGTGCGATCGTTTTATAATTTTCCCACTTAAATTCAGGTGTGGTGGCAGATATGGAATAAGCATCATTTCCCCACAGAAACAGTGTAACAGCCAGTAATTCCACCAACAACAAAAACATCCTGATGAAATAACCAAATCCTGATCGTTTCTTTTTCGTATTCTGCCTCAATTTTTCAATCTCCTGCCGGTCATTTGTATTCCTCGCTTATCTTTTGCTCTCGTATTTTGTAACAGTCCAATGTCTTATTTAACACTTCTTCATCAATATGGTTTTTATATACTCTACGATTTTACGCTATCTGGCTCAAATAATCAAGGGTAATAAACGGTTATGTTACAAGGAAGTGATTTCCTATAGCATAACAAAAAAACTGCATATATACGGCATGAACACCATACATATGCAGTCTTATCATCGTCTGGACAAATATAAAATCGAAAATCTGGCTGGATTATACTAATTCGATCAGTACTTCCATTGCAGCATCGCCTTTACGCGGTCCGATCTTAACGATTCTTGTGTAACCACCGTTACGGTCAGCGTATTTTGGAGCGATTTCATCGAACATCTTAGCAACCATATCTACGTCTTTAGTGTTTTTCTTTCTTCCGGCACCCTTTGCAGGTACTTCTTTAACCGGGTAGAAAACTTTCATCATCTGACGACGAGCGTGAAGTCTGGAAGGAGCATCTTTCTTGATCTCTTTCTGTACTTCATCGTATACAGTTTTCTTCTTTCCGTCAACAACTTCTTTTACTCTCTTGCCTTCAGCATCTTTACGAGCAACTTTAGCAGTTACAGTAACAGTTTCGAAGTTATCTTTTTCACGAACAGCCATAGCTACAAGGCCTTCTGCGATTTTACGGATTTCTTTTGCTTTAGCTTCTGTAGTAACAATTTTTCCATGATATAAAAGGCTTGTTACCTGGCTTCTCAGTAATGCTTTTCTCTGGTCAGAAGTTCTGCTTAATTTTCTATATTTTGCCATTTAATTTTCCTCCATCTGTGGGACAGCCGGGCACGCTTGTTCGGTCTTACTGTCCGACTGCTTAGGCATCCCCACCGTATAATATCTCTTTGCTAACTGGTTATTGTTCCCTTAGAGAACCAATAACCTGATCAATTCTTACTCTTCTGCAGGCTGAAGCTGTAAGCCCAGCTCTTTCAGTTTCGCAAGAACTTCTTCTAATGATTTACGTCCAAGGTTACGAACCTTCATCATATCATCAGAAGTCTTGTTACATAATTCTTCAACTGTATTAATACCGGCTCTCTTCAAGCAGTTATAGGAACGAACAGATAACTCAAGTTCATCAATGCTCATTTCCAGGACTTTTTCTTTCTCATTGTCTTCTTTCTCGATCATAACCTCAGCGGTCTTTGCATTCTCGGAAAGGTCAATGAAAAGGCTCAAGTGCTCGCTTAATACTTTTGCTGCAAGGCTTACCGCCTCATCCGGATCAAGTGTACCGTTTGTATACACATCCAGTGTCAGCTTATCATAATCGGTTACCTGACCAACACGTGTATTCTCTACAGTCATGTTGACTCTGTCTACCGGTGTATAGATAGCATCAACTGCAAGTACACCGATCGGCATATCATCAGATTTACCTTTATCAGCACTGATATATCCGCGGCCTTTTGTAATAGTAAGCTCCATAGCAAGTCTGCAGTCCTTGCCACCGTTTAAAGTAGCAATAACCTGATCCGGATTCATGATCTCGATATCCTGATCAGCCTGAATATCAGCTGCAGTTACAACACCTTTTCCTTCACACTCGATGTATGCTGTTTTCGGCTCATTGTCTGTGCTGTGGTTCTTAATAGCAAGGCTCTTCAGATTCATGATAATATCGCTCACGTCTTCTTTTACGCCCGGAATGGAGCTGAATTCGTGAAGCACACCATCAATTTTAACCTGGCTTACAGCTGCACCCGGCAGGGAAGACAGCATAATTCTTCTTAAAGAATTTCCAAGTGTAGTTCCATATCCTCTTTCCAGAGGCTCAACTACGAATCTGCCAAATTTTTTATCTTCAGATAATTCGGTAATCTCGATCTTAGGTTTATTAAAATCAAACACTATAGGGTTCCCTCCTTCTGGGTTAATAAAAGTTTGAGGGGTATTCATTCAAATACTACAATTCAGCGGAAGATAATAATCAACCACTGAATCGTATAAATAATAGAAATATTACCAGGTAATTTTCTATGATATAATCCTATGGATTATTTGGAGTACAACTCGACGATAAGCATCTCGTTTACAGGAACATCAATTGCTTCTCTGTTAGGAAGTTCTTTTACAGTTCCTTTTAAGTTCTCCTGATCTACATCGATCCATTCCGGAACAAGACGTCCGCCAGTTACTTCAAGGATACCTTTGTATCTTTCAGAACCTTTGGATTTTTCTCTGATCTCAATCTGATCACCGGCTTTTACAAGGTAGGAAGGAATGTTTACACATTTTCCGTTTACAAGTACATGCTTGTGGTCAACAATCTGACGAGCTTCTTTTCTTGTTCTTGCAAATCCCATACGGAATACTACATTGTCAAGTCTGCTCTCAAGAAGGATCATAAGGTTTGCACCAGTCTGTCCAGGCATTCTGTCAGCTTTGTCGTAGTAGTTGTGGAAAGGTTTTTCCAGAACTCCGTAGATGAATTTTGCTTTCTGTTTTTCTCTTAACTGTAAACCATACTCAGACATTTTACGATTTGCACGTTTTAACTGTCTTGTGGATTTTTTATCAATTCCTAAATACATCGGATCCAGGCCAAGGGATCTGCATCTTTTCAGAACAGGCACTCTATTTACTGCCATTTCTCAAATACCTCCTAATATTCTAAATCAATTAGACTCTTCTGCGTTTTGGTGGGCGGCAACCGTTGTGTGGTACCGGAGTTACGTCGCGGATGCTTGTTACTTCCAGTCCGCAAGCCTGAAGGGCACGGATTGCAGCTTCACGTCCAGAACCTGGTCCTTTTACCATAACATCTACAGTTTTTAAACCATGAATAAGTGCAGCTTTTGTTGCAGTCTCAGCTGCCATCTGTGCTGCATAAGGAGTAGATTTTCTTGAACCTCTAAATCCAAGACCACCAGCACTTGCCCATGAAAGAGCATTTCCTTCATTGTCAGTCAGAGTAACAATTGTATTGTTGAAAGAAGACTGAATATGTGCCTGTCCGTGTTCAACGTTTTTCTTGACACGACGTTTTGCAGTCGCTTTTTTAGTCACTTTAGCCATTTTAAAACTAACCTACACTTTCCTATTTATCAATCAAATATATGTTACAAGAAACACCATGTCCACTAAATTCATTTCCTCGCTTCGCTCGTCATTCATCAAGTGTCCATGCAAGCTTCCTCATAAGATCAGCTTACGCTTATCAGATATTTAAAGCTTTATTTATTTCTTCTTATTAGCTACTGTTCTCTTAGGACCTTTACGTGTTCTGGCGTTGGTCTTAGTCTTCTGACCACGAACCGGAAGTCCTTTACGATGACGGATACCTCTGTAGCATCCGATTTCCTGCAGTCTCTTAATGTTGAGGGCGATTTCTCTACGAAGGTCACCTTCTACTGTCATTGTTTCATCAATAACTGCGCTGAGTCTCTTTACTTCGTCATCAGTCAGATCTCTGACACGTGTGTCAGGATTAACTTCTGCCTTTGCAAGGATTTTGTCTGCGCTTGGTCTACCAATACCATAAATGTAGGTAAGACCGATTTCAATACGTTTTTCTCTTGGTAAGTCTACACCAGCTATACGAGCCATGTACTGTTTCCTCCATCTTCTACTTTGAAAGTCCTTAATGCCTGTACATCACTTACCCTCGCGAATTCTCTCACTCAAGTAAGGTGAAATGGGATGTATCGGACACATCACTTCCTTATTTCTCAGTTCCTAATTGGGGTGCCTCGGTAAAACACCCAGCTGCAATTGGCGAAAAGCAGCCTTTCCGAATTACTGCGGCCAACGGGCCAACGTTGCCTCTCGGTATTAGGCAATACATGCTAAAACTATCTTAACAGTCTGAACAACCCTTCCGGGCGTCTCACACTGCAGCCGCACGTTATACAAACTTTAAACCGTCAATCAACCCTGACGCTGTTTGTGTTTTGGATTCTCACAGATTACTCTGATAGATCCTTTTCTTTTAATGATCTTGCATTTTTCGCAGATCGGCTTTACAGATGATCTTACTTTCACTGGAAATCCTCCTTCCGTAAATTCATTAAAATCTGCAGTTTTTTGAGCGCACAAATACAATATACTCACGCGTTCGGCTTATATATTATCACAGCAAAATATAAAATGCAAGCACTTTTTTGAATAAAATCACATTTTTTCATTTTCTCCCCCAATCATCCATTTATACTTCCCACTGCCAACATACAGCGTAGAAAAATAATTCATTTCATGTGCATTTGCAGGCATCTTAGATATTCTTAGGCGAAAAAAATCTGCGTTATGAGCCGACTGCCTCACTGTCTGAGCGAAGTTTGCAACGGAGCGAGTTTGATAAGGCGGCTCATGCCTTTAGCAGATTTTTTTCACCTTAGAATATCTTAGATGCCGAAACCGCACATGAAATGAATTATTTTTCTACGCGTCCCCCTTTACAGCACAAAAAAAGAGAACCAGATCCCTCCAGCTCTCTTTCTCATCACTGCACCAACTGCAGTCCAATATTTCTTACTTATCTCTCCAGATAATCCTGCCCTTAGACAGATCATACGGAGACAATTCAATCGTAACTTTATCTCCAGGAAGAATACGAATAAAATTCATACGTAACTTTCCACTGATATGTGCAAGCACCACATGTTTGTTCTCCAGTTCCACTTTAAACATCGCATTAGGCAGCTTTTCCAGAACAGTGCCTTCCACTTCGATTACATCTGCTTTTGACATTTTAAACCTCCTGTATGTCGTCCAATTATTTCGTAAGAGTCAGAATCTCCGGATCTCCGTCTGTAATAAGAATCGTATTCTCATAATGAGCAGAAAGAGAACCATCCATAGTTACAACAGTCCACTCATCATCCAGCCATGCCACATCTGCACGTCCCAGATTGATCATAGGCTCTACAGCAAGTGTCATACCCGGCATCAGACGAACTCCTCTTCGCTTCTGCGGAAAATTCGGGATCTGCGGATCCTCATGAAGGTGAGTGCCGATTCCATGTCCAACCAGGTCGCGGACAATCCCATAATGATATTTGGCAGCATGAGCACCGATTGCCTTGGAAATATCATTCAGATGATTTCCCGCACGTGCGGCCTTGAGTCCCTCAAAGAAACACTCTCTGGTCACATCCATCAGCTTACGTGCCTGCGGTGAAACTTCACCAACAGCATAAGTCCTCGCTGCATCAGAATGATACCCCTTATAAATAAGACCGGCATCAATCTTTACAAGATCTCCCTCCTGAATGATCTTCTCTTCAGACGGGATCCCATGAACTACCTCATCATTCAGACTGATACAGAATGACGCCGGAAACCCTCCGTAGTTCAGGAAATTCGGGATGCATCCCAGATCACGTATCATCTGTTCTCCGATACGGTCAATCTCCTTTGTGCTCACTCCCGGTTTAATGTAAGGGATCAGACCATCATGCACTTTTTCAAGCAGATGACCTGCCTCCCTCATAAGTTCAATTTCATGTTCTGTCTTGATAGAAACCGACATTTTACCTCCAGATGGTGTTTAAAAACACCCAATTACTCTCCCAGGATGGCAACAATATCTGCAAATACTTCTTCAAGATCTTTTGTACCATCCACTGATTTTAAAATTCCCTCTTTAGTATAATAATCGATCAGCGGCTGTGTCTGCTCATGATATACGTTAAGACGTTTCTGAACTGTTTCAGGCTGGTCATCATCACGAAGCACCAGTTTCTCTCCACAGGTATCACAAACGCCCTCAACCTTCGGTGCTGCATGTACAACATGATAAGTAGCACCACATTTCAGGCAGGCACGTCTTCCGGACATACGGTTTACAATATTGGAATCCGGAACATCCACATCGATTGCATAATCAACTTTACTTCCCAGTTTGTTCAGAGCCTCTGTTAAGCACTCTGCCTGAGGAATTGTTCTTGGAAAACCATCCAGCACATAACCATTTGCTGCATCCGGCTGTTGTATTCTGTCCACAACCAGATCACAGGTCAGTTCATCAGGTACGAGAAGTCCCTGATCCATATAAGTTTTTGCTTTTTTACCCAGTTCTGTTCCATTTTTAATGTTTGCGCGGAAAATATCTCCGGTAGAAATATGCGGAATCTGATATTTCGCAGCAATTTTCTTCGCCTGAGTTCCTTTTCCTGCCCCCGGTGCACCCAACATAATGATTTTCATAAGTTATACCCTCCGTTTTCTTTTTTAGCAAATCAAGGCTGTGATGCCATGCACCACAACCTCTCATTTTTAATTGTTCAGAAAGCCTTTGTAATTACGTACGAGAAGCTGTGACTCAATCTGTTTCACAGTTTCGAGGATAACACCAACAATAATGATGATAGATGTACCACCGAATGAAACATTCGCTCCGAATACACCATTAAAGATGAACGGAATCACGCACACAATGATAAGACCTACTGCACCTATAAATATAATATAATTTAAGATATTAGTCAAATAGTCTGACGTAGGTTTTCCAGGACGAATACCCGGAATAAATCCACCCTGCTTTTTGATATTATCTGCAACTTCCAGAGGATTGAATGTAATGGAAGTGTAGAAATATGCAAAGAAAACACAAAGTACGATGTAAAGAACCAATCCCCATGTATACTGGAGCTGTTTCGGATTACACCAGTTATTGGAAGAAAGACCACGAATAATCTCACTTCCGATTCCTGTACCATTACCTTTTCCTGTTAACTGCGCAATGACAGCCGGGAAAGACATAATGGAGGATGCAAAGATTACCGGGATAACACCGGCGGTGTTAACCTTCAGCGGAATATTGGTGGACTGACCGCCCATCAGCTTTCTTCCAACCATTTTCTTGGAATACTGAACCGGAATTCTTCTCTCTGCTCCGTTAAGGATAAGTACCAGAACTACTACCAGAAGAATAACGGCTGCAATGATCAGTCCTGCAAGAGTACCCTTTGCAATCGTTTTTCCTTTAATAAAGTTCTCATACAGTAATGTCAGGTCGCTTGGTACTCTGGAAATGATATTAATGGTAAGTACGATGGAAATACCATTTCCAACGCCTTTTTCCGTAATACGCTCACCGAGCCACATCAGCATAGCTGAACCGGCTGTAAGGCAGGCAACAACTACAACACCTTTAAAGAAGTCCAGATTCGGAATCATACCCTGACGTCCGAATCCGATTGCCATTGCGATTGACTCAAATAAAGCAAGACCTACGGTCACATAACGTGTGATCGCAGTCATCTTCTTTCTTCCCTCTTCACCATCTCTCTGCATTTCTTCCAGTGCCGGAATTGCAATGGTAAGAAGCTGAATGATAATGGAAGATGTAATATATGGTGTGATGTTTAATGCGAAAATTGACATTCTTTCAAATGAACCACCGGTAAATGCATCAAAGAAATTGAATGCATCACCGGCATTGCTGCTGAACCACTGTTTGAAGAAATCACTGTCAACTCCCGGTACCGGAATCTGGCAGCCGATACGGATGATAAAAATCATCCATATCAGATACAACAGCTTGCGTCTCATTTCTTTCACTCTAAAAACATTTTTAAGAGTTTCAAACATTAGATCACCTCTACTGTACCACCAGCAGCTTCAATTTTTGATTTTGCAGTCTCGCTGACAGCATTTACTTTGACATTAAGTTTCTTTGTCAGCTCACCGTTTCCAAGAATTTTAACGCCATCAGCGATCTTGGAGATTGCACCGCTTGCAAGTAAGCTTTCTGCTGTAACTTCTGCACCATCTTCAAAACGGTTCAGTACGTCAACGTTGATTGCAATAATCTCTTTTGTATTTCTGTTTTTGAATCCTCTCTTAGGCAGACGTCTGTATAAAGGCATCTGACCACCTTCAAATCCCGGTTTCTTGTGACCGGAACGAGCTAACTGTCCTTTGTGTCCTTTACCGGCTGTTTTACCGTTTCCAGAACCATGTCCACGGCCTCTTCTGAAGTTATCGCTGTGCTTAGAACCTTCTGCTGGTCTTAAGTTTGATAATTCCATGTTGGCACCTCCTTATTATTATTTCAAATCTATAAGTTCAGATTGTATTATGTCTGAATATGTTTCTGTATGCTCCTGCCATTCTCTGCGAATAACAGGTTCATATCAGATCCATATCAGAATTCTCTCTGGTTAAATCGCAATTAAGCTTCTTCAACCTTTACCAGGTGCTGTACCTGCTGAATCATTCCTCTTGTTGCTGCGTTATCCGGCATTTCAACTGTTTTGTGCATTTTTGTAAGACCCATAGCTGCAACAGTTTTTTTGTGTTTCGGAACTGCACCAATAGGAGATTTTACTAATGTAACTTTTAATGTGTTTGCCATTTTTGTATTTCCTCCTTAAGCCAGAATCTCATCAACAGATTTTCCGCGAAGTCTAGCAACTTCTTCCGGAGTTTTTAACTGTCTTAAGCCTTCGATTGTTGCAAGAACAACGTTCTGTTTGTTTCTGGATCCCATACATTTTGTACGGATGTTTTTGATACCAGCTAACTCGATTACCGCACGGGCAGGACCGCCGGCGATAACTCCAGTACCTTCCGGAGCTCTCTTCAGAAGCATTTCAGCACTTCCGTATTTTCCAACGAAGTCATGTGTAATAGAGTTGTTTTCGTCTCTTGCTACTGTTACTAATTTCTTAATAGCATCCTCTTTTCCTTTGCGGATCGCTTCAGGAATTTCGGCTGCTTTACCTAAACCTGCACCAACGTGTCCGTTGCCGTCACCTACAACAACTAAAGCTGTGAAACGGAAGTTACGACCACCTTTAACAACCTTGGTAACACGCTTGATTGATACTACTTTATCTTCTAATTCTAACTGACTAGCATCAATAAGATTACGTTTCATGTGTTTCGCTCCTCCTTATTAGAATTTCAGCCCAGCTTCTCTTGCTGCGTCTGCCAGTGCTTTAACTTTACCGTGGTAGATATAGCCTCCTCTGTCGAAAACAACGCTTTCGATGCCAGCTTCAACAGCTTTCTTACCAACAACGGTTCCTAAATGTGCAGCAGCTGCTACATCATCAGTGTTCTCTAACTCAGCTCTTACTTCTTTCTGAAGAGTAGAAGCAGATACTAAAGTTTTTCCTACAGTGTCATCAATGATCTGAGCATAAATATGCTTGTTGGAACGAAATACTGCTAAACGTGGTGTTGTTGCAGTTCCGTTTAAATGATGACGTAATCTTCTATGCTTATTCTCACGAATTTTCGCTCTAGATGCCTTATTTACCATTTTCTCACCCTCCTGAATTATTTCTTACCAGTCTTACCAACTTTACGTCTGATAACTTCATCAACATACTTAATACCTTTACCTTTGTATGGCTCAGGTCTTCTCTTGTCTCTGATCTCAGCTGCAAACTGGCCGACTTTTTCTTTGCTGATACCGGATACGATAATCTTGTTACCATCTACTTTGGTTTCGATTCCGTCTGGATCTTCCATTTCTACCGGATGAGAATATCCAAGGCTAAGCACAAGCTTTTTGCCCTGTTTTGCTGCTTTATAACCTACACCGTTAACTTCAAGCTCTTTTGTATAGCCTTCGCTTACACCAACAACCATGTTGTGGATCAAGCTTCTTGTTAAACCGTGAAGAGATTTCATTTTCTTTAAGTCGTTTGGTCTGGATACTACTACATGACCATCTTCGACTTTGATTTCCATTTCTGTAGGAAGTGCTCTTTCGAGAGTTCCTTTTGGTCCTTTTACAGTTACTACGTTGCCTTCAGCGACAGTTACTTCTACGCCTGCAGGAATAGCAACCGGAAGTCTACCAATTCGTGACATATGTTTGTCCTCCTTACTTAGATTATCGGAGAGGATGTTTCATCCTCTCTGTTTTCAGTTTGTTCTCTATAAAAAATCTTGGTTCAAATTACCAAACGAATGCTAATACTTCGCCGCCAACCTGAAGTTTACGAGCTTCTTTATCAGTAATAACACCTTTGTTTGTAGAAAGAATTGCGATTCCAAGTCCACCAAGAACTTTTGGAAGCTGATCCTTACCTGCGTAGATACGAAGACCAGGTTTGGAAATTCTCTTTAAACCAGTGATGATTTTTTCGTTTTTGTCTTCACCGTATTTCAGTGTGATATGAAGAGTTTTAACAACTCCATCTTCAACTAAATCATATTTTGCAATATATCCTTCATCAACAAGGATGTTAGCAATTGCAGTTTTCATTTTGGATGCCGGAACATCTACTGTGTCATGTTTTGCAGTGTTTGCGTTACGGATTCTTGTAAGCATATCTGCGATTGGATCGCTCATTGTCATGTTAGTTTCCTCCTGTTATTCAGACTTTACATGTGCATATATATTAATTGTTTACATTGTTACCTGTTTTATCATAAATCTCGTTTGGACATATGATCGGACTGATAAATCAGCCGATCGTTTATTTTATTTAAATCCGGTTCCTACCAGGAAGCCTTCTTAACACCCGGGATCTGTCCCTTGTAAGCTAATTCACGGAAGCAGATTCTGCAGATTCCGTACTTTCTTAAAACAGAATGTGGACGTCCACAAATATTGCAACGTGTATATTCTCTTGTGGAGAATTTCTGTTTACGCTGCTGTTTGATTTTCATTGCTGTTTTAGCCATGAATCGTTCCTCCTATTATTTTGCAAACGGCATATTGAATAATGTCAGTAATTCACGAGCTTCTTCATCAGTCTTAGCTGTAGTAACGAAGATGATGTCCATACCTCTTACTTTGTCAACTTTGTCATATTCAACTTCCGGGAAGATCAGCTGCTCTTTGATACCCAGAGCGTAGTTTCCACGACCATCGAATGCGTTCGGGTTAACACCACGGAAGTCACGTACACGAGGAAGTGCAAGGTTGATCAGACGATCAGCGAACTCGTACATTTTTTCTCCTCTTAATGTAACTTTACAACCGATCGGCATACCCTCTCTGATTTTAAAGTTAGCGACAGATTTTTTAGCTTTAGTAGCGATTGCTTTCTGTCCTGTGATAAGTTCCATATCTGCGATTGCAGCATCAAGAAGCTTAGCGTTTTCTTTGGCTTCACCAACACCCATATTGATTACGATCTTGTCGAGTTTTGGCACTTCCATAACATTTTTGTATCCAAATTTTTTGGTCATGGCATCCATGATCTCATTTTTGTACATTTCTTTTAATCTACTCACTTGTCATGCCTCCTCTCTTAATTAATCGATAACCTTACCGGTCTTTTTAGCAACGCGGACTTTTTTGTCGCCGTCCATCTGGAATCCTACTCTTGTAGCCTGTCCATCAACAACCAGCATAACGTTGGAGATGTGCAGTGGAGCTTCTTTTGTAATGATTCCGCCCTGCTGATTTGCAGCAGATGGTTTGCTGTGTTTTGTAACTTTGTTGATATTCTCAACAACAACGGTATTGTCTTTTGCGTTAACTGCAAGGACTTTACCCTCTTTGCCATTATCTTTACCAGCGATAACTTTTACAGTATCACCTTTTTTAATTTTCATAGCTGACATTAGGCACCCTCCTATAATACTTCCGGAGCTAAGGAAACGATCTTCATGAATTTCTTTTCACGAAGCTCTCTGGCAACTGGTCCAAAGATACGTGTTCCTCTCGGAGTTAAGTCGTCTTTAATGATTACGGCAGCATTTTCATCGAAACGGATGTAAGATCCGTCTTTACGACGAGCGCCTTTTTTAGTTCTAACTACAACAGCTTTTACAACGTCACCTTTTTTAACAACGCCGCCTGGTGTTGCATCTTTAACAGTAGCAACGATTGTATCGCCAATGCTTGCATATCTTCTTGTAGAGCCGCCCATAACACGAATACAAAGGATTTCTTTTGCACCAGTGTTGTCGGCAACTTTCAGTCTAGTTTCCTGCTGGATCATACTGGTTTCCTCCTTATTTAACTTTCTCTACGATTTCAACCAGTCTCCATCTTTTATCCTTGGATAACGGTCTGGTTTCCATAACTTTTACGGTATCACCGATATTGCACTCATTGTTTTCGTCATGAGCTTTTAATTTATATGTTCTCTTCACGATCTTTTTGTAAAGAGGATGTTTTACATGGTCTTCAATAGCAACTACAATGGTCTTGTCCATCTTATTGCTGACAACCTTACCCACGCGGGTTTTTCTCAGATTTCTTTCCACGATAGTTTCCTCCTATTATTTGGAAGCGTTAGCCTGCTCAGTAATTACTGTCTGGATTCTTGCAATGTTCTTGCGAACCTCTTTAATGCGGCTTGTATTCTCTAATTGATTAGTTGCATTCTGAAATCTCAGATTGAAAAGTTCTTTTTTAGCAGCTACTAATTCTTCATTTAATTCTGCAGCTGATTTTGCCTTTAAATCTTCCACGAATTTATTAATTTTCACTGTTATCACCGCCTTCTAAGTCTGCACGAGAAACGATTTTACATTTACATGGTAACTTGTGCATCGCAAGACGTAATGCTTCACGAGCGATTTCCTCGGAAACGCCTGCGATTTCGAACATTACACGTCCTGGCTTAACAACTGCTACCCAGTATTCGAGAGCACCTTTTCCGGAACCCATTCGTGTTTCTGCTGGTTTCGCTGTTACTGGTTTATCTGGGAAAATCTTGATCCAAACCTGACCACCACGTTTGATATAACGAGTCATAGCAACACGGGCTGCTTCGATCTGGTTGGAACGGATCCAACACGGTTCGGTTGCAACAAGTCCGAATTCACCATAATTGATCTTATTACCTCTAAGGGCTTTTCCTCTCATGGAGCCACGGAATTGTTTACGACGTTTTACTCTTTTTGGCATTAACATTATTTATCGCTCCCTTCCTTAGTTCCTTTTGTTGGAAGTACTTCGCCATTGTAGACCCAAGCTTTTACGCCAACTTTGCCGTATGTTGTGTCTGCTTCTGCGAATCCATAGTCAATATCTGCACGAAGTGTCTGAAGCGGGATAGTTCCTTCGCTGTAGAACTCTGTACGAGCCATATCAGCACCGCCAAGACGTCCGGATACGGATGTTTTGATACCTTTAGCTCCGGCCTTCATTGTTCTCTGCATTGTAGATTTCATAGCACGTCTGAAAGAGATACGGTTCTCAAGCTGAAGTGCGATATTCTCTGCTACTAACTGAGCATCTTTGTCTGGTCTCTTTACTTCTTTGATATCTACGATAAGTTTCTTGTCTGTGAATTTCTTTAATTCAGCTTTAACTTTTTCGATCTCAGCTCCGCCTTTACCGATTACGATACCAGGTTTAGCTGTGTAGATGATGATCTTAACTCTGTCAGATGCTCTCTCGATCTCGATCTTGGAAACACCTGCGCTGTATAATTTCTTTTTAAGGAATGTTCTGATGTTGTAGTCTTCTACCAGGTAATCAGCGAAGTCTGCATCAGCATACCATCTTGAATCCCAATCCTTGATAACACCGACTCTAAGGCCATGTGGGTTAACTTTCTGTCCCATGCTTTTCCTCCTTATCTTTCATCCAGCACGATGGTGATATGGCTTGTTCTCTTCTCGATTCTGTAAGCTCTACCCTGTGCTCTTGGCTGAATTCTCTTCATTGTAGGTCCTTTATCTGCATAGCAGGCTGCAACGTAGAGGTTGTCTGCATTCATTCCATTATTGTTTTCAGCATTTGCAATTGCTGACTCAAGAAGTTTCTTGATAACGCTGGAAGCGTATCTTGGGTTGTATGTTAAGATACCAAGTGCTGTCTGCACATCTTTACCGCGGATTACATCTAACACGTAGCAGGCTTTCTGAACAGAAATTCTTGCATAAGATAATTTTGCAGACGGTCTTGTCTCTCTATTACTCTCATTTCTGGCTCTTTTTATCTGGCTTCTATGTCCCTTTGCCATTTTAAAGTGCCTCCTTTCCTCTTTCTCTCAATATCAGGTTAACCTGTCCGCTGTCTTGTGGGCAGCAGACAGAATATAAAGTCAAATACTAGCGAACTCCGGATTTCTTTTCGTCTTTTCCGTGTCCTCTGTAAGTTCTGGTTGCAACGAACTCACCGAGTTTGTGGCCAACCATATCTTCTGTTACGTATACCGGCACGTGTTTTCTTCCGTCATGGACAGCGATTGTGTGTCCTACGAAGGACGGGAAGATTGTAGAACGGCGTGACCAGGTTTTGATAACGGATTTGTCATTTGCAGCGTTTAATGCGTCTACTTTTTTAAGTAAGCTGGCATCTGCAAAAGGTCCTTTTTTCAGTGAACGAGACATGCTTAATCCTCCTTATTATTTCGATAATGCTTTTCCATCGCGTCTTCTTACGATGAGCTTGTTGGACGGTTTGTTTTTCTTTCTTGTCTTCAGACCAAGAGCAGGTTTTCCCCATGGAGTACATGGACCTGGACGACCGATACCGGTCTTTCCTTCACCACCACCATGTGGATGGTCATTCGGGTTCATTACGGAACCACGAACAGTAGGTCTGATACCCATGTTACGTTTACGTCCGGCTTTACCGATGTTAATCAGGTTGTGATCTCCGTTTCCGACAACGCCTACAGATGCGCGGCATACAATCGGAACCATTCTCATTTCACCAGATGGCAGACGCAGTGTTGCGTATTTGCCTTCTTTAGCCATTAACTGAGCGCCGTTTCCAGCAGAACGAACCATCTGTCCGCCCTTTCCAGGATGAAGCTCAATGTTGTGTACCATAGTACCAACCGGGATAAGCTCTAATGGTAAGCAGTTACCAACACGAACTTCTGCATCAGCTCCGTTCATAACTTTCTGACCTACTTTTAAGCCTTCCGGTGCAAGGATATATGCTTTCTCGCCATCTACGTAAGAGATTAAAGCGATGTTTGCTGTTCTGTTTGGATCATACTCGATGGAAACTACTGTTGCAGGGATTCCATCTTTTCTTCTCTTGAAGTCGATGATTCTGTATTTTCTTCTGCTTCCGCCTCCGCGGTGTCTAACTGTAATCTTACCCTGGTTGTTACGTCCAGCGTTTTTCTTTAAAGACACGGTAAGAGATTTCTCTGGTGTAGATTTTGTGATCTCTGAGAAATCGGAACCAGTCATATGTCTTCTAGACGGTGTATATGGGTTATAACTTTTGATTCCCATTTTTGTTCTCCTTTCGAATTTGTTCTCGTGCTTTCGTGCACATATTCGCAATAACCTATGTTATCACTCGCTATCTGTTAATTAAAGTCCTTCGAAGATTTCGATATCTTTGCTGTCTTCTGTCAGAGCTACGATAGCTTTTTTGGTTTTAGCAGTTGTTCCAACTGTCATACCACGGCGTTTTTTCTTTCCATCCATATTCATGGTGTTAACGCTCTTTACTTTTGTTCCTTCGAACATTTTCTCTACAGCTTCTTTGATCTGAGATTTATTTGCTTCCGGATGAACTAAGAAAGTGTATTTCTTTTCAGCCATTGCATTCATAGATTTTTCTGTAATCACTGGTTTCTTGATTACGTCATAGTACTTGATATCAGCCATTATGCATATACCTCCTCGATGGATGCTACAGCATCTTTGGTTACGATTACGGTGTTGTGGTTCATAACATCGTATACGTTGATAGTACTTGGAGTTGCAGTCTGAACATCAGTGATGTTTCTTGCGGAAAGGATTACGTTCTTGTCATCTGTTGCTGTGATAACCAGAGCTTTCTCAGCTTTCAGGTTTGTAAGAACTTTCTGCATTTCCTTTGTCTTAACATCTGCTAATGTAAGAGCATCAACAACTACTAATTTATTGTCCTGAACTTTGGAAGTCAGAGCAGATTTTAAAGCAGCTCTTCTTTCTTTCTTGTTCATTTTTACTTCATAATCTCTTGGTACCGGAGCGAATACAACACCGCCGCCAGTCCACTGTGGTGCACGGATGGAACCCTGTCTAGCATGACCTGTTCCTTTCTGTCTCCACGGTTTTCTTCCGCCGCCGCTTACTTCAGAACGTGTTTTAGCTTTCTGAGTACCCTGGCGATTATTTGCAAGCTGACGAACAACAGCAAGGTGAACAAGATGCTCATTGACTTCTACGCCGAATACTGCATCATTCAGTTCCATTGTTCCAACTTCGTTGCCTTCCATATTATAAACAGTTACGTTTGCCATTTGTGTGCTCCTCCTTTCTTATTATAAGGACTTTACTGTCTCTTTGATAGTAACCAAAGATTTCTTAGGTCCTGGAACAGCACCTTTAACTAACAGTAAGTTATTTTCTGTATCTACGCGTACAATCTCAAGGTTCTGTACAGTAACCTGAACATTTCCCATATGACCTGGCATGTGTTTTCCTTTGAATACCTTGCTCGGATCAGAACAAGCACCATTGGAACCTGCATGACGGTGATATTTAGAACCGTGAGCCATAGGTCCTCTTGACTGACCATGTCTCTTGATCGCACCCTGGAAACCTTTACCTTTGGAAACAGCTGTTGCATCAATGTGATCGCCGTCTGCAAAGATATCAGCTTTAATTTCCTGTCCTACTGTATATTCAGCAGCGTTATCAAATCTGAACTCTTTAACGAATCTCTTTACTGCAACGCCAGCTTTGTCAAAGTGTCCTTTTTCCGGTTTGTTAACAAGGCTTTCTCTGATGTCTCCGAATCCAACCTGAACTGCTTCGTATCCATCGTTCTCTTCTGTCTTAACCTGAGTTACGACACAAGGACCAGCCTGTAAAACTGTTACCGGAATCAACTGGCCGTCTTCATTGAAGATCTGAGTCATTCCGACTTTAGTAGCTAAAATAGCTTTCTTCATTCTTTCTTCCTCCTTATAGCGGATTACCGATTACCGGCAATCATATAGTAAATAGCTTAATGCTTATAGCATTATCAAATTGGGGTTGATGACTAATTATTTAGTCTTCATCTTGATATCGATGTTAACACCTGCTGGCATTTCCAGTCTTGACAGAGCATCTACTGTCTTCTGTGTTGGTGTAAGGATATCGATCAGTCTCTTATGAGTTCTCTGTTCGAACTGTTCTCTGGAATCTTTGTATTTATGAACGGCTCTTAAGATTGTAACAACCTCTTTCTTAGTTGGAAGTGGAACCGGTCCGCTTACCATTGCTCCGTTCTTTTTAACAGTCTCGATGATTTTTGCTGCTGATGCATCTACTAACTGATGATCATAAGCCTTTAATGTGATTCTCATTACCTGATTTGCCATAAAAAAAGTCTCCTCCTATTCGTACTTTTCAAGCAGTACGACAAGCGGCGACTGTACACATCTCCGTGTGTGTCTTTCGATTTTTTACCACACACGCCATCCCTGGATGGTCTTCTGAACTTGTACAGTGACTTGTCGTCAGTTTTCAAACTTGACATTCGCTCCACGGAAAACCTGCCATCTCTGTGGCAGCAACCTCGCGCTTCATTGCTATCAATGTCACAACAATTGAGAGTATACACGACCTCTCAGAAAAATGCAAGTGTTTTTTTCACTTTTTTTGATATTTTTTTGTACTTGATTCCGTACAATTTTTTATTGAATTTGGGCTTGTATGTCGAAACAAAAAAGAATCAACTTGTCGTCAAGCGCCGTAGCCACCGCTACGCCTCATTCCTCCGCCTTGCAGCTGAAGAAATCATCCTGCGTCAATATAGCAGAAACTTAATTTTTGCTGTACTAGTGGCTTTATTATATAGAAACATTACGGAATAGTGAACGACAAGGCCGATATCTGCAGGTCTGCTGACGCAGGACTTCACGATATGATGGAGATCGGATTGTCTGCAGTAAAAAGAACGTGTTCCTTCTATATTATATATAGGAAGAAACACGTTCTTTTCATCGTCATATTTTTTCAATCTCTTATTTTATTCTTCAGCAGTCTGTTTCTGCGGATAGACCGGTTTCTCATCCGCAATGATATCGGAATAATCAAATAATGTAACCTTTGTAACATCGTCTCTCACAATATCCGGCGCATCGCCCTGACTTCTGGCTGTCTCGGCAATCTGTGCTGCCGACCATGTCGGAATTACCATACGCCTGATTTCTTCCTGTGCGTTTCCTTCTGTTTCCTCTGCTTCTACCGGTTTTCTGTCCGAAGCATTCATCATCTGTTTCAGCTGCTCTTTTACCTGAGGCACGATCACTTCTGTCTTTCCGGAAACAGGCTCCATATGTATATCACCTGCATCCGGTTTCGTCTGTACAGATTCTTCCTGCTTTACCGGTACATCCGCCGTAGCTGCTGCAATCTCTTTTCTGAGAAGTTCATGAGCTTCGCTTGTCGCAGTCTGAATTGTTTCCGGCTGCGCAGGCTTCACAGGTTCCAACTCATCTTCATAGATTTCATCCACAAAACCGCCTGTTTTAATTTTCTTTCGTTCCGGAGCCTTTCCTTTCCTGCGTGCCCTTTCCTCTTTCTTAATCTGGCGTTCCTCTTCTTTATAACGCTTCTCTCTTGCCTTCTCTTCTCTCTTAAGTTCCTTCTTGCTCTTAACATATCCGGGTTCTGTATCTGTTTCATCATAATCATCCTGCGGTTCTTTTTTCAGAAGTTCCGCAACTATATACAGAATTACCAGGAAAAGGACGGCAAGTCCGAGAATAATAAGTCCCTCTATGCTTTCTGTTGCAAGAAGGAGATATCCTGCATATCCTACTGTGATCACAACCTTCGGTATGTAATCCTTCACCTCAACGGCAACAGGTTCTGCATCTTTGTCACTGGAATCTATCACCTTAAAAATATGATTCTTTTTATCCATTTCCGTAATCATATAACGGTATGCTTTAGAATCAGTCTGATACAGAATAGAATCACCAACCGCTGCCTCTTTGATCTTTACCGGAATTGCATAAGTAACCGATCCCATGGGCAGATTCGTTTCTTTGCCGGAATCATCCATAATCTCTGTCGTAATTCCCAAAAACGGCGGAACTGCCAGCCCGACAACACAGACAATGGTGCATATCACTATAAAATGTACAATAAATTTCAGAAATTTTGACATTTGTTACGCTCCTCATTTCTACTCTTTTCGCTCATTATACCCTGTTTTATCTTTATGGTCAATCTAATGTTATTGTTATGGCAATGCAATTGATTGCTGTGTTACTGTTCACACGCCACTATCCCGCGAGGTGTTTTGGCATGAATATGCCAAAATCCCGAGACATACAAGCCAAAATTCCATTGCCGTAGGCAATCTGGAATGAATTTTGGCTACGTTACTGTGAACAAAGTGAACAGTAACATTGCTGTCGTATACACGACAAAACACATCCGAAAAGCGGTCTTCCCTTCCGGATGTGTTCTATCCTGAATACTATTTGATCACTGATTACTTAAGTACTGCTCAATACCTGCCATAGCAGCTTCCTCATCCTCACCATTTGCAGATAAAGTAATTTCTTCCCCTGCATCAAGCCCAAGCGTCATCATACCCATAATGCTCTTTGCATTCACGCGCTTCTTTCCAATCTCTACATAAATCTCACTGTTGAACTGACTAGCCACCTGTACCAACTGTGCCACCGGACGCGCTTCCAGACCTGTAGATAAATTGATGGTGATTGGTTTTTTGATCATAATAATTCTCCTCCTTGTTTCTCCCGCAGTTCGTCAGCCATTGCACTCAGCTTTCTCAGTCTGTGATTGACTCCCGATTTGCCCACCTGCGGGCTTAACATCATTCCTAATTCTTTTAGTGTAGCTTCCGGATACTGCATCCGAAGTTCAGCAACCTGTGCAAGTCCTTCATTAAGCTGCTCAAATCCTATTTTCTGCCGGACCAGCTTAATATCCTCCATCTGCTTGACGGCTGCATTTACGGTTTTATTAATATTCGCAGTTTCACAGTTTACTTTTCTGTTTACTGAATTTCTCATTTCCTTCAGTATGCGGATGTTCTCCAGGTCCATCAATGCCACATTAGCTTCCATAACAGCAAGCATGTCAACAATCTGCGCACCTTCTTTCACATAGACCACATGTGATTTCTTACGCTGTACGATTTTGGCATCTACCGAAAAACTGCGGATGATCGTCTGTAGCTGCTCTGCTCTTTTTGCATCAGAACATACAATCTCAAAATGATACCCCTTCTCAGGATCACTGATTGAACCGGATGCTAAAAAAGCTCCCCTGATAAACGCCCGTTTGCAGCAATTCTGCTGTACCACCAGCATATCCGACAATACAAGCGTACCCTGGTCGATACTGTTCGTGACAAGCCGCAGTGCCTGAAAAATTACCTGGATCTCTTCGGGATCAGTTATTTCTATTGTATATACCTTCACCCGTTTCAAGTGACTGTTCTCACGTACAAATATCTTTGTTTCTATATTAAATGTTTTTTGCAATAATGTAAAGCACTTTCTTGCAACTGCTTCATTTTCCGTCTGGATTTTCAGTTTACTGTCCCCTGAAAAACATTCCATTTTCCCACAGGAACATAAAATCGCAGCCAGTTCTGCCATTTTGCAATGTCTGGCCAATCCAATCTGTCTGGAAAGTTCTTCCTTCACCATCCCTGAAAAAGACATCTCTCCTTTATCATCCTTCCTGTTTTCTGACCAGTCGGTCTTTCTGTGCATCTCTGTGTTCCAGCCTGAATCCGTATTTTGTATTTCCAGACAATCTGGAATAAAGTTCTCTTGCCAGCGTGACGGAACGATGCTTGCCGCCTGTGCATCCAATTGCGATCACCAGATTTGTCTTTCCCTCTTTCACATAATTCGGAATAAGGAAATTGACCATATCTTCCAGTTTATCCGCAAATGTCCTGGCTATATCACAATCCATTACATAATTAAAAACCCTGTCATCCAGCCCTGTCAGCGGTCTGAGTTCGTCCACATAGTATGGATTCGGCAGGAAACGCACGTCAAACACGAGATCCGCATCTGCCGGTATTCCATATTTAAATCCAAATGACAGTACAGAAATCATCATATTGCAGAAATCCTGATTATCTACAAATATCCTGTCGATCTCCTGTTTCAGTTCTCTTGTCAGAAGATTGCTGGTATCAATGATATAATCCGCACGCTCTTTCAGAAAACGCATCTTCTCTCTTTCCATCCGGATTCCATCATCCACTCTTCCCCCCATTGCAAGAGGATGACTTCTGCGGGTTTCTTTATAACGTTTGACCAGAACACTGTCCTGCGCATCCAGAAACAGGATTTCAAAATCATACCCTGCCTTTTTCATTCTGTCCAGTACAATCTCCAGCTCATCCAGAGAACGCCCGCTTCTTGCATCGATCCCCAGTGCAACATTCTGCACATCTTCTCCATGTATCTCAGGCATCAGTGATGCAAATTTCTCCAGTAAAGGGATCGGCAGATTGTCTACACAAAAATACTTCGCATCCTCCAACATTTTCAATGCAGATGTTTTTCCTGCTCCCGATACTCCTGTAACTATTACAAAACGCATTTTCTATCTCCCGTCACTTCTTAATCTCATCTGTTGCTCATTGGCCTTTGGTCTTTGCACTCTGTTCACAGTACTTTTTCGATTCAGTCAGATCAAAATTTCCCAAGAAATTTCACTTCCGGTTCAAGAGTTACGCCAAACTGTTCTTTTACTTTATCCTGTACATCTCTGAGCAGTCTGCACACATCTGCTGCAGTTGCATTATCTTTATTGATCACAAACCCACAGTGCTTCTCGGAAACCTGTGCACCGCCTGTCTGGTATCCTCTCAGCCCTGCATCCATGATCAGCTTTCCGGCAAAATACCCTTCAGGACGTTTGAATGTGCTTCCCGCACTTGGAAATTCAAGAGGCTGTTTGCTTACTCTCTGTTCTGTCAGTTCTTTCATTCTTGCTTTTATGGCTTCCTGATTCCCCTGTTCAAGAACGATCACTGCGCTCAACACCAGATATCCTTTTGTTTTCACAAGACTTGTGCGATATCCCATTTCCAGCTTCTCTGCCGGAAGTACGAGAATTTCTCCTGCAGCTGTCATAACAGTGACTTCTTTCAGCACATCTTTCATTTCACCGCCATAGGCACCTGCATTCATGACAACTGCACCGCCTAATGTGCCGGGAATTCCTCCGGCGAACTCAAATCCTGTCAGCGACGCATTTTTGGCTGCCGCCGCGATTTGTGACAGCAGAGCTCCTGCTGTTGCATGGATTTCATTTCCTTTTACTGTAATATCGCCATAATTTCTGTAAAGCTGAATAATGACACCCCTGTATCCTTCATCGCTTACCAGAAGATTACTTCCATTTCCAAGAATAAAATATGGCAATTCTTCATTTTTGCATATCTTCAGAATCCCACTCAGTTCTTCCTCAGAAGACGGAAGCAAAAAGTAATCTGCCGGACCGCCAATCCGAAATGTGGTATGACGTTTCATGGGTTCATCCACTCTCACTTTCTCTTCTCCCAGCAGATCATTAAATTTCTCTATTATATTCTGATTCACAGATTTCATTCCTCAATCTTTCTATATTTATTATGATTTATTATGTTTCTTTTGACGTTTTCATTCTGTCGAATTTTCCGATCAGTTCCTGCAGCGTCAGATAATACAGTCATTATACTGTTACTGTTCACTCCGTTCTCAGTAACTTAACCAAAATTCATTCCAGATTGCCTGCGGCAATAGAATTTTGGCTTGTATGTCTCAGGATTTTGGCACATTCATGCCAAAATACCTCGCGGGATAGCGGTGTGTGAACAGTAACATTATACTATCTCTCTCTCCAAAAGTACAGTTATTCATACACTCTTTTGCTACCGGATATATTACTAGTACATCGTTTTCGAAATAACTATACCACTCACTTGTCTGCGAATCCGATTGCACAGGTCTAAAAGCCTCAGCGTAGCCCGCTACGCCTGCGTTTTTATACCAGCACACTCGAATCCGCATCCTACGCGATTGGTATAGTTATTTACGAAACGATGTACTAGGGTTACTGTTCACTCTGTTCTCAGTAACAAATGAATGACAGTGTATATATTTTTATATTTCTGCCATAATACATATCACAGATATATCTGTCCGGTGCTTCACAATAACAGACTGCCGGACAGTTACCCGAAAACTTCTTTTGTTGTCGGCAGGATCGGAGGCACTTATGTTAGAGCAGATTTTTCTCGGATTTACAGGACTATGTTTCGGTTTTATTATTGCCGGAGGATTAACCGGTCTTATGATCGGCCTTTCTATTATTCCCAGATATGCAGGAATTACCCACACAGCAGATCATATATTGCTGTACGAAGACATCACATTCTGGGGAACAGAACTTGGAAACCTGTTCTTTCTTTTTCACTGGAATATCCGGTTCGGCACCCCGTTTCTGATTCTGTACGGGCTCTTTTCAGGGATTTTCCTTGGTGGATGGATCATGGCCCTGGCAGAGATGGCAGATATTTTCCCTATCTTTGCCAGAAGAAGCAGATTCCAGAGAGGTCTTTCTTTTACAATCCTGTGCATAGCCGCCGGCAAAACTGTCGGGGCACTGATTTACTATTATAACGGATGGCTGCCATAATTTCCAGCTAATCTTTAACATCAGTGCCAAAAAAGCAGCAATCGATTACTCTTTACTCAGTGTGCCAAAATTCCGGATTTTCAATCAGAAAGGTTTTATATTATGTCAGACAATAATCTCAGTCAGAAAAAGCAGAAACAATATGAAGAATACGTAAAAGCAGTCACTCCTGTCCACAGCCTGCCACTGAATATGTGCAAAGCCTTTTTCACAGGCGGAGTCATCTGTGTTGTTGGACAGGTCATCTTAAATTACGCAGATAACCTTGGACTGGACAAAGATACCGCCGGCTCCTGGTGTTCCCTTATCCTGATCCTTTTCAGTGTGATCCTCACAGGATGTAATCTTTATTCCAAAATCGGCAGATTCGGCGGTGCCGGAAGCCTTGTCCCAATCACCGGTTTTGCCAATTCCGTAGCTTCCTCTGCGATCGAATATAAGGCAGAAGGACAGGTATTCGGCATCGGATGCAAAATATTTACGATCGCAGGACCCGTAATTCTTTATGGAATCCTGAGTTCATGGATTCTCGGTGTGATTTATTATCTTTTTACAATGATCCCGTAACTATTCAGCATCCATATCCTGAGAGGTGTTTTTGCATAAGAATCATACAATTATACAAGGAGGTTTCCTATGAACAGACAAATGACCTGCGGTACATCCAGCATTTCATTTCAAAATCCTGTCTTTGTTCAGAGCTGTGCTTCTGTTGTCAGCCGGAAAGAAGGAGAAGGGCCATTGGGCGCATACTTTGATACCATATGTGAAGATCCCATGTTTGGAACAGATACCTGGGAAGCTGCAGAAAGCACTCTGCAAAAACAGGCCGCTCTGCTGGCAATCAAAAAAAACGGCCTCACCTGTTCCGATATACAGCTTCTTTTTGCAGGCGACCTGCTGGCTCAGACATCAGCCTCTTCTTTCGGAACCGCTGATCTGAAAATTCCTTTTTACGGTCTTTTCGGAGCATGCTCCACTATGGGAGAATCTCTTTCCCTTGGTTCAATGTGTATCGACGGCGGGTACGGAAAATATATCCTCTGCGCAACTTCCAGCCACTTTGCCAGCGCAGAAAAAGAATTTCGTTTTCCCCTGGGATATGGAAATCAAAGGCCCTTATCTGCTACCTGGACAGTCACCGGTGCCGGAGCCTGTATACTTGGATATGAACCGCCACCACGCCCGGACAACAAAACACTAAACACACTCCGTAACCGCAATATCTGTGCAGTTATAACAGGAATCACCACCGGAAGACTGATTGACTTTGGGTTCAGGGATTCCCTCAATATGGGAGCTTGCATGGCTCCTGCTGCCTGCGACACCATAGCCCGAAATCTTCAGGATTTTCACCGAAAACCATCCGATTATGATGCCATCTTCACCGGTGACCTGGGCATGGTAGGACAGACAATCCTGTTCGACCTTCTCACAGAAAAAGGATTTGATATCTCATCTGTCCATCAGGACTGCGGTATGCTGATCTATGATCCTCAGACTCAGGATACACATTCCGGCGGCAGTGGATGTGGATGTGCCGCCTCTGTTCTGGCAGGCTATATTCTTCCGGGTATTATACAAAAAAAATGGAAAAGGATTCTCTTTGTTCCCACAGGTGCCCTTCTGTCAAAGGTAAGCTTCAACGAGGGGGATCCAATTCCCGGTATCGCACACGCTGTTGTAATAGAACAGTACAGGGTTCCGGATATGATGTAGATACAGAAATTTTTTCAGGAGGAAAAATACATGGACTATTTTAATGCATTCTGGACAGGCGGACTGATCTGTGCCCTGGTACAGATTCTTCTGGACAGGACAAAGCTTATGCCCGGACGGATCATGGTACTTCTGGTATGTACAGGCTCTGTTTTAAGCGCTGTCGGAATCTATCAGCCATTTGCAGAATTTGCCGGAGCAGGCGCTTCTGTTCCCCTGCTTGGTTTTGGCAATATCCTGTGGAAAGGAATGAAAGAATCCATTGACAAAAACGGACTGATCGGACTCTTTATGGGAGGCTTTACCGCCTGCGCGGTGGGAGTCTCCGCAGCTTTGATCTTCTCTTATCTTGCAAGCCTGATCTTCAAGCCCAAAATGAAAGGATAACATACCATGAGTGATACTCTCTATTTACAGTTAGATCAGAATATCCAGATAAACCATCCACACATTTATCTTCAGGACATTGCAAAACTTTCCTGCAGCAACAGTAAAATCCTGAATCGGCTCCGGGTGATGCCGGTTATAAATCTTGACCCGAATAAACCAGGACGTTATGTAATGTCTGTCATGGATCTGATCTCCGAAATCAAAAAAAAAGAACCGGACCTTGAAATCAATAATATTGGAGAAGCCGACTTTATCATCACTTTTAAAAACAAACCCGGTTCCGGGCTTGTCTGGCAGTGGTGCAAGATTATTTTCGTCGGTCTTGCCGCCTTTTTCGGTGCAGGTTTCTCTATCATGACATTTAATAACGATGTAGATGTCGGTGGTCTCTTCTCGCAGATCTATACCCAGGTCACAGGACAGACTTCCGGTCATTTTACTGTTCTTGAAATCACTTATTCCATAGGAATCGGACTTGGGGTACTTTTCTTCTTCAATCATTTCGGTCATATGAAAATAACAGATGATCCAACACCTATGCAGATACAGATGCGTCTGTACGAGGAAAATGTTAATAAAACTCTTATCAAAGACATTGACCGTACTTCCGAAAAGTGATATACTTCGATAGCCGAGTGTTCGAAACCTTCCACTCGTAAAACAAATACTAAAGGAGATAATCAAATATGAAAAACAAAGGTACTCAGTTTCTGACAGAAGCAGCAGTGATCGGAGCCATTTATGTGGTTCTGACTCTTTTATTCGCACCACTCAGCTATGGCGAAATTCAGATTCGCTTTTCGGAAGCACTGACCATCCTGCCATTCTTTACACCGGCTGCGATTCCGGGGTTATTTGTGGGATGTATCATTGCCAATCTCTTTGGCGGTGCCATTCCTGTAGACATTATTTTCGGAAGCATCGCAACACTGATCGGAGCAGTATTTACTTACAGACTCCGCAGCTGCAACCGTTTTCTTGCGCCGATCCCGCCGATTGTTTCCAATGCAGTCATCGTGCCATTCGTACTTCACTTCGGATACGGAGTAAATCTTCCGATTCCGCTTATGATGCTTACCGTAGGTATCGGAGAAGTAGTTTCCTGTGGTGTAGTAGGACTGATTCTTCAGACAGCCCTTCTGAAATACAAAAATGTGATCTTCAGATCACAGAGAACTGTATAACTTACGATATATAACAATAAAGATATTATAGCAAAAAGAGTGTGCAATATTATAGTAATCCGCACACTCTTTTTGTTACTGTTCGCTCCGTTCACAGTAACCTCTTTTTTATTTACCTCTTCAGAGAATACTCTACCTTCTACAAACGGTGAGTTAATTACTCCCATCTGCTTATACCTGCTTTTTAAGTTCCTTCAGAATCCGCTTTTCCATCCTGGACACTTGGACCTGGGAAATTCCCATCTCTGCCGCAATCTCCGTCTGCGTCATATCCTTAAAATATCTCATACCGATCAGCTGACGTTCTCTTGCATCCAGTTTTTTCAGGATTTCATCCAGAAAAATCCTGTTCAGTGCTGCATCCTGTCCATTTTCTTTTTCCTGGAGCCTGTCCATAAGCGAAATATCATTTCCATCTCCCTGATAGATAATTTTGTGCAAAGATTCCACTTCAGCTCCTGATTCCATCGACATCACCACTTCATCTACTGAAAGTTCTGTCGCTTTCGCAACTTCCTCCAGTATCGGTTCACGTCCCAGTTCTTTTTCCAGTGCTTCTCTCGCAGAATAAATTCTGGCACAGTTCTCTTTCAGGTTTCTGCTCACCTTAAGCATCCCGTCATCCCTCAGATAGCGTCTGATTTCACCTATGATCATGGGAACAGCATAAGTTGAAAACTTCACATCGTACGAAATATCAAAACGATCTATGGCTTTCAGTAGCCCAATGCTTCCTATCTGCACGATATCTTCCATTTCCACACTGCGCCCGGCAAATCTTTTCGCCATGCTGTACACAAGTCCTGCGTTTTCTTTAAATACAGTATCTCTTGCTTCTTTATCTCCCTGTTGTGACTTCATGATCAGAGCAAGAGTATGGTCCATTCCTACCTCCCGATCGTCTTTTTCATATGGACAACTGTTCCATATCCCACCTGTGATTCTACTGTTACCTCATCCATAAACGCTTCCATAAATGTAAATCCCATCCCGGAACGATCCTTCTCTGGCTTTGTTGTAAAAAGAGGCTCCATAGCTTTTGCAACGTCTCTAATCCCCACTCCCTTATCGATCACATCAACCCATAATTTCTGCCCTTCCCTTCTGCAGAAAATCTCTATCTTCTGCACCTGGCCTTCATAAGCATGAATAATACAGTTTGTCACAGCCTCTGACACGGCAGTTTTCAGATCTGCCACTTCCTCCAGAGTAGGATTCAGCTGTGTGCAGAAAGCTGCCGCCGCAACTCTTGCCAGCCCCTCATTCTCAGGTCTGCTGTCAAAAATAATTTTCATTTCATTGGTATTTTCCATAATAGTTTTCTTCCCCCTCTCTTTAGACTTCCCCACAGATTTCGACAAATTTATATACCCCTGACAGATGCAGCAGCTTTTCAATATAGGAATTTACTCCTGTAGCCTGTATACAGTCACCGCGCATCCCCATCATCCGGTATCTCCCCATGATCAGCCCTATCCCTGAACTGTCCATAAACGCTGTTTCTGAAAAATCAAATGTGATCGTTCGTATATATTTTTTCCGTATAATATCATCTGAATCTCTGCGTATCTCGTCTGTCACCATATGATCTACCTCTTTCGGTAAATGAATGATCAGGGAATTTCCCTGTATTTCAAATCTGTTCTCCATCATATCCCTCCTCACTTTTTGTCAGGCGAATGTTCGCAATCCACTTTGCAGTGTAGCTCTACATCAAATAACTGTTTATTGCTTTTCGCAGCCTCCTACTTGATTCGGTAAAAAAAAGAGACACATGACTTCCATGCATCTCTTTTGTATCTTTACATCTTCTTATAATACTTCATGTCTTCTGCCACATCAAAATGAAAAATGGTATCAATATCCGGAATCGTCATAATCACCGGTGTCGTAACTTCCGTCATCTGCCGAATCACCATCAGAATTATCGTAAGAACCATCATCATATTCCCCACTGTCATAGGAACCATCGTCATAACTTCCATCGTCCGATGAATCCGAAGAAGCATCTCCATCTGCGCTGTCACCACTGTCCGTGCCGTCTGCTGCTGTCGCATCTGTAGTTCCTTCAATCCCGGTTGTCCCTGTAGTGTTACAGATCGTATTGTAAATTCCCTTCAGATCCGCAGGCAGCAGATCCGCATAAACATTCTGTATCTTCAATGCAGCCTCATCTGCATTCTGCTGCTGTAATGCTGCATATGCTTCGATCAGAGCTTCATAACTGCTGTTCTTTTTCTTCTCTTCCTCTATCTGTTTGGAAGCAGCCTCAACTGTGTCCCCTGATTCCTGAGCCTGGCTCTGTGCCTTGGTCAGCTCAGCTCCCTGGCTGGACACTGCATCACTGTATTTCACAATCTGCTGATTCGCTTCCCTGTAGATTCCCTGACGTATGGCAGGAACAGCCAGAAGATAAAACGCCAGCAATCCTGCACAAAATCCGGCAACCAGTGTAAAAAACAGCGGAATCCTTCCTTTTTCTTTATACTGAGGAATCTGGATTGCCATATCATTCTCACTGCTGTCCACAGCTTTCCTGTTTCTTTTATTCTGACGTTCCAGACGTGTGGATACTCCTGTCTGTTCGTCAATCTCTCTCAAAAAACGAAGGGTTGTTGTATTTGTTTTATCAATCCGCGCGGCTTTCCTTAACGTCTTTCTTGCCTTGTTATATTCCCCCTCTTTCATCTGTACAAGTGCCAGAAGATGGTAACCTTTGATCAGTTTTGGATTCTGTATGAGAATCTTCTTCAGCCTGATCGCAGCCATATCCTCATGACCTTCCCTGCACAGGTTTAAGGCATCATTATACTTTCTGATCGTTTCATTGATCGCCTCAAGCTTATTGGAGTTCGCCTGCAGCTTGTTAATATATTCTGATGCCAGATTTCTGGATGGCTGAAGATTCTTACTGATCACCCATTCACTGAGTGCGGCAACCACCTCCCCTGTCTCAAAATATACCAGTCCAAGAAGATTTCTCGCCTGAATGTTATGCTTATTATAAATAAGACTCTGCTTCAGACAGTCAATCGCCCCTGAAAGATCGCGGACACTGGCTTTCTCAAGCCCCCGGTTGTAATACTGTCTGGAAAGGTAATCTACCTTTTTCTGGATCAGCACATTACATCCACATTTCGGGCAGTAATCCAGATCTTTGTCCACCAGAAATGCGCCACAATTCATACAATTCATGTGTATCTCCTTATTTTACCCGTCTGCCACTCTTGGCTTCGCGGAGAACTTCCTGAAGAATATCCAGGATATCCGTCAGTTCTCTCTCATAAATCGCACCCTCCGCATCTGCCACATCCAGACAAGGTTCAAATTTCTTCAGTTCCTCTTCATAATCTATCATTTCTTATTTCTCCTGATCACATCTTTAATCTCACCGACAAGATACAGGGAACCCACGCAGAAGAGCATTCCGTTATCCCCCTTTACTTCCAGTGCTCTGGTAAAGGCTTTCTCAACGTTCTCCGCCACTTCCACCGAAGAAGCACCCGCTTCTGTAAAAAGCTTTGCAAACCTCTCAGCAGGAACCTGGCGATATCCGCCAACAGAGGTTACTACCACATGACGGAACGTGATCCTGCTGCAGATCGTATGTATCATATCTGTATAATCTTTGTCATCTACTGCTGAAAAAAGCAAAGTCAGCGGACATTCTTTCTGAAAATGTTCTGCTGTCTCTACAAATTTCTCTACCCCGTCCTCATTGTGAGCACCGTCCACGATCACGCCCGGAAGCACTGTTTCCATTCTTCCCTGCCAACGCGTTCCGGCAATTCCCGCATGGATCTGATCCGCAGATACAGGAATCACATTCTGCAGAACCTCAATCGTCTTTAATGCAAGTGCACTGTTCATCACCTGATACTTTGCAATAAACGGAATAGAGAAAACCATATCCTTATAATACTCATTCCGGAATGCAAAATCAATTCCCGCCGAAGTATTTCTGATCACTTCTGTATCTGATCTCTTCACTTCATAAGCAGGACTTCCCAGTTCCTCTGCTCTGGCACGGATCACTTCTGCTGCATCCGGGTCGTTTCCGTCATAGATTACCGGCACACCGGGTACAATGATCCCTGCTTTCTCTCCTGCGATCTTCGCAACCGTATCTCCCAGATACTGCATATGATCCAGACTGATTGATGTGATCACACAGGCAACAGGATTCTCAACAGCAGTAGTCGCATCCAGCCTTCCGCCCAGACCTGTCTCCAGAGTCACATAATCCACCCCTGCATCTGCAAAGATCACCATTCCCATAAGAAACAGCATCTCAAAATAAGTAGGATGATAGCTGCCCTCTGCAACCAGTTCATCCGCAAGTACCTTTACTTTCTCAAAAGCCTTCAGGAAAGTATCATTATCAATATTCACCTCATTGATCTGGAAGCGTTCATTGATCTCCACCAGATGAGGAGAAGTAAATAATCCGCAGGAATATCCCGCCTCTCTCAGAACAGAGGTCAGAAACGCACATGTACTTCCCTTTCCATTAGTTCCTGCCACATGGATCACCTTAAACTTATCCTGAGGATTACCAAGTCTTCTCAGACATTCCTTTGTGTGATCCAGACTGTTCTTCTTTGTAAATTTCGGAGTTTCATCAATATAAGCAACTGCTTCTTCGTAATTCATAAAAAAATTCCACCACTTATCTATAATGTATTTAGTTACTCTAACATTATATAATAGTGGTGGAAGATGTCCAGTACCAATCGTAATATTTTATCCGACAAAATTATGGATTAATTCTCATTCGTACCGGTACTTTCTGTTAATTTCCATTTATTATTTGAATAAAGTGCATAGCAGGACCGGTCATAGCTCTTGCTCAGCGGTTTTCGCGTCGAACTGTTGCTTCGCTGGATCACCGCAAGCCTGTCGAAATCATTCAGCTCCGTACCTGTGATCATCAACGTAGTCGGATTGATATAGACCGTATCATACCATTCTCCGTTCAGCTTGATTTCACTGGACGGCGTAAATTCCGTTCCCTTAATGTAATATGTATGATCTGCCTCAGAGATACATTGAATGGAATCCAGAGTCACATCATAGATTCCCATACGCATTCTGGTACGCAGATAAGGACTTTCGCCGCTTTCCCCGTAGGAATATCTCTTTCCATAAAGGAGGTCATACTGCAGGGTTTCCAGATCCACCTGATAATTTCTGGTATTTCTTCTTGCCTGATGATAGCGGAAAACAGTTCCCTCATGGATTCCCACACGATCCATAACCTCTGCCGCCATTTGGTATGCTGCAAGATTTTCATTCTTTTTCTTAAGTCCGAAGTTATCCCACATCACATACTCTGTCTGGAACAGATACTTGTTCTTCAGGTCCTCCACAGTCAGTCCCATAGTCGGAAGGTGGTCACCGTACATAACAAGGACCACATCCTCAGGATAATCTGCAAGCTTGTCTGTCAGCTCTTTGACAAAATTATCCATCTCATGGATCTCATTTACGTAATATTCCCATTTATTGTTCTCTTCCTCAGTCGGTGCACCGGAAACTGTGATCTCAGGATCTTCCAGAATCTGCTCATCCGGATACGCACCATGTCCCTGTACAGAAATAGTATATACATAATCCGGTCCCTCAGTGGAGTCCAGACATTTCAGGATTTCATCTGTCAGAACCTCATCCTTTACCCAGCCATTTGGATTCTTCTCGTTCTCTCTTGCCATGTACTCTTCGGAAGTAAAAGTATCAAATCCGAGATTCGGGAAAATAGATCTTCTTCCATAGAAATTTGCCTCATTATTATGAACTGCATGGGTGGTATAACCCAGATTCTTCAGTACATAAGGTGCACTCTCACATGTAGTCTCTCTAAGAATACTCTTATAAGGATATTCCCCAGGTCCAAAATAATGCATACTCATTCCTGTAATGGATTCAAATTCCGTATTGGCAGTACCTGCACCGACAGACGGAACCTTATAATATCCTGAAGAATATTCCTTCATCAGCTTACGGAAGGTCGGAATCGGGTCTTCTGAAATATTCAGGTAATTAACCAGCGTAGGATCAAAGAATGATTCTAACTGCAAAAACAGAATATTCGGCCGCTTTTCTTCCTGCGTTTCCGGAAGATTCTTTTCCGTCTTCTCAATTCTTTTGATTTCTTTCTCAGAATAATCTCTCGGACAGCTGATTCCCGTATTAAAAATCGTAGTTGCCAGACAGTAAGGATATCCATAATCCTCATATGCAAAAGCAATATTTCCAAAGTAATTGGAAAGTACCCTCTTCTCCAGTGCCAGTTGTGTACTTCCTGCAAAAAGAGCAACAGCCAGCAAGATCAGAGGAATATTGTAGCGATATTTAATCTTTTTCTGATACTTCGGTCCTTTAATAAGCAGCATCAGCAGTAAAATAACAAGAATCCCAAACAGGATGCAGACTGCCACAACGCCTGCAACAGGCAGATATTTGTTGGCAATCTTCATTGCATCTGTGATCAGATGCAGATCCGGTCCTGTAAACGGTGTAACACGGTTGAGCAGGAGAACACCATTGATAATGGCCAGTATCAGCCAAAACAATGTCACAAGGATTCTCCAGAACACTCTCCTGTGAAACAGATAAACAATTAGTGACGAGGTAAAAATGAATGCCGCATTATATGCAAAAACCAGAGGTCTCTGTGTCATATAATTCCAGGCTTCTATAAACGAGTGACGGCAGATTGCCTCCATAACAAAATATCCCGCTGCGCTGGCAAGTACATGGAGTAAAAGGGAGATTTTGTTACAAATCTTATACAATTTCATCTAAACACTCCCTTATTTCTTAAGCTGCTCTAACTGTCCTTTAACCTTATCCATCATTTCTTTATATTTCGCAAGTTTGTCTTTCTCCGCATCCACCTTGGCAGCAGGTGCCTTGTTTACGAAGTTCGGATTATTCAGCATACCTTCACATCTTGCGATCTCTTTTGTGAGACGTTCTGTTTCTTTTGTAAGACGTTCAATCTCTTTATCTTTGTCAATCAGGTCTTCCAACGGCATATATACAACCGCATTGGAAACAACTACTGAAACTGCATCTTCACTGATTCCGTTCTTGTCTGTCTGTACCAGAATCTCTTTTGCAAATGCAAGATTTACAAAGGATTTCTTGCTGTTCTCATACATTGCTGCTGTTTCGGCATCCTTTGCCACAATATGCAGGCTTGTCTTGCGGTTATTCGGAACATTCATCTCTGTTCTGGTATTACGGATACCTCTTACAACCTCTTTGAATCCCTCGATTGCTTTCTCAGCATCCGGGAAGTTTCTCTCTTCTCTGTATACAGGCCATTCGGAGATCATAATAGACTCTTCTTCAGGAAGAAGTGTGCAGTAGATTTCCTCTGTGATAAACGGCATATACGGATGAAGAAGCTTCAGGCCTTCTGTCAGCGCTGTTCTTAATGTCCAGAGTGCATCATTTGCTGCCTTCGGATCTTCCTCTGCCTTCCACAGACGAACCTTAGCCATCTCAATATACCAGTCGCAGAGTTCATCCCACAGGAAGTCATAAACCTTCTGTACTGCAATACCAAGTTCATATTTTTCCATGTTCTCTGTAGCTTCGCGGATCACTGTATTTAAGTGAGACAGAATCCATTTATCCTCTGCACAGAGATCATTTAAGTTCTCCGGTTCTGTCACTGTCTTGCCTTCCAGGTTCATCATGATGAAACGGGAAGCATTCCAGATCTTGTTTGCGAAGTTACGGCTTGCTTCTACCTTTTCCCAGTAGAAACGCATATCATTTCCAGGTGCATTACCTGTCATCAGAGTAAGACGAAGAGCATCTGCGCCGTATTTATCAATAACTTCCAGAGGATCGATACCGTTTCCAAGAGACTTACTCATCTTACGTCCCTGGGAGTCACGTACCAGACCATGGATCAGTACATGATGGAACGGAACCTGATCAGTCTGCTCCAGAGCAGAGAATACCATACGGATAACCCAGAAGAAGATAATGTCATATCCTGTAACAAGTACATCTGTCGGATAGAAATATTCCAGTTCCGGTGTTTTCTCCGGCCAGCCAAGTGTGGAGAATGGCCATAATGCAGAACTGAACCAGGTATCCAGTGTATCCTCATCCTGATGAAGATGTGTACATCCGCATTTCGGGCATTTCTCAGGCATTTCTCTTGCAACAACTACTTCACCGCACTCATCACAGTAATAAGCCGGGATTCTGTGTCCCCACCATAACTGTCTGGAAATACACCAGTCACGGATATTCTCAAGCCAGTGAAGATACGTCTTGTCAAAACGGGACGGAACGAATTTCAGATCTCCGTCATCCAGAGCTTTGATCGCAGCCTTTGCCATCTCGTCCATCTTTACAAACCACTGTGGCTTGATCATAGGCTCTACCGTTGTGCCGCAGCGGTCATGAGTTCCAACGCTGTGGTTGTGAGGAACTACTTTTACCAGAAGTCCAAGTTCTTCCAGATCTGCTACCATTGCCTTACGTGCTTCGTAACGGTCCATACCAGCGTATTTTCCACCAAGCTCGTTGATGGTCGCATCGTCATTCATAATGTTGATCTCTTCCAGATTGTGACGGCGTCCAACCTCAAAGTCGTTAGGATCATGGGCAGGTGTGATTTTTACACATCCTGTTCCGAATTCTTTGTCTACATATTCATCGGCGATCACCGGAATCTCTCTGTCTGTGAGAGGAAGCTTCAGCATCTTGCCGATGAGATCCTTGTAGCGCTCATCTTCCGGATTTACGGCAACAGCAGTATCACCCAGCAGGGTTTCCGGACGTGTAGTTGCAATCTCTACGAAACGTCCCTCTTCCCCTACGATCGGGTAATTAATGTGCCAGAAAAATCCGTCCTGATCCTCATGCTCAACCTCTGCATCAGAGATGGAAGTCTGGCATACAGGACACCAGTTGATGATTCTGGAACCTTTGTAGATATAGCCTTTTTCATATAATTTGATAAATACTTCCTGTACTGCTTTGGAACATCCCTCATCCATTGTGAAACGTTCTCTCTCCCAGTCTGCGGAAGCACCCAGTTTCTTTAACTGATTGATGATCTTTCCGCCGTACTCCTCTTTCCATGCCCACGCATGTTTTAAGAATTCCTCACGGCCGATATCGTGTTTGTCGATACCTTCTTTTTTCAGCTTGTCGATAACCTTAACCTCTGTAGCGATAGCTGCATGGTCAGTTCCCGGCTGCCATAATGCTTCATAGCCCTGCATTCTCTTGAAACGGATCAGGATATCCTGCATGGTTTCATCCAGCGCATGTCCCATGTGAAGCTGGCCGGTTACGTTTGGCGGCGGCATAACAATGGTAAACGGTTTCTTGTCCGGATTTACTTTTGCATGGAAATATCCATTGTCCATCCATTTTGTGTAAAGACGCTCTTCGATTCCCTTAGGATCGTAAGTTTTTGCAAGTTCTTTGCTCATAATGTCCTCCTAATTATATATCTGAAACTAAAGTATCTACGGATTACTCCGTTATAAAGCAGTCACCCTGACAACCAAACAAATAAGCATACTGACTTCGCTTTCCGCATCCAGCCAGATAACTGTGTCATAAACTTATTCGATAAAAAACGCCCCTCACACGCATTATACGTGCAAAGGGCGACATAGATCGCGGTACCACCTTAGTTTGTCTCTCATTCCCTTAACGCGGGATACGTGAAAACCTACCATGCGCGTATATAACTCTGATATGATTCATACACACTCACTTCAGCCTCCCGGCTCCAAAGCTACCTTCAGCACTTCTGTTCCCGGGAAACCTTCCAGCTTATAAGCTTCCCTCTCTGTGGGGCATTACCGCCTACTCCTCTTTTTCACAGCCTTTTTCTGGATTCTACTATAATGAAAAAAGGCTTTCTTGTCAAGAACGTTTCTCCGGATTTCACAAATTTATCTGATGTCATACGTATATTTTTCCCGCATTGTCGAACAAAATTTTATCAATAATATCCTTTGCATTATTTACGGAAAGATATCCGTCCTCTATTTTTTCTCTCAGAACACTACACAGTGAAAAACGGAATGCAAGAAGGGAGCCATAACTTTCCTCTACTGTCCACGTATCACATCCCCAGCAGATTTTATCAATCTGGGACATCTCGATCAACTGATGCATTACACGTTTTGATGCGGTGTAGGATAAGATTGGAAGCCATGTCAGATCCGGATATAGATTCGGATATCCGTCTACTATGGAAAAAAGATCATCCACCCATGGAAAGCCACAATGCAGCAGCACAAATTTCGTTTCCGGATTATTTTTTATCACATTGTTCAACTGCAGTATATTCGTATCTATAACTTGCCCCATTCCTGTGTGACATTGTAATGGAAGTGACACTTCCGCCGCAATTTCACATATTTTCCAGAACAAATAGTCCTGAAAACATCTGATATCTTCCTGGGTTATATCCGACTCTTTTAAACGGAATACCCTTTCAGCCTGCTCCCGCGTCACTTTTTCAAAATGAAGACTACGCTCATAGGCCATCGCTATTTTTAAGGCCACACAGCCCTCACTCTTTTTTTGTATGATCCACTTTCTGACCCACTCCACATAATCCTGTAAATTGTCCGGCAGCTCACCGAAGTTCTCTTCCAGTGATACACCGTCATGATTGCGAAGTCCTTTTTTATAGCCCAAAAAGAACAAATCCAGTCGAAAAGCAGGCGTAAACAGTTCCGGTCTTCCATTGTCAGAGCCCGGATTCCAGTAGGTATCTACAACTACTGTTTGATACTTACATTTATTTTTCAGCACATCCATGTAAAAGTCGGGATTTTGATGCGCTTTTCTGATTCGATCTGAAATCTGATCCCAGTTCTGAGCTGTGATCGGCTCCGATATTCCATACAACTCTCCGATAGCCTTTTGAAGCCAGACAAAATAAGATTTATATCGTGTTTTTTCCAGATATGCAGTTCTGCTTTCTGCTGTTGTTCCCGGAGTTACCTGCTGCCATTGTAAATACGTATTATTTATCAGCTTATCCAGATCAAAATCCACCATCGCCTGTTCCGGCAGATGATGTGAATGCGTGTTCCTGATTTTATGATCGGATATATAGTTCATTAATTCCTGCTCTATCTGATTTGCTGTTCCCATGATAATATTCCCCTTTCTTCCTCTTATCCATTCTATCCGTTTGACTACATATTTAAAAACCACAGAAAAACAATTTCTTCTTTTCCGCAATAAAGCGACAAATCGTTTATTCCACACTTTTCAGGGATTCTACCATGTCAATCTTCTTTAATTTCTGATGCATAAACAGATTTACGATCATGGAGAATCCAATTGTCAGCAGTCCGCAGTACAGGAAACTGACAGGATTGATATTTCTTCCGAACATAACTGCATCCACTTCCACAGTACGGATAATATACCTGTGCAAAAAGATTCCGAATACAGCCCCTGCCAGCACGCCTATGAAGGTAAGAATAACATTCTCCCTGTATACATAGGCAGAAACTTCAGTATCATAGAATCCCAGCACCTTCAGGGTTGCCAGTTCTCTCTGGCGCTCCGTAATATTGACATTGTTCAGATTATACAGAACCACGAAAGCAAGCATTCCCGCAGAAATGATCAGCACTATGATTACCGTATCCAATGCTCCAAGCATTCTGTGAAGCTGAGCCTCCAGACTGCTGGTATAGCTGATGCTTAACGCAGCCGGATACTTCAGGATCTCATTTCCCACCTCAGATTCTGATTCTTTGTACTCCTCTTTTACTGTGAACACAGTTGCAGAATAGTTCGGCTTCTCCCCGAAGGTCTGTTCATAGACATTTCCTGTCATATAAATATAATGTCCCATGTAATTCTCTGTCACTGCTGCGATCTTTGTCTCATAATTTTTTCCATCCTTTGTGATGGTCATGGTATCCCCCGCTTTCAGTCCTGTCAGAGTTGCCGTCTTCTCACTGATCACTGTACCTGCATCCGTCAGCTTATATTTCTCTTTTGTCTTTCTGTCCTGAAGAGTCACATCCTTATTAAAGGTCTCAAGATTCTCAGGCACATAGACATATACGCTGATATTGGATTTATTTCTTGGAACACTCATCTTGGTAAACTGCACATGTGTATATCTCTCGATCTGGCTGTCATTCTTCAAAAATTCATCCAGCTCCTGTCTCTCCTTATCCGTTGCCTCCTCATCATCAATGATCGTTCCTGTGTAATGCTGAAGTTCCTGATACTGCCGTCTGGCAATATCCATAATGGAATCCCTGAGTCCAAAGCCTACCAGCATCAGCGCCATACTTCCCGAAATACCGAAAATTGTCATAAAGAAACGTTTTTTATATCGGAAAAGATTTCTCAGTGTAGATTTCCATGTAAAATTCAGATGCTTCCAGAAAAGCGGGATCCGTTCCAGCAGGATTCTCTTACCCTCTTTGGGAGCAGGAGGACGCATCAGTGATGCCGGGGTTTCCGCCAGTGCCCTGTAACAGGAGAAAATGGTGGCTCCGACAGTACACACAGTTGCCGCACCTGCTGCTATCATTGCAAATTTAAACTCATAACGGATCTGGATATTGTTCATCATGCCCTTGTACATAATGCCATACCCGTTAATAATAACCAACGGCAGGATCTTCTCTCCGATCAGAATTCCCAGAATACTGCCTCCCACAGTGGCAAGAAAGGCATACAGTAGATATTTGGATGCAATCGCATACTTGCCGTATCCCAGAGCCTTCATTGTACCGATCTGGGTTCTCTGTTCCTCCACCATTCGTGTCATGGTAGTCAGACTTACCAGTGCAGCCACCAGGAAAAAGATAACAGGGAAAACCTGTCCGATACTTCTCATTCTGTCTGCATTATCCCCATAATCTGAATATTCCGGCAGATCATTGCGGTCCGTTACCATCCATTCTGGCATACTGATATCATCGATCTCATCCTGGGCATCCTGAATCTTCTTCTCACCGTCTGCAATTTCTTTCTCTGCATCCCTCTTGCCGTCTTCGTATTCTTTTTTACCTTCTTCCAGATCCTTCTCAGCTTTTTTGATGTCCTTTCTGGAATCCTTCAGCTTCTGTTCGTTCTCTGAGATTTCCTTCTCTCCATCCCTCAGCTTCTGTTCATTGTCGGCAATCTCTTTCTCGCCGGAAGCAAGCTTCCCTTCATTCTCCCGGATCTGTGCTTCTCCCGAAGCAAGTTCTGCCCCCTTCTCCTCTAACTGAGCCTGGCCGGAATTTAGTTTTGCTTTTGCAGCATCGATCTGTTCCTGTGCTGACTCAAGCTGGGCTTCTTTTTCCTGAATCTCTTTTCTGGCTGGTTCCAGCTTCTTCTCCTGAGCCTTCACCTCTTTCCATCCTGCATCAATCTTTGCCTGGGCATCGGGAAATGCGGCCTCCTGCTGGTTCAGTTCTGCTTCCTTTGCATCAAGCTGGGCCAGTCCGCTCTCCACCTGGCTTAAACCACTCTCCAGTTCACTTCTTGCTGCTGCGATCTGGTTTCTGGATGCTTCCAGCTGGGCTGCCTGACTGTCCACCTGCTCCTGATAAGCGGAAATCTGTGCTGCCAGAGCCGCCAGGTCTTCCTCGGAATATGTGCCTGAAGCTTGTGCCTGCTCATACTGTGCCTGCAATGCTGCAAGCTGACTTCTGGCACCCTCAAGCTGAGCCTCTCCTTCTGCAAGTCCGGCCTCCTGCTGCTCAATCTGCGCAAGTCCCTGATTGCAGCTTTCCTTTTTGGCATTTAAATCCTGTCTGGTTGCTGCAATCTGCTCTCTGCCTGACTGGATCTGCGCCTTGCCATTGTCAAGTTCCTGCTGACTCTGGGTAAGCTGCGTCTTTGCATCTGCAATCTTCTTCTCACCGGCACTTAACTGGTTCTTGCCATCCTCAAGCTGAGCCTTTCCATCATCAAGCTTTGCCTGGTTTTCGGAAACCTCCGCCCATCCGGCATTCAGCTGTTCCTTTGCAGATGCGATCTGTGCTCTGCCACTGGCAATCTGCTCTTTCGCACTGGCAAGCTGGGATCTGCCGTCCTCTAACTCCTTCTTTGCATCTGCAAGCCGGGCTTTTCCGTCCTCCAGTTCCTTTTTTGCGTCTGCAAGCTTTTTCTTGCCATCCTTATATTCCTTCTTGCCATCTTTTAACTTCTTTTCGCCATCCTCCAATTCTTTTCTGGCATCCGCAAGCTTCTCATCAGCCTCCTTCTTGCCGTCTTCAAGTTCCTGTCTGGCATCTGCAAGCTTGTCATTAGCTTCCTCTACAATCTCATCATATCTGACCTGGCACCGTTCTGCCTCAATCCCCTCCACTTGCTCCTGCACTCGCTCTATCAGGGAATCATAAGCATCTGTATAGCTGATCAGATCCTGTGCCCCATGAGCCTGCACATAGATCTGTGTATAAACCTCCTGGTCAAAATCCTCAGGAAGCACATAGGCAAATCCATTAACCTCACCGGAACCCAGAGTGGAATTTCCGCGATTATAGGATATGTAAAGCGGACTCTCTCCTAAACCTACAACTGTGTAATCTGTCTTTTTCAACAGTTCGCTGTCTCCGCCCTCTTTCAGGGTAATCTGATCACCCACCTTATATCCATTGCTCTCAGCAAAAATACAGTCAAGGAAAATCTCTCCGCTTTTTTCCGGAGCTTTTCCCTCTGTCACTGAGATCCGGTTCATGGTTTGATCCACAGCTTCCACATGAAGTACCTTCTGCTTCTCGCCTTCTCCACACATTACATCTGTACCATAGGCGCCCTCTGCATTCTCTACTCCGTCCACCTGCTTAATGGCAGCTACATCATCCTCCGTCAGTCCCAGAGTTCCCATTACTTTGATATCCATAAGATTGGTTTCATCATAATAGGCATCACCTGAGAAGCGCATATCCGGTGACGAGGCCTGTATCCCGGAGAAAAACGCAACTCCCAGAGCAACGATCATAAATATGGAAATAAATCTGGCTTTGCTCTTGCGTATCTCCATCCAGAAATCTTTATGCATTGCTTTCATATTCATCACCTACCATTCTATCTCCTCTATGGGTGTAGGATGGTCATTCATTGTCATCCTGGAAACCTTGCCGTTCTTGATCTTGATCACACGGTCTGCCATAGGTGTCAGCGCCGAGTTATGGGTAATGACGATCACTGTCATTCCACGCTCCCTGCACATATCCTGCAACAGCTTCAGGATTGCCTTACCAGTCTGGTAGTCCAGTGCACCTGTGGGCTCATCACACAGTAAGAGCTTAGGATTCTTCGCCAGTGCCCTGGCAATGGAAACTCTCTGCTGCTCACCACCGGAAAGCTGTGCCGGGAAATTGGTCAGTCTGTCCTTCAGTCCCACTTCCTCCAGAACCTCCCTGGCATCCAGCGGATTTTTACAGATCTGCAATGCCAGTTCTACATTCTCCAGCGCTGTAAGATTAGGCACCAGATTATAGAACTGGAATACAAATCCAATATCATTTCTCCGATAGCCGGTAAGCTGCTTACTGTTATATCTGGCAATATTCCTGCCATCCACCAGAACCTCTCCACTGGTAGCCTTATCCATACCCCCAAGAATGTTCAGCACTGTTGTCTTGCCCGCACCGCTGGGACCAACGATCACTACGAACTCTCCCTTGGCAATCTCAAAGCTGATCTCATCCACTGCAACGATCTTTACTTCTTTGGTTCCATATATCTTGGAAACCTTATCCAGTTTTACATATGCATCTGTCATCTCACTCATCCGCATTTCCCCTGTAATTTTATTTTTGCTACACCGGTAATTTTATTTTGTTACAATTATTAACGATTCTTTTGACCCCGATTTATTTCCGTATTTATTTACAGGCAGGTCAAATTCTGACCTGCCTGGTAGTCTTAATGGTTATATTTATTGTAACACATTATACCTGTAATTAAAAATAAAATATTCATAAAAAATCCAGATACTTCAAAACCGCCTGATCATCTCAGGCGGTTCATCATTTTGACTATACACAGCACATGCCCCTTTCTTCTTAATTGTATGTACCAGAACATCTTATATCTTCTTTACCCGTTATTATTTTACATTAAGCTGATGACGAAAATATAAAAGTGGGACTAAACATACATCATCTGACCTCGAATCTTTATTTTTATTCTTACCTGATTTCCGCATAAAAGAAAAAAATCATGCTCATATACACACTTATGGTTTACAAATCACAAAAAGCAGCATCTTTATATAGTGAATTTGCAAATTCAAAAAATTTAAAGGAGGCAAAAATTATGCCAGGAACATTTAACGGAACAACTTTAACTATTTCAGCTACCCCCGTAGACGGTGCACTGATTCCCGATAAAAGTGCAACAAATGTAGCGGGAATTGCCATTGTGGGGTCAGATATGTATTGCGTAAAGACAACCGGTCTTAAAACTACATTACTCAAAACGACTGACTACATGGCAACAAAAGCAACTGCCGTAAAAAAAGATCTGAACTGGTTCGCTCTGGGACTTACCAAAATTGGAAATTATCTGTATATGCTTGCAGAAGACCATAAAGGTTACGGCGGTTCTACAACCATCGTAAAACTGGATACCAAAGGCAATCAGCTCGGTACGTACAGTATCAATGAAATTTGTCCAAAAGGCGCATTAGGTATCACTGCTGCTGACGGAACTAACGAGAAATTTATCATTATGCATTACGCTGACAAGAGCAATGCTGGGACATTAGCTTTCAGTGTTGTAGACTGGAAGGCTGCTGAAGCAGCAAGTACATTCACAGTTACTAACTCAGGTTTTGGTTATACCACACGGCTTCAGGATATTTACTATCACACTTCATTTGGATTATTTATCCTGACAAATAACACTTTTTCAACACTTCAGAACCGTATTCTGGTAGTTGATTATCATCTTACTGATGATAAAGGTAAAAAATACACTCCATGTTCGGTCATCAATGTAAATAAAACAGGTGAATATAAGCAGTACAACCTTGAATCAATCTGTATGAAAGCCAATCACCTTGTGCTTGCATCCAATGTTATAACATCTGATGGAACCGCAGAAGATAAATTCTCTGTGCTGGAAGGCATTACCTACTCCGGTAAAACCTATACTTTTGCATGCGGTTTTAAAGCAGGAGCCCGTGTACCTACCAAAGTAGATCCCAACTATGAAACAACTAATCTGGGATGTGTATCCTTTAACGGAAACAATACTCCATATTTTATAAAACAAAGTCAAGATAAAGTCGCTGTTCTTGGCTACTGTAAAAATTATATGAATACAAGCGCAGGTGTATCTCACTTTAAAACATTCACTGACGGTTTATTAGGTCATGCCAACGGTATGAGCTGTTTTAACGGAAAATTCTTTGTTGTCGCAGGAAATAACAAAGTGGTTGCTATCAGCAGTAACAAAGAGGATGAGGAAATAACATATACAGTAACTCCCAACGATAACGATAAATCATTTGCTCTTAAAGCAATTAATTATTTTTATGAGGCAAATACAGCTTTATTATTGTCCGTTGTTGACGGAACATTAAAGCTCTATAAATGTACATTTGAAAATGAAAAAAATGTAAAAGCCACTTATCTTTGTACACTGGTAAACGCCGGTCAGCCTACATCCCAGGATATTTTCTATCACAATAAATTAGGGCTTTTTGTCGGAACCAGTAATCCACATACTGTAAGTGGAGTAACGACTAAAATCACAACAAAAAACACCTTGCTTCATTATAATCTGAAAAAACTTGATGATAGCAAACTTTTATATCCGGATTTCGGATTTGTTACAGATATTCCTGCTAAAGATGCTCAGGGCCGCACATATAACAGTTTTGAACTGGAATCAGTGGCTCTGGATCAAAATAATAAATTAATCGCTGTGTGCAATGTCAATGTCAAAGATGCTACCCACACCAGTGGTTTAGCATCCACTGACGGCTTCTTTCAGTATAATACGCTTGAATTTATTACAGCTTGATTTCGCTACATCAATAACAGCATAAATTTCCATTATAAAAAGCAGGCAGTTTTTCGCCTGCTTTTTATAATTCCAATTTTCTATTTAACAACAACTTTTTTATTATCTGACCATACGCCAAACTGTTTAATACCATTCAACAACGTATATGCATGCGCTTTCAAATAGTAAACTCCCGGTTTTATATTTTTAAAAGTAACTGTATTTTTCTTTTGATTTTTTAATACAATATTTTCTCCTGAATCTGCATTCTTAAGTACGCAATCAAACCCATCACTGTATTTTAAATTTCCAAACTGTGCGGTTACTGTTTTCTTTTTCCCGGTAATTTTTATTAATTTTATATTATCTTTATTTAGTTTAACAGGAGGCATACGCATTTCATTAGACCACCTGCTATAACTTTTTTTACCATTTTGAACAGTATAAGAACGGACTCTGGCAAATCCCATAGTCGGCACTTTTTTTAATATACAGGTTGTGTTTGCAGAATTTTTATTAGCTAATACCTTAGTACCATCATATATTTGATATTGATATCCATCTGCATTCTTTACTTTTCCGCTCAAATCAATTGTAACATAGATTTGTTTGTTTACTATATCTGAATCAACAGATTTTATATACGGACGATTTGTTTCTGGTTTTGAAGCAGTTCCCTCACTTACAAAAGGAATACCATTCATCTTACAGTAATAGTATGCATATGAATTTTTCTTTCCATGAACTGTTAGAGAATCACAATTTATGAACGCCTCAGCACCTATCTCAGTAACTGTTTCAGGTATATATAACGTTTTCAGTTTTCGACAGTCAGCAAATGCAAAAAAATCTATACTTTGAAGATTTTGGGGAAGTTTAACACTCGTCAGTTCACCGCAGTATATAAATGCACTTTGTCCAATTTTTTTCACATTATCAGAAAGTATTACCCTTTTAAGCTTTGGACATGTGCTAAAGGCAAAAACTGGAACAGTATCTACTGAAGCCATCCACTCTACTTCTTCTATGTTCAAATTATCTTCAAAACAAAATTTTTCTACTTTAGAAACCGAAGGAAGAAGCATTATCTTCTTATAATCTCCAGTTGGGTATTCTCCATACACACGGCTCTCTGAAATTTTCAACTGTTCATACTTATTTTTACTTTCAATGGTTATCTGTGATTTCATAGCAGCTTCTGCTGAGACAGATGCAGAAATTGCTACACACGTTAAAGCAATCAACAATATTTTCTTTACTTTCTTTGACTTCATAGAATCTCCTCCAATCAATAATATTCATCTATTATCATAATATATCACTAACTATAAAAGATCCTGTATTTCTGGTATTAAAAGTATTCTAATGACCCCGAACCAAAATGCAAATTTAAATTAATCTCCACAGTTTTGCAGCAACATATGTTCGCCTGTAGTCTGAAAGCCTTTTGTTTAGCAGCTGCCTTAATTTCCAGCCTGGAATAGCCCTAAAAGCATCTCGGGCTGGAAATTTACATGTTATTGGCACCTTGAATCTGTGCTTCAGTCATACACATATCATGTTCTTTCGCAAATTTAAGAGTTGCCTTTAACCCTTTGGTTTTTTCTCCTTTCAAACCTTCGAATGCTACTTTTACATCTATCATGTAGCAGTATTCTAAAAATCTTTTCAATGCCTTTTCCTTCTGGCTGTTCTTAAATAATAATTCCCATACAGACATCATATCTTCATGATAGAGAAGAATAATGATATCTCCATACCTGACTGCAAAATAGTATTCCGTTAACATTTGATCACGCCTCTTCAGATTTACTGTGCAGGTACTGCATGATTTCTTCATAGCTCCGTCCACTCTGTGCTATAGCATCCAATAACTTTTTCTGGCGAAGTGCATCCCTCTTATCCAATAAATCTTTTAATGTTGCTGCCGCAGCATCATACCGATGCTTTGCTTTCACCAGATTCTTCTGTGCTTTTTCAATTTTAGTGTCCAGTAGTTCTGCGTTTATTTCACGTGCCATATTTACCGCCTTTCTTTCTGAATGTTTGATTTCTTAAGTGTATTACTGATCTCTCCGGCTCGATAAGTAATGTTTCCTTCATTCATCCCAAAAGCCTCTAAGATTTTTTTCTGCTTTGCTGTTACAGCATGGTCCAGCCGGTATACATTATCCGTCTGGCGTGTCATTTCAATCTTCTCAAGTTCCCTGATTGCTGCCGGAACTGTCATATAATTCTGTTTCTTCTCAAGTTTTTCGTTCTCTTCCTGTAATGCAGTATAAATTTTGTTTCGGATTATCAGTGCGATGAATTGTGTAAAAATCCTTCCCTCAACTCCTTCGTTTGTATGTGAACGCATGCTCTTGTTTCCAAGGAATGATTTATCAGAGGCAAAAAGTTTCTCAGATACATCACGGCTCTTATAAAGATGCAGTGCTTCCTTTGCGGTCATCCTTTCGGATGTAATAATAACAAAGTATCCGCATAATGATATTTCCCGTTCTGTCACAGTTGTTTTTTCTTCCGGATATAAAAACACGCCATCTTTATCGTAGTGAAGATAAAAGTATTTTTCGTAAGCTGAACCGAACTCTACTGTTTCATTCTGATGTGACATCAGCAAAGCTGTCCGCTCTCTCAGTGCGTTTTCAAAATGCTCCCGTTCATCAGCATCTTTTGAAATACTATGATAAATATGAATGTATCTCTTTTTTTCATCGCCTTCAAATAAAGTCCTTTGTACTGTTTTTCCATACACACCATAGGCATTCATGTCACAAGAGCGCTTATTTTCGAACGTTCCTTTGTTCTCTAAGATCAAATCACTTATGAAAGAAGACATGCCTTTAGCCATGATCACAAAACTATAACCACATTCGTCTAAATAGCGTATATTTCCACGGCTGAAATATCCCCTGTCCAAAATGAAACCGATTTTTTTATAGCCATACCCAGTGATTTTACCAAGCATGGTCCTAAGCTGTGATACGTCGTTAATACTTCCAGGATAGGCTTCATAAAAGAGTGGTTCTTTATTCTTAAGATCATATCCAACCGAATAGTTGATGATAGCTGAACCGATATCTGTCTTGGCATGACCGAATTCAGCCAGTTCAATCTCTCCGGCCTGACAGTTCTTATTCGTAGAATCATAGGAAATATAAATACGCTCCCTTCGATTTCTCTTTGCATTCCATTCATTCAGAAAGCCTGTACTCTTATCCTTGGTGATGCTCTTAAAGAAATCACTTACCGACGCATCACTATAGATCTTCATACCAGAACTATACAGCGGATGATTGTATGCGTAATCCGGATAATGCTGTGCCACATTGCTTTCTTCTACAATAGAGTAAGAGGCAAGGTCAAGCAATAATGCCATATCCCGCTCAGAGAAGAACTGTCCGAGCAGCTTGTCTAACGAATAATCCAATACTATTTTATGCATTACAGCATATGTACCAACCCGCAGACAGCTGCTACGTTCTGTCCGGTCTTCCATCCCTGATAAGACTGCATCTGGAAAGTATTTCAGAAAGGCTTCGTTAGGAATCATCATAGTGTCATCATCTGGACATACCTTGCCTATAGTCGCTCTCTGTGGATAGGTATATTTTTTCTCCGGATCATAATAGCGATCATACTCATACTTAATATATGTGATATCCCCGCGTCTTAATCGGGTCAATTTTCCATGCACATCCGGTAGCTTAACTCTTGATTTCAGGTACATATTTGCCTCCTTTATTCAGGTTTATATAGCCCTAAATTTATTGTACAGCACAACCCGTATTTTTGCAATAATTTCCGCAGAAATACGGGCTTTTTTAAAATTTTATTTTCGTTAGGGCTACTCATTTTTGGAAGTTAAGGTAATCATGATGCCTTACTTGTCATGCAAAAAAATCGAAAATGATGTATATAATTTTCCTACATGGCAATACTGTAAGTACAAAGATATATTCGACAGCCGCATAATCATTAATTCGACAGCAAAATTTTACATATCTATTTCTTATCAGAAAGATTTACTTTCCATAGACACAAGAATTTTTACACCCTCGCATAAACACTTGGATTGCGGCCATTTTTTTTAATCTATTTTACACTACCCAAAAGTCAGGTTTTATTATCATAATATACCATTTACTATACGAACATCTGTAAATCTGGGATTAAAAGTATTCTAATGGACACGAATGTTATGCTTATATTCATCTACCATTTTAGTAAACATATTTTTCTCAAATTAACCTATTTTCTTACCTAAAATGACAGAAGCCCTCTCCGCTGGAAAAATATATCCTGCAGAAAAGGCTTTTTTCTTTTCCCTATTTAATTTTTGTTAAAAAGATTATCCTTAATCTCTTTCAGATCGCTTTGAACCTGATTCAGAATCTGAAATTTCTCAGTTAAACTCTCAATCACCGTCTGGTAATTTTTCTCTCGTTCTTCCTGCTTTGTATCCCTCTGTTCATTTGATTTCACAATGTAAATCAGAAGAAAAACCGCAAGCACAGCCCAGATTCCCTGTGAAACTGCCACATTCATAACCGTTGTTTCCATGGTTTCTGCCTCCTTCCTTAATCTTCTTTTATTATGCAAACTTTTTCTATGTTTTGTCTACTAAAAGTCTTTTCTAATCTTATTATTACCGTTTTAATTTAAAGCATATTTCTATTCTCTACAATTATTTTGCAAATCTCTTTTTACCATGTATTTCTTCTCCTATCGCTGATCTAAATTTGCAACCTCACTTAATAAAGAGTTTTTTCTCTTCCATTTGTAAACTCACAAATTTTTTTCTTTTTTAGTTTCTGATCAGCAGTTTTCTTACTACTTCCCCTAAAAAGGAGGTAGATACCTATGAAAACACTGACAGAACTTATCCAAAATTATCAAAATGGTATCCCAGATTCAGACAGTGAAATTCTCAAACGTATGGAACCGCTTGTGAAAGGATATGCATCCCGGATTCACTGCATGGAACGCGAAGATTCCACACAGGAATTGTATCTTACTCTGTTAAAGACATTGCCATATTTAAGTTCTTCATCCTCAGAAGGTGAATGTATCAGATACATGCAGACCTCTGTCGAAAACAGATATCGTTCCCTTTGCCGCAGTTGTCTTTCCGAACCTGAAAAAGATGATTTTGATTCTTGTTCTGTTTCATTACAGGCTCCCGACAGTTTTGATGACACCTATTATGATGTAACCGCATATATCAACTCTTACCCTTCGGACAGTGTCCAGAGAAAAATTCTGTCCATGTACTTTTATCAGGATAAAAGCGATGCCCAGATTGCCCGGAAACTGAAGCTGTCCCGCCAGTACGTCAATCGGATGAAGAAGAAACTAATTCTCAGATATATTTCCGAAAACAAATAAAAGAAACACCTGCTGACCATAAATTTACAGTCTGCAGGTGTTCCCTTAGTTTTCATAAAATTTCCATTAATGCCATTCCCGTACCGGAAATGCCATTCATAAAAGCCAGATTCAGATATTCTGTCCCAGATATTTTTGCCGGGTGATCCAGTTGAAATAAAAGGCAGTCACATAACGCCTCATATTGCTCCTTCATTTTTTTATTACCATATTTTCGAAGGTACTTCTTCATAATAAGTAAATTCCCGGACATCCCATGACACAGACAAATTTTTTCATCCTGTTCTCCATAAAACAAAGAGTCTGCAGCATTTAACCTGTCTTTTTTAATCTGCATATCCTCAGGAAACAGCTCTTCCAGTTTCATTCGTGAAAGCAGGATTCCCGGCGCCCCATGGCACCATGCATTCATGAAGCTTTCCCCTGAACTCTCTCGTAAATCCTTCCAGTTTCCGGCTTTCTCTGAGTACAGAGAATCCTCATATCTCAGCAAAAGCTGTATTTTATCAGCATATTCCGCTTTATGATTACATTCATACAACGCTGCATAAGCCATCAGAAATCCACTGTTGCCATGAGACATTCCAGCCAGCGGTCCGTCTGTTCCTTTTAATCTCCATCCGTATCCATTTCCGGTTTCCTGTCCTTTCTTCCACAAATCTTTTTCCATATCTGCCGCTATTTCATAATATTTCAGATTTCCGGTTTCTTTATATAACATCACTGCCACTACAATAGCTCCGGCATTTCCGCTCAGATAATCCAGTTGTGAATCTTCTTTCCATACCCTCTCAATAATGCTGAAATGCTTTTCCGCATAAATCATCCACACTCTTTTTCCTGTAAGTTTAAACAGATAAAGATAGGTATATACCACCGAGCTTTCTCCATTTACAATACCTGTCAGAAGATTTTTATCATAAATCTGTTTTTTGTGTATTTCATCTGTATAAGCTTTCAATCTCAAAACAGCAAGATGATAAATTTCTTCTGCACTTGCATTCTTTTCTTCAAAATCATGAAGATATTTTGCAAGAAACAAGACTATCCCGGATATTCCATCATATAAATATATTCCACCTGATCTGAGATTCCAGTGACCATTATCCCAGAATTGCAGACCCGCCCAGCCGGCGCTCTGTTCCCGGATAATTGCTCTGCTGCAGATTCGATGAACTATCTTTCTGATCTGACTGTATATTTTGCGCTCTTTATCTGTGTCATATCCCTTTATCCTGGTCGGAAACATCTTTTTCTTTCCATCAGATGCCTTCAGCATTTCCATGGACAGCCTGATATAATCACACTGACATTCCATATCAGAGTAACTCATCTGCTTCATATGCATTCGCCATGACTCATAAGGAGTACAGGGCAGATATTCTTTATGTTCTCCGCCATTTCCATCATAAACAGATCTGCTGTTCGCATCAATCTCAAAGCAGGGTATATCCATTTCCAGAAGGCTGTCAATTTCATAATCATGAATCTCTTTCATAAAAGAAGATTCCCCCTCTTTGTGAATCACATTCAAAAGAGCTTTCCTGCATTCTCTTGACTTCATATAATCCGGATGAAACGAAGCCATAAGATACATTGCATACTGTTGGGTATGCCGCAGTACAACTCTGGAACGTCCGTCAAAAAAGCCGGACAACATCACCTCCACTTTCTTATCTGCCATTGCCACCATGTACGCTCTGCAAAATCCTCTGATAATGCATTCCGTATAATCTGCCGCATTGATAACCTGATCATTTAGTCTTACAATGCATTCCTTTATCTGCATTTCCACAGGTTCATATTCTATGTGGATATCAGATGTTTTATCATCCTTTACCACAGGAAGTTTAAACGGTGTTTTTATCTTTTCCTCTGTTCCCATTGCACTTATAAGAACTCCTCTGTTTCCTCTGCCCCATGTGAGAACAGGAAGCATTCCTGTATGTATAACCGAATTTGCCAATTTTATCTCTGTACTTTTGTTTATTTTTTCTTCTACACTACTTCCGTCTTTCTCTGATTGTTGTTTTAAATATCCCGGATATGTCTCCATATCGATAATCACAGGATATTCTCCATGTGCAATAATATTTTCACCATGAAGATCTGTTGCTCCGAGGGCATATCCCAAAAACAGATGTATGCCCATTCTGAAATAATAATGCTCCACCTCACTTTCGTTTTTACAGGGAATATTCTCAATTTTTTCTTCCCATCCATAGGAATCATGAGATAAATATTGTACCGTCCTGCAGGAAATTCCTGTTTTTCTGCATAAATAGTTATAAAGTTCCTGATATTTTATATTCTTATCAAGACTATGTGGCTTATAGTACAGAATTGTTCCATTATCCAATTCTACCTTCGCCACACTTCGTCCTCCTCTGTGTATATCGCCTTTCGACATGTAAATTCCCACAGTCCCGGAAAACTTTCTTCCATCACAGAATATTTTTTGTATCTGTTCTTTTTCTGCATAAAGAGATTTCCTGATTTCACATTCTGCTCTCTGGATAGAGTTATTTTTCAATTCAAGCAGACGTTTTAACTCGGGATATTCCTGCAGTAAAGATTTTACATATGTTGCATTGTTAAGATATTTTTTTTCATAATAATCATATTGTTCTTTTGGCGTACTTCCTTTTAGATTTCCAAAATTTTTCTGCCGATGTACATCTAAGATTAATATTTTAAGAAACATAGTTCGATTTTTTCTGCATAAATAATCCAATTTCAGCAACACACTATAGTTCCATATACAATAAAAGACAATTTCTCTTCTATACTTTCCGTATCTATTATCTCTATTTCATCTAATTCTTTTTCCACATTTCCTATTATTTTATCATTCATTTCGTTCATAACCGTCACTCTCCCATTATGTATTATCGCTAATTATTATTTCTACTTCAAAAAAATCTTTATCATATTTAAAATCTATTTCACCATTATACTTTCTTACAATTTGTTTGACACTTTCAATCCCCCATCCGTGCTCATCTTTCTCTTTTTTACTTGTATAAAATTTAGTGTTTTTTTCATAAGGTTTATATATGCTTGTATTCTTTACTTTAAAAATAAACATATCATTAATATTTCGAAAAATACACGTAATTTTACCTTTTCCCTCTTCACACTTTTCAGCAGCTTCTATTGCATTATCCAAAAGATTTCCTAGGAGTACAACAAAATCTATGTCTTTCATCGGAATTTTTTCTATTTTTGAATCTACTTTAAAAAAAATATTCTTTTCTTCCATTTTTCGCACTTTTATATTCAACATAAAATTTATTTCTGGAATTCCTGTCCACGCTACTCCACTATATCTAATGCTTTCTCTCTTGTAATGATTCAAAAAAGTGATACATGAATCCAGTTCTCCATTTTCCAGGCATTCTTTTATATATAAAAGCAAATGTTTTTCATCGTGCACCAAACACCGATACCGGTCATATGACATTCTCAATTCTTCATATTCTTCTTCCATTAATTTGCATCTCATATCTAAAATCTGATTTCTCATTTCTAGGGTCTTTTTTTGAAACTTAACATATACACCAATCAATGCTATATTACTAACTGCTAATAAACATGCGGTCATTACAAAATTTTCCTTTTTAATCGTACCAAATTTGTATATGATGCTAACTATTAATAAAACATACTCTAACAATCCAATAATAAAAAGTTCCTTCAGACGTGTACGCAATATTCCTTTTATACTGTTTACTGACAAAATAAATTTAATTATCCAAAATATGAATAAACAGCCTAAAATCCAAAATATAACTTCCTGATATGTATGTCCTCTCGGATATGAATAAAAATCATCCCACTGTTTATGGTTAAACACCCCTGCATATACAACATAAGCCTCTTTTATCAATCCTATATTAACTGCATAGAAAAAATTCCAAACATATGCCTGTTTAAATGTGCAATCAAAGTAGCAAAAAACATATAATACAATTATTCCACTCCCAAGAATAATCATTAACAACGATTGATATCCAGCCCAATACTGAGCAGTTAACCAAAATATCATGCCGATATATAATATTCTTCTTAAGACCATCTCCTTTTTCTTTACAAAAAAAATATCATATATAATTCCTGCAATTAATCCAATTATGTATATACAAATAACTTTTATGACATATTTTTCTATTTTTTTATCAATCTGCCATAATGAAACAGAAAAATTATAAATTCCAAAAAAAATCAAAGAATACAACAGCCATTCTAGAACATAATATTTTTTTTCTAATATTCTTCGTTCAGAAAACGTCTGGCTAAATATCCAGACACCTATCCCTGTCTCCATAAACGTTGCCAGTCCATACAATAAAACTTTCAGCATTCTTCATACCCCCCAGTAATTCAGAATTGCTTCTCTGACACCTTTGAATCTTTCTCTGCCAACTGTAATAATATTACCGTCCCGCATATAAAGATCCCTTCCTTTCATCTTCATCACATGTTGGATGTTTGCAAGATATCCTCTGTCAGATATAATAAATTCTTTTGAATTCAGTTCCTTTTCTACTGTTGACAGACTTGCTCTGATCTTTACTTCCCCACGCCTGTGCACAAAAATGACATATTTTCCTTCTTTTTTCATATAGAAAATATCAGAATATGCCAGTTTTTCAACTTCATTTCTTTTATTTATGATATAGTACCGCTCTTCTTTCTCCATAATTCCAGGAAGAAGCGCATCATAAGCCTGCGGAAGTTTTTCCTTCAGACACTCTTTGGGGATATAACGATAGGTGTTTACCTCATATGCTTCTATTGCATAATCCACAAAATTTGTAATAAATATAATAACCGGATCCGGATAAAGTCTGCGAATTTCCCTCGCTGCCTCTATTCCGTTTTCTCCAGGCATCCGGATATCCAGAATATACATATCGAATTTTTCTTCATTCAATCCCAGCAGAAACCATTCCACATTCTGGTATATCGTTACCGTGCAATCTACGTTTTTCTCTGCAAAATACTGTTCTGTGATATCCTTTTCTTTTTTCAGATACATTTCGTCATCATCCAGAATCATTATTCTTATCATAGCAATTATTCCTCCATGAATGTATAAAATCTGAATTTCTTCACATCATAAAAATAACTTTCATCCTTATTGATGACCAGCTCATAAACCTCGATATCCCCTTTGGTTGTCACATCAGTTCTGTGATACTGATAAATGTATCTGCCTTCCTCATGGTTTTTTACCTTTCTGATGATATCATCCACCAGTTCTCCGATTGTCATCGGACTGTCTCTGGAAGGTCTCCATCTTCCAATCATACCACGAACCTGTGACTTGGTCAGTTTAATTCTCTTTCCAAGAAGATATCCTTTCGGGAAAAAGTCTTCTCTGGTCTTTCCTGTCTTTTTTAATATCTCACGTATTGTCTTATTTTCTTCATCTAAAGCAAATCCCATATTAGCATAAGCCTGCATATGAAGCAACGCTAATTCGAGATATTTACTGTTTTCAGATTCTTTATTCCATAACAGTAATTTGTCCAGACTTTTATATACAGTTTCTCTGATTGTAATTCCCTGATTTTGCAAAGTCTGCAAAGAAAACATCATGGTATACAAATCCTTTGTATATTCGTCCATATTCCTATATTCCTCCTGTCATAAAACATATCAAATTTGATTAGTCGCTTGTCATTTATATCCTTATACATATTTAATTCCGTCTGTTAAACTTTATCAAAGGAAAGGATTTTTATTTATGAAAAACAATACTATCGGAAAAAGAATTGCAGAAGCTCGGATCAACAGAAATATTACCCAGGAACACCTGGAAGAATTAAGTGGTTTATCTGTAAGTACGATCAGCCGGATTGAAACAGGTAAGTATATGCCTACTATTGAAAATCTCCTTAAGCTTTCTGAAATTCTTGATGTGGGACTTGACTATTTTCTTTATGATCTGCTTCCTCATAATAAAGATATTCAAAGCCCGGCTATTCAGGATGCGATTTCAATCATGAATCAAATGGGTGAACGCCAGACTGAATACATTGTAAAAATACTGAAAATATACCAGGCCTCTCATCAGGATTAAATATAATTACAATTCGACAATTTTCGTGTTTTTGTCCTCGAAAAGCATTTTTCTGACCTCGAAGCAACAATCAGGAAATGCTTTTTATTTTTTTCTGTTTCATGTTTACATTTTTCCCTTTTCTCACTCTTTATAAGATGTATCACCGGTGAGCAAATAAATAATCAAATTTCAGGAGGATAAAAAAATGACAAAAACAGAAAAAGCAGTAACATGGGCAATTGAAATCGCAAACGATCCGGCACACGGATATGATCAGGATAACAGATGGGGACCGGACTACGATTGTTCTTCACTGGTAATCTCTGCATGGCAGCAGGCTGGTGTACCTGTAAAAACAAAAGGAGCTTATAATACCAAAAGTATGAAGTCTGTTTTCCTGTCTTGCGGATTCAAAGACGTTACTTCCAGTGTTAATCTTGACAACGGAAGCGGTATGAAACGCGGTGATGTACTGTTAAACATTGCACGCCATACAGTTATGCATATCGGCAACGGCAAAGTAGTTTCTGCCAGTATAAATGAAAATGGTGGAGCCCACGGTGGTACTCCGGGTGACCAGAATGGCAACGAAATTAAAATCCAGAATTACTACAACTGCCCGTGGGATTGTGTTCTTCGTTATAATGAAGATTCTACATCTACGGATCCAGAACCACAGCCAACTACTGGAAATGCCAAAATCCGCAAAGGTCAGAGTTATGCCAATAAATTTGCCAATACTGGCATCTCCATTACCGGGAAAAGAGATGCTGCCACTAAGAAAGCAGCTATTAAAGTTCTTCAGACAGCTCTGAACAAAGATTATGGTGCCGGTCTGGATGTAGACGGTATCTGGGGAACTAACACAAGCAATGCCCTTGGTAAACATTACGTAAAAAGCGGTGAAACCCAGTATATGGTAACTGCCGCTGAGATTCTCCTTCTTTTACGTGCTTATGATCCAAACGGTGTAGAGATTCCCGGTACCTTTGGCTCAGGACTTCTCTCTGCTGTAAAGGCATTCCAGAAGGCACAGGGCTTAACGGTTTCCGGAACCTGTGACAGAAATACTTTCCTGAAACTGATCGGCTGATCTTTACCAGATAAACATCCGGCAGAATTCTTTTCACTGATTCTGCCGGATATGCCCCTTCACTATTTCTTGTATATAAAAAGAAACAGTTTTGAAACCCATCAAAATGATTTCAAAACTGTTTCTTTTGTTTTCTTATTTTTTACCACGGAACATATTCGCCGCTGTCTTCATCATAATAATACCAGCCGTTTCCTCTGCCTATAGGACTACAGTCAGATTCCGCAGCCTGAAACGGTATATAGGAATTGGTTCCCGGATCCCAGGAATACAGGTCATACGGATCTCTTACTTTTCCTGATGCATCATCAGGTGCGGTCCAGGTCCAGTAGTATTTATTGCCATCCTGATCCGTAACACCATCTTCATCCATAGCACGCCCAATATCCTCCCAGCTTCCATAACAATTTCCGTCACTGTCATACCAGTTTCCATCGTCAGCCTGAGAAATCAGTCTTCCATTTCCCTCACTGTCATATATCATCGCCTGATCTGCTGTCTGATCAATTTGATTGCCACCGTCGCCTGTTGAGCCATTATTTTCAGATGAATTATTGTCCACGTATGTATTCTGTGAATCATCTGTATTCTGTGAATCATCTGTATTATCCGCATCATTCCCTGAATTCTGTACATCGCCCGCATTATTGGATGAGGCAAATACTTTCGTCTTCTTATCCGCAGTCTGATTTGAATTTTCTTTTCCACCGGATGTACTTTTATTTACCTGTTTTTTATCCGGCTGAGATTTTTCTGCTGTTTTTTGTTTTGTCTGTTCGGATTTCCCCTGTGAATTCTGCGTATAATCAACCTGTGTCGCTGTTTTATTCTGTTCCGCACAGCCCGTCATAGCAGCCGCTGCTGTTAAAATCCCTGCCATAATAATTACAATCTTTTTCTGCTTCATTTTGTTGTCCTTTCTACATTTTCTAAAAATGTCATTGCCTTTATCATAATGTGCTTTTCCTGTTCATTATTACATACTCCACAGGCTTTGATGCCTCATATGTCCCTTATCTGTCATAAAAAGGACATTATTTATCTCCAAATTCAGACAAGATTTGAGTATAATAAGTTTATTGGCAGTACCGTAAATTTTGAGTATTACGGGAAAAAGCATGTATAAACGCCTGGTAAAAGCGGGAGCTTTTTTCTTAAAAGTGAAATCTCTGTGAAACAAATGGCAGCAGTACTTATTTCACAACTATTTTCTTTATTTTCGACCATTTCGTATAACTTTTTGCATAACCTTTTACATAGGCACGTCCTGCAAGGTAGTAGACTCCGGGCTTCACATTTTTAAAGACCACCGTGGTTTTTGTCTGATTTTTCTTTGTGTAAGCATAACTGCTTACACCAGTATAGCTGCCATTATCAGATTTGGAAACTTTCTTTGCCAGTACCCAGTCTGTTCCATCACAGGACTTTGGAACAGTAAACGTCACCGCCACGTTTCTTTTTGTTCCCTGTCTGGAAACCTTAGCTGATTTAACAGCAGGTTTTCCTGTTACAAGGCTTGTTTTTACAGTTACCTTCCTGACCTCTGCCCATTTACTGAGCACTTTGGTATTGCTCCCATTCAGATATTTATAAGCATGTACGCCAATATACCACGTTCCTGCCGGTACGCCCCGTAAGATAAGCTCTTTACTGCTTCCGGAATACCCACTCTTTACCTTTATATAATCCGATGGTTCTTTTCCGTTCTTACTTCTGGCAGCAACAACATCGTAACCGTCCGGTTCCTCACCCTTGCTGTTAAGTACTATTCTGACATCATTTTTCTTCACCTGCACCTTCTGAACCACAGGTGCGTCCGGAGTCTTTGCCTTTACCGTAACCGGAACCCCGTCTGACCATTCCCCATATTCCATAACATGGCTGCTGTTCTCTTTGTATGCCCTGCAATAAAGACTATGTGTTCCCTCCGGAATATACTTCAGCTCAGGATATTGATTCAGTTCAGAATTTGTAATTTTTGTCTGCGCAGTATAATTCCCCTTTTTCAGATCCTTCTGAGATTTCGCTGTCACAAACTGATAGCCGTCCGCTTCATTGGAAAGATCTCTCAGATAAAGCATTGCATAATTTGTGATCACTCTGGTCCACCGCGTATCAATAACTGGTCTGTTTAATGTCTGATAAGCATCCACCTGTACCATTATCTGTACGGCAGTGTCCAGCCCTTCATTATTTTCATCCTCATTCAGTTCCAGAGATCCGTTGACCAGAAAACTTTGAGCTGCCTTGCTTTTCGGATCATAAGCACAATTCTCCACATCCCACTTCACAGACGCAGAAAATGTTGTTTTCTCTCCATTCACCTCGGCGCCATAGACTTCCAGCGACTTCGGCAGATGCAAAGCATCAGCAGTTTTTTCTGCACCATTGGTAATTCCGGTCACAGGCGCAACAGCATCTGCCAGTCCCTGATAAGTCCGGTCTCCTACAATAAAAGAATTATACAGATTCTGCGTTGTCAGGTGTTCTCCTGCCACTGTTTTCGCAGTCACAGTCACCTGAAAACTATATTTTCCCACCGAAAGCCCCAGTTTGGGCCAGAGTCTCAGTTCTGTGCTCTCCCCAGGTGCCAGATAAGCATTTCCAGATAATAACACACTACATTCTTTACTACGGTTAAAAGACAGCTTCATATCTGTATCAGTAACATTTTTCAGAATATATGTCTTTGCTTCCGGAAGTGTCTTATAGCCCCACTGCATTGTCGGAAAACCCCCGGCAGACTTTTCAGTAATTTCCAGCTGCTTCTTTTCTGTCGGATTCTTCTCTCTGTTCATTGTAACATGAAGAGGATATCTGCTTCCGTCATCTGCGAGAAATGCAAACGTTTCATCATAAATTCCGTATTCCTGCTTCGGCAATATATAAAAATAAAGCGTTTCTCCCGGTTTCAGCAGCTTTTTGGAATCCTGTTCCTCATAATCTTCTGTCCACTTTGCCATCTGGTCATCCACTTCAAAATTCTTAAGACCAGAAGTATCTATCCGTATTCTGGTTTCCTTTTTTCCTGAATTTCTGACCACTACATACTTCTCCACACGAAATTCCGGGTCATAGAAATCGCTTTCTGTAAATTCTTCTTCTGTACCTGTTTCTATACTCAGCTCATAATCTTTTTCAGAGGAAGCTCCCACAATTACTTTCAGAGTAACCTTACAGGAAGCACCCTCTTTTGTCTCAAATGTCACTGTCTCTTCATAATTTCCGGCAGGCAGATTCTTCTTATCATCAATGTCCACAGCCGCACAACTTCCGGGCTGCATTTCTTCATCCGTATTTGTATCGAAAATCGGTGCGTAGGAAAAATCAAAATATCTGCTCTGCGGAAAATCAGAGAGATGAAGCGAATCTGTTCCTGCATTATAAAGAAATAACCGCTTACGTGACTGTTCTCCCTCTGCATGAATTCCCAGATTGATCAAAGCAGTACCTGATGTCAGCTCATACTGCTTTATAACAGGTTCCTGCTCACGCTGTGCAACATAAAGGCTCAGTTCCTGTGAAGAAACTCCAATACCATTGTCCGCCTGTACAGTAAAGCTGAAACTCCCTTCCTCCTGCGGTGTTCCGCTGATCACTCCCCCGGAAGACAACGTAAGTCCCGCCGGAAGCTCGCTTCCCTCCTCCAGACTCCAGTTCACATCTGTATCAGCTTCAAGCTGTACCTGATATTCCGTTCCAATCTCTCCATCCGGCAGAACCATATCTGTCAATATGGCAGGAATACTCCCCGTTCCATCACTGAAAGATTCTCCCGCCGAAAAAACTTCCGCCCCACATACTGTTAACGGAGCTGCTGCTGTCATAATTGCCGATAAAAAAACTGCTGTAAAAATTTTGTAATTACTTTTCATTCTTCTCCTCCAGATAATAAAATATAAAAGTATCAATTTACCTAATTAATATACCACTGGACGGAAATGTTTCTGTAATTACGAAATGATATGTAATCTAATGGTCATGAATATCAGAAAAGCCAGTAATGTTTCGGGTATATGTCAAAAACATTACTGGTCTTTTTTATAAGATTATTCCACACTTTTTATTCGATACAGGGAATCTCATAATTCCAGGATTTACGGATGTCATCCATGATTTTCATAATCCTTATTGTTTCCGCATGAGGCATTTCCGGACACTCCAGTTTTCCTTCCTGGATTGCTTTCATGCAGGATTCTACCTCATATTCATATCCTGAGATTTGTTCCGGTACAACATAAGAAGCCACTTCTTTATGGTCGGTATCAAACACTGTAATCTTTTCCGGATTATTGATATTCTGCACCTGCATATATCCTCTGGTTCCGAAAATACTTCCCATTCTGTCTGAGATTTCTCTTGCTCCACACTGAAGAGTTGCCATGCGGTCTCCCTCAAACACCATGGCAATGCTGTCCAGAATATCCACTCCATTCTGAAAGATTGCAGTAGCCTTTACATCCTTTACCTTATCGCCAAGCACCATGGAGGCAAAATTGATCGGATATACGCCTACATCCAGAAGAGCACCTCCTGCAAGCTCCGGTTTACGGATACGTTCCACATGACTTACTGTATAGCTGAGATTCGCGGTAACTGCCGTAACTTCTCCGATCACACCACTTTCAATAATATCGTTGATCATCTTTCTGGACGGCATATATCTTGTCCAGATTGCTTCTGTGATCAGAAGCTTTTTCTCTTTTGCAAGGTCAAATAATTTTTGTGCCTGCTCTGCATTTACAGTAAATGCCTTTTCACAAAGCACATGCTTTCCCGCTTCCAGACACATTTTCGCATGCAGATAATGGTGTGAATGAGGAGTTGCGATATAAACCAGTCCAACCTCATCATCTGCCAGCATTTCCTCATAGGATCCATATGCTTTTTTTACTTCATATTTCTGTGCAAATTCCCGGGCACGTTCCAGATCACGGGCAGCAACCGCATACGCCTCCACACCTTTCATTCCTGCCACTGTTTTCGCCATAGTAGAAGCAATGCCTCCTGCTCCCAGAATACCTAACTTCATTTTATTGTCCTCCCATATTTCTTCGCTACTCCAGAGCGTGTCTGAAAAAGGCTTTCTGCAAGATGTGCGTCACAATTTGTGGGAGATTTTGTTCGAATAAGGGCGTCATAGCGGGCTACGACAACCGAATTCGGGAAAAATATACCTCAAAATGGGGCGTGCAGATTGTGGGAATGATTTTTCAAACACGCTCTAATACCTATTCTTAATTTTACAGCATCATCGCCCGGAGAACAAGTTTATTCCGTTATATGTTTATCCCATATCATTCATTTATTTTTTCAGTTTCTCTTTTTTTCGTTTCGTCATCAACCCTCCGATCCGTCCGGTCTCTTTCGCAGACAGACTTTTCCATCCATCACTCAATACTCTGTCCAGCAATCCCATTTCCTCTGCAATTTCATACTTCATTCTGACCTCCGGCAATAATTCTCCATCAAGGTAAGCTTTTATTTCCTTCTCTTTATTCAAAACAGCCCACACTCCTTTTCTTTGGAGTATGGGCTGTTTTCTTAATTTTTATACTGTATTTCACTGTATTTCATGCAAACGGATATTCGCAATCCGCTTCGCTGCTTGCTTGATTCGGTTAAACTTCTGTCTATTACAGATTGGATTCTGAGATTCTGTTATCTTTTCGGAATAATAATTGCCGCAATGATATATGCCCAGATTCCCGCACCGCCAAAGCAGGTAAGGATCACCCATGCCAGACGCACCAACGTAGGGTCAATACCAAAATATTCTGCGATTCCTCCACATACACCGCAAAGCATACTGTTTTCTGATGATTTGTATAAACGTTTGTCACCCATGTTCCATTTCCTCCTTAAACCCAGATTAGTCAAGCAGATAAAATCATCCGCTTCGCTACTTACTCTACACCGAATAACTTCCTGATTCGGTTAAATACCACTTTTATTTCTGCACGTCAGAGTATATGCTCTTCAGAATATCTGCAAATCTCTGTGCTCTTTCCCGGAGAAATCTACTGATATATTTCCCATACCGCACTCCAGATCCAGTTTCCTGTCTGCGCCTTTATTGGAAATGGTTTTCTCCCGTCCAAGTCCACTGTAGGAATCAGAACCTACATCCAGATTTCCCACTCCACATTCCAGATCATAATTATAATCCTCCTGCGTACCGGTCAGTGTCAGATCCAGTTCACCCAGACCACATTCTCCATCTGTCTTCCTGGCGCTCAGATCTGCAAATGTCATACTTCCGGTTCCGATTTCCAGATCTGCCTCCCTTGCAGTCACCGGATTCTTACTTTCAAATTCCCCGGCTCCCATCTCCACACTCAGCTTCTCTGTCTCAATATCTCTGTTCAGATAAACAGTACCTGCACCCATCTCAATCTCCAGCTCCTGAAGCTTAACATCTTCCGGATAGGAAATATGCACCTTTCTGGTTTTAGACAGTTTTTTCGTGCTTCTGACCTTAAGAGTATCTGAACTCTCCTTCACTGTCACATTCTTCCCACTGTCATCATAAACTCTGACACAGAAACTGTCGCCCTCTTCCAGAATCAGCTCATCGTACTTCAGCTCTATATCCAGCTTTGTGGGCTGATACTTCAACTGATATACAGTGCCATCTTCCTCATTCTCATCAACAGCGCGGGCATAATCCTCACTGTCGTCACAGTCGTCGCTGTCGTCATAATCATCGCTGTCATAGTCATCGCTGTCATCATAATCATAATCGTCATAATCATCATCGTCATCATAATCATCGCTGTCATCATAATCATAATCGTCATAATCATCATCGTCATCATAATCATCGCTGTCATCATAATCATAATCGTCATAATCATCATCGTCATCATAATCATCGCTGTCATCATAATCATAATCCCCGTCTGCCACCAGAAGCACCCTTTTCAGACTTTTCACCCCTGTCAGTTCCGACATACTGGCTCCCATAACACCACCGGCAGCTGTCAGCCCGATTCCCACAGCACCAAAAATCCCCGCTGCGATCAACATTCCTTTTGTAAACTTCTTCATTTAACCGCCTCCTTTCTCTTTCTGTAAAGCACCCTGTTAAAAAAGTCGGTAATCTTCCGAAACCACTTCGGCACAATACGTACTGCGACACTGATCAGCCCCAATACCATAAGGATTGCCAGAGCAATCATAAGACATCCAATTCCTATTGTCATGATCCCGGTTCCGGTCATTACAGTCAAAAGCCCTGCTCCAGCCACAACAGCTGCAAGCCCGCCAACCAGTAAAGCCACAGCGCCTATACCCAATCCAACGATCAGCCAGAACGGAAGCAGTAAGATTCCAACTACAAATGTCAGAATCCCACCAACAGCCCCCTTAACAAAAGGAGAAATAAAAACCAGCAGGATCACCGCAAGGATCAGCACCGCCTGATTCCCCTTTCTGAAAAAACGCTTCCCTGTTCCCGACTCTTCTCCATATCTCTCAGGCATCTGGCCTCTCTCTTTAGTCCGGGCATCCTCATAGCCATGCTCCGTATATTCTCCATACTCATAGCCTCCTGCCGAACCTTTCAGATCCGCCTTGATGATCGCTGCAACCTTCTCTGGACTTCCAAGTTCCCTGAGCACCGAAGCTTCATTCTCAGCTCCTGCATCATCGAAATAACTATTATAAAAATCAAGGGCATCCTGCCTCTCTGTCTCGGAAATATCAGCAAGCAGCTTCTCCAGCTCCTGCATAAACTGCGCCCTGTCCATCATCCTATTCCTCCCTCAAACATCCCGCTTATCTTGGATGCATAAATTTTCCATTCAGCTTTATAAAACTCCAGCTGCGCAGCACCTCTGTCCGTCAGCTTATAATAACGCCGGTTACGTCCTGCATACGCCATATCGTAAACCTCCAGACAATCATCTTTCTGCAGCCTCCTGAGCACCGGATACAAAGTAGACTCCGAAACATCCAGAACTCCACGCACATCCTGCGTGATCTTATACCCGTAAGTCCCTTCCTTCTCCTTAGAAACAACCGCCAGAACAACCGCATCCAGAAGCGCAGCACCCGTATTAAAAACCATATGCTCACTCCCTCGTTTCAATTATGTTCTGTACAGACAGCATCATCTCTGCGATCCAGCCTTAGAACGTGTCTGAAAAATGCTCCAGACTATACCAAAGGTAAACGCCATTTCACATCTGATACATTTATTCCATCCTGTTCACATACTATACAGAACATCAATATTGTTTTGTTAACGATATTATATGATGTATAATATGATTTTGTCAATACTATTTAGCAAAAATCATTTATACTTTATAATCATTTTGATACCTTTACCGAAAATACCTCCTTAACGTCTTCCGGTTTACTATAGCACTCCTCATAAATAATGTATTTAAAAGCATTGCTATATATCAATTTCTTATTTCATAAATTACTGCAAACAATCCAGTCCATCATAGAATAAAGTCCTGCTGAACTGTCTTGATTGCATTATTTTATTAAATTGCTATAGTATTTCATAAACTTAATATTCCATAAACCTCACGTTATACTACAGTTATTTTCAGTAAACAGCGCAGGAAAATATATCTGTCTGAGTGCATTTGCAGGCATCTTAGATCTTCTTAGCCGGTAGAAATCTGCGTTATGGAGAAAAATCGCAACCTGTCTGAGCGAAGCCTGCAGCGGAGCGAGTTTTGCATTTTTCTCCATGCTTTTAGCAGATTTTTACCGACTTAGAAGATCTTAGATGCCGAAACCGCACTCAGACAGATATATTTTCCTGCGCGTCCCCACCCACCAATCAAAAACTACAGCAAAGGAAACAAACCCATTATGAACGAAAATACAACACCCCTCCACCCCGCATTCCTCACCCGAATGGAGGAAATGCTCGGCGACGAATACCCGGCTTTCATCTCCAGCTTCGATGCCCCCCGAACCTACGGCCTGCGCATAAACACCTCCAAGATCACCTGCGAAGACTTCGAAAACCTGTCTCCATTTCCAATCCGTCAGATCCCATGGATCAAAAACGGCTACTTCTACGATGAAGACATCCGTCCTTCCAGATGCCCATACTACCAGGCCGGCCTCTACTACCTTCAGGAACCCAGCGCCATGACCCCCGCCTCCCGCATCCCCATCGAGCCGGGTGACAGAGTCCTGGACCTCTGCGCAGCCCCGGGCGGCAAGGCAACTGCAGCAGGCGCAGCACTTCAGGGACAGGGACTTCTGGTAGCAAACGATATCAGCACTTCCCGCGCCAGAGCCCTCCTTCGCAACCTGGAACTCTTCGGCATCCCAAATGTCTTCGTAGCAAACGAAACACCTGCAAAGTTAACCAAAGCATTCCCCGAATTCTTCGATAAGATCATCCTGGATGCTCCATGCTCCGGAGAAGGAATGTTCCGTAAAGAAGAAGCACTTGCCAAAGACTGGACTCCCGAAAAATCCATGGAGCTTTCCGAAATCCAGAAAGAGCTTATCCTCCAGGCAGCCGATATGCTTCGTCCCGGCGGACTGATGCTTTACTCTACCTGCACATTCGCGCCTGCAGAAGACGAACAAACTGTTTCCCATCTTCTGGAAAACCGTCCTGACATGGAACTGGCAGAAATGGAAGATTATGAAGGCTTCTCCCATGGAGTTCCTGAATGGGGAAACAAAAATCCGGAACTTATCAAATGCATCCGGATTTTCCCACACAAAATGAACGGAGAGGGACACTTCCTTGCGCTCTTCCGTAAAAAAGGACAGGCAATCAAGGAAAGCTCCCGTCCTCACACAAAACCGGACAAAAACGCATTTCCACTGATTGAGGAATTTCTGAACGAAATCGGTCTGAAAACCCTCTGCGGCCAGCCATTTGACTGGGAACGTGTGGAAATCCGCGGTGATAAAGCCTACTATCTTCCCCCGGTTGCCCACAACTTCCGTGGCATCACCTTCTTAAGAAACGGTCTCTATCTCGGTGACCTGAAGAAAAACCGCTTCGAGCCGTCTCAGCCACTTGCACTGGCGATCCGCAAAGATGAAGCAGAAGCAGTCATCTCTCTCTCCGCTTCTGACGAAAGGATCACCAGATATTTAAAGGGTGAAACCTTAAATATCGAACCCGAAGAAGCAGCTCACAAAAAAGGCTGGCATCTCCTCTGTGCAGATGGATATCCCATTGGCTTCGGTAAACTGGTCAACCAGATCCTGAAAAACAAATATCCGGCAGGGTGGCGCGTATAACACGCGCTTATCCCTGCCGGATATTTGAATTCACAATAATAATTTTTATTCCGCTTACAGCAATATCTCTTTCTGCAATGTAAACGAATAAATGATCTTTTCCTTCACTTTTTTCCCCGTCATCCGCTCCAATGCCCGGGCATAATCCTCAAGCTGCACATGATACAGATCGATCAGCTTCTGTTCCTGTCCTCTCTTCACTCTATCCGTTTTATAGTCCACAAGAACAATCTCATCCCCTTCCATAAAATAGGCATCGATAATTCCCTGCACCAGCACTGTTTCGTTCTTCCAACCATCATCGAGCATAGAAGCACTTCTCTGAATCACAAAAGGCTGTTCTCTGTAAAGATGTTTTTTCATGGCAGCCTTCTTCATTCTCTGCCCCAGTCTGGACTCCACAAACCTCCTGATATCCCGGATCCGAATACATTCCGCTTCCTGCTCTGTCATTTTCTGGCTCTCCAGAAGTCTCTTTAACTGAGCCCGAAGCTGTTCCTCTGTATCTGCTTCTGCATAATCCAGACATTCCATTACTCTGTGGTAAGCAGTACCTCTGGCAGCCCCCTTATACTCTTCCTGCTTCTCTGCCATAAATGCGGGAACCGGCGCTTCCTGTTCTTCCTCCTGCTCTTCGGCAGACACACTGATATTCTCTTCCAGTTCACTTTCATCATGCCAGCTTCTCTTTTTCAGATCCGAAACACTGACTTTAACCGGAATATCTTCCAGATATTTATACGGATATACAAAGGAAAATCTCTTCTCTATCTCTTCCTTCGCAACCTCATCATACACTTTATTTTCATCCCAGTTCTTCAGATATTCCTCCTGCATCTGGTTTCCTGCCTGGATGAGAACTGCTTTTTCTGTCATCTGACGGACAGTGATCTTTTTTATCACAAACTCAGAGATATCATCGTAAATCCCCGGCTGTTTCTTCATGAGGATTCCATATTCCCACAAAAGTTCACTCATTGCCCGATGCCGCACCAGCGCAGGCAGTACAAAAGCCCAGTAATTCTTTGCTTTCATTCTGGTTCCCAGTGGGAGCAGTTCTTCTTCCTCATCCAGAAAACGCGACAGCGACAGCATCTGCTTTTCCAGCTTTCCGACTGTTCCTGTAAGGATCAGTTTCTCTTTTGCTCTTGTCATGGCAACGTAAAGTACCCTCAGTTCCTCTCCCAGACTCTCTTTCAGAAGCTGTCTTCTGATCACCTGCTTATTCAGTGAAGATGCAATCACTCGTTTCTCCGGTATGATAGCATCAGCCCCTATTCCCAGTTCCGGATGAAGCAAAAGACCTGCATTCATATCCTGAAAATTAAACTGTTTTCCCATACCGGCCACAAATACTACCGGAAATTCAAGTCCCTTACTCTTGTGGATCGTCATGATCTCCACTGCGGCATTGCCCGCTCCTGTCAGATTAACTTCTCCATAGTCTACCTGATATGCCTGTAGCTGTTCGATATAACGAACAAAGTTAAACAGACCCCTGTAGCTTGTCTTCTCATAGTCCATAGCTTTCTCCACAAGCATGGTAAGATTTGCAAAACGCTGCTCCCCTCCCGGAAGTGCCCTTGCATAATCTCCATACCCGGTTTCTTTCAGCACATAAAGGATCAATTCGTGGACCGGCGTATATGCAGCCATATTTCTTACCTTTTCAAGGAGACTCAGAAATCCTTTTAATTTAATATTCAGAGAGTTCTTTTCATCTGTTCGCAGATTACTGTTTAACAATTCAGATTTCAGTTTATCCGGATCCAGTTCTTTTTCGGGGATTTCATTTTCTCCTGCATATGCCAAAACACTCTCATAGAGCAGACCATCAGGATACTGTATTCTAAGCTCTGCCAGTTCCTGTGAAGTGCATCCGACGATCGGTGAACGAAGCACTCCCATAAGCGGAATATCCTGCAGCGGATTGTCACACACCTTCAGATAATTCAATACAGTCACAATCTCGGTTGCAGAGAAATATCCGGTTCTTGATGTACAATATACGGGAATCCCCTGAGATGCCAGCACTTCCCTGAAGGTTTCTGCCCATCCATAGGCAGTGCGCAGCAGGATTACAATATCCCCGTATTCCACAGACCGGTATTCCTTCTTCTCTTTATCTACGATCTGTTCTTTTCCCACAATTTCTTTAATTCTCTGTGCAATGGCCAGCGCCTCCAGTTCCTGCCCGGTCTGATTTTCCATTTCCCTGCGGTTTCCCGATGCACCTGCGTCTTCATAGTCCTGTACATCAGACAGTTCTTCTCCGTCTCTCTCGACCAGAAGAACCTCTGTCTTTACAAATTCCTCTGACTCTCCTTCCGGAAAAGAAGCTCCGGGATAAAGGGCTGCATCTTTGTCATAGGTAATCCCTCCCAGGTCTTCCCCCATGATCTGTCGGAAAATAAAGTTTACACTCTCCAGAACCTGTTCCCTGCTCCGGAAATTTTTGTGCAGGTCAATTCTCTGCTCCTGTGCTTCTTCTGTGGAGTAACTTTTATATTTTTCCATAAAAAGCTCCGGCCTTGCCAGACGGAAACGATAGATACTCTGCTTTACATCTCCTACCATGAAGATATTTTTCTTCTGGTTGATCCACCCGGATACTGCTGTTGTCAGAAGCTCCTGCACTAAATTACTGTCCTGATATTCATCCACCAGGACTTCATCATACTTTGCGGATAGCTCTCTCGCAGCCTGAGACATATGGATTTCTTCCCCTTCTTTCGTCATCAGTATCTGCAGGGCAAAATGTTCCATATCCGTAAAATCCAGAATATTCTTTTCTCTCTTCGCCTCTCCGAACCGCTCTTTAAATCCTGCGGTCAGCTCGACTAACATCTCTACGGGGCCTCTGATATATCTGATCACTTCCAGAAGTTCTTTCTCTGCACTCTGGAAATATCGCTGCCCCAGTTCCTTCAGAATCCCCTTTTCCTCATCCCGGAGATCTTTCACTCTCTGCTTCTTCTGTTCATCTACATCCGCAGCCTTCTTTGTGCTCAGCCGGGCAAATGAGGGTTTCATAAGTATTTCTGCAGTTGTATTATAATCTCTTTTCTCTGCCAGTTCCTGCAGACTTCTTATAAGAAGCAGATCACTGCTCAGTGCCTCATCATACAGATACGGACCATCCGGCTCTGAGCAGATTCTTCGAGCCTCCTGCACCAGAAGCTTCGCTTCCTGCAGTTCATCCTTCACTGCATCCCAGAGCATCCTCATCCACTCAGTCTCTCTTAACTCTTCCAGGGAATCAATCCTGTAATCATCCATACACCCGGACAGCCATTCCTGCGGAAAAGGATTGCTCATAGCCATTTCATATAATTTCTGTATCAGGTTTCCCAGATTTTCATCTGACTTTCCTGTTGCAAAGCATTCCACGAATTTCTGAAACTTTTCATCTTTTTTGGCATAATATTCTTCAAGCAGTGCTTTCACAACATCTCCTCGCAGAAGCTTCAGTTCCCCCTCATCTGCCGTCCGATATCCCGGATCCAGTCCGATCAGATGAAAGTAATTCCGGATAATATAGGCACAGAAACCATCAATAGTTGTAATCTGTGCAGTATGAAGCAGGGTTGTCTGTCTCTGCAGATGCTCATTATCGGGATCCTCACAGAGTGCTTTTTCAATAGCTGCCGAGATCCTCTCTTTCATTTCACCTGCTGCCGCTCTTGTAAATGTCATGATCAGCAGTCTGTCAATATCCACAGGGTGTTCTTTATCTGTGATCTTACTCAGGATACGTTCTACCAGTACTGCCGTTTTTCCGGACCCGGCTGCCGCACTGACCAGAATATTTCTGTCCCGCAGCCGTATAACCTCCTGCTGCTCCTTTGTCCACTGTACGCCCATCTTATTCTGCCTCCCTGTCAAATGCTTTCCATAATTCCTCATCAGAGAAGTTTTTCAGTCTGCGGAATTCATATCCTGACAGCCTGCGGTCAAATCCGCATACCGTCATATACGGACAATAAGTACACGCATTCTTTTTTCCGAGCTCATAGGGAGAAACCTCTGCATCTCCCTCCAGAATAGAACTTCTTATCTTCTCAATCTTCATCCTTACATACCGTCCAAGCACTGCGAACTGTGTTCTGTCTGCCACAGAAGAATTTTTGCGAAAGCTTCCGTCCTTATTAAATGCGACAGGAATGGAGCCAAGGCTACTGTCCATCCTGTACACAAGCTCCGGATCTGCCTGAACCAGCCCATTCATCTTCAGTTCTTTCATAAGACCTGCACTGACTGCTTCCACATCCGCATCTATCTTCTCCTGGATCATAGGATCCTTGATATTGTAATAAAAAACTCCCGCAGGAATAATCTCCTTATCCGGATATTTCTTCTGCTCTACACGCAGAGCACCATCCAGATAGATCATCAGCTGTAACTGCAGGCCATGATACAGATAAACCAGGTCAAAGGATGTATTTCCGGTTTTATAATCAATCACCTTCACATACACCTTATTCTGATCTTCCATAATATCTACTCTGTCAATTCTTCCTCCCCCGAAGGTTACCTCAAAGCCTTCCGGCTGAAATTCTCCCTGTTCCAGTTGTTTCTGAAGTGCCCATACCGTCCTTCTGAGGATTCTCCTTGTTCTCTCGATCATATATTCATTTCTGGCACTGCTTTTGAGCACTGTATTTCCATAATCTGCCACAATATTATCCAGACACCGGTCCGCAATCTCATTCCGTTCCTGTTCTGTCAGCTCTGTCCATGTCATACCTCTTTTTCGCACTTCTTCTGCAAAGCTTTCCAGTGCTTCATGCATAACATTTCCCATATCCATAGGTTTAAACTCATATTCCACACGCTCGGTAAGCTTCATTCCATACTGAAGGAAATGTGCAAATGCACAGGCTGCAAAACGTTCCAGTCTGGTAGCACTGTAAGGTGAAACCTCTCCGTATAATGCCTTCGCCACACTCTGGCTGATAATGTCCTTTGGTTTTCCGGCAAAAGCCGACTGTACCAGCTTCTGTACTCTGCTTCTGTATTCCGGATTCCGCAGATACCAGCTGTAAAGCTCTCCAAACACTGCATCCGTCTCATCTGCCTGCTCCAGAATATCCTCATGTTCGTTCTCTGTCTCCTGTACCAGTTTCTCCAGAAACAGATCAATCCCAGCTTCCGGATTTTCCGGATAACAATAATTGTTTATAGAATTTTTATGGGGTCTGACCCCGGCACCACCCTCAATTTCCAGCTTCGGATACAGACTGCGTATACTCCCGATCAGATATGCCGGACTTATGCCTTCTCCTTTTGCATTGGTATCACTATAGGAGAGGATCAGCTTTTCTCCCGGTTTCGTCATATTCAGATACAGATAAAACCTCTGCATATTCATCAGTTCTTTAGGCCCCGGTGCCAGTTCCACTCCCTGCTCCTGGAAGAAATCCCTGTCAAGCTCTGATAAGATTCCGCCTGTCTGTGTGCTCTTTGGGATATTTCCCTCATTCACACCAACAAAGAACAACGCCTTAATCTCCTTTAAGCGGGATCGTTCCATATCACCCACCATTACCTGATCTATGCTCGGCGGAATCAGCGCTACTTTTGCCTGAGAAAGTCCTGATTCCAGAAGCTGTCGGAACTCCTGTCTGTTTACCGTTTCTTCGCCAAGAATCTCAACCATCTTATCCAGCAGGTCCATCACGATTCCATAAATCTGGTTATATTCTTTTTCCATTGCTTTATCGCCTGACTCTTTAAACTTTCGCTCCTGTCGTTTCAGTTTCTGCCAGACATTGCTTTTTTGGATAAACTCATAGAGAATCCGGCAGTACTCTTCCACTGTCTTCTTCCCGGAACCAAATCCCTGTGCAAGTTTCTTTACTTCTTCTGCAAAAATCTCTCTGATCTCATTCAGTTCCTGTATCTTCTCCGCTTCCATTCCTCTGTATACACGAACCCATTTTTCAGACCATTTCTTATATCCCCGGATTCCCAGCGCCAGCACATAATTCTCCAGCTTATCAGCCTGTTCTCTGGTAACTTCTGACATCCCGCATCTGAGATAACGGAAAACGCTCTCATAAGGAAAGCCCTGCACTGCCATCTCCATGGCAGCACGCAGATACTCCACAAAAGGATTCATCAGTACTGAATGCTTCTCGTCAATAAAATATGGAATATCCGCCTCCTCAAATACCTGTGCTGCAAGTCTTGCATATTCTTCCAGATTTCCTGTGATCACTGCAATCTCACCATAGCGGTATCCGCAGGTACGCACAAGTTCTGACATCCTTCTGGCAGCCTCCCGCATTTCTTCCAGGGGGGATGGCGCAGTAAATATTTTTATCTCCTGCTGTTCTTCGGCATACACGCCCTTTCTGTAGCGGAAGATATTTTTCTCCAGAAACTGTAAGGCAGGTGCATGTGCAAACCGGGACTGTCCGGATGGTTTCAGATACACCGGGTCCTCCAGATCTCTGGTCAGCCCTGCAAGTGTCCGTATCATCTGCTTGCTCATAAAGAAAAGCTGATAAGGTTTTCCCGGAGAAAAAGCATCCTCCCGTTCATCCATAGTCACAGTAACACTTATGCGATCAGCAATGACCAGAAGTTCCCTAAGCACATTGACCTGAATTGGCGTGAATCCGGTAAATCCATCAAAGAGAAATTCCGCTGCCTTAAGTTTTTCGGAAAAAGGAAGCTGTTTAAGCAGGACATCCATCACCTCTTCCCCTGTCATATAATGCCCCTTCAGGAATTCCCTGAATGACTGATAAAGGATTCCCACATCCTTAAGCTTCATTTCAAGTAATGGCTGATCTTTGGCCTTCTCTTTCATTTCTGCCAGATTCTCTTCTCTGATATCATACTGCATAAATTCTGAAACCAGAGACTTCACCTCATCCAGATATCCCGGCTTATTCATCTGACTTCCCAGATAGGCAAGTTCCTTTCTGTGCTGCTGCACCATTTTCTGCAGCACCATGCTTTTTCCCGTATCTTCCAGAACCTTTCTGTTATCTCCGCCGGTTTCTTCAAATACACGGTACGCAAGACGTTCAAAGCTCAGGATGTCAATATTCAGGATTCCTTTTCCCGGATGCATTTCCACCAGCGTCTTCTGTGTCTGCATGGTAAACTGCTCCGGAACAATAATATAGTAATTTCTCTCCGGGTGTTCCATGGACTCCCGGATTACTCTCTCATATGCAAAATAAGACTTTCCGGCACCGGAACTGCCGATAATAAACTGTAATGACATTCTTCTCTCCTTACTGTCGGTTACTCACATTCGTTGTTTCAGTATATCATAATTTAAGCACTTCTGTAATAGAATATACAAAACCATCCAGGAGGCGTGTACCATGAGTGCAAAAACAAAAATCATAGTCCTACATATGAAGGAAGTTATATACACCGGCATTTTCCTTCTTCTTGCTGTCATCCTGGCTATTGTACTTTTTTTCATGTTTGGACCCGGTCAGAAAAAAAGTGCCTCAGCCGATGCCAAAAGCCTGTACAAACCGGGAATTTATACTTCCTCCATCGACCTGAACGAAAACACCTTTGACCTGGAAGTAACCGTTGACTCTGACAGGGTAACTTCCATCCGTCTGGTAAATTTAAGTGAAAGCACCGCAGCCATGTTTCCTCTCATGGAACCGGCTCTGGAATCACTGGCCAGCCAGATCTATACCTCCCAGTCGCTGGAAAATATCCAATATTCCGAAGATCAGAAGTATACTTCCATGATTCTTTTGAATGCAATTGAAACAGCACTGAAAAAAGCGGAGAACAATTGATCGTTCTCCGCTTCGCCATGCAAAATCACGCGGATAGAATCATCCACTCCGCTATGCGATTCTAAATATCCATATTTTCAAGCTGCTCCAGCCATACTCCTGCACTTGCATCACTTGGCATTCTCAGATCACCTCTCGGTGAAACCGCAACGCTTCCCACCTTCGGGCCATCCGGAAGACAGGAACGTTTAAACTGCTGTGCAAAAAATCTCCAATAGAAGGTTTTCAGCCATTTGAAGATTGTCTCCTTATCATACATTCCTTCAAAAGTCTCACATGCCAGCCTGTAAATTTTCTCCGGTTCAAATCCTGCACGAAGCATATAGTACAGATAGAAATCGTGAAGTTCATAAGGTCCCACCAGATCTTCTGTCTTCTGTGCGATCTTGCCATCCTTAGGCGGCAGAAGCTCCGGACTTACCGGTGTATCCAGAATATCAAGAAGAACCTCTGTCAGCTTCTCATCTTTGCAGGTATCCGCATAATAACGTACAAGATGACGCACCAGAGTTTTCGGCACTGAAGCATTCACGCCGTACATGGACATATGGTCACCATTGTAGGTTGCCCATCCCAGAGCCAGCTCAGACAGATCTCCTGTTCCCACCAGAATCGAGCCATCCTGATTTGCACTGTCCATCAGGATCTGCGTTCTCTCTCTTGCCTGGCTGTTCTCATAAGTCACATCATGCACAGACGGATCATGAGCAATATCCCGGAAATGTACATTTACTGCTTCTTTGATATTGATCTCACTTAAAGTCGCACCCAGACACTGACTTAATTTGCAGGCATTCTGATAAGTTCTGTCTGTGGTTCCAAAGCATGGCATGGTAATACAGTGGATATCCTTTCTGTCCGCACCGGAAAGGTCAAAGGCTCTTGCGATCACAAGCAGTGCCAGTGTGGAATCCAGACCTCCGGAAAGTCCCACTGTTGCCTTATGGCAATGGATATGATCCATACGTTTCTTAAGTCCCATTGCCTGGATATTCAGGATTTCATCACAGCGCATATCCCTTTCTTCTTTTCGTGAAGGTACGAAAGGATACTGCGGATATTTTCTGGTCAGCTTTGTCTCTTCCACATTCAGATGGAAGCGTACTTTAATATGATCACTGTCGTCAGCCGGCTGATAAGTAGTCAGTCTTCTTCTCTCATCGTTCAGCCTCTGCACATCAATCTCACTGCATACAATACCATTGTGGAAACGTTTTCCTTCCGCAAGGATCACTCCATTCTCTGCGATCATATTCTGACCGCCAAAGACCAGATCCTGTGTAGACTCACCTTCTCCTGCATTTGCATATACATATCCGCACACCAGACGTGCAGACTGTCCGGAAACAAGATCTCTGCGGTAGCTGTCCTTTCCGACCATCTCATTGCTGGCTGACAGATTCACGATCAGATTCGCTCCTGCCTGTGCATGGAGAACGCTTGGCGGCAGTGTCACCCATAAATCCTCACAGATCTCTGCTGCTGCCACAAGCTCCGGCTCCTCCTCACAGATAAAAAGAATATCTGTTCCGAAAGGAACTCTCTTTCCCTCAATATCCACATATTCCAGACATCCAAGACCTGATGCAAAATGGCGCTGCTCATAAAACTCTCCATAGTTTGGAAGATAAGTTTTCGGAACCAGCCCGATAATCTCACCTCTGTTTAAAACCGCTGCCACATTATATAATTTTCCATGATTTCTGAAAGGCACACCTATAAAAACAAGGGCATCCACATCAGCAGTTTCCTTTGTGATCTTCAGCAAAGTTTCCCAGGCGCTGTCGAGAAGACGTCTCTGCAGGAAAAGGTCCTGACAGGTATAGCCTGTGATACAAAGCTCCGGAAAAACCATAACCTTCACATGTTCTTTTTCCATCTCATGGATCAGTCTGATAATCTCATTTCCATTGGCATTGCAGTCTGCAACTGTGATATAAGGTGTTGCGGCCGCTGTTTTGATATAACCGTTTTTCATTTTCTACCTCTTCTTCTCTGTGCTCCGGCAGATCCATCTGTCAGTACATTGGCATCTCTTATTTACATTTACGCAGGATTTCTTTCAGTTCTTCCACTGTAAATTCATAATTCTTATTACAGAAATGGCAGTTCATCTCAATGGACTTACCTTCCTGGATCATTTCATTGAGTTCTTTTCTTCCGATGCTGATCAGGGCTTTCTCCACTCTTTCTCTGCTGCAGTTACAGTAAAATTCCGTAGGAACTTTCTCATTGATCTCCATGTCAAAGCCCTCCAGGACTTTCTCAAGCAGACTCTCAGGAGTATGCCCCTCTTCCAGAAGATTTGTGACAGATGTGATTTTCTGCACATTTTCCTCAAGCTTCGCAATTGTGCTTTCTTCCGCAAACGGCATCAGCTGCACGATAAATCCGCCAGCCTGACGTACTGTATTGTCTTTATTCATAAGAACTCCGAGACCAACTGCTGACGGTACCTGTTCACTTGTAGCAAAATAATAGGTAAGATCTTCTGCGATCTCGCTGGTCTGAAGCGCAACCTGTCCAACATAAGGCTCTTTCAGTCCCATATCCTTGATCACGTTCATAAATCCTACACCGACAGCACCTGCAACATCCAGTTTTCCCTTGCTGTTTGCCGGGATACATACATCAGGATTTCCCACATATCCCTTTACACGACCTTTGGAATCTGCAGTTACTGTAATTCCTTCAAGTGGTCCTCCTGCCTTAATCTGAAGTGTAAGGATGTCCTTATCCCCCTTCATCATGGTACCCATCATGGCACCTGCTGTAAGCAGACGTCCCAGTGCCGCTGTTGCAACCGGGCTTGTATTGTGATCCTGTCTCGCTGTTTCTACTGTTTCTGTAGTAACTGCCGCAAATGCCCGAATCTGATCATTCGCTGCAATTGCTCTGATAATATAATCGTTCATTCGTTTATTACTCCTGTTATTTCTTTCATATTATTTTGTAAACAGACGTTAACGTCCAAAAATAGTTACTGTTCACACACTATCCGCGCGATGTGTCTCAGGTTTCTCCGGAATTTTTCCATGATATCCGTTCTGTGCACTTTTTCCATGCTCTCTTGCAACAAAAGTCAGACGTTCACAATTCTCATCACCCGGATTATGAGTATATGCATCATAGACTGCCACCAGTTCCATTCCTGCCTTCACAATCATAGCCTTGATTGCTTCTATGGAATACGCTTTCTGTACATGTTCCTCCTCACACTTCTCATACAATCCGTCTTCTCTCGGAAGAAAAAGTGCCAGTTCATATACATTCAGGGCATTTTCCCTGTCATAACTGTTCTCCCAGATAAAGCTTCCATCCTCTCTGTCCTCAGCAATAGTCGTATCGCCGATCACATCCCGGTATTTATGGACCGTATTCATATCAAAAATGAACAGCCCGCCCGGATCCAGATAATTATTTACCAGCGCAAAAAGATACTCCAGATCTTCCTCGTCCGTCAGATAATTCATACTGTCACAGACACTGATCACAGCACGAACCGTACCATATAACTCAAAATCCTGCATATCCTGCAAAAGATACAGAATATCATGACCGGATTCTGCCCGCTTCTCCATAGCCTCTGCAAGCATCTCCTCAGAATTATCGATACCGATCATATCATATCCGGCATCTGCAAGCATCTCTGTCACAGTACCTGTTCCACATCCCAGCTCCAGAACCAGACCATCCCTGATCCCGTCCTGAGCCAGTGTTTCTATAATATAGTCTGCCCATTCACGATAGTTTACATTATCCATGAAAACATCATAAACACCGGCAAATCTTCCATATGATTCCATTCATCAGCCCTCATTATCTACCTGTTTTACTGTTCACTCCGTTCACAGCAACACATATTTTCTCTGCTATTCTATCACAATATCCGTTCTTATGTAAATAACAGGTTGTTCTCTGTCAGCGCAAAAAAGGACGACTGTTTTTTTACAGCAGCCGTCCTTTTCAACTTTTCTGTTACTGATTCTTAGGCATATAGCGGACATACGCCGGTTCTCCATGATAGTAATAGTCAACGCCGTTCTCATCATAAACGTCCTCACCATTAGCAAAATCATAGGTATTTCCGTCATCATCACACCATGTACCGTCACCGTTCGGATAAATTACAAGCGGATATCCATCGGAGTTTCTGTAAATAGTTCTTGTCTGATCTGTATCATAGTCCGGATCATCTGTTCCCACAGGTGTTCCGTCTGCATAATATCCATTGGAGGAACCATCGTCATAGTCATAAGATCCGTCACTGCTGCCATCAGAAGTATAGTCTGATGAACTGTAATCTGATGAACCGTCCGATGAAGTACCATTGTAAGAACCGTCTGTGCCTGCTGAAGAACTTCCATCTGATGAACTGCCGGATGCTGTTGTGTCTGTACCTGCTGCCGCTGTTCCTGTAGTTCCTGAAGTGCCGTCCGCAGTTGTACCTGCTGTAGTTCCTGAAGTTTTTCCTGTTGCTGCTGCTTTCAGTACAGAATCACCGGAAATAGTGAATGAATCAACAGAAGTCTTGATTCCTGCCAGTGCTTTCTCATCCTTTACAGAACCTGCAACACTGTAAAATTCTGTTGTATTATCTGTGAAATATTTATTTACAACATATTTATAGTCACTCTTGTCAGTAAGGTAATGAACTGTATAGCTGTAAACATTTACACCACTGACTTCCTCTGATTTATAATCCTGGATCTCAAAATCTGTACCTTCTACAAGATTATCTGCCTTTACAAGTGCAGAGGCTGTATCCTGTGAACTTGGAATGATCGCAACAGACATATCCTCCTCACCGGAACCATGCAGGATCAGGAGTTTGCCCTGTTTCGGTGACTCGAAGCTTAACATATCGTCAGAATCTGATTTATTCGCCCATGTCGCATCCGGAAGTTTAATGGATACTGCTTTGTTCTTAGATGTATAGGTAGTATTCTGGGCATTGGCCGGTGCAGGGGTAGGAGTTGCTTTCGCTGCTTTGGTTGGCTCCGGTGTGGGAGTTACCTGTACCACACTTGAATCCTCGTCACTGCCGCCTCCAAAGCTACATGCAGTCATGGAAACAGATAATACAGCTGTTAAGGCCAATAACATTAGTACTCTTTTATTTTTCATAATATCCTCCTTAGAATAGGTATATAGTCTTCAGGTAATATTTGATATCAGGTCAGGAGAGAAAACCTCTCTCTGACATTATTATAACTGTTCCGTACTTTATAAAATATGGTGTCAGGGACAAAAGGTATTTTGCCACTGACATTATATATTTTACAGTTTCATTACATAGATGTCAATGTCGATTTCTCAGCCTTCTGCGATTTACATAGTCTGTTATAACGCCATTTTTCTGCTTCATCATACCATTTATCTTTTTTTCTCTGTAACTGAGAGATTACTTGTTACTGTTCACACACCACTATCCCGAGACATACAAGCCAAAATTCCATTGCCGCAGGCAATCTGGAATGAATTTTGGCTACGTTACTGTGAACGGAGTGAACAGTAACGATTACTTTTTTATTTTTCCACTTCATACATATGCAGTTCATGAAGGGCTCTTGTTGCAGCGATATATCTCGCCTGACGCACAAGCGGTGTCTGGTCTTTCTGCGGAAATACTGCAAATACCTGATCAAATTCCAGACCTTTTGCCAGATAGAATGTCGTAACTGTAAGACCTTTCTTAAAGCTTGTGCTGTTTCTGTCCAGATAAGACAGGCGTTCTTTTACATCAAATCCTTTTTCTCCCAGAATTTCCTTCAGAATAAGCCACATATGTTCTGCTTCTTTCTCTGTACGCAAGACAACCGCTGCTGTTTCATATTCTTCTTCGCCGAGTTTCAGAGTTTCTGCAATCTCTTCCGCAGCATGGCTCATATCTGCAAATATTTTCTCCTCCACCGGAACACCATGACGTTCAAAGAGTTCCATATCTTCAATACCCGCAAGCTGATTTGCATAAGACGCAATCTCTATGGTGTTACGGTAACTCTTATTCATAATGATCTTGTGGATATCCCTCCCGAAAATCTTCGGCAGAAATTTCAGCACATCCTGCTGTTTATCATCCATAGTCTGTGCCCGGTCACCCAGAATCGTCATTCTGCAGGAGAAAATCCTCTGAATGATCTCATACTGAAGTCTTGAGTAATCCTGCATCTCATCTACCACCAGATGCTTGATATTGCTTCTTCCCTGCTGGCTCTGCAAACGATATTTCAGGTAAAGAACAGGATAAACATCCTCATATTTCAGCTTTCTTTTCTCATAAGAAACACGCGGAAGTCCTTTGTATCCATTTTCTTTCAGGAACTGACTGTAGATCACATAAAGATCTCCGGTCACATACAGCTTCATGAATTTCTCACGGATCAGGTCTTTCTCATCATCTGCCAGATCACGATCCCGCAGAGTTTCCACCTCGTCAATGAAATAATCTGCAACTGCATCCATCCTTGAGAGCAGTGGAAAATCCTGGAATTTGAAATAAAACAATTCAATAATCTCTGATTCTTTCTTTACAAATCCCTTATATTCCACATCTTTAAAATTCATCAGCCGGTCTTCCAGTTCCACCAGATAGCGTTCCATAAGATTTATAAATTCCATGGACTGCTTTTCCTCTGCCAAAGAAGCTTTCTGTGGAAAACGGATTCTGCGTTCAATTTCATCATAGCGGTCTTCGCAGTCAGAAACTGTATCCCGAAGCTGCTTATAAGCAAAAAGATCAAAGCTCATTTCCTTAATATTCTCTTCTCCCAGTTCAGGAAGGATATGGGAGATATAATCGGAAAACACTCCATTTGGTGACAAGATCAGAATATTGGAAGACTTCAGATTCTGTCTGTCATGGTAGAGAAGATAGGCGATCCTGTGAAGCGCCACGGAAGTTTTCCCGCTTCCTGCTGCACCCTGGATCACCATGATCCTGTCTTTGGTATTTCGGATAATGGCATTCTGCTCCTTTTGAATGGTACGGATAATGTTCTTAAGCTGTACCTCACCGTTACTTCCCAGCTCTGCTTTCAGGATCTCATCATCGATCTTCACATCACTCTCAAATTCGTAGATCATTTTTCCGTTGCGGATCTTATACTGCCATTTCGAAGCAACCTCACCATGAATCTCGCCCATGGGAGCCTCATAAGAAGCCGGTCCTTTATCATAGTCATAAAACAGACCGCTTACCGGAGCACGCCAGTCGTATACTAATGGAATATGCCCTGCTTTCTCTGCGAAATTTCCAATTCCAATATAAAAGATCTCCGGTTCGTCCTCTCCTTCGTAAATGAAATCCACTCTTCCGAAGAATGGAGAATCTGCCATTCTGCGAAATCTCTGCTTCAGGATCAGCTGCTCTTCATTTGCGGAAATCTGGCGGAACAATGCCTGCTGATTATCATAATTCTCATAACCATACTGGTCCATCTCTGTATAATTTTCCCAGTAATACTCATGCATTCCCTCAATCTCTTTCTGGCCTTCCACCAGAGAAAGGCTGATTTCTGTGATACGTTCTTTTAATTTTTCCAGCACATAGCCCAGATATTCTCTGCCGTTTTTCTTATCTGTCATATTGTTGATATCCTCTGATATTTGCAACTGTTCAGTAACTTCACAGCTACAATACTCCTTATTATTGTTATCATTTTCTCTTATTATTATGATGATAAAATATAGTTACTGTTCACTCCGTTCCCAGCAACACGCTTCGCGATGCACAGAGTTTATGCTAATCGCATAAATTCGCGCGGTATGTCTCGGGTTTTCTGTGACCTTCGCTCACAAAAAACACCTCGCGGGATATTACCAGTGAACAGTAACAAAATATATCAATTTTCGTAGATTGGTTTTTAATTATAACATATTACCCTCTTACAGAAAAGACAAAAATCCGGCAAAAATCCCTCAGCCGGTATCTGTGTGATCCTATATCTTTCTGGCGAAGGAAATATCTGCATTAGCCTGGAGCCGGATATATTCTCTTTCACAAATACCCCTGAGGGATTGTAACTTTATATTTCAGGCAGTCGCCTTATTCTCAAACTGGCTGTTATACAGATCAGCATAGAAACCTTTCTTAGTCAGAAGCTCCTCATGATTTCCCTGCTCGATAATGTCACCGTCTTTCATAACCAGGATCAGATCTGCATCCTTGATGGTGGAAAGTCTGTGTGCGATCACAAAGCTGGTTCTGCCCTTCATCAGATTGTCCATGGCTTTCTGGATACGCACTTCGGTTCTGGTATCTACAGAGGAGGTTGCCTCATCCAGGATCAGGATCTTATTATTAGCAAGAATTGCCCTGGCAATAGTGAGAAGCTGTTTCTGTCCCTGGGAAATATTACTGGTTTCTTCATCCAGAACCATGTCATAGCCTCCCGGCTGCTGCATGATAAAGTTGTGCACATGGGCTGCCTTTGCTGCTGCGATCACCTCTTCATCTGTGGCATCCAGACGTCCGTAACGGATATTTTCCATAATGGTTCCTGAGAACAGCCAGGTATCCTGAAGCACCATTCCAAACATCTCTCTCAGGCTGCTTCTGTTAAAGTCTTTGATGTCATAACCGTCTACCTTAATACTTCCGCCATTGAGATCATAGAATCTCATAAGCAGTTTCACCATAGTTGTCTTTCCTGCACCTGTGGGACCTACAATGGCAATCTTCTGGCCATCCTTCACATCTGCTGAGAAATCATTGATAATGATCTTATCCGGATTGTAACCGAATTTTACATGTTCAAACTGTACATCTCCTGTAAGTGTATTAACATCTACAGGGTTCTTCTCATTCTGACTCTCTTCCGGCTCCTCCAGGAATTCAAATACACGCTCGGAAGCTGCTGCAGAGGACTGTAACAGGTTGGTGACCTGTGCGATCTGCTGGATTGGCTGTGTAAAGTTACGGATGTACTGGAAGAAGGACTGGATATCACCGACCTCAATACTTTTTTTGATTACAAACACACCGCCCAGAAGAGCTACCATTACGTATCCAAGGTTACCTACAAACTGCATGATCGGCATCATCATTCCTGAGAAGAACTGAGATTTCCATGCAGATTCATAAAGCTTCTGATTGTCTTTTTCAAATTCCTCTACTACATCATTCTCTTTGTTGAAAACTCTGACCACATTATGACCACCGAAGTTTTCTTCGATCTGACCGTTTACTTTACCCAGATAGCTCTGCTGATCCTGGAAGTATTTCTGGGAATGCTTCATGACAGTCTGGATGATGAACATGGAAACCGGCAGGATCAGAAGTGCTGCCAGAGTCATCCACACATTAATGGAAAGCATCATAATAAATACACCAATCAGGGTTGTCACTGATGTGATCAGCTGTGTCAGACTCTGGTTCAGACTCATCTGCAAAGTGTCCACATCATTGGTGATACGGGAGAGGATCTCACCGTTTGTTCTGCTCTCATAATAATTCAGAGGCAGTCTGTTGATTTTCTTTGAAATATCTTTTCTCAGATTATAGGTGACATCATTGGAGATTCCTGACATTACAAATCCCTGTACAAAGGAAAAGCATGCACTTAACACATACAATCCAAGTGTCCATAACAGGATCATCCCGATCTTTCCGAAGTCAATTTCACCGGTTCCGTTTACCTTGGCAACCAGGCCGTTAAACAGCTCTGTTGTCGCCTTACCTAAAATCTTAGGCCCTACAATACTAAACACAGTTCCCGCTACTGCAAAGATAAACATCAGTATAAAGCGGAATTTATATCGTCCCATATAGCGGAAAAGCTTAGCCATGGAGCCTTTGAAGTCTTTCGCCTTTTCGCCGGACATCATACGTCCATGTCCTCCCATAGGACCTCTTCTTCTCTGTTCGCTCATGCCAGTTCCTCCTCTGATAACTGAGATCTTGCAATCTGCTGATATACCTCACAATTTGCCATCAGTTCCTTATGAGTTCCAATGCCTGCCATATGTCCGTCGTCCAGTACAATGATCTGGTCTGCACCAAGGATGGTACTGATCCTCTGGGCAACGATCACAGTAGTTGCATCCTTGGTGTACTCCTTCAATGCCTTTCTTAACTGACTGTCAGTCTTAAAGTCAAGAGCAGAGAAGCTGTCATCAAAGATAAAGATTTCCGGATCCTTTGCAATGGCTCTGGCAATGGACAGACGCTGTTTCTGTCCGCCCGAAACATTGGTACCTCCCTGTGATACAGGAGATTCATATTTCTCCGGTTTTGTATCAATAAATTCTGTAGCCTGTGCAACCTCTGCTGCTTCCTTTACCTGTGCATCAGTGATCTCCGGCTTACCATAGCGGATATTGGAATCAATAGTACCCGAGAAAAGTACACCCTTCTGAGGCACATATCCCAGTTTGTCACGAAGTTCTTTCTGAGTCATGTCGCGGACATCCACACCATCTACTTTAACAGAACCCTTTGTCACATCATAGTATCTGGGAATCAGATTGATTAGGGTACTCTTACCACTTCCAGTACTTCCGATCACTGCGATTGTCTGACCTTTCTTTGCTTTAAAGGAAATGTCTATCAGTACATTCTCACCTGCTTCCGGGTAAGCGAAGGATACATGATCAAATTCAATCTCACCTTTCACATTTTCTGACGGATGTACCGGAGTTTCCGAATCCTGAATGGAAACCTCTGTTTTCAGAACCTCATCAATACGAAGCGCTGCCACATTTGCCCTTGGAAGCATAATGGACATTGCAGTGATCATAAGGAATGACATAATAATCTGCATTGCATACTGGATGAATGCCATAACATTACCAACCTGCATGGTTCCGTTGTCTACGGCATGGGCACCACTGTAAATAATGAGTACAGATACTCCGTTCATGATCAGCATCATAAGGGGCATCATAAAAGTCATACATCTGTTGACAAACAGGTTTGTTTTTGTCAGATCCAGGTTTGCCTTCTCGAAGCGCTCTTCTTCATGTTTCTCACGGCTGAATGCACGGATAACAGGAATACCTGTAAGGATCTCACGGGATACCAGATTCAGTCTGTCGATCAGGGTCTGCAGGATAGTGAATTTGGGCATTGCCACCTGGAACAGCACAAAGATCACAACCAGGATCAGTGCAACTGCCACCCCAAGGATCCATGTCATAGAAGAATCTGTATTCAATACCTTGATCACGCCACCAATACCAAGGATCGGCGCGTACAGAACAATACGGAACATCATTGCCATAACCTGCTGTACCTGCTGCACATCATTGGTACTTCTGGTGATCAGGGATGCTGTGGAGAATTTGTGATATTCTCTGCTGGAGAAACTCATAACCTTGCGGTAAATGCTGTTTCTCAGGTCATGACCAAGTCTGCCTGCCACTCTGGCTGAAATAAATGTAACACTGATGGCTGCCAGCATGATTACCAATGCCATAGCAAGCATTCTGATACCTGACATCAGGATGTAACGCATCTGGATGGCATCCACATCTGTTCCCAGTGCTTCATATTCTGAAGCAACAAAAGAAACACCAGCCTGTGTCACAATAGACTCCGGCATATCTTTCAGCTTCTCATCCACCTGACTCATGATCTGCTGTACTGCTTCTTCCGGCATCTGCGCCAGTGCTGTCAGTGGATCTGTTCCCTCTGGAAGACCCATCTGTGCAACCATTGCCTGCCCCTGCTCACTGTCTTCGGAAAAGGCAGCTACCATCATCATTGCCTTTGAGAAATCCTCATTTAAATTCTCTCTGGTTTCTTTGGAAATATCATCGTTTAATAACCAGGTATCATCTTCCTGTGTATAATTCTGTGAAACTTCCTTTTTCTGATCCTCATCCATAAAAATCTGAAGATTCTGCAGGGTTGAATCCCGAAGCTTATCCGGCACACTGTCTTCAATACCTTTCTGCTGGATACCTACATTAATGATCTTGGAGGTATAATCCGGCAGGGAAAGATCACAGTACGCCTGCAGAAACAGAAGTGCTATAATCAGGACAATGTATCCCGCTGATTTCTTCAGATATTTCATCAGTTTAATCATTGCTTGATTCCCTCTTTTCCTATTTTTAATGTATGTCTGTTTAAACTCACATGTCAGTTCTTTTGCAGACAATATTATTTTTTATCTGAACATGCTGATACAGTTTTCTCAATCTGCTCCATCATGTATTTTTCAGTTTCTACCTGTTGACAGGTATCTCCGAAATATTATCCAGAATCTGCCCAAAAAACCTTCGTAAAAGACATAGCTCCGCTTCGCTGAAATTGCTGAACATCACTTTCTCCACAGCTTTGCTTTCCTGCTGGAGCTCCTCCACGATTTTTCTTCCGTTTTCTGTCAGATATACGCGCATGATGCGTTGATCTTTATCATCACGTTTCCTGCAGACAATGTCTGCTTTCTCCAGACGCTGGATACTTACATTTACAGTGGGCGGTGTTACACCCATACATTCTGCGATCTCCTTCTGGCTGCAGCCGTTATGTCTGTGTACGATCATAATGATCGGCATCTGTCCCTGCTGGATACCGATTTCCCGTATACGCTGCATACATCTCATACCATATTGGCGGTTGATTTCCATAAAGAGAGCAGGCATGCTTTTCTCTTCCCGTTTCTCTTTCTCATTCTTCTCATCTTCCGGGCACCACATAACTTCACTCCTTTCCGGCCTCTGTCCTCTTTCAGGTCTGATATTATTCTTTAATTAGCCTGACTAATTATATATAATATACTTTTAGACAAAAAATGCAAGTGTTTTTTGTGCAGTTTATAATTATTTTAGATTTAGCTTTGATATTTCCAATTTGTAAATATTCAATTTTATTTTGCCCGGCTAATATTTTTCATCTCAGGTCGAATAAAATTTCCAGTATTCTTCAAGCTCTATCTCTGCATAACTTCTTTATAAAATTCTATAAACACATTAATTGCCGGAGACCGCCATTTATTTTTGTGGAGCAGCAACTGTGTCCATACAGTTACCGGGCAGCCGGCAACATCCAGTCTTTTAATCTGTCCGTCTTTCACATATTTCTCCGAAATAAAATCCGGAAGAAAGGAAAGCAGGTTGCTGTTTTTTACCAGTTCACATATCTGAAGCGGATTTCCGATTTCAAGAACCGGACGGATTTCCAGTGATTGGGACGCAAGGGTTTCATTCAGTATTTTTCTGTAGCTCATGGCTTGTTCTGTTAACACAAACTCATTCTGAGAGATTTCACTTAATTTCCATGAACAGCCTGCAACAGGATTATCAGCCGCTGCAATAAAATGAACCTGTTCTTCCTGTTCCGCACAAATAATAAAATCCGAATCATAAATATGCCTGTCCAGAGTAAAAACCAGATCTGTTTCGTTCTTCCGTAATTTATCAAACATCTGCTCTGTACCGTTTTCTGTTATCTCCACTTTTATTTCCGGATACTGATGATGAAAACGCAGAAAATCATTTTTAAAATATCTGCTGCAGACAGAACTGGACATAGACAACCGGATCTCGCCTTCAATGCTTTCAGCCGAATTCAGCGAATCAAGCATTTTCGCCTGTGCCTTCAGAATGTTTCGAGCCTGCTGCAAAACTAAAACACCCTTTTCCGTAAGATTGATTTTATGATAATAACGGTCAAACAGCCTGACATCAAGTTCCTTTTCCAGTTGTTTAATCTGTGAAGAAACTGTAGACTGGGTATATCCCAGTTCTTTTGCAGCAGCCGAAAATCCGGAATATTCACATACTGCAATAAAAGTTTTTAACACATTTGTATCCATAGTTCATTCCTTCCCATAACTTTCCAGTATTTTTCCATTGAAACATTGAATCGTTATTTTTTATAAACGATATTTTCAATAATATACAACAAAACAATCAATTTTACAAATATTGTTTTTTATCTTATAATATCCCTTATATGAACTTCTGAAGGGAGCGTTATCTTATGAAACGTGAACAGCTTGGAAGCCGGCTTGGCTTCATTATGCTTTCCGCCGGCTGCGCCATTGGCTGCGGAAATGTGTGGAAATTCCCGTGGATGTGCGGGCAAAATGGCGGCGGCAGCTTTATGCTGATCTATCTTCTGTGTCTGGTCATCCTGGGAATCCCGGCTCTTGTGTTGGAATTTTCCATCGGAAGAGCGGCTCAGACAAGTCCCCTTTTCATGTACCGTAAGCTGGAAAAGCCAGGACAGAAATGGGGGATTTTCGGTTGGTTCTGTCTGCTTGGCAACATTGCCCTGATGGCATTTTACACTGTTGTCTGCGGCTGGATCATTTATTATTTTGTACAGTTTCTCAGAGGTAAAAATGGTTCACTGGGATTTTCAGCCATGATCTCCTCTCCCTCTGTGAATGTATTCTTCTTACTGGTCACTGTAGTCATTGCATTTTTCATCCTTTCCTTCAATCTTCAGGGAGGACTGGAGCGTGTGACAAAATATATGATGTCTGCGCTGCTGGTACTGATGCTTGCTCTCGCTGTGCACAGTCTTTTTCTGAAAGGCGCAGGTGAGGGAATGACCTTTTATCTGAAACCGGATTTCTCAAAGATCGATGGTTCGGTGATCGTAGGGGCAATGAACCAGGCATTCTTTACTTTATCTACAGGTATGGGTGGCATGGCTATCTTTGGTAGCTATATTGGTAAAGAGCATTCTCTGATGGGGGAAGCTATTCATGTGATCACACTGGACACACTGGTTGCTTTTCTGGCAGGAGTTATTATTTTCCCTGCATGCTTTACCTTTAATCTGGAAGTAAATGCAGGTCCGAGCCTTCTGTTTGATACAATGGCAGCAGTTTTTAACAACATGTCCGGAGGTCGCATCTGGGGTTCCTTATTCTTCCTGTTCATGGTATTTGCAGCTATGTCAACAGTTCTGGGAGTGTGCGAGAATATCCTGGCAATGATACGTGAGCTTACCGGCTGGTCCCGTCCAAAAGGCAGCGTGGTCTGCGGCACAGGTGTCTTTCTTCTGGCACTTACCACAGCCCTTGGTTTCAGCGTTTTCCACTTCCAGCCATTTGCGGAAGGAACTACCTGGCTTGATTTCTGGGATTTTATTGTTTCCAACAATATTTTACCCCTTGGCTCTCTCATCCTTGCACTCTTCTGCTGTAATAAGTTCGGCTGGGGATGGGATAACTTTATCAAAGAGAGCAATACCGGTAAGGGTTTAAAAGTACAAAGCTGGATGAAACCGCTCTTCCGGTTTGTACTTCCGATTATGATTGCCTTTATCTATATTTATGGAATGTTCACATTCAACTGGAAATAAAAAAATAAGCTCTGTGGATTTTTCTTTTATCCACAGAGCTTATTTTCTTTGTCAGGCGGATATTCGCAATCCGCTCCGCTATTTACTTGATTCGGTTAAATCAGACAGATAAATCTCCCTCTGATCAGTGAACTTTCTGATCCAGCATTCTTTGGATCAACTCAATTGTATCCTTCAGTCCATAGTTGGCACTGTTGATACACAAATCATAATTCTCCGGTTTTCCCCATTTCTCACCGGTATAAAATTCATAATATTTCTTATGCTGCTTATCCATCTGCTTCAGAAAACGTACTGCCTGTTTCAGATTCATATTACGGATATCCATAACGTGCTGCACACGAACCTGGAAGGGAGCACTGATAAACAGACTGATATGAGGAATATGATTATTCTTCAGAATCGCATCTGCGCAGCGTCCCATGATCACGCAGTCTTCACTCTTTGCCAGTTCACAGATCAGATCACTCATATTGAAAAATACTGCATCCTGCTTCGGAAGTCCATGATAACGATTGAATTCCCTGAACCAGGTTTTCAGATCTGTGTGTTTTTTCTTTCTGTATTTATCAAATCCTTCAAAATTACCAGTATCACTGACCGCATTTTTGTCTGCCTGCAGACGCTTCATAACCTGATCAAAAATTTCTGCATCATAATAGTTGATCTGAAGCTGATCCGCCAGTTCAAATCCGATATCATTACCGCCACTTCCCTGTGTACGGCTGATACAGATGATCAGATGGTCGTTCTCCGAAATCTCGTTCTGGCGTCTTGCGATCAGATTATTCAGACTGATACGTTCTTTATCTACAATATCTGTCTGTCCAAATGTATCCGGAAGACTTTCAATCTCTTTCAGAATACTGTCATACTCTATCATAAGACGTCTTCTCTCGCTCTTATCCCTGATGGTACGGGCCATGTTACTGATCAGCGCCAGTTCACTTCTGAGTAGATGCCCGTCCGGCTTGGTATACATCAGTGCTGCCAGATGACGGAGAGTTGTTTCTTTTTGTCCTGTAAATGTACGTCCCAGAGAGGAACCCACACATTTATAAACTTCTTCATCCAGGTTATAAATGCGTATTGCAAGTTCTTTACATTTTTCCTGATTATCCTGCATAATGATCCTCCCTCCTTATAAAAAGAATACAAACATATCGATAATAAACACCGGAACCAGAAATGCAACAGACCACAGCATATATCCGAAGAATGACGGCATCTTCACACCATTCTCATCAGAGATTGCCTTTACCATAAAGTTTGGGGCATTTCCAATATAAGTGTTGGCACCCATGAATACCGCACCACAGGAAATCGCAGACAGAATCTTGGTAGGTACAGTTCCCAGTGTGGTTGTGATTCCATTGGTAAATGCCAGCGTTCCTGCTGTTGTAAGGAATACCAGATAAGTAGGTGTGTTATCCAGGAAACTGGACAGCGCACCTGTTGCCCAGAACATCTCTGCCGGTTCAGTAACTCCCAGATTCGGTCCTACAGCTTTCAGAAGCATCAATGCAGGCTGCATGGTGATAAAAATACCGATGAATAAAACCGCAACCTCCTGGATCGCGCCCCAGGTAAAATGGTTTCTGATACGGATCTGCTTATCTGTTGTCTTAAAGGAAAGAAAAGCAGCAAGCAGAATGATCACGATTTCAATCAGTGCCGGGAATGTCAGGGTTACTTCTCCAAAAAGATGAATGCCTCTTACATTGCCTGCGGCATCCTGAAATGCGGACATTCCCGGAAGTACACCGCTTAAGATTACCGCGCCAACGATCATCACAAGGAAGATGATATTGTGCAGTCCATCCAGACGAAACTGAGTACCCGGTTTACGGATATCCGGTTTACGGCCATTTGCAATATCTTTTCTGTAGGAACGTTTATCAATCTGATAAAATACAAACAGCAGAATGACCATATTAAAGATCAGTACAGGGAACAGATGCAGGCTCCAGAAGAATGGAACACCTCGCATAAATCCCATTAACAGCGGCGGATCTCCAATCGGGGTAAGACATCCACCCATATTGGAAACCATGAAGATAAAGAAAATCATAATATGCCCTTTTCTCTTTCTCCATGAATTCATTTTAATTACCGGACGTACCATCAGCATACTGGCACCGGTAGTACCGATACAGCTTGCCAGAAGAGTTCCCAGTGCAAGCAGACCTACATTAACACGGGGGGAACCTGCGAAATCACCCTCCATGGTAATATTACCTGATACGCAGAACAGGCCGAATAATAGAATGATAAATGTAAGATAATCATTCACAATACAGTCCAGAACTGTCTCTGCAGTCTTTCCGGCTCCATAAACGAAAGCAAATGGAACCACCATCAGAATGATCCATAAGGCAACAACCAGTGGCTGATGAGACTCCCACCACTCCGCTTTCACCAGAGGCATCACTGCAATACATAACAAAAGCCCTGCAAAGGGAATGCAAAGCCATACAGGTACTGTAGATGGTGCTTTACTGCCTTCTGCCGCAAATACACTCAATGGACAAGCCAGAAGAACTGCAAAAAAAGCACTCAGTACGGTCACCAACTTTTTCAAAACTGCCACCTCCATATTGTATTTTCGTACAGCGCGATTATCATTCAGGAGATTTTTTTCATATACGTGTTTCTTCCTATTTAATATGCGCTTGTTTTTTACAGATGCAATTATATCATACAGCATACAAAAATCAATTGTGTGGATAGTGAATATTTATACTTTATTTCCTGTTTTTTTATACATTTTTTACATATTCCCTGATTATTTTCGTTTATATTTTAACGATTTAATCTTTATTACTGACATTTTTTTGTACTGCCTTATCTATTTTTTAAAATTGTACTGATTTTAAAACACATGACCCAATAACTGCTCCACAGTTTATCACTTTTGGGCAATTAAAGCAGGGATCTTTCTTATATGCAATACGAAAAATGCTCCCCGACAGCAATTCCCGCTGTCAGAGAGCATTTCGCATATTTCTTATATGAACTGATTGGTTGCCTCATCATACTCATAGTCGATGGAATGCATCTTCGCCACCAGTTCGTCTTTCTTCAATCCTCTGCATGTGCAGAGTGCTTCCAGGGAATCATAGTAATCCCTGAGCTGAGTATTCACATAACTCAGCAGAATCATTGGATCTTTGGGTATCATTTAGTTTCCGTCCTTTACCGTAACAATGAATTCCCCATTCTGAACATCCAGCACCAGAGTATCACCTGCGTGAACATCTCCGGACAAAATCTTTCTCGCCGCAAGAGTCTCTACATATTTCTGCAGATAGCGCTTCAACGGACGTGCACCATATACCGGGTCATAGCCATTCTCGATAACCTGATCCTTGGCTGCATCTGTCAGTTCCAGGGAAAGCTCCTGGTCTGCAAGACGTTTGTCAAGCTCGCTGACCATCAAGTCTACTATCTTACCAATATTGGATTTTGTCAAGGGCTTAAACATAATTATTTCATCCAGACGGTTCAGGAATTCCGGACGGAAATGGCCTCTCAGGTCATCCATAACCTGGCTCTGAGCCTCAGGTTTGATCTCCCCATTCTCATCAATACCATCCAGCAGATACGGAGAACCGATGTTGGAAGTCATGATAAGAATTGTATTCTTAAAGTCAACTGTACGTCCCTGAGAATCTGTGATACGGCCATCATCCAGTACCTGTAACAGTACGTTAAACACATCCGGATGTGCTTTCTCAATCTCATCGAAAAGTACAACACTGTATGGTTTACGGCGGACTGCCTCAGTAAGCTGACCGCCCTCCTCATATCCTACATATCCCGGAGGCGCTCCGATCAGTCTGGATACAGAATACTTCTCCATGTATTCACTCATATCGATTCTGACCATATTCTGTTCATCATCAAACAGATTCTCTGCCAGAGTTTTGGCAAGCTCTGTCTTACCTACACCTGTAGGACCAAGGAACAGGAAGGAACCGATAGGTTTGGTCGGATCCTTGATGCCGGCTTTGGAACGAAGGATTGCATCTGTAACCCTCTTCACACCTTCATCCTGGCCTACAACTCTCTTGTGAAGCTGATCTTCCAGAGTGAGGAGTTTGGCTCTCTCGCCTTCTGTCAGTCTTGTTACAGGAATACCGGTCCATCTGGAAATGATCCTTGCGATCTCATCATCAGTAACTGCCTCATGAACCAGACTTCTGTCACTTTCTTTGACACTCTTCTCTTCGATTTCCAGCTGCTGCTGTAATTTCGGAAGTTCGCCGTACTGTAACTGTGCAGCCTTCTCCAGATCATAGTTCTGTTTTGCTTTCTGGATCTGCTTATTCACATCCTCGATCTGCTCACGAAGCTTCTGTAATTTCTCTACAGAATGCTTCTCATTATCCCACTGTGCTTTCTGTGTATTAAAGGTATCTCGAAGCTCTGCCAGCTCCTTCTGAAGTGTTTCCAGACGTTCCTTACTCAGGTTATCTGTCTCTTTCTTCAGTGCAGATTCCTCAATCTCCAGCTGCATGATCTTACGGCGCTGTTCATCCAGCTCTGAAGGCATGGAATCCAACTCCGTCTTGATCAGGGCACAGGCCTCATCCACCAGGTCAATGGCCTTATCAGGAAGAAAACGGTCTGTGATATATCTATGTGAAAGTGTAGCCGCTGCAACCAGCGCACTGTCTGTGATCTTAACACCATGGAAGACCTCATATCTCTCCTTCAGACCACGAAGGATGGAAATGGTATCCTCCACTGTAGGTTCATCTACCATAACAGGCTGGAAACGACGTTCCAGAGCTGCATCTTTCTCAATATACTGACGATACTCATCCAGAGTTGTAGCACCGATACAGTGAAGCTCACCTCTGGCAAGCATAGGTTTCAGCATATTGCTGGCATCCATAGCTCCGTCTGTCTTACCTGCACCAACGATCAGATGTAACTCATCAATGAAAAGAATGATGTTTCCTTCACTCTTCTTTACTTCTTCAAGGACTGCTTTCAGACGTTCCTCAAACTCACCTCTGTATTTGGCACCTGCTACCAGAGCACCCATGTCCAGGGCAAAAATCTTCTTATCCTTCAGACCTTCCGGCACATCCTCTGCCACGATTCGCTGTGCAAGACCCTCGATTGCTGCTGTTTTACCTACACCAGGCTCACCGATAAGCACCGGATTGTTCTTGGTCTTACGAGAAAGGATTCTAATGATATTACGGATTTCTTCATCACGTCCGATCACAGGATCCAGCTTCTGGTTACGTGCCTTTTCGACTAAATCCTCGCCATATTTATTCAAAGTATCATAAGTAGCTTCCGGATTGTCACTGACTACACGCTGATTGCCTCGTACTGTAGAAAGTGCCTGCAGGAAACGCTCTTTAGTAATGCCAAATTCCTGAAACAGTTTCTTCATGCTTGGACTTGGATATCTTAATAAAGCAAGGAAGAGATGCTCTACAGAGACATATTCATCACCCATTGCCTTGGCTTCATCCTCTGCACTGACCAGAGCCTTGTTCAGATACTGTCCGAAACGGAGTTCACCGCCGGATACCTTAACCTTAGCATCCAGTGCCTGATTCAGAGAATTTCTGAAATAATCCTTATCTATCTCCATCTTCTCGATCAGTTTAAGAATCAGGCTGTCTTCCTGTTCCAGCAGAGCATATAAAAGATGCTCTTCTTCAATCTCCTGGTTGCCAAACTGATAAGCAACCTTCTCCAGATCCTGGACAGCCTGTACGGATTTCTGTGTAAATTTACTGATATTCATAGGCTAACCCTCCTCTTGTATGAGAAATATCTCTCCCGAAGGAGAAATATGTTGTTTTCTTTGTTCTGCATGTAATATAACACACGTTGTTAGCACTGTCAATAGGTGAGTGCTAATTTTTTTTCAACTCCTCTCCTATCTACCTCGCTGATAAATTTTTCTATCAGTCTGTTTACTTCATTCGGCTGGTCCGTATTGGAATTATGACCAGAATTCTTTATCCATATTTCTGATTTCTGCAATAAATCCTCAACACCGCCACAATAGAGAATCAACTCTTTATAAGCCTGCTGAACTTCTGGCGATAAATTCATATAAGCAAAGTACAGCTTGTTTAATCGTCTGACAGAAGTTGTCCTTACAATGTCGCCAGCAAAAGGAAGTTTCTCTTCCATCGTAATTCAGTCCTTTCTTTTTAATTTTGAATATGAAAAAAGCAGTCGATCCTAAATGAAAGACTGCTTTAAATCATATCCTTTACTACCACATTTACAGGCACTTTCCCGGCATATTCTTGTTCCAGTTCCTCTGCCAAATATGCATCGCTCATGCAGTGCATATCAGAAACACCGTCACGAATCAGCTGATAAACCTGGGAATGATAAAAGAAATCCAATGCCGCATCCAGCGAGAGCCCCTGCTGTTTAGCAAAGCATTCAATAACACGGCTATATTTTTTCTGAAGCAAAATCGGATTCGCTGTCATAATGTTTCACTCCCTTCAAAATGCAATAAAGACAATGCTTTTTCTGTGCGGAAACTTATTTGCAGATTCGGCTTTTCATAACGCAGGCGGTTGATAGCTTCCGTCTTATCAATCAGCCCGTCAAAGAACAGCTCCACAGTATTGAACACCTTATCATTGGCAACACCACCCACAACCAGGTCGTAATCGGTCGAATCTTTCCCGCTGCGGCAGTTCAAAATAAAATCCAGCCATTCTTCGGAATAAGAATCGAATTTCAGCATTTTCAGTTCAGATTCCCGGCTTTCATCGTATTCATACCGGGAAATAATACCGTCTTTCCCACGACGTTTGAACTTGCCGCACCACTTTGCAGCCTGTTCATATAGCGGCGTGGCATAAAAGCCACGCCCGAAATCCACATTGGGGCGGGAATGAGCTAAATCTGGCTTAGCAATCTCTAAAAAAGAACCATGATAGAGAATCATACTTCTACACCCCTTTCTTTCATCACGTCAAGGAGGTCATCAACAATATATTCCCTGCTCTGGGTATGCAACATTTCATATTCCGGCACAATATAGCCGTTCAAAATATTACTCTGTTCGGTAAATGCCTGATAAACACGCTCTGCATTCACACCCAGCTTTGCCGCTACATTTTCAATGCAAAAAACAGCAAACTCCAGCTCACTGGAATTTTTGATTTTTTCATCTGTCATAATCTACAAGCCCTCCTTCGGAATCACTGTTCTCCATTTGAACGCTTTTATCTTTATTATATGCAAATGTCCGCACAATAACAATACTAAATTTACGCTCCAATAATCTTATTGAATAACTGTAACAATACGTCTTTTACGCCGGACGTATTGAATACAAGACCAACGGCTACTAAGGCAACTACCAAGAATCCGATAAGTTTGGAAAACTCACGCTTGAATCCCAAGTAGATACCGATATAACTGCAATAATGCTAGAAGTAAAATATCCGATACCTTTTCCAGCCACAATAAAATGCAGAGCAGCCAATATTATACTAATAACTATCAATGCAATTCCATATAATACTTTTTTCCACTGTATATTTAATTTCATCCGGGCACTCCTTTCCTATCTATCTCGCTGATAAATTTTTCTATAAGTCTGTTTACTTCATCCGGCTGGTCAGTATTGGAATTATGACCGGCATTCTTTATCCATTTAAGCGATAAACCTTCCCTCTGATGCCATTTCTTATTATAACTTTTTGCAGATCCCGCTTTATCCTTTTCTCCACAGATAAGTAATGCCGGACAACTGATATGATATGGCAAATCTGCTTTAATTGCCTTAGCAAGCATTCTGTACCCGAAGCCAGCGAGCTTTGCATATTCTTTATGCTCTGAGTTATAGGCCATCATCATCTTTCGCATAAGATTCTGACCATAGTCCGTCTCAGAGCACCCTCTTGAACCAGCCCTAAGAAGAGCTTTCCATGGATATATTCTGTATAATGGCTCTACTCTTTCAAGAAGCCATATTTCCATTGCAGTCATATAAGACTTTTGAAGCGGTGCAGAATCAATGGAGATAAACCCCGTTATCTTATCCGGATATAATTCCATATACATTTGGGCCAGATATCCACCCATAGACTGACCGATAATGATTGGATTATAAATTTCTTCTTTTGCTAAAATTTCATAAAGCCATTCTGCCATATCAGACAGGCCGTAATTATTCGTAAATGGTCTGGATAATGCATGTGATGGTGCATCCCATACAAACACATTCTGTTTATTCTCAAAATATTCTGTCTGCTTCTCAAAAAGCCTATGGTCTGCCGTAAGTCCCGGTAAGAACACTAGAGCGTGTCTGAAAAATCATTCCCGCAATCTGCACGCCCCACTTTGCGGGATATTTCACCCGAATTCAGTTGCCGTAGCCCACTACGGCGCCCTCATCCGGGCAAAATATCCCACAAATTGTGACGCACATCTTGCAGAAAGCCTTTTTCAGACACGCTCTAACGTAATTCTCTGTTTATCTATTATATTTACAAAATAATGGATGCAGCCACAGGGCGTCTTGTAACTGTTTTCTGTCATTTTTCGCCCCCTTTCCATAAACCATTTCCCAATGATTTATCATTTCCAGATATCATTAATATCTTCTACTTCATATATCACTCATCTTCCTCAAGTTTCTGTACTCTTCTTTTATATATTTTAGAAGATATCATTAATGCTAATAAACATAAGATTTCCACCTGCACAAACATAATAATTCCGGTTGCAATTGAACCAATAAGTTTATGGTAATTCCGATAGGAAACACTAAACCATATAATTCCTGTCAACACTGCCGCAATACTACTGACTATGACATTCGTCTTGAAATTCGGTTTCAATCTCCTGTCCCAGATTCCATTTCGGATACATGCAACCAAAAGATAAAAGGCAAGACTCATAAGTACAGCCCCTTCTCCGGCAAGATTCTTGATACTGTCATTCCCCACTATCATTTGTATTGCCATTACAATCAGCAATCCCCAAAAAGCAATCCAACATCCATTATGTTCGATTTTAAGAAGTTTTAGTTCCTGACGTTCATCTAAATTACTTTTCATCTTCCTAATTTTCATCCTCTTCATCCTCCCAGAATAAATCATCTAAACGTTTATCTAATACGCGACAAATTTTACAACACAGTTTTATTGTGGGATTATATTCTCCCTTTTCGATAGCATTTATAGTTTGCCTTGAAACACCAACAGCTTCTGCTAAGACCTTTTGCGTCATATCTTTTTCAGCCCTTGCCACTTTTATCGCAATATTTTTTGCCACTTTATGTTCACCTCCATTTATAAAGTAACATTTCTTTTCCATAATATCAATTATATTTTACTTTTTTGTCTTGTATATTAAGATAAGAATGCCCTTAATGATTAACCCATAATTGAATTTTTACTTCACGATAAGAAAATTCCCTGTCATTTTTATGTCCATAAGTACTCTTTCAGGTGTATCCAAATTGCTGAAAATGCGTTATGTAATAGCAAAATATCACAAAAATCGAATACAAATTTTGTAATGGGTTATGCGCTTAACCTTTGTAAATTCCACATTTATAATGTACCATATAATCATAATATTGCAGAAGAAGGAATGGAAATGACACAGAACAGGATTAGAATCGTAGATGTTGCAGATGCGTTAGGTCTTAGTACTGCTACTGTCTCAAAAGTGATTCACGGCAAAACAGAAAAGATTTCAGATGAAACGGTAAAACGCGTCCAGCAGGAACTTGAAAGGTCGGGATATATCCCGAATATGGCTGGCATTTTGCTTGCGAGAAATAATTCAAGAATCATCGGAGTGGTGGTAAATGACCATGAAAAGTATGAGGGCAGGGTTTTAGAGGATGGATTTGTGATGTCATCGCTGAATGCTCTTTCCCACGAGGTTAATGAAAAAGGTTATTTTCTGATGATAAAAACGACATCTGATATCAAAGAGATTCCGGTATTTGCATCCATGTGGAATATGGATGGACTGATTCTGATTGGATTTTGTGAAGCTGATTATGAAAGCCTCAGAAATCAGATGCGGATTTCGTTTGTAGTGTATGATGGCTATTTTGAAAAATGCTCAAAGGTAGTAAATCTGGTCATCAATCATTATAACGGCGGCTATCAGGCCGGAAAATATTTAAAGGAACTGGGACATAAAAAAGCATTATGCATAGCAGATAATTTCATCTGCATGGATAAAGAACGCATCGAAGGGTTTCGCAAAGCCTTTGAACCAGGAGAAACATATAGATGGGAGATACCAAAGACAGAAAGGGAAAGAATGTGCTTTTACGAGGATAAATATATGCAGCTGTTAAAAAGCAATGTTACCGCTGTTTTTGCAGTGTCCGATTTTTATGCACTTGAGTTTATGAAGTTTTTACAAGGAAAAAACATTCGGATTCCAGAGGATATCCAGATTATCGGCTTTGATGATAACATGGCAAGCAGGGAAAGTAATCCTTCCCTCTCAACGATTCATCAGGAAGCAAATTTAAGGGCGAAAGCGGCAATTGAATGTCTGGAGGCAATGCGCGATGGAGCAGAATATAAGACAGAAATCGTGTTACCGGTTGATTTAGTAAAAAGGGAAAGTACGAGGAAATTATAATGTCAAAGTTTATGAAATCGTTGTGTAAAATAGCAATTCCTGTCACATTGCAAAGTATGCTGCAGGCATCATTTTCAATTGTTGACCAGATCATGATTGGACAGTTAGGCGAGACAAATATATCGGCAGTTGGATTATGCGGTAATTTTTCATTGATTTTTTCAGTGGTGATTGGTGCGGTAAGCACGGTTGCCGGGATATTAATTGCACAGTTTATTGGTGCACAGGAAACAAAAGAGGCATGGTGCAGTTTTGATGTGAGCCTCATCTGCGGAATTATGATATCAGCATTGTTCCTGCTTGCAGCAGGAGTTTTTCCATCGAAGATTCTTGGATTATATACGAAAGATATGAGTATTATAAATACTGGTGCGGTTTATTTTAGAATTATAGCGTTTTCTTATATTCCAATGGCTGTCAGCAATATTTTGTCCTCATGGCTGCGCTGTAAGGAACATGCCACGATACCATTTCTGGCAAGCTTTGGAGCAGTTGTTATAAACACAGGCCTGAACTATCTGCTGATATTTGGAAAATTTGGATTTTCATGTATGGGAATAAAGGGAGCTGCGATTGCCACACTTATTTCGCAGTTATTTAACCTGGTATTTATTGTTATCGGATTTATCTTATGCATCAGAAAAGATGGAGATAAACCGGTATTATCTCTACATTTTAAAAAAATCACAATCTGGGATTATCTGATAATGATTATGCCGATTCTGATCAGTGAATTTTTATGGAGTCTCGGGCAAAATGTGGAGTCTGCTGTTTATGGACATCTTGGCACATCAAACCTTGCAGCCTATACACTTACCGGTCCGATACAAGGGCTTATGGTAGGGGCACTTAGTGGATTGTCTGCGGCTGCCGGTGTGATGGTCGGAAAGAGGCTTGGCAGGAAAGAATATGATGAGGCTTACACAGAATCAAAGAAGATTATGTATGCAGGCTTATTTGGTGCAGTAATGGTATCGGCTTTGCTCATTCTTTTGGCCGAAGTATATACCGGATTATATCGTGTTGATGACAGCGTAAAAGAGCTTGGAAGAACACTGCTTATCGTATTTGCCTTGTATGCTCCGGTCAAGGTAGAAAATATGATACTTGGCGGAGGAATTATAAGAAGTGGCGGTAACACCAAAATCATTATGATTATTGATATTGTTGGCACATGGTGTATTGGAATTCCCCTGTGTCTGCTTGCAGCATATGTATTCAAGTGGGGAATTGTTGGTGTGTATACATTGCTTACCACAGAGGAATTATTCAGGCTTGCTGTATCGTTAATTGTCTTTAAAAGACGTAAGTGGATAATTAGTTTGTGCTGAAAAAGCACTGTAAAACCAATAATTCAACGGTTTTCAGTGCTTTTGGATATTCCCCAACTGTGTATTATTTCTCAGCGCGCCAGTTTCCAGCTTACCGCCTGCTGCCTTGCATCCACAAATCTCTTATAGATACCTTCCTGCTTCATTAGCTGCTCATGTGTTCCCTGCTGCACAATTCTTCCTTTGTCAACAACCACAATCTGGTCTGCATGTCTGACTGTTTTTAGTCTGTGGGCAATCATAATAATCGTTTTTTCCTTTGTAAGTGCATCTACTGCATCCATCAGCTCCTTTTCATTCTCCGGATCAACATTGGCCGTTGCTTCATCTAATATAACAATTGGTGCATCCTTCATGATCGCTCTGGCTATGGAAATACGCTGCTTCTCGCCACCGGAAAGTGTGGCGCCGCCTTCTCCGATTACTGTGTCATATCCATCCGGAAGTTTGCTGATGAAATCGTGACAGCACGCTTTCTTTGCCGCTTCCACCACTTCCTCATGGCTTGCATCCTGACGTCCGAATTTAATATTATTCTCAATGGTGTCTGCAAACAAATACACCGACTGAAACACAAATGAGAAATTACTCATCAGACTGTTCATGCTGTAGTCTTTTACATTCACACCTCCAAGTGTCACTTCCCCGGAGTCCACATCCCAGAACCTGGCAATCAGATTGCAAAGTGTTGATTTTCCTCCGCCAGATGGTCCAACGATTGCTGTCGTCGTTTTCTGCGGAATAGAGAGCGATATATCATCAATAATCTTCCGTTTGTCATAAGAAAACGAAACATTGGAAAGTCTGATATCGTAATTTTCCGGCTGGATTTCTTTACCGTCTATATCCATAGTATCCAGTTCCAGTATTGCATTTGCTTTATCTACACATACGCTTACCACATGTAAAAGAGATGAATAATTTCCTGCACATTCCAGACTGGCATAAAGCATAAATGCTGAAATTGTCATACCGATCGCATAGACCGCACTCATAGTTCCATTAATATAAAAATATGCACTGCAAGCCACGATCACAGCACCTGTAATTTTGGTTATCACACTTTGCAGAAAATGATAGGGCACAAACAGCATTTCCATCTTTGTATTGATCTTTTCACATGCTTCATTTGCATCATTTAATCTTTTCGCCTGTTTCCCAAGCAAGTTATATGATTTAACTTCTGATATTCCCTGCAGATACTCCATGATCTGGTTTACAAGCTCTGTATCACATACCACTTTTTGCTCTGAATCTTTTTTCCCTGCATTCTGCATCACAGAATTGACCCCAAAGAAAATAAGCACTCCTGCTGCAGCGATCAGTCCGATTCTCCAGTCAAAAATAAACAGCATAAGAATGATCATTGATGTTTCCAGAATTCCCTGCATTGTCAGCATAACCACTCTCGCAGCCACATCGCCAAGTATTTCCATTGTATTGGTTGTAATGGAAGAAATTTCCCCGATACTATTGGAATTGAAATACCCCATCGGCAGATATCGCAGATGTTCTGCAATCTTGATTCTCATAAAAGCACTTGCATTATATCCTCCCTCTGTCTGAAGCACTGTAGAGTATCTCTTGCAGATTACGTCGACTACAATTGCAAGAACCATAATCGCAACGGAGCCTCCAATATATTTTCCTGTCGGTTTCCCACTCAGCAGACCAATCAGTATGTACATAATAGCCGGAATCTTCATTGCTGAGGCAAGAGCCTCTATGAGTCCGATCACTATCGACAGTTTAAATTTATTGCCATTTTCCCTGCCTGAAAAACGAAAGAATTTTGCCAGAATCCCAAACATATCATTCTCCCTCCTTCACAGTATCTTTTACAGAAATATGGGCATTCCACATTTCCTTATAAAGCGGGCATGACACCAGAAGTTCCTCATGTGTGCCATGTGCTGTTACATTTCCATCATTTACAACAAAGATCTGGTCACTGTCCTTAATGGTAGAAAGCCTGTGTGCTATTACGATCAGTGTCTTCCCAGCTACCAGTTTTGCGATAGAATTCTGCAGAGTCGCCTCGTTTTCGGGATCCGTGTAAGCAGTTGCCTCGTCAAGAATCACAATCGGAGCATCCTTTAACATCGCTCTTGCAATGGAGATACGCTGCCTCTCGCCACCTGACAAATGCCCTCCTGCACCTCCTACAACCGTATCAAATCCATTCTCCAACTGCATGATAAATTCATAGCATCCGCTTTTCTTTGTCACCTCAACAACCTGTTCATCTGTAGCATCCGGATTTCCCTGCCGGATATTTTCACGGACCGTTTCATTAAACAGATAATTGTCCTGTGCAACATATGCAATTTTCCGGTTAAAATCTGCAAGTGCCATTTCTTTTACATCAACTCCGCCGATTTTGATACTTCCGGAATCCACATCCCACAGGGACGCGATCAGCTTTGCAATGGTCGACTTGCCGCTTCCGGAAGGTCCTACGATTGCATTTACCGTTCCTGCTTTTAGCTCCATAGTTACTCCGTGCAGGATTTCTTTGTCGTGATAACCAAATCTGACATCTTCAAGAGTAACGGAGTTATCTTTTGGAACACTTTTACTTTTCTCTGGACGTTCAAGCTCCGGCTGTTCCAGAATTCCTGCCACTTCACCAACAATCACTCCGATCTTGCCAAGATCATCTGTATAGGAACCCACTGTTATCAACGGTCCAACGATTCCAAGTGATAAAATAATGCAGATGACAAAATCTGAAATCGCAAGTGTTTCATTGGCTACATAATGTGCCCCAAACGGCAATACCGTAAGAAGCGTATAAGGTGTGACCACCATCATCAGTCCATGAAAGATTGAGCACCGTTTCATCCAGGAAATAAAGGAATCTGCATAAGCCATAGCCGCCTTTGTAAATTTTGCATAAGAACTTTCTGTCTTTCCAAATGCCTTGATCACTTCGATTCCGTCAATATATTCCACTGCCGCATCATTCAGATCTTTTGTTGTCTGAACCGTTCTCTCGAAGCTTGGTTTATAATCCAGCATCATTCCAAAATAGGAAAGAAATCCCACTATAACCGGCACCAATGACCAGAGTGCCAGTCTCCAGTCTGTCAGGAAGAAATAGATCAAAATCACAATCGGTGCCAGCAGATTGGACGTGAATTCCGGGACAATATGCGCCAGTGTTGTCTCGATACTGTCGATTCTTTCCACCATAATATTTTTAAATGTACCGGAAGGTGTGTCTTTCACATAGCCAAGAGGTACCCGCGCCAGCTTGTCACAGCAGGATTTTCTTATATTTGCAAGTACTGCAAACGTTGCTTTATGTGACAATGCTGTCGAAAGTGAATGAAGCAGTTCTGCAATGATAAACGATAATGCAATCAGAACCGCTTTTGCAAGATATATTTCAAACTCCTTTTCACCATTTAAAAACAGCTTTACTACATCTGCAATAATAAAATACGGCAAAATCTTAAAAATCACATTTCCTATTGCAAGTAACACACTCCACACATAGGCAATTCTTTTTTGTCCGGCCCACGTCAAGATCCAGCTGACTGCCGACTTCTTTTTTTCTTTCACATCTGTTCACTCCTTACGTTCGTTTTATTGTTTCGTTTTATTGTTTTACCTTCTGTTAGTTCGTACTAACCAACATATAATAAAATAGGTGGTTTACTGGCATCAACCACCTGATATTATTATCCTGTCTGAACTTTATTCAGAAATCCAGAACCTGCAACACACATAACCTATTCAGAATTCCTGCATCAGTTATACTGGAAATTCAATATTCCACAATCGTTCCCAGCCACCTGTATTAAATTCTTTCAGTTGATGTACATTTTTCTTTGCAGTCTCCCTGTCTATATCATGCTCAATGATCTGAAATACTGATGAAAAAAATCCCGTATAGATCATATGCATAAGGCTTTCCTCTACAACCGGTATTTTTACACCGGCTTCCTTCATTTTTTCCATATATTTCAGGCTGGACTTCATTTCCCGCTCCACCATATTGTGTATGAATAATTCAAATTTTCCACTGTCTCCGCATTTCAACAATAATCTGAAATTATCATAATGATCATAGATATAATCAACCATCTGCTCCATCCCATCACTGGATGTATCCGACATATTCCTTGTCTGATCACTGGCAGAAAGCTTTTCAAACTCCTCAACGATCTGGTCATAAATCTGATAAATATGTTCCATATAAGGATCCGTCAGTGCATCAAAAAGTGCCTCTTTCGTCGGATAATATTTGTAAAATGCTCCAGTAGTAAGCCCTGCATCTTTTACAATATTTCTTAAAGATGCTCCTGTCAAACCATCTTTCAGAAAATGTTTTCTGGCTGTATCTAATATGTTTTTCTGTGTATCTTCTGCTTTCGTCGACATTCTTTTCGTATCCTCTAAACTTCTTTTCAAAATATAACAGCGCTATATAACACTGTTATATTTTAACTCATTACAGGAATTTGTCAAGTCTTGGTGTTTCAATTTTTTATTTTCCTCGTGTATTCAGTTTCCACTCCGCAGATGCTTTCTGCAGTTTTACAAGTCTGTTCTATTCAGACAGATTTTCTTTGCAGAAAAGTTCTATACAGTTCTCAACCATTGTCTGATCATAGTCTGTTGAAATACCTGAGCCAAGCCAGTATGCATAGTCTCCTTCATCATATTTTCCAAGTGCCTCCAAATCGCTGCCGTAGCGCAATTCAATATGATAGGTTGTATCATTTGTATCTGGTGCTATGCAGAAATAAGTAAATTCGCCTGAGTCTGCATCGTCACTTTTAAATTCGTATAACCCACGTACTTCTTCTATTCCAACATAATGATATGTATGGGAAAAGATTTCTTTTCCTTCTGAATCATATCCCTTGATCACTGAATCAGAACCATTAAATTCCAGCTTATTTACACCTTCTTTAAAAGAGCAGTCATAAACACCATCGCCATCTTTGTATGCTTCTACTGCTTCTTCTCCATAAATTGTTCCTGAAACCATGGATGCTAACTTATCATATGCTGCCTCCGCATTTTCCTCACCAACCAACTCTGTACAATCATCAATCCAGATCTGCTGATATTTTTCATCAAGAATTACCGGCCATAGTTCCTGATATGAACCCGTCAAATCAACCAAAAGTTGTTTTGCAGCATCCTGATTTTCATCTGCTTTCTGTTTCTTGTCCGTCGTATTTGTACTTTCTGTAACAGTTGCCGTACCTGTACTTTCTGCAAATGTAGCGTTACTACAAGCAACTAACATTGAAAATGACGTTGCAACTGTTAAAAATAATGTTAAAAGTTTTTTCTGCTTCATGAGATGCCTCCTTAAATTAAAAATCGTTGCAGTTAGATTCTTCTAACTACAACGCATATTTTATAGATTTCCATATAGAATCTCAATTACTAAACAGACTCTTTTTCTATCCATTCAGACTTTCCTGTGTCTTTTTCTTACGGTATTCCGTTGGTGTCATACCGTATTCTGTACGAAATGCAGATGTAAATTTGTTCGGATTCTGATAGCCAATTTGTAATGCTATCTCCCCGATCGTAAGTTTATTTTCTTTTAAAAGGCGTTCCGCCATCTGCAGCCTGTACTTTTTCATATAAGCGTACACAGAATTTCCGTATACACCCTTAAAGCATTTTTTCAAAACAGTTGGTGACATTTTAAAACGCACTGACAATTCTTCAATCGTATAATGCCCCCTATAGTGTCCCTTTAGAAACGCATGAACCTGCTTTATTGCATCAATCTGTACATCCGAAAAATATACATGCTCAGAATTATTTTTCTTTAAATCAAATCCAGTTAATACTAATAATAGTTCCAGAATTTTCACACGAATATAACCATATCTGATTTCTTCAGGAACTTTATACAATTCCAAAAAGATATGTTCTATTGACTGATTTGCCCGTATAATAGTAAAACTATGTGTTTTTGAAATGTTACTAATCTTTTCCAGATTTACAGACAATAATTGCAGTATCCTTTTCATTTCGTCTGTAATCATGGAAAAGTCAAGCGTAATGGTAATTCCATGATAACGCGATGTTGGAAACTCTGACACATGCCCAGTTTTTTTCAAAGAACAAAATGACAAGTCTCCTGCCGCTATATAACCATATTCATTTTGTTCAAACACGCATTCGCAACGGCCTTCCATGCAATAGTTTATTTCCATCACACTGGAAGCCGGCTTTTGCTCCTTGTTGCAATACTCCATATGCATATCATTATAAACCAGATCAATTCCTGGAAACACATGATACAATGTAATCATTCCTGTACCGCTCTCATTTTCCAAATGAAAACATTCACAGAATTCCGTATCCTGTACCTTTTTGCAAGCTGATGTACCATATAACTCAATACTGGCAAAAGAATCTGATGATTTTAATTCTATATTCTTATCAGGTTTGGACTTCAATATATTTTCAGCAAGCTCATAAGCATTTTTCATAACTATTTTCCTCTATACCACATCGCAAATGCCAATTCCGGTAATCGGTCAGTCTCAATAATTGTTTCGAGCATTCTGGCAAATCCCTCCGGATTTTGAATTTGATACTGCATATGGTTGAATCCCTCAAAAACCGGAAAGTTACCGTATATATAAGTCTGCATCACTGCATTTCTGTATTTAAAATGTTCTTCTATACTTCCAAATTCCCAGAATGTATGTTTCTGCAATTCTTCTGACAGTTCTGAAAATGGCTTATCTTCCAAACTGTCTGTCAGCTGTCTCCTCAGATTTCCATACGTCAAGTTCTTTCCTGCCTCTATAAAATAAGGTTTAATTTTATCATCGTCACACCACATGATTCTCTTTAGTGTTTTTCCTTTTGACCAATATAAACTTTTCATTGCTATATATAAGAACGGAACCATGATTCTGCGTGTTGCCTTTCCAATCTGTGCAAACTGCCCGCCATCAAAAAAAACATGCTTTACCGGTATTTTTATCTCTGTCAGGAATGCCATGGCGAGATCTGCTCCAATCGAAGATGCAACTATAAGTTCTATTTCTTTGATTCCATGGTTCCCCAAAAATCGTACAATCTGTTGTATCTCATCTCTTTTGCTTTGATACCTCTGTCCGGAGCAATACACAGTCGATGTTGGCATAATGCAATAATATTTTTCTGCCATTTTCTCTGCAACCGGCATACTGCTTTCCCCAGTTACTCCCATTGCATGGAAAAACAGAATGACTGAATTTGATTTATTTCCTGTTGTTTTAAATACCACACTTCCACCTTCTGTCTATTTTTTATCTATCTACTCTCTTCCATTTTGCAACAGCATTTCTTACCCGCCAGTCAATATCCAGACGTGCTCTGCGACATTCTTTCGGATGTTTTCTTGCTGCCTGAAATGCCAGTTTCACAAAGAGTCCGGATCCAACCGGGAGCATTGTCTTTAGCATGCTCTCCGGAAAAACGAAATGGGTTCCATGCTCATAAATGACATAATCCAATCTGCATGTGTGTGAATGTTCTTTCATACGCTGCTTCATACGGCGGATATATTTTGCAGTATCCCACAACACATCATCTTCAGCACCAATTAACAATACTGTTCCATGGATTTTTTCAATCTTGATTATCTCGTCTTCTGTGATTGGGTGAGCCTTTTCAGAATCATCAAATAGTTTTCTTGAATTGATCATATCACCGGTCCGTTTTGTTTCTTTCTCAATCACATGCCAGTAATCCGGATGTTTGTAACAAAACGGCATGTATGGAAGTGGTTCTTCTTTATACGAAAAAAGAGATTCTCCCTCCATTGGCCATTCCTTACAACCATCTCTTTTACCCTGCATAAATCCCTGCCAGATAAAGTCACTCGGTGTCAGACCTATCGTCAATGTGATATCCTTAAAATAAGAAGCGGCAGTCAATGCAAGTGTTCCTGTAGTAGATGCCCCGACAATTCCTATCTTCTGATTACCATGTATTTTTAACCAACTGATTGCTTTCTCTATACGTTCCAGCGGATAATTATGATGTCCATAATCCTTTTTTGCCGGCGACATCGTCATCACGTTCACACCGAGTTTATGTAACCATTTCACGGATGTACGCGCCAGATAATCCTCCGGATCATCCCCGATCATCGCAATCATTGCACAGTCTGAGCCTGTTTTACATTTCCAGTATGCACCATAAAATCCATCTGATTCCACATCAAAATGCCTTTTCTTCATCTGTATCATCTCCTCCCTTAATATCAGCTATGTTTCTCCAAAACTATTATTTTATTTGAGATATTCCGAACAGCCGGAATCTTACCTATTACATAATAAACAGGCATAAGCTCTTTCATTCCTTCAACAAGACTGACTTCCTGCCGAACAGAAAATGCCGGTATGATTCTTTGCAGCTCCTTTCTGTTCTTAACTCCCCATGTGAATTTTGCATTGCTTCCCTCTATGGATTTCTCTTTCATATGCTTTACAACAAAGGGTGACATGGTTTCGACCATTACTGTAACTTTCTGAAATGATTTATCAATAATAGAAAACATCTTCCTGATATCTTTCTCATACAAATACATTGTAAGTCCTTCGATTATTACCAGAATATTCTTACCGTGATAATCGATATCATCTATGTAGGAATCATCCATTGCAGACTTTGCAATCTGATACACCGGATCAGTTTCGGTAAGGAACTGGCTCCTTATTTTCATTGTTTCCGGAAGGTCTACATTATACCAGCGCAGATATTTTCCCTTCATCCGGTAGCATCTGGTATCCAGTCCGCATGCAATATTTACGACAACTGTATTTTCATGCTTCTCCAAATATTTTCTGACCATCCGGTCTAATACAATTGTTCTCGCAATCACACCATAAGTCATGGCGTTATCTTTATCTGCTTTGGAAAAGTCATAATCAAGCTTTTTCACAAGTTCTACTGCAATTTCGTCATTTATTTTAGCATTTTTCTTTCTTGTTTCTTTTGCTCTTGCATACAGGGTCTGTACCATCGTTTCCGGTACACCTGTCACATTCACTTTTTCTTTCATTGTTTGTCGCCTTCCACTGCCTTTCTTACTTCTTCCACCCACTCTGCACTATGACAGCAAAACAATTCTTCATGCTGCATGTTGTGTCTTTGAATGTCCGGATTTTTGAAATAAGTACAATATCTCTTTTCGTATTTTTTTCCCATTTTTGTTGCGTAAAACACGTGGATTGTTGTTCCCGGCACATCAATTCCATGCTGGACTTTTGTAACCAGATCCGAATAGAACTGATTATAAATACTCTGTTTTGTAATCCACGGACTTCCTCCTTTACCGATTCCAAACATATTTAAAAATCCATTATATAATTCTTTCTTAGCCCCGTCTGTCTTGTTAAGCTTTTTCTGCATAAATTTCGGAAGAGCACCTGTATGTATCATTTTATACATGAAAGGCACTACCATAGATGCCTGAATTTTTGCCACAAGATTACCTGCTTCATCCATATCACTGCTCCCAATGATGCCATAATCTATATGGATTCTTTTCCGCTGAATCAGAAGGGATACAAAACTTCCTCCAAGGGAACATCCATACGCTGCTTTAATTCTCCCACCATACTTTGTTCTGATTTCCTGCTCAATTTTTTCACATTCATCTTCCATCGAATAAAATTCTGTTTTCTCGTTTGAATCAAATCCATCATAAGAAACTGCTACCGTATAAAAATAAGAATGTAACCCATCCAGTACATGATCAAAGCTACTATACTGGCAACAGGTACCGGGAAATAAAAATATCACAGGTTTACGATTGTCTCCACTTTCATAAAATTTCATAGCTAGTCTCCTTCAGACTTTTCTGACAACACAATGCATCCTCATACCTTTGCGGATTTCAAATTTTTCTACTTTTAATCCTACTTTTCTGCAGCATTTCATGACCACATCTCTTGTTGGAACCCGAACATCTCCATGTCCGCATATATTTGCCAGAGGCATTTCCAATGTATTCATCAGCCATACCAATACTTTATTGTCACTGGTCACATCCCGCAGGATCAATCTTCCATTTGGACGAAGACATCTTTTTACACTGTCAAAAAATGCCTGTGGATCCGGATAATGATGAAAACTCATAGAACAAATAATTGCATCAAATGAATCATTTTCAAAAGGAAAGTTCTCACAGTCTCCTACAACAAACGTTGCATTTGAAATGTTTTTCTTTTTTGCCTGTTCAATCATGGCCGGAGTCAAATCCAGACCTGTATAATGTCGGTCTGGATATTTTTCTGCTAATAAAGAAATCATCGGAGCCGGTCCACATCCAGCGTCCAATAAATCTCTAAATGGCTCTTTCTCTAATTCTTCCAAAATATCCGGATAGTCCTTCTTACACATTTCGTAAATACCCGCATGGTTACTTTCATATCTTCCTGCTGCTTTTGTAAATTCAGCAATTGACAGTTTTTTGTATTCTTCGTTTTTCATGTTGTTTTCCTCAAATCACACCTGCACCATAAACCAATATTTTCATAGAAATCCGTCCTCTTTACATTGTCCAGTAAATCGCTATCATATATGTTAGTTTTATCTAACCTTGATTTTCTAAAAAACCGTGTGAAAACAAAACTATAATTCCACACGGTTTCTTTTCTTATATATTCAGTATATCACTTTTATCTGGTTTATCAACCAGATTTTGTCTCAATTTGTTACGCATTGCGTAGCCATTTGGAAAGACCAGTACATCGTTTTCGAAATATACACCAGAGCACATTCTCTGCTCTAATCTCTTGGTGTTAATCCTACATACATATCTTTGTACTGTTTGGCACTCTTTTCCCAGGAAACATCTTTATTCATATCGCGGATCACCATATCATCCCAGGATTTTCTGTTCTCGAAATAGATAGTCTTTGCTCTGTTGATCGCATCGTAAAGCAGCCCGCTTTCATATCTGTCAAATGTAAAACCGTTTCCTGTATTCTCAAACATATTATAAGGCTGAACCGTATCTTTAAGTCCTCCGGTCTCTCTTACAATCGGAACTGCACCATATCTCATGGCTATAAGCTGTGTAAGTCCACATGGTTCAAATCTTGATGGAACCAGAAGTGCATCACATCCTGCATAAATATTGTGAGCCACATTTTCATTGTAAGCAATATATGCACAGAAATTGCCTTTATATTTGTTTTCATAATAGCGGAATGTATTTTCATACTGAGAATCACCAGTACCAAGAACAACCACCTGCGTATGTTCATCCATAATTCCCGGAATTACGTCATTTACAAGATCAAGACCTTTCTGGTTGGTGAGACGTGAAATAAGTCCGATTACCATCTTATGCTCATCTACATCCAGCCCCAGAGATTCCTGGAGGGCTTTTTTATTAATCTTTTTATTCTTTATCGCTGACTTCTCATCATAATCAGCAGCTAACAGCTTATCAGTTGCAGGATTCCAGATATCCGTATCAATACCATTCACAATTCCCAAAATCTTATTGTTGTGATATCTTAAATGCTCTGCAAGTCCCTCTCCATATTCCTCTGTCTGAATTTCCCATGCATAAGTATTACTTACAGTTGTAACTTTGTTGCTGTAAGCGATACCACCCTTTAACATATTGGCATCCAGCCAGTTCTGGATCATGCAGTCCTTATTAAATACATAATCAGGAAGTCCTGACCAGTATTGAATCTTTTTTCTGTCATAAATACCCTGGAACTTCAGATTATGTATTGTAAGTACTGAAATTGCACGTCCTACATCTGTATCCTGAAAACAGGTTCTCAGATAAAGTGGTACTAAAGCTGCCTGCCAGTCATGACAATGCACGACATCAGGAGTCCAGTTCAAATAATTAAGGGCAGCAAGGGCAGCTTTTGCAAAATAACAGAATTTCGGAATGTCATCTATGAGATTCGTATATGGATTTCCCCAGGAGAAGAACTCATCATTATCTATAAAATCATAGACAACCCCATCCTCCTGATATTCCATAATTCCCACATAATACTGCTTTCCATCAGAGCAGAGATTCATATCAAAGGAACCCCTGTATTCCATCTTTTCCTGAAATTTCTGAGGAATACATTTGTATCTTGGAATAATGACCTTAACATCAATGTTTAATTTTGCCAGACTCTTTGGCAGGGCAGACATTACATCTCCCAATCCACCAGTCTTAACAAATGGATAACATTCTGATCCAATAAAGGCTACACTTCTTCGCGGTCCCAGATCAGGCTGTCTCGTTGGAATGTTCTGTTCATTCTGTTCAACAGATGGCTCCTGAATAATTACGGCTTGCTTAACAGAAACATTCTCTACTGTTGGAGCAACAGTCTTAACAGCTTTTTGAGGACTGTTTTTTGCACTGCTTTTTACACTGCTTTTTACGCTGTTTCTTGCATTGCTCTTTGTGTTACTCTTTGTATTACTCTTTGCATTGCCTTTGGTACTGCTTTTGGTACTGCTTGTTTGAACTGTTTTTTTTCTCATATCATTGATCTCCCTTTTGCATTTTACAAAGTCCGAAATCTATTACGTCTTAACTAAAATGTCCTCCGGTAAGTTCCTGATAAACATTCATTTTGCAGATATTTATCATTTCCTGTTAATCTCAATTATAACACAAAATGCGCAAAGTAACTATTATTATCTGAAATGCTTCCATCACTTAACTCTTACCTGAATGATACAAGCTGGTTTATTCCTTTTCATTATATCTGCCTCTTTTATTTTACAGATACACTACATAGAAAAAGGGATCTTCCACTCAGTCAATTTGAATAAAAAACATAATCTGTTTTTATTTCACGCATTCCATAATTATCATCTCACATCTGTCATATCCAAGCTGTGAGCTGTTCAGGCACAGTGTGTAATTGCTGGCTTTTCCCCAGTTCTGATCTGTGTAAAAGTTATAATTTGTTCTTCGCCTTTTATCTGTGTCTGCCATCATTTTCACAGCTTCCTTCTCTTTTACATTGTATAAACCAGTGATACGCTTTATTTTTTCCGGCATGTCCCCATGAAGAAATACATTCAGCACATCGTCCCGGTCTTTCAGGATATAGTCTGCATTTCTTCCAATGATCACACAAGGCTCCTTCTCAGCCAATTCTAAAAATGTATCTTCTGTTTTTGGGCATTATTACTATGTATTTACCTATAGTAATTTTAACTTCCGATCTACACCCTGCATATCTTTGCTCTGCTATAGGTTTCTGTTATCTGTAATTATAACTGATTTCTTTTCATTTGATAATTCACTTTTCGGCACCAAAAAGTGCCCCCTGTATAGCAAAAGTGACGGCAGATATTGCCTGAAAAACCACCTGGGAAAAAGTTTCATTTTGATACTTTATATGTTAAAATGAAACATATCGTATCAAGTGAGGGGTTTTACAGATGTCTAAAAAGAAATATAATCTGAATACAATTTACATCTCTGAGCGTCTGCAGGAGAATCTGAAACCGATTTCACAATCTGCATTCACTGCTGTGACCGCTCCCATGGGATATGGAAAAACAACTGCTATCAACTGGTATCTGGACAAACAGAGCAAAAACGGAAATTCCTGTGTGATCCGGATCAGTATTTATTCTGATAATCTGTCTGTTTTCTGGCAGAGCGTTCAGAAGGCATTTGCCTTCGCAGGGCTTGATTTTCTGGATAATTATAGCTGCCCTTCAGATGCTGCCAGTGCCGGGATGCTTGCTGATGAGCTTTGTTATTCCCTGAGCGGTCAGACCTCTTACTTTATTTTTATTGATGATTTTCATCTGCTGGGTGAACCTCATGTTGCAGATTTTTTTTGTATGCTTGCCAACAGACTGCCTGAAAATATCCACCTGATCGTATCCGGCAGAAATGCTTTTCTGTCCGGAAAAGAGATTCTCCGTCTTGGCAAAAAGTTATATCAGATCCATACCAGGGATCTGTGTCTGAACCGGCGGGAGCTTTCTGTCTATACCCATCGCTGCGGTGCCAGCCTGAACGAAGATCAGCTGAACACGCTTCTCTATTCCAGTGAAGGATGGTTCTCTGCAGTCTATCTGAATCTCTGTACCTTTTTTGAGAGCGGACATTTTCCTGACCATACTTCTAATATCTATGATATGTTTTCCTCTGCTATGATCGCACCTCTCTCTGATGCACAGCAGGAATTTCTCACTGTTATGGGACTTGCAGATGAATTTACCGTTGAAATGGCACTTTTTATTACAGGGAATCCGGAAGCTGGACAGATTCTTTTCCTTATGACCAGACAGAATGCTTTTATCACTCCTTTGTCCGATGGAATCAGCTTCCGTTTTCACCATATGATGAAGGAATGTACACAGCGTGCCTTTGCCATGCTTTCCCATGAAAAACAGACAGATTTCCGGAATCGTTACGGACAATGGTATGAATCCCGGGGACAGTTTCTGCAGGCACTTGCTGCCTATAACAAGGCTCTTAACTATGATGCAGCACTTGCTGTTATCCAAAAGGATGCAGGAATCCTCCTGGCTTCTCTTTCGCCGGAAAAGGTTCTCGCATTTCTTGATGTCTGTCCAACAGAAATCCTGAAGAACAGGCCTCTGGCCCTTCTCGTATTGATGCGCCGTATGTTTACCTGGCATCAGATTCCCAAAATGCTGGAACTAAAGCAGCTTCTGACAGATACCATAGCTGAAGATAACACTTTGTCCGAAGATGAGCGAAAGAATCTCTCCGGAGAATGTGATCTTATTATGAGTTTTCTGATGTATAACGATATCACCGGTATGAGCGTTCTGCACCGTCAGGCCAGTTCCAAAATGACCAGACCTGCCATCAGTATCCGCAAAACAGGAAGCTGGACCTTCGGTTCTCCTTCTGTTCTGATGATGTTTCACCGCAGATCCGGAACCCTGGATGCAGAACTGACAGCTATGAATGAATGTATGCCCCACTATTACAGGATCACCCAGGGACATGGACAGGGTGCGGAATTGCTCATGAATGCAGAGGCAGCATTTATGCAGGGGAATTTTTCAGATGCACAGATTCTGCTGGAGCAGACTTATTCCACCATTGCATCAAACGGACAGCACAATATTTCGCTCTGCTGTGATTTCCTTGCTGCAAGGCTTTCCCTTTTTCAGGAGAGTGTCACCTTTGTGAAGAACCCTGAAGTAAAGCGTAAGGAGCTTCTGTCTCTCCACAATATGATGTGGCTGAATATTTTTGACAGTACTTATGCTTACTACTATACATTAATTAGAATGCCGGAAAAGATTCCTGCATTATTTAAAGACCATATGTTATCCACTGTCAGCTTTCTTTCTCCCTGCAGACCTATAATGGAAATGATCGAGAATCAGGTCTTTCTTTCACAGAAAATGTACGCAAAAGTTATAGGCAGAAGCGAAACGCTTCTGCCTGTCTGTGAAAAAATGCACTATGAACTTGTGTCTCTCCACGTTCAGATCCAGACCGCTGCTGCTTACGCAATGCTGGGCAAACATCATGATGCACGACAGCTTCTGCTGAAAGCCTTAGGACACGCCATGCCGGATGGCTTTCTGATTCCGTTTGTAGAAAATTATAACTATATCAAGGACGTGCTGGGCAGTATTAATTCCATAACACCAGAGCCTTTCACAGACCGGATCCTTTCCCTTGGTTCTGTTTATGAACAACACTGCCTCCGCCTGTCCAGCCGTAATTCCAGACCTGAGATCCTAAATATGCTGAACAGCAGAGAAGCAGAAATCGCAGCTTTGATCATCGACCGTCTGAGCAACCGCGAAATCGCAGAGAGGTTATTTCTCTCTGAAGGCACTGTGAAGCAATATATCAACCAGATTTATTCCAAGTTGATGATCAACGGTGATACACGCACCAAAAGGAAACAACTGGCAGAGCTGATTTCTTCCATAAACAAGGGCCTTACCTGACACTTTGAGAAAAAAAGCAAGGAAATTCACATGACCAAAGTCTTGCGATTTCCTTGCTATTTGGCAAGAATTACAAATTTAAAGTTTTTTACTTATTTGCATTTCTGTTTCCTTGAGAATATCCTCGGAAATCTCAGTTTTATTCAGCATCATGTCTGCTCCCGGATTACGATAGAAGGAAAAATCCCTATCTCCATCCGGATATGTATGTACCATAGCAAGCGTAGTATGAATTTTTTCATCTGTACATAATCCAATGTCATCAATTCCTGCTTCTTTTATGGCTGCTCTCAACTGATCTCCAAAAAAATCATTACCAACCTTACCAATAAATGCTGTATTATGTCCCAATTTATAACGCTTTATTATAATAAATCATATTTCACTATATCAAGCTTAACTGCACCATCAGCAAAGAAAGAAATCCCCTTTGCTTCCTGCTTTGTAAGAATAACCGCAGACATAACCTGCTCGCCGTCATTAATAAATACTTCCACACTAAACTTATCCAAAATCACACGCAGTTTTAGTTCATTGCTGTCACCGTTTACCAGACAACTGCTCTGATGAACCAGCGCCCGTTCGCTTCCTGAGAATTTTCTATCGATTTTTAAAACAGATTCATCCGGACGGAAGCATAATGTAGAATGATATTTCTCATTCTCTGCAAAACAGAGTTCAAATTTTTTATAAAGATTGTCTTTATCCGCCGGTCGTATCACAAGTTCCAGATCTACAATTCGTCCTTCAATCTGATCCAGTGTGAGCCTGGTATCTTTTATCACAACATTGTTATACTCGACTTTGTTTGCACGCATGGCATTAAGTTCTCTGACCGGAACCTGATACAATCTTCCGTTTTTAACAGACAGTTCTCTTGGAAGACTCATTTGTGCGAACCATCCAGAGTCATTGCATCGATATGCAAGCGTATCCCAGTTCTGCATCCAGGCGATCATAATTCTTCGTCCATCCGGCGCAAGCAGTGTCTGCATTGCGTAATAGTCAATTCCGTAATCAACAGCTTGACAAAACTGTTCCTTTAAAGTATGTGTCTCAGGATCCAACTCCCCAATAATACATAACGTTCCATTTCCATTATGAAATTCTAATCCTTCCGGAAGCATATCCTGTGGACTTGTCAGAAGCACATATTTGCCGTCCAATTCAAAGAAATCCGGGCATTCCCACATTTTTCCATAACGATTTTGATTCTTTGCCAGAATGCTTACAAATTCCCATTCAAAGCCATTTTTACTTCTGTAAAGAAGGATCTGTCCGCTTCCATCAGCCGGACGACTTCCTATAACACAATAAAAGTTTCCATCGTTCCCTTTCCAGATTTTGGGATCACGAAAGTCTACTTTACTAGCCCCCTTTGGAAGATCTTTGGCTGTCAGAACCGGATTCTTATCATACTTTTCATAATCCTTACCATCTCCAACTGCCACTGCCTGTGTCTGAATATCCCTTACAGTTCCGTCTTCCAGTTTCTCCTGATTTACAGAAGTATACATAAGCAACTGTCTGCCATCCTCTAATTCTATGGCACTTCCTGAAAAACAGCCGAATTTATCATAATCTTCATCCGGTGCCAATGCAGTCGGAACATAGTTCCAATGCAATAAATCCTTACTCACTACATGTCCCCAGTGCATACTGTCCCAATGTGTGCTATACGGATTATACTGGTAGAACAAATGATACTCTCCTTTATAATAGGAAAATCCATTTGGATCATTCATCCAGCCAACATAAGGAGTTATATGAAAGGCTGGTCTTTCTTCCTCTTTGATCTGCTGTCCCTGTATAAATTCATATTTTCTTGCCTTTTCCAACATTTCGCTCATATAGTTCCTCCTGTCAAAATGATATCTTCTCTTATTTTTCACTGCTTAATGAATCCTGATACTGGTCAAAATATTTTTGCTTGATTGAAAGGTAATCGGAAAGCCCGTACTTCTCCATTTTTTTCAGATAAGAATCCCATTCTTCATCAATTCCTCCGTTCAGGATCCAATCTGCTTTCTTCTGTTCTGCATATTTCTTAATATCTGTATCATACTGTGACACTTTGTTTGTATCATCAATACTCATAAATACATTAGGATAAACATATTTGCTGTTCATATCCTGTAAATATGTCTCATGCATATTATCCAGACGCCATTTCGCATCTTCCGGCTGTGTTACATATACGCCATAATATTCATTTAATATAGCGAGAGGACCATTTACAGATTGCGCTTCACGTACTTCCACCGGTGACTGATCTCCTAAGTCCATATGCTTTAACATTTTTTCGCCATCTTTGTTTACAGACAGCTCAAAAATATTAAAGGAATCCTTCTCTCCATAGGTTCCCCAGTTATTTTGCGGAGACTGAAGGGGTGCATACATCTGATCGATCCATGCGGCAGCAAGTGCCGTGTTACGGCAGCTGGTAGTAAGCACACATCTTCCTCTGTCAAAACCGCTGGTCTCACTGTTGTTCTGTCTGGTGATATTTCTCATTCCATCCGGTCCGGTCAGTGCCGGAAGCATCACATAATCCGTATTGTTGTCTATATTAGCAATATCCCATGTGAAGCAAAGTCCATAACGGTGATTCTTTCCTTTTGCAACATAAGTAGACCATTCCTGTGTAAATGCTTCCGGATCGATCAGATTCTCTGTCACAAGTTTATGCAGCCATTTGATACCTTCTTTGTATCCTTCCTGAACCGTTGTATAAATCACCTTACCTTCATCTGTTACAGCAAAATGATCTCCTGTGTCCCCATAACCATCTCCGAATCCATTTATTAAGATTGAAGGATCCTGATCTCCGTTATTGATAATAAATGACATCGGTATTACATCACCTTCAATGGAAAACTCTTGTTTCAGATCATCTGCATGATCTCGAAATTGAATCAGTACCTGCTCCAGTTCATCTGTTGTGGTTGGAATCTCAAGACCAAGATAATCAAGCCATTTCTTATTAATATAAGGAATATCTCCAATGGCCTGAATTGCTTCTTTTCCGGAACCAAGCTGTTCAATCCACGGAAAAGAGTAAATATGTCCATCCGGTGCTGTACACATGGTTCTGTATTCCGGGTATTTTTCAAACACAGCCTGAAGGTTTGGCATATATTTGTCAATCAGATTTTCCAGCGGAATAATTATTCCCTGCTTTGCATAACGCAACAGATCATAATCACTCATGCCTGCATTAAACAGTCCATCCGGCAGATTTCCAAACTGAGCCAACGCCAGATTCTTTTTATCTGAAAACTGATCTGATACAAAGCAGGTCCAGTCAATATGAACATTTGTCTGTTCTTCCATTCTCTGGAAAATCACTCTTTTATTTGGATCCTGTGTTGAAGTGGCCGGTGCACTGGTAATAAAAGAAAGCTCCTCTGTTTCTTTCAATGGAAACTGTACATCCGATACCGGTGTATCCGGATTAATCTCAGCATCAAGCCTCTGCTGTTTTCCACACCCCATTATACTTACCATCATTGTTAAAGAAAGTCCAAGTGCAAGCAAACTTCTTACTCTGTTTTTCTTCATATCTGTATCATTCCTTTCTTTAGCCTTTTACCGAGCCAACCATAATTCCTTTATCAAAATATTTCTGGAAAAATGGATACATCACTAAAAGTGGTAAACTTGATACTACAATTGTTGCATATTTCAACTGTTCTGCTACCTTTGCCATCTCTGCTGTGCTTTGGATATCTGCAATCATTCCCGGCTGTGGAGTATTCTGCACCAGGATTGAACGCAGTACCAGCTGCAGTGGCTGAAGATTTGCATCGTTCAGATAAATCATCGCATCAAAGTAGCTATTCCACATTCCGACAAATGACCACAGTGCCAGTACTGCAATGATCGGTTTACATACCGGCATCATAATTTTGAAAAAATGCTGAATTTCATTAGCACCGTCAATTGCAGATGCTTCTCTTAATTCTGCCGGAATTGACTGATAATAAGTTCTTGCAAGAATCATATTCCAAACATTAAATGCTCCCGGAATCAAAACCGCCCATACTGTATTTACCATATGCAGCTGATTGATCAAAATAAATGTTGGAATCATTCCTCCCCCAAAAAACATTGTGATCAGAAAAATCAGATTAAAAAATTTTCTTCCCACAAATTCTTTTTTAGACAGAGGAAAGGCTGCCAGTAATGTTACAAAAACTGAGATCACTGTAAATACAAATGAATACAGAAAAGAATTCAAAAATCCGCGCCAGATCATCTCATTCTCCAGTACTCTTCTATAAGCATCCAAAGTCCAGTCCTTAATATCAGAGCTCAGTCCCTGATTATTCAAAACAGTAGGATCCATAAAAGATGCAAGTACTACATATATAATTGGAATCGCAATAGAAAGTACAAACAGTCCAAGAATCGTGAATCCAATTCCAAGGATCAGACGATCTGTCCTTGAATATTTTCTCTTCTTTTTCTCCATCTTCTCTTCCTCCTATAATCCCTCTCCATCATTCAGCTTCTTTACAACCCAGTTTACAAAAATCAACAGAATTACATTTACAACTGAATTAAACAGACCTACTGCCGTAGAATAACCATAATCACCGTTCAAAAGACCGATGCGATATACATATGTAGATAAAATTTCTGATGCCGGCAGGTTCATATCTGTCTGCAATGCATATGCCTTCTCAAATCCAATGCTCATAATATTTCCTGCCTGCAGGATAAACTGAATTACAATAATGTTCTTAATCGCCGGAAGCTCCACGTACCAGATCTGCTGCAAAAGGTTTGCACCATCCATAACTGCCGCTTCTTCCAACTCTTTGCTCGCATTAGATAATGCTGCAGTATACATAATAGATGCCCAGCCTGCAGTCTGCCAGATTCCACTTGCTATATAAATAGTACGGAAAGCAGATGGCATTGTCATCCAGTTTGTGCTAATCCCAAGCAGCCTGTTCAAAGGTCCTACCGGTGATAACAGCATACGAACCATACCACAAAGTACTATTACAGATATAAAATTCGGCATATAGATCAGAAGCTGTACTTTTTTCTTGATCCCTGTTTTTTGAATACGATTCATAAGTAATGCCAGAATAATCGGAACCGGAAATCCCCATAATAATCCATAGATACTCAGCTTTAATGTATTCATCAGATAGTTCATAAAATCCGGTGATGATAAAAAACGTCTGAAATATTCAAGTCCAACCCATGGACTTCCAAGTACTCCCTTGATTACATTATAATCTTCAAACGCAATCAAAAGCCCTCCCATCGGGAGATACTTAAAAATGATTGTCAGTAAAAGTCCCGGCATTAAGAAAAAAAGATATAACTGCCAGTTTTTCTTCACATACGTAACCTTATTTCTCCACGTCTGCTTGCTTACGGGCTTTGCTTGGTTCTGCACTGTTTTCATGCACTTTTTCCTCCATTCCTTTCATACATTGTTCATGAAACCGGTTAAGTAACCGGTTACTTTATAATCTGATGTTACTACATCACACACTCTCTGTCAACACTTTTCTTCATTAAAATAACCGGTTACGTAATCGGTTATTTTAATATTGCCTTTTTGTATAATAATTGCTATACTAAAAAAAATATTTGCATTTATTTATAAGGAGAATAAGTTTCATGTCAAAAAAACAGGTGACATTTGCAGATATTGCAGCATATACCCATTTTTCAAAAACTACAATATCAAGATATTTCAATCATCCTGATTCCCTTACACTTGAAAATCAGGAAAAAATTTCTCAGGCCCTTGATATCCTTGGCTATAAAAAAAATAAACTTGCAAAAGTTCTGGCGAATGGAAAAAGTGAATTTATCGGAATCATTATTCCGAATCTTTATCTGCATTATTATTCTGAAATGCTGACACAACTGCTGTCCAGCTACAGTGATTATCACTACAAATTTCTCGTCTTTAGCAGTGAACATGGGGCTGAAGAAGAACAGCAATATATTGAAGAGCTCCTATCCTATCAGATTGAAGGTCTCATTGTTTTAAGTCATACGCTGTCATCAAAACAATTATCCTCCTATCAGATTCCCATCGTTGCCATTGAACGTGAAGCGGAATATATCAGCAGTGTTACCACTGACAACTATATGGGTGCGCTTCAGGCTACCACTCTGCTGATCCGTGATAAATGTGATATACTGATCCACATCAATGTCAATGTTGAGAAAACAGTTCCTGCTTACGACCGTATTCGCGCATTTAAGGAAACCTGTGAAGAATATCAGGTTCCTTATGATATTGATCTAAGTGTAAGCGGTAATTCTTATCAGGAAATTTTAAATGAAATAAGACGCATTTTTACAAGAATAGAAGAGAAATATCCCAATCAAAAAAAAGGTATTTTCCTTTCCAACGATACTTATGCAAACATGTTTCTTAACCTGATTTTCCAGAAATACCGAGAATTACCCTCTTTCTATGAAATCATAGGATTTGATAATTCTCCCATTGCCAGTGAGGCAATTCTCCCAATCACAACCGTTGGTCAGCAGATTGATATTATTGCACAAACTGCCATGGAGCTTCTGGTTCAACAGATGGAAGAACAAAAAAAACGTTCCCCTAAACCACTGGAAAAGCCTGTCCATAAACAGATTACTCCAATATTGATTCGCCGTAATACAACCAGTTAAAACTAACCTTTCATTTTTCTCCGGAATACAATCTGTCCCAGAAATATTTCTGCCATATCGGATATTGGAATACTTAATTATTTGGGCAAAAAGGGGATGCCGAAAAGTGGTATTAACCGGCATCCCCTTTATTGATTGTATTATCTTATTTCATATGATCTTTTTCAGTTATTTTGCGAATAACCCGGCATGGATTTCCAGCAGCCAGACTATATGGAGGAATATCCCTTGTCACAACACTTCCTGCTCCTATTACACATCCCTCTCCTATGGTAACACCGCCACAAACAACCACATTGGATGCCAGCCAGCAATTATCTTTTATAGTAATCGGTTTCGCATAAACTTTATTGTAAATGACTTGCTATTATCATCAAATGGTATATCCAGCCGACTTGTAACATCCTCTGGATTTACATTCTGAAACTCCGCAAGGTAGTATTGATATGGTTTCATTTCCAGATTATGTTTTTCATAGTAATCCTGTAACATTCTAAATCTCCTTATTCCGTTAAATAGAAAGTAGAAATTCTGTTAAGTTTTCAATAGCATCTGGTTTTTCTGATAGTTCTTTCCCCATCAGTCCCTCTCCCATAATACTAGGATCCGCACTAAGAGATACAGCGATTCGACTTGAATTCCATACAGCTTCATACATCATTTCCTGATTCTCTTTTGTTACTTTATTGAGAACGTAATAAAATGGTTTTCGAATACTTTCCGATAATTCCCCGATTTTTTTGGAAAGCTGTAGGGATTCATAGGATGGATCTATGATTATCAATATCAAATCTACACCGTTATCAATTCCACGTCCAAAGTGTTCAATACCAGCCTCCATATCCATTAGCGCAAATTGGTCTTCTTTAAGCCTGAGATTTTGGATAAATTGAGTCATAACAGTTCCCATAGCACAAGAACACCCTTCATTTGCTTGATGAATTTTTCCACTGCTCATCAGTTTTACACCGTCCTTCAGACTATAATAATCTTCCGGTATATCATCTATTGTCCAGGTTTCCTCAAAAAACTGATGAGTAAATTTTGATAACATCATATCATTTAAAACATTTTGTTTACCACCGAAATAGTCTGTAAAATCTCTGGGAAGCTTCATACCTAGCTGTCGGTGTAGACCATAATTAGATTCATCGGAATCAATTACCAAAATTTCTTTTCCTCGTCTGGCTAAAGCCTTAGCCAAAAGACTGGTTACTGTACTTTTTCCACATCCACCTTTTCCACAAACTGCAATTTTCATTTGTTATCTCCTTAAATGCTTCTTACTCCACTTCCTCCAGTTCTGTTCCTTCCGGAAGAATATATCCGCAGTTATCACATACTCCATCCTCTGCAAGTATCCCGTCTTTCACAAAGGCTTCAATGCCTCCCGGTTCATGACAGCGTGGACAATCTAATTCCTGTATCTTTTTCTGATTTCTTACATCCTGGCAATTGGCAAATTCAATTTTACCCATAGTGATTCCTCCATTTTTATTCCATATCAATTTGTCTTCGCAAAAAAGTTCCTACCATACGGGAAAAATTGCTGATATTACGAATATAGGCAAAGTCTTTTCCATAAATTCTCTTTTCCACGGAGAGCTCTTCTTCATTCCCTACAAAAATACCAATTACGAAAATTCCCTGATTTCTTGCCCGACGCACCTCATATGCAGTATCTTTCACAGCTCCTTCTCCGTCATAGATCTTGGGCTGGCGGATTCCTGGTCGTTGTATGCTCATATCACAGGGTTTTCCATCACTTAATACGATTAAAATCTTATTTTTTTCCGGTCGTTCCACGAGAGAGGAACAGACTGTTTTCAGTGCAAGCCCATCTCTGTTATTGGCATACGCCCGAAATTGAAAGATTCTTTCATTTGTTTCACTTGGATCCTCATAATCCCGAAATCTCTGAAGTACTGTATATCCCCAGAAAGCACAGTATCCTGTCACCCGATGAGGAATTCCTGCCTGACTTAATGCTTCACTGATAATATATCCCTGCGCCGCTACCTGAGCCTGTCTACCAGCCTGGGAACCACTGGAATCAATCAGGACATCTATTACAAACTCAGAATCTTCTGATCTCTTTTTTCTATTAAATAGCTTGTCATCGTCTGTTCTTCCAATTTTCCATAACCGTTCTGGAACAAGCTGCCCTGCATCAGATCTGCTGACAAAATCATCCTTTCGGATTATAAATGCCCGTTTCAGTGACTCTGCCAACACAGAAATATTTCTTTTGATGATCCAGTGATTATTTCCATAATAGGCTTTATTTTTTTCAAACTGCAGCTGAGCAAAACGGTATTGATTATTTTTTATCATAGGGTTCTGTAAAATTCCGTCTGTAAGATACAGGTTACAGTTTTTGTGGATTCCTGTACAAAATTTCCGGTTGACTCTGGCCTGTTCCGATTCACTTAGATACGATTTTCCGTAATTCAGTTCCACATATTCCCGTATCCGTCGCACTGCCTGTGGATTTATATTCTCCGGGCTTTCCGGAACTTCTTCTTTTTCCGGAGAAAAATAAGATCTTTTTTTCTTTTTGTTTCTGATATCCAGACTCATCATCTTTTTTTTGATATTAGAAAGATATTTTTGAATGATGTCTTCCATCTGTTCATCCGTCATGCATTCCTGCCACGCGTCATTGGCCAATGCCATATCCGGTAAATTCAGAATCTTCTCCAGATTTCCATTCTTTTTTTCAAAAGAAGGATCCAGAACATGATTATAAATCTCATCTATCACGTTTATGACATCTTCCGTATTTTCCGCATCCTTCAGAGATAGAATCTTATACAATGCAATCTCTGCCTGTGGATCCATTCCCTTATCGTCTGTGTTCTCCAGAACATGCCTTATATACAGAAGCCTGATCCTGTGAATCAGGTCTGTTCCGGCTTTGTCTGATACCTGCTCTTCTTCGGCCTTTTCCAATTCTCTGAATGCCTGTTCTCTGATTTCCTTTGTTCCCAAACGTTCTCGAATGATAAACCGATTCACTGCAGCATCCATGCATAATCCAGCAAGAGGCAAAAGCATATCTTCTCCAGCAGAAAAATGTAATTTTTTCATCAAATACATGCCAAGTTTCTTCTGATCAAAATATCGTGCAAAGGCACCCTGCTTCACTGCCTCATACAGAACCGTTTGTTTTGAATAATCATATTTTTCTGTGTCCGGTTCAAATTCCATATCATAATCACCACTGACTGTCCAAAAAAGATTTCTGATACGATTGCTGATCTCCAGACGATGTTCTTCCAGTTGTTCCGCCGACCATCTGACATCCTCCATACAAGTTTACCCCCATATGTCTTTTCCGGTCCAGGAAGATGGGATTCTGGTAGAAACCACATCTTCTACGATCTCTTTTTCAAATACATCAAAACTTTTATTTATGATCCCCATCTGGATTGCTTCAATTGGAGAAAGTCCGCTTCTTGTTGCCTTTACAGCAGAAACCAATCCTCTCAGGTCGAGAGATTTTGTTGAGATTTCTCCATGATAAGCTTTAATCTGCAAATCCAGAAACAGTCCTGCAAAAGCTTTCAATGCACTTTTTTTCCCCTCTGGAAAATGTTGTCTTAATACAAAAAGGACACTATCCTCATCCATTTCAGGCATATCAATTACCATAAACCTTGAAACCAATGCTTCATTTAACTCTCTGGTACCTGCGTAACCATAATTCATCGTGCCGATAAATCGTGTTGCCGGATGAAGTAAAATCCTGTTATATCCTGGAATATCGATTCTGCGCCGATGATCCAGTGTGGCATGCAGTACAGAAACCGCATCATTTTTTGCCATATTGATTTCGTCCAGGATTCCAAATCCTCCAAATTCCGCACATTGGTAAATGGGACCTTTCCGAAGGCGAACTTCATTATTTATAAAGGTATCCGTTCCAATCAGATCGGCACTGTCTGTATTTACGTGAAAAGAAATGTCGTATTCCGGTCTTCCGAATATCCATGCCAGTGTCTCACATAGTACATTTTTTCCTGTAGCTTTCGCACCGGAAAGTAACAGGTTATCTCCCTGAAGAAGCGCTGCTATTGACATTTCCAGAATCTTTTTCCCATAGAATAGGATATCCGGTTTTTCTATCCGTTTCTTTACTTGATCCTCCACCTCATAACGCATGTGAAAATCTCTCAGTTCTCCAATCAGTTCCTGTGCTATCTTCTGGTCTTCTAAATATTTTTCTATTTCTGTCCAATGATTTCTCATGAAGATTTTCCTTTCTTTGCAATTGGTTATACCAAATCAGATAATATTTCTGTTTACTCAATCATCAAACTTTCAATCCTCCAACTCACAATCCTAACTTCTTTACAATTTCTCCCAGTGCACTTCTTACAGGAGAATCTTTCGGAAGCTGTATGATCGGCTTTCCATTACAGTCATACTGATATACCTGGTCATCATGTGGTACAACCCCTAACAGTTCCAGTCCCTGATTTCGGATTTCTTCCAGAGTTCCGGCAT